>Ga0256404_1000270_pt1 | contig 133603 bp, 115 predicted proteins | sample RumenRJG_01DNA_FD_185990 | JGI IMG/M metagenome (GOLD analysis project Ga0256404, IMG submission 185990) | Bovine rumen microbial communities from Lethbridge, Alberta, Canada - RJG_01 | ecosystem: Host-associated > Mammals > Digestive system > Stomach > Rumen | place: Canada: Alberta... | reverse complement strand
ATATCTATAAGATAGTAAGTCCCCTTAGAGACGATGAGGTTGATAGGGCAGAGGTGGAAGCACGGCAACGTGCGGAGCTGACTGTCACTAATCGGACGAGGATTTGACCAATAAAGCTTAAGAGCGGTGGACGAAGCGGATCAGCGTGCCGTGCTTGCACGGGCACGCATGAGACGATTCGGACAACATTAGCGGAGCTAATGACACGAGCAGCGAAGCTGCGAGTGACCGCTCTTAAGCAAGACCTCAACAAGTTCGTATATGCGGTTTTGAGGGTGTGTTTATACCACACAAGAGCTCTCAGCTGAGAGCTCTTTTTTCGATACCTACACTTTAGCGCGTTAAAACAGTAAACACGTGGTTTTAGTGAGTTGTAGCGCTTGAGCCCCAAATCCTGCCAGAAAACCTACAACAGTATCGCGTGAAAGCAAGATCGGGTCGAAAACCACTACGCCAGGTCGAGATCGTAGCGCCTGAGCTCCAAATCTCGCCAGAAAACTTACAACAGTATCGCGTGAAAGCAAGAACGGGTCGAGAAACACTACGCCTGACAAGAATCGTAGTGCTTAAGCCCCAAATCTCGCCAGAAAACCTACAACAGTATCGCGTGAAAGCAAGATCGGGTCAAAACCGCTACGCCCGATCAGAATCGTATCGCGCGAGAGCAAGATCCGGTCAAAAACGAAAACTCCCTTATATCTTGCATTTGGAAAACGAATGGTATACCGTAAAGTGTACAAAAACACATGCTGATTGCGGCAGGCGTATGTCTCGTCCTCGGGTGCGTCGGTCTCGCGTTGTTCTGAAGGTGTCGCCGTCTCATGATTCGCATTGAAACTGGACGAAATCGGTAAATACAAGTAAACTATAGAGTACAGATGTTACTATAACAAAAAGATGGCAGAGTACTGTTTCATCCGCAATGAGACCTGAGAGCAGACTGAAAATGGCATCGCTCTCGGAGGTACACGCGGTTTGACAGCAGACAGAAAAGAGGTAAGCATAATGGCCTGGTATGATGAAGCTGTATTTTATCACATTTATCCGCTCGGACTGACCGGAGCGCCGAAGACAAATGACTACAAAACTGTGGGCGACCGCCTGAACAAGATTCTTCCGTGGATCGACCATATGAAGGAAATCGGCTGCAACGCCCTTTATATCGGACCGCTCTTTGAGTCCGGCACGCACGGCTATGACACGACCGACTACAAGAAGCTCGATACGCGTCTCGGGACAAATGAAGACCTGAAGAGCTTTGTGAAGACCTGCCACGACAAGGGTGTGCATGTCATTTTCGATGGCGTGTTCAACCACGTCGGCCGCGATTTCTTCGCATTTCAGGATCTGAAGAAGAACCGCGAGCAGAGCCGCTACAAGGACTGGTTCTGCAACGTGAATTTCTGGGGCAATAACGAGTACAACGACGGCTTTTCCTATGACAACTGGGGCGGCTACAACCTGCTCGTCAAGCTGAATCAGAGAAATCCGGAGGTGCAGAAGTATATCTGCGACGTCATCCGCTTCTGGGTGTCGGAATTTGATGTGGACGGCCTCCGTCTCGACGCGGCTGACGTGCTCGACTTTGATTTCATGGCGGCGCTTCGCCGCACGGCAAATGAAGTAAAGCCCGATTTCTGGCTGATGGGCGAGGTCATTCACGGGGATTATCCGAGGTGGATCGACGAGACACACCTTCACTCCGTGACGAATTATCAGCTCCACAAGGCCCTGTATTCGGGCTGCAATTCGCACAATTTCTTTGAGATCGCGCACACGGTCCGCCGTCTCGTCAACGGTGACGGCCGTCCGGAGGGCTGCCGGCTGTACAACTTCGTGGACAACCATGACGTCGAGCGAATCTATACGAAGCTTGAGAACAAGCAGCACATGATTCCGGTGCACGCGCTTCTCTTCACCCTTCCGGGCATCCCGTCCATTTACTACGGGTCCGAGTTTGGTATCGAGGGCGCGAAAATGAGAGGCGGCTCGGATGACGCGATCCGTCCGGCGCTGAATCTTGACGATTACAAGGACGCCGTAAAGACGAATCCGTACACGGCGGTGATCGCCGCGCTTGGCCGCATGCACGCGCGCGAGGCCGCGGTGCTCGCCTACGGAAATTATAAAGAAGAGCTGCTCACGACGACGCACTATGCATTTTCAAGAAGCCTGCAGGGACGGACTGTCTACACGACGGTGAACAATGCGGACGACGAGGCGTGGTTTGACCTGCCGGCAGGCGGCGCGGACTCCTACACGGGCGCCATTTTCGGGGAAACGGTCAAAGCAGATAACGGACAGATCCATGTCAAGATCGGCCCGAATTCCGCGGAGGTCTGGGAAATGGCCGACGGCGGCGCGAGTGTCGATACAGAGGAAGTCAACCGCCTGATGAAGGAGCTTGAGGAGAAGCAGAAGCAGGAGGCCGAGAAGAAGGCCGCTGAGGAGGCAAAGGAGGCAGCTCTCGAGGCAAAGCTCGAGGGGACAGTCGCTGTTCCGAACAAGCCGTACGAGGAGATGTCCGTCGAGGAGCTGCAGGCTGCGATCATTCTCAAGATGAAGAAGAACGGGCCTGTGACTGACCAGATGCGGAAGACGGTCTTCGACAACGTTTACCACGACTCACTCGTCAACTGGGTGAAGAGCTTTAGGTGATTATACGAATGATGGCCTGGCGCGTGGCTGCGTCAGGCTTATATTGACTTGATATCAGAGGGAGGAGTCTGCTATGCGGGAAAATGACAGCTCCGGCGCGCAGAAGAAGGCGCACCGGCTTCCGCACTTTGTCGGTGACGGCGCAATGAACGTCGGCCTGCGCGGGAAAATGCTGTTTGTCTATCTGATCGGCGGCTTTCTCCCGATGGCTCTCATTATCATGATGCTGCTCGCCCAGCAGAGAAGCACGATTCTGTCAATCTCGAAGTCGTCCGCGTCCCACGAGGTGCAGTTCATTTCCCGGAATATGGGAGAGGAGGCGCGCATCCTCTGTGACGTCTCGAAGCAGCTTTACTTTGACGACACGCTGGAGACGATCGCGGACACCTCATTTTCCGATTACACGGAGGCGGTCGGCCTTTTTGACAAATACACGGCCATCGACAGTATCGTCAATGATTATTCGAGCCACATTGCGAGCATCAGTATTTACATCGACAACCAGACGATGCCGGGCAACTCGGAGCTGATCCGCGTGACGGACGACGTGCGCTCGAGCGACTGGTACGAGCAGGCATTTACGGACGGGGGAAAGGCGAGATGGTGGTACATTGAGAATCCGTCCGACGGCGAGCACTATCTCTCTCTGGTGCGGCTCATCCGTGACAAGGAGCGGAACGCGGTCGGCGTCGCGGTCCTCCGGATGAATATGCAGAACCTCGTGTCGCAGCTCAGCCAGCAGGAGGGCGCGAACTACATCATGATCGACGGCGAGGAGGTCGTCAGCAACCGGCAGGGCGAGCACAACGACGCGGTCCTGCGGAAGCTCTACAGCCGCTACATCGGCGAGAGCGGAAGTGAGAAGCGGAAGGCGTTCGGTGAGACCTGCCTGCTGACCTACAGCACGCTCGAGAGCGACGACTACGAGAATCAGCTGCTGATCCTGCGCGCGAATTCCTACCGCGACATCTTAAATGACGTGGACAGCGCGATGCGCACTTCATTTGTTCTTGTGCTCGTCTGCGCGGGCTTCTCCATGTTTATGATTTATATCGTGTCGCGTCATTTCAGCAGCCGTGTGAGCCGCTTTAAAAATGAGATGAGCCGCGCGGCGCGCGGGGAGCGCCATCTCGCGAAGTCGATCGGCGGGCGGGATGAGATCGCAGAGCTCTATAACTACCTGAATACGATGATCACCGACATCGACAAGCTCACGAGAGACGTCTATGAGAGCCGGCTCGAGGGGGAGCAGCTGAAGAGCATTCAGAAGGAGGCGCAGTTCGAGACACTGGCCAGCCAGGTGAACCCTCATTTTCTGTTTAACACGCTCGAGACGATCCGCATGAAGGCAAGGCTCGCGGGCGACCGCGAGGTCGAGGACATGGTGAAAATGCTCGGCAAGATCATGCGCCACAACATCGAGGTCCGCGACTCGCTCGTCAGCGTGAGGAGTGAGCTGCAGATCGTCGAGTGCTATCTGAAGATCCAGCACTACCGGTTCGCGTCCATCACCTATGACATTCACCCGGACCCGCGGACGGAGAAGATCATGATTCTCCCGCTTCTTATTCAGCCGCTCGTCGAAAATGCTTATGTCCACGGACTTCGCGATCACCGGAAGGGCGGTCTCATCACCGTCTACACGTATCTTGAGGGAAATATCATGACCATCAAGATCACGGACGACGGCTGCGGCATCGAGCCGGAGCTGCTCGAGATTCTGAACCGGAAAATGAAGAGCGGCGGCGCGGGAAACCGGGTCGGCACGATCGAGGACCGCGACCTGCACGGATCCGGGGAGAATGACGGAGCTGCGGCAGGCGTGCGCGGCGCCGAAGAGAAGAACGAAGACGCGGCAGACCTGCTCGGGAAGGACGCCGGCGCGTCCATTGGCGGCGCCGATGAGAAGACAGCTTCGACGGGCTCCGGCGTGCCCGGAGCGGCGAAGCGCCCGGAGGACGAGGAGAAGAGAAGCCACATCGGTCTCTCGAATGTCAATCAGCGGATCAAGCTTTTCTACGGAAGAAAATACGGCGTCAATATCTGGAGCGAGGTCGGGATCGGGACGGTCATTATCCTGACGATCCCGGTGTGGCTTCCGGAACATCAGAAGCAAGAAAAACAGCAGGTCATTTCCAGACCGGATGCGAAGGTCTGAGGCCGTGAGCCTTTCGGACACGAAGAAGGGACATCGCTTGCGTTTCCGGACCGGATGAGAAGAATTGATGCATGAGATGGAGTTTGTTGCAGATGAAGGAGCTTAGAAAATTTGCGGCGCTGACGCTCGTGTCGGCCGCCGTCATCACCGGCTGTGCCGCGCAGAAGGGGAGCGGGAGCGTACAGAAGAGCACCACGTCCTCGGATGAGAGCAATGATCCGGTTACATTTGTGTTCTACAATGCCGACGGAGTCAGCGATCCGTGGACAGATCCCGTCGCGCAGAAGATCACGGAGGCGACGGGCGTCACGCTGCAGACCGAATTTCCGTCAGATGCGGGCCGCGACTCCGTCGATCTTATGATCGCGGACGGCGACTACCCGGACCTCATTTTCGCGAAAAATGACGTGAGCTCTCTGGTGGACGCCGGCGCGCTGCTCGACCTGACCGATCTGATCGACGAATACGGGCCGAATATCAAAAAGCTCTATGGGGACGACCTGAAGAAGCTCCGGTACAGCGAGAGCGATTCGTCCATTTATCAGCTCTGCAGCTACCAGGCGGATGAGGACGTGCTCGAGACCTCCGGGACGGCGCAGCTGCAGTGGGCGGTTCTTAAAAACAGCGACTACAAGATCCCGTATACGCTGGCAGATTATGAAAATGAAATCCGCGACTACATGGAGCAGAACCCGGAGATCGGCGGACAGCCGACGATCGGCATTTCCATCTGTGTGACGGACTGGCACTGGTTCATCACGCTCGCAAACCCGGCCGCCTATATCGCGGACGGCTCTCAGGACAACGGCCAGTGGCTGATTGCGGACGACGGGACGACGACATACGCACCTGGCTCGGAGAGCGAGAGGGAATATTTCCGCTGGCTGAACCGCATGAACCACGAGGGAATCCTTGATCCCGATTTCGCGACGCAGACGCATGACGATTACATGAAGAAGATCGCGGACGGCCGCGTGCTCGGCCTGCTCGATGCCGACTGGGATTACAGCGACAGCGAGATGAAGCTGGAGGACCGCGACGAGTATGACCGGACCTATGCCGGCCTGCCGGTCACGATTGATGACAGCGTCACGTGCAGGATCGCCTATCGTCAGGGACTTGCGTCGGGCTGGGGAATCGGCATCACAAAGGCCTGCAAGGACCCTGTGCGCGCCATTAAATTCCTCGACTGGATGTGCAGCGATGAGGCGCAGGTCCTGACCCACTGGGGAATCGAGGGCGTCAACTATTCTGTAGATGAAAATGGAAAGCGCTATCGGACGGATGAGGAGATCAAGGCCGCAGAGAGCGACGCGGGCTACCGCGCGAGGACCGGCGTCGGCTTCCACACATACCCGTTCCCGTCCTATGGAGAGGGAGCGACAGACAGCACCGGCAACACGTATCAGCTGACGAACCGGGATACCGTCATCAGCTCCTACAACGAGGAGCAGAAGGCCGCGCTCAAGGCCTGGGGCGTCGACATGCTGACGGACATCTTCCCGCAGGAGGACTCGTCAGAGGAGCCGACGCACGCGCCGGGCGGAGAGATCACGCTGAGCAAGGAGCTGAAAGAGCTGAAGGATACACTGGACGAAACCGCCCGGCAGGGACTCATCAGCTGCATCCTCTGCGACGAGGCGGACTTCGACGCGCAGTACAGTCAGCTCGAGGCGGACCTTGCGGCCGCCGGCGCGGAGAAGGCCGGCCAGATGATGACGGAGGAAGTACAGTCTCAGATGAAACTCTGGGCGGAGAATTAAATGATTTATACGTTCTGTCAGAGTTTTATCAAGAGATGAAAATTCGGGCGGAATGAATCTACCGTAAGATACGGCCCGGTTCTCAGGCCGAGATGGCTGCCGTTATGTGGAGGAGCCCGAAAATCACCCTGAGCCGCTGTGTCAGCGGCGAAGGGAAGTTGAGGGGGACGGAACCTGGCAGCCATAGGCCTGAGAAAACACGGGCCGTTCCCACGTGTGGCTCAGCCGCCCGGAGATTCACCACCCCTGTCCCTTCCCGCCGGGGGAGCGCCTGTACTCGTTCGGCGTCAGCCCCACATACTTCCTGAACTTCTTGTGGAAGTAATCCACGTCGCGGTAGCCGAGCCGCTGCGCGATCTCATAGACCTTCATCGAGCTGTTCTCAAGGAGGCGCTTCGCCTCATCAATTCTCACCCTGTCGACATACTCATTGAAGCTGCAGTCCGCCTTCGCGCGGAACAGCTTGCCGAGATACGAGCTGTTGTACCCGAACAGCGGGCCGATTTCCTCGAGCTTCAGCGTCTTGCCGCAGTTTGCGCGGATATACTGCTGAATGCGCTGGATCGTGTCATCCCCCGCGTTCGTGTGAACTGCATTTGCAAATGACTCAAACTGACGGTCAAGAAAATCGAGCGTCTCCCGGAGCGTCGCGATCGTTCCGAGCATAGTTGTCGCGTGACTCTCACTGCTGAGACCGGTCAGGTCATTGTGGTAGATGTGCGCGATGTCCTGCCGGACGGAAATGTAAACACCGGTCAGGAACACGCGGCAGGCGGAGACACTGCAGCCGGAGCCTGTGAGGATCCCGCGAAAAATTACTGTATATCCGCATTTCCTGCCGGCAGAGACGGGAAATGCGGATTTTTCCTGTATTTACGCGGTTTTTTCATTTTCAGGAGAGGGGAAATACCGCTTTTTTTCTATCTAGAAAAATTCCTGCAGTACAAAAAATGAGGGTATTTTTTCTAAAAAAAAATCGGTGTTTGAAATGCCTCCGGAATTTTACAATTCAATTACATTGTACCGGGTACGAGTGATGGAACGGGAACCGGCCGGCCGCCGGGTCCCGGGCAAGGAGGGATTTTTATGAAAAATGGAACTGCGGTCAGCGGAAAGATGGCACCTGCAGCCGCGAAAGACCGCACAGATCCGATCTACAGGTTTATCCGGATTGTGGCAGTCGTGAGTATCTTCTTCCTGTTCTTTCCGGGGCTGAATCCGGCGAGAATCTGCGGACTGATCAACAAGAACATCTCACTGTTCACAACGGGCGTGTCCTACAGCGCGCTCACGAACGGCTTCGGCAAAGCCTTCCGCAAGGCATGGGTGACCGAAGCGACCATGCGGGGGCTGCAGTTCAGCTCACTCGCAATCATCATCGGCATCATCGCTCAGTGCGCGGCGTCCGTCTTCACGACAGGCTCGAACCGCATGAAGCGGATCAGCACACTGGTCGTCATCGGCGGGACGGCGCTCTCGATCATCGGCTGCGTCGGCATTTATCTTGCGTATCTCACGATGACAACGACCATCAAGCCGCAGAAGGTCCTTCCGGAAATCCCGGGAACGTTCTTCGCGATGCTGGTGATCACGGCGCTCATGCTGATCGCGGCGGTCCTCGCGATGGTCCTCGGCAAGCGGTCGAAGAAGGGTGATCCCGTCACGATGCCGTCGAAGTTCCAGCTGTTTGCGATGTGTCTTCCGTTCATTATTCTCTGCTTCCTGTTCGGATATCTTCCGCTGTACGGCTGGAGATACGCGTTCTTCGACTACAAGGCCGGCGGAACGCTGAGCCTTGACAACTTCGTCGGTACGAAGTGGTTCACCTACCTCTTCACGAATGACTCGACAAGAAGCGATATCATCCGCGTCATGAAGAACACGCTCGGTATCTCGGGCCTCGGCATTGCGACGAGCTGGTGCTCCATGGCGTTCGCGATCTTCTTAAATGAGATCAAGAACAAGCACTACCGCCGCTTCGTCCAGACGTTCACGACGATCCCGAACTTCATTTCCTGGGTCCTGATCTTCGCGATCGCAACCGCGATCTTCTCATCGGACGGCTTCATCTCAAGCCTCATGGTCAACGCGGGAATCTGGAAGAAGGGTGTGAACATGCTCGCCAACGGCCATCACGTGTGGCTGCAGATGCTGGCATGGAGCCTGTGGAAGGGCCTCGGCTGGGGCGCAATCGTCTACATCGCCGCGATCTCCGGCATCGACCAGTCGCTCTATGAGGCGGCCAATGTCGACGGCGCCGGACGCTTCGCCAAGATGTGGTACATCACAGTGCCGGAGCTGATCCCGACCTACATGGTCATGCTGCTCATGGCTGTCGCAAACATCCTGAACAACGGCATGGACCAGTACCTGGTCTTCGAGAACTCGGCTAACTCGGCGAACATCATGGTCCTTGACCTCTACGTTTACAAGCTCGGTATCGGAAGCGGCCTCATCCCGCTGTCCACTGCAATCGGTATGCTGAAATCCGTCGTATCGGTCATCCTGCTCTTTGTCGCAAACGGCATCAGTAAGGTGACGCGCGGATCGTCGATCATTTAAGGAAGGAGGAAATGAACATGGCTAAACGGACACCGGCCTTCAAGGCACAGAAGGTTAAAATGTCGGCCGGCGACTATGTGTTTGCGATTATCGACTATCTCGTATTCGGAATCTTCACAGCTGCCTGCATTTTCCCGTTCTACTACCTGATCATCAACACGATCTCGAACAACAAGCTGGTAGCGGCGGGCAAGATTAACTTCTGGCCGGTTGGCTTCCATCTGGACAACTACGCAAATATCTTCAAGCTCAATGATCTGGGCAATGCATTTGTCGTGACACTCTCCCGTACGATTATCGGAACGGCGCTCATGGTCTTTGGCTCAGCGCTCTGCGGCTATCTCTTCACAAGAAATGAGATGTGGCACAAGAAGTTCTGGTACCGCTTCGTTATCGTCACGATGTACCTGAATGCAGGTATCATCCCGTGGTACTTGAACATGAGCATGCTGGGTCTCACAAATAACTACCTGGCATACATTCTTCCGGGCATCATGGTTCCCTACAACCTGATTCTCGTGAAGACGTACATCGAGTCGATTCCGCCATCACTTGAGGAGTCGGCACAGCTCGACGGCGCAGGCTACTGGCAGCGGTTCAGCAAGATCATTCTTCCGCTCAGCAAGCCGATCCTCGCGACCATCGCGATCTTCGGTGCAGTCAACAACTGGAACTCCTTCCAGGATTCCCTGATCCTGATGCAGGGCGCTCCCAAGCTCTACACACTGCAGCACAGACTGTATATCTACCTGAACCAGTCCTCGAACCTCTCATCCCTGATGTCGGGCTCCGGCAGCGTGAGCTCCTCGGCGGTTGAGAACCTCTCAAACATGAAGGTTATCAAGTATACCGTCGCAACCGTTTCGGTCATCCCGATCCTCGCGTTCTATCCGTTCATGCAGCGGTACTTCGAGGGCGGCATCATGCTCGGCGCGGTCAAGGGCTGATCACGTAAGGCAAGCAGCCATTCAGCACCCTGCAGAAAAATAAAGTAACTACTCAGCACCCCACAGACTCGGAACGCTGAACAGAAACAAATTAGGAAAGGAAAGGAACACTATGAAAAACAGCACATGCAAGCGTGTCCTGGCAGCGGCTCTCTCCGCAGCCATGGCAGTCGGTCTCGCAGCCTGCGGCAGCACGTCCTCTTCAGCGACGGGCTCCGTCGTGACAGGCACAGACTCCGGCACTTCATCAACAGGCAAGTCCGATAACTCCTCCAACGGTCTTGAGGCGGATGACCTCGACGATATCATCCCGGATGACACCGTCACACTGACCTGCTACTCACAGCTGTCGAACTACTCCGGCGAGATGACCGGCTGGTTCGCACAGGTCCTGAAGGACAAGTTCAACGTCAAGATCAACATCGTTCCGGAGACGGACGGCGCGTTCTCGACCCGCATGGAGTCCGGCAACCTCGGCGACATTGTCATTCTCGCTGATTCTTCTCAGTATCAGCAGGCAGTCGACAAGGGCATGCTCCTTGACTGGAACGATGATGACCTCGTTGAGGACTATGGTCCGTACATTTACAACAACATGCAGACAGCCCTGAAGTCAAATGCAAAGATCTCAGGCGGCACGACATACGGCATCGGCTATGATGTCGGAACATCTGCTACGGCACCGACCTCCTTCATGTACGACTGGTCGACGCGCTACGATCTCTATCAGAAGATCGGCAGCCCGGCCGTCACGGATCTCGATTCCTTCGCAGACATGCTCATCAAGATGGAGCAGGCAGAGCCGACAAGCTCGGACGGCAAGAAGAACTATGCGGTCTCCCTGTTCAGCGACTGGGACGGCAGCCTCGCGATGTTCCCGAAGGCAATGGTCACTGCGTACTACGGCTATGATGAGTTCGGCATCGGCTTCTATGATTCCAGAACACAGTCCTACATCCCGGCGGTCGCTGAGGACAGCCCGTATGTCGAGGCTCTGAAGTTCTACAACAAGCTGCATCAGGCCGGCGCCATGGATCCTGACTCCGAGACGCAGGGCTGGGATGGTTTCTCAGAGGATATCAAGAACGGCAACTGCTTCTTCACTCCGTTCAATTACATGGGCGATGAGATGTTCAACACAGATGCGCATCTCGCAGCCGGCGAGGCTATGTACCCGGTTGTTCCGTCCAAGGCAACGACCATCAACTATGGCCAGAACATCTACGGCGGCAACCGGATCTGGTGCATCGGCAATGACTCCGAGTATCCGGAGCTCTGCATGGCCATCATCAACTGGCTCTGCACACCGGAAGGCAAGCTCACGGACCTCTATGGACCGGAGAACGTCTGCTGGACACTTGATGACAACGGAATTCCGTCCTTCACGGACCTCGGCAAGAAGTGCCACTCTGATTCCTCGACTGAGCTGACAGGCGACTACAGCGGCAAGTATTCAGACGGCGCAGACCAGATGAACAACACGACATGGGCACTCGACGCGTCGATCCTCGGCACGAACGATGACTCCGTGACATACAATTCCACAAGCTGGCCGTCAAATGAGGCCGACAGCTCCTATCAGATTACAAAGGACTGGGAGAACGCAACAGGAAGCAAGTCAATCGACGAGTACATGCGCTCCACGAACTACACGCTGAGCCCGGGCACGAACTACGCGGCATCCTCGATGAGTGATGAGTTGACCGTCACGGCAAACCAGGTTGAGGACTGCATCAAGACCTACAGCTGGAAGGCTATGGAGGCTTCCTCTGATTCGGAATTCAACTCCATCATCAAGGAAATGATCTCCAAGTGCAAGGAGTATGGCATCGACGATGTCAACGCTTACTATGAGAAGGAAGCGAAGAGCCGTGCACAGGCTGAGAATGATCTGAATGCTTACCTCAAGAAGAACGGTGAGTCGACCGTCTCCACGATCGGTTCGGAGTCCGCTGCGTCCACGACAGCAGCTTCGACAACGTCCGCAGCGTCCGGATCATAAAATTTTAGGTATAGTTTCTGCTTTGGAAAGAGTCTGTCGGATCGTCCGGAATCATGGTCCGGCGGGCTCTTTCCGGCTTTATCTGGGAGGATAACATGCATTACATTCATGAACAGGCGCGTTCCGCGTCGAAAACGGCACTCACACAGGCGGAGGAGCTCTTCGGAAAGCGGCTCTTCGCCAACACAGACGCCTCGTATCTGTCGGGAGACAGGACCCGTCTGCTGGCGGCGACGGGACTTCCCATGGTCATGCCGGTCTGCGACCATCTGCGGGCTGTCAGCGGCCTTAGAAGCATCCTTGAGAGCGGAGGAAGCTATCTCTTTGATTTCTCCGATGGTGTCGCACTGACGGATGAGAAGGGAAATGAGATACCTCTGGACAGAGATACGGCAGCTGCTGTTGCCGAGACGTTCACGAAGGTTTCGCTGAGCCGTGGATCAATCGGAAGAGACGGCAGCCTCACGCTTGATCTCAAGACCTATCCGGTCGGCCCGCACTACAATGTCAACCTGCTGCTCGGCTGGAGAAACGGGTTCCCCGCGCCGCTTTTCACGACGCCGAAGAGCGCGGTCGACAGTCTCGGACGCGGCTCGTTCCGCGCCGGAGGTCCTCACCAGGTGCTTGCAAGCCGCTGCGTCCTGCAGCCGGAGGAGAACGGCGAGCCGGTGAACCGCCAGTTCTACATTTACGAGGACGGAAAGCAGATATTCTATTCACTCGATGTCGACGCCATGAACAGCGCGCACTGCGTCCACAGCCAGAACCGGACGGTCATCACCTGCGTCGCGACGGGACTTAAGATCACGAGAACGATCTTCCTGCTTATGCAGGAGAATGGCATGCCGGATGCGACGGAGCTGCAGCACATCGAGATCGAGAACCTCGAGGCCGGCACGAGAAACCTCAAGATCGTCTGCACCGGCGAGTTCGGTATTGCCAATGCGGTGACCGTTGCGAACGATGTCGTCTACGCAAACCTCGTGAACCAGAGCGAGATCGTCTACGACGAAAATGGAAAGCCGGTCTGCGTCACGATGCACCACAAGCCGGAGGAACAGAAGGGCGAGAAGAAGTTCGCGGTCCTCATGAAGGACGGCGAGACGATGGACGACTTCTGCACGAACTACAGCGAGTTCGTCGGAAACGGGACGATCGAAAGACCGGAGCTCGGCGATCACATGCCGTCGAGACCGCACAGGAATTTCGTTCCGTTCTTTGCGATGGGCAAGTCATTTTCCTTACGGCCCGGCGAGGTCGCAAAGATTGACAGCATGGCCTGCATGATGGATCGGAAGGACGATGTGTCCGAGGCCTTCGACGACGCGCTCTTTACGCTGGTTAACCGCTTTAAGGAGCCCGATGCGGCAAATGAGGAGCTCGCGAAGGTCGAGGCGTTCCAGGAGACCTATTCCTCCTATCTCCGCCCGCAGACCGGCAATACGAGGTTCGACAGCTATGTCGGACGGAACCTTCCGTTCCAGGTCCTCTATCAGACCTTTGTCTCGAGAGCCTTCGCGTGGACACAGAAGTCCTACCGGGAGACGGGCTTCCGTGAGATCCAGGACATCTACGCATCTATGTACTACATGAACGCGGCCGGATACGCGGACCTCGCGAAGCAGCTCGTCAGCTGCTGGGCCGTCAACGTCTTCCGTATGGGCTACGCGTACCACGACTTCACGTGGAAGGGCAAGGAGCCGGGCGACTGCTCCGACGATCAGCTCTGGCTCGTACAGGCTGTGTACAGATACTGCAAGATGACGGGCGATTTTCATTTCCTGAAGGAGGAGCTGAAGATCGCGGGAGAGGACGCGGCGCGCCCGCTCGCGGACACGCTGATCGCAATTCTTCAGTACAGCGGCCGGATCTCCGTCGGAAAGCACGGCCTTCCGCTTCTCGACAAGGCGGACTGGAATGACACGCTCCGGCTCGACAAGGTCGTCATCAAGGGACCGGAGAAGGAAGCGCGGTACAGAATGCAGCTTCATGAGAGCGGAAAGGAATACGCATCTGTTCCGTTTGAAAATGACTGGACAGAGTCAGTTATGAACGCGTGCCTCCTCAAGATCGCGGCGGATGAGACGGCAGAGCTCCTTACGCTGTGCGACAGCAAGGCGTACGAGAAGGAGATTGCATTTGCAAAGGAGGTCGCGAAGGACACACTCGAGAGCACGCGGAAGAACGCATGGAAGCAGAACTTCTACGCCCGCTGCCTGATCAACGACGGACGTGGATATACGTATCTCGGCGCAAAGGGCGACGGCCTCTCCGCAGATCCGGCGCTCGACGGCAGCTATTTCCTGAACAGCTTCGGCTGGTCGATCCTCGCGGATATCGCGACGGAGGAGCAGATCGGAACGATGCTTGACGTCGTCGAGAAGAACCTGAAGACAGACGCGGGCCTTCGGCTGTGCACATTTGTCGCGTATGAGAAGCTCGGCGTCGGCACGGCGACAGGCCTCTACTACCCGGGTGACCGCGAGAACGGCGGCGTGTTCAAGCACGCGGCGATGATGTCGACGGCGGCGATGCTGAAGGCGGCGAAGGAAGTGAAGAGCCCGGAGCTCGCAAAGCGGCTCGCTGACCTCGCGTGGTTCATGATCGGGAAGACGCTTCCCTACACGACGCTGGAGCATCCGTTCGTGACGAAGGGCAACCCGCGGTTCTGCACACAGTACAACAACTGCGTGACCGGTGAAAATATCGGACCGATGCTGTCCGGCACGGCGAGCTGGCTCACGCTGTCGATGTTCGAGGCGCTCGGCGTGAAGGAGGACGGCGACGGCATGGTCATCCGGCCGTGCCTTGACCCGGAGACAGAAGCGGACATGACGTATACAATGCACCGCAAGGGCGTGTCCCTCACGGTACAGATCGTGGCGGACGGAAAGTTCCGCGCGGATGAGAAGACAAGCTACGAGCTCGACGGAGAGAAGTCCGGCGAGCGGTTCACATGGCCGGAGAGCGGCAGCCACACGATGGTTGTGAGACTGTAATCTGTATTTCAGCACCCCTCGGAGAATTGGGAAAGATGAAGGGAGAGCTTGCTCGCCCGGAATCTTTTCTGATTCTCCGGGGTGCTGAATAGGTAAGCATTTTTTGAAAGCCGCATGGAGGTATGGATATGAAATGGCTCAGTATGGACAGTAAATTTGCGACGGGAATGACGCAGTTCATCAATGTCATTCTGCTGACGCTGTGGTTTCTCATCGGCTGCCTGCCGATTATCACGATCGGTCAGTCCATCATCGCGGCCTACCGCGTGACGCTCGACATGACCTATTACAACGACAACTATGTCGGGGTCACGAAGACGTTCTGGAAGGCGTGGAAGGACAACTGGAAGCACGGCATGCTGCTGACCCTCATTTTCGGGGGAATCCTCTATGCGGCGTGGATCAGCTGGCAGCTCTTCGACAAGACGGCGGACAACCCGTGGTACTTCCTCGCCATCACCATCTTCCTCTGCCTCGTCGTGCTTGTCAGAGGGTTTTACATTTTCGCGCTTGAGGCGAGATATGAGAACACGCTCCGTCAGAACCTGAAAAATGCAAAGCGCATCTTCGTGTGGTACTGGAAGCAGACATTTGCGGCGATCGGGTGCCTGGCTCTTGAGTTCGTGCTGTTCTTTATGATCAACAGCACGTTGGTGCTGATCGGCTATATCTTTGAGCCGGTCATCGCGATCTTCACGATCAGCGCATTTGCCGCGAAGATCTTCCGGGATCTCGAGAGGAAGAACGGCATGCTGGACGAGGACGAGCAGTACCTGTAAGTCCTGTTTTTAAAAAGGAGACATATGATTCGTATCGGAGTTGATTATTATCCCGAGCACTGGGACCGGTCTCTGTGGTCCCGTGATCTCGACCTGATGAAGAAGGCGGGGGTCACCACGGTCCGCATCGCGGAGTTTATGTGGGGGCTTCTGGAGCCTTCAGAGGGGGAATTTCATTTTGAGCTGCTCGATGATTTCGTGAAAATGGCGGGCGATGCGGGTATCGAGCTTATTCTCGGAACGCCGACGAACTGCCCGCCGATGTGGATGTACAGAAATTACCCGGAGACGCTCTCTGTTGAGCGCACAGGGCTTCCGACGGAGACAGGCATACGCGGGCACCGCTGTATCGAAAACCCGCTGTTCCGCTCATTTGCGGCGGATATCATCGACCGCATGGCGGAGCGCTACGGAAAGAACCCGCATGTCATCGGCTGGCAGATCGACAACGAGCTCTCGGCCAATCACTGCAACTGCCGGGAGTGCACGCACAAATTCCAGGAGTGGCTGCGCCGGAAATACGGGACGCCGGAGGCCATGAACAAGGCGTGGGGCGCCGACATCTGGAGCGGTCAGATCAGCGACTGGAGCCAGGTGCAGACGCCCAAGGGGCAGATGTACAGCTACGGCTGGCTTAATCCCGGCTACATGCTTGACTATGAGCGCTTCGCCGCGGAGTCGACGGCCGGGTATATCGCTTTTCAGATCCGCGAGCTCCGGAAATATGTGCCGGAGTCGGTTCCGATCACGACAAATGCGTGCTTCTGCGAGCACACGATGGATTTCCACCGGAGCTTTAAGGACCTCGATATCGCGGGCTACGACAACTATCCGGGCACAAAGATCCCTGACGATCCGGACGTGGTTTACACGACGGCGGCTGACCTCGACCTTATGCGCGGCGTGAAGCGGAAGAATTTCTGGATGCTCGAGCAGCTGAGCGGGCCGATGGGCTGCTGGGGGGAAATGCAGCCCGTTCCGAGACCGGGCATGCTGAAGGGCTATGCCCTGCAGACGATCGCTCACGGGGCCGACATGGTTCTCTTCTGGAGATGGCGCTCGGCTGTCAAGGGCGCGGAGACATTCTGCCAGGGGCTCATTTCCCACAGCAACGTGCCGGGGCGCAGGTTCCGTGAGTTTGCGGACACGGCAAAGACCGTCCATGAGCTTCAGTGGCTTGACGGGACGGTCGTGAAGAGCCCGGTCACGATTCTCTGGGGCTTTGAGCAGTTTAACGCGTTCAAGACGCAGTACCAGTCGCCGGGCTTTGACTACCGCGACCAGGTGAAGCGCTGGCAGGCGGCGTACGCGTCGCTCGGCGTCAATGTCGACATCATCGATGAGGAGCAGCCGCTTGACGGCTATCGCGTCGTTGTTGTCCCGGCGCACTATGTGACAAGTCCTGTCACAGCCGCGCGTGTGGATTCTTTTGTTCGCGGCGGCGGGACGGTCCTCGTGACGTGCCGGAGCGGCGTCAAGGACAAGGACAACGGGTGCATACTCTCGCCGCTTCCGACGGCCTTCCGCAAGGTCTGCGGCTGCTCGGTCGATGAGTATGACCCGATCGGGAAAAAGGACGTGCAGATCGCGTTCCCGGACGAGACGCTGACGGGAAGCGTGTGGTGCGACCTGCTTCTGCCGGAGGGCGCGGACATCCGCGCGCGCTACGCGAGCGAGTTCTACGCAGGAACGGCGGCGATTACGAAGAACCACTGCGGCAGCGGCACCTGTTTCTATATGGGTGTCTGCGGTAAGAGACCGCTCATGAAGCGGATGGCGAAGGAGACGTTGGAGAGCGCCGGCGTGCCGTTCATCGCGGACCTCCCGGACAACGTGTGGGTGAACACGCGGGAGAGCGGAGACGGAAGCGTCAGAGGGCAGTTCATTTTCAATGAGACGGACAGGGAGCAGAGCTTTATGCTTGACGGAGAGACGATGAGCCTTGCGCCATTTGAAATGAAAATCCGGCGGATCCGCTGAAAGAAAGCAGACGGGCGGCTGCAGGGCATGAGAGGGGACATGCCTTGCGGCCGTCTTTTTTGTTTGCTTATGGGGATGTAAAAAACAGGAGGCGGTCACTGGCCGTCTCCTGTTTCTTTTCCTTCGCGGATTTCTTTTTTCATTTTGATCATCTGGCAGAGCGTAATGGAGTTCGTGACGACCGTCGCCCCGCTGAAGAACGCGCCCGTGTAGGAGCGGATCAGGAAATAGTAGACGACCCATGGCACGAAGCTTGCCGTGACGAGCAGCTTGAAGGCGATCGGATTCTGGATATCCATGAGCAGCACGTAGACGGTGCACACAACAAATGGCAGCCAGCCGAGTGCGCCCTGCGTGTTGAAGCGGATCGTGAGGTAGAGCGATGCGGCGATGAGCAGCGCCTTGACGTACCACGTCAGCTTGTCCTTGTAGCAGATGATGTTCCGGATGACGCTGAGCACATTGCTGATCGCGCCGGTGATGCCGCCGAGCATCGTCATACTGACGGTCTGCATCAGAAGCTGGACCGACTGCCAGGCCAGAATCTTCGACTTCTTCTTCATCGTGCCGGACCAGATCATGACCATAGCGGCGGCGAAGTCAATGATGTTGGCGATGATAATAACTGCCATAAGTCTTCCCCCCAAAAAAGATATGTTGAAGCTGAGAACATCCGGCTTGCAGAATGTTTTCAGCTGTGGTACGATGAACACACAAAAAGGGTACTACCGGCAGACGGCTGACCCGTTCATTTACTTGGCTTAATGACCGCTGAACTTTCCGGGTTTCAGGCGGTCATTTTCTTTCAGAGTGATCTTTTCCGAGGGCATAGCCAACAGAAAAAAATGCCAGGCCGAAGCTCAGCACACTGATCAAGTCCATAATACTCATGTGCATGCCCTCCCTTCTACAGATTTCCGCACGGCGGATTTCTATATGATCGGAGGGTCGCAGTCCCTCCGCAGAGGGTCAACCGCCTACCGTGTCAGGTAGTACCCATGTCAGCAAGTATAACAGAGGCATAAATGGAAATCCAGTTGAAGGTATTAAGTTTGGATTATTGATTTTAAGAGAGTATGCCGCTGACCAGCTGGGGTTGTAAATAAGTGCTCTGAATGAAAATTTTGAAGATGTACGGAAGACCTTTCTGGGCTCTTCTGTACATCTTTTTTCATTCCGCTTTTTCACCTGCGCCGCGATCGGGTCCTTCGCTGCCTGCACAAAGGTCATCTTGATAAAAATGCTATGGAGAAAATATAAGACCCAATTAAGTCAACAGGTATTCTGGAAGTTCGCTTGAATTTTTATAGTTTTAGGATATACTAAAAGTAGGGTAAGCAGGGAATTCCCTACTTTTTATGAAAGGAAGTGATCATATGGCATCTACAACTTTTGTTGATAATGCAAAAGTCATGGCTAAAGGCCAGGTTACCATTCCAAAGGATGTTCGCGAGATACTTGGAGTTGGAAGTGGTGACAGAATTACATTTATCGTTAATAATGGAGAGGTTAAAATTGAAAATTCTGCCGTTTATGCCATGAAGATTCTTCAGATGGAAATGAAAGGAGAAGCGGAAAGGGCCGGCATAAAAAATGAACAGGATGTTGTCGATCTGGTTAAGTCTGTAAGAGACGAGGAATAATAGCCAATGAAGATCTTTATCGATACCAATGTTCTTATCTCTGCAGCCCTTTTTCCAAACAGTATTCCCTATAAAGCCTTTCAGAAAGCAGTGAGCGAACCGAATATTGGTGTTATTTGTGATTTGAACGTGGATGAGCTAAAGAAGATTTTTGCTAGAAAATTCCCGAATAAAATACAGATTCTTAACACGTTCCTGTCCATAATTATGACATCAGTTATGATCGTTCGTGTCCCAGACGGACCAATTTCTGGGGAAGAAAAAATAAGGGACGAGAAGGATCGCCCGATTTTCCGCGCAGCAATTTCAGCTGGTGTAGACATCTTCCTGATAGGGGATAAGGATTTTCTTGAATCTGGTATTGAAGATCCAAGAATCGTAAGTCCTTCAGAATTTGTAGCGTATAAGAAAGAACAAGAAAAATGAAGCTTTATATATGATGGACAGAAGACGTTCAAGATCTTCTGCCCATCTTTTTCATTCTGCCTTTTTGACCTGCGCCGCGATCTGGTTCTTCGCTGCCTGCACGAAGGCCTTCAGCAGCGCGAGCTGCGTCGGATCATCCTGATAAATGAACTCCGGGTGCCACTGGACACCCATGAAAAATGTCTTGTTCTCGGCGTACAGCCCTTCGACAAGACCGTCTTCCGCGATCGCCATGATCTTGAGCTGCGGTGCGACCTTGCGGATGCCCTGATGGTGGTAGCTGTTCACGCCGATCGTCTCCTTCCGGCATATATCCCAGAGAGGCGTGCCCCTTACGATTGTGACATCGTGGGCCGGCCGGTTGTACGGAGGCTGCATGTGGTGCTCGACGATGCACTCCCCGTCGAACTCGGACGGAAGGTCCTGGTAGAGCGTGCCGCCGAGCGCGATGTTCATGACATGAAGGCCGCGGCAGATGCCGAGAACCGGCAGGTTGTGGCTGTAGCACCAGCGCGTGATCTTCCAGTCGAGCGCGTCGCGGTTTCTGCACCAGTCGCCGCACTCCGGCAGCGGCGCTTCCCCGTAGCGGAGCGGCGAGACATCATGTCCGCCCGTCATCAGGAACCCGTCCAGGTGAAGCGCCAGCTCCTCGAAATCGGACTGGTCGATATGGAGCGGAAGAATGACCGGAATCGCGCCGGCGGCCTTCAGGCCGTCGAGATAGCCCGGCAGCATCCAGACACTGACCCGGCTGTTGTCAAAGAGCGGCGAGACGCCGATCAGCGGCTTGAGAAAACCGTTCCTCGCGACTCGCGGAAGCTGCGAATACTCCTCGTTACACATACGCACACCCCCTTTACTCAGGCATCGACTTTCATTTCCGTCAGTATAGCACATGACTTTTATTCGGAAAATGATCCACGTATTTCTGTATATTCTGACATACATATTCCCCATAAATGGATACAGAACTTATGGATACGTTGTTTCTGCCCATCCTGCAGAGACGGAAGGCTGGTTCTTTTTAAGACAGGCCGTGACATATAAAGCATATGCCCGCCGATGCCGCACCCTTGGCAAGGTATCCCGGACGGAGTATCATCGGAGTTGTTATCGCGCGGGAAATCTGGCAGCCCCGCACAGGTGAAGAAGAACCATCGCCGGCCGCGCAGCTGTGAAGGCTTGCGCAGGCGAAAACGTCCCGGACGGCGGACTTGGATATGTCCGTTAGGGAGCGATGAAAGCACAGGAAAGGAAAGACCGAATATGAGACGCAGAATCGAAAATGGCGTCATGCTGCAGTATTTTGAGTGGTATCTTCCGGCGGACGCGACGCTCTGGAAGAAGCTGACCGCAAAGGCCGAGAGCCTCGCCAAGCGCGGCGTCACGTCTGTGTGGCTGCCGCCGGCGTACAAGGGCCAGGCCGGCATCAATGACGTCGGCTACGGCGTGTACGACACCTATGACCTCGGGGAGTTCGACCAGAAGGGAACTGTCCCGACGAAGTACGGCACGAAGGAGGAATATCTCGCCTGTATCCGCGCCCTGCAGGAGAGCGGCATCGATGTCTACGCGGACATCGTCTTAAACCACATGATGGGCGCGGACGGCTGCGAGGAGGTCGACGCAGTGGAGAATATGCGCGGCGACCGCACGCAGGAGATTACGCCGGTCCAGTCGATCAAGGCCTGGACGGAATTTACATTTCCCGGACGGCATGGAACATACTCCGACTTCACGTGGGACGCGACGTGCTTCAGCGGCGTCGACTGGGACGAGCGGAAGGAGAAGGCCGGCATCTACAACTTCGAGGGCGTCAGCTGGGACCCCGGTGTCGATAAGGAAAACGTAAACTTCGACTACCTGATGGGTGCGGACATCAACTTCAGCAATCCGCGCGTGCGCCGCCAGCTGGCCACATGGGGCCAGTGGTACCTCGACACGACCCACGTCGACGGCTTCCGTCTCGACGCAGTCAAGCACATCGACAGCAGCTTCTTCGGCGAGTGGCTGGGCACGCTCAGACGGAACAACCACAAGGAGCTGTTCTCGGTCGGCGAGTACTGGAACGCGGATATCAACGTGCTCGAGGGGTATCTCGACGCGTGCGGGCGCTGTATGTCGCTCTTTGACGTGCCACTGCACTTCAACTTCTTCGCGGCGAGCCACAGTTTCGGCAATTTCGACATGCGCCATATCTTCGACGGGACGCTCGTGCAGCGCGATCCCGAGAAGGCGGTGACCTTTGTCGACAATCACGACACGCAGACCGGACAGGCGCTCGAGAGCGCGATCCTCGACTGGTTCGTGCCGCACGCCTACGCCCTGATACTTCTGCGGCCGCAGGGGTATCCGTGCATTTTTTACGGCGACTACTACGGCGTGCAGAAATTCGGGGACCAGGGCTTCACGGGCGAGATCGACGTCATGACCTATATCCGCCGGACACGTCTCTTCGGCGAGCAGCGCGACTATTTTGACGACGAGGACGTCATCGGCTGGACGCTCGAGGGCGACGACGCGCATCCGGGCTCGGGCGTCGCGGTCGTGCTCACGGACCGCTGCGGCGGCGAGAAGACGATGCTCGTCGGGGAGCGCCACGCGGGCGAGGTCTGGGTCGACGCGCTGAACATCATACAAAATGAGGTGACCATCGACGAGGACGGGATGGGTACATTTTCCTGCGCGGACGGCTCCGTCAGCGTGTGGGTGAAGGAGCCGGACGACGGCGAGCAGCTCGTGATCGAGCGTCTCGACGAGACGTCGGAGAGCCGCGCCGTCCGCCAGCCGTCGGGACAGCCGCACGCGTGAATTTCTGTTCACTCCGCATCCGGACCTGTATGCGGAGTGAACGATAACCGCGTGAGGTCTGGCTGGCAGTCCGGCCGATTTCTGGTATACTGGAGACAGCCGGTGAGACGGCTGAAAAGGGGGATGAGCTGACATGAGTGAAGAGAAGAAACATGACACATCGCCCGCCATGGACAGTGCTGCGCATATGGTGTGCGGCGCCGGCAATGATGAGCGGCTGAGAAAACAGCTTGACTTTATTCTGGAGATTGACAAGGAGAAAAATATCCTGCGGCAGACGCATCTTTCAGGTCACGGCCGCCGGGAGGACGACGCGGAGCACGCGTGGCATATGGCGGTCGCGGCGTATCTTCTGCAGGAGTATTCCAACGAGCGGGTCGACATCGGCCATGTCCTTATTATGTGCCTGATCCACGACATCGTCGAGATCGACGCGGGCGACACCTACGCGTACGACAAGGAGGGACTTGCGACGCAGAAGGACCGCGAGGCGCGGGCGGAGGAGCGCATTTTCAGCATGCTTCCTCCGGATCAGGCGAAGCAGATGAAGGCGCTGTTTGATGAGTTTGAGGCCTGGGAGACGCCGGAGTCGAAATTCGCGCACGCGATGGACAACCTGCAGCCGCTTCTTTTAAATGACAGCAACGGCGGCGGAGACTGGCGCGAGCACGGCGTCAACGAGTGGCAGGTCCGCGGCAGACAGTCGAAGACGAGACTCGGCTCGGAGACGCTGTTTGAGCTGACAGACGGGATCATCGCGGAGCACGTGCGCCGCGGCGACATCAAGCCTGGACACGCAAGCTGAGGCTCTGGCGATTTGCGGTGCGCATTGCATCAGGCCTGGACACGCGCATTAACCATGACGTTTGAGGGGAGGAAAACAGTCTATGATTGAGGATTACGCAAAGGCAAAGCGGATTGGAGACAGAGAATGCCGGAAGGCGGTGTCTGAGGGGAGATATCCGTATCTCCTGTCGCTCGACAGCATCGCCCCCGACGCGATGAACCTCTCGCAGGAGCCGCTCGGCATCAAGGAGATCCCGATCTCCATGATCGCCGGCACGGTGACGGCAGGACGGCAGAATGCATTTTCCTACGGATTCATGCCGATCCTGGCAGAGAAGTCGGAGTTTGCGACGAAGTGGTCGCACCTCTACGACTCGCAGAAGAAGGAGGGCATTCACGACCCGATCCTGTGCTACGAATACATGAACCGCTTCTACGTGCAGGAGGGCAACAAGCGCGTCTCGGTCACGAAATTCACGAAGGGCTATTCCGTCGCGGCGGATGTGCGGCGCCTGATCCCGAAGAAGACGAACGACCCGGAGGTCATCATTTACTACGAGTTCCTGGATTTCTACGCTGTGACAGGTCTCTTCGACATTACATTTTCCAAGGAGGGCTCGTACCTGAAGCTCGCGGAGCTCTACTGGCAGGACCTGAAGAAGCCGTGGCCGGATGAGGTGAAGGAGAACCTGCACCAGGACTTCCTGAACTTCGACGACGTGTACGAGCACAAGGGCGGCGAGCATATGGGCATCACAGTCGGCGACGCGTTCCTGAAGTACCTGTCGATCTACCGGCCGGAGACGATCCGCAACGACAGCAAGGCGGAGATCGCGCGGAAGATGGCGACGATCTGGAATGAGTTCGAGACGACGGCAAATGAAAATGCCCTCGTCGAGGAGCCTGTGGCTGTCGGCAAGACGGCGGCGACGAATGTCATCGAGTCGATCCTCGGGAAGCAGTACACGACAGAGCATCCGCTCCGGGTGGCGTTCATTTTCTCGAGCAATCCGGAGGACTCGAGCTGGGCGTATGGACACGAGCTCGGGAGAAATGAGGTGCAGTCTGATTACGGCGGCATCGTGGACACGATCCGTTTCGACAACTGCCGGACGGAGCCGGAGGTGGACAAGGCATTTGACACGGCGGCCCTCGATAAGGACGACGTCGTGATCGCGACGTCCGAGACGATGATGGACGCGGCGCTCCGCGCATCGGTCAATTATCCGAACATGAAGATCCTGAACTGCTCGATCAACCTCGCGAGCAGCGCGGTCCGCACGTACTATCCGAAGATGTATGAGGCGAAGTTCCTGATGGGCGCGCTCGCCGCGTCGCTGAACGAGGGACACAAGATCGGCTATGTCGCGGATTCGCCGATCTACGGAAATATCGCGAGCATCAACGCATTTGCGCTCGGCGCGGCCCTCGCGGACCCGAAGTCGGAGATTTATCTCAAATGGACGGGCGTGAAGGACAGCGACTGGGAGGCGGACTTCCGAAAGGAGGGAGTACATCTCATTTCCGGCATGGACTTCATCCGCCCGAAGGAGGCCTCGCGGAAGTACGGCGTCTACCACATCGCGGACGACGGCAAGGTCGAGAACATCGCGGCGCCGATGCTGCACTGGGGCGCGTACTACAAGCTGATTATTGATTCCATCCTCAACGGAAACTGGAACTCCCGTGAGACGGTCAAGAAATCGCAGGCGCTGAACTATTGGTTCGGCTTAAAGGCCGGCGTGATTGACCTGATCCTCTCGCAGAACCTGCCGTATTACTCAGGAAAGCTCGTGAATTTCCTGAAGCAGAATATCATGAACGGCGTGCTCGATCCGTTCGGCGGGGAGCTCAGAAGCCAGGATGGCATTATACACAAGGCCGATGACCCGGCACTTACCAATGAGCAGATCATCACGATGAACTGGCTGAATGACAACGTCATTGGCAAGATCCCGGTCATGCGGGAAATGAGTGACGCCGCGAAGGAGACCGTTGCGGTCAGCGGCGTCAGCGGAACAGAGAAAAGTCAGGAGTGATACGAAATGAAGATACTGGCGATTGCCGATGAGGAAGACAAGGGACTGTGGGATTTCTTTTCGCCGGACCGCGTGAAGGACGTGGATCTCATTATTTCCTGCGGCGATTTGAACCACAATTACCTCGAATTCCTCGAGAGCATGGCCAATGTGCCGCTGCTCTATGTGTCGGGAAATCATGACGGCGGGTACGGGCAGAGACCGCCGGAGGGCTGCGAGTGCATCGACGACCGGATCTACAATTTCCACGGCCTCAGAATTCTGGGGCTCGGGGGATCGATGCGCTACAAGCCGGGTCCCTGCATGTACACCGAGCAGGAAATGAAATCCCGCATCGGCCATATGATGCCGGAGATTATGCTGAAGAACGGCTTTGACGTGCTCGTGACGCACGCGCCGGCCAGAGGCTACGGCGACATGGAGGACCTGCCGCACACAGGCTTTGAGTGCTTTAATACGCTGATGAACAGGTGGCATCCGAAGTACATGCTCCACGGACATGTCCATCAGACCTACGGGGGCGGAGACTTCAAGCGGGAGCTTATGCATCCGTGCGGAACGAAGATCATCAACTGCTTCGACAAGTACTACATCAACATCGGAGATGAGGACCATCCGAAGGCCGGGAAGACCGGCTCGTTCCTCTACGATTTGTTCATCCGGTCGCAGATGAAGGTGGGGGCATTTAAGTGACGGCCGTGGCTTAACATCTGAGAAAGGAGAAAATGCACATGAAACTATGCTGAATAGTTCATAGTTTTTTTAGATAAATATGGGATGATCCGACTTGACGCATCCGTGCAGGCCATTATAATATAAGTTATTACAGGAATGTTACGAATCTATAACGGAAAAGACGGGATGCTGGATGCTGATAGAAAAGAAGATTAATGCGTATATTCATAATGTGATCGTGCGTCTTCCTCTGTACGCGCGCAACGGCGCGGACCAGGACCTGCGCGACATGATCTACGAGATGCTCGACGACTATGCGGGAGACCATGAGCCGGATATTCTGGACTGCCGCGATGTACTGCGGGACCTCGGTTCTCCGGCAGAGATGGCGGAGGCATACAAGCAGTCCGTGAAGCTTGAGAGAGAAAGAAACAGAGAGCAGGAGGGTGTCCGGAAGCTCACCAATGAGCAGCTTCTGCACATCATGTCCACGGTGTCCGCGGTTCTGATGGTTGTCGCGGCACTGCTGATCGGGTTTGGCCTGGTCGCGGTGAGCGTGAAGCTGACAAGCAGCATGCTGCCGCTGTTCATCGGGGCTGTGCTCGCGCTGGTCAGTGTGACGGGACGCGGCTTCTCCCAGAGAGAGCTCTACTCAAGGGGGATGTGACGGCTACCATCCCGCGCAAGTGTTTAGAGACAAGTAAATGACAGTTGTGGTAGAATAGAGGCTGCCGAATGAGTCCGATCGGACTTGTGCGGCGGCTTTCTTTATGCCCGGCGTTCATTTTGCGGAGGCCGGGAGGCGGGCAGGACCCGCGGAACAGAAACACATACCGGCAGGAGGAAAACATGAGCTTTCAGGAAGAGGATTTAAAGAACGGGAGCGTACGCCTGAGTGACGACGAGAAATCCGTCGTCATCATTGATCAGACGCGTCTTCCGAATCATCTGGTCTATCTGACCTTACATACGCCGGAGGAAATCTACGACGCAATCAAGTCCCTTGCGGTCAGAGGGGCACCGGCGATCGGCATCTGCGCCGGCTACTCGATGTATGTTCTCGCGCGTCAGCATCAGGACCTTGCGTATGATGCGTTCCACGCAGAGATGAAGAAGGAGGGCGAGTACCTCAATTCATCCAGGCCGACGGCAGTCAACCTGAGCTGGGCGATCAAGCGCCAGATGAAGGTCATCGAGGACCACAGCGCGGAATCCGTTCCGGATATCGTGCAGGCGATGAAGGAGGATGCGTACAACATCCACAAGGAAGATATTGAGATGTGCACGAGAATTGCGGAGTACGGACTTACACTTGTGAAGCCCGGCGACGGCATTCTGACCCACTGCAATGCGGGCCCGCTCGCGACATCCAAGTACGGAACCTCGGTCGGACCGGTCCTCCTCGGCAAGGAGAGAGGCATCGACTTCAAGGTATTCGCGGACGAGACGAGACCGCTCCTTCAGGGCGCGCGCCTCACATCCTATGAGCTGACAAAGGCCGGCGTCGACGTGACGCTGATCTGCGACAACATGGCCTCGATCGTCATGAAGCAGGGCTGGGTACAGGCGTGCTTCGTCGGCTGCGACCGCGTCGCGGCAAATGGAGACTTCGCGAACAAGATCGGAACGTCCGGCGTCGCGATTCTCGCGAAGTACTACGGCATCCCGTTCTATACGCTCGGTCCGACATCGACGATCGACATGAGCTGCCCGACCGGCGATGACATCAAGATCGAGCTCCGCGATCCGGAGGAGATCAAGAAGAAGTGGTACAAGGAGCCGATGGCCCTCGAGGAGACCAAGTGCTATAACCCGTCATTCGACGTCACGGACCACAGCCTGCTGACGGCGATCGTCACGGACAAGGGCATCGTATATCCGCCGTTTGATGTTAATTTGAAAAAATTATTTGGATGATAAGGAGGTACTGAAACATGATGACATCTTCACCGTCTGCCTGCATCGAACTGAAGCCGGGCACTCATTTTGCAAAGGTTGTGCTTATGCCGGGAGATCCGCTCCGCGCGAAATATATCGCGGACCACTATCTGGAGAACCCGGTCCTCGTCAACGATGTCCGCAACATGCTTGCGTACACGGGAACCTATGAGGGCAAGGAGATCTCCGTCATGGGATCGGGCATGGGCGTTCCGTCCCTGTGCCTTTACCTGCACGAGCTCTACACATTTTTCGGTGTAGAGGCGGCGATCCGCGTCGGCTCGGCCGGCGGACTCGGCGACGATGTGCACGTCCGCGACGTCGTGCTCGCGATGGGCGCATCGACAAATGACAACTTCAACTCCGCTGTCGATCTTCCGGGCCAGCTCGCTCCGGTCTGCGATTTCGGCATGCTGCAGAGCGCTGTGAAGGCTGCGGACGAGCTCGGCGTCAGAGCAGACGTAGGCTCCGTCTACACCTCCGACTTCTTCTATTATCCGGATCCGGAGATCAACAAGAAGGCGAAGGCGACAGGCCATCTCGCGCTCGAGATGGAGACAGCCGGCCTCTACATGCAGTCGATCCTCGACCACAAGAAGGCACTTTCAATCCTGACGATCTCCGACCACATCTTCACGGGCGAGGCGCTCTCGGCGGAGGAGAGACAGGACAGCTTCCACGAGATGATGGAAATTGCGCTGAAGACAGCCGCCGCGACGGTCTGAGATAAAAGTTTTATTAAGCGTTTTCCCGTCTGCTTGTCACACATATATTTTCGCTGTATGATGTGTCTGAATTCAGGCGGGAAACAGGAAAAGGTTGAAGCGATATGAAGGATTTTTTCAGCAGGCTGAATGATTCCGTCCGCAAATTCATGACGGGACGATACGGGACAGATGAGTACGCGAAGTTTCTGCTGACCGTGACGCTGGTACTGTGCATCCTGACCCTGTTTATCAGAAACTGGGTCATGTATCTTCTGACAGCCCTTGCATTTGCCTGGTCTTACTACAGAATCCTGTCGAAGGACTTTGAGCGGAGACGGGAGGAAAATGAACGGTTCAGGGCCCTTGAGTCCAGGTTCGGACGCTGGTGCCGCGTTCAGAAGAGAAAATTTGACGGCCGCAGAGAATATCGCTTCTTCAAGTGCCCGAACTGCGGACAGCAGGTCCGGGTCCCGAGAGACAAGGGCCGGATCCGTATTACCTGCCCGAAATGTCATACTCAGTTTGACAGGACTACGTAAACAGGAGCGGCAATATGTTCGGCTATGTGACGATTAATCAGGAAGAGCTGAAAATCAGGGATTTCAAGAGGTATCGCGGCTTTTACTGCGGACTCTGCCACTCTCTGAAAATGAGATACGGGATCCGCGGACAGGCGATTCTTCCGAACGACATGACATTTCTCGACATTCTCCTCAACGCGCTCTACGAGGCGCCGGTCACGGAGATCGAGAGCAATTGCATTCTGCATCCGTTCCGGAAGCAGCTCATGATTTTCAACGATATCACAGATTACACAGCCGACATGGGGCTTCTGCTTGCCTACTACAAATGTCTCGATGATGTCAGTGACGACGGAAGCGCCCGCGGAAAGGCGGGCGTCCGTCTTTTAAAGAAGCATGCGGAAGTGATTATGGACCGGTATCCGCGCCAGGCGGAGGCGGTGAGGACCTACATCGAGAAGCTGTCTTCATTTGAAAAGAGAAAGGACGGCAGTCTGGACGAGGTGGCAGGCCTCTCGGGCGACGCGCTCGGCGAGATCTTCGTCATGAAGGAGGACGACATCTGGGCGGATGTTCTGCGGAAAATGGGCTTCTACATGGGCAAATTCGTGTATCTCATGGACGCGTTTGACGACCTCCCGGAGGATGAAAAGAAGGGGCTTTATAATCCCTGGACGCCGTACCGGGACAGAAGGGACTTCGACGCGCTGGTCGAAAATACGCTGACCATGATGATGACGGACTGCGCGAAGGAGTTTGAGAAGCTTCCGATCGTACAGGATGTAGACATTCTGAGAAATATCATATATTCTGGGGTCTGGGTGAAGTACAGAGGAATTCTTAAGAAAAGAAATGAGGACAGAGCCGAATGATCTCAGATCCGTATAAGGTACTCGGCGTCAGTGAAAACTGCACGGATGCCGAGCTGAAGAAGGCATACAGAGAAAAATGCAAGCAGTACCATCCGGACGAGAACCCGGATGACCCGACCGCTGAGGAGAAGTTCAAGGAGGTCCAGGAGGCGTACCGCCAGATTGTCGATGCGCGCGCCAATGGCACGAGCGCGTACGGCAGCGAGCCGGGCGGAGACGGCCGCGGGTACTCTGACTTTGACGGCGGCTTCGGCAGTGCATTTGACGATTTCTTCGGCGGCTGGACCGATTATTCCGACCAGCGCCGCGCGCAGCAGGAGCCTCCGGAAATGCAGGCGGCGAGAAATTATATCAATTCGGGCCACTATCAGGAGGCCATGACGGCGCTCAGTCAGATGCCGGAGGACGGGAGAAGCGCGCGGTGGTATTACTACGCGGCGATCGCCTCGCAGGGCATGGGAAACAACGTCGACGCGATGAACTACGCGAAGCGCGCGGCGGATATGGAGCCGGACAACGCGCAGTACTCGCGCCTCCTGCAGTCTCTGCAGAGCGGCGGCACGTGGTACCAGAATCGCGGCGAATCCTACGGCGGCATCTTCCCCGGCGGCAATGCGGCGGGCTGGTGCGTGAGTATGATCGCGATCAACTGCCTGTGCAACCTCTGCCTCGGAGGCGGAAGGTTCTTTTAAGTGATCAGCACCCATCGGAGAATCGAAAAAGATGGAGGGAGAGCTCGCTCGCCTCATATCTTTTTCGATTCTCTGATGGGCGGACAAGCGGCGAAGCCGCTCTGACCGCCCAAAACGAGGAACGCGAAGCGTTCCGAGTCTGGGTGCTGATCATAGAATAAATTTATCAATAATTTCGGCTACGCCGGAATGCTCACAGTCGCGGACAGTTACATAGTCCGCGGCTTTTTTTACCTCGTCGGTCGCATTTGCCATCGCGCAGCCGATGTGCGCGGCCTTCAGCATCGCGATGTCATTTTCCGCATCACCGGCGGCGACGGTGTTTTCCATCGGGACGCCGAGATGAGAGGCGATGTACCTGACGGCAAAGCCCTTTGAGATTCCCTCGCGGACAAATTCAAGATACCACTGGTTCGAGAAGAACACGCTAATCCGGCCCTTTGCCCAGCCGGAGATATCCTGCCGGAACTGCTCGAGCCGGTCGTGCTCGTCGAGGCTGACCATGAGGACCTTGGCCGGATCCTCGGGGATTGAGTCGGGAAGATCCGGCATGACCTTGTAGGTCATGTGCATTTTTTCGGCGTAGAAGCGGACCTCCTTGTCGTCTGCCGGCGTCAGGATATTTTCGCTGTCATACGTCTGTACATGGAAATGAGCTTCCTTCGCCTTGTGAAAGATGTAGGCCGCCTCTTCCTTTGTGATCGTGTTCTTATAGAGCGGCTTTCCCGCGCCGCAGTCCCAGATCAGGGCGCCGTTAAAGGTGATCGCGTAGCAGCCATCTGTGTCGAGGTGAAGCCTCCGCACGATCGGGAGCGCTCCCGCGAGCGGCCGTCCCGTCGAGATGACGATCTTATGCCCGGCGTCAAGCGCCCGGCGGATCGCGGCGTCGACCTCCGGTGTGATTTCCTTTTTTGCATTTAAGAGCGTGTCGTCAATATCGGTGAAGAGAATGCGTGTCTTGTTTGCCATGGTGTTCTCCTTTATCTTCATACCTTATCTCTGGTTCTGCGCATATTATAAACGGAGATGGGATGAGGCGCAAATTGAGCTGAAATATTTCTTCGTGTGTGCAGATCAGGCCGGGAACTTTTGCGGCGGGCCACGCCGCGTTCAAGTTGTCATCCTTCAGGATACACTTTTGAGCAAGTGTCATTCGCGGCTGGTGAATTTATTGCAAAAATGTGCACAATCGCTATACTTTAAGAGATCGGAGATGTTTTTTATACATTTTTGATAGCACATATATTTCTCAATGATATGTGCCATATGGTTTTGTGAAAAAGCTTCAAATTAATCAGGAGGGTATTTACTATGGCTAACAAACTGGTTCATGCCGCAGAGCGCAAGGCTTTCGAGCTCGTTCTTGATACGGCAGGTAAGAAGGCCGTCAAAAACCGTGAGCAAGGATATGTTGATGTCGTCAATGCAATTCAGAAGCTGCTCGGTGACGCATGGCCGCCGGAAGCCTATGACAGACTTCGTGCGACCTTCAGCAAAGAAGGCAAGTGGACAAAGTTCTTCAACGACCTGATTGACCGCGTTGATCTTGACTACCTGAAGGGGCTTTTCATGAGCTTCGGCTTTGAGGCCGGCTTCACAGGCTTCCAGGAGACAAGAAAATCCGCGAAGAAGTATGGCTGCGGTATTCCGTGGGTCATCCTTTTCGATCCGACATCCGCATGTAACCTTCACTGCACAGGCTGCTGGGCATCTGAGTACAGCCGTCAGCTGAACCTGACCTATGAGCAGATGGACAAGATGGTCACAGAGGCCAAGGAGCTCGGCATCCACGGCTTCGTCCTGACAGGCGGTGAGCCGACTGTCCGCAAGAAGGATATCTTTAAGCTTGCGCAGAAGCACAATGACTGCGGCTTCATGCTGTTCACGAACGGCACGCTTGTTGACCAGGAGTTCTGCGATGAGATGAAGAAGTCAAAGAACATCGTTCTCTCCATGTCCATCGAGGGCAAGGAGGAGGCGACAGACAACCGCCGCGGCCAGGGTGTCTTCCAGAAGGTCATGGACACGATGGACCTGCTCCGCAAGAACGGTCTTGTCTACGGCGTCTCGATCTGCTACACGCACCAGAACTACAAGGCGGTTACATCGGATGACTTCCTTGATTTCCTGATCGACAAGGGCGTTGCATTTGCATGGTACTTCCACTTCATGCCGGTCGGCATGGACGCAACTCCGGAGCTTATGCCGACACCGGAAGAGCGTGAGTACATGTACCACAGAATCCGTGAGGTCCGTGGCTATGAGGGCGGCAAGCCGATCTTCTGCATGGACTTCCAGAACGATGGTGAGTTCGTATCGGGCTGCATTGCGGGCGGCAAGTATTACTGCCACATCAACCCGAATGGCGATGTTGAGCCGTGCGTGTTCATTCACTATTCAAGCGCGAACATCAAGGAGAAGAGCCTTCTCGAGTGCCTGCAGCAGCCGCTGTTCAAGGCATATCAGGCAAATCAGCCGTTCAACGAGAACCTGCTTCGTCCGTGCCCGATGCTCGAGAACCCGGAGAAGCTGCAGGCAATGGTTGCCGCAACAGGCGCAAAGAGCACCGATATGACAGAGCCGGAGACTGCGGAGCATCTCTGCAGCAAATGCGAGAACTACGCAAAGGAGTGGGCTCCGTACGCGGACAAGCTCTGGAAGAGCACACATCCGGATTATCAGATCAAGACGAACGCCTGAGGCAATTGCTCCATCGGGATTTCATCAGTTTTCCAGGGAGCGCTGAAGCATTACATGTGAATCACAGACAGACGGACCTGCTGCGGCAGGCCCGTCTGTTTTGTGTATAAGGCCCGATTGCAGTTACTGTTCACACGCCATCCAAAATCGCATGCGGTCGCGAATATCAGGGCGGTATCGGGCAGACTCCGTCCTCCTCAGCTTCCCTTCGCCGCTGACACAGCGGCTCAGGGTGATCTTCGGACTCCTCCGTATAACGCCCTCACCGCTCCTGATATCGCTGACCGTTCACCGAGGTCTGGTGGCGTGTGAACTGTAATGATTGCGGGACATTGGCACGATGGAGGTATAACGGCCTGATTGCTATAAATGCAAATCCGATGTATGATAGGGGCGTACAGCCCTGCATTTTGCAGGACGAGGGGAATATAGATAAGAGGGATTTTTATGAAAAGACTGAAAGGAAAGCAGGTTCTGGCGGCCGCGTTTGCGGCTGTCCTTGGTGCGAGCCTTATGGGCTGCTCACTTCGCGCGGGCAGTTCATCGGATTCCAATGTGATTGAGTCGGGCACGACGCTCTCGACGATCGGTGCGCAGGAGATCACGCCGACGCCCACGCCGGACCCGAATGAGGGGCTCCTGGTCATCGGAACGAAGGCGAGCGGAAAGCACGTGTATAAGGTCCGGTTCGACAATGAGACGGGCAAGACGATCACCGCGTTCCAGATCCGCGACGAGTCGGAGGACGACTTTGAGCCGGACCTCCTCCAGGGAAATGAATTTCCGAGCGGCTCCAAGGTGCTGTGCTACTACGACGCGGGCGATGCGTTCAAGGCGCTGAAGGCTTCGTCCTCGGCGGATTCGGCATCGGAGAGCACAGAGAGCGCGGCGAACGGACAGAATGTTGTGAATGCCGCGGAGGATATCCCGGACTTTTATATCCAGCTGACATTTTCCGACGGACAGGTTGCTGTGCTTCACGATGTGCCGTTCAGCGAATTTGAGGAGGCCATGATCTGCACGGACGCGGGCACATATTACTATCTGACATATGAGACGGCGGACGGGACCAGCGTCACGACGATGAAGGCGGAGAAGAAGCTCAAGGAGCAGGCCGACGAGGAGGCAGCCGCGGCAAAGAAGAAGGCCGAGGAAGAGGCTGCGGAGTCGGAGGCAGCTGCGAAGAAGGCGTCTGAGAAGGCGGCGGCAGAGAGTGCGGCTGCGGCGGCTCAGAAGAAGCAGGAGGAAGAAGCAGCGGCGGCCCAGAAGCAGGCTGAGGAAGAGGCGGCAGCGCAGAGCGCGGCGGCAGCGGCAGCAGCGGCCCAGCAGCAGGCCGAGGAAGAGGCAGCGGCCCAGAGCGCGGCGCAGGCTGCTCAGGATGCGCAGAATAACGCGCAGAACAATACGCAGAATAACACACAGGACAACACACAGAATAATACGCAGAACAACACGCAGCAGAACCAGACCGATAATGGCGGTACGGTTGGAGCTGCGGATGGAAGCGGCAGCGCTTCGAGCTGACAGAGGTGGGGCTGTGAAAAAACGTGAAATCGTTTTCTCATGGCCCCTGCTTTTTTGGATAACGCATTCGGATCTGGCCAGTCCGCGAAAGTCACGGGCCGGATTTCCTAAAAATTCTATGAACCGTAGCACAGTTTCTTGACATATCGTCAGTGCGAGATTACCATCAAATATATGATTATAGTGTCAAAAGTCTGAGCCCACGGCAAGCTTGCTTGCCAGTGAGGGAAAGACTTTATGACACGCACCGGCATGAGCAAGTAGTGGGGCGGGGGCCCCACGGATTGCGAATGGCGGGGAGCGCGGCGAGAGCTGCGCAGCAGCGCAGCCGTGCGTAATCGTTTTTGATATTTTTACAGAAAACGCGTTCAGGGAGGTAACTGCGATGGGCAGTAACATAAAAAAACCTGACAGGAAGCCGTTTTATGTCTACCTCGTGATTGTCATTATCGCGATGCTCCTGATCAACATGCTGCTTCTGCCTCTGTTTACAAGCAGACAGTATCAGGAAGTGGACTACGGCACGTTCCTGGACATGGTCGACGAGAAAGCAATCTCGACCGTCGAAGTGAAAAATGACTACATTTATTTTGAGAGCAAGCAGGGCGTCTACTACAGGGTCGTCGCCATGGATGACGCGAACCTCGTGTCGGAGCTGCATGAGGCCGGATGCCGGTTCAGCCAGGTCGATACATCCTCGAGCCCGCTCGAGACAGTCTTCTTCGGCTGGATCCTTCCGCTTCTCATTTTCTACGGCCTCGGTGTTCTGATCTCGAGAGCGATGCTCCGCCGCATGGGCGGGGGCTCCGGAATCGGCGGAAACCCGATGATGTCGTTCGGAAAGAGCAATGCGAAGGTCTACGTCCCGTCCACTACATCGATCAAGTTCAGCGATGTCGCGGGCGAGGAAGAGGCGAAGCAGCTCCTGCAGGAGCTTGTTGATTACCTGAAGAACCCGAAGAAATACGCGGACATCGGCGCGCAGTGCCCGAAGGGCGCGCTGCTCGTCGGACCTCCCGGAACCGGCAAGACGCTTCTCGCGAAGGCTGTCGCGGGCGAGGCAAATGTTCCGTTCTTCTCAATCGCGGGCTCTGAATTTGTCGAGATGTTCGTAGGTATGGGTGCATCGAAGGTCCGTGACCTCTTCGAGCAGGCAGAAAAGAACGCACCGTGCATCGTCTTCATCGATGAGATCGATACCATCGGTAAGAAGCGTGATGGCGCGAACGCGATCGGCGGAAATGACGAGCGCGAGCAGACACTGAACCAGCTGCTCACAGAGATGGATGGTTTCGATGGCTCGAAGGGCGTCATCATTCTGGCCGCGACGAACCGCCCGGAGGTTCTTGATCCGGCGCTGCTACGTCCGGGCCGTTTCGACAGACGGATTCCGGTCGAGCTTCCGGACCTGCAGGGCAGAATTGATATCCTCAAGGTTCATGCGAGAAAGGTCAAGATCGCCGATAACATTGATTTCGCGGCGATCGCGAAGATGGCTGCCGGCGCTTCCGGTGCTGAGCTCGCCAACATCGTCAACGAGGCTGCGCTCCGCGCGGTCCGCGAGGGCAGACGGTTCGTCATCCAGCAGGATCTGCAGGAGTCGATCGAGGTTGTCATCGCAGGCTACCAGAAGAAGAGCCGTGTCCTTTCAACCAAGGAGAAGCTGATCGTGTCGTACCACGAGATCGGCCACGCGATGGTCGCTGCGTACCAGTCCAACTCGGCGCCGGTACAGAAGATCACGATCATTCCGCGTACGTCCGGTGCCCTCGGCTATACGCTCCAGGTTGAGGAGGATGAGAAGTTCCTTCTCTCCAAGGAGGAGCTGCTCAATAAGATCGCTACGCTGACCGGCGGCCGCTGCGCAGAGGAGCTGATCTTTAACTCGATCACAACCGGCGCTTCCAATGATATCGAGCAGGCGACGAAGATTGCCCGCGCGATGATCACGCAGTACGGCATGGACGACCAGTTCGGCATGGTCCAGCTGTCGACCCAGAACAACATTTATCTGGGCGGTGACACGACAAATGCGTGCGCTCCGGAGACGGCGAAGACGATCGATGATATCGTCGTCAAGGTTGTTCAGGCGCAGCACGACAAGGCCAAGAAGATCCTGAGCGAGCACAAGGACAAGCTTCATGAGCTCGCGAAGTTCCTGTATGAGCATGAGACGATTACAGGCGAGGAATTCATGAAGGTCCTGAATTCTCCGACTGATCCGCAGTTTCAGACGGAGAACTGATGAGACGGTGACAGACATCTGAAGAAGACCGCAGCCATACGAGCTGCGGTCTTCTTGTCCCTGAGAGGAGGACGTATGGAAAATGCAGAAAACCCGGCGCGAGAGCATGTCATTTTCCATGTGGACGTGAACTCGGCCTTTTTGTCCTGGACGGCGGTCGACCGCCTGCGCCGCGACCCGGACGCGCTTGATCTGCGGACGGTCCCGTCCGTTGTCGGCGGCGACGAGGAGACGCGCCATGGAATCGTGACGGCCAAATCAATTCCCGCAAAGAAGTACGGGATCAGGACCGCGGACACGGTCGCGTCCGCCATGAGCCGGTGCCCGGGGCTTATTGTGGTGCGGGGCGACTTCGCCGTGTACAGGAAATACTCCCGCGCATTTCTCGATATCCTCCGGAAATACAGCGGCGCCGTTGAGCAGGCCTCGATCGATGAGGCGTACGTCGACATGACCGGGCAGGAAGGGCGGTTTATTTCCGGAGGACGGGCGCATGCGGACTGTGCGTATCAGACGTCCGGACTGTTCTCGTCCATGGACGCGGCGTCCGGGCCGGCACGTGCGGATGATCCGGCCGCACTTCCGTTTCCCCTGAACGCCGCGTATCTTATCAAAAATGAAATCCGCGACACACTCGGCTTCACGGTGAATATCGGCATTTCCTCAAATAAGCTGCTCGCGAAGACGGCGAGCGATTTCGAGAAGCCGGACCGTGTCCACACGCTGTGGCCGGAGGAGGTTCCGGAGAAGCTCTGGCCGCTTCCGATCGGAGAGCTGTTCGGCTGCGGCCGCTCGACCGAACGGCGCCTGCAGACGATGGGAATCCACACGATCGGCGATGCCGCGCACACAGACGAGAAGGTCCTGAAGGCAAGCCTCGGCGAAAAGAGCGGTGCGTATATCTGGAACGCGGCAAATGGCATCGGCTCGGTCAGCGTCCGGAGCACGCCGGAGGAAGCGAAGGGCTATTCCAATGAGACGACGATGCGGCGCGACATCACGAGGCATTCCTTCGAGAAGGAGGCCCCGGGGGTTGTGAAGGAGCTCTCGGAGCATGTGTCGCGGCGCCTCATCCGCGACGGCGTCCTCGCCTCGACGATCGGCATAGCGGTCAAGACGGACGGCTTTCACCGGCACTCGAGGCAGATGCAGCTTGACCAGTCGACCAACCGGGCAAATGACATTTACCTCGCGGCGATGAAGCTTCTCAGGAATCTCGCCTATGAGCTCTTCGAGAAAAATGATAACCTCCGCCTCATCGGGGTGAGCGCGACGAAGCTCGATACCGGGCAGTACCGGCAGATGAGCCTTGCGGATTACGCCAGACAGGTAGAGCAGGAGAAGCGTCTGCGCGCCGAGCGGGAAAAAGAAGAGGAGCGAAAGACGAAGCTTAATGCGATGATGCAGAAAATCCGCGGCGAATTCGGGGATGGGGCCGTCGTGACGGGAGCCGATCTCAGGAAGCGCGAGTAAATCGTTACAGTTCACACGCTATCAGTCCTCGGAATGCGGTCAGCGATATCAGGAGCGGTGAGGGCGTTATACGGAGGAGTCCGAAGATCACCCTGAGCCGCTGTGTCAGCGGCGAAGGGAAGCTGAGGAGGACGGAGTCTGCCCGATACCGCCCTGATATTTGCGACCACATGTGATGCTTGCCGCGTGTGAACAGTAAATCCGTCTTGACAGGGCCTGCCGCCTCATGCTATATTGGATAAGCTACAGGTGACAGGTTCTTTTTTTTTGCGCAAAAATGCGACGGGATTTCATTTTGCAGTGGGTTCCGGAGAAGAACCACGACAGCTAACGATAATCATTGGAGGTGTAAACCGTGCGTACAAGGATAACATTAGCGTGTACAGAGTGCAAACATCGCAACTACAACACCACGAAGGATAAGAAAGAGCATCCGGAGCGGATGGAGACGAGAAAATATTGCAAATTCTGCCACAAGCATACCCTGCATAAAGAGACAAAGTAATTACCGAGGTAAATACAATGGCGGAAAAAGAACAGAACTCGAACGCCAGGCCTGCTGCTAAAGCAAAGAGCAAGGCCGGGAAGGAAAGCTTCTGGAGCGGCGTAAAGAAGGAATGGAACAAGATTATCTGGGTGCCGGCCAATGAGGTTGGAAGACAGACAGGTCTGGTTGTTTTCATTTCCATTGTGCTCGGCGTGATTATTACGGTCATTGATCAGGGCGCGCTTCACGTTATTGACTGGATCCTTTCCTTCTGACAGTTGTTGCAGAAGAAGAATCCGCAGTTTACAAGGGGAAAAGATGTCAGAAACAAACTGGTATGTCATTCATACTTATTCAGGCTATGAGAATAAGGTAAAGGCCAACATTGAGAAGACCGTCGGCAACCGTCACATGGAGGACCAGATCCTCGATGTCGTTGTGCCGCTGGAGGAAGTCCAGGAGACAAAGAACGGTAAAACCAGAACGGTAGAGCATAAGATGTTTCCGGGCTACGTACTTGTCAACATGGTTATGAATGACGAAACATGGTACGTCGTCCGCAACACGCGCGGTGTGACCGGCTTTGTAGGACCGGGAAGCAAACCGGTTCCGCTGACACAGGGCGAGATGCAGAAGCTCGGATTTGCTGGCGGTGCCAAGACACCGGAAGCACCGGAGCCGAGAATCGTCGTCGATTTCGAAAAGGGCGATATGGTTGTCGTTATCGCGGGTGCCTGGGAAGGCACAGAGGGCGCCGTTCAGGCGGTCAATCCGCAGAAGCAGACAGTCACAATCAACGTCGAGCTCTTCGGCCGCGACACGCCTGTTGAAATCGGATTTGCGGAAGTCAAGAAGAAATGATCATCCCCGCCGCGCCGAAGAAATGCCGGCAGCGGGTTGAAAGGGATACTCATGAGTGGAAGGGCCGCAAGGACCCGCACTTACCACATTAGGAGGAAATATCATGGCTAAGAAGGTTACAGGTTACATCAAGTTACAGATTCCGGCTGGCAAGGCAACTCCGGCTCCGCCGGTAGGCCCGGCTCTCGGCCAGCACGGCGTAAATATCGTACAGTTCACAAAGGCATTCAATGCCAAGACAGCTCAGATGGGCGACGTTCTCATCCCGGTTGTCATCACGGTCTATGCAGACCGCAGCTTTACATTCATCACAAAGACTCCGCCGGCAGCTGTCCTGATTAAGAAGGCACTCAACCTTCCGAAGGCATCCGGTGAACCGAACAAGAACAAGGTCGGCAAGATCACAAAGGCTCAGGTCAAGGAAATCGCCGAGACCAAGATGCCGGATCTCAATGCCGCAACAATCGAAGCCGCTATGAGTATCATCGAAGGCACATGCCGCAGCATGGGCGTCGAGGTAGTTGACTGATTGAGGGTGGAAGGAATACAGGATTCCGCTATTACCACAAGGAGGAAAGTATAAAATGAAACACGGCAAGAAATATATGGAAGCTGCCAAGGCTATCGACCATTCCAATCTCTATGATCCGGAAGAGGCAGTAGCTCTGGTTAAGAAATCCGCAACAGCAAAGTTTGATGAGACGATCGAAGCTCACATCCGTACAGGCTGCGACGGCCGTCATGCAGATCAGCAGATCCGCGGCGCCGTTGTCCTTCCGAACGGAACAGGCAAGAAGGTCCGCGTCCTTGTATTCGCAAAGGGTGCAAAGGCTGACGAGGCAAAGGCAGCAGGTGCTGACTATGTCGGCGAGATGGACCTTGTTCCGAAGATCCAGAATGAAGGCTGGCTTGATTTCGACGTCGTTGTCGCTACACCGGATATGATGGGTGTCGTCGGACGTCTCGGCCGTATCCTCGGACCGAAGGGCCTCATGCCGAACCCGAAGGCCGGCACGGTCACAATGGATGTCACAAAGGCAGTCAAGGATATTAAAGCCGGTAAGATCGAGTATCGTCTCGACAAGGCTAACATCATCCATGTTCCGGTCGGCAAGGCTTCCTTCACAGAGGAGCAGCTGTCCCAGAACTTCAAGGCTCTCATGGACGCTCTGGTAAAGGCTCGTCCGTCGACAGTCAAGGGCACATATCTGAAGTCCGTCACACTGGCTTCTACAATGGGCCCGGGTGTCAAGGTCAACCCGACAAAGTTCCAGTAATATGAAAAATCAGGTTGACAGCCTGGCGATATAGTGATAGATTATTTAGGTCAAGCCGAAGACAGCAGGTGTTCCCGTATGGAGCGTAAGCGTTGCCGCCTGCCGAGGATCTGATTGTTCATATTTTATGAAATCATATCATGCCTCGCATCTTCGGATGCGGGGCATTTTTTATAGCACGTTTTCGTGATATAAAGGCCCTTCGGGGCAGCTTTCGAGCTTGAAAAATAATACAGGAGGAAACAAAGTTCATGGCAAAGGTAGAACTGAAGCAGCCGGTCGTTAAAGAGATTTCTGAAGCCGTTAACGGCGCGCAGGCAGCAGTACTGGTTCAGTACCTCGGCCTTACAGTTGAGCAGGATACAGCTCTCCGTAAGGAACTCCGTGAAGCTGGCGTCACATACAAGGTATACAAGAATACCATGATGAAGCGCGCTTTCGAAGGCACGGAATTTGAAGAACTGAACAAGCATCTGGATGGCCCGAACGCTCTTGCGGTCTCAAAGGATGACGCAGTTGCGCCGGCAAGAATTCTTGCAAAGTATGTAAAGAATTACAAGTGCTTCAACTTCGTCGGCGGTGTCGTCGAAGGTAAGTATCAGGATGAGAAGGGCCTGCAGGCTCTGTCCACAATCCCGTCAAGAGAGGTTCTTCTTGGAAGACTCCTTGGCAGCATGCAGTCTCCGATCACAAACTTCGCCCGCGTTCTCAAGCAGATCGCAGACAAGAACGGAGATGCTCCGGCAGCAGATGCTCCGGCAGAGGCGTAATCGCAGCCTGACCGCTATGGCAGGATAATTCGTGCGACGGCACTCGTTTCAGGATGGTCCCGATCCGTCGGACCAGTCCGCATAACAAATAATATGGAGGAAAATTAAAAATGGCTAAGCTTACAACAGAAGAGTTTATCGCAGCTATCAAAGAGCTGACAGTTACAGAACTTAACGACCTCGTCAAGGCTTGCGAGGATGAATTCGGTGTCTCTGCAGCAGCAGGTGTTGTTGTCGCAGGTCCGGCAGCAGGCGCTGGCGCAGCTGAGGAAGAGAAGACAGAGTTCGATGTCGAGCTGACAGAGATCGGTGCTTCCAAGGTTAAGGTCATCAAGGTTGTCCGTGAGGCAACTGGTCTTGGTCTCAAGGAGGCTAAGGACAAGGTTGATTCCGCTCCGTGCGTTATCAAGGAAGCTGTTGATAAGGATACAGCTGAAGACCTCAAGAAGAAGCTTGAAGAGGCTGGCGCTAAGGTTACTCTTAAGTAATTTCGCCTTTATCATGAATGCCCAGAGCCTCGCGGGAATCTCCCGCGGGGCTCTTTCTTATGGCACTGCAATTAAAACTGCCTCTTGACAGCTTGAAAATTGCGTGATACTCTTGAGAATGCACTATTGTGGTGCAGTGTCCATACTATGCTCTTTTTTGGAGGCTATTTCCTGGCGGGAGAAACGGACCGGCAGGCATTCGCCGGAAGGACCCCGGCTGAAGAGAATGCTTTCATTGGAAGGACATGCGCAACCAGTAACATCACAGTAAATATAATTATTATACGGGGTAAACGTCGAATGGAGAAAAACAGAATTCGTCCTATGAAGTCCGGGCGTTCGATTCGAATGACCTACCAGCGGCAGAAGGAAGTCCTTGACATCCCGAACCTGATCGAGGTGCAGAAGGATTCCTACGACTGGTTTGTCACCGACGGCCTGAAGGAAGTCTTTGATGATATTTCGCCGATTGAAGATTATTCTGACAAGCTGAGTCTCGAATTTGTCGACTTTCATCTTGCTCGGGACGAGGTCAAGTATTCAATCGAGGAGTGCAAGGAGCGTGACGCAAATTATGCGGCGCCTCTTAAGGTCACCGTCCGTCTTCATAACAAAGAAAACGGAGAGATCAAGGAACATGAGATCTTCATGGGTGATCTTCCTCTGATGACTGATACCGGCACCTTTATCATCAATGGCGCCGAGCGAGTCATTGTCAGCCAGCTCGTTCGTTCCCCCGGCATCTATTATGATATCACGCATGATAAGATCGGTAAGAAGCTGTACTCCTGCACAGTCATTCCGAACAGAGGTGCATGGCTCGAGTACGAGACAGATTCCAATGATGTCTTCTATGTCCGTGTTGACCGGACAAGAAAGGTTCCGATCACCGTCCTGATCCGTGCCCTCGGCGTAGGTACGAACCAGGAGATCATTGATATGTTCGGTGATGAGCCGAAGATCGAGGGAAGCTTCACAAAGGACCCGGCTACGAATTACACAGAGGGTCTTCTCGAGCTGTACAAAAAGATCCGCCCGGGTGAACCGCTCGCAGTGGATTCTGCGGAGACGCAGCTGTACAACCTGTTCTTCGATCCGAGACGCTATGACCTTGCGAAGGTAGGCCGTTATAAATATAATAAGAAACTTCTTCTTCGCAACCGCATCACGGGCTTCGAGCTCGCAGAGGATGTCACATCCACACAGACCGGCGAGGTGATCGCTGAGGCCGGTACGGTCGTTACAGCTGAGCTGGCTGACAAGATCCAGAACGAGGCTGTACCATACGTATGGCTTCATGTCGAGGAAGTGGACCGTCCGATTAAGGTTCTGTCCTCCATGATGGTCGATATCGGCACATGGATCAATATGACCGAGCAGGAGAAGAAGGACGCAGGCATCACTGAGCTCGTCTACTATCCGGTCCTGAAGGAGATTCTGGATCAGAACCTTGACGGCGAGGATCTTGCGAGAGAGCTGAGAAAGCGCATCCACGAGCTGATCCCGAAGCACATCACGAAGGAAGATATCTTCGCTTCGATCAACTATAACATGCATCTTGAGTACGGCATCGGCACCAAGGATGATATCGATCACCTCGGAAACCGCCGTATCCGTGCAGTTGGTGAGCTGCTTCAGAACCAGTTCCGCGTCGGTCTCTCCAGACTGGAGAGAGTTGTCCGCGAGCGTATGCAGACACAGGATGTCGATGCGATTTCGCCGCAGACACTGATCAACATCAAGCCGGTTACAGCTGCAATCAAGGAGTTCTTCGGATCCTCCCAGCTGTCCCAGTTCATGGATCAGAACAACCCGCTCGGCGAGCTGACACATAAGAGACGTCTCTCCGCACTCGGCCCGGGCGGTCTGTCCCGTGACCGCGCCGGATTCGAGGTCCGCGATATTCACTATACGCACTACGGCAGAATGTGCCCGGTCGAGACACCTGAAGGCCCGAACATCGGTCTGATCAACTCGCTGGCCTGCTATGCGCGCATCAACCAGTATGGCTTCATTGAGGCTCCGTATCGCGTGATCGACAAGAGTGATCCGCAGAATCCGAGGGTCACGAAGGAAGTCCGCTATATGACGGCGGATGAAGAGGATAACTACCATGTGGCACAGGCTTCTGAGCCGCTGGATGCGGAAGGCCATTTTGTTCATAAGAATGTATCCGGCCGTTACAGAGAGCTGACACAGGCTTGGGACCGCAAGGTATTCGACTACATGGACGTCTCTCCGAAGATGGTCTTCTCTGTCGCGACATCGCTGATTCCGTTCCTGCAGAACGATGATGCGAACCGTGCCCTCATGGGCTCCAACATGCAGCGTCAGGCTGTCCCGCTTCTCACAACAGAGGCTCCGGCAGTCGGTACAGGTATGGAGGAGAAGGCAGCGGTTGACTCCGGTGTCTGCCAGATCGCAAGACATGCGGGTACGGTCAGCTCTGTATCTTCCACAGACATCGCAGTCACCTGTGATGACGGAACGGTCGACAGATATCATCTGACGAAGTTCCTTCGCTCCAACCAGAGCAACTGCTATAACCAGAAGCCGATCGTCAACAAGGGCGAGCGCGTCGAGAAGGGCGAGGTCATCGCAGATGGTCCGTCCACCTGCGGCGGAGAGCTTGCTCTCGGCAAGAACCCGCTGATCGGTTTCATGGAGTGGGAAGGCTACAACTACGAGGATGCTGTTCTTCTTTCTGAGAGACTTGTTCAGAACGATGTCTACACATCCATTCATATCGAGGAGTACGAGTGCGAGTCTCGTGAGACGAAGCTCGGACCGGAAGAGATCACAAGAGATGTTCCGGGTGTCGGTGATGAGGCTCTGAAGGATCTCGATGACCGCGGAATCATCCGCATCGGTGCGGAGGTCCGCGCCGGGGATATCCTCGTCGGCAAGGTCACTCCGAAGGGAGAGACAGAGCTGACAGCTGAGGAGCGCCTGCTTCGCGCGATCTTCGGTGAGAAGGAGCGCGAGGTCCGCGACACATCGCTCAAGGTTCCGCACGGTGAGTACGGTATCGTCGTTGATGCCAAGGTATTCACAAGAGAGAACGGCGATGAGCTTCCGACGGGCGTCAACCAGTCGGTCCGCATTTACATCGCGCAGAAGAGAAAGATCTCTGTCGGTGATAAGATGGCCGGCCGTCACGGAAACAAGGGTGTCGTTTCCCGCGTACTTCCGGTCGAGGATATGCCGTATCTGCCGAACGGACGTCCGCTGGACATCGTTCTTAACCCGCTCGGCGTCCCGTCCCGAATGAATATCGGACAGGTCCTCGAGATTCACCTGAGCCTTGCGGCTATGGCCCTCGGCTTTAACGTCGCGACGCCGATCTTCGACGGCGCGAAGGAAATTGATATCCAGGATACGCTTGAGATGGCCAATGACTATGTCAATACGTCCTGGGAGGATTTCTCAGCAAAATACAAGGACATCCTGGATCCGGGTGTCTATGAATATCTTGGCTCTCATCTGGAGCACAGAGCGCTCTGGAAGGGCGTTCCGATCTCGCGCGACGGCAAGGTCCAACTGCGCGACGGCCGTACCGGCGAGTTCTTCGACGGCAAGACCACGATCGGACACATGCATTACCTGAAGCTGCACCATCTGGTCGACGATAAGATCCATGCACGTTCGACCGGCCCGTACTCTCTGGTTACACAGCAGCCTCTGGGCGGCAAGGCTCAGTTCGGCGGCCAGCGTTTCGGAGAAATGGAGGTCTGGGCACTCGAGGCATACGGCGCATCCTACACGCTGCAGGAGATTCTGACCATGAAGTCGGATGATGTCGTCGGCCGTGTCAAGACATACGAGGCGATCATTAAGGGAGCCAACATCCCGAGCCCGGGCATTCCGGAGTCCTTCAAGGTTCTCCTCAAGGAGCTTCAGTCTCTGTGCCTGGATGTCAGATGCCTGGATGAGAATGGAAATGAAGTCCAGCTCAAGGAGTCCGTTGATTACGGCGACACTGACTTCCGGTCCGTCATTGAGAGCGACAGCCGGAACCACAGAAACGACGAAGAAGAATTTGCAAAGCACGGCGGATTTACGCAGCAGCATTTCGACGACAAGACACAGCAGCTTGTGGACGATGAGGATCTTCTTTCGGATTCGTATGAAGATGACTCCGAGGATGACAGTGAATTCCTCGGCGGCAGCGAAGACGACAACGAGTAAAAAATTAAACACGCGCGGCGGGCGGTGCTCATTTTCCGGAGGGAAATGAGGCCGCCGCTTACGCGGTTTCAAGGTGCAATGTGACGATTTTTTACTGGAGGTAAAGAATGGCAGAGTTTTACAAACAGCAGCAGGAAGAGTACAAGCCGACGACATTTGATGCCATCAAGATCGGTCTTGCCTCTCCTGAAAAGATCCGCGAGTGGTCCCATGGCGAGGTCAAGAAGCCGGAGACGATCAACTACAGAACTCTGAAGCCGGAGAAGGATGGTCTGTTCTGCGAGAGAATTTTCGGACCGTCGAAGGACTGGGAGTGCCACTGCGGCAAATACAAGAAGATCCGCTATAAGGGTGTCATCTGCGACCGCTGCGGCGTCGAAGTCACGAAGTCCTCTGTCAGACGTGAGAGAATGGGCCACATCGAGCTGGCGGCCCCGGTCTCCCATATCTGGTATTTCAAGGGAATTCCGTCCAGAATGGGTCTGATTCTGGACATGTCCCCGAGAGTTCTCGAGAAGGTTCTGTATTTCGCAAGCTACATCGTTCTGGATCCCGCCGACGCGGCCCCGAATCTGGAGAAGAAGCAGATCCTCACAGAGAAGGAATATATGGATGCCCGCAGCAACTACGGCTACAATTTCCGTGTTGGCATGGGCGCCGAGGCAATTCAGGAGCTTCTCAAAGAGATTGATCTCGACAAGGAGTCTGCTGAGCTGAAGAAGGAGCTGAAGGACGCTTCCGGCCAGAAGAGAGCGCGTATCATCAAGCGTCTCGAGGTTGTGGAGGCCTTCCGTGAGTCCGGAAACAAGCCGGAGTGGATGATCCTTACGGTTATCCCGGTCATTCCGCCGGATCTTCGCCCGATGGTCCAGCTGGACGGCGGCCGTTTTGCGACATCCGATCTCAATGACCTGTACAGAAGAATCATCAACCGGAACAACCGTCTGAAGAGACTTCTCGAGCTCGGTGCTCCGGAGATTATTGTAAGAAATGAAAAGAGAATGCTTCAGGAGGCTGTCGATGCCCTGATCGATAATGGCCGCCGCGGCCGTCCGGTCACGGGCCCGGGCAACAGAGCCCTGAAGTCTCTGTCCGATATGCTGAAGGGCAAGTCCGGACGTTTCCGTCAGAACCTGCTCGGCAAGCGAGTCGACTACTCAGGCCGTTCCGTTATCGTCGTCGGCCCGGAGCTCAAGATCTATCAGTGCGGTCTCCCGAAGGAGATGGCGATCGAGCTCTTCAAGCCGTTCGTCATGAAGGAGCTGGTTGAGAAGGGCATGGCCCACAACATCAAGTCCGCGAAGAAGATGGTCGAGAGACTGGAGCCGTCCGTATGGGATGTCCTCGAGGACGTCATCACGGAGCATCCGGTCATGCTGAACCGTGCACCTACGCTCCACAGACTTGGTATCCAGGCATTTGAGCCGGTTCTTGTAGAAGGCAAGGCGATCAAGCTTCATCCGCTCGCATGCATGGCCTTCAACGCCGACTTCGACGGTGACCAGATGGCTATCCATCTTCCGCTGACCGTTGAGGCGCAGGCAGAGTGCCGCTTCATGCTTCTTTCACCGAACAACCTGCTGAAGCCGTCTGACGGCGGCCCGGTCGCTGTTCCGTCGCAGGATATGGTCCTCGGTGTCTACTACCTGACGCAGGAGCGTCCGGGAGCAAAGGGCGAGGGAATGAGATTCTCCAGCCTGAACGAGGCGATTCTTGCATTTGAAAATAAATACATCACGCTGCAGACCAAGATCACGGTCCGCCGCTCCAAGACGATGCCGGACGGCACAACAGTCACCGGCAATGTGGACAGCACGCTCGGACGGTTCCTCTTCAATGAGATCATTCCGCAGGACCTCGGTTTTGCGGACAGATCGAAGCCGGAGAACCTCCTGAAGCCGGAGATCGATTTCCTGATGAAGAAGGGCGATCTGAAGAAGATGCTCACAAAGGTCATCGGTATCCACGGTGCCACAACAATGGCCGAGGTCCTCGACCACGTCAAGGCTATGGGCTACAAGTATTCGACACTCGCCGGCATGACCGTTGCGATTTCGGATATGACTGTCCCGGCTGACAAGCAGGAGCTGATTGAGAACGCGCAGAAGACGGTCGACAAGATCACACGCAACTACCGCCGCGGTCTTGTCACGGACAAGGAGCGCTACAACGAAGTCATCAACGTCTGGAAGGAAACAGACGCGGTCCTGACCAAGAAGCTTCTCGACGGCCTTGACAAATACAACAACATCTTCATGATGGCAGATTCCGGAGCCCGTGGTTCCGATAAGCAGATCAAGCAGCTCGCCGGCATGCGAGGCCTCATGGCTGATACAACCGGTCATACCATCGAGCTCCCGATCACATCGAACTTCCGTGAAGGTCTGGACGTTCTGGAGTACTTCATGTCCGCGCACGGCGCCCGCAAGGGTCTGTCCGATACGGCTCTCCGTACGGCCGACTCCGGTTACCTGACAAGACGAATGGTCGATGTCTCCCAGGAGCTGATCATCCGCGAGACAGACTGCGCCGAGGGACGCGACGAGATTCCGGGTATGTGGGTCTATGCGTTCAAGGACGGCGATTCTGTCACAGAGTCTCTCCAGGAGAGAATCACAGGCCGCTTCGCGGCGATGGATATTGTCGACAAGGATGGCAACATCATCGTGAAGGCGAACCATATGATTACGCCGAAGCGCGCGGAGCGCGTCATCAGCGAGGGCGTCGATGAGAAGGGCAACCCGATCGAGCGCGTCAAGGTCCGTACAATTCTGACCTGCCGCTCAAGACTCGGTATCTGCGTCAAGTGCTATGGCGCGAACATGGCAACAGGCGAAGCTGTTCAGGTCGGTGAGGCTGTCGGTATCATCGCAGCGCAGTCCATCGGTGAGCCTGGTACACAGCTGACCATGAGAACCTTCCATACGGGCGGTGTCGCCGGCGGCGATATCACACAGGGTCTTCCTCGAGTCGAAGAGCTTTTCGAGGCCCGTAAGCCGAAGGGTCTCGCGATCATCACGGAGATCCCGGGCAAGGTCCAGATTGTCGAGACGAAGAAGAAGCGCGAGGTTGTCGTGACGGATGAGAACGCACCGGAAGGCAGCAAGGAGCGCCAGAAGACATATCTGATCCCGTATGGATCCAGAATCAAGGTCAGAGATGGCCAGATGCTCGAGGCGGGCGATGAGATCACAGAAGGTTCTGTCAACCCGCACGACATCATGAAGATTCGCGGCACGCAGGCTGTTCAGGACTATCTGCTCAGAGAGGTCCAGAAGGTTTACCGTCTGCAGGCCGTTGATATCGCCGACAAGCATATCGAGGTCATTGTCCGTCAGATGCTCCGCAAGGTCCGCATCGAGAAGAGCGGTGACACAGATTATCTGCCGGGCTCTCTCGTCGACGTCATCGAGTTCGAGGACGAAAATGAGAGACTCATCAAGGAGGGCAAGGAGCCGGCTGAGGGCACGAGAATCGTTCTCGGTATCACAAAGTCCGCTTTGGCGACAGATTCCTTCCTGTCTGCAGCGTCCTTCCAGGAGACGACAAAGGTTCTGACTGATGCCGCGATCAAGGGCAAGGTCGATCCGCTGATTGGTCTCAAGGAAAATGTCATTATCGGCCAGCTGATTCCTGCAGGAACCGGTCTCAAGCGCTACAGAAATGTCAAGCTTGATACTGATGCGAGAATCGAGGCTGAGAAGGCCGAGCGGGCAGCTGCAGAGGCAGCCGCTGCGAATGGCGATGCGGAGAAGGCAGAGGCTCCGGCCGCTGCTGATGCCGGAAAGCCTGCTGCAGAGTCCGACGACCTCATCAAGGATGACGATCAGGTGATCACGGACGAAGGAACAGATAAGAATGAGACACTGGATGTGAAGGAGTAAAGCTCCGGCGAGAAAGGTTGCGAAGAAAGATCCGATGGATGTCTCCCTTTTTCGGGATAAAATGAAATCAAAATCTTGACTTGACAACTGCATAAGAGATATAATATACGGGCGTGTCAGAATACGCCCGTATTTTGATGCCATCATGACAAATAAAAACAGCCGAACTGCCACATGAATGTGGACGAAACAAAGGAGGAATCATCAAGGAATGCCTACATTTAACCAGTTAGTCAGAAAAGGAAGAGAGACTTCTGTTAAAAAGCCGAAGGCTCCGGCTCTTCAGAGATCCTTCAACTCTCTGAAAAACCATGCTGTCAAGGCAAGCTCCCCGCAGAAGCGCGGTGTCTGCACAGCAGTCAAGACTGCGACACCGAAGAAGCCGAACTCAGCTCTTCGTAAGATCGCCAGAGTCCGTCTTTCCAACGGAATCGAAGTTACATCCTATATCCCGGGCGAGGGCCACAACCTTCAGGAGCACAGCGTCGTCATGATCCGTGGCGGCCGTGTCAAGGACCTTCCGGGTACCAGATACCATATCATCCGCGGTACGCTTGATACTGCAGGTGTTGCGAACCGCAAGCAGGCCCGCTCCAAGTACGGCGCAAAGCGTCCGAAGAAGTAATTTTCGCATTTCCTGTCTGAGAGAAGACCGGATACGGAATGACTTCAGACAACCGGTTCCGCCGATGTGCGGGACAGCCGTTCGAAGCGGCAACAAAATAAGCTTTAGGTTCATGTTTTGAATTATGAAAATGTACGGTATTTCGGATTTCCTTCCGGCTGTGGGAAATACAGAATGCGTCCGTGCGAACACATGATTTTAAATGTGAGTACCTGTGATTGAATCTATATGATTTAGGAGGGAAGTAACGTGCCACGTAAAGGACATACTCAGAAGAGAGAGGTCTTAGCAGATCCGATTTACAACAGCAAGCTCGTTACCAAGCTGATCAACCAGATCATGCTCGATGGTAAGAAGGGCGTTGCACAGAAGATTGTATACGGCGCATTTGCTCAGGTCGAGGAAAAGACAGGCAAGAAGGCTGTTGATGCTTTCGAGGAAGCAATGAACAACATCATGCCGGTTCTGGAAGTAAAGGCAAGACGTATCGGCGGTGCTACATATCAGGTGCCGGTCGAGGTTCGTCCGGACAGAAGACAGGCGCTGGCGCTTCGCTGGCTGACCACCTTCTCCCGCAATCGTTCCGAGAAGAGAATGGAAGATCGCCTTGCAAATGAGATTATGGATGCCATCAATAATACAGGCGCATCCGTTAAGCGTAAGGAAGAAATGCACAGAATGGCAGAAGCCAACAAGGCATTCAGCCATTACAGATTCTAATTTTATTCGGGAGATACTATGGCTGAACAGAGAGAATATCCTCTTGAGAGGACCAGAAACATTGGTATCATGGCTCATATCGATGCCGGCAAGACCACTCTGACAGAGCGTATCCTGTACTACACAGGTGTCAACTATAAGATTGGTGAGACACATGATGGTACAGCAACCATGGACTGGATGGAAGAGGAGCAGGAGCGTGGTATCACGATCACATCCGCTGCTACCACCTGCCATTGGACTCTGGAAGAGCAGACAAAGCCGAAGCCGGGCGCTCTTGAGCACAGAATCAACATCATCGATACACCGGGGCACGTCGACTTCACAGTCGAAGTTGAGCGTTCTCTCCGCGTCCTCGATGGCGCCGTCGGCGTCTTCGCGGCAAAGGGAGGCGTTGAGCCGCAGTCCGAGAACGTCTGGAGACAGGCGGACAAGTACAACGTACCGCGTATGGCATTTGTCAATAAGATGGATGTCGTCGGCGCTGACTTCTATGGCTGCGTGCAGCAGATTATCGATCGTCTCGGCAAGAATCCGGTTTGCATCCAGCTGCCGATCGGCAAGGAGGACGAGTTCAAGGGACTTATCGACCTGATGGAAATGAAGGCCTACATCTATAACGATGAGAAGGGTGTTGACATCTCCGTCACAGATATCCCGGACGACATGAAGGACCTCGCGCAGGAGTGGAGAACCAAGATGGTTGAGCAGCTCTGCGATCTGGACGAGGATCTGATGCTTGAGTACCTTGATGGCAAGGAGCCGTCTGTTGAGGAAATGAAGAGAGTTCTCCGCAAGGGTTGCTGCGAAGGTACGGCGATCCCGGTTACCTGCGGTACTGCTTACAGAAACAAGGGCGTCCAGAAGATGCTCGATGCAGTCATCGAGTACATGCCGAGCCCGCTTGATATCCCGCCGGTAGAAGGCACGGATCTCGAAGGCAACCCGGAGCATCGTGAGTCCGACGACAACGAGCCGTTCTCTGCTCTGGCATTCAAGATCATGACAGACCCGTTCGTCGGAAAGCTCGCTTACTTCAGAGTTTACTCTGGTACGCTGAACTCCGGCTCTTATGTCTTCAACTCCACAAAGGGCAAGAAGGAGCGTGTCGCGCGTATCCTTCAGATGCACGCAAACAAGAGAATGGAGCTTGACAAGGTTTACTCCGGTGATATCGCTGCAGCAATCGGCCTCAAGTTCACGACGACAGGCGATACGCTCTGCGACGAGCAGCATCCGATTATCCTCGAGTCCATGGAGTTCCCGGAGCCGGTCATCGAGCTCGCGATCGAGCCGAAGACAAAGGCTGGCCAGGAGAAGCTCGGCGTTGCACTTGCAAAGCTGGCTGAAGAGGACCCGACATTCAAGCAGCACACGGATCCGGAGACGGGCCAGACGATTATCGCCGGCATGGGCGAGCTTCATCTGGAGATTATCGTCGACAGACTGATGCGTGAGTTCCACGTTGAGGCTAATGTCGGTGCTCCGCAGGTTTCCTACAAGGAGACATTCTCCAAGGAAGTCAATCAGGAGTACAAGTATGCAAAGCAGTCCGGCGGTCACGGCCAGTACGGTCACTGCAAGGTCATCTTCACACCGATGGATCCGAACGGCGAGAATCTCTACGAGTTCGAGAATACGACGGTCGGCGGCTCTGTCCCGAAGGAATATGTCCCGGCTGTTGATGATGGTATTCAGGAAGCAATGAAGGCCGGCACACTCGGCGGATATCCGGTTGTCGGCATCCATGCGAACCTGTACGACGGTTCTTATCACGAGGTCGACTCCTCCGAAATGGCATTCCATGTAGCTGGTTCTATGTGCTTCAAGGAAGCTATGAAGAAGGCAGATCCGATCCTTCTTGAGCCGATCATGAAGGTTGAGGTTACAACACCGGAAGAGTACATGGGCGATGTCATCGGCGATATCAACTCCCGTCGCGGCCGCATCGAGTCCATGGAGGATATCGGCGGCGGTAAGCAGATCAACGGCTTCGTTCCGCTGGCTGAGATGTTCGGTTACGCAACAGACCTGCGCTCCAAGACACAGGGCCGTGGTAACTACTCCATGTTCTTCGAGAAGTATGAACCGGTTCCGAAGAACGTCGCCGCAAAGATCCTGAGCGGAAAGACGGACGAGAAATAATCATTCGCAATAAAAATGCGGATGTCTCCGGGCGCGATGCAGACGCCGCGCCCGGAAATACATATATTTTTGCGGTATGCCGGAGAAAATGCCGGCGGACTGCCGCAGACATTCAATAATGCTTGCAAATACAGGCATTTTGAAATATAATCACAGTAGTGTCTTCTATTCACAGAATACTCTAAGGCGCCTTTTTTCGAGGACGCAAATAAAGGAGGATTTACAGAAATGGGAAAGCAGCATTTTGAAAGAACAAAGCCGCACTGCAACATCGGTACGATCGGCCATGTCGATCACGGCAAGACAACTCTGACAGCAGCGATCACAAAGGTCCTTGCAAAGAGAGTTCCGTGCCCGGGCAACCAGCAGGTTGATTTCGGCAACATCGATAAGGCTCCGGAAGAGAGAGAGCGTGGTATCACGATCAACACAGCTCATGTCGAGTACGAGACAACAAAGCGTCATTACGCTCATGTCGACTGCCCGGGGCATGCTGACTACGTCAAGAACATGATCACAGGTGCTGCTCAGATGGATGGTGCTATCCTTGTTGTCGCAGCTACTGATGGTGTTATGGCTCAGACAAAGGAGCACGTTCTCCTTGCCCGCCAGGTCGGTGTTCCGGCTATGGTTGTCTTCCTTAACAAGTGTGATATGGTCGATGATGACGAGCTCCTTGAGCTGGTCGAGATGGAAGTCACAGAGCTCCTTACAGAGTACGGCTTCTCAGAGGATACACCGATCATCCGCGGTTCCGCTCTTCAGGCTCTGAATGATCCGGACGGCAAGTGGGGCGATGCGATCATGGAGCTCATGGACGCTGTCGATGAGTGGATTCCGGAACCGGTTCGTGATACAGATAAGCCGTTCCTGATGCCGGTCGAGGATGTCTTCACAATCTCCGGTCGTGGTACTGTTGCTACAGGCCGTGTTGAGCGTGGTACTCTGAAGCTCAATGATCCGGTCGAGATCCTTGGTGTCAAGGATGCAAAGGAAACATCCGTTGCTACAGGTATCGAGATGTTCCACAAGCTCCTCGATGTCGCTGAGGCTGGTGATAACATCGGTATCCTTCTTCGTGGTATCGATCGTACAGGCGTTGTCCGTGGCCAGGTCGTTGCTAAGCCGGGCACAGTCACATGCCATCACAAGTTCACAGCTCAGGTTTACGTCCTGACAAAGGATGAAGGCGGCCGTCATACACCGTTCTTCAACAACTATCGTCCGCAGTTCTACTTCAGAACAACAGACGTCACAGGTGTCATCACACTTCCGGAAGGAACAGAGATGTGCATGCCGGGCGATAACGTCGAGATGACAGTTGAGCTGATTCATCCGATCGCTATGGAGCAGGGTCTTACATTCGCTATCCGTGAGGGTGGCCGTACAGTCGGATCCGGCCGTGTCGCTACGATCATCGAGTAATATTCGTGTAGCACACAAGTTGTGTCATTACGCTATAAAAGCCGCGGGAGATTTTAATCTCCCGCGGCTTTTTCATATATGCCCGGCGCAACAGCAGCACCAGTCCGTATACGGACACGGCGCCGTGGCCTATTCGGACCGGCGGATTGTGCGGCACTTCCGCATCAGTCTGTGCACGGACACGGCGCCGTGGCGGCCGATTCAGACTTCCTTCAGCGCGAACTCGCGCGCTTTCTGCAGTTGCTCTTTATTTGCCTTGTTCTTGACATAAAATGTCTCCGGCGCGACCGCGATCCCTTTACTTGCCAGCGCATTGCGGATCAGATCAATGCTGTGGCGGGAGATCCATGAGGTCGAGAAAATCACAGCCTTGCCGACTTTTGCCGGATCAAGTGATGCAAGGTAAGTCTTCAGATGTTTGTCGAGTCCATATGCGTAGAGCGCGCCGCCGATGAACAGCACATCGGCCTTCTCTGAAAGCGGTGCGTCCGACTGGTCGACAGAGACAGCTTTCACGTGAATTGCGTCCGCGATCGCGTCTGCAACGAGTCTGGTATTTCCTGATCTTGAATAATATCTGACAGCGTTCATGTTTCGTCTGTTGCTTGCAAGGATGCAGGCCTCTCCTTTCTTGCTTTACAGCAGTTCCTTCACTGCTTCATCAACGTGCTTCATATCCTCAGTCGGCTCAAAGCGGCGAACGACATTGCCGTCTCTGTCAACGAGGAACTTCGTGAAATTCCATTTGATGTTCGGATTGTTCTTGTAATCCTTGTCGACCTTCTTGAGAAGTGCGCTCATCATCAAGGCTTTCGGGCCTTTGCCGAAGCCCTCGAAGCCCTTCTGGCTCTTCAGGTAGGTGTAGAGCGGAAGCTCATTCTCTCCGTTGACGTCAGATTTCTTCATCTGCGGAAACTGCGTGTTGTACTTCAGAGTGCAGAACTCGTGGATTTCCTCATCGGTGCCCGGTGTCTGACCGGCAAACTGGTTGCAGGGGATGTCGATGAGTTCGAGGCCCTGATCGTGGTACTTCTCGTAGATCGATTCGAGATCCTTGTACTGCGGAGTGAAGCCGCAGCCAGTCGCCGTATTGACGATCAGCATGACCCTGCCCTTGTACTGCGAGAGGGAAATCTCTTCATTTTTCGGTGTTGTTACGGAATAATCGTAAATGCTCATATTGTATTCCTCCTGACATGTTCTGAGAGACGGCGCATTTTGCCGCTTCTGGAATATTCTTTAATAATTTTGCTAAATCTTATTGTATCAAATTAAATAGAAAATGCAAGCCCATGTTTCATTTTGTGACCTGGTGAGCACACAGCTTGTCCGGGATTGCTCTGACATCCGTAGCAACAATGTGCGCGCGGATATAAGCGCAGGGGGTTCCATAAATGCAATCCGTACAGTATAATGAATGTGTCAGTTACCGAACATTTTGAATAAACTGTTCGGCAAAATGTTGGAATTACAGGAGGAACGGGCATATGCATATTCCGGATAATTACCTGAGCCCGCAGACCTGTGCGGTCATGGGCGCGGCGATGGTCCCGGTCTGGGTCATCTCCGTAAAGAAAATCAAGAAGGAACTGGAACCGGCAAAACTGCCGATGCTTGGTATCGGGGCGGCATTTTCATTTCTGGGGATGATGTTCAATATCCCGCTTCCCGGAGGTACAACTGGTCACGCGGTCGGAGGTACGATGATCGCTGTCGCGCTCGGGCCGTACGCGGCGTGTATATCGATCAGCATCGCGCTGCTCGTGCAGGCATTTCTCTTTGGAGACGGCGGCATCCTGAGTTTCGGTGCGAACTGCTTCAACATGGCTTTTGTGCTGCCGTTCGTCGGATACGCGGTGTACCGCCTTGTGGAGAGGGCACTGTCAGGACGCGGAGAATTCCGCAGCAGAAGCTTAAGAGCAGCCTTCGCGAGGGGTGGAAAGATGGCAGGCGCATACATTGCACGGCAGGCACATTCCGAAAGGTTGACACAGGATGGAAAAATATCTGGACCTGCGGCAGGCGGCCAGGCGCATTCCGGAAGAAAACACACGATCAGCACGATTGCGGCCGGGATCGGCTCGTATGTCGGCATCAATGCAGCGGCTCTCTGCGCGGCCATCGAGTTCGGCATCCAGCCGATGCTGTTCCGCGACTCGGCGGGAAATGCGATGTACTGTCCGTATCCGCTCTCTGTGTCGCTCCCGGCGATGATGATCGGTCATCTGACGGTTTTCGGTGCGGCTGAGGTCGTATTCACGGTGCTGGTGCTCTCGTTCCTCGAGAAGGCGCAGCCGGAACTCTTCGCGGCGGGGACAGCCGTGCGTTCGTCACATGAGATCAATACCACAACCGGACATGCCAGTGCCTCCGCAGTGGGAGCAGCCGCGTCCGGACAGGATGCATGTCTGTCGTCTGATGGCGCGAAGCCTGTCCGCACCTCAAAGAAGCTGGTCGCATTTTTTATGTGCCTCATTGCGGCGGTGCCGCTCGGGCTTCTCGCGGAGGGAACCGCGTGGGGCGAGTGGGGAGCTGATGAGATCGCACAGACGGGGGCGGGCTACACGCCGTCCGGCATGCTGCACGGATTCTCATTTTCAGCGCTGATTCCGGACTACTCGGTGGCGGGGATGCCGTCATGGATTGGCTACATTTTCTCGGCGGCGATCGGCGCGGCTGTGCTGATCATTGTGTTCAAGCTCCTGAGCCTTGCGGTGCCGGTCCGGAAAAGCAGTGCCGCTGAATGATTCTGCAGATTATGAAGCTGATCAGCCGGCTGACAGAGCCGGAGAAGCGGGGCGGCACGGGAAATAGCGTGAGCCCGGCCCTTCGGCTGTGCATGGCGATTCTCACGATTCTTCTGTGCGCTCTCTCGAAAAATGCGGTCTTCACGGGATCGGTCATCGTGATTCTGCTCCTTCGCACTGCATTTCTTGCGCCGGCGGAGATTGCGGAGGTGCTTGGAAAGACGGTGCTTCCGGTCCTGTTCTCGGCGCTCATTCTGCTTCCGGCCGCTCTTCTCGGCCAGCCGGGGACGCTTCTCACCGTGACGATGAAGGTCTTCGAGTCGGTGCTTCTCCTCGCGCTCTTAAATCACAGCGTGAGCTGGAAGGACATGTCGGAGGCGATGGGGGAAATGCATTTCCCGCAGATCCTGATTATGACGCTCGATACGATGGTGCGGTTTCTGGTGATCCTCGGGCGTTTCATGGGGCGCGTGCTCGAGGCGGTCGGCCTTCGGAAGGTCGGCAAGGACAACTGGAAAAATGCAGGGACCGGCGGGATTCTCGGTGTGACCTATCTCAAGGCGCAGCAGATGGAGGTCCACACGGAGGAGGCGATGGCCTGCCGGTGCTTTGAGGGAACGTACAGGAGCTATCGGAAGAGAAAATTCGGGCGGAGAGATGCCCTGTATCTTCTGCTGGTGCCGGCAATTGTTGCGTGGTTCGTGTACACGCAGGCACTGATGTGAGGGGGAAAATAATGCTGGATCTTGATCATGTCACGTTCAGCTACGACGGGAGGCCGGCGCTGGCGGACTTTACGTATCATTTTGAGATGGGAAAATGCTACTGCATCGTGGGGCCGAACGGCTGCGGCAAATCGACGCTGTTCCGGATTCTGAACGGACTTTCATTTCCGGAGAAGGGGACGTACCGGGTCGACGGAAAAGCGGTCACAGAGCGCGCGATGAAGAAGAAAGAATTTGCAAAAGAGCTGCACCGGAAAGTGGGGTTCATTTTTCAGAACGCCGAGGTGCAGCTTTTCTGCCGCACGGTCGAGGACGAGATCGCCTTCGGCCTTCAGCAGCTTGCGCTCCCGGAAAATGAGATCCGCGAGCGGACGGAGAAATATATTAAGCTTCTCGGGCTCGATGAGCTGCGTCAGCGCGCGCCGTTCACACTGAGCGGCGGCGAGCAGAAGCGGACCGCGCTCGCGGCGGTGCTGGCGATGGAGCCGCAGGTCCTGATTCTCGACGAGCCGGTCAGCGGCCTCGACGAGGACGGTGAGAAATGGATGACGGATTTTATCCGGAGCATCAAGGGGCCGGAGCGGCTCATCATCATCGCGACGCACAGGCACGAGCTCTCGGAGGCCGTCGCCGACGAGGTGCTGCATATGACGAAGGAGCACCGGCTCATGACGGATCGGGCGGAACCCTGACTGACGAGATGACGGATCGTCAGCTGATCCAGGCCGGACCAGCCGCATGATGGCGGATGTCCGGGCCTGCACGCGCAGAGCCTCAGTTCGTGCTTACGCGAGCAGCTTCGAGACGACCTGGTTGATCAGCTTGCCGTCGGCCTTGCCCTTCAGAGCCGGCATGACGGCCTTCATGATCTGGCCCTTGTTCTTTGTCGCGATGACATCCGCGAAGTCGGTCTTCAGCTTCTGCTCGATCTCATCGGCGCTCATCATTTTCGGGGCGTACTCCTTGATGACATCGAAGCGGAACTGGTACTCGGCCTTGAGGTCCTTGCGCTCGTCCGGGCATGTCGCCAGCTGCTCCTCAGCGGAGTGAAGCTCCTTCATGACGGCGCGGTTTACCTGATCATCAGAAATATTGTCGCGTGTGCCCTCGTCAATCGCGATCTTCTTCGCGGCGGACACAAGCGCAGAAATCGCTTCCTTGCGCGGTTTGTCGTGCGCCTTCATAGCGGCGATCATATCCTTCTGCAGAGTTTTGAAATCCATAGCTTTCACGTTCCTTTCCTGTAAAATGAGATGCGTCCGTCTGCAGGCGGGCTTTCTTTATTATACCACAGCGCGCTTTTTATAAGAAGAAAGACGCGACTATTGCGTTGAACAGCGGCCGGTTTTGCGGTATAGTTAAAGTGTTGCCCGATGGACTGTCGGGTGGACAGAACAGAAATCATTCTGGCAAAACCCCGATAAAGCACATTCCGGGCGCAGCACCCGGCTAACAGGAATCTCATTTTCAATGGCAAAACAACAGAAAAGCAATCTAGTAAAAAATGCCTCCATTCTCATGGTGGCGACGATTATCTCCAGAATCATCGGTCTCATCTACAGACGGCCGCTCGGCTCTGTTCTTGGCTCCGTCGGACTCGGCTATTACGGATACGCGAGCAATCTCTATGCGATTCTGCTCCTCATTTCCTCGTACAGTATCCCGATGGCGGTGTCAAAGATTGTCTCGGAGAGACTGGCCCTGAGGAGATATAAGAGCGCGCAGAAGGTCTTCCGCGGCGCTCTGATTTATGCTGCAATCGTGGGCGGCATCGCGGCGCTCATCGCGTTCTTCGGCGGAAGCATCCTGCTCCCGGCGAACCAGCAGAACGCGCTGCCGGCACTCCGCGTGCTCGCGCCGACGATCTTCCTGTCGGCAATCCTCGGCGTATTCAGAGGCTATTTCCAGGCGCATCAGACGATGACGCCGACGTCCGTCTCGCAGATCTGCGAGCAGATCATGAACGCATTTATCTCGGTCTTCGCGGCGTGGATGCTGATTAAGACCTTTGCGGGCGGCGACAAGACGCAGCGCGCGATTCTCGGCGCGGTCGGCGGCACGATGGGTACCGGCGCGGGCGTCCTCACAGGCCTTGTCGTGATGCTGATCATTTTCGGCATCAACCGCTCCTACTTCAAGAGGGAGCGCAGGCACGATCACTCAAATGAAGAGGAGAGCTACGGAGAGGTCATCCGCATCATCTTTCTCATGGTCACGCCGATCATTTTCACAACCTTCATCAATAACGCCAGCACCTATCTCGACAGCTACCTGTTCTCGAGCATTCTCGGCTGGCACGGTGTGAATTCCGATACGATCTCGTCGTGGTACGGCGAGTACAGCAACTACTATATTCCGATGATCAATATTCCGCTGTCCCTCGCGTCCGCGAGTGCCTCGGCGATGATGCCGGAGGTCTCCGGCGAGTATGCGACCGGCCGCATCAGCAGGGCGAACCATCAGATCAACCAGACAATCCGCCTCACGATGTTCATCACGCTTCCGTGTATGATCGGCATGATGGTCCTCGCGTATCCGATTATGGGTGTGCTGTTCCCGTCGGCATCGAACCTCGCGTCGAGACTTCTCTTTACCGGCGCGATCTATGTCCTCCCGGCGGCTCTCTCCACGATCACAGGCAGCGTGCTTCAGTCGATCGGTGAGCAGAAGACGGCGCTCATCAACGCGGGCATTTCGCTTGTGCTGAATCTTGTGATCCTCGCGGTTATGCTTCTTGTCGCTCCGGGCATGGGCATCTACGCGGTGATGATCGCGAATATCCTGTATTCGGTGTTCTACGCGATTTTCAACCAGATTATGATCGCGCGGTTCCTCGGCTTTAAAAATGAATTTCTCTCAACCTATATTCAGCCGCTGATCGCCTCTGTGATCATGGGCGCCGGCGCGCTTGTCATTTACCAGCTGATCTTCCATCTGACGAGACGACCGTTCATCGGACTTGTGGTCTCGATCCTGATCGCGATTCTGATCTATATGGTCTCGTATGTGTTCGTGTCGGGGACGACGGAAGAGGAAATGAAGAAATTCCCGATGGGAACGCGGATCGTGAAGGTTCTTCGGATCCTCCGCGTGTACCGGTGAGATTACTGTTCACACGCCATCCAGAGTCGCGTGTGAACTGTAACCCGGTAAGGGACGTGCATACAAAAATGTGTGACGAACATCTTGTAATAATTTCGTAATCAAATTATAATAGATTTAACATAACTTTTCAGCACCCCTGATGCGGCCCCTGCCGTGTCCGGGGTGCTGAAATCTTCATCAGAGCATGGTCTGTCAAAGGGGGAGCAGACAGGAGAAAGTAAAGGAGTTGATGCAGAAAACATGAGATTCAGGATGTGCGTGCCGGTTCTTGCGGCTTGTGCCGCGCTTGTGCCGGCGATGACTGTCCGGGCGGACCAGACAGGATTTGAACAGAAGATCTCCGCATTTTACACGGAGGATATGACAGACGATGAGGCCCTTGCAGCCGCGCAGTCGATGGCAGACGACGCGGATGCTGTGGGAGCTGTGGCGGGCGCTGACGTGCAGGCGAAGGCGGCGCAGGCGCTTGAGGCGTATACAAGTGCCAAGACGGCCTATTTCAGCACGGGAAATGCAGACGGTCAGTCGGATGCGGTGGCAGCTGAGTGGGCCGCGCAGAAGGCGTACGGCGCGGAGGGACTTCCGGATGGAGCGGCTGTCCTTAGCATTGTGCCGAGATGGTGTGTCAGCTCCTGCGCGCAGAACGCGGACGGCTCGCTTACGCTTGGCGTTGAGGAGTGGGTTGTGATCAGCTACTCGGACGACGGCAGTGCGGCGAGCACGTCGGCCTATATGTATTCGTACAGCGCGGTGCTCAGCCCGAGCGGAGACGGCTATGCGGTCACATCCGCGGACGGCTCTTCGTTCCGCGCGCAGGAGACGGCAGGCGACGAGCAGACGGCTGCCGCGGCAGCGAGTGCGGGCAACGACGGGCTTGTCGGAGCGGCGCAGTTTTCCTACAGCCCGGCAGCGGTGACGGCGTACGCTGATCAGTGGGCCATGTCCCGTAACAGCGCCTATGTCTTTCATGAGGGTGTCGACTGCGCGAATTTCGTGTCGCAGAGCATGGCGGCCGGCGGTCTCCCGCAGACCTCGACATGGCGGCCGGAATCTCTCGCATGGGTCCAGTGCCAGGCGCAGATCGCGTACCTCGGCTCGACGTACAGCCAGGCGGTCGCGGCAAGTGCCTCGAATGTGAAGCAGGGCAACCCGGTCTACTATGACTGGCAGGGCGATGGTCACTATGACCACGCGGCGATCTGTGTCGGAACGGACGCGGCGGGCAACCCGATCGTGGATGCGCACACAAATGCGCGCTATCATGTCTCCTACAATATGGGAGCCGCGATTACGAAGACGGTCGACATCGCGGGTGCCTCAGGCAGCTCGTCGAATGGCGGAAATTCTTCGAATTCGAATAACAATTCCGCAAGTTCAGGCAGTAATTCCTCGAACTCGGGGAACAATTCCTCGAGCTCCGGAGGCTCTTCCCAGACTGTGCTGAACGGCGTTGATTATTCGCCGGTCTACAATTTCAGCTACTACGTGAGCACCTATCCGGACCTTGAGCAGCTGTACGGCAGTGACCCGGCGGGCGCGCTCAGACACTTCGTGCAGTATGGCATGAAGGAAGGCCGGCAGGGGAGCTCTTCATTTGACGTCAATGTCTACAAGGAGAACTACGCGGACCTGCGGGCGGCGTTCGGCTCAGACCTCACGAAGTACTACATGCACTACATCCAGTACGGGAAAAATAAGGGCCGCAACGCGGCGACGAAGATTTCCTCCGGTTCGTCGGTGAGCGGCAACAGCCAGGCGGTTTTGAACGGGGTCGATTACTCAGCGGTCTATGACTTTAATTACTATATCAACAAATACCCGGACATCAAGGCGGCGTACGGCAATAATCCGGCCGGCGCGCTGCAGCATTTCGTGCAGTACGGCATGAACGAGGGACGGCAGGGGAGCGCTTCATTTTATGTGTGGTACTACCGCGGAAATTATGCGGACCTCATTATGGCGTACGGCGACGATCTGAAGCCGTATTACATCCACTACGTGAACTTCGGACAGAAGGAAGGCCGCGTGGCGACGAGGAAGATCGCGTCCAATGTCATGATTTATGACGGCGTCGACTACGCAAATGTCTATGATTTCTGCTACTACACGAAGCGGTATCCGGACATCATGGCGGCGTACGGCAGCGATCCGGCCGGCGCGCTGCAGCATTTCCTGCACTACGGCATGAAGGAAGGCCGCCAGGCCGAGAGCAGCTTCAACGTGAATACGTACAGGAGCCGCTACGCGGACCTGCAGGCAGCGTTCGGCAACGACCTCACACTGTACTTCAGGCACTATCTGCAGTACGGAAAGAGCGAGGGCAGATCAGGAATCTGAACATGAAGGGCGGGCATTCCGTCTGAATGAGAAGTGAGAAGCGCGGGGCTTTCAATGCTCCGCGCGGACAAAAAAAGGGCTGTGGAACCGGAATCAATTGGTTTCACAGCCCTTTTTTGGGTCTCAGGAGTTTACCCCGGGTACGCCATACGATTCGGGAAGTTCGTAGAGTTTCATGAGTAATCTTGCCGGGAAGCGCTATTCATGCCTTCCACACGACACGGCCATTCTGGACAGTGAGGACAGCTTTCGCACGCTTAATTTCTGTCGGCTCTGCAGTCAGAAAATCGGTATTAAATGCGGCGAGATCCGCATATTTACCGGTTTCGATGGAACCGACCTTATCACGCATACCAATGCTGGCGGCGCTTCCCATCGTGTAGCACCAGAGGGCCTGATCGATGCGGATGCCTTCTTCCGGACGAAAACCTCCGGCCGGCTCTCCGTCGTTTGCGACGCGGGCGACGGCGCGGAACAGCTGGTCCATCGGATTCATTGAGCTGGCAGAGCCGTCTGTTCCGAAAGAGACGTTCATTCCAGTCCGTATAAAAGAGCCGAGAGAGAACAGTTCATTTCTTACGGGCTCATCATATGCCTTGATGTAGGGATTATCCTTCCAGCGCTTTGTCGGAGCGAGAAAATCAGGCGTGAGGTTGACGGTGATGCCGAGACGGCTGATCCGCTCGATGTCGGATGGTTTGGCTGTGTCCAGATGCTCGATGCTGCTCCGCATGTCAAGCGGAATCCCTGATCGTTTTGCCCACTCATAGCTCTCAAGTGCCTGGCGCACGGCCGCGTCGCCGCAGGCATGAAAATGAGTGGCGAGCCCGTGCCTTGCGGCAAGTCGAATGAATCCTTCCAGCTCATCGAGGGTGCGGTATGAGTTGCCGCAGGAGCTGGTTCCGGCATAGGGCTGAAGCATGAAGGCAGTCTTTCCTGCTCCCGTCCCATCTAGAAATGCCTTCAGGGCGTTCAGCCGGAACATATCAGAGCTCATAAAGGACTGCCCCTGCAGAATGCTCTCGTCACTTGCCTTGGAGGCATCCAGAGAAGAAAATACGCGCACGTTCAGGCGGCCTGTCTGCTCCAGCTCCTTGATGACGGAGAGAATAACGCTGTCTGCGGTCAGAAAATCCATATCATTGATCGAAGTGACTCCGTAGCGGCTCCAGACGTCAAACATTTTCGAGACGTTGTCTGCATCAGGGGTTACATTTTCCTTCAGGATCACGTCCATAGCGACCTCGTCGTGGACGAGCCCCGTGGGATTCCCGTCAGAATCAACATCGACCATCTGCGGACGATGCTTGCTGAAAGCATCTATGGTTTCCCGGGAGAGGCCGACGCGCCGCATCATGGCACTGTTCATCCAGACCATGTGCATTTCCATATCCCCTGAGAAAAATGGCGTGTCGGGAAGAACTGAGTCCACATCTCTGCAGGATGGCAGCTGTCCGCCCCAGTTTGCGGCAAACCAGTCATGTCCGGCAATCAGTGGCAGATCCGGATGATCCTTGTGAAACCGGGAAATGAGAGACGCGCACTCTTTAAGTGACTCCGCGCCGGAAAGATCGACGGATTCTCTGTATGGCATCATATGGGTGTGCCCATCAATCAGGCCGGGCATGAGAAATGCATTTCCGAGATCTATATATTCTGTGTGCGCATCTCTTTGTTTTTCAGCGCCGGAAACACTACCGACATAAGCGATTTTATCTCCGGATATGCCGACGGCGCCGTCCACCAGACCGTGGGTGATCGTGTCAATTCTGTGCGAACAGATGATTTTATCGAAAGCAGCTGTATCCATAAGCATTGCCTCTCTTTCTTATTCTCCGAATCTTCTCTTTACTGCGTCAGCGAGGAAATCCGCAGTTCCTTCTACGCCATAGAGGCTGGAATTGACCAGAATGTCCTTGTAGCGTATATCATAGGGATGATAACCTGCGTAGTGCATCTGATAATTGTCTCTTGCCGCATCGACATCGCGGATCATCTTCTTTGCCGCGTCCTTCGAGAGCTTCAGCGCTTCAATGCTGTTCTTGAGACGGTCCTGATAGGGCGCGTAGATGTAAATATGCATGGAATTTTCTCTGTCCAGAAGAACAAAATCCGAGCATCGGCCAACGATGACGCAGGTTTCATTTTCAGAGAGAAAGCGAATCAGATTTTCCTGTGCGTGGAAAATTTTGTCCTGCATGTCAGAAGTACCTTTGCCCAACGGATAGAGCATGGTTCGGAATGGGACACTCACATGGCCCTCTGCCTTTTCTTCCTCTTCATCGATGACGGATGCGGGGAGGTCGAGTGCTTTGGCAGCCTTGTCGATCAGGTCTCTGTCATAGTAGCCGATGCCGAGCTTTTCGGCGAGACGCTTTGCAATTGGACGTCCGAGACTTCCAAACTGTCTGTTTATCGTAATCACATACTTGCTTTTGCCCATATGAATTTCCTCCTACATGATAAAGCCGCAGACTGCGTACGATACGACCGACCCGGCAGCTGCAATGAGAACGTATGGCAGCTGGGTAATCGCGTGTTCCATATTGTCGATGCCGGCGCTCTGTGAGGAGAGCAGCGTCGCGTCTGTGTAGAAGCAGGCGTGGCTTCCGAAGGCTCCTCCGGAGATTACGGCGGCCATGACAAGAATCATGTTTGCGTGAAGCGCGGCGCCGAGCGGGAAAACGATCGGAACGACGATTGCGCACATGCCCCAGAGAGAGCCGGTCGTAAATGTCAGAATCGCGACGAGTACGAAGGTGACAACCGGGAAAATCTGACTTGTCAGAAGAGGCTCCATTACCTTGATGATGAAGGTTGTCATGCCCATGGATTCCAGCCCGGATTCCATCGTGAATGTGACAATCAGAAGGATATTCATCGGAAGAATATCCGCGGCTCCCTTGATGAAGAGGGTCAGAAAATCATCGAATTTCACGACTTTTCTGGGGATATACAGAACAAAGCAAACAATCAGTGCGGCTGCGACCGACATAACCAGATCACCGGAAATGATTGCGAGGGCGACCAGGACACCCATGGGGATCAGGAAATCCAGAATGTTTCCGTCCTGCTCGGCCTCCTCGGGATCTTCGTGATTGTATTTGCGGCTCTTTTCACTATACACCATGCCGGTTGTCGCGACACGGTCATAAGCCTTCTTCATTCCGCCGAGCTTTGGCATGATACCGGCGCAGAAGAGAGCGACAATACCGAGCGTAAAGAACGGATAGAAGAGATAGGGAATCGCGGAGAGGTAGGCGGCCATGCCATCCTTGAATCCCATATCTATGATGGACTGCTGCTTGATAAAGAGGCTTGAGTAAAATGCAGCCCACGTAGAAAACGGGAGAAGTACACAGACCGGTGCGCCGGTGGCGTCCAGCATGTAAGCAAGTGTCTCCCGAGGAATTTTCCGCTTATCATAGACACCCTTCATGCAGACACCGATCGTCAGGACATTCAGATAATCATCGACAAAGATCAGGAGTCCGAGCAGGAATGTAGTAAACAACGTCTTTCTCTCCGTATTACAGACCCTGCTGATGATTTTTGAAAATCCGTAGCTTCCCCTTGAGGCTGTGAGAAGTGCAATTAATCCGCCGAACATACTGCAGACGACAACGATAAACACATTGTTAGAAAGTGAATCCTGAAATGCGGAGCACCACTTGGACAGGAAATTCGGTCCATACTCAAAAAGAAATGGAAGAATGGAGCCCAGAATTAGTACCTCCAGACAGCGCTTGGTCGTGATTGCCAGAAAGATGACCAGGAAGATGATAATTACTGCAATAAGCCCGTGAGTCATACCAGTGCCTCCTTTCAGCAGGAAAAAGAAAAAGCAGCATGGACGTCTGATCAGGCACCGTCCTTGCTGCTTCTTTTACGATATGAATGCAGTGTATCGAATCGGATTTCTCTTGCATAGGAAAAAAGGAACCATTTGTCGGAGATTGGATGCGAGGTGATTTTCTGCTCAGACAACTTTGAGCGCTGTTTTATATCCGGGAGTCTGAAAATAATCATGGCATTCGCCGGGAGTTCTTCGTGTGAATTTTCTGTAGGTACTCAGCATGTGAGACTCATCGAAATAGCCGCTGTCGATCGCAATGTCCATATAATTGGGATTCGCAGAGGTCTTAATGGCATCCAGTGAATTCTGGAAGCGCAGGATTTCAGAAAACATCTTCGGACTCATGCCGAAGGCGTGCCGGAACACACGGGTAATGTACGGCCTGCTGTATCCGAGAAGGTCGGCAATTTTCTGAATGGAAAGACGGCCGTGTGTCTTCCATATAAGATCCCGTGTCTTATGTGCTGTATCCTCCAAAGAAACAGAAAGGCCTCTCTGGTACATATCCATGAACAGAAGCTGACGGCTGTGAAAGTCTCTGCGCGTCAGAATAAGGTCAAAACAATGATGCGGAAGCACCTGCTCCGGCAGCGGGATATCTTTTTCGATGCTCTCGGAAAAGGATATCGGAAGAAACCAGGGATCGAATCCGGGAAGAAAACGGACACCAAAATATTCGCAGTGGTTCCTTATTTTCAGCTGACGGGGAGAGAGTCCTGTCCCGCAGACTGTGATTCCGGGATTTTCCGGATCGCAGCAGATCATCAGATCCAGGCAGTCGTCTGGCACACCGAAGGATGTCGCGCCGGAATTAGAGGAACGGAATGTATAGAAATGAGAGATACCGAGGCGGTTCACGATATGCTTCTCATATCGGGAAGTGGCGTTCAGAAAATAGGGCTGTACAGGAATCATGCTTCTTCACTCCCTTCTGTGTAAAGCTCGCAGGTATTTCATTTTCAAAAGGCGGAGATAAAAAAGGTGCCTGCCTTTTGAGCAGACACCCTTGCCTTTTGATTATTTTAGGACAGAGGTGACAATCCGTCAATCTTAGTCCTCAGTCCTCCCTCGCCTGCGGCTTCTTCCCCAGCGACTTCCTTGCCTTTTTCCACATCACGATGGCCAGCGCGATTGTGATGTAATCCGTGATCGACTGCCCGAGGATGACGCCGTTAAAGCCCGCGACGGCATTCAGAATGTAGAGCAGCGGGATGAGAATGACGCCCTGGCGCAGGACGGACAGGATGGTCGCCGGAAATGGCTTTTCCACGGACTGGAGGCAGTCCATGATTAGGAACAGAATTCCGATGAACGGCCCTGAGAGCATGTAGCCGACGAGCATCGGGACGCCGCACGCGATGACCCCCTTGTCGTTTATGAACAGACGGATGATCTGTGTCCGGAAAATGAAGAACAGCGCCGTGCAGGCACTTCCGGTGATAATGCAGAGCTTTGCGGTGTAGCGCTCGACCGTGCGGAAGCGCTTTTCATTTCCGGCTCCGTAGCAATAGCCGAGGATCGGCTGGACGCCATTGGCGATGCCCATCTGGAAAAATGCGATGAACATATTTGCCTTAAAGACAATGCCGATGGCCGCGACGGCATCATTTCCGTAGGCCACAAGGATCTGATTCAGAATGATCGTCGAGACGCTCATGAGAGCCGAGAGCAGGCCGGTCGGCAGCCCTGTCTTTACGAGATTGGCAGGGAGCGCGCCCGTCAGGCTGAAATCGCCGGGCTTCAGCGAGAGGATGTCGCTGTGCTTCCGGAAATACCAGATGTAGTAGACGCTGGCCATGATGTTGCCGAGCGTCGTCGCGATCGCCGCGCCGCCTGCTCCCTTATGCCACACGGAAATGAAGATCGGGTCGAGGATGATGTTGGCGATCGTACCGATCATGTTGCCGATCATCGCTTCCTTCGAGGCGCCCGCCGAGCGGACGACGAAGCTTGCGGCGGCCGACCAGATGATGAACGGCGCGCCGACGGCAATCCAGCGGACGTAGCTTCGCGCGAAGCCGATCGTCGTCTTGTCTGCGCCGAAGAGCCGTAGGATCGGATTCTGGAAAATGAGAAGCACGGCCGCGATGATGACGCCGGCGATGATGCTGCCGTAGAGGACAAAGGCGGACGTTCTTCTCGCACGCTCTTCATTTTTTGCGCCGAGCGACGCGGAGAGAAGCGCGCTTCCGCCCATGCCGAGAACATTGGCGACGGCCATCATGAAAATGAAGCACGGATTCGTAAGCGATACGGCTGCGACCTGCAGAGAATCACCGGTCTGGCCGACGAAGAATGTGTCCGCCATGTTGTAGACGATCGTGACGAGCTGCGAGATGATGGACGGGATCGCCATCTGCGCCACGGCGGTGCCGATGGGTGCCTGGCCCATCAGCTCCTGTTCAGAGAGTTTCTGTTTCATATAAGTATGTACCCTTTCTTTATTGTGTAGAATTCGACAATTCCATGGATATTGGTTTGGTGCCTGTTCAAAGGCAATTCTTGCCGGCCATGCTGTCGATACCACCTGCTTTAATCATTCTTGCAGGACCTCGTACATGCGATGGAGGATTCTTTTGATGTCTTTTGCCTGCGTTAACATGCCCGGATCATTACCGCAGAGCCTCGTACATGCGCCGGAGGAGGCTCCTCAGCTGCTCCGTCTCTTCTTCAGTGAGGCAGGCGGTCAGCGTCTTCTCCGTCTCGTCGACAAGCGGCTCCGCCTTCTGGCAGATCGGCTCCGCCTCCGGCGTGAGCCGGATCTTTTTTACGCGCCGGTCGCGGTCGTCGGCGACATACTCGACGAGGTGCTTTTCATTTTCGAGGTTCTTGATGAGCTTGGCCATGGTTGACTGCGTGACGCAGAATTCCTTCTCGAGCGCCTTCAGCGGTGCCATGTGTCCCTCGCAGTCATCAAGAAAAATGAGAACCTGCATCTGCATGGCCGTGAGGCCGAACGGCCGGTACACACGATTCTCATGGGCCTCGCGCTTTGCGTCGACGGCCTTGATCAGCCGGCCGATGTCATTGATTCTTTGCATATTCGTCCTTTCTATGGGCCCGGGCCTGACGGGAGTTCTGTGCAGACAAGTCTACTGCTTCTGAATGAAGGCAGGCGGGCCCTGCAGGAATATAGTATAACGTTCTGTTCTACAAAAATCAATGGCAAGCCATCGAATGGAACGGGCATAGGGCTCGCGGACCGGAAAACTGACTCGGACACTACAGCTGGGACGGGGCGTAGCGCCTGCGGAGGAATCCTGTCGGGAAGAGATACAGGAGTGGGCGAATGGGATTTGAAAAATATTGTATTAATGTATTGACACAATGAAATAGAGATGATATTGTATAGCTGTACTAAGGAAGCAATACAATTGCCCGGGGATCCGAAGGTTGAATTTGGATCTCCGGGGCAGTGAGTACAGGAAATCAGACAGGGCCTGATCGGACCGAATCACGATCAGCCCAGTCAAGAAAGGGGACGGTGCCAGTGGCATGGGAATTTAAAAATGGCATCCCGATTTATCTGCAGATCGTTGACGGAATCAAGATCCGCATCGCGGGAGGCGAGCTGCCACCCGGAAGCAAGATTCCGTCTGTGCGGGACCTCGCGGCGGAAGCCGGCGTCAACCCGAACACGATGCAGAGAGCCCTCACGCAGCTTGAGCAGGAAGGCCTGCTGCACGCGCAGAGGACAAGCGGACGCTATGTGACGGAGGATGAGCAGAAAATGAAGGAACTCAGAAGGTCGCTCAGTGAGAAATATGTGGAGGAGCTGTTCACGCAGCTGTCGCGCCTCGGCATGACGAGAGAAGAGATCATCGCGGAGGTCAGCAGCTGGAAGGCGGAGGACCATACGGACCATACGGACCATACGGACCAGCCGTGACGGCCGAGAACATATCTGAAGATCTGTTCAGACCGAACGCGACGGCCGCGCTTCCTGCACGGCTTGAAGAACATCAGACGGCTCAGACTGAACATGTAAGACGAATTTTTAATACATTAAGGAGTGGATAAACGATGGCAGAGATCGAGTGCAGAGACCTCGTAAAGCGCTATGGCAGGAAGACGGCCCTGGACGGCATCAACCTGTCGCTCGAGAAGCAGAGAATCATCGGGCTCGCGGGCCCGAACGGAAGCGGAAAGACGACGCTGATCAAGCTGATCCAGCGGCTTCTGACGCCGACGTCAGGAAGCATTGAAATTGAAGGAATGAAACCGGGAAAAGAGACGAAGAACCTCATTTCCTATCTGCCGGACAGAGATTTTCTTCCGGACTGGATGAAGGCGGACGGCCTCCTGCATTTTTACGAGACATTCTTTGAGGATTTTGACAGAGAGAAGGCGGAGCGGCTGCTGGATGAGCTGAAGATCGACAGGAATCTTACGCTGAAGAAAATGTCGAAGGGTACGCGCGAGAAGGTTCAGCTTGTGCTGTGCATGAGCCGGAAGGCGGAGGTGTACCTCCTCGATGAGCCGCTCGCGGGTGTGGATCCGGCGGCGAGAGACTACATCATTCACACGATTCTGGACAACTACAACGAGGACGGGATGGTCCTCATTTCCACACATCTGATCTCGGACATCGAGTCGATTCTGGACGAGGTCGTGTTCCTGAAGGACGGACAGGTCTTTCTTCATGAAAATGCGGATGATCTCCGCGCGAGAACGGGCAAGAGTATTGACGATTATTTCAGGGAGGTGTTCGCATGCTGAGCAGACTGATCGGATATGAAATGAAGGCATTTGGCAGGATTCTTCTGCCACTCTACGGAGTTGCGATTATTCTCTCGCTCCTGGTCGGCATTGAATTCAATGTGGTCTCCGGATCGCAGCTGTCGGAGAGTACAGTCGGAACGATTCTGATTCTGTTCCTCGGACTGCTGATCATGGCCATTTTTATTGTGACGGTTGTGCTGTCCGTCGGCCGGTTCTATACGAACCTTCTCGGCCGCGAGGGATATCTCATGTTCTCACTGCCGACAGGGACGGGAACGCTCATCTGGGCGAAGGTTATTTCCTCGATTATCTGGAGCTTTTTAAGCACCGCTGTGGCAGCTCTTGCGGCCATGATTCCTGTGCTTGCCTACCCGGGAACGATGGATGACCTTGCGGATATGGGAAAACACGGGGGCTGGAGCATCCTGATTGACGCGGTCGCACCGTACCGTGTCAATATCATTCTCGCCGTGCTGCTTGTCATCGCGCTTCTGGCCTATAATATCGTCAATATTTACGCGGCGATCGCGATCGGCCAGCTCTGGTCAGACCACCGGATCATCGGCTCGGCTCTCGCCTATATTGCCATGGGCATTATCGAGATGATTCTTCTCGGCGTGACAGGCAATACCATTTTTCAGTCGGACAAATGGGGTGACTTGAGTCAGGCGATGACGGTTACCGGTACTGAGATTGCGGCAATCATCGCATGCCTCGTCGGCATTGCTGTGTATGGATTTATCACATGGATTCTGCTCGATCGGAAGCTGAATCTTGAATAAAATGAAAAGAAGAGCCGGTACCTGGCTGAGGGGTACCGGCTCTTCTTTTGCAGAAGCAAAGTGTAATTATTCAGCACCCCAATACTCGGAACGCTTTGCGTTCCTCGTTGTGGGCGGACAGAGCGGCTTCGCCGCTTGTCCGCCCATCAGAGAATTGGAAAAGATTCGGGCGAGCAAGCTCTCCCTTCATCTTTCTCAATTCTCTGATGGGTGCTGAATAGTTACAAATCATTTAGAGAGGATTGTCAATGGTTATCCGGGAGCGGAGCTTGTCCGGCTCCCGGGGTTACTGTCTTATTTGCGTTACTCAATCGCGATGCGGCTCTTCTCGTCAACCGCAGCCTTCGTGTCAGCCGGCTTCGGCATTGTGATCTTGAGGACACCGTTCTCGTAGTGAGCCTTGATATCTTCCTGCTTCAGATCGTCGCCGACGTAGAAGCTTCTCTCAAGGCTGCCGGCGTATCTCTCCTGACGAATCAGCTTGCCGGCCTTATTCTTTTCATCCTTGTTCATGCCCTTCTCGGCGGAAATTGTAAGATAACCGTCCTTCAGGCCAACCGTCAGATCTTCCTTCTTGAAGCCCGGGAGATCAATATCGAGCTCGTAAGCGTTGTCAAGCTCACGGACATCTGTCTTCATCAGTCTGTCAGCGTGACGACCAAACAGCGGAGTCTTCTTGTTCATTTCATGGTTGAACTCGCGATCAAATTCGTTCATCATCGTATCAAAATCATCCTCGAACAGTGCAGGCATATACATCATAAGTCATTACTCCTTTCAATGTCCGGGTGTTGTCTGAAGCATCCTGATAAAATATTGTTAATGTTATCCGGCAAATGAACGGCGAGCCATCAGCGGCTTCATCATTCATCCGCCCTCCGGGAATCTCATTTTCGGGATCCGCGGGGCTGTAACTCTTCGGAACATCTCATTTGACGTTCCTTATTTACTGCCTCTCGGGAATCTCTCTTTTCAACTCCCTCTTTCTTGTTACAATTGTGTTATAACACCGATTATTAGCAATGTCAATAGGTGAGTGCTAATTTTTTAAAAATTTTTTTGCAGGAGGGAAAATCAGGCGGAGCGGTGTATGATGGAACCGTTACAGGAAGGCCTGCATTTGCCTTGCGGCCCGGGATCTAGCAGAGCTGGGGCGTGAGATGCAGCCGAATAGGCTGCATAACATAAAGAGATATCTGGATTTCAGATGAGGCGGGCTTTCGGTTTATTTGTCAGGGAGGGAGCTATGTCTGTTTCATATGGAAAGCTTGTGATTATCGGGGCCGGAAAGGTCGGCTCCGCTGTATTAAATTCAGCCCTTCGCATGAATATCATTGATGATATTGTTATGATCAACCGCAACCGGGACAAGGCGCTCGGCGAAGTGCTCGATGCCAGCCACACAACGGCATTTGCCTACAGCGCAAATGCGAACATCCGCGTCGGTGACTACAGCGAGTGCAGGGACGCGCACATCATTGTCATCACGGCGGGCCCGTCGATCCTGCCGGGCAATCACGACCGGAACACGCTTCTTAAGAAAAATGTGGAGGTCATGGATTCTGTCATGAAGCAGATCACCACGTACACGCGGGAGGCGGTCATCATCATGATCTCGAACCCGCTCGACGTGCTGACCTATTATTTTCAGAAGAAATACGATTACCCTGTGGATAAGATTATGGGGACCGGGACTCTTCTCGATACGGCGCGCTTTAATAAAATGCTCGGCGACCAGTGCGGCGTCGACGCAAAAAATGTAGTCGGCTTCGTTCTGGGCGAGCATGGCTCGACGTCCTTCATCCCGTGGAACGCGGTCAACATTGTGGGCGTCCCGTTTCAGAACCTGGCGGACAAGTTCGGGCTGGAAGGGCCGCTCGACAAGGAGGCGCTTCTCCGCGAGACGAAGACCATCGGACCCAGAATCGTCGATCTGAAGGGGTACACGAGCTCCGGCGTCTCGCTCGCCGCCTGCCGCATCATCGGCGCGATTGTGAGAAATGAACACTGCATCGTGCCGGTGTCGACGGTCATGCGCGGCCAGTACGGCTACTCGGACGTGGCGATGAGCCTGCCGTGCATCCTGTCGAAAAATGGCATTGCCCGCGTCATTGAGATACCTCTCGATGATGAGGGGAGAAGAGACCTGCGCATCTCGCACGATCACCTGCGCGAGCTCATCGAGTCCATCCCGGAGAAGCCGGAGAATATATAAGGAAGGCCGGAGAACGTCCGGAGGTCCTGCAACTCGAATTGTACCGCCGTCATGCCCTGGACGGATGAATGTCCGGAAGGGCTGTCAGATCCGGTCCAGCAGCTCGCCGAGTCTTGCCACCTGCCCGTCGGTCGTTGCCCAGCTCGTCGCGAGCCGCACGACCGTGTGATTTTCGTCGTATTTTTCCCAGAAGCTGAATTCGAGGTCCTGCGCGAGCCTTGCCATGGTCTCATTTTCAAGGATGACGAAGATCTGGTTTGTCGGCGCGTCGAATGCAAGGCGGAAGCCGTGGCTCTTCAGAATGCCGCGGATCCTTTCGGCGGCGCGGATTGCGGGCTCACCGATGCGCGAGTAGAGTCCGTCCGTGAACAGCGTGTCGAACTGAATGCCGAGAAGACGGCCCTTCGCGAGGAGCGCGCCGTGCTGCTTGATGATCGTGAAAAAATGAGGAATGAGCTTCGGGTCGGGGATGACGACGGCCTCGCCGAAGAGGCAGCCGCATTTTGTGCCGCCGATGTAGAACACATCGCACAGGCGGGCCAGGTCCGGGAGCGTGACGTCATTGTCAGGGCACGCGAGCGCATACGCGAGGCGCGCACCGTCGACATAGAGCGGCAGACCGAAGGAATGGCAGACCTCTGATATCTCGGTCAGCTCCTTGAGCGAGTAGAGCGTGCCGTACTCAGTCGGCTGGGAGATATAGACCATGCCGGGCTGGACCATGTGGTCGCGGTTCCCGTCATTTTCAAAATCGGTCATGTACTGGCGGAGCTGCGCGGCCGTGAGCTTGCCGAATCTCCCGGGAATTGTCAGGACCTTGTGGCCGCCGAACTCGATCGCGCCGGCCTCGTGGACGCTGACGTGCCCGCTGTCCGCCGCGATGACGCCCTCGTACGAGCGGAGAACGCCGTCGATCACAGTGGCATTTGTCTGCGTGCCGCCGATAAGGAAGAAAATCTCCGCGCCGGGGCATTTGCAGGCCTCGCGGATCCTGCTGCGTGCGCTTTCACTGAATTCGTCGCAGCCGTAGCCGGCGGTCTGCAGGAGATTTGTCTCCATGAGACGCTGCATGATCAGGGGATGCGCGCCCTCCATATAATCGGACGCGAATGTGAGCTTGGAATCGGAATTCTTATTCATGGTGAGGGCCTTTCTTTTTATACATTGCATGTGTCCGGGATAATGCAGGTCTGCCTGCATTCGAAAGCCGGATATGTTTCAGGATCAGAGTGTATGAGTGGTCAAGGATGAAGCATATGTTTAGTTTAACCTGCAGGTGAACCTTGGATCTGACATCATTGTATGCTCGAATCATCCATGACACAACAGGCAGATAATCATGTATATCATGATGAAAATGCATGGATTGTATACCTCTCTGCATGCAATAAATACAAACAAATGTTTGCATTCCCCGCGGCGGTTTGGTAAGATACAAGTAGAAAACAGAGGATCACACAATGGATGAAATTAAATGCGAGGCATTTCTTGCCGCGGTTGAACTCGGGAGCCTGACCGCAGCCGCCGAAAAACTCGGCTATTCGCAGTCGGGCGTGACGCGGATGATCGCCTCTCTCGAGGAGGAGGTCGGCTTCCCGCTTGTTGTCCGCTCGAAGAAGGGCGTGGTGCCGACGGCAAACGGGCAGACAATGATCGCGCCGCTTCGCGAAATTGTGCGCGCGCAGCGGACGGCGAGGCAGATCAGCTCCGACATCTGCGGAGTGGTCACCGGCATGATGACAATCGGGACGTATTTCAGCATCGCGGCGCTCATTCTTCCGCAAATTCTGAAGGACTTTGAGCTCCGCTACCCGAAGGTCCGCGTGACTCTGCAGGAGGGCGGCAACACGGAAATGAAGCGCTGGCTCTCTGAGCGTTCGGTCGATCTGTGCTTCTGCGCGGAGCCGTCGGGAGCGGCCTGCGACTGGATTCCGGTGTTCCGCGACCATATGGTCGCGTGGCTGCCGAAGGACCATCCGCTTGCGGAGAGTTCTTCATTTCCGGTGGAGAGACTCGGGAAGGAGCCGCTGATCCGCACGCTGGTGAACCACGACACGGACCAGGACCGGCTCCTTGAGAAGCTTCATATTCACCCGGATGTGCGGTATAGTACAAAGGACGGGTTCACTACCTATAATATGGTGGCGGCGGGACTCGGCATCAGCTTTAACCAGAGCCTCATTTCCCGCAAATGGAACGGCGAGGTCGCGGAGGTACCGCTCGACCCGCCGCAGTACATTTCCCTGGGGCTCGCGCTGCCCTCGCTTAAGGAGGCGTCTCCCGCGACGAAGCGGTTTATCGACTGCGTGCGGGCGAGGAAGGAGCTGTGGGACGAGCGAAGCGATAAGAATTGATGGATATTGGCGGCTCGCTGTAAAAGCCGGCTGGCGGAGAATAATGCCAATGGCCTTCGATGAGCTGGGGGCCTGAAGCCGTGGAATCCGGCTGGAGAGGATTAAAGGACATTCGCGGCTTTGAAAGCTGGCAGGGGCTGACAGGGGGACGAGCGCGGCGAAAGCTGAGAAACAGAGATGACAGAGTATATGGAGGATGGACATGAGACTTCTTTTGGTGAGACACGGAGATCCGGATTATGTGCATGACTGCCTGACGGAGAAGGGAAAGCGTGAGGCACAGGACCTCGCGGATTACGCGGACAAATGGAACATGGGCACGTGCTTTATGTCGCCGTGCGGGCGCGCGCAGGAGACGGCGTCGTACGTCTTAAAGAAGCTCGGCAAGACGGCGGAGACTCTGCCATGGCTCATGGAATTTGTCACCTGCCTCAATATCAACGGGCACGAGGAGCTGCTCGAGGCATTTCCGGACGTGCGGCTGAATGACGGGAGCATGATTGCGGGCCCGTACACGCTGCCGGGGCTCCTTAAACCGGAGAAGCTGAAGGAATTCGGCCCGGATGAGAACGGAAATGTCCCGAAATACGGCCCGCACATCGTCTGGGACATCATGCCGTCATACCTCGCGAAGCACCGGGAGCTTCTCGATCCAGAGGACTGGCGGACGTCTGAGATTGCAAAGCTCGGCGATATTCCCTATTACTATGATTATGTCACCGGGAAGTTCGACGAGCTCCTTGCAGAGCACGGCTACCGCAGGGACGATTTCCTCTATCATGTGGAGTCAGCAAATGAAGAGACGCTCGTATTTTTCTGCCATCTCGGTCTCATGTGCGTGCTGATGTCGCATCTCCTCCATGTGTCGCCGTTTGCGATGCTGCAGGGCTGTGCATTTGCGCCGACCTCAGTCTCGGAGCTTGTGACCGAGGAGCGCGAGAAGGGCATCGCATCCTTCCGCGCGCTGAAGCTCGGAGATGTCTCGCATCTGCGGGCGGCGGGAGAGCCGGTGTCATTCTCGGCGAGGTTCTGTGAGACGTATGACAATGAGGAGCAGAGGCACTGAAGGATGGATCGTTCATTTGACGAGAAGGTGTACGAGGTTGTGCGAAGAATTCCGCGCGGGCGTGTCACGACGTACGGGCAGATCGGCGCTCTGCTCGGCGACAGGTTTCTTGCGCGCGCGGTCGGAAATGCACTTCACCGGAACCCGGACGGAGAAAAGACGCCGTGCTACAAGGTCTTAAACAGCAGGGGTGAGCTCGCGAAGGCCTTTGTGTTCGGGGGCGAAGAGGAACAGGCGAGGCGCCTTCGGAGCGAGGGCATCGAGGTGAGAAACGGGCGCGTCGATCTCGCAAAATACGGCTGGAGACCGGAGGCGTCCGCGTATGAGCTTGAGAAGAGACTCGGAGGGTAAGCTATGGCTGGAATTTCATTTGGACCGCCTGACATTGCGGATTCAACGGAAAATGAACGGCGGGAGTACGTGAAGGCGCGGTACCACTGCATCAATGACTGCGATATGTGCGGCATCTGTGCGTCATTCCACAACGTGGATCCGCAGATCGTCTTCCGGGAGTACATCCGCGGCGAGCGGGAGTTTCTCGATATCGCGAGGGAGTGGAAGTGAGCCGGAGCTTCCGGTATCGAGGGACGTTCCGCGATGGTGTATGAGAGGAGAATCTATTGACGGAGCTTGTGATCGGCGGCAGCGGGAGCGGAAAATCCGCGTATGCGGAGAAAGAGGTTCTCGCGGCCGGCTGTGGGAGAGTGTATTACCTCGCGACGATGCGGGTGCTCGATGAGGAGATGGAGAGGAAGGTCGCGCGGCACAGGCGCATGCGCGCCGGCCGCGGCTGGCTCACGATCGAGCAGCCGGTTGACATCGGGCAGGCCGCGAATGTGATTTCCGGAGACAGCTCCGCGGCTTTGCTCGAGTGCCTGTCGAACCTTGAGGCAAATGAGATGTTCCGCGGCGGACAGATCGTGCCGGAGGATACGGTCGTGCAGAACATCGTGGCGGGAATCCGCCGCCTCATGGCCTGCACGGACTGTCTCGTGCTTGTCTCGAATTCCGTGTTTTCAGACGGAATCACATACGACGAGGGCACGGAGGCGTATATTCGCGCCCTCGGACGAATCAATCAGGAAATTTCCGGAATGGCGGACCGCGTGACGGAGGTCGTCGCGGGCATTCCGGTCGGGCTGAAGTAAGCGTGGGCATTCTTGTGTCTGGGTTTTGCGGCTCATCAGAGAACATCACGGTCAGGTTGAAGTAATGGGGACTTTGTTCGCTTATTTTGAAGAGTGGTTGAATCTGTGAAAAAAATGATGCAATTCCTGAAGGCAATAGATGTCGCATTTTCCATGTACTCGAAGATCCCGATGCCGGGCTTCACATGGAATTCTGACGACATGAAATATCATCTCATTTTCTTTCCGATGGTCGGTGCAGTGATCGGACTTCTCGAGTGGGTCTGGCTTCGTGTGTGCCTTGCGGCGGGGATCGGGAATACGGCGGCGACGGCTGTCGCGCTTGCGATTCCTCTTCTTGTGACAGGCGGCATCCATGTCGACGGCTTTATGGACACGATGGACGCCGTGCACTCGTGGCAGGACCGGGAGAAGAAGCTCGAGATTCTGAAGGACCCGCATATCGGCGCATTTGCCGTGATCTCACTCGCGGCGTACGGGCTGCTTGCATTTGCGGCGATGTCGCAGATCCTTCGGGTGGCAGTCTCGCGCCAGATTTCTTCGGGACATGCGCCGCTTTTTGTGTCCTTCTGCTGCGTCTTCTTTCTTTCGCGCGCGCTGAGCGGGATCAGCGTATCGACGTTCCGCATGGCGAAGAAGGACGGCATGCTGAAGACTTCGGAGCAGACGGCTGAAAAGCGGATTGTGCGGAGGTGCCTCTGGGCAGAGGCGGCGCTGTGCGTTTTCGTGATGGTGTGGCTCTGCCCGGTGGGCGGAGGACTCATGGCGCTTGCCGTCGGCCTTGCATTTGTCTGGTACAGGCGCATGAGCTACCGGACGTTCGGCGGTATCACGGGCGATCTCGCGGGCTGGTTTGTGACTGTTGCGGAGCTCATGGCGATGATCGCGGGATGGATCGCGGGCATGCTGTGAGGTTTGCGATGATGTGGAGAGGAAAACATTGGGTATAAAACTGGTGATCGGAGGGAAGGCGCAGGGCAAACTCGCATTTGCCGAGACAATGCTTCCCGGCGCGGAAATCATTGACGGCAGTGCGTGGAGGCAGTATGCAGGGACGGATGCGTCTCAGGTCATTGTGAACAGGCTCCATCTTTTCATCCGTGCAAGACTTAAGGACGGCTGCACGCAGGAGGAGATCCTTGAGGAGCTGCTGCAATTCGCGGGCGCCTGTGGGACTTGCATTTTTATCTGCGACGAGATCGGAAACGGGATTGTGCCGCTTGATGCGTTTGAGCGGAAATGGCGCGAGCAGACGGGACGGATTCTGTGCGGGATTGCGGAACGCGCGGATGAGGTGTGGCGCGTCTTCTGCGGTCTGCCGCAGAAAATTAAATGAAGACTGCACTTGCATGCACCAGGATGTTTTGAGACAGGGCACGGTGTGAAATTCTTTTCAGAAAAGTTGAAAAATCCGGCAGGTGAGGATTGGGATGAGAGAAAGAACTGGATATTTGGCAACCGGCTTTGCACAGAGTGAAAACGCAGAGATAGCGGAAGGAACGATTATTTCGATCATTTTGATCCGGCACGGCGCGACGGCTGGAAATGCGGAAAAATGCTATATCGGGGCGCGCACGGATGAGCCTCTCTCGGAGGAGGGGAGGAGGCAGCTCACAGGACTGAAGACTCAGAGACCGGAATTATCACAGTGCAAGGAGGCTGATGGGCGAAGGCATGGCCTGAATAATTCGAAAATAGATTCGTCACAGTGCATTCAAGGTCTGGAGTCCGATGGACAGCAGCTTTTCGCTCTGCAGCTCCGGAGACCGGACCGGCTCTATGCAAGCCCGATGCGGCGCTGCCTTGAGACGGCGGATATTTTATTTGATGGCCAGAAAGTCCGGACAATCGAAAATTTTCGGGAGACGGACTTCGGCGCGTTCGAAGGAAAAAACTACATGGAGCTCTCGAGGGATCCGGCCTATCAGGCGTGGATCGACTCGAATGGGGAGATGGCATTTCCGGGAGGTGAGAGCCGGGAGGAATTTATTCGCAGGTCCGTGGAAGGATTCCGGGAGATGGTGCAGGATATTGAAAGGTGCATCGCACAGGATACAGGACGGACACACGGCGGGACGGAAAGCTGCGCAGGAGATCAGAGGCTGCAGAGAGTGGGTGGAATGCCTGCATTCTGCGCCGCGGCGGTTGTCCACGGAGGCACGATCATGGCTGTCCTTCAGAGACTTTTTGGCGGGGATTATTATTCTTATCACGTGGGCAACGGGGAAGGGTATGCATTTTCCCTTGAGAGAAGAGATGGAAGGTGGGTTCCGCGTGACCTGCGCAGGATGACGGCCTGTCGGGGCGGACAGAGAGAACAGACAGAACCAGACAGGAAGGAGACGGAGGCTTGAGGCAGCTGCTTTTGTATCATATGCTTGCATTTTTCGCGGGATTTGTGCTGGATCTGATCTTTGGCGACCCACAGGGCTTTCCGCATCCTGTCCGGTGGATCGGGACAGGGATCGCACGCCTGACGGACCGATACCTGAAGAAGGCGGGGAGAGCGACGGAACGGACAAAAAACGATGAAGCATATATCCGGCAAAGAAAACGCCGGTACGGCCTGTACATGGTCATCGAGGTTATTCTGCTCACCGGGCTTGTGTCCGCGGCGGTTCTCATTTTCTGCTATCATGTGCATCCGATTCTCGGGTGCGCGATGGAGGCATTTATGACCTATCAGATGCTTGCGGCAAAGAGTCTTCGGACGGAGAGCATGCGGGTTTATACTGCGCTCCGTGAAGGGACTCTTGAGGACGCGCGGCACGCGGTCTCGATGATCGTCGGCAGGGATACAGCGCAGCTTGACCGCGAGCACGTCGCGATGGCTGCTGTGGAGACGGTCGCGGAAAATACCTCGGACGGGGAGATTGCGCCGATGCTCTGCTTCGCGCTGGGAGGTCCGGTTCTCGGATGGATGTACAAGGCGGTCAACACGATGGATTCGATGGTCGGCTATAAAAATGAAAAGTACATCGACTTCGGGCGTGCGGCGGCAAAGCTCGATGACGCTGTGAATTTTCTGCCGTCAAGAATCAGCGCGTACCTGATGATATTTGCGTGCCGTCTGTGTGGGAAGGATTACGATGCGGCCCGCGCGAAGCGAATTTATCTTCGCGACCGGAGAAAGCACGCGAGCCCGAACTCCGCACAGACAGAGTCTGCGTGCGCGGGCGCGCTCGGACTGCGGCTCGCGGGTGATGCGAGCTACTTCGGGAAAATCGTGAAGAAGCCATTTATCGGGGACAGGATCCGGCCGACAGAGCCGGAGGACATTCCGCGCGCAAACCGTCTCATGTATGCGACGGCCATGCTGTGCGAGGGCATCTGCCTGATGATACTTTTTCTGGTATATTTCCGTATGTGAACGGCGGGCTGTTCAGAGACGAAAACATCGAAATTCCTATATTCACAGACGAAATCCGGGAGCCTCTGTTGGTTGAGGCAAGCGAAAACTTCGACTGGTCTGTCATCAGTCCGACCATCTTTGGAGCCGTGTTTGAATCCACGTTCAGGCTGAAGAAACCATCAAGGACAAGAATTCCCACAGCAGACAGTTCAGGCAGCTGATCTGGGAGATGGAGAAGACCTCCGATCCGTTCACAGACTTCAGTGAAGAGCTTTGGGGGCTCTTTGTGGAGAAGATGACAGTTCGGACGAAGGGTGACATCAGGATGACATTTAAGGACGGGACGGAGGTGGCACTTCGGGACTGATGTTCGGGTGGAAAGAAGTCTGAAAATATGATAAAATCCGAAGCAGTAAAGCACGAAAGTGCTCGCGTTGCGTGATGAAGAAATTTGTGGAGCATTGACCTTTTCGGCCAGTGCTCTTTTACCTTGAAAGTCTGTGAATTATAATTAGTCAGGGAGATCCAGATGAAAGAGGTTATGACAACAGATCAGAATATATCTGACAGTGCTGCATATGAAGATCTTGTATCAAACATTGGCAAGGCATTTGAATCCGGTAGGGACAAAGCGGTCTCACTTGTTAATCATGAGGTGGTTCGCACCAACTGGGAGATAGGTAGGTATATCGTCAAATATGAGCAGGCCGGGAATGAAAAGGCGGAATATGGATCCGTAACTTTAAAGAAATTGTCACGAGACTTGACAGACCGTTATGGCAAGGGCTTTAGGATGACTGAGCGGGAATCCTCGGCCATTCAATGACCCTAGCCCCAATGCTGCGCATTGGGACAATAGATGAAAGCGCCCAGACGTGCCTGAGTCTCCTTACTCTGTGGTGACTCAAATGTTGCGATATTTATTGCATAAAGTCTCCATATATGCCATACTGTGTGTATGAAGAAAGATAACCTCGTACATGGCCGTACCACGGTCTACAACATCAATTATCATATCGTCTGGTCGGTCAAATACCGCAAAAAAGTCATCACGCCCGAAGTGGAGGCTTATATGCGGGAACTTGTCCATCAGATTGCTGCAGACAAGGGGTTCAAGATTGATGAGTTTGAATCCGGTCTTGGCGACCATGTCCATCTCTTCGTTACAGCCCCGCCCAAACTGTCCCCGTCCCTGATTATCCAGTATCTGAAGGGTATCACCGGCAGAAAGCTCTTTGAAAGGTTCCCGGATCTCCGGCAGAAGTTATGGCACGGACAGCTCTGGAACCATTCGACTTACATTGAGACAATCGGGGACGTATCCGAGGACACGATCCGGAAGTACATCGAGCACCAGTCCAAACAGTATTAAGGAGACGGAAACATGCCAAAGGCACGCAGCAAAAAGAAGACGGAGTTCTCTCTTTCGCAGGAGAGGTCTGTCTTTCTGTACGGCAGGCCGAATAAAGACAAATATGAGCTCCTTTCCCGGATGGAATGCGCATATACGGAACTTGTCAACTCGGACATCAAACTGATCAATTCGGCGGAAAGCCGTTTTCTCCTGCAGCTGGTCAAAAATGACAAGAAAGACCCGGCGGTGCGGGCTTTCGAAAAAGCAAACCGCCCGGCAGGCATAAACTCAGCATTCTGTCAGAATGCCTTCGATGAGGCGTTTACAAAGCTGGCAAACCGTCTGGACGCCATCCGGCTTGAGATGTACCGCAGGGACCAGACCATCTTTACCCAGTCGAAAGTGCTGTTCGCCATGTCGGCTGCCGGTAAAAGCCGGCAGGCAATGGCTGCTGCCATGAGCGGAATCGCCGCTTCGATAAAAAAAGACGCTTCTTTCTACCTGGAAACGGCTGCTTTCCTGAATTCGATCACAGACGCGGACTTCCGGACAGCCATGCTGTCCTTTGCGGATGAGTATGCCATGGCGTCCATGGTGTATCAGATCCCGGAAGTTTCCCGTGCCCAGGTGCCTCTGGATTCGCGGCTCATGCGCTTCGAAAAATCCTGCAGCACCTCATTTACCCATGTTCTGACTGTAACCGATCCGTTTCAGAAATGCCACAGGGTTTCTATCCCCGTCTCTGCTTCCGGGGACGGGCTCCGGCGTCTCCTGCAGTACGGAGCTGCCGGGACGGTCCATATATCCGTAAGGCCGGGCCGCATTCTCCGGATACAGGCATCTTTTACCAAGCCTCACAGAAAGCCCCATACAGACAAGACCGTTGGTGTCGATACCGGTATGAAGGACTGCTTTTCCTGCTCCGACGGACGTTCCGCCGGAAGCATGGACCAGGTCATCCGCTTTTATAAAGATACCGTGGAGCCGTCATTTGGCGGTCTGACAAGCCTGCGGAACAAGAAGCGGAAGATCCTGCGTTACATCCGGAACCATGATCTCCCGGCAGCTGTCCGTCAGAGACTTCTTCATAAGGCTGACCGTCTGGAACAGATGATCCGGACGGCAGACGCTCCCTATCGGAAGAAAAGGCATTATTACGCCATGCTGGACAAAGAAGCCGCGGACAGCGTCAGAACCTACATCAGCGGAACGGACAGGGACACGCTGACGGTCCTCGAACGGCTCGACATCAAAGAGTTCCGCAAGAGCAGGAAACTGAACGGGGAGCTGTCGGTCTTTGCAAGAGGTCTTCTGCAGAAAAAGCTGATGGAGGAACTGAACTGGAACGGCATGGACTTTCTGGAAGTCGAGCCGGATTATTCCAGCCAGACATGCCCGGTGTGCGGCCTGATTGACAGCGCTTCCCGGAATGGGAAAGTTTTCTGCTGCACCTGCTGCGGGCATACGGACGATGCCGACCATAACGCGGCCGTCAACCTGAAAGCGCGTGCTTCCGATCAGGAATTTCTGGATATCTGTGACAAAGACCGGTTCAATCACAAGGCCCTGCAGAAAGACATCCGGACTCTCTGGGACGGCCGTCACAGCAGATGGCAGAAGATCCGGACCGCTTCTGCGTGAAACAATGAGGCGGCGGGAAACCGCCGTCCATAGGAACTACCGCTGCCTGTATGCGGCATGCCGTATATGGGCTGTGCCCAGGAGAACTTTCTGCGGGACGCCTTCGCAACGTACCGCGGGCTGCTTTCCAAAGCATCGGCGCTGACACGTCGGGCGTTTTCCCCGCGGAAGATGCTCGGCCACTCTGTGACCGAGTAGTTCACTTACAGCAATATTTACAGGATGCGCCAGATGTATCTGGCTTTTCCAAAATTTGCGACAGTGTCGCAAAAATTAAGCTGGAGCCATTATGTGGAGCTGCTGAAGATCGATGATCCACAGGAGAGGTCTTTTTATCTGCATGAATCCGAAAATGAGAACTGGGGTGTCCGCGAACTGAAACGCCAGATGAACAGCATGCTTTTTCAGAGACTTGCCTTGAGCAGGGACAGGGACGAAGTGTTAAGGCTGTCGCAGGAAGGGCAGATTATAGAGAAAGCCAGCGACATCGTAAAGGATCCGTATGTTTTCGAGTTCGTGGGTCTCCCAGAGCTTCCTGTCTATAAGGAAGGAGACCTTGAGAATGCACTGATAGACAACTTGAGCCAGTTCCTGCTTGAACTCGGGAAAGGTTTTACTTATGTGGGGCGTCAGCAGAAGATCAATATCGGCGGACGGATCTATAAGGTTGACCTTGTGTTCTATCACAGGATTCTTAAATGCTTCGTGCTGATTGATTTAAAGCGTGGGGAGGTGCAGCATGAGGATATTGGCCAGATGAATCTCTATCTGAATTATTATCGGGAGGAGATGAATACAGAGGGAGACACCGAGTCAGCCGGGATTGTGCTTGGGGCCTACGAGGACAAGCTGATGGTCAAATATGCTACTCAGAATATTTCAAACCAGCTTTTTGTGAGCAGATACCAGCTTTATTTGCCGGACAGGGAACAGCTGGAAAGAGAGATTCACAGGTTTATGAACGGGGCATCAGAAACTGGATCTTCAAAGCGGGATAACAAAGTGTGACAGAGGAAGTATCGGACAAGCAGGAACAGAGACGAGAAAGAGGTTTTCCGCTGTCTCCATCCTTTTTCGGTTCTGCCATCGTTTCAGGGTACGTTTGGTGAGGGCAGCGGCCTGCCGACTTGATTAAAAAAGGAGGATTATTATATGTACAATTTTACACTGCAGCTTCCTACCACAATTCATTTTGGGAAAGGACAAATTTCTCATCTCAGCGAGCTAAAGCAGAGCGGCGATCATGTTCTGCTGGTGTACGGCGGGGGAAGTATCAAGAGAAATGGCATCTATGATTCTGCCATGAAGATCCTGACGGATGCCGGCATCGCCGTCACGGAGCTCTCCGGCGTGGAGCCGAACCCGAAGATTGAGACCGTCCGCAAGGGAGTTACACTCTGCAAGGAGAACAAAATTGACATGGTTCTGGCCATCGGTGGCGGCAGTACGATCGACTGCGCAAAGGTTGTGGCAGCCGGGGCAAAATATGATGGAGATGCATGGGATCTTGTCATTCATCCGGAAAAGATCCAGGGAGCGCTTCCGATTTACTCGGTTCTGACCCTGTCGGCAACCGGCTCTGAGATGGATGAGTTCGCCGTCATTTCTGATATGACAAAGAACGAAAAGTGGGGAACTGCTGCCCCTTGTCTCAAGCCGACGATGTCCGTGCTTGATCCGACATATACCTTCTCTGTCTCGAAGAAGCAGACGGCAGCAGGAACTGCTGACATGATCAGCCATACATTCGAAAACTACTTTAGCTTTGAGACGGGTGCGGATGTACAGAAGCGCTTTGGTGAGGGACTTCTGAAGGTGATGTTCCACTATGGACCGATCGCACTGCATGAACCGGACAACTATGACGCTCGTGCAAACCTGATGCTCGCTGCGACGCATGCAATCAACGGACTGACCCGCGTGGGAAATGCGCCGGCATGGTGCGTCCATCCGATGGAACATGAGCTTTCTGCATTCTACGATATCACACATGGACAGGGACTTGCGATCCTGACTCCGGTCTGGATGGAGCATGTTCTGTCTGAGAAGACCGCTCCGATCTTTGCGGCATACGGCCGCAATGTCTGGGGTATCTCTGACGATGACGACATGAGCGCATCAAAGAAAGCGATTGAGAAGACAAGAGAATTCTTCTTCACGACAATGGAGCTTCCGAAGAACCTTCGTGAGGTCGGAATCACAGAGCAGACACATTTCGAGAAGATGGCTGAAAAGGCCGCTGCCGGTTGCGTCGGCTGCTTCGTCCCGCTGAGCAAGGACGATATCATTGAGATCTTCAAGGCGGCGTTCTGAGAAGTGAAGAGTCTTATGAGTTTTCCCCCCAGAGGAGTGTCGGTGTATAGCTCTGACCTTTCTTGCGCGGCCTGAGTGCGTATGCTAGAATAAATGCGATAATTGCATAGTTGCGGGAGGTGCCGGATGTAATGTCCGGTGAAAAGAGAAGCAGGTGAGAATCCTGCACGATCTCGTCACCGTATTTCGAGAGCCGAGGGCCATGTCCACTGGGAAACCGGGAAGGGGCCGGAGGCGTCTGATCGATAAGCCGGGAGACCTGCCTTTCGCAGTACACAGGACCTGCACACAGGTCCGAAAGCCACGAGGAATTGGCAGTACGAAGGAAACGCCGGCAACAGGCGTACTATCGACTGTCGTGGAAGCACGGCAGCTTTCTTTTTCGTTACCCTTTTTACGGACATTTCCTACGGGCAGATGGCGGCAGGGACCGCCGGAAGGAGGGCACATGAAAAGAAACAGCAAACTAGTGGCAGTGCTTGTTGCGGGAGCAATGGTGGCAGGACTTGCGGCCGGCTGTGGCAGCAGCGCAAAGAGCGGTTCAGCGTCTTCAGCCGTGAGCGCAGTTTCATCGGCGGAGTCGTCCGGCGAGCTGCAGGACGGTGTCTACAGCGCAAAATTCACGTCGGACAGCAGCATGTTCCATGTCAATGAGGCATGCAACGGTCTCGGTAAGCTGACCGTGAAGGACGGGAAGATGGTGATCCACATCGCGCTCGCATCGGAGAACATCGTCAATCTCTTCGAGGGAACTGCGGAGGATGCGCAGAAGGAAGGCGCAGAGCTGATCCAGCCGACGGTCGACACGATCAATTACAGCGATGGCACGACGGAGGAGGTCTACGGCTTTGACGTCCCGGTCCCGGCGATCGGCGAGGAGTTCGATCTCGCGCTTGTCGGCACAAAGGGCAAGTGGTACGACCACAAGGTCAGCGTGTCTGATCCTGTCCTCGGCGGAGAGGTTCCGGGACTTGCCGGATCCGGCACGGATTCCTCTGTGACGAGCGGAGCTTCTGCAGAGTCCGGAACGACGGCGACGAGCGCGGATCAGGCGGCAGCCGACAAGGTGGCAGCCCTGATCGACGCGATCTACGTGCAGGAGAGAACCGATGACACGGACGCGCAGTGCAAGGCCGCAAAGGAAGCCTGGGACAAGCTGACAGATACCCAGAAGGCGCTTGTTCAGGGTGAAAATGCAGACCCGGATTATTTCGGCCGCGACACGGGCGATGCGTCGCAGGACGATCCGCTGAATGAGGACGGCATCGGGGAAAATGAGCTTCTCGTCGTTTCCTTCGGCACTTCATTTAACACAAGCCGCGCGAAGGACATTGGCGGAGTCGAGAAGGCTCTGCAGGCGGCCTATCCGGACTGGTCGGTGAGACGTGCATTTACGGCGCAGATCATCATCAATCATGTGGAGGCCCGCGACGGCGAGTATATCGACAATATGGACCAGGCTCTGCAGAGAGCGGTGAATAACGGCGTGAAGAACCTTGTTGTTCAGCCGACGCATCTTATGCACGGCGCCGAGTATGATGAGCTCTGCGAAGCGGTTAATGAGTACAAGGACAAGTTCGAGTCTGTGAAGATTGCGGAGCCGCTTCTCGGTGAGGTCGGATCTGATACGACAGCAGTCAATGCGGACAAGGAGGCCGTCGCAAAGGCAATCACGGCACAGGCAGTCAGCGAGGCGGGATATGACAGTCTCGATGCGGCAGCGGCAGACGGTACTGCATTTGTTTTCATGGGACACGGAACATCACACGAGGCAAATATCACCTACGATCAGATGCAGACGGAGATGGGCGATCTCGGCTACAGCAATGTCTTCATCGGAACGGTCGAGGGCAAGCCGGCGGACACGGCGTGCTCTGCGGTCATTGACAAGGTGCATGCGGCGGGTTATTCCAAGGTGATCCTGCGGCCGCTTATGGTCGTCGCGGGCGATCACGCGAACAACGATATGGCCGGCGATGACAGCACGTCCTGGAAGAGCCAGTTCACGGCATCAGGATATTTTTCAAACATCACGTGCCAGATCGAGGGCCTCGGTGAGATCCCGGATATCGAGCAGCTCTATGTGGCTCACACAAAGGCTGCGATGGAAGGATAAAAAAAATACAGAAATGAGCCGGTCCGGAGCAGTCGCTCCGGACCGCGCTGTCTATGGAAGGAGTAATCTATGAAACGGATTCTGGCGGCGGCCCTTGCGGCCATGCTTCTCGTGAGCGGCTGCGGCGCGGCAAAGACTGACGGTACATCAGCCGCGAGCGGGCAGACGGTGGTGTCACAGGCGGAATCGGCCGCTTCAAGTGATACGGGCATCCATCCGTCTCTTGCGGACGGGACGTACGAGACTGCCGTGACGCTGACCGGAGGCTCCGGGAGAGCCTCGGTTGAGTCGCCGGCGGAGATCACTGTGAAGGATGGAAAGATTTCCGCGAAAATTGTCTGGAGCAGCCCGTACTACGACTATATGATCGTGGACGGTGTGAAATATGAAAATGAGGCCAAGTCCGGAAATTCGACATTTACGATTCCCGTCTCAGGCTTCCAGTATGAGATGCCGGTCATCGCGGACACGACGGCGATGAGCGAGCCGCACGAGATCGACTACACGCTGAATTTCGCGGTGCCGGGAAGTGCTTCGGATGCAGCCGCCGGAGATGCCTCGGGAAGTCTCGGAAGCTCTTCGGGCGGGGATATGGATGAGTCCGCTGACTCGGAGACCTCTGTCGATTATCAGAATGAGACGCTGGACTATAAGGCCGGGAGTGTCTCGATCGACGGTCTCACGTACACGGACAGCATGGATGTCAAGTACGCGAAGCAGTTCGCGGTCGACTGGTACATGGACGAGGACAGCCACGCGTATGCGCTCATTTTCATCGGCTCTGATCAGAAGCTTCTTCTTGTGCCGGAGGACGGAAGCGTCCCGTCTGATCTTCCGGATGATATCACGGTGCTCCGGCAGCCGCTCAACAAGACCTATCTCGTGTCAACCTCCGCGATGGATCCGGTGCAGGCGATCGGTGCGATCGGAAATATCCGTTTTTCGGGGACGAAGGAGAGCGGCTGGTATGTCTCTGCAGCCGCCGACGCGATGAAGAAGGGGGATATCCTCTATGCCGGCAAATACAGCGCCCCGGACTATGAGTCCCTTCTTGGGAATGGCTGCAACTTTGCGATTGAAAATACAATGATCTATCACGACCCGTCTGTCCTTGAAATGCTGAAGTCTCTCGGCATTCCGGCGATGGTCGAGCGTTCAAGCTACGAGACGGAGCCTCTCGGACGGCTCGAGTGGGTCAGGCTCTACGGCGTTCTCTTTGATAAGCGGAAGGAGGCAGATGTCTTCTTTGATAAGGAAGTGAGCCGGATCAAGCCGCTCGCAAATGAAAAGAGCACAGGAAAGACGGTCGCCTTCTTCTCTGTGACAAGCAACGGGTCGGTGACGGTCCGCAAGCCGGGCGACTATATCTCGAAGATCATATCGATGGCCGGCGGGACATACATTTTCGACTCGCTTGACGGGGAGGATGAGAACGCGCTCTCGACGATGAATATGCAGATGGAGGATTTCTACGCGGGGGCAAAGGACGCAGATGTCCTCATTTACAACGGGACGATTGAGGGCGAGGTCAGCAGCATTGCGGCGCTCGAGAAGAAAAATGCGCTCTTTAAGAATTTTGCGGCGGTAAAGAGCAGAGAGGTCTACAGCCTGGGCCCGGAGTGCTTCCAGCAGAGCACGAATATGGCGGCCCTGATCCAGGACATCCATGACGTGCTGCACGGAGACGCGGGCGATATGACGTATCTGACGAAGCTGTCGTGAGGATGGCTCATCGGAGCAGACAAGACGTATGCAGCAAAGTATTCCTGAGAAGCGACTGATCGGGGAGCGGACAAGGCATATGCGGCAAAGCGCTTCTGAGAAGTGACTGACCGGGGAGCGGACAAGGCGTGTGTGGCTAAGTGTTTCTAAGGCGGGAAGACGTGCTCGTGCGTATTTTTCTGCCGTGGAGTTAGATTATGAGCAAGTTGCAGGAACAATATAGACAATATAATCGAAAAGAAACAGAAGACCCGTCTGGGAGCGGGAATTGCTCCGAGAGGGCCCGCTCGCGGCGTTACGGCATATTCATGTTCGTGATGCTTTTTCTCCTTGCGGCTACGGTGATCCTGAATCTCGCGATGGGGAGCATGAAGATCGGCTTCCGGGACGTGCTGGCTGTGCTGGCCGGAAGATCCTCAGACGAGACCTTCGTGAGCGTTATCCGGGACATCCGCATGCCGCGTATGATTGCGGCGGTCGTGCTCGGCGGGGCGCTCGCGGTGTCCGGCTTTCTTCTGCAGACCTTCTTCGGCAACCCGATCGCAGGGCCGTATGTGCTTGGAATTTCATCCGGCGCGAAGCTCATGGTCGCGCTCGCGATGATCGGTCTGCTCGCGCGTGGCATCACGATCAGCTCCTTCGGCATGGTCGCCGCGGCCTTCATCGGGTCACTCATTTCCATGGGGTTCGTGCTGCTCATCTCAACGCGCGTGAAAAATATGGCGCTGCTCGTCGTGTGCGGCGTCATGATCGGGTATATCTGCTCGGCGATTACGGACTTTGTGGTGACATTTGCCGATGATTCGAATATCGTCAACCTGCACAACTGGTCGCAGGGGAGTCTGTCGGGCATTGGGTGGAAGCAGGTTCCGGTGTTTTGTGCCATCGTGCTCTTGATGACTGCGGCGGCGCTTCTGATCTCGAAGCCGGCCGGCGCGTATCTTCTCGGCGAGGACTACGCGCGGAGCATGGGCGTCAATATCCGGAGACTCCGCGTCCTTTTGATTCTCATTTCCAGTATGCTGTCGGCGTGCGTGACCGCGTTCGCGGGGCCGATTTCATTTGTCGGCATCGCGGTGCCGCATCTCGTGCGAAGCATCGCAAGAACGGCGCGGCCGCTTCTCATGGTGCCCGCGTGCTTCGTCGGCGGGGCACTCGTGACGCTTCTGTGCGACGGCCTTGCGCGGACAATGTTCGCGCCGACGGAGGTCAGCATCAGCTCGGTCACGGCCGTCTTTCTGGTGCCGGTCGTGATTGTCATGATGGTGAGGAGAAGAAAATGAAGAACCGATTGGAATGGACCGGGGCGGCGAAGGAAAATGCAGCTTCCGGGCGTGCAGGCAGGGAGCAGGAGAAGGATTCGATGGACAGTTGCAGAGAGGGCACGGAAATGGATGCCGCGCTGCAGACGGAGGCGCTCGCGGCCGGCTACGGGAAGCGGGCGGTTGTGAAGAATGCGGCGATCCTCGTCCGCCCGGGGCAGATCGTGACGCTCGTCGGGCCGAACGGAGCGGGAAAATCAACGCTCCTTAAAACGATCACGAAGGAGCTCCCGGCGATTTCCGGATCCGTCCTTCTTCTCGGGCAGAACGCGGCGTCTCTTCCGGAGCGGGAGACTGCGAAAATGATGTCGATGGTCATGACGGAGCGGGTCCATCCCGAATATATGACGTGCCGTGACGTTGTCTCGACGGGCCGGTATCCATACACGGGGACGTTCGGCATTCTCTCGCAGGCGGACTGGCGGAAGACAGATGAGGCGATCCTTGCCGTGCACGCGGAGGCTGTCGCGGAGCAGGATTTCTCGAAGGTGAGCGACGGGCAGCGGCAGCGGGTCATGCTGGCGCGCGCCATCTGTCAGGAGCCGCAGATTCTCGTGCTCGATGAGCCGACGCAGTTCCTTGACCTGCACTACAAGCTCGATATTCTGCGGACGATCCGCCGGATCGCGGTGTCGCGCCGGATCGCGGTCATCATGTCGCTCCATGAGCTGGAGCTCGTGAGCGCCGTGTCCGATGTGGCTGCATTTCTTGATGATGAAGGAACAATTCGAACAGTTCCCGCGGAGGAGATGTTCGAAGGAGGACTGCCCGGAAAGCTGTTCCACATCCCGGAAGAGGACTACCATCATATGGAAAATGAGCTGCGCGCGTACGCAAAGGCCCTGAGGAAAATCGTGCGCGGCGGGGAATCACGGACAGGCATAGAGTGACCGTTAACCGCCTGGAGCGATCATTCCCCGTCTGGGAATTATCATTGATTTCCGGTGAGTCTGCAGGAATTAAAGAACGGAGAAAGGAATTACTGTGAACCAGAATCATCTTACGGAAATAGAATATGTAAAGCCGGCCGATATCGAGAAGCGGAGCTTTGAGATCATCGGGCAGGAGCTCCGGAAAATGAACATCACGCTCGACCCGGAGCAGGAGAAGATCACCAAGCGCGTGATCCACACGAGCGCCGACTTCGGGTACGCATCGACGCTGACGTATTCTGAAGGCGCGGTCAGCACGGCGCTCGGGCTGCTCCGCGGAGGTGCCGACATTGTGACGGACACGAACATGGCGAAGGCCGGCATCAGCCGGCGGGCCCTCGCGAAGCTCGGCGGAGAGGTTCACTGCTTCATGGCCGACCCGGATGTCGCGGCGGAGGCGAAGGCGAGGGGAATCACGCGCGCCTCGGTCAGCATGGAGCGCGCCTCGAAGATCGGAAAGCCGGTGATCATCGCGTGCGGCAACGCGCCGACAGCCCTCATTTCCCTCCATGAGATGATCCGCGAAGGCGTGTGGAAGCCTGACTTTGTCATCGGTGTTCCGGTCGGATTCGTGAATGTCGTCGCGGCGAAGGAGCTGATCATGACGGATGGTGTCCCGTACATCGTGAACCGCGGGAGGAAGGGCGGCAGCAATGTTGCCGCCGCGATCTGCAACGCGCTGATCTATATTCTGACGGAGCCGGAGGCGCATGGGTGAGATTTGCACAGGTGCGGATATCGGAGGAGGTCTGTGTGAGAAAGGGATTTACGACGGGAAGCTGCGCGGCGGCCGCGGCAAAGGCGGCCGCCTGGATGCTGCTGACGGGAAGAGAAAAGAATACAATCAGGATTCTGACGCCGAAGGGGATCTGGTTTGACGCGGACCTTGTCGATATTAGGCGGAGTGACAAAGCGGTGTCGTGCGCGGTTATCAAGGACGGCGGGGACGATCCGGACGTGACGACAGGAGCGCATATTTTCGCGAATGTTTCGATGTTTTCGGAAGGTCCGGGGAGCGGCGCCGCAATCCTGATCGACGGCGGAGAGGGCGTCGGCCGCGTGACAAAGCCGGGACTTGACCAGCCGGTCGGGCAGGCGGCGATCAACCACGTGCCGCGGGAAATGATCCGGAAGGAGGTGGCCGAGGTCTGCCGCGTCATGGACTTCAAGGGGACGCTCAGGGTCCTCATTTCCGTTCCGGAAGGGAAGGAGCTTGCCGGCAAAACCTTTAATCCGCGGCTCGGGATCGAGGGAGGCATCTCGATTCTGGGAACGACCGGGATTGTCGAGCCGATGAGCACGAAGGCGCTCCTCGACACGATCCGCGTGGAAATTCATCAGAAGAAGACGCTCGGCGAGCCGGTCCTCGCGGTGGCCCCGGGAAATTACGGCAAGGAATTCATGAAGCGGACGTACGGCTATGATCTTGAAAGAAGTGTCGCCTGCAGCAACTTCATCGGGGACACCGTGGACATGGCGAGGGAGGAGGGCTTCCACCGCATGCTGCTGACGGGCCACATCGGAAAGCTGATCAAGGTCTCGGGCGGCATCATGAATACGCACTCCCACGAGGCTGACGCGCGGATGGAGCTGCTCGCGGCGGCTGCGCTCCGTGCCGGCGCGGATGCAAAGACCGCGCTGTCTGTCATGGACGCCGTGACGACGGAGGAGGGCGTGCGGCTTCTCTCGGAGGCCGGCATTCTTGACGGCGCGATGCGGCACGCAATGGAGAAAATTCAGTATTATCTCGAAAAACGTGCCGGTTCGGAGCTTCATATTGAGTGTATGATGTACTCAAATGATTTTGGTCTGCTCGCAAAGAGCAGCGGCGCGGAGGAATTCCTGCGCGAGCTGACGGGAGGTGCGCAGGCGTGAGCGTCAGAATCGATCTGACGGTTGCACTAGCCGCAATCATCTGACCGGAGGCGAGCCGGCGTGAGCGTAAGGTTTCGGATGGCGATGGCAGCAGCTGCCTGCCCGGGAGCGGATGCGTGAAGTAAGGAGGATACTCATGGTATATTTTGTCGGAGCGGGCTGCGGGGCGGCTGACCTGATTACGGTCCGCGGCATGAGGCTCATTGAGAAGGCGGATGTCGTGATTTACGCGGGATCGCTCGTCAATCCGGAGCTTCTTTCATTTGCGAAGAAAAATGCGAAAATCTTCGACAGTTCGCGCATGACACTGGACGAGACGGTGGATGTGTGCGCGAGGGCCGAGGCAGAGGGGCTTGTGACCGTGCGGCTTCACACCGGGGAGCCGAGCCTCTACGGGGCCGTCGGAGAGCAGATGCGGAGACTTGATGCGCTTGGCATTCCCTACGAGAGCTGCCCGGGCGTCAGCGCCTGCTTCGGCGCCGCGGCGTCTCTCAACATGGAGTTTACGTTGCCGGACGTCTCGCAGTCACTCATCATTACGAGACTTGCGGGGAGGACCGCCGTCCCGGAGAAGGAGAGCATCGAGAGCTTTGCGGCGCACCACGCGAGCATGGCCATTTACTTAAGCTCGGGGATGCTCGGGGAGCTCTCGAGGCGGCTGATTGCCGGCGGCTACAGCGCGGACACGCCGGCGGCGCTTGTCTACAAGGCGACCTGGCCGGACGAGAAAAAATATATAACGACCATCGGGCAGCTGCCTGAGGTCGCGAAGAAAAATGACATTCACAAATTTGCCGTGATCCTCGTGGGAGACGCGGTCGCGCGGAGCGGCTTTGCCGACTCGAGGCTCTACGCAGCGGATTTCTCGACAGAATTCCGGAGGGCAAAGACAGAGGGACAAAGCGGAGGAGACGGTCATGACGAAGGGCGGTGAGCACCGCACGGACGGGCCGGCGGAACAGTCGGGAAAACATGACGCCTGTGAGCTTTGGACGAGCAAACCAGGCGAGTTCGGGCCGGAGGAGGCCAGCGGGCCGGCAGTATCCGGAAAGCCCGCCCGGATCATCCGCACCGCGTATTTTACGGACCGGGGAAGGGCGCTCGCGGAGCGGCTGTTTGCTCTGTGGCCCGGCGCAAGGCCCGAGTACAGGGAGAAGGGAGAGCCGCTCGGGGAGTGGACGGGCCGCTCATTTGCGAAAAAAAGGCCGGTCCTTTTCATCGGCGCGTGCGGGATTGCCGTCCGCGCGATCGCCCCGTTTGTGCGCGACAAGCTGAGCGACAGTCCGGTCCTCGTCATGGATGAACAGGGGCGTCACGTGATCCCGATCCTCTCGGGCCATATCGGCGGTGCAAATGCGCTTGCGCTCGAGATCGCGCGGCTTGTCGGCGCTGACCCGGTGATTACGACAGCGACCGATGTGAATCATCTCTTTGCGGTCGATGTCTTCGCGAAAATGAACGGCCTTCGCATCACGGACCGTGACGGCATCCGGCGGGTTTCTGCAAGGCTCCTTCAAAATGGCAGACTGCATGTCTTTGTTGAGGGAGATGCCTCGCTGCGAAACGGCATGCCGGCGGAGCTGATTCCGTGCAGGCGGGAGGAGGCGGACCTTGTCGTGCTGACGAGTGACGGCGCGCCGGACGGTCCGGAAGGATGGGCTGATACCCCGCTTGTTCTCGTCCCGAAGACCTGGTGCCTCGGGATGGGCTGCCGCAGAGGGAAGACAGCCGCAGAGCTGATGGCGTTCCTCGAGGCGCGCGTGGCTCCCCGGGACGTCCTCCGGGACCGCGTCTTTGCGATTGCGTCCATTGACAGAAAGGCAGATGAGCAGGGCCTGATTGATCTGGCGGCGCTTCTTGGCGTGCCGTTCCTTACATTTTCCGCGGAGACGCTTAAGGAAATGCAGGGCGACTTTGCGGGCTCTGCATTTGTCAGCAGAACGGTCGGCGTGGACAACGTCTGCGAGCGGGCGGCGGCAGCGGCCGCAGACGGCGGAGAGCTGATCATCCGGAAGACGGCAGGGGACGGAATCACGGCGGCGGTCGCAAGGCGGACGGTGAGAAGCCTGCGGTGGACGGATTATAGAAACTAACAGGAGGAGATAAGCCATGGAAGGCATGATTTATATCGTCGGGATGGGCCCGGGAAACCGCGGCATGATGACAGGAGACGCCTATGAGGCGGTCTCGGCATCAGATGTCATTGTCGGCTACACCGTCTACACGGAGCTGATGGCGAAAATTGTCCCCGGGAAGGAATTTGTCTCGACGCCGATGCGGCATGAGATTGAGCGGTGCCGCCGGTGCTTTGAGCTGGCGAAGGAGGGCCGCCGCGTCGCGCTTATCTGCAGCGGCGATGCCGGCGTGTACGGACTCGCGGCCCCGATGCTCGAGATGGCGGCGGACTATCCGGACATCGACATCGCGGTGGTGCCGGGCATTACTGCGGCGAACAGCGGCGCCGCCGTCCTGGGGGCACCGCTCTGCCACGACTACTGCGTGATCTCGCTGAGCGACCTTCTGACGCCGTGGCCGGTCATCGAGCGGCGGCTCAGGGCGGCCGTGCTCGGAGATTTCGCGATTGCCATTTACAACCCGTCGAGCCACAAGCGGAAGGACTACCTGCAGCGCGCGTGCACGATTCTCATGAACGCCGGCGCAAAGCCGGACCGGGCCTGCGGCTATGTGGAAAATATCGGCCGCGAGGGTACGTCGAAGACCTGCTGCACGCTGGAGGAGCTCTGGAAGGCGGACGTCAACATGTTCACGACGGTCTTTGTCGGCAATTCGCAGACCCGGGTGATCGGGGGAAGACTGGTCACGCCGCGCGGCTACGTGATTCATTCTGATGAGGAGCAGAAGGACGACTGAGAGCTGGCGGCGGGAAACATTTCCGGGATGGAGAGAGGCGCTATTTGCTGATAAGCTGGGCTGAAGGAGTCCGCGAGGCATTTCCGGGCAGGACTTTGACCGGTTCACAGCCCGGATATTCTGATCAGCTGAGGAAGTCCGCGAAGTATTTCCGAGCAGGACAGCGTCAGCATACTGAGGAGAAATTATGAGCAGAATATTGATTTTCGGCGGAACGACAGAGGGAAGAGAGCTTGCAGAGCGTCTCGCGGAGCAGGGTGTCCCGTCGCTCGTGTCCGTCGCGAGCGAGTACGGGAGCGAGGTGATGCCAAAGTCGCCGCTCATCGAGGTGCGGATCGGCCGGCTGACCTCCGGGGAAATGAAGGATCTGTATAGCAGGGAGAAGCCTCTGGCGGTCGTCGACGCGACGCACCCTTACGCGGACATCGTGACGGAGAATATACAGGAGAGCCTCCGCGGCCTTCCGCAGCTTCCGTATTTCCGGCTCCTCCGGGCGGAGACGGAAGGAGAAAATGAGAACTGCCGCCATTTCCGGTCATCCGGGGAGTGCGCGGCGGCGCTTGCGGAGATGGACGGAAAAATCCTCCTCACGACAGGAAGCAAGGAGCTTCCGGTGTTCTGCGAAAATCCGCAGGTGCGGGAGCGCATCACGGCGCGGGTGCTTCCGAGCGAGGAGGCGATTCATGCCTGCTTGGATGCGGGGCTCCGGAGGCAGCAGATCATTGCGATGCAGGGGCCGTTCTCGGAGGATATGGACTTTGTCACGCTGCGCGATCTCGGCGCGTCCATTCTGGTCATGAAGGACAGCGGACGGGCTGGCGGCAGCGGCAGCAAGCTCCGGGCGGCTGCGCGGGCCGGAGCCGCCTGCCTTGTGATCGACAGACCGAAGGAGCATGCGGAGGGCCGCTCATTTAATGAGGTATTGGAGGTGCTGCTCCGTCTCTCCGGAACGGGGGATGACGCAGCCAATACAGACAGACTGACGAATGCGCCGTCCGACTTGAGTATGCTGACAGACCATGACAAACCGGGAGGCTCGGCTGCTGCTTCTGATGAGACCGACAGGGGAGAACAGTCAGCGCTTCATGATGGATCAGAAGATATGGCCCTTACCGTCACGCTTGCGGGCGTCGGCATGGGCGATGCGGGCACGATGACGGCGGAGGTGCTGGAGGCAATCGGCAATGCGGACTGCCTCTTCGGCGCGAAGCGGATGATCAGCCCCTATGCCTCACGGATAAAGAGTTATCCGTACTATCTGGCGCGTGACATTCTGCCTGTTCTTAAGACGCTTCCGAACGGGAGCCGCGCGGTCATCCTTTTTTCGGGGGACACCGGCTTCTTCAGCGGCGCTGAAAAAATGAAGACTGCGCTCGCGGACATTCCCGGAGTACACGTCATAATTCTGCCCGGAATCTCGTCGGTCTCGGCGCTTGCGGCAAGGACAGGCACGAGCTGGCAGGACGCGGCCATCCTGAGCACGCACGGCGTCCCGGCGGAGGAGTGGGTCCCGCGTGTGCGGGATGCGGCGGTCCACCGCGCGAAGACCTTCTGCATCACATCGGGGGCGTCAGATCTCCGGGAAATCGGGCGCGCCCTTGAAGCTGTCGAAGGGGTGCGCATTCTGGCCGGCTTCTCGATGGGAACAAAAGAGGAGAGAGTTGTTTCATTTTCCGCGAAAGAAGCGGAAAATGCAGATATTCCGGGGCTGTGCACGGTCCTCATCCGGAACGTGGAGCCGGAGGAGAAAATTCTGACACCGGGCCGGAGCGACGCGTCCTTTATCCGCGGCAAGGTCCCGATGACGAAGGAGGAGGTGCGCGCGCTCACGATCTGCCGGCTTGAGCTGACGGAGCACTCTGTCTTCTTCGACATCGGAAGCGGAACCGGCTCGATTGCGGTCGAGGCGGCCGCCCTGTCGCCGGGGATCCGCGTCTTTGCCATCGAGCGGAATCCGGAGGGCGTGGAGCTGATCCGGAAAAATGCGGAGCGCTTCGGGACAGAAAATGTCACGGTGACAGAGGGCGCGGCGCCGGAGGCACTCGCGGGTCTTCCCGCGCCGACGCACGCGTTTATCGGAGGTTCAGGAGGAAAGCTCCGGGAGATTCTCGCAAAGCTTCGCAGCATGAACCCGTCCGTGCGGGTTGTGATGAACGCGGTGAGCCTTGAGACAGTCGCTGAGATTCAGGGCATTTTCCGGGACATGCCCGTGAGAGATGAGTCTGTCAGCCTGATCGCGGTGAGCCGCGCGGAAAAGCTCGGCCGCTATCACCTGATGAAGGCGCAGAATCCTGTCTATCTTGTGGCCTTCCAGTTTGCGGACCCGTGAGATGACGGGAATGGACAGCATGCAGACCGGCGGGATTTTTTGTTGCGGGCAGGAAGGAGACCATGAAGAGACCTGGAATTATGATCGCTGCGCCAAAGAGCGGCAGCGGAAAGACAACGATTACCTGCGCACTCCTTGAGGCGCTGAAGCGCCGGGGACTTACGCCGTGCGCCTTCAAATGCGGCCCCGACTACATCGATCCGATGTTCCACCGGACCGTCATCGGTATCCCGTCCGGAAATCTCGACCGGTTCTTTACGGACGCAGAGGAGACGCGCCGGATTTTCCGGGCGGAGAGTAGCGGAGGCATTTCCGTGATCGAGGGCGTGATGGGCCTTTATGACGGGCTCGGCGGGATCCGCGAGGAGGCCTCGACGTACGCGCTGGCGGAGACGCTCGGCGTGCCTGTCATCCTTGTTGTCGACGCCCGCGGCGCGGGACGTTCGCTGCTCGCTGAAATTAGCGGGTTCCTTTCATTTGACAGGGCAGGACTCATCAGGGGCGTGATTTTGAACCGGACGACGCCGTCCTTTGCGAACATGCTCAAGCCGCTCATTGAGGAGACGTGCCATGTGCGCGTGCTGGGTTCATTTCCCATGCGGAAGGACATGGAGGTCGGGAGCCGCCATCTGGGACTTGCGATGCCGTCCGAGATTGCGGACATACGGAGGCGGCTCGGCGAGGCGGCGGACTGCCTGGAGGAGAACTGCGACATAGACGGGATCCTGAAGATTGCGGGGCTCTCGGAGAATTCTGGAGAAAAACAGGAGGCTCCGGCCCAGGCTTATAATTCCTGCCCGGGCGAAGGAGAAAAACATGAGTCTGCCGGGACATGCGGCTGCCTCGATGCGGGACGGAGTCCGGATCAAGGCAAGGGGAGGCCTGTATCCACTGAGGCGCCCGGACCGGAACATGCGCCCCTCCGCCTCGGGATTGCGCGCGATGGCGCCTTCTGCTTTTATTACAGGGAGAACCTCGAGATGCTTGAGAGGGCAGGCTTTACGCTCGTTCCGTTTTCGCCGGTGAGCGATGAAAGGCTCCCGGACGGTCTCGACGGTCTTCTTCTCGGTGGCGGCTATCCGGAGCTCTGCGCGGAGGCCCTCTCGAAAAATGAAGCCATGCTCCGCTCTGTGCGGGATGCGGTCAGCGGAGGCATTCCGGTGCTCGCCGAGTGCGGCGGCTTTATGTACCTGTGCGCGAGCCTTGTGACGGAGGACGGCAGCAAATGGCCGATGGCCGGTGTCTTTCCCGGCGAGGCTCGGTGGACGGGGCACCTCACGCGGTTCGGCTATGTGACGGTCCGGGACCAGATGTCCGGCCTTGAGATTCGCGGCCACGAGTTCCACTATTTTGACACGGACGACAACGGGGACGCGTGCCTTGCGGTGAAGCCGGTGACCGGGCGCAAATGGCCGTGCATGCACCGCATAAACGGCGGGTTTGCCGGCTTTCCGCATCTCTACTATCCGTCCGCACCGGCATTTGTCACAGATTTTGCCGGCAAATGCAGGGCATACAGGAAAATTGGTTACAGTTCACACGCCATCAGACCTCGGTGAGCGGTCAGCGATACCACCCTGATATTCGCGGCCGCATGCGATTTTGGATGTGCGTGAACTGTAACAAGACTGGCTGAGAGGAGACAGACGATGTCGAAGGTTATTATGATTCAGGGAACGATGTCAAATGCAGGGAAGAGCCTGGTGGCGGCGGGGCTCTGTCGCGTCTTCCGGCAGGACGGCTTCCGCGTCATGCCGTTTAAATCGCAGAACATGGCGCTGAATTCATTTATCACAGATGAAGGGCTCGAGATGGGCCGCGCGCAGGTGATGCAGGCGGAGGCGGCCGGCGTGAAGCCGTCGGTCCTCATGAATCCGATCCTGCTGAAGCCGACCAGCGACACGGGCTCACAGGTGATTGTAAACGGCGAGGTGCGCGGAAACATGGACGCGCGGACCTATTTCAAATACAAGAAGAGCCTGCTTCCCGACATCGCGCATGCCTTCCGGGAGCTCGAAAAAAATGCGGACATCATTGTGATCGAGGGCGCGGGCAGCCCGGCGGAGATCAACCTGAAGGACAACGACATCGTCAACATGGGACTTGCCGCTCTCGTCGGCGCGCCGGTCCTTCTGGTCGGTGACATCGACCGGGGCGGCGTGTTCGCGCAGCTCCTCGGGACACTGATGCTTCTTGACGAAGAGGAGAGGAAGCGCGTGAAGGGGCTGATCATCAACAAGTTCCGCGGGGACCGGACGATTCTCGATCCCGGGATCCGCATGCTTGAAGAAAAATGCGGTGTGCCCGTGACGGGTGTGCTGCCGTACACGCGTCTTTCGATCGACGACGAGGACAGCCTGAGCGGGAGGCTTGAGCGGCACCGGCCGGACGGCGCCGCCGTGCGGATCTGCGTCGTACGTCTCCCGCACATTTCGAATTTTTCGGACTTTACGGTCTTTGAGCACATTTCGGGGACAGAGGTTGATTACATTTCAAGACCGGAGGAGCTTGAGGGCGCAGACATCGTCATTCTCCCCGGCAGCAAGAATACGATCGGCGACCTGAAATGGCTCCGCGAGAGCGGGCTTGAGGCGGCGATCATACGGTTCGCGAAGACAGGTCCCGTGTTCGGAATCTGCGGAGGCTATCAGATGCTCGGGCGCGCGATCCATGACCCGGACCATGTCGAGGAGGGCGGCGATGTGCGCGGCATGGGCCTTCTGCCGGAGGAGACCGTCCTTCAGAGGACAAAGACGCGCACCCAGGTCACGGGAAAGATCGACAGCAGTGTCGGCGGCATCTTCCGCTGCCTTGCAGGTCAGCGCATCCGTGGATACGAGGTCCACATGGGAGAGACGAAGACGGAGCCTGGAAATGCATTTAGCCACATCAAGGCGGGGCAGCAGGTGAAGTCCGACGGCGCGTGGCGCGGGAATGTCTGCGGCACCTACGTCCATGGCATTTTCGATGAAGGCGACATTGCGGGCCGGCTCGCGGACATGCTTGCCGGACGAAAGGGCGTGACGCTCGCGGACCCGGCGGAGAGCTATCAGGCGTTCAAGGAGTCGCAGTACGACCGCCTCGCGGATATGATTCGCGCGAACATGGACATGAAGGCGGTGTACGCCATGCTTTGCCCCGCCGCGATCTGACAAGGGACAGAGCGGCTTCAGGCGAATGCTGCAGAGCTTTCTGTTATGGGCAATGCTGTGGCTTAGGAACGGACGCTCTGACTACTGAACGGGCACAGAGCATAAAGAGAAAGGACAGGAAATGCACGGCGGCGATATATACAGACAGGCGGTGAGCCATGATTTTTCTGTAAATGTAAATCCTCTCGGAGTGCCGGAGCGCGTGCGGACTGCCCTCCAGGCAGCCATTGGCAGGGTGGAAGAATACCCGGACCCGCAACATGAGAAGCTGGTACACGCTCTCTCAGAGACCCTCGGCGTATCCGGGGACAGGCTTCTTATAGGAAATGGTGCCTCCGAGCTCATCATGGCCATCTGCCACGCGGTGCGGCCGGAGAGCGCCATGATCACGGCGCCTTCATTTTCCGGCTACAGGGCGGCACTTCACGCGGTTCTGCCGGACAGCCGGATTTTCCGGTATGATCTGTGCGGGGAGCATGCATTTCTCCCGGACGAGGGGCTCATCGCGGCGGTCCTTGAGAAGAAACCGGAGCTTCTCATTCTGACGGACCCGAACAACCCGAACGGCCTGCTCGTTCCGTCGGAGCTTCTTGCGCGGCTTTTGGATGCGTGCGAACAGACCGGGACACTGCTTCTGCTCGATGCCTGCTTCATGGAGCTTGCGGTGAGAGACGGGGACATGCCTTGTCTCGTCCTCCGGGATTTCCCCTCCCGCGCCCCGTGGATTGAGCTCCGCGCCTTTACCAAGAGCTTCGCGATTCCGGGCGTGCGGCTCGGATATGCGGTCTGCTCAGGCCGCGCGCTCGCAGACAGGGTCCGGAGACAGCTGCCGGAGTGGAACCTGTCTGTATTTGCCGAGGAGGCCGGCTGCGCCTGCCTGGCGGCTTTGGACAGTCTGCAGGATGCGCACAGCCTCATTCTTCGCGAGCGGACCTATCTTTCGCGGGAGCTGTCCGCCATGACAGGAGGATCGGGAGAAAAACCGATCACAGTCTTCCCGTCGGACGCGAATTTCCTGCTGCTCCGGTATGAGCCGGATGTCTGCTGGGGCCGGGCGGAGCTGTACCGGACTCTGCTTGACCGCGGGATCCTCATTCGCGACTGCTCCGATTACGAGGGGCTTGGCGTGGGCTGGTACCGGATCGCTGTCCGGCCCCATGCGGAAAATGAGCTGCTCATACGCGCCATCCGCGAGGTAACGGAGAATACAGAAAGAAGAGACATAAAAAGTGAAGACAGATAATTCAGATATACGGCAGATCCTGCGTGAGGAGCGGCATGCCCTGCCGCCCGATCAGGCCATGTACGCGCGCGTCCGCGAGAACTGGGACCACATCGCAAAGCCGATCGACAGCATGGGTACATTTGAAAAAATACACGCGAGACTTGCCTCCATCCAGGAAAATGAAAACCCCGACCTCAGTCATGCGGCGCTTCTCGTCATGTGCGGCGATCACGGCGTCGTGGCGGAGGGCGTGAGCCAGTCTGATCAGAGCGTGACCGCTGTCTGTGCGCAGAATATCGGCCGGGGGGTCACGACCGCCGGCGTGCTTGCCCGCGCGGCCGGTGCGAAGGTGTTCTCAGTCGATGTGGGCATCAATCATAAGACGAACGACCATCATCTGCCCTTTGTGCTTGACCAGAACGTCCGCTGCGGGACCCGCGACTTTCTGAAGGAGCCGGCCCTGACAGAGGATGAGGTCCTGCGGGCCATTCAGACCGGCATCGATCTTGTCGGAGAGTGCCGGGACAGAGGCTTTACGCTGCTTGCTATCGGGGAAATGGGAATCGGCAACACGACATCGGCTTCGGCGATGGCCGCCGCGCTGCTCGGCCTCACGGCAGAGCAGGTGACAGGGCGCGGGGCCGGACTCAGTGACGCGGGACTTTCGAGAAAGACGGAGGTCATCCGCGAAGGGCTTAAAATATATGACTATGCGGAAGGAGATACCGCTTCCCGTGCCGGAGATGGCCGGAGTGTCGGCGATGGTACGGAAGATCAGAATTTCGGCAGTGATCATTTGGTAGGGAGTAAAAAACCGGCGCCCGATTGTGCTGACCCTGGCGATGGCGTCGCTGACGCCGGGGCCGGCCGCATCCGTTATACACTCCGCGTGATGACCTGCTTTGGCGGCCTTGAGCTCGCTGCGATGACGGGACTTTGTATCGGCGGGGCTGTTTTTCATGTGCCCATTGTGCTGGATGGCGTGCTCAGCGAGGTCAGCGCCTATATTGCGGACAGGCTCTTCCCGGGCGTCCGCGCCTTTCTGGTCCCGTCACACATGAGCAGAGAGCCGGTGGCCAAAATGATCGAAAAAAGGCTCGGCCTCCGGCCTGTCCTCAGTGCGGACATGGCGACCGGCGAGGGGGCAGGGGCGGCGATGATGCTGTCCCTGCTTCAGCTCGCGGACAAGGTGTACCGTGAGGCATTGAAATTCGGAGAATCTGATGTGGAGCAGTACCGGCGCTATCGGAAGCCGGATGTATGATGATCCCCATCGCTTCCGGGCGTTTCGAATGCCTCTGTGACTGTACTGGCTCTATCGGAGCCGGACGATGAATGCGCCTGCATATAAGAAATGAAGATGACGAAAGTGACCGTTCCCGGAGCATGAAATCGTGTCCATCTCTTTGCGAGGTTGACCGAACTTTGGACGGATTTTCGTCGATGTGCACAGAAAGGAGACCGCGCGGTTGACGATGTCTGCCGATAATGTTAGAATCGGCCTGAGAGTGGGTTGGACGTGAAAGGGGATTATCAATGAAATACAGAAAGATATTAGCCGCCGCAGTCGTTGCGGCAGGCGTGATGGCGGTCTCGCTGACCGGCTGCGGAAGCCCGGTTGCTTCATCCGTGTCCGACAGTAGTGACTCCGCAATTTCAGAGGTGACGGAGACCCTGAGCACGACCGGAGACGTGACATCGGATACAGGAGATACAGCGGCAGCATCCGGAACGGAAAGCGTTGTCCCTGCACAGGAGATTCAGGCGACAGAGATCACGAGTGCGCCGACATCCTCAGACAGCCAGGCGGAGTCTGCGGCCAGCAGTGCGCAGCAGGCGGCAGTCACTGTCACGTCGGGACAGGACCCGAATACAGTGGGCATGACAAAGGATGAGCTTGCGTCTCTTGAGCTCGGCGACGGCACGATCACGGCAGCGGCTTCCGGGACGACGGGCGTTTTGAACGGAGGCGTCAATGTCCGTGAGTCTGCGGGCGGCCAGAGCAAGGTTCTCACGACGATTGTGGCCGGAGAGAAGGTGCAGATCCTCGCGTACGAGGGCAACTGGACAGAGATCAGCTACAACGGAACTGTGGGCTGGGTCTATTCCACGTGGGTGACCTCTGACACAGATGCGTCACAAACAAAGACTTCGACCAAAACAACGGATGATACGGACGAAGAAGATACGACGGCCGAAGCAGCGGAGTCCGAGACGGAATCCTGAATCAGAAAATGAAAGATCTGCCGGCAAGACCAGAGCGCCGGCACTGGCATAAAAAACGGCATCTCCATATGGAGGTGCCGTTTTTTCATGCCGTCAGCATCAGTATTCAGTCCCACCACGCGTGGCCCGCGCATCCGCACGGATTTTGCTGATCATGAACCGATTATGGTCGCGTCAGTCCCACCACGCGTGGCCCGCGCATCCGCAGGGCAACACGAGGTCACTCCCGGAGACCGGCAGGCCGATCTCCGAGGACTCGACATGGTCCGGATGGCGTCCCTTCAGCGCACTCTTCATCATGTAGGTGAGCACGCCGGCCTGCAGGCCCGTCGTATAAGAGCTGATCAGGAAGAAGAGCGGATGGTCGCTCAGGAGCTGCTCGCACAGCTGGATGAGCGGGTACACCGTGTCCTCAATCTTCCAGATCTCACCCTTTGGTCCGCGTCCGTAGGACGGCGGGTCCATGATGATCGCGTCGTACCTGTGTCCGCGGCGGATCTCCCGCTCGACAAATTTCGTGCAGTCATCGACGAGCCAGCGAACCGGCCTGTCCGCGAGACCGGAGCTCTCCGCATTTTCACGGGCCCAGGTGACCATGCCCTTCGACGCGTCGACGTGTGTGACACTAGCGCCAGCCGCGAGCACGGCGCAGGTCGCGCCTCCCGTGTAGGCGAAGAGGTTCAGAACCTTGATCGGTCTCCCCGCGTTCCGGATGAGCTCCGTGAACCAGTCCCAGTTCGCGGCCTGCTCCGGGAAGAGTCCCGTGTGCTTGAAGCTGAATGGCTTCAGATTGAACACAAGGTCCCCGTAGGAGATCTGCCACGTCTTCGGCAGGTCGAAGAACTCCCAGCTACCGCCTCCCTTTGAGCTCCTGTGATAGTGGCCGTTCGGCTTCTTCCACTCCGGTCTTGTCTTCTCCGTCTGCCAGATGACCTGCGGATCCGGCCGGATGAGCAGATAGCTGCCCCAGCGCTCCAGTTTTTCTCCCTCAGAGGTATCAAGAACCTCGTAATCCTTCCATTTGTCAGCTGTCCACATATTATTCTCAACTTTCTTATTGTAATCATCAATATGATTTTGATTACGCGCGGTTACGCTGCTGCGCAGCTCCCACCGCGCTCCCCGCCATTCGCAATCCGTGGGGCCCCTGCCCCACTACTTGCTCATGTCGGTGCGTGTCATAAAGTCTTTAGCCCACTGGCAAGTAAGCTTGCCATGGGCTCAGACTTTTGACACTGTAATCACAAATATACTACCTTGCCCCACCCGAAAATGCAAGGCGGGCTGAGTCTGTCCGGTGCTGCGACTACTATACAGTTCACACGCCACCAGACCTAGGTGAACGGTCAGAGATATCAGGAGCGGTGAGGGCGTTATACGGAGGAGTCCGAAGATCACCCTGAGCCGCTGTGTCAGCGGCGAAGGGAAGCTGAGGAGGACGGAGTCTGCCCGATACCGCCCTGATACTCGCGACCGCATGCGACTCCGGATGGTGTGTGCACAGTAACGTATACAACAGGAACAATACGCACCCGGCATGACACTCATACCAATCAGGTGCATTGACAGCTTCGGAGAGGGGACGTAAAATATGTGGGATTGCGGATAACTGCTTATGGTTAAATAAGGAGGAGTGCATTTTATGAAGGCATACAAAGAGATGACCAGAGAAGAGCTGCTCGCAGAGAAGGAATCTCTCGAAAAGCAGTACAAGGACTTCCAGGCACAGGGACTGAAGCTGAACATGTCCCGTGGAAAGCCGTCCACAGCTCAGCTCAATCTGTCCAACGGACTTATGGATGTCCTGAATTCCGACAGCTACTTCAACGACGAGACCGGAACGGACTGCCGCAACTACGGCGTCGGCGAGGGTATCCCGGAGGCAAAGAGACTGATGGGAGAAATGTCTGAGGTCGGTCCGGACGACATGATCATCTTCGGCAATTCCTCTCTGAATATAATGTTCGATACAATCGCCCGCTCCTACACACACGGCGTCTGTGGAAGCACTCCGTGGTGCAAGCTGGACAACTGGAAATTCCTGTGCCCGGCACCGGGCTATGACCGCCATTTCCGCGTGACGGAGTATTTCGGCGCGGAGCTGATCACGATCCCGATGACACCGACAGGCCCGGACATGGACATGGTCGAGAAATACGTCAACAATGATCCTGAGGTCAAGGGTATCTGGTGCGTTCCGAAGTATTCGAATCCGCAGGGCTACAGCTACTCCGACGAGACAGTCAGACGGTTTGCAAACCTGAATCCGGCAGCAGAAGATTTCCGCATTTTCTGGGACAATGCGTACTCCATCCATCATCTCTATGATGATCCGGCAAGACAGGACACGATCCTTGAGATCCTCGAGGAGTGCCGCAAGGCCGGCCATCCGGACATGGTCTACAAGTTCATTTCTACATCCAAGGTCACATTCCCGGGCTCCGGTCTCGCGGCTCTCGCGTCCTCGAAGAAGAACCTGGATGATGTCAGAAAATACATGTCCGTCCAGACAATCGGACACGACAAGCTGAATCAGCTTCGCCATGTCCGTTTCTTCGGAAATATGGCAAATATGCATGAGCATATGTCAAAGCACGCGGCGATCCTCCGCCCGAAGTTCGAGGCAGTTGAGGAGGCATTTGACACGCAGCTCGGCGGACTCGGCATCGGCGAGTGGACAAAGCCGAACGGAGGATATTTCATTTCCTTCGATACGCTGGATGGCTGCGCGAAGGCGGTCGTACAGAAATGCAAGGAAGCTGGCGTCACGCTGACACCGGCAGGCGCGACATTCCCGTACGGCAAGGACCCGAGAGACAGAAATATCCGGATCGCGCCGTCTTATCCGCCGCTCGATGAGCTGAAGAAGGCCGCACAGGTCTTCATCGTCAGCGTCAAGCTGGTCAGCATCGACAAGCTTCTGGAAGAGGCCTGACAGGGATTATTGCTTCTATGGAATAGAGGTAACTATTCAGCATTCCGGACTCGGAACGCTTCGATTTCATCGTTTTTCCGAGGGGTGCTGAATAATTACAGATATAGCGAAAGAGAGCGGGCACTGCCCGCTTTCTTCTGTCACAGGAGAAAATGATGGACAAACAGAAGAAAAAAAAGCGGTCGGTTCTTTCGATCGTGATTATCATCGCGGCGCTGTGCGTCTTCTGCTACTCCGGCGTGAGGCTGTACGGAATTCTGCACGTGTACAAGGAGGCAAAGGACGAGTACGCAGGTCTGGCGGATTCTTACACGAAGCCTGTCACGGACGGCAGTGCGTCTGGGACATCCTCTGCTTCTTCTGCGGCAGCTTCTTCTGCCGCGAACGCGGATGCGGCCGGGGCTGACCCTGCGGTACCTCTGATCGAGGACGCCGAGCCTCCGCTCACGGTGGACTGGACGTCGCTTGGGGCTGTCAATCCGGACATCATCGGCTGGCTCTATGTCGACGGCGAGCCCTCGATCAGCTATCCGATCTGCCAGACCACGGACAACAATTATTACCTGCACCATACGTTCCGGAAGCAGTCACTCTTTGCGGGATCTATTTTCGCGGATTATCATAATTCTCCGGATTTCACGGATGCGGACACAATTGTCTACGGCCACAACATGAAGAATGGCAGCATGTTCGGCATGCTGAAGTTCCTTGATGACCAGTCCGCCTATGAGAAGCATCCGTATTTCTGGATTCTCACCCCGGGCGGAAATTACAGGTACCACATTTTCTCGATCTTCCATCCGTCCGTTGACTCCGAGGTCTACACGATTTACCCGGACGGGGGCGCGGAGTTCCTCGCCTGGGAGCAGGACATGCAGAAGAGCTCCGAGGTCGAAAATTCAGTTCCGCTCACGGAAAATGACCACACGGTCGTCCTGTCGACCTGTACGTCGGATGCCTCACGCCGGTGCGTTGTGATCGGCAAATGTGTGTCGACGGAGCAGCCGGGGTGATTACTGTCCACACGCGCTCGAAGTCGCGTGCGGTCGTGAATATCAGGGCGGTATCGGGCAGACTCCTCTTTCGCCAAGGCCAGGCTTCATGTGTCCTCTGATCTGCCTCGGGTATCAGGACGATGTCGGCATCTAAGATACAGCAGTGGTATAATAGAGACAGCAGACATGGCACAGGACCGGATGGCCCGGAACAGGAGGCACATATGGACAGGAAAGTGGAGGAGCAGATCGCAGAGCTGCAGCACATCGTCGACACGCACAGCCGCATTGTTTTCTTCGGAGGAGCCGGCGTCTCGACGGAGAGCGGGATCCCGGATTTCCGCTCGCAGGACGGACTTTACCACATGCAGTACAAGTACCCGCCGGAAACGATTATCAGCCATACATTTTTCATGGAGCATACGGAGGAGTTCTATCGCTTCTATAAGGACAAGATGCTGATCACCGATGTGGAGCCGAACGCGGCGCACCGGAAGCTTGCGGAGATGGAGAAGGCGGGAAAGCTGACCGCGGTCGTGACGCAGAATATTGACGGCCTGCATCAGAAGGCGGGCAGTCGGAACGTCTATGAGCTGCACGGGTCCATTCACCGCAATTACTGCATGTCCTGTCACAAGTTTTTTGATGCGGAGTACGTGAAGCATTCCGAGGGCGTGCCAAGGTGCGACGCGTGCGGCGGGCTGATCAAGCCGGATGTCGTGCTGTATGAGGAGGGCCTTGACATGAATGTCCTCAACGGGGCGGCGACGGCAATCGCGAACGCGGACTGCCTGATCATCGGCGGCACATCACTTGTCGTCTACCCGGCAGCGGGGCTCATTGACTATTTCCGCGGAGACAGCCTTGTGCTGATTAACAAATCGGCGACATCCCGCGACCGGATGGCCAATCTCGTGATCGCGGCCCCGATCGGAGAGGTCTTATCGAAAATTAAAGTCTGACCTGTTGCTTGCGGCTGCGCGCAATTCGGAATCGGGTGTGGTCAGTAACCCGGCAACTGACTGATCAGGCCCGACTGTCATTTTCTGCTTGCATCCGGCCGGTTCGTATGGTATAGTGAAACCTCGTGAGAGTTTACAATTGTTCCTTGTCTTTCCCACAAAAACACAAGGGGAAGGCCAGAAGACCACAAGGAGGTTAACAGAATGAACAAGTACGAACTTGCTTTAGTTATCGGCGCAAAGCTTGATGACGATGCACGCGCTGCCGTAGTCGAGAAGGCAAAGGGCTATATCGAGCGTTTTGGCGGCAAGGTTGGCGAGACAGAAGAGTGGGGCAAGCGCAAGCTGGCGTATGAGATCCAGAAGCAGAACGAGGCTTATTATTTCTTCGTTCAGTTCGAAGCTGATCCGGAGTGCCCGAACGAGCTCGAGAAGAGCATGAGAATCATGGACAATGTCCTCAGATATCTGATCGTCCGCAAGGATGAGAATGATACATTCTCCGTATCTCCGGAAAAGACAGAGGAGCCTGCAGCAGAAGCTCCGGCAGCTGAAGAGGCGCCGAAGGCTGAGGAAGCTCCGAAGGCTGAGGAGAACGCTGCCGAATAAAAGGCAATGCGAAGGAAATCATCACCCCATTATAAGGAGACATCACAGCTTCAGAAAGGTTGAAAGATATGAATGTTGTAGTTTTAATGGGACGTTTGGTAAGAGATCCGGAAGTCCGCTACTCTGCGGGACAGAATGCGACGGCAGTCGCAAGATTCAGAATCGCGGTTGACCGCAGATTCAAGAGAGACGGCCAGCAGGACGCAGACTTCTTCACGTGCGTCGCCTTCGGGCGGCAGGGTGAGTTCGTTGAGAAGTACCTTCATCAGGGAACGAAGGTAGTGATCCAGGGACGCATCCAGAATGACAATTATACAGACAAAGACGGACGGATGGTTTATGGCCAGCAGATCATCGTCGAGAATGTAGAGTTCGCTGAGAGCAAGGCGGCAGCCGCTCAGAACCAGGGATCCTACAGAGCTCCGGCTGATCCTGCGGCGGCAGCAGCCCCGGCAGCAGCAAGTCACAGCGCGGCTCCGGATACATCTGCTGACGGGTTCATGAACATCCCGGACGGTATCGATGAGGAGCTTCCGTTCAACTAAGGCAAGGCGAGGCTCCGGTGAAAGGAGTTTAACATGGCATATCAGAAGTCAAATGAAGGCGGCTACAGAAGAAAGGGCGGTTTCCGCAGAAGAAAGAAGGTCTGCGTATTCTGCGGCAAGGACAACGAGATCAGCTACAAGGATGTCAACAAGCTTAAGCGCTACATCTCCGAGCGCGGCAAGATCCTTCCGAGACGTATCACAGGCAACTGCGCAAAGCATCAGAGAGAGCTGACAACAGCCATCAAGCGTGCACGCCATCTTGCTATTCTTCCGTACGTTCAGGACTAATCTCCCGCATCGCACGGTTGGAATTTTGCATAGGTCATGATATAATTGTACCGTCATTAATTGTGAATAATGACGGTACTTTTTTATATTCCGGCGTTTCATTTCCATGCGGGAAGAATAAAACGACAGGAGGCTTTTTGCGATGGATGTGATTACCCTTGGTGAGATTCTGATTGATTTTATTCCGGGGAAGGAAGAGGCAAGCTATGTCCGTAATCCGGGCGGCGGCCCTGCGAATGCGGCGGTTGCGATGGCGAAAAACGGTCTTGACGTGGCTATGTACACGCGGATGGGCAACGACGATTTCGGGCGTTTCCTCTCAAAGACCATGAAGGAATACGGTGTAAAGATCCTGACACCGGAGCTGACGGATGAGGCCGTCACGACGATGGCATTTGTCACACTGTATCCGGGCGGAGAGCGTACATTTACGTTTGCGAGAAAGCCGGGCGCGGATATGCTGCTCAGCAAGGATGATATCCGGGACGAGGATATCCGGAACACGCGCCTTGTACACGGGTCTTCATTTTCTATGTCGGCGGGACCGGAGGTTGAGGCGACAAAGTATTTCCTTAAGCGCGCGCATGAGCTGGGCAAGCTCGTTGCCTTCGACATCAACTACAGAAACGTTGTGTGGAATGACGACAAGCAGGCCTGCGCGGACGCGGTGAAGGGCATCCTGCCGTATGTCGATCTTCTGAAGATTTCGGATGAGGAAGTGGACATGATCGGCGGACCGGAGAACATCCTGAACACGATGAAGGAGTATGATATCGCGGTTGTCGTCGAGACGCTCGGAAGCAAGGGCGCCAGAGCATATTTTAACGGTGAGTCCGTTATGGTTGAGGGCCGGAAGGCAAAGGCTGTCGATGCGACAGGCTGCGGCGACGCATTCTGGGGAGGTTTCCTCGCGAGCCTCCTGAATCAGGGCGTATCCTCTACGGCTGATATCACGAAGGACATTCTGAAGACGGCGATTACGTACGGCAATGTAGGCGGCTGGTGCTGCGTCCAGGTCAAGGGCGGCATGTCCGCGCTGCCGACGAAGGCGCAGATCGAGGAGGTCCTCGCCAAGGAAGCCGGAAACTGATATCGGAACTGACATATGAAAAAACGTATTACCGGACAACTGAAGACGTATCTTGAGTGGCCGCTCGCACTGATTATTCTGTGGGCGGTCATGGTTATTCTGCTCTTTCTGCTCTGCGGAAGCCGGGCGGGCACCGTGGGTTTTCTGTTCATGCTGGTGTACCTGGCTGTCGCCGTCATTTTGTATACGAGAAGCAGGCCGGAGTTGGCCAACCACATGATTTCGTTCGCGACGGAGTACGGACAGGTCCAGAAGAAGCTGCTCAGCGAGTTTCCGCTCCCGTATGCGATTCTTGACACGGACGGAAATGTGCTCTGGATGAATGAGGAGTTCCTGTCCCTTGCGGGGAAGGACTCTCATTTCCACAGGAGCATCTCTGTCATCTTTCCGGAGGTCATGGACGACGATTTCCCGGATGAGGACCAGATCACTGAGTGCCATGTCGAGAAGGACGGCCGGACGTACCGCGCGGAGATGCAGAAGCTCCATGTGGACGGACTCTTCGAGGACGATGAGCAGACGGATCGTGAGCAGACGGACAGCAGGGAGTGCATCATCGCTGTCTGCCTCTATGATGACACGGAGCTCAATCAGTTGATTGAGGAGCGGGACGAGAACAAGCTTGTCTGCGGCATTCTCACACTCGACAACTATGATGAGGCGCTCGAGGGCGTCGAGGAAGTCAGACGATCCCTTCTTCTTGCGCTCGTCGAGAGAAAGATCAACAAGTACTTCGGCGAGGTCGACGGCATTGTGCGCCGTCTGGAGCACGACAAGTACTTCTTCTTCATGAGAAAAAAGGCGCTTGAGGCCTGCGAGGAGAATAAATTCCAGCTCCTCGAGGACGTCAAGACCGTCAATATTGGAAATGAACTGTCCCTCACGCTGTCGATCGGCATCGGTCTGGGATCGAATTCCTATGTCCAGAACGCAGACGCGGCGCGCGTCGCGATGGAGCTTGCGCTCGGCCGGGGCGGCGACCAGGTCGTCGTCAAGGACGGATACAGGACCCGCTTCTTCGGAGGCAAGACGGAGTCGACGGAGAAGATCACGCGCGTCAAGGCGAGAGTCAAGGCGCACGCGCTGAAGGAAATCGTCGACAGCAAGAGCAAGGTCGTCGTCATGGGGCACAAGATGACAGACATCGACTCCCTCGGAGCTGCGATCGGCATTTACTGCGCGGCGAGACAGACCGAGAAACAGGCCTATATCGTCGCGGACGATGTGTCCGACTCGATCCGTCCGGTTATCAAGGGCTTCCGGGACAATCCGGACTACAGCGCAGACATGTTTATCGACAGAAAGCGCGCGAAGGAGCTGACCAATGCGGACACCGCACTCGTCGTTGTCGACACGAACAAGGCGAGCTACACGGCCTGCGAGGAGCTGCTGCATCTGACCAACACGATTGTGGTCCTCGACCATCACCGCCAGGGCGATGACCGGATTCAGAACGCCGTTCTGTCCTATATCGAGCCGTATGCGTCGTCGGCCTGCGAGATGGTCGCCGAGGTGCTGCAGTATTATGACGAGAACCTCAAGCTGAAGAGCCAGGAGGCCGACGCGATGTACGCGGGCATCGTCATCGATACGCAGAACTTTGTGACCCGCACAGGCGTCCGCACCTTTGAGGCGGCCGCATACCTGCGCAGGAACGGCGCGGATGTCACGCGCGTCCGGAAGCTGTTCCGCGACGATCTCGAGGACAGCCGCGCGAAGGCGAAGACGATCGCGGACGCGGAAATTTTCAGAAATGAGTATGCGATCTCGATCTGCCCGAGCGAGGGTCTTCACTCACCGACCGTTGTCGCGGCACAGGCGGCAAATGAGATGCTCAACGTCGTCGGCATCAAGGCTTCATTTGTCATGACAGATTACAACGACCAGATCTATATCAGCGCGCGGGCTATCGATGAGGTCAACGTGCAGCTGATCATGGAGCGTCTCGGAGGCGGCGGCCATCTGAACATGGCCGGCGCGCAGCTCAAGGATTACACGCTGGATGAAGCGATGAAGCTTCTGAAGGATACCATTGTGGAGATGTCCGAGGAGGGCGATATCTGACCCTCGGGCATGATAAGGAGAAAAATATTATGAAGGTTATTTTACTGCAGGATGTAAAGGCACTGGGAAAGAAGGGCGATATTGTCAACGCGAGTGACGGCTACGCCCGCAACCTGCTCTTCCCGAAGAAGCTCGCGATCGCAGCCACGGACGGCGCGAAGAAGGACCTCGCGGCGAAGAAGAAGGCTGAGGACAAGCATGCGGCTGAGGTCCTCGAGGCGGCAAAGGAGCTGAAGAAGGAGATCGAGGGCAAGTCCGTCACAATCTCCATCAAGGTCGGAGCGAACGGAAGAACCTTCGGTTCCGTGTCCGCCAAGGAGATCGCGGAGGCCGCAAAACAGCAGCTCGGCCTCGACATTGACAAGAAGAAAATGAGCCTCGAGGGCCCGATCCGTGAGCTCGGAACGACAGTCGTTCCGGTCCGCCTTCATGCGAAAGTAACAGCGGACCTCAAGGTCAACGTGACAGAAGAGCAGTAAGTCCGGAAGGAAAATGGAATGGATGAAGAGTCTCTGATCAGGCGGATTCCGCCCCACAGCACCGAGGCCGAGAAATCGGTCGTCGGGTCCATGCTGATGAGCCGAGAGGCCGTGATCACGGCAGTGGAAATCCTGAAGAAGGAGGATTTCTACGAGCCGCAGTACGGAATTCTGTTTGATACCATACGACAAATGAATGACAGCGGCAGGGCCGTCGACGCCGTCACGCTTCAGGACGCGCTGAAATCCCAGAACCTTCCCCCCGAGATGCAGGGGCCGGAGCTGATCAAGGACCTCCTGACATCGGTCCCGACATCGGCGAATATCCGCGACTACGCGAAGATCGTCAAGGACAAGTCCATTCTCCGGAGCCTGATCAAGGTGTCAACCGACATCGAGGGGGCCTGCTATAAGGGCGAGACCGACACCGACACGATCATGAACGACGCGGAGAAGAACCTTTTCGCGGTCCTGCAGCAGCGGACGTCAGACGCGGTCACCCCGGTCGACAAGATCGTGGAGGAGACGCTGACCGCCATTTCCAACGCGTCCAAACAGACCGGCCACGTCACCGGAATTGAGACGGGCTTTATTGATCTCGACTACAAGACGTCCGGCTTTCAGAATTCGGACCTCATACTGATTGCGGCCCGCCCGTCGATGGGAAAGACCGCATTTGCGCTGAACATTGCGGAGCACATTGCATTTCACAATAACCTGCCCTGCGCCCTCTTTTCTCTGGAAATGAGCGGCGCCCAGCTGATGAACCGTTTGATCTCGCTCGAATCCCATGTCGACGCGCAGAAGCTCCGAAACGGCAAGCTGAGCGACGAGGAGTGGAGCAAGGTTGTCGAGGCCTCCGGCGTCATTGCCAATTCCGGGCTCATCATCGACGACACGCCGGGCATCAGCCTGAATGAATTCCGCGCGAAGGCCCGCAAATACAAGATGGACTCGGACATCAAGATTATCTTTATCGACTACCTTCAGCTGATGACAGGCTCCGGCAAGGCGTCGGACAACCGTCAGCAGGAGATCGCCGATATCTCCCGCGCGCTGAAATCACTGGCCCGTGAGCTCAATATCCCGGTCGTCGCTCTGTCACAGCTGAACCGGAGCGTCGAGACGAGAGACGACCACCGCCCGATGATGTCCGACCTGCGCGAGTCGGGAGCCATTGAGCAGGATGCCGACGTCGTGATGTTCATTTACCGCGATGACTACTATCACAAGGACACGGAGGAGAAGAACGTGGCCGAGATCATCATCGCGAAGCAGAGAAACGGCCCGATCGGCACGGTCAAGCTCGTCTGGCTGCCGGAATACACGAAGTTCGCGAACATGAAGAAGGGCAGTGAGCACACGGCGTAAAGAGGTGCGGATGTTTCTCTTGAAAATTGGAGCAATTACCGCTATGCTTATAAGCAATCGCGGAAATTATTTCAAGAGAGGAGAATGTCATGTATACGTTTGAAGACATCCAGAAGGTCGATCCGGAAGTTGCCGAAGCGATCAAAAATGAAATCAACCGTCAGAATACACATATCGAGCTGATCGCGTCAGAGAACTGGGTCAGCAAGGCAGTTATGTCTGCCCTCGGCTCGGTCCTCACGAACAAGTACGCGGAGGGCTATCCGGGACACCGCTATTACGGCGGCTGCGAGTACGTCGATGTCATCGAGGACCTCGCCCGTGAGCGCGCAAAGAAGTTGTTTGGCTGCACGTACGCGAATGTTCAGCCGCACTCCGGCGCGCAGGCGAACTTCGCTGTGTTCTACGCGCTGCTTCAGCCGGGCGACACCTTCATGGGCATGGCCCTGGATGAAGGCGGCCATCTGTCACACGGTTCACCGGCGAACGTCTCCGGCAACTATTTCCATCAGGTGCCCTACGGCGTCAACGAGGATGGCTTTATTGATTACGATGACGTAGAACGCATCGCGAAGGAGTGCCATCCGAAGATGATCATCGCAGGCGCGAGCGCGTACTGCCGGACCATCGATTTTAAGAAAATGCGTGAGATTGCCGATGAGGTCGGCGCATATCTCATGGTTGATATGGCCCACATTGCGGGTCTTGTCGCGACAGGCTATCATCCGAGCCCGATTCCGTATGCGCATGTCACAACGACAACGACGCACAAGACACTTCGCGGACCGCGCGGAGGCATGATTCTCTCCTCTGCTGAATTTGCAAAGGAGCACAAGCTCAACAAGGCTATCTTCCCGGGCACACAGGGCGGACCGCAGATGCACTCGATCGCGGCGAAGGCTGTCATGCTCAAGGAGGATATGCAGCCGGAGTTCAAGGATTATGCGCGCCGGATTCTCGAGAACGCGCAGGCACTTGCAAATGGCCTCATGAAGCGCGGCGTGAACATTGTCACGGGCGGCACAGACAATCACCTGATGCTCGTCGATCTCCGCGGCACAGACCTTACCGGCAAGGAGCTTGAGACAAGACTTGACGCCGCGAATATCACGGCCAACAAGAACACTGTCCCGAGAGATCCGCAGTCCCCGTTCGTCACATCCGGCGTCCGTCTCGGCACACCGGCCGTCACGACACGCGGCATGAACACCGATGACATGGACCAGATCGCTGAGGCGATTGCGCTTGTCAAGGAGTCCGCGGACAACATCGATAAGGCAAAGGCCATCGTCAAGACGCTCACGGACAAGTATCCGCTTGATGCGTAAAAATAAGAAAGTCTGAAAAGATATGATGAATTCAAAAATGCAGAAGATTGTCGTCGCTGTACTGGCGATCATTCTGGCCGCAACCATGATTCTGACGCTGATCGCGCCGGCTCTTACATGACGGCGGCGTTTCATACGCGCGAATCGCTTCTTGTGACAGGCTCCATCGCACTGGGAGCCGTCCGGGAGCTGATCCGCCAGAGAGAAGGGGAACTGCGCAGGCAGTTTCCCTCTTTTCTTGTAGACAGCGCAGAGACCCTTCTTCCGGAGGCTGAGGAGGGGCAGAAGAAAATGAAGAGGCTCTTCTGGCAGCCGTCCGGAGCTTGTACATCTCATGACCAGGAGTTGTCCGGAAGATTTTTCGGACAAGAACCCGGAAGGAACGAGGGCATGGGGACAGGTACGGCGGACGTGCGGCCTCTCGGTCCAGGAGGCATTTTCAACGCGCTCTGGGACACCTGCGAGATGTACGGCGCGGGGGCTGTGATCGATATAAAAAAGATCCCGGTCCGTCAGGAGACGATCGAGATCCTGGAATATTTTGATCTGAACCCGTACTACGCGGACTCGGCGGGTGCGTCGCTTCTTGTCACAGCGGACGGAGCGGGCACCGTATTTGCGCTGCGCGAGGCCGGCATCGAGGCCGCGCAGATCGGCTTCCTCACAGACGGGAAGGCAAGGACCATCCGGTACGGGGAGCACACGCGGTACCTCGACAGACCGCAGCTGGACGAGTTTGCGCGCTGGGAGAATTCACATCTGTTTTGCGAGCGCGAGTGAGAACACGAACTCCGTGCCGACGCCCTCCGTGCTCATGACCGAGATGTTCTGGTCGTGCGCGGAGATAATCTCCTTTACGATCGAGAGCCCGAGGCCCGTGCCCGTGCGGTCCCGTCCGCGCGAGGAATCGGCCTTGTAGAACCGGTCCCAGATTTTTGACAGGCACTCCCGGGGGATGCCGCAGCCCTCGTCCTTGATGGAGACATAGCACTTGCCGTGGCGCTCTGAGGTCTCCATTGTAATTGTTGTATTTTTGTCACTGAATTTGACGGCATTATCGAGCAGGTTGTAAATGACCTGCCCGATTTTTTCTTTGTCGGCATTGACCATGAGACTGTCCCCGAGCATCACCGCGTTGATCGAAATTTTCTTCCTGCGGCAGATGCCCTCAAAGAGACCGGCCGTCTGTCTGAGAAGATCGTTGATATCGAAATCCTTCATGTTCAGGGCGTACTTCGCCTGATCCATCGCGTTCAGCGTGAGGACCTCGCGCGTGAGCTTGTCGAGCTTGTCCGTCTCGCCGGCGATAATAGACAGATAGTGTCCGTGCATTTCAGGCGGAATGGTCCCGTCGCACATCGCCTCCGTGAAGCCCTTGATCGATGTGAGCGGAGTCCGGAAGTCGTGGCTCACATTGGAAATGAATTTCTTCTGGTAGTCCGCATTTTTCTTCAGCTCATCGGCCATGAAATTCATTGAGTCCGCGATCTCACCCATTTCATCCCTTGACTGGACCCGGATGCGGTGCGTCAGGTTGCCCGACGCAAATTCACGCGCGCCCTCCTTGATTTTCTGGAGCGGGTGGTAGACCGCCGCCGAGAAAAATGCAAGAATCACGAATGAAAGCGCGAAATTGACGGCAAAGACGATGTAGAACGGCCGAAGAATTTCATCCGTTTCGCTCTGAACCACGGAATAGGGGAGCGAGGCCGCAATATACCCGTACGTGCTCAGGTGATAGGTGATCGGCACCATGACATTGAGACAGTCGTAGCTGTATTGCCCGTAGAAGTTGCTGACCTCGTAATATTTCGGCCCGAAATCCGTGTAATTAAAATCCGGGATCGTAATGGTGCTGCCCGTGTCGAGCGCCCGGTCCGTGCAGATCAGCTCCTTCCCGGAGACATCGATGATCCGGAACGAGGCTCCCGTGCCGTCGGCGAGCGCCCGCAGCTCCGCGTAGAGTGAGTCCAGGGAGCTGTTTTTCGTAAAGAGCGACGAGGAGTAGTTCGACATGATCGAGGTCTCCTCGCGGTAGAAGACATTCGCGCGGGCCTCTGTGAGATGGTCCTCCTCGAGCTGCCGCCCGAGCGTCGTGATGATGAATACGCCGATAAATGCAAGGAACACATAGATGGCGATAAATTTCAGATACAGGGCGTGCTTCATGGCGTCTGCGGCTTCACTTCAAACTTGTAGCCGATACCCCACACCGTTCCGATCGACCAGTGTTCATTTCCCTTGATCTTCTCGCGGAGCCGCTTGATGTGGACGTCGACCGTCCGCGTGTCGCCGATGTACTCATATCCCCAGATATTGTCGAGCAGCTGCTCCCGCGTGAAGACATGGTTCGGCTGGGACGCGAGAAAATAGAGGAGCTCGAGCTCCTTCGGGGGCATATCAATCGATTTCCCATTGTAGATGACCGAATAATTGGTCTGGTTGACGATGAGGCCCGGATATTCCACGACCTTGACGTCGCTCTTCTTCGCGGCGGCTTCCTTCGTGTCCTCTCCGCTCCTTGAGCGGCGGAGAACCGCCTTGACCCGCGCGACAAGCTCCTTCGGCTCGAAGGGCTTGCTCATATAATCGTCGGCCCCGAGCTCGAGACCGAGCACCTTGTCGAACGTCTCGCCCTTCGCGGACAGCATGATGACCGGCGTGTTGCGGATCTGCCGCATCTGTCGGCAGACCTCATAGCCGTCCCTGCCGGGCAGCATGATGTCGAGGATCACGAGATCGGGCCGGAACGTCGCGAAGAGCTCAAGAGCCTCTCCGCCGTCCCCCGCGATCTCAGTGGCGTACATTTCCTTCTCCAGATAGAGGGAAATGAGCTCCGCGATGTGCGAATTGTCGTCGACAATTAATATTTTCTGCTTATTGACCATAACTTTCACTCCCCGTACAAGTGCCGGGACTTACAGATCCGGTGAGCCTTACTTCAGCGTCGCGATTGTGACGCCGGAGTCGCCCTCGCCGTACTCGCCGAGACGGAACGATTTCACGTGCTTGTTCCGCTTCAGATAGTCCTGTACGCCCTTTCTGAGCGCGCCGGTCCCCTTGCCGTGGACGATCCGCACCTGCTCGAGATGCGCAAGCGCTGCGTCGTCCAGATATTTGTCGAGCTCCGCGACCGCCTCCGTGACCGTCTTGCCGAGCAGATTGATCTCGGGGGAGACAGCCATCGACTTTGCCATCGAGATACGGCCGGAGCCGGTTCTCTTCATTTTGTTCGGGCCTGTGATTTCGACCTCGTCGATCTTCTCCAGATCGTCGAGACGCACCTTCGTGCGCATGATGCCGAGCGTCACGAAGAGCCAGCCCCTCGCGTCCGGAAGCGTGCTGACCGTTCCCTTGAGACCGAGCGAGAGAACCTTCACGGCATCGCCGATTCTAAGATCCTTCGCCGTGAGATGGCCCTTCTTCGGCTTCTCGCCGGCGGACGCGATGTTCTTGTCGAGCGAGTTCATCTTCCTGCGGAGAGCCTCGCGCTGCTGCTCCATCTCGCGGGTCGATCCGCCGTGCTTTGCGTACCAGCTGATCGTCTTGTCCGCGTAGTCCTTCGCTTCCTGAAGGATCCGTCTGGCCTCCGCCGACGAATCGGAAATGAGGCCCTTCTTCTTGTCTGACAGGGCCTTCTCGCGCTTCTCGAGCTCCTTCCGGAGACGCTCGATTTCTTTTCTGTCCTCCTCGGCCTGGAGCCTTTCTTTCTCGAGCTCGCTCCGCTGCTTCTCGAGGCCGGAGATGACGTCCTCGAAGGAGGCGTCCTCACTGCTGATAAATGTCCGCGCCTGCTCGATGATATAGTCCGAGAGGCCCAGCTTCTTTGAGATTGCGAACGCGTTGCTCTTGCCGGGAACGCCGATGAGCAGTCGGTACGTCGGGGAGAGCGTCTCGACATCGAACTCGCAGCTCGCGTTCTCGACGCCCTCGGTGCGCAGCGCGTAGATCTTGATCTCACTGTAGTGCGTCGTCGCCATCGTGCGGATCCCGCACTTGTGGAGATGGTCAAGGATCGCCGTGGCGAGCGCCGCGCCCTCTGTCGGGTCGGTGCCGGCTCCCAGCTCATCGAAGAGCACGAGGGAGTCCTTGTCGGCCTTATTGAGGAAATCCACGACATTGGTCATGTGCGAGGAAAATGTAGACAGGGACTGCTCGATGCTCTGCTCATCGCCGATGTCCGCGTATACCTCCCGGAAAATGGAGATCCGGCTCCGGTCGGCAGCCGGGATGTGAAGACCCGAGAGGCCCATGATCGTGAGAAGGCCGGTCGTCTTTAAGGAGACGGTCTTGCCGCCCGTGTTCGGTCCGGTCACGACGAGCAGATCGTAGGTCTCCCCGAGACGGATGTCGATCGGGACGACCTTCTTCGGGTCGATCAGCGGGTGGCGGGCCTTCCGGATGTCGATGACGCCGTCCGTCCCGACGATGGGACGGGTTGCATTTTCCTCAAGGGCGAGCTTTGCCCGCGCGAAAATGAAATCAAGCGCGATCATGCTCTCGTAGTCGCTGCGGATAAATCCGGTCTTCTCGGCGAACATCTCCGAGAGGCGGGAGAGGATGACTTCGATCTCCTGCGCCTCCTTGACCTCGAGCTCACGGATCTCGTTGTTCAGACGGACGACGGAGGCCGGCTCGATAAAGACTGTGGAGCCCGCCTTCGAGGTGTCGTGAATAATGCCCGGGACCTGGTTGCGGTACTCATTTTTTACAGGGATGCAGTACCGGCCGTCACGCGTTGTGATCAGCTGGTCCTGCAGATAATCCTTCGCGGAGCTGGAGACGATTCGCGTGAGCTCCGTGTGGACGCGGTCGCCCGCCGCGCGAATGTTCCGGCGGATGCTCCGGAGGGCCGGCGACGCGTCATCGGCGATATCGTCCTCGGAGATAATGCAGCGGCGGATCTCCGCTGTCTCGGATGCAAGCGGCTCGAGAGAGGAGAAGACCGGTGTCAGAAGGTCCTCCTCCTCGTTGTCGCGCTCGCGCTTCGCCCAGGCGCGGACGAGCCCTGCATTTTCAAGGAGCTTCGTGATCATGAGGAGCTCGTGAATGCCGAGACTGCTGCCGATCTCGAGGCGCTTTAAGGACGGGCGGATGTCGGCCACGCTGCCAAATGAGATGCTTCCCTTCTTCAGGATACGCGAAAGAGCCGCCCCGGTCTCATCCTGCAGGCGGTTGATTTCGGAGAGAGAGGTCTTCGGCTTAATCGCGAGACAGAGCTCTCTTCCGGGCGCGCTGGTCGCCTGATCGGCGAGGCGCGCGGTAATTTTATCAAATTCGAGTGTATGTAATGCTTTTGTATTCATACGTCTATTTTACTCCTGCGGGGCATCTTTCGGAAGAGCAATCGGCGCGTTCTCTGTTCATAGATTGTTAATATGTAAATGGTAAAATACACAATAACGCCGGGTCAGACCCGGCCGCAACTAAGCAAACGTATGATATTGAAAATATGTAATTATAATATATGGATGAACAGCTTCGGAAACCTGAAGACGAACAGAATACAAATCAGGACGACTCCTACAGCTTCATGAATGAGACCGTCAAGAAGCGCCCGCTTCCCGTCGGGAAGTATTTGATCCGCGCTCTTGAGATCATCGCGTCGGCCTGCCTCTTCGGCCTGGTGGCAGGCCTTGTGTTTATGCATGTGACGGCCCGGAATGACAAGACGGTCACGATCACATCCGATGAGGAGCCTGTCTCACTGGAGACGGCAGCGTCGGAGTCCGCGGCAGAGTCTGCGGCCACTGTGACGCCGACTCCTGTTCCGCAGCCCATGACGGCGGAGGAAAAGCAGCAGCAGACCCTGGACGATTACGAGCAGCAGAACAGGGCTGTCTATGCGGTCGCGGAAACGGCCATGCAGTCCGTCGTCGGCGTCACGGGTTATTCTGACGCCACAGGCTGGCTCAGCGGAAATGACCCGACGAGCAGCTCTGTGAGCGGTCTCCTTGTCGCCTCGACGGACAGCAGCATGCTGGTCCTCGTCGACTACCGGTCGCTCAGCAGCGCGGCGACGCTGATGGTTACATTTGCAGACGGAACGGTCACGAACGGCACGCTCGTCCGCGAGGATCCGACGACGGAGCTCGCGGTCCTCTCCGTGCCGACCTCGTCCCTGTCCGCCTCGACACTTGCGTCCTGCACGGCTGCCTCCCTCGGCAATTCCTACAATGTGACGGCGGGAGACGGGGTCATTGCAATCGGAAGTCCGATGGGGTATAGTAATTCTGTTGCTTACGGGGAAATTACCTCAACAGATAATCTTGTGTCTGTGACGGACGGCGAGTTCAGTCTGCTGACGACCGACATGCAGGGAAGCACCTCCGGGACCGGAGTTCTTGTGAATCTCGATGGTCAGGTCGTCGGCTTTGTGATGCAGAAATATGCCGCGAGCGGCACGTCTACTGTCACGGGCGTCGCTATCTCGTATCTGAAATCGTTGATCGAGACTCTTTCCAACAATGAAGCTATCAGCTACATGGGTATCCGGGGACAGGACGTATCGGCCTCTCTGTCGGGGAGCACCGGCGTTCCTGAGGGAGTCTATGTCAATTCGGTCGATGCGGGCTCGCCGGCACTTGCGGCGGGACTTGCGGCCGGGGACGTCATCACGGACATGGACGGCACAGACATCACGACGATGCGGGCCCTGCACAATCGGCTGGTCAATCTGAAGCCGGGAGATGAGGTCACTGTGACAGTCCGCCGGAAGGGCACAGACGGATACAAGAAATTCGAATTTACAATCACACTGGGAGAACTAAAATGAAATTCATTTCCGAACTGCAGGAGGGCAGCCGCATTCAGGACGTCTACCTCTGCAAGCATAAGCAGTCTGCCGTCACGAAAAACGGCAAAAACTATGAGAGTGTCCTGCTTCAGGACAGAACAGGCGTCCTCGACGCGAAGATCTGGGACCCGACGTCGGACGCGATCGGGGACTTCGACACGCTCGACTATATCTATGTCAGCGGTACGGTGAGCGCGTACAACGGATCGCTGCAGGCGTCGCTCCGCCAGGTCCGGAAGGCCGATGAGAGCGAGTACGTCCCAGCCGACTACCTGCCTGTCACGAAGAAGAATACGAAGGCGATGTACACAGAGCTCATGCAGTACGCGGCCAGCGTGAAGAACCCGTACCTGAGCGCGCTGCTCAAGTCATTTTTCATCGAGGACACGGAGTTTGTGAAGAGCTTCACGAAGCACTCGGCGGCTAAGACCGTGCACCACAGCTTCGTCGGCGGCCTGCTCGAGCACACGCTCTCCGTCACGCGCCTTTGTGCATTTCTCGCGGACCACTATCCGGTCATCCGGCGCGACCTTCTGATCACAGCGGCGATGCTTCATGACTGCGGCAAGACGAAGGAGCTCTCTCTCTTCCCGACAAATGAATACACCGACGACGGACAGATGCTCGGCCACATCATGATTGGGGCCGAGATGGTCCACGACAAGGCCGCAAAGATCGAGAATTTCCCGCCGCTCCTTGAGTCGGAGCTGAAGCACTGCATCCTCGCGCATCACGGCGAGTATGAGTACGGCTCCCCGAAGAAGCCGGCGCTGATCGAGGCCATGGCGCTCAATCTCGCAGACAACGCGGACGCGAGACTCGAGACGATGACAGAGGTCCTTGAGAACGGGAAGGAGAGCGACACGTGGCTCGGCTTCAACCGCTTCTTTGACTCGAACCTGCGCCGCACGGAAGAGGTTTGATTATACCATATGAATAAAAATGATCTCCTGACAGTTACAATCGAAGATCTCACGAAGGACGGCGAGGGCATCGGCCACGCGGACGGCTTCACGCTGTTTGTGAAGGACGCACTGATCGGCGATAAGGTGCTGGCCCGCGTGACGCGCCCGAAGAAGACGTACGCATTTGCGCGCGTCGAAAAGGTCCTTGAGCCCGGTGCGTGCCGTGTCACGGCTCCGTGCCCCGAGGCGCGCCGCTGCGGCGGCTGCCGCCTGCAGGAGATGGACTACGCCGCGCAGCTTGCGTGGAAGCGGAAGCTCGTGAAGGATACGATGACGCGCATCGGCGGTCTGCCGGACCTTGAGGTGCGGCCGGTCATCGGCATGGATGTGCCCTACCGCTACCGCAACAAGGCGCAGTACCCGGTCGGGATGGTGAAGGCGGCCGGCTCGGCCCGGGCGAAGGCTTCTGACGTCACCGACAGCCGGTCTCGGAACGAAAGGCCGGCTGACTCGGCCCGGGCGAAGGCTTCTGACGTCTCCGACAGCCGTTCTCGGAACGAAAGGCCGGCTGTCTCGGCCCGTATGAAGACGTCTGGCGCCTCGGATAAAGGCATGCGCCTTGCGGCGGGGTTCTACGCCGGCCGCACGCACACGCTCATCCCCGTGACGGATTGTCTGCTCACGCCGGAGGAGAACGCGCGCATTCTTGAGACGATCCTTGCATTTGCCGGAAAATGGCAGATTCCCGCATATGACGAGACGACCGGCAGGGGACTTCTGCGCCACATCCTGATCCGGAAGGGCTTTGCGACCGGACAGATCCTCGTCTGCCTCGTTATCAATGGCAGGGAGCTGCCGCACAGCGAGGAGCTCGTGGATGAGCTTCGCCTCATTTCCGGCGTCACGAGCATCTGCTTTAATATCAACACGAAGCGGACAAATGTTATTCTCGGCAGCCGTGTGGTCCCGCTCTGGGGTGATCCCTGGATTGAGGATGTGCTCGGCGGCCTCAGGTTCCGCATTTCCCCGCTCAGCTTCTATCAGGTCAACCCCGTGCAGTGCGAGAAGCTCTACGGCGAGGCGCTGAAGGCAGCGGCCCTGACCGGACAGGAGACGGTCTATGACCTCTATTGCGGTATCGGCACGATCTCGCTCTTCCTCGCAAGGCATGCGAAGGCTGTCTACGGCGTCGAGATTGTCCCGGACGCGATTCGTGACGCAAAGGAAAATGCAGAGCGGAACGGCATAGAAAATGCGCATTTTTATACGGGTGCCGCGGAGGACCTCGTTGTCCGCGGCCGCTTTGACGAGAAGACGCCATGTCCGCATGCGGACGTCGTGGTGCTCGATCCGCCGCGCAAGGGCTGCGCGCCTGAGCTCATCGATGCCGTGCTGCGCATGGCGCCGGAGCGTGTCGTCTATGTGAGTTGCGATCCCGCGACACTCGCCCGCGATCTGAAGCGGTTTCACGAGGGCAGCGGAACTGTCAGCTATGAGCCGGCGTATGTACAGCCGTTTGACATGTTCCCCGAAACAACGCACTGCGAAAACGTCTGTCTTCTTGAGAAACGGAGATAATGCAGACAAATGAAAGGTCCGCGGATAGAGATTCTGTTCGCGGACCTTTTTTATCTAATGACTTATGACTATAAAGAGGTATTGTATGACAAAATGTATGACGGAGGGCAGTCCGCTCCGGCTGATTATGAATTTTGCGTTGCCGCTTCTGCTCGGCAATCTGTTCCAGCAGACCTACAATATGGTCGACGCGGCGATTGTCGGGCAGACGCTCGGCGCGGATGCGCTCGCCGGCGTCGGTGCCTCGAGCTCGGTCCAGTTTCTGGTCCTCGGCTTCTGCATCGGAATCGCCTGCGGCTTTGCGGTTCCGGTCGCGCAGGCCTTCGGGGCAAATGAACTGCCTCTCATGCGGCGCTATATCTGGCACAGCGTGGTACTCACCGTGTGCTTTGCGGCTGCTTTGACGGTCCTCTGTGTCCTGCTCTGTCCGGCAATCCTTCATCTCTTGCAGACACCGGATTCTATTTTCCCGATGGCCTACCAGTATCTGCTGGTCATCTTCATCGGGATTCCGTGCACGCTGCTCTATAACCTCTGCTCCTCCGTGCTCAGGGCCGTCGGCGACAGCCGGACACCGTTCTATTTTCTTGCATTTTCCGCGTTCCTCAATATCGGCCTCGACTTTTTCTGCATCCTTGTGCTCGGCTGGGGCGTCGCGGGCGCGGCGATCGCGACTGTCTTTTCGCAGGGGCTCTCCGGCGTTCTCTGCGTGGTTCTCATTTTCCGAAAATTCAGGGTGCTGATCCCTTCGAAAAATGAGAGGACGATGAGCCGGCAGATTGCGGGCCGGACGCTCGCGATGGGCGTGCCGATGGGGCTGCAGTACTCGATCACGGCGATCGGCAGCATGGTCATGCAGAGCGCGAACAACTCGCTTGGCTCGGTGTATGTGTCCGGCTTTACGGCGGGCATGAAGATCAAGCAGTTCACGATGTGTCCATTTGACGCACTGGCGACGTCCGTCTCGACGTTCTGCAGTCAGAACCTCGGCGCGGGCCACATCGACCGGATTCGCCGCGGCATCCGGATCGGCTTTATTGCCGGCGTTCTCTATGGATTGGGAATCGGCGTCTTCATGATTCTCTTCGGACGCACGCTCTCGATGCTGTTCGTCTCTGCAAAATACGGCTCAGTTCTCGACGCGAGCGCGAAGTACCTTCGCTGCATGGGCTTCTTCTACTGGGTGCTCGGGCTTCTCAATGTCGCGCGCTATACGACGCAGGGACTCGGCTACTCGAACCGCGCGATCTTCTCCGGCGTGACGGAAATGATCGCCCGCTGCTTCGTGTCATTTGTCTTCGTCCCGTATTTCGGGTACACGGCGATCTGCTTCGCGGACCAGACCGCGTGGGTCGCGGCGAGCTGCTACATCGTGCCGACGCTGTTCTTCTGCGTAAAAGAATGCAGGGCAAAATTTCAAAAGAAGCTTGTTCAGTAAGCTGCCCTTTGTATGATGCGTGATATATGCCTGGCTTAATCGGCATCCGCTGCCTTCCGGTACCCCGGCTGATCGGAGACGATCAGCCGGAAGGTAGGGCATTCATTATCTGGACAGGAAAAAGCGTGACGGTACAGGATTACTGCAGAACGTGGTAGAAAATGATCCTTTATGTTTTTGATGCATAACGAAATGCGATATAATGTAAGCATCAACAATTTTTCACACAGGGAGGTACAACCGTGAGCAAGAAATTAGTAGCATACTTCTCCGCTACAGGGACCACAAAGAAGATTGCAGTCAATCTGGCTAAGGAAGAAGGGGCAGATCTCTTCGAGATCACGCCTGAGAAGCCTTACACAGCAGATGATCTGGACTGGCGCAACAAGAAATCCCGCTCTAATGTAGAGATGGGTGATCCGAATTGCCATCCGGCTGTGATCAGCAAGGTAGAGGACATGGGGCAATATGATGAAGTTATCCTTGGTTTTCCGATCTGGTGGGGAAGAGAGCCGAGCATTGTGGACACATTCCTGAAGCAGTATGACTTCTCCGGGAAGACAATCGTTCCCTTCTGCACCTCCGGCGGAAGCGGTCTGGGGCACGCCACCGTGGAGAGAATCAATAATCTTCTTGGGAGAAAGGCAAATGTCGTGGAAGGCAGAAGATTCGGCGGCGAGGTATCGATTGAAGATATGAAGACCTGGCTGGAAAATCTTTGATAGGGGCATTGCGAAGTATCATTATGATCCGTGGACAGAGATCCTGTTCGCGGATTTTTTCGTTCATGTGCTCCGCAAGTTTGCTGCAGAACACTTCCTGTGCTGTACGAAGAGTCAAGTCCAAATTTGTGTGTAAATTGCTCTTAGGTACCTGCGGTGCCAAGGGATGCCTTGCATCCCTTAGCTAACCACCAGCTCTCTTGAAGGGACTGTCAAGGGTGCGTAAGCACCTCGAAGA
>Ga0256404_1000269_pt1 | contig 133698 bp, 110 predicted proteins | sample RumenRJG_01DNA_FD_185990 | JGI IMG/M metagenome (GOLD analysis project Ga0256404, IMG submission 185990) | Bovine rumen microbial communities from Lethbridge, Alberta, Canada - RJG_01 | ecosystem: Host-associated > Mammals > Digestive system > Stomach > Rumen | place: Canada: Alberta... | reverse complement strand
TAGAAGAGTGGAATCTAAATCCAAAATAATGGCCTCTGGCATCTGAATGCTGTAGATTTTCTTTCTAAGAGCTCTAGCAATTGAAAGAAATTGATTCAACGAATCCTCATCCATTCGATTATGAAATATCATATATATCATCTGAAGGAGATTTTCTTTGTCAGTGTGATATCTAAATAATGCAGAATCGTTGGTCTTAAATGAACGACTAAAAAGTTTATCAATGCCAAGTTTGCTTACGAATTCTTTGATAAGAAGTAAGCCTGCATCGGAGGATAAATCGCCTCCATCGAAATTAATTTTAATTTGTCTATTGCTTTCTAGCGATGTGGTGTTAAAATAATTCATAGGGACCCTTTCCTTTGTGATATTTATTAGTTTTAGCACCTAAATTATACCACAGATTGGGTCTCTTTTTTATTCACTTAATAAGTGAAAAGCAATATTCATTTAAAATATAGTAACGATGTGGCTTTCAGCCACTTTCACGGCTGCACCGTGAATAATCTAGGATTAGTATTGGAGTTGATTTATGTGAAGAAAGTTTTTTTTCTTTTTTATGTAGTATGTTTAAGTTTAGTTTTTCCTTTAACAAACATCAATAGTTATGCAGATGTAAAACAATCTGAGAAATGTATACAGAGTACCATGAATTTGGAGGCACAAGACACAGAAGTACAAACGTTTCCAGGAGAAGAAATTATGGAGGAAAGCAATGGGCAGGACGCTGTTTTCTCCCAAGGTTTTTCCTATATTAATGCAATTACAAAAAATTCGTTTTCTGGCAGATATGGGTTTGAGCAACTCTCTTCAAATGGGCAAAAAACAGTTTATGCGTTGTTAGAAGATGCAGCAAATCAGTTCCATAATTCTTCTGAGGATGCATTTACAAGTACAAATGACGATGGTAGTAAAAATTATTATGCTGTTTCTGTGCTTGTAAATGGAATAGTAAGTGCTTCAGAAGTAGGACCTGCGGTTGTTTGCTTTTTGTATGATCATCCGGAATATTTTTGGTCGAAAGGATATTCTTATTTTGTTCGTACCGAAGATAAGATGGTTACAAAGGTGCAACTACAATGCCAGGCAGAATATGAAAATGGGAAAATTAGGAGTCAGTTATGGGGCAAACTGCAAAAGGAAATTTCTGGATATATGGATAAGATTGTGGGAGTTCGTAGCGATTATGATAAAGAGATTATTTTGCATGATACGTTAGCAGAAAAGATTACATATGCGTATGTACCGGGGACTAAATCTCCAGAGTCGGCTCGTTGGGCGCATACAATAGAAGGTGTTTTTTCTGAAGAACATTATAGTGCTGTTTGTGAAGGATATGCTAAAGCATTTCAGTTGTTATTAAATGCAGCAGGAATTGAAAATGTATATGTTGTTGGAAAAGCAAGTGGAACCGGACATGCATGGAATCAAGTAAAAATTGCAGGGGATTGGTATAATGTAGATCCAACCTGGAATGATACAGGGAATGTGAAAAGTCATAAATATTTCAATTTATCGGATAAATCTTTTACGGGTAGTCACAAAGCATTTAGTTCAAGTGGAGCGGCAACAGTAGGAGAATGGTGTTATCCGACTATGGAGTGTACAAAAGAAGAATATTCTTATAGCAATATAGGAGATTACAAACAAGGGAATACACACAGACTGTTGATAGAAAAAACAGAGGGGGCAGATGTAAAAGTTTATAATCAGGGTGTTGCAATTACAAGTGGTACTGCTATAGAGGAAAATACAATGTTAGAAGTTGTTGTTTTGCCAAAGAATACAAAAGATTATATGCAAATTTCTATTACAGGAAATGGTTGGGAAAAACAGTTTGAAGGTGTTGTAAGTGCGGCAGGAATTTCTTATTGTTTTCCCATTGTGACAGAGGATACTGTAGCCGTTCGTATAGCAATCCCAATACAAAAAATTACATTTAACAAAACAAATGTTACTATGTATGGATATGGTGTAAGGAAAAAACTTGGAGTAAATATTTTGCCAACAGCAGCGACAGAGAAAGTATTTTGGAGTAGTTCTAATTCGAAAGTAATCAAGGTAAAAGATGGTGTTGTACAGTCTGTTGCAAAAGGTACAGCAGTAGTTACAGCTAAGTCTGAAAATGGTAAAATTCTATCGTCTTGTAAGGTAACTGTGAAAGCACCTTATATAAAAATAAATACGAAAACAACGAAAATAAAAGTTGGAAAAAAGATGCGATGGAAGGCTTCTTTGGTTGGGATGAACGGAACGATAAAATGGTCTGTTTCAAATAAGACAAAGGCAAGCATTGGTAGTAAAAATGGTATTCTAAAGGCAAAAAAAGTTGGTACAGTATGGGTATATGCCAGAACGGGAAAGTATGTTACTAAGAAGAAAATAATAATAAAAAAGTAAAAGACAAAGAAAAAGAAAAGCTTGCCAAAGCATTGCAGTAAAAAGCAAAATAAGAGAAGAGGATTGAAAAATGTTGAAGAAAATGCGAGTAGCAGCATTTTTACCAATGCTGTTAATGATGCTTGTGATATGGGGATTTTCTGCTAATACAGGAGAAACTTCTTCTACACAGAGTATGGGTATTGTGACGAGAGTTGTAAATTTTGCAAATGAAATTATGAGAAATAAAATGACAGAAGAAAAGAAATTGGTGTGGGAAGAGAGGATTCACACACCAATTCGAAAAATGGCACATATGACAGAATATATGATATTTGCCTGTACCGTTGCATTTCCATTTGTTTTATATGGAAAGAAGAAAAAATGGATTACTTGTGTTACTTTTTGCTATTGCACATGTTATGCGGCTTTAGATGAAATCCATCAATTATTTGTACCGAATCGCTCTGGACAAGTGAGAGATGTCCTTATCGATAGTGTTGGTATTTTGATTGGCATCATCCTATTTCGAACAATTTATGGTGTAACCCATTCTTCAGATATTTGATTCCATTTCCAATTGTTATTTTCTTCATTATAGGAAGAAACAGATAAATACTGAGAACTACTTGTCAGTTTAAGTGCTTTATATGCGGTTTTTAAAGGAATGGTTTTACGATTTCGTGTGGGATCTCCCGAATCGGATAAAAATACCGTATCCTTTTTGCTATCATAATTCCATATTGTTACATAATGTCCAGGTGTGTTTTTCCAAAAACTGTCATCGTACTGACTAGAAACCAGAATAATAGTTGCAGCATTGGCTTTTAAATCTGTTTGGAAAGCAGAGTAGTCAAGAGGTTTTGTATGTAGCGATGTTTCAAATCCACAATAAGTAAGGGTTTCTTCTAATGCATTCCAGTCAATAGCACCAAATCCTGGTGAGGGATTGTAAGAGGAAACTCTTTTTGCACATTTATATATATCAACTGGGGAACAGCTATAATCACTTAAGGTACAGTATATATTTGCCATGCAACAAAAGCCACAGCCAAAGCTGCCAAACTTGTTTCCGTTTAATACAAGATTACACCAGGAACCAGACCATTTTTTCTTCGATTTCCATGCTTTTGGGCCTTGTGAAAAGGAATAAAAGGTAGTATCTCTGTCTAGCTGAAATGTATTTGTGTCTGGGGTTTCAGTGGGAAGTGCTGTTTGTAATTCGTTTTTTTGGTGTTGCACAATTTTTTCAGAAGAATCAGAAGGTTTATTCTGAAAAAAGAGAAAAAGTAATAGAACAGTGATGCAACAAATCAATGCAAAACACTCTATGTTTTTTTTATTCATAAAAAGCTCCTTTCAGTTGAGTAGAATTAGCAAATTGCGAAACTCTGTTTATTATAACAGAATAGAATGGGCTTGTCTAATAGCAGCTAATCGTGTTATGAGCAAGTAGCAGGGCGGATTGCGAATATCCGCATGACAATTCACAGGTATGTGAATCATAACAATATTTAGACATTGTGTGGTAAATTTTTATAAATTGATTGCATAATAAGGAATTCTGTGCTATTAGTTAATAATGAAATGATACAAGAGTCAAAAGATTTGCGCCTGCATGAGCTTACTTAAATATGGTTGAATATCCTTGGGACCAGAGTATCGTGAAATGTAGAAGTGTAAATGAGGTAAGGATTAACATATACTTGATGATTTAGAAAGCAGGTGGAACTATGTATGATAAATTAACAAAGAGTGATATAGAGAAAATGCAAAAAGAAATCGAACATAGAAAATTGGTTGTGCGAAAAGAAGCATTAGAGGCTGTAAAGGAAGCGAGAGCACAAGGGGATTTGAGTGAAAATTTTGAGTACCATGCTGCCAAAAAGGACAAAAACAAAAATGAAAGTCGCATTCGTTATTTGGAAAAAATGATAAAAACAGCTCAGATTGTTGATGAGGAGTCAAAAGAGGATGAAGTTGGAATGAATAATACAGTTGTTCTTTATTTTGAGGAGGATGATGAATACGAAACCTATCGTATTGTGACTACTATTCGTGGAAATTCTTTAAAGGGAATGATTAGTATAGATTCTCCTTTAGGAAAAGCAATTTTAGGACATAAAGTTGGTGATCGGGTTCGGATTGATGTGAATGCAAACTATAGTTACTATGTAGAAATAAAGGAAATAGTAAATACGACAGACGATTCAAAAGATACGATTCGCAAGTTTTAACGAGGAGGCAAATGTTACATGAGGATTGAGGAATGTGGAGCAGATTTTCTTAAAATTAGTCTGTTGCAGGAAGGAACTATAGATAAAACATCTTTTGAAAAAATTAAATATTTAGATTGTATATTGCCGTTTGATTATGATGAATCAAAGGAAGAAAATCGAATCGTGTATCAAACAGGAAATTATATTACCGTAAAAGAATATTTGAATGTGAAAATTTTGAATTTTACAGAGGCAAAAGATTTCTTTTTGGCTTGGATTATGGCATTTGAGAGTGTACAGCGAGCTGGTGGAAAATGTGCTAATCTTGTTACGGATACAGAACGTGTATATATTGATCCAATAACCAGACAATTACGTTTTTTGTATCTGCCGGTTTTGATAGAAGTAAACTCAGATAATTTCAAGGAATCCTTAAAAAATCTTCTTTTTTCTGTTCATGTTAAAAATGCAGAAGCATTGTTGGGACTTATTGTTGAGATGATAGAAGAGTATAATGGTGATGAGCCAGATGTATATAGAAAGCTTAAGGAAGCTGTTTATAAGGCAGAGAAAAATGTAAAAGTTGTTGAGAAGAAAGTAGAAGTAGAACGGATTGTAGAAAAGATAATTGAAAAGCCACAGAAACAAAAGAGAAATATAGGAAAAAATTTGGTTGTATATACAATTTTATGTACATTCTCCATGGTAATATTACCATTATTATTGTCAAATGTAATTGACAGTTCTCTTTTGGCTAAGCCGCATTTGATGAATGTATTACTTTGTCTTTTAACCATATTAATATCAGACTTATATATGGTTCGGATGGATAAAAAAAGTGTAGACAATAAAATAATCATAACGATGGAACCACAAAAAAATTCAGAAGATAAACACTAGAAGGATTTTGGAAACTCTATAAGATGAAAAGCGTCTTATAGAGTTTTTTGTTGTATAGGAAAATTATAGGTAATTTGTTGCTTTTTTTCTTCTTTACATATATAATAAAATGTGTAGTTCAGATTGTTTTTTGCCTTTTTATGGAAAAACGATTTGCGTACTTCACTGTTGTAATACTTGGATTTTTTTTATGTACGTTTTCTGTTTCAGTAAATTGGTGTTGAAGCAGATTTAAGAATGTAGTGAGATGGAATGTTTTCAAGTTATTGCAAAGTGTCAAATTCGAAATTTGTGTAAAACTATGAGTTAAAGGTATGTCAAAAATGGTATACAAAATAGCGATATAGTTTTTACATGAAGATTGAGCAAAATAAAAGATGGAGGGTTGATAGAATGGGTAGTTCAGATCAAACAGCAATGAATCGCATCCTGAATCTATTAGATGACAATAGTTTTGTTGAGATTGGTGCGAAAGTAACAAAGAGAAATACTGACTTCAATCTGGAAGGGAAGGAAGTTCCGGCGGATGGTGTTATTACTGGATACGGTCTTATTGATGGCAGTATGGTGTATGTGTATAGTCAGGATGCAACCGCATTAGGGGGAGCAATCGGAGAGATGCATGCAAAAAAGATTGTAAAAGTATATGATTTAGCCATGAAAATCGGGGTACCAGTCATTGGATTGATTGATTGTGCCGGCTTGCGTTTACAAGAGGCAACCGATGCATTAAATGCATTTGGTTCTTTATATGCAAGTAAGGTGATGGCATCAGGAGTGATACCACAGATTACAGCAGTTTTTGGAAGTTGTGGTGGTGGTGTTGCAGTAGCAAATGGATTAGGTGATTTTACATTTATGGAAGAAAATGCTAAGGTTTTTGTAAGTTCACCAAATGTATTAGATGGAAATTATGTGGAAAAATTAGATACTTCTGCTGCAAAATTCCAAGCAGAAAGTGGAAATGTAGATTTTGTAGAAAACACAGAAGATATTTATAATCAGATTCGACAATTAGTAACGATACTTCCTTCTAATAATGAAGATGATGATTCTTATGCAGAATGTACAGATGATTTAAATCGTGCCAGCAATGTATTAGAAGGTGAAGTAAAGGATCCAAGAACAGCATTGACAGATATTTCTGACAATGGATTTTTCATGGAAGTGAAAAAAGCATATGCGCAGGAAATGGTTACTGGATTTATTCGATTAAATGGTATGACAGTTGGTGCGGTTGCCAATGCATCTGCTTTATTGGATGCAGAGGGAAAAGAAGTTGCCACTTATGAAAAAGTTTTAACAACTGCTGGTTGTGAAAAGGCAGCTCATTTTGTAAATGTATGTGATGCATTTAATATTCCGGTTCTTACTTTAACCGACGTAAAAGGATACAAGGGAACCGTTGAGGAAGAGAAAACTATTTCTGCTGCTGTAGCAAAACTTACCTATGCATTTGCAAATGCAAGTGTACCAAAGGTTAACGTGATTGTCGGTGAAGCTTTTGGTAGTGCATACATTACAATGAATTCTGCACATATTGGGGCAGATCTTGTATTTGCTCTTCCTGGTGCCAAAATTGGTATGATGGATGCGGAACAGGCTGTAAAGATTATGTATGCAGATGAAATAAAAGAAGCAGCAGATGCACAGAGCAAAATAGCAGAAAAAGTAGCAGAGTATCAGACATTACAGGGCAGCGTAGACGCAGCAGCATCGCGTGGTTATGTCGATAGTGTGATTGATGGCGGTTCTGTCCGTAAACAGTTGATTTTCGCTTTTGAAATGTTATTTACAAAAAGAGATGACAGACCAGTGAAAAAGCATGGAACAATGTAAGCGAGGTGGAACAAAATTATGAGAAAAAGACTAGTATTAGCGTTAACCGCAATCCTATGTGTAATAGGTATGATAGGATTTTCTCCAAAGACAGTATTAGCTGCTGACAAGGATACGGAGATACAGGTCAGTGGTAAAGTGGATAATCAGGATAATCTATTAGAACAGGTAAAAACTTTTATCGAATCTAATTGGAATCAAACTGATTTTACATCTTTGCTGTCAAGCTATTCCGACCAATTAGAAGAGGAAGATATAAAAAAATATCAGGATTGGGAGAAGCTGCAAAAAGAAGCTGGTGATTATAAAAATATTGTATCTGTAGATTTCTCTACAGAGGATGAAGATAAGGTTACTGTAATCAAAGCTGTTGCTAATTATGAAAAGGAGAAATTACTTTTTACAGTGAAAACAGGAAATAACACTTCTGACATCAATGTAGAAAAGTATAAGGAACCAGCAAAACAGCCACTTGCAGAAACTATGAAAAATGCAGGTATTAATACAGTTATGTCTATCACGATTGTGTTTGTTGTTTTAATCTTTATTGCAGGTATCATATCACTTTTTGGTTTAATTCCAAAATTGTTTGCTTCTAAGAAGCAAGAAGAGAAAACGGTTGATGTTGCAACTGTCGCAGAAGTGCCAGTGGTTGAAGATGTAACAGATGATACGGAAATTGTTGCAGTTATTACAGCAGCAATTATGGCAAGTATGGGAGATGAGGCTCCCGTTGATGGATTGCATATTACTTCAATTAAGAGAAGAGTAAATAGTAAATGGAAAAGAAGTTAAAAACGGCAAAATATCCGGTAAGATTTTATAGGAGGTATTAGAAATGAAAAATTATACAATTACCGTTAATGGAAATGTTTATGATGTAACAGTTGAGGAAGGCGCTTCCACAGGTGCAGTAGCTACCGCGCCTGTAGCAAAGAAAGCAGCACCAGCTCCTAAAGCAGCAGCTCCTGCTGGTGCACAGGGTAGCGTGAAAGTAAATGCACCTATGCAGGGTAAAATTTTATCTGTAAAGGGTGCAGCAGGTCAGGCAGTAAAGAAGGGCGATGTAATTTTAATTCTTGAAGCGATGAAGATGGAAAATGAAATTGTTGCTCCTCAGGATGGTACAATTGCAAGTATCAATGTAAATGAAGGAGATAAAGTTGAAGCTGGTGCAGTAGTTGCAACTTTAAACTAAAGTAAAAATAATTGAAAGGAAATAAATCAGAAAGGATAAGCCACATTTCTTTCAATTACAAAGTGGCATCATCACATTTAGTGATGATAATATGGTGTAAATATGGATAAAGTAGCAGAAACTTTGATAAATTTAGCACAGCAGACAGCTTTTGCAACAATGTCATGGGGAAATGTCTTGATGATTGTAATTGCCTGTATTTTTCTATATTTAGCTATCAAAAAAGGATATGAACCTTTACTGTTGATTCCTATTGCTTTTGGTATGCTATTGGTAAATATGTATCCGGATATTATGGCATCTCCGGAGGAAACATCGAACGGAGTGGGGGGATTACTACATTACTTCTTTACATTGGATGAATGGAGTATTTTGCCGTCCCTCATTTTCCTTGGAGTTGGTGCAATGACGGATTTTGCACCGTTGATTGCTAATCCCAAAAGTTTTCTATTGGGTGCAGCAGCGCAGATTGGTATTTTCACTGCATATTTATTGGCAATCTTTTTAGGGTTTAACGATAAAGCAGCGGCAGCAATTTCAATCATTGGTGGTGCTGATGGACCTACATCTTTGTTTTTGTGTAGTAAATTGGGACAGACAGAGTACATGGGACCAATTGCGGTTGCAGCATATTCCTACATGTCCTTAGTACCAATTATTCAGCCACCAATTATGAAACTCTTGACAACAAAGAAGGAAAGAGAGATTAAGATGGAACAGCTTCGCCCAGTGTCAAAACTTGAGAAGATTTTGTTCCCTATCGTTGTAACGATTGTTGTTGTATTACTGCTTCCTACAACAGCTCCTTTGGTTGGTATGTTGATGTTAGGTAACTTGTTCAAGGAGTGTGGAGTAGTAAATCAATTAGCAGAAACTGCATCCAATGCATTGATGTATATTGTTGTAATTTTACTTGGTACCTCTGTTGGAGCAACAACAAGTGCAGAAGACTTTTTACAGGTTACAACATTAAAAATCGTATTTTTAGGTTTAGTGGCATTTGCGGTTGGTACAGCAGCGGGTGTATTGTTCGGTAAACTTATGTGCGCAGTTACGCATGGAAAGATAAATCCATTGATTGGTTCTGCGGGTGTTTCGGCGGTGCCTATGGCGGCAAGAGTGTCGCAAAAGGTAGGAGCAGAGGCAGATCCTACAAATTTCTTATTGATGCATGCTATGGGACCAAATGTTGCTGGCGTTATTGGTACAGCGGTAGCAGCAGGTGTGTTTATGGCAATCTTTGGTGTTTAGGGAATAGAATTATATAAGGAGGAATTGTAATGGCAGAACAGGAAAAGAAACCAATTAAAATTACAGAGACAGTATTACGTGATGCCCATCAGTCATTGATTGCAACAAGAATGACAACAGAGCAGATGCTGCCTATTATTGATAAAATGGATCAGGTTGGATATCATGCGGTAGAGTGTTGGGGAGGTGCTACCTTTGATGCGTCTCTTCGTTTCCTAAAGGAAGATCCATGGGAAAGATTGAGAAAATTAAGGGCAGGATTTAAAAAGACAAAGCTTCAAATGTTATTCCGTGGACAGAATATTTTGGGATACAATCACTATGCGGATGATGTAGTAGAATACTTTGTACAGAAGTCTATTGCAAATGGTATTGATATTATTCGAATTTTTGACTGCTTAAATGATGTTAGAAACTTAGAGACAGCTGTTCGAGCTGCCAATAAGGAAAATGGACATGCACAGATTGCTCTGTCCTATACATTAGGTGATGCATATACATTGGATTACTGGAAGGATATGGCAAAGAAGATTGAAGATATGGGTGCAAAATCTTTGTGTATCAAAGATATGGCAGGTTTGTTGACTCCATATAATGCGACAGAATTAGTTACAGCATTAAAAGAGTCTGTGTCTATTCCAATTGATTTGCATACACATTATACTTCAGGTGTTGCATCTATGACTTATATGAAGGCAGTTGAAGCTGGTTGTGATATTATCGATACAGCTATTTCACCATTAGCAATGGGTACAAGTCAGCCAGCAACAGAAGTTATGGCAAAGACATTTGAAGGTACACCATATGATCCAGGCTTTGATCAGAATCTGTTAGCAGAGATAGCAAATCACTTTGCTCCAATGAGAGAAGAGTGGTTAAAGACAGGTCGTATGAGTACAAAGGTGTTAGGTGTAAACATCAAAACATTGATGTATCAGGTACCTGGTGGTATGTTATCAAACCTTGTATCTCAGTTAGATGAGATGGGAGCATCTGATCGTTTCCAGGAGGTATTGGAAGAAGTACCTAGAGTGCGTAAAGACTTTGGTGAACCACCATTGGTAACACCTTCTTCTCAGATTGTTGGAACACAGGCAGTATTAAATGTAGTTACAGGTGAGAGATATAAGGTAGTAACAAAAGAATCTAAAAAGTTATTATCTGGACAGTTTGGTCAGACTGTAAAACCATTTAATAAAGAAGTACAGAAAAAATGTATCGGCGATACAGAGGCAATTACTTGCCGTCCGGCTGATTTGATTAAGCCACAGTTGAAAGATATTGAGGAAGAAATGAAGCAGTACAAACAACAGGATGAAGATGTATTATCTTATGCATTGTTCCCACAGGTGGCAACAGAATTCTTTAAATATCGTGAAGCACAACAAACAAAGATTGATTCTACAGTGGCAAGTGAGGAAAATAAAACTTACCCAGTATAAAGTGCAACGTGTAAAGAAGCTCAATGCAAATGCATTGGGCTTTTTTCTCTATAAAAAACAGGATAGTTTAAAAGTTCATTTGTGAGGGTATAGGTAAAATAGAAAGAAGAATGGGTTTTGAAAATGATTAAAAAGAGAAAAGAGTAGAAAGGAGAGGGACAGATGGATTGGAAAGATAGTGTATATGCAGATGGTTCGGCAAGATTTGTTAGTAATCCTTTGCCTACATTGGGAGAGGAGATTACAATTCAGATTCGTATGTTTGATACTGCATCGATCTCTGATATTATTTTATGTTATAAAAAAGATGGATTGGAATTTCTTGAAACAATGAAACAATGCAAAAGTGCAGATGGCTTCTCTTACTATAGCAGTAAAATAGAAATTACACAAAGGTCAACGACGTATCATTTTTACATCGTTTCTGGAGAAAAAGTGTATTATTATAATCAAAAAGGATTGACGGATTATTTTCCTGATGAAATCTATGATTTTAAAATTTTAACAGATTATAGTCAGCCATCTTGGATAAAAGGCAAGGTGTTTTATCAGATTTTTCCAGATCGATTTTATTGCGGAAATGAGAACAATGTGGTGTCGGATGGAGAATATGAATTTTCGGGACATAAGGTGCAACGCATCAAAGATTGGAAGGAGGAACCAAAAGAATTTGAACAGGCATTTTGCCTTGATTTTTATGGTGGAGATTTAAAGGGAATTGAAGATAAAATACCATATTTAAAAGAGCTGCATGTAAATGGAATCTACTTAAATCCTATTTTTTCTGCGGCAACAGTACATCGTTATGATTGTGTAGATTATTTTCATGTAGATCGTCATTTAGGAGGGGATGCTGATTTTGAATCGCTTTGTCAGCATTTGCATGAAGAAGAGATGCGAGTTGTATTAGATATCTCTATCAATCATACAGGTAGTGCGCATAAATGGTTTAATAGAGACGGTTCGTTTTGGGACAAAGAAGTAGGGGCATATTATGATAAGACTGCACCAGAACGCGAGTTTTACTATTTTGAAGAGGATAATTCTTATGGAGCATATTATGGGATTCCTTCGTTACCAAAGTTAAACTATCATTCTGCCAAACTTAGAGATATTTTATATGCAGCGCCAAACAGTGTATTAAAAAAATGGTTGCAAAAACCATATGACATTGATGGTTGGAGATTTGACGTGGCAGGGACTACGGGACAGTATAAAATGGACCACTATGATCATGAAATATGGAAAGAAATCAGGAATGCCATTAAAGAAGAAAAAGCAGATGCCTATATTTTGGCGGAGGACTGGAATGATGGATACGAGCATTTAAAAGGGGATGAATGGGATGCGATCATGAATTTTTATGGTTGTGGCAGACCAATCAGAGAGTATGTTGGACAGCTCGATTTTCGACAAAGTAGAAAGCCAGAGTTGAGAAAATTAAAGTCGAATACCTCCGCTGCTGCACTTAGAGAAAGAATTATGAATGCATACGCAAAATTGCCTTTTGTGATTTCTGAAAACCAATTTAATATGATTGATTGCCATGATATTGCTCGCTTGCATAATGATCCTGCCATTTCCTTCGAACAATATAAAATAGCGGTATATCTGCTCTATATGTTGCCTGGGTGCGTATGCATGTATTACGGAGATGAAGTTGGATTAGGAGGAAGGATCACTTCCACAGAGGGATGTAGATATCCTATGAACTGGGATGTGGAATTGCAGAAAAATCCATATTATCAATTATATCAAACGATGAATCAATGGAAAAACAGTTGTAGCGCGTTGCAGGACGGAGGATTTAAGATATTATATGCGGAAGGTAACGTATTTGCTTGTGCAAGATTTAATGAGGAACAAGTAGTTTTGGCGGTTACTTCTATGGAGCAGGAGTTAATCAAAGAAATGGAAATCAATCTAAATATTTTTGGACAAAATTTAAAATTCCCTGAACAGGATGTTATGGGAGAAAAACTTGTGTATGAAGGAAAAAACGATAATATCAGTTTAAAGCTTCCGCCTAAAAAAGGATACTTTATTGTCTTACAAAACATATAAATAATAATGAACTTTTGAATGTTTATATGGTAAGAGGAGCCTTTATGGAAAATGGAAAGTTTGACTTAAATTTGCAGGTATTAGAGCAATTACCAGAACAGTTACGAGCAAAAACCATTTATAAGCTAGGAGAGGAAAGTCCACTTTTATGGGAAGTAATTGTGAAATATCATGGAAATTTAGCACAAAGGGGAAAAGAACTTTCGGTACAAGTAGAAGAATTGGAAAATAATGTTGCAATCGTTTTTTTGAGGCCAGAGCAATTACAAGCGTTTTCAAGATTTCCTGAAGTCGATTATATGGAGTTGCCAAGGCGGTTATGGTATAACTTAAATGAGAGTAAACAGGGCATCTGTTTGGATGGTTTGCAGCGTACAGGGTATCCTGCTTCAAATGCAGTTGATGTTCTAAATGGAGATGCAGGAAATCAGGATAAAAGCAATCTTTATGGGGCAGGCGTCTTGATTGCTATCATTGATTCTGGAATTGAATATGCAAATATGGATTTTAGAAATGCAGATGGAACTACCCGTATTGTTGCTTTGTGGGATCAAACGGTAGACAGTAGCACTGTAAATGAAGAAAATCAGCAATTTACCTATGGACCGCCGACAGGATATATTCTGGGTACTTTATTTACGGAAGAAATGATAAATACCGCATTACAGCAAACGGACCGACAAAGAAGGTATGCTATAGTCCCTTCTATAGACGTTTCGGGGCATGGTACACATGTAGCTGGTATTGCCTGCGGAAATGGAAATGCCAGCAATGGAACAATTCGTGGAGTTGCTCCTCTGGCTCAAATGTTGATTGTAAAATTGGGAGATGCACAGGGAATTACATTTCCACGCACAACTCGCTTATTGGAAGCAATCGATTTTACAATCAAAACAGCAGAAGAGTTAAATATGCCTGTTGCCATTAATTTAAGTTTTGGAAATAATGCAGGACCGCATACAGGAACGGATTTAGTTTCTGAATTTTTAAATGCAGAAGCGTTAAAATGGAAAAATGCTATTTGCGTTGGTACGGGAAATGAAGGCAATTTAGGGAGACATGCGGAGGGAAAATTAGAAGTTAGAAAAACAGAGGAAATAGAATTGGCTGTTGGGGGAGGACAGACCAGCTTTTACATGCAATTTTGGAAAAATTATGTAGACACTTTAGAAATTGAAATACAGTCTCCTGATCGAAAAATAAGGTATCTATATGAGAATGATATAGGAATCCGCTTTTTTGAATATGATGACTGTGTATTAGTGATTAACTATGGTGAGCCTTCCCCTTTTCAAACATTGCAGGAAATATATATGGAATGGATACCGCAGGGGGATGTTTTGTCAGAAGGTATTTGGACCTTTCGATTGAAACCAAATAAAGTAGTGGATGGTCGATACGACATATGGCTTCCTACTGGAAATTATGTGCAATTACAAACGCAGTTTTTAAGAAGTTCTGTGAACACTACTTTAACAACTCCGTCTAGTGGAAACCGATTGTTGACAGTGGGAGCCTATGATGAACATACAGGAGAAGTAGCCCCGTTTTCGGGAAGGGGATATACACGAAATGGGTTACAAAAACCAGATATTGTAGCCCCTGGCGTTGATATTTTATCGGTAGCACCCAATAATAGTTATGCAATTCGCAGCGGTACATCCATGGCAACGCCTTTTGTAACTGGGGCGGCGGCACTTATGATGGAGTGGGGAATTGTTCGGCAGAATGATTTGTTTTTATATGGAGAAAAATTAAAAGCATATATACAAAAGGGGGCAGTAGCACTACCGGGTGAGACTGTTCCGAACAATCGGATAGGGTATGGGGCGTTGTGTCTTTCCAATAGTATTCCATGATACCAATATTTCAGGAATTTGAAACGTAGAACTATTTATAAATTTGAACAAACCGCATTCTATAAAAAAACCTCAAAATAGGAACTTACAAATTTTGTTCCTATTTTGAGGTTTTTGTAGTTTTTATAGATGTAAAAGCTTTTTTACTTTATGAAGTAGTACATCCATTTCAATTGGTTTTCCAATATGACCGTTCATACCAGCCGCTAAAGCGTCTTTTTTATCTTCATCAAATGCATTTGCTGTCAAAGCTAAGATTGGAATGCTCTTGGCATCACTACGGCTTAATTTACGGATTCGTTTTGTAGCTTCGTATCCATTTAGGACAGGCATGTTAATATCCATAAGAATAAGCTGGAATGTATCCGGTGGGTTATTGGAAAAGAAGTTAATTGCTTCTTCACCGTTTGAGGCAACTGTGACAATAGCATTTGCCATTTCCAGCATTGTTGTGGCAATTTCTGCATTGATTTCATTATCCTCTGCCATTAAGATATGGATGCCCGATAAAGTAATCGTTTCTTCGGAATTTTTTGCAGAAGTTTCCAGTTGACTTTTTAGTTGTTCACGTTGCGATAAAGTTGGAATTGGAAGAGGGAGTGTAAAATAAAAGGTAGAACCTTTTCCAATTTCGCTGTCTACTTCCAACTTTCCGCCTAATAAATGTACAAAATCACTACTGATCGTCAAACCAAGACCAGTACCTCCATATTGATTTACAATTGTATCTTCCGCCTGTTCAAACGCTGCAAATATTTTTTTCTTTGCTTCCTTAGATATGCCAATACCTGTGTCGGAAATTGAAAACTTTATTTCTGTAAGAGAATTTGTTTTGCTAAGTTCTTCAATTGCCAGTGTAACAGTACCATTTTCTGGTGTGAATTTTAATGCATTTCCTAAGATGTTTACAAGCACCTGTGACAAACGGAGAGAGTCGCAGATAATCTCATTTGTTTCGTAGGCTCGGTTAATAATGAAATTAACATTTTTCGTAAGAGCCTGTGGGCGAACGATAGAGTCTACGCTATCAATAACCGTGTGTAGTAACAATGGTTCTTTGTTTACCTTCATTCTGCCACTTTCAATCTTAGATAAATCTAAAATGTCATTGATTAAGTTGAGCAGGTGATGAGAGGATAAATCAATTTTTGCAAGGCACTCCTGTACTCTTGCTGGATCATCAATGGTTTTTTGTGCAATTTCTGTCATTCCGATGATTGCGTTCATTGGTGTTCGTATCTCATGGGACATATTTGACAAAAAGGAACTTTTTGCCTGATTTGCACTGTCTGCATTTAATTTGTTCAAAGCATTATTGATGATACGGGTTGCTTCTTCCACAAAATATTTTTCTCTGTCATCCCAGTCATAGTCAGCTATTTTTTTATCAAAAAAGATAATACCAAATATATTTCCTTCGGAAATTAAAGGGCAGGACAGCTGTGAACCTAAATAAAACTTTTCAAGAGAAAAATCACTGAGATCAATCAATTCCTTTGTATGTGGTTGGTAAAGAAGCTTTTTTAAATCGACAATCCTTGATGCTGCATATAAGTTGAAGAAATTCTTTACATTAGAGGCGTCTAATGTATGAAATTTTATGGATAACATATCCTCTTCATTTTTGACCCATTGATATAGTAAAGTTGGTTTTGGCTTTTCTTCGGAAAGATTGATAATAACAATACGATCCATATTCAAATATTTTCCAACCTGTTCAATTACCATACGGATACTGCTTTTTAAATCTTTCGCATCTTCAATTAAATCTGCCATCATATTAAAGAAAGAGTGTTGCTCAATCCATTGCTGTAACGTACCAGCGGCTTCCAGTTTATATTCCTTTCGAACGCTTTCCTGAGAAAATTCAGCTTCCAAAGCATCTAATTCAGAAACTTTAAGTGTGAGATTTTTCATTGCCTGAGAAAGCAATTGTTTGAATGGAAGTGTATCAACTTGAAGTTCTACTTCGCAAATTAGATGTTTTACACTTCCTTCACCGATGTACATTTTTTCTAAAGCTTTTGTGATGTCCTTGGCAACCGCTTCTATTTTCTCAGAAGAGGTATTTTCTGCATAGACAAGGAAAATAGCACCTTCGTAGCGACATATATAGGATGCATTTGGAGCGTAAGCACAGATGATATCTGCAATATTGCGAAGGATCATTTCTCCAAAAACGTGTCCGTATGCCTGCAAGATTTTTAGGTAATTAACAGTATTGATCAGAAGAAGACCATGCGTATGTAAAATATGTTCTGAGAGGCAAATTTGATCCTCTACAGCTTCATACAAATATAGGCCGGTTACTCTGTCCTGTTTTTCTTTTTCTATTTGTAATTCCTGTCTTTCTTTTTCAGAAGTAATATCGCGAAGTCTTCCTACGATAGAACGAAGTTCACCAGCATCGTTTGTACAACTCTTTCCTTCATAGAGCATCCAACAGTCAGTTTCCACTCCGTTTTCGTCAAGTGTTTTGTAACAAATTTCGGAAGGAGAGTGCAACTGTCCTTTCATTAATTTCTGAAATGCCCGCATAAGGGTATGGGAACCCTTAAAATCAGATTTAATATAGGATTTAAAATTTTCAATTATAAAATCATCAGACATGGCATCAGAAAAAGGTGAAAATGTGGTAGTAGCAGAAAAGCGGTCTGCTTCTAAATCATATTCGATGATAATATCAGAGGTACTCTCTACTGCAATACGAAAACGTTCTTTCTCCTTTGTAGCAACATCAATTAGATTTGCCTGTAAGGAGAGATACTCGTCAATTCGTTTTAAAAAGTAAAACAATGCTATGAATACAATACCAAATTCAAAGGTAAGTCCGATGGAATAGCCGATAAAGGCACGCGTACTATTTGAGTATTGTTTATAGTAAAGTAAATCATAGTACATGTGTGTGCTGAAGAATAAAGATACGATCATAGAAATGTATTCTACAGCACTAACCAGTAAAGTTAGTTTTTTATTGAAGTATAAACAACTGATTGCTGGTGCGAAAGCGTACATCAACCATACAGGCATACCACATTGAAAAGAAATAATACTAATCATGATAGAAAATACTGTCATAGTATAATACATAAACAATTTGGCATATCTTTTTGTTAAATACAGAAAAATCGGTATTGCATCAAAAAAGATGGATATAAAAATCAAACTGCAAATAAAACTGGACTGAAAGTTAAAAATATGGAAGTAGTTTAATACAACCGCAATTGGGATACAAGGAAAGGAAAACAGTAAAATAAAAAATACCAGGCGATTTACATACGCAAGATTACGTTCCTTAAATTTGAGTAATTCTTCCTTTGAATTCATAATTACACCTCCCTTGTTAGTCAGGTGATTGCAAAACTTTTAAAATAAATTGCGTTTGCAATCCTCTATTTTACAATAAAAATTTTAATTTTTCCAACTAAATGGAATTTTGTTTTTGTGTGTTTTTAATAACTTTACTTCATTATACATGTATATGTGAAAAAGGGCAAGAGGTATGAATAAATTATTTTACTTTGTAAATAAGTATTGTAGCAGAAAAAAGAAAATCGTTCTTTTCCTTGCCTTTCTATAGGATAAATCAAAATAAAGCATTGAATTTTTGAAGTAAATAGAGTATGCTATAAATAAGTTTGCACATTTTGCAGTGAAAACTTGTAACAGAAAAAAATACAGTAGTAAAGGAGAAAAGTATGCAGACATTGTCACTTGAAAAGGAATTAAAAGAAAATTCATATCCTGGAAGAGGAATTATAATTGGTAAGTCAAAAAACGGAAAATATGCAGTTACTGCTTATTTTATCATGGGTAGAAGCGAGAACAGTAGAAACCGTGTCTTTGTTGAAGATGGAGAAGGAATTCGTACACAGGCTTTTGATCCTTCTAAGCTTAGCGATCCAAGTCTTATTATTTATGCACCAGTTCGTGTGTTAGGAAATCATACTATCGTTACAAATGGAGATCAGACAGATACGATTTATGAATTGATGGATAAGCAGCAGACTTTTGAACAGGCACTTCGCACAAGAGAATTTGAGCCGGATGCACCAAATTATACACCTAGAATTTCTGGTCTTATGCATGTGGCAGATGGAAAGTTCGATTATGCCATGTCTATTTTGAAAAGCAATAATGGAAATGGAGAGGCATGCAATCGCTATACATACACTTATGAAAATCCAATAGACGGAGAAGGTCGTTTTATCCATACCTATATGTGTGACGGAAATCCATTGCCAAGTTTTGAGGGCGAGCCAAAGGTAGTGGAGATTGCTGATGATATGGATGCATTTGCAGATATGTTATGGAACAGCTTGAATGAGGACAACAAGGTGTCTTTATTCGTTCGTTATATTGATATTACTACTGGGGAATATAAATCTAAGATTATTAACAAAAATAAATAGTTAAAATAAGTTACGAAAAAACTGCAAAAGGAATAGTTGGCAGGAACGCTGGATAAAATAGAAAGTGTCCTGCATTCCAAGCGAAAAGAACGGAGAGATGATCATGAAAGAATTAGAATTAAAATATGGATGTAACCCAAATCAGAAACCATCAAAGATTTATGTTAAGGAAGGTGAACTTCCAATTAAAGTATTGAATGGTAAACCAGGATACATCAATTTCTTGGATGCATTTAATGGTTGGCAGTTAGTAAAGGAATTAAAAAAGGCAACAGGTGTTCCAGCAGCAACATCTTTTAAGCATGTATCACCAGCAGGAGCAGCAGTTGGACTTCCTTTGACAGAGACAGAAGCTAAGATTTACTGGGTAGATGATTTAGGTGAGTTATCTGCATTGGCAGCAGCTTACGCAAGAGCCAGAGGTGCAGATCGTATGTCATCTTATGGTGATTTTATTGCATTATCTGATGTTTGTGATGTTTCTACAGCAAAGATTATTAAGAGAGAATTTTCAGATGGTATCATTGCACCTGGATATGAGCCAGAAGCATTAGAATTGTTGAAGGATAAAAAGAAGGGTAGTTATGCTATTATAGAGATTGATCCAGAATATGTTCCAAATCCAGTAGAGCATAAAGAAGTATTTGGTATTACTTTCGAACAGGGAAGAAATGAATTAAATATTGACAAGAATTTCTTTGAAAATATCGTTACAGAAAATAAAGATCTTCCTGAAGCTGCTAAGATTGACATGGCAGTTGCTATGATTACATTGAAATATACACAGTCAAATTCTGTTTGTTTCGTAAAGAATGGACAGGCTATTGGTGTTGGAGCAGGACAGCAGTCAAGAATCCACTGTACAAGATTGGCAGGAACAAAGGCAGATAACTGGTTCCTTCGTCAGTCTCCACAGGTTATGAATCTTCCTTTTAAAGAAGGAATGAAACGTGCAAATAGAGACAATGCAATTGATCTTTACATGGGTGAAGATTACATGGATGTATTAGCAGACGGTAAGTGGGAAGAAATCTTTACAGAAAAGCCTCCTGTATTTACAAAAGAAGAAAAGGAAGCTTGGTTGGCAAAGAATACAGGTGTAACTTGTGGTTCTGATGCATTTTTCCCATTTGATGACAATGTAGAACGTGCATTCCGCAGTGGTGTTTCTTATATTGCGCAGCCAGGTGGTTCTATTCGTGATCAGGATGTAATTGATGCATGTAACAGACATAATATTGTGATGAGCTTTACAGGTATTCGTTTGTTCCATCACTAAAAAGGAATGATAGGAGGGTCAAAAGGATAATATAGCCTTTGATACTAATATCATGAAGAATAGAATAATGAAAGTAGCAAGCCACAGAATTTTCTGTGGCTTGTATTCCACTTTGTTCCTTGTGAGTGAGGAATATAGGAAGTTGACGTGGACTTGTCCACTTTGTTCTAGTTTGAAAGGGGCAAAATATGAAACATTTATTTCGAGTGGCAGCAATATCACCAAGGGTGCATATTGGAAATGTGAAAAAAAATTGTGAGGAAATTTTAAAGTTTTATAAAGAATATGTAGCAAAGGCAGACTTACTTGTAACTCCGGAATTATCTATGACAGGTTATACTTGCCAGGATTTATTTTTTAATCAGAATTTGCTTGTTTCCGTAAAAAAGCAACTGGTAGCGTTAGCTAAGGCAACAAAAGAATATGGAAAGCAGGGTGCTGCACTTATTGTAGGTTTTCCTTTTGAAAAAGACGGAGAACTATTTAATTGTGCAGCATTATTGCATAATGGAAAAATTGTCGCCATAATTCCTAAGACATACCTTCCAAATTATGGAGAATTTTACGAGAAACGATGGTTTAGTGCCAGAACGATGGAAGCAACGCAAATACAGGTTGATGAGTTGGATTCTGTCTTATTTGGAAATCGTGTAATTATTACGATGGGAGATGGAGAAGAGTCTGTCAAACTAGGTATTGAGATTTGTGAGGATGCATGGGCACCGGTTTCGCCAGGCAGATTGCTTGCAATACAGGGAGCTGAGATTATTGTAAATATATCTGCATCAAATGAAGTAATCGGAAAAGCAGAATACCGTAGAAAGCTTGTTTCTGGTATATCATCAAGTTGCATATGCGGATATGTTTATGTTTCAGCAGGCAGATATGAATCCACGTCAGATTTAGTATTTAGCGGACATAATCTGCTGTATGAAAATGGAAAACAATTAGGAGAGCAAAAACCATTTCAAAATGGTGTGTTAATAAAAGATTTTCAGATAACCAAGATCCGCCATGATCGATTAGCAAATAAATCATTTGCGGACAATAAAAGACAGTTGTTGGCAGAGGACTACGAAAATGTTTCTTGTGAAAAAACTTTTATGAAAAAGGAAACATTATATGCGCATGTGCCAATTACTCCGTTTGTACCATCGCATAATGCTTTAGAACGTTGTTTATCAATTTTTGAAATGCAGGTGGCAGGCTTGCAACGAAGAATAGAAACTACACATTGCAAGTGTATTGTAGTAGGAGTATCGGGTGGACTTGATTCTACCTTAGCACTTTTGGTGTCTGCGCAGGCAGTAAAAAATCTAGGATTGCCTTCCCGCACATTGGTCGGTATTACCATGCCTGGTTTTGGAACAACCAAAAGAACAAAAAGCAATTCTACTAAGCTTATGGAGTTTTTAGGATGCGACATTCGGGAGATTAGCATTGTAGATTCTGTTCGTCAACATTTTGCAGACATAGGGCATGATGAGGCGATTAAGGATATCACATATGAAAATTGTCAGGCAAGAGAACGTACACAAATTTTGATGGATGTAGCGAATAAGGAAGGCGGTTTTGTAATTGGAACAGGTGACCTTTCAGAACTGGCATTAGGATGGTGTACTTATAATGGAGATCATATGAGTATGTATGCGGTAAACACAAGTATTCCAAAGACGTTAGTTCGTACATTGGTAGATGAAGTAGGACATTTTATGGCACAGAATGGATTTGTGGGTATGGAAGAAGTAATTGAGGATATTATTGACACGCCAGTTAGTCCAGAATTGTTGCCTCCAAATGAGGATGGAACCATTGCACAAAAAACAGAGGATACGGTAGGTTCGTATATATTGCACGATTTCTTTTTGTATTATACTTTGCGTTATGGTATGGAACCGTCTGAAATCATTGCATTATGTAAGATGGCGGTGGAGCAAAATGAGGAATATAAATTTAGCGAGGAGGAGATCGTTAAATGGCTGAATGTATTTTATACACGCTTCTTCCGTCAACAATTTAAACGTAATTGTATGCCGGATGGAGTGAAAGTAGGAACGGTATCGGTAAGTCCTCGTGGAGATTTGAGATTGCCATCTGAAATTGAGTTTGATGAATATTTATAAAAGCGGAGTGCGAATAGCATTGACGGGAAATGAATAGATGATATTTGCTTCAATCAACGAAGTAATTGAAAAAAAGAAATCAATTACTCCGTTGATTTTTTTTTATAGATTTGTTATTCTGTATGTGTTAGCGAAAACTAACAAGCATGTATAAATCATGTCGACTCCTCCTATCTACTATATTGAAGAATGCTGAGCTTTAAAGATAGAGAGGAGTTTTTGCTATATACACATAAGAAAAGAAAGTTTGATAGAGTTAAGTATCGAACATGTATAAAATGAGAAAAAAATGCAATAATATGAAATGGGGAAATATTGTCAATAATGCACTTGCGAAAAAGAGGGAGATTTAGTAATATGATAACTGTTAGTTAGGACTAACGAAAAGTATATGTTGGTTCCTAAAAAATAGTCCTTAGCTTTTAAAATATGATAATTATATTCGCTAATGAGTGGGCTGCAATGGGAAAGGAGAACAAGATAGATGAATTATTTAGAAATTGAAAAAGTAATCGGTAGAGAGATTTTGGATTCAAGAGGAAATCCAACTGTAGAAGCAGAGGTAACATTAGTAGACGGAACAGTTGCAAGAGGTACTGCTCCAAGTGGTGCATCTACTGGTGTTTTTGAAGCATTGGAATTAAGAGATGGAGATAAGAACCGCTATTTAGGTAAAGGTGTAACAAAAGCCGTTGAAAATATTAATACAGTAATTAACGATGCAATTGTTGGAATGGATGCATCAGACATTTATGCTGTAGATAGAGCAATGATTAAGGCAGATGGAACAAAGGATAAATCTAAATTAGGTGCAAATGCAATTTTAGCAGTATCTATTGCAACAGCAAGAGCAGCAGCAACAGCATTGGATTTACCATTATATCGTTTCCTTGGTGGAATTTCAGGAAATCGTTTACCAGTTCCAATGATGAACATTGTAAATGGTGGATGTCATGCATTAAGTTCTGGATTAGATGTACAGGAATTTATGATTATGCCAGTTGGAGCTCCTTCCTTTAAAGAAGGTTTACGCCAATGTGCAGAAGTATTCCATGCATTAGCAGCATTATTGAAATCAAAAGGATTGGCTACTTCTGTAGGTGATGAGGGTGGTTTCGCACCAGCATTAGCATCAGACGAAGAAGCAATCGAAACAATCTTAGAGGCTGTTAAGAACGCTGGATATGAACCAGGAAAAGAATTTATGATTGCTATGGATGCTGCATCTTCAGAGTGGAAGACAGACAAAGTTGGCAAATATAAATTACCAAAGGCTGGAACTGTATATACTTCAGAGCAGTTAATTGAACATTGGAAGAAGTTAGTTGAAAAGTATCCAATCATTTCTATCGAAGATGCATTAGACGAAGAAGACTGGGAAGGTTGGAAGAAGCTTACTGCTGAACTTGGTGATAAAGTACAGTTAGTTGGTGACGATTTATTCGTTACAAATACAGAAAGATTAAAGAAAGGTATTGAACTTGGATGTGGAAACTCAATCTTAATCAAGTTAAACCAGATTGGTTCTGTATCAGAAACTTTAGAGGCAATTAAGATGGCTCATAAGGCTGGTTATACAGCTATTAGTTCACATCGTTCTGGTGAAACAGCAGATACAACAATTGCAGATTTAGCAGTTGCATTGAATACTTGCCAGATTAAGACAGGAGCTCCATCAAGAAGTGAGCGTGTGGCTAAGTACAATCAGTTATTAAGAATTGAAGAAGAGTTAGGTGAAGCAGCAGTTTATCCTGGAATGCAGGCATTTAATGTAAATAAATAAAATTCCTAACGTATATAAAAAAATAAAGACCAAAGAATAGGACGAATGTATATTTTTTATGCATTCGTCCTATTTTGTGATATACTATAAAATAGTTTGAAAGAATTTATAAAAAATTAGTTTTCTTTTTATATTGACGCAATTTTTTAATTCTTTTACAATAGAAAGGTGCAGTGAGAGAAATGTGGTGGGAGATGTCCCTCAGCAATAGATAGAAAAATTTTTGGTGATAGCTATAAAAAGAAAGGAATTGTGATAAAATGAGTAACTTATTAGAGACAATGAAAACAAGAAGAAGTATTCGTAAGTTTAAAGGGGAGCCTATCCCTAAGGATATTTTAAATCAAATTATTGAGGCTGGTACATATGCCGCAACAGGAATGAATATGCAGTCTCCAATTATTGTAGCGGTTACAAATAAAGAAATTCGGGATGAATTTTCTAAATGGAATGCAGAGATCATGGGAAAGGACATAGATCCTTTTTACGGTGCACCTGTGATTTTAATTGTATTGGCAAAAAAGGAAAGACCAACGGCAGTTTACGATGGAAGTCTAGTTATGGGAAATTTGATGTTGATGGCACATGAATTGGGAATTGGTAGTTGCTGGATTCATAGAGCGAAAGAGGAATTTGAAACACAAAGAGGAAAGGAATTTTTGAAAAAATTAGGAATAGAAGGAGAGTACGAAGGAATTGGACATTGTGCATTAGGATATGTTGATGGAGAATATCCAGCAGTACTTCCAAGAAAAGAAGATTGGGTATATTATGTAGAGTAAATTTGTGGAAAGGAAAGATAGAATGCGGCCATCTCAGGTAATACGTCTTGCGACACAGTATATGGTGTTTGGCGTAGTCGGAGCATTACTAACGATATTCTTTTTGTTGCTTTTTTGGAGAAAAAGACAACAAAAGAGACCTTTAACAACGAAAGAAATTCCCTGGAGTGTTTTTGGAGCAGCAGGGATATTGGTGGGTTACATATCTTGGCGGCTTTTGTCTTACTTTTATGATTGAAAGCACACAATTTGTGTTGCGTTGCGGTGTATTTCAGGTGGATGATTTATGGAACAATTTACTTGGGACGATGATTGGATATAGCCTATTTTGTCTCTTACATGCATTGAAAAAGCGTTTTATTTTTAGAAAAAAGATTTCATGGAGACTGGTTTTGCTTATGCAAATGCCAATTCTAATATGTGTGCTTGCCTTTTTAATACTTTTTGTAAGCTATCAAAGAAAGGAATTTGGAAATTTGTCTTGTGAGAATATAAAAAGGCATGACAATGTTGAAGTTATAATAGAACCTAAGTTGGTAGCAAATCAAAAAGAGAATAGTGTGTTGCTTTGGAAAAGTCAAGTATATACAAGAAAAGAAGCATTGTTTCGTGCAAAATCGATCTTGCAAATAGCAGGTTTTACTCTGGATAAAGAAGATTTTGAATTTTATGAGACACAAGCAGTTTTTCGTAGTTTTGATCGGCAAGCTGCAATATGGATTAATTATCAGGGGGGAACATTTGATTATGAAAATTATATGCAGCAGTGGGATTCTCATGGAAATCCTATTTTACTTAATGAAAATGCAACAAGGAAAACAGTAGAAGATGCTTTGACTCAATTAAATATTACAGTTCCTTCCTATGCTTCTTTTGAAAAACAAGAAGATGGATATTATAGATTTGCAACGAAAGATAATGGAACATTGCATGCTATTAATGGCTTTCTTTTGTGTCGTTATACTGTGAATGATACTATTTCTAGTTTACGATATTACATGATAAAAACAACTCCTTACAAAAAGTGGCAGATACATTCTTCCCAGTGGTGTATATCGCAGCTAAAAAAGGGTAGATTTTATAAAATAGAAAGTGGAGAGCAAAACCAAAATAAGCTGGAACAGAAAAAACAGATAAGGATTCACAGTATAAAATTAAATTTTTTGCCGGATTCAAAAGGTTATTACCGCCCAATATTTCATTGTATAGGCAGGTGTGATGGAAAGGATGGATGGTATATAGATAAAATAGCAATAATGGTTGTTACTGGTCACACTAGGGCGTGAACAGTAACTAATGGTTTGGTCAAAGATTAAAAAGTTTTGCAAATTTTTGGAAAAAATGTTAAACTTATAATAGAATATGTCGAGTATACATATAAGTGGATAATTATGCAAAACAGGTAGCTGGTTCTTGCAAATCTCTTGTTATAGCAGGTAATGAAAAGGAGGAATTATTATGATTAATAGTGCATCAAATGTTGCAACTGAAACAGTTGCAAAAAATTCGTATAGTGGAGTAAAGACAGAAAAAAAGAAGACAGAAGAAAAAGTAACAGAAAAGACAGAAGAAAAAGGAGTTGTATATGAAAAAACGGAAGAGACATCTTCTGATAAAACATCTTATTCTATCAATAAAATGAGTAAAAAAGAAAGAGCAGCATTGGTAGAAAAGTTAAAGGGCGAACAGGAAAATAGACAAAAACAATTAGCTGATTTGGTACAAAAGATGTTGCAAAAACAATCTTCTACTTATACATTTGCTACAAATGGAAATGATGATGAAGATAGCATGTGGAAGTTTTTGGCAAGTGGAAAGTATACAGTAGACGCAGACACGAAAGCACAGGCGCAAGCAGATATTGCGGAGGACGGATATTATGGAGTAAAGCAGACTTCAGAGCGTATGTTTGATTTTGCATGTGCATTAGCTGGAGATGATGAAAAAGCTATGAAAAAAATGCAAAAGGCTATTCAAGAGGGATATGATCAGGCGACAAAGGCATGGGGAAAAGAATTACCAAGTATTTGTAAGGATACATTAGATGCAACCAACAAATTATTTGAGGATTATTATGCGTCTAAAAAGGTAGAGCAAGAATAATTGCTTGTATAATGGTTTTGTGATCCAAACACCTTTACGGTGAAAAATAGGAAAGGAGGAAATTGTATGATGGCATACAATTATTTCGCGGGATTATTTCATTCATCTGGAAATAACGGAACTGGATTGAATACTATTTATAATAATCTTGGGGATTATAATACGATTAAAAGAGGTACGTATAAAAAATTATTAACAGCCTATTATGATAAATCTGCGAAAACAGACACATCGAAAAAAACAGGAAAAGATACAACAAAAATTGAAACAGATACGCAGAAATATGCAACTACGCAAAAGTATGCGGATAAGTTAGAAAAAGCAGCGGAAAAGTTGGTTGATCGTAAAAATGCAGATGTATTCCAGGAAGGGAAAGAAGATGAGTTAGCATCTGCAACGAAAGAATTTGTTTCTTCCTATAATAGCTTATTAGAAAATGCAGCAGCTAGCAAGGCAACAAGGGTATCTGACCTTGCGAATAGAATGGAGAGCAATACAAGAGCATATTCTAAAAGTTTAGAAAAAATTGGAATTAAGATTGAGGACGATAATACACTTACCGTGGATAGTGAAAAATTGAAATCTGCGGACAGAGCACAGGTGAAAAAAATTTTAGGAAGCAGTTCCTCTTTTGTGGGAGATACGATGAGACTTTCGGCTCAAATTGGGGCGGCAGCCACTACGGCGGAGAAGCGTAGTTCGATGTATGATTCTGCAGGTGCATATTCGTCAAATAGATTAAATAGCTATTTTGATAGTTTATTCTAAGCAAAAGTAACAGTTCAGCCAGGATATTCATAAAGTGCCAGGATATATAAATTGGCTAAAAATATCCTTTGGGCTGAACTGCTACAAGCAAAAAAGTGGGAAAATTAGTATGGATGTTTTCAAAAAGCAAAGGAATCTTAGAAAAGATGTTTTAAAGGGTTTGTGCTTTTTGTAATATCCATTTTCTTTTTTATGCAGATCACAATTTGCAAAATGTGTTTCTAAAAGTTTTGTCTCATAAAAAACGTTTCTTTAAACATGCTTATAACTTTTCTGGAATGTAAGGGGGTGGATGCGTGAATCGTATACAGGCATTGGGAGTATTGGGACTTACACAGTCAGCAACGAAAGAACAGATTAAAAAGGCGTATCGTGAATTATGTAAAAGATTGCATCCGGATGATAACCCATCTTTGGAGGCGCGAAATCAATATTTAATTGTACAGGAGGCATATCGTTGTTTAAATAAAGATTATATAAAAACACAGCAAAATGCAAAACCACATATATACGGAACAGTTACACCAAATTGTGAAAAAACAGGAAAAGTGGTTGGTGGATGGCAGGTTTCAAGGGAAAAGTATTCCGATCGACAATACCAGCAATTACAGTTAAAAAAGATGGAAGAGAAAAGGAAAAAGAGAGAAAAAGAAGAGAGGGAACGAAAACAAAAAATTTGGGAAGCCATGCAAAAGAGCAGAAAACTTCCGTCAGAACGAGAAGCAGAAAAATGGAAAAAAATTGAAGAAAAAAGAGAAGCGGAACGAATTGCAACGTTGATTCAAAAATTGATGCGTTTAGACAATCAATAGTAGAAAAATAGGATGAAATTGTCTATAATTGAACATGGCGAGGCGAATTGCATAGAGCTACTTTGTGTTGCTTTTTTTGATGAAAAGAAAATATGTACTCTCGGAGTCTCTTTGTGCCTGATTTTGCAAAATGTTTTTTTGTTAGATATGCACAAATTTATGAGGCGTACGTGGAGCGTACGTTGATTAAATTTATGTATAGCTGGCGGAAAAACAGTCGCAAAAGTGGGTGCAAGGGAGATGCCGAGAGTACATAAATATAGATAGGAGGAACGGTTTGTTGAGAGAGGAAAATTTGGGGGAAGAATTATATAATTTATTAGCAGAAGTACTGAATCGAAAAGAAAACAGAGTCGTTCTGGATAGTATTAGAGGCGAATATGGAGTATTGCGCTATTTAATGTATGTAGAAGATCAAGTGAGTGCCAGAGAGTTAACAGAACAGTTACATGTGGTGCCGGGACGTATGACAGATATATTAAATAGTCTGGAAAACAAAGGATGCATAAAAAGGGAAAAAGATGAGGAAGACCTGCGCAGATTAAGAGTGTGCATAACAGAAAAAGGGCGTCAGGAAGAGGATAAAAAAAGAAAATTCATAAAAGAAGAATATCAGGGGATGTATGAAATATTAGGAAAAGAGGATACGGAGGAATTGATACGACTTTTAAAAATTGTATTAACCTATCCGGAAAATAAATAACAGAAAGAACAAAAGGGGTGATTCCTTCTTTTGTTCTTTTACATTATGTGATAAAATAAATAAGATATTGATTTGATTATCTTAATGTGATGAGCAATAAGCAATCTATGCAAATGTAAAAGATCGTGTTAAGAAAATGAAAATTGTTTATCAAGTTGATGATTGGGAGGAATAGATATGGCAATCAAAGGAACTGAATTATTTGTAAAAGCCCTTATAGAAGAAGGGGTAGATACGCTGTTTGGCTATCCAGGTGGACAGGCAATCGATTTATTTGATGCATTATATGATCAGGATAAAATTGAAGTGATTTTACCAAGACACGAGCAGGCATTGATCCATGCGGCAGATGGTTATGCGCGTTCTACTGGTAAGGTTGGTGTCTGTTTGGTTACAAGTGGACCTGGAGCAACGAATCTAGTGACGGGAATTGCTACTGCAAATTATGATAGTGTGCCATTGGTATGTTTTACAGGGCAGGTGCCATTAAATTTAATGGGAAATGATGCTTTTCAGGAAGTGGATATTGTAGGTGTTACAAGAGGTATTTGTAAGTATGCGGTTACCGTACGAAAGAGGGAAGATTTACCGCGTATTATTAAAGAAGCTTTTTATATTGCTAGCACAGGTCGTCCAGGTCCGGTTGTAGTTGATTTACCAAAAGACATACAACAGGAAATGGGAACAGAAGAATATCCTACGATGGTGAACATCCGTGGATACAAGCCAAATGCTGCGGTAAATATGCGCCAGATAAAAAAGGCGGTTCGTCTGTTACAAGAGGCGAAAAAACCATTGTTTTTGATTGGTGGTGGTGTAAATATTGCACATGCCAATAAAGAAATGACAAAATTAGTGGAAAAGACAAATGTTCCAATCATTACAACTATTATGGGAAAAGGTGCCATTTCTTCGCAGCATAAGATGTATTTGGGAAATATAGGTATTCATGGAAGTTATGCGGCCAATCATGCGGTAACAGACTGTGATTTACTATTTTCCATTGGAACACGTTTTAATGATCGAATTACAGGAAAAACCAGTGAATTTGCTAAAAATGCAACAATTGTACATATTGATGTTGATGCAGCATCTATATCAAAAAATATTGCGGTTGATGTGCCGATTGTTGCAGATGCAAAACTTGCAATAGAATCTATTTTAGATGTATTACAGAAAAAGACCATGGAAGTCCCTTATGTAAGTGAAAGAGAAGAATGGGTAAAACAGCTGTTGGGCTGGAAACAAAAATATCCACTTCGTATGAAGCAACAAAAGGGATTGACACCGGAAAAGGTGCTTCGTGTCATTAATAAGCGATATAAGGATTCTATTATTGTTACAGACGTAGGGCAGAATCAGTTGTGGACGACGCAATATATTGACTTGGATGAAAACCGTCAATTGCTTACTTCTGGAGGCCTTGGAACAATGGGATATGGTTTTCCTGCTGCCATGGGGGCACAACTTGGAAATCCGGAAAAGAGGGTAATTGCCATATCTGGAGATGGTGGTTTTCAGATGAATATTCAGGAAATGGCAACAGCAGTTGTATTGGAGCTTCCAGTGATTTTGATTGTCTTTAATAATGGTTATCTTGGAAATGTGCGTCAATGGCAGGAATTGTATTTTAATAAGAGATATTCTAGTACATGTCTTAGATATCGAAAATCTTGTGAAAGAGATTGCATGAATCCAGATAAGTGTTGCCCGAAATATACACCGGATTTTGTAAAACTTGCAGAAAGTTATGATGCAAAAGGCATTCGGGTAGAAAAAGAAGAGGATATTGAAAAAGCATTTGCATTTGCAGATGAAAACAAAAAAGGACCAACGATTATTGAATTTATTATTGATCCAAAGGCAAATGTATGGCCGATGGTACCAGCAGGAAATACGCTGGATAATATGATTATGGATTGTTAGGAGGAAGAAATAATGGAAATGACAAAAAGATGGGTATCACTTTATGTAGAAAATCAGGTTGGTGTACTTGCTAAAATTTCTGGTCTTTTTTCCGGAAAATCCTACAATATGCAAAGTTTGACGGTAGGTGAGACAGAAGATCCAACAGTATCCAGAATGACAATTGGAATGCTAAGTGATGATATAACATTTGAACAGATAAAAAAACAATTGAATCGTTGTGTAGAAGTAATTAAAGTGGTAGATTTTACGGTTGCCGAAACAAGAATGCGAGAAATACTATTTATAAAAGTAGGTGGTTGTTCTTTAGCAGACAAGGAGGAAATCTTTCGAATTGCACAAGTATTTAAATTAGATGTAGTAGATTATCGTGGTAATACGCTTTTAGTAGAATGTATTAAGAGTGAGGATGATAATAACGAAGTAGTAGAATTATTTAATCGAGCTTTTCCGAGTCGAATTGAAGTAGTTCGTGGTGGAAATGTTGCGATTGAGCGTGCATAGTTGTTATTGTAATATAAAAACGGAAAAGCGGATTAGACAGATCCGCTTTTCTTAATGATATGTCATTGATGGAATCTCATATACCAAATGGTATGCAAGATGATGCGAGAGGTTGGCAATTTTTTACGATTCGATTACTCCATTGTGTCTACTTATTGATGAAAGTGCAAGAGGGAGGTTGTGAGATGGAAAAAGAACGATTAAAAAAACGATTAAAAAAACAGATGGATTTTTGCCTTGAAATTGATAAAGAGAAGAGAATTGGCAGACAGACTTATCGGTCCGATGCAATACAAAAAGAAAATGATGCGGAGCATGCGTGGCATATGGCGGTTATGACATTACTATTGAGTGAGTATGCAAATGATAAAATTGATGTTTTGCGTACTATAAGTATGTTGCTAATTCATGATTTAGTAGAGATTTATGCAGGTGATACTTATGCGTATGATGAAGAGGCAAAAAAAACACAGCGTCAGAGAGAAGTGAATGCTGCGGAAAAGTTATTTTCAATGTTGCCAAAAGATCAAGAAACATTTATGCGGAATCTATGGGATGAATTTGAGGAAGGAGCTACAGCAGAATCAAAATTTGCCCATACAATGGATAATATACAGCCTACCATGCTAAATGCAGCAACAAAAGGAAAGGGCTGGGTGGAAAAAAATGCACAATTATCAAAAATTCTTCAACGAAATCAGCATACAGGGGAGGGTTCTGAAGTACTTTGGAACTATTCTCTTCAAAACTTTATTATGCCAAATGTAGAAAATGGAAAGATAACAGATGATAGAACAGAGTAAGAAAGGATAAAGATATGGAAATTTGGGATATTTATGATGAAAATAAAAAAAGAACAGGACGTACGATGCAACGAAATGATTGGAATATGAAAGAAGGAGATTTTCATCTTACTGTTTTGGGTGTGATTCAAAGACCAGACGGGAAGTTTTTAATTACAAAGCGTGTAAAAACAAAAGCTTGGGCCCCTGGCTGCTGGGAAGTTTCTGGTGGTGCGGCTATGGCAGGAGAAGAATCGCAGGATGCTATTAAACGTGAAATAAAAGAAGAAACTGGTTTGGATGTGAGCAAGGCAGAAGGTGGTCTTGTATATACATATAAAAGGATCAATCCAGAGGAAAAGGATAACTATTTTGTAGATGTCTACCGTTTTGTTTTGGATTTTGATAATTCTGATATTGTTTTGCAGGAGGGGGAAACAGACGGATATCGTTTTGCTACTTTAGAAGAGATTGCACAAATTGCACAAAGAGGACAATTTTTACATTATGATAGTATAAAAGAGGTATTTCAGGGCTAAATAATAGAATGGAGCGTAAGATAATGAATACAAAAGGGAAAATGAGATGTTTTGCTGGAAGTATGGCAGTGCTTATGGGATTGCAGGGTGCATTCCCTTATACAAATGATGTCATAGTAAAGGCACAGCAAAAAATATATAGTATAGATACCGTATTGGAGAGTGAGAAAACAGTTTCTGTAACTACGAGTTCATCATCAGCGATTGGTAGCGTAGTTACAACAAATTCTGGGATTGTGGAAACGCCTAATCCAGCGCAACAGGACAAAGTGTCATTTAGAAAGGCATCTTATAGCATTCCACTTGGCTGGACAAAAAAAGTGTCTTGCACAGTCCCTGCTTCTATGAAGAACTATACACTGGTATACAGTTCTGCGGATAAAAAAATAGCAACAGTAACAAAAAATGGAACGGTAAAAGGAGTTTCTATAGGTAGTACAAAAATTACGGTAAAAGCAAAAGAAAATCCGAGCATAAAAGCTAGTTATATTGCTGTTGTGGAAAAAGAAAAAAAAGGATGGCATACAACTGCGGCGGGAAAAAAATATTATGTAAATGAAAAAAACGAAAGAACTATTGGTTATTTTAAGGCGAATGGAAACTATTATTATGCGGCTGAAAGTTCTTATATTCTAACAAATAAGTGGAAGTATGTAGAAATTGATAAAAAGAACTATAAATTATACTTTGGTAGTAATGGAAAACAAAAACAGGATGTAACAAGATTGCTTGGTGAACAAAAAGAGTACAAAATTGAAGTAAATATTTCTCAAAATACTGTCATTGTTTATGCAAAGGACGGGAAAAAAGGATATACAATTCCAGTTAAAGCAATGGTTTGTTCCTGTGGAATAAAGGGACATGCAACGATTACAGGAAACTATAGTAAACTTAGAAAGGTTGGAAAGTGGCATCCTCTATATTATGGAACCTACGGAAAGTATTGTACAAGAATTTCGGGACCATATCTATTTCATTCAGTTGTGTATAAAAAGAATAAAGACGATTATTCTTTGAATGCAAATGAGTTTTTGAAACTTGGAAAAGCTGCATCACATGGTTGTATTCGTTTGCAAGTGAAAGATGCAAAATGGATTTATAATCGTTCCGGCAAATGTAGTGTGACTTTATACAAAGGAAAGGGACAGTTGCCATTAATGAAACCAAAAATATTAAAACCAGTTATAGTGGATGAAAATAAGGTATATGACCCGACGGATGTAGATGTAAAAAAATAAGGGGAAATCTATGAAACATACGATTATAGGAATTTTAGCACATGTAGATGCTGGAAAAACTACATTATCAGAAGGTATGCTTTATCAAAGTGGTGCTTTAAAAAAGTTAGGACGTGTAGATCACAAAGATGCGTTTTTAGATACCTTTTCTTTGGAACGAGAACGAGGAATCACTATTTTTTCGAAACAGGCGAGATTTTCCTGGAAAGATTTGAAAATTACATTGCTAGATACACCGGGACATGTGGATTTTTCTACAGAAATGGAACGAACTTTGCAGGTGCTGGACTATGCAATTCTAGTGATCAATGGTTCCAATGGTGTACAGGGACATACAGAGACACTTTGGAAATTGTTACGTTTGTATCATATCCCTACCTTTGTATTTGTAAATAAAATGGATTTACAAGTAAAGGAAAAAACAGAACTAATGTTGGAAATACAAGAGAAACTTTCGGATAATTGTATTGATTTTTCAGTGTCTGCTGAAAAAAACAAAGAAGATTTTTTTGAAAATATTGCAATGTGCGACGAAAAAACATTGGATCTATTTATGGAAACTGGAAGGATTGATGAAAAAAAGATTTCGGATCTAATACAGGAAAGAAAAGTGTTTCCATGTTATTTTGGTGCGGCATTGAAAATGGATGGAATACAGGATTTGTTAGATGGCATTGCTACTTATGTAAAACAAAAGAAGTATCCAGAGAAGTTTGCTGCAAAGGTATATAAGATTGCGAGAGATGAGCAAAAAAATCGCTTGACTTATTTAAAGGTAACAGGTGGAACCTTGCAAACAAAGGATATTGTTACAGGGAAAACAACAGGTATAGTAGAAGGACAAACAGAAGAGTGGCAGGAAAAAGTAAATCAGCTTCGTATCTACTCCGGAGAAAAGTATGAAACAGTGCAAAGCGTACAGGCGGGGGTGATTTGTGCAGTAACAGGCTTGAGTAAAACGTATCCGGGACAGAATTTGGGTGAGGAGAATACAGAAGAATTGTCTGTTTTGGAACCTGTATTAACCTATCAAATTTTATTTGAAGAGGATGTGGATCCGGCAGGGGCGTTTCGTAAAATAAAGGTTTTGGTAGAGGAAGACCCACAATTACATATTATTTGGAACGAAACCTTGCAAGAGGTACATATTCAGCTTATGGGAGAAGTACAAATTGAAGTCTTAAAACAATTGATTTATGAAAGATTTGGATATAGAGTTTCTTTTGGTCAAGGAACGATTGTATATAAAGAGACGATTAAAGAAGAAGTGGAAGGAGTAGGACATTTTGAACCACTAAGACATTATGCTGAGGTACATTTGCGTTTAGAACCTCTTGAAGTGGGGAGCGGATTGCAGTTTGCAATTGACTGTAGCGAGGATATTTTAGATAAAAATTGGCAGAGACTGATATATACACATTTGGAGGAAAAAGAACATATTGGTGTTTTGACAGGCTCTCCTATAACGGATATGCGAATAACACTTGTTTCAGGAAAGGCACATAACAAGCATACAGAGGGTGGCGATTTTCGACAGGCAACTTACCGCGCAGTTCGTCAAGGTTTAAGAATGGCAGAAAATATCTTGTTGGAACCATATTATCAATTTACATTACAGGTGCCGGTCAATCAAATTGGTAGGGCGATGAATGATGTGAAACGTATGTGTGGGGAGATGGATGTTCCTGTTACAAAAGAGGACTTTTCTATTTTAAAAGGGAAGGCACCGGTTGCAACAATGCAGGGGTATGTGAAAGAGGTGCATGCCTATACACATGGAAAAGGACAATTAAACTGTCAGGTATGTGGATATTTTCCTTGTCATAATACCGAAGAAGTGATTGAAAAAATAGGATATGACAGTGAGGCAGACTTAGACAACCCAACTTGCTCTGTTTTTTGTGCACATGGTTCGGGTTTTTTGGTTCCGTGGAATCAGGTGCGTCAATATATGCATGTGGAAAGTTATTATAAAAAAGATGTAGAAATCGTGACAGAACAAAAAGTTTTAAAAAGAGAGGCAATGGATTCTGTAGGTGATGAAGCAGAACTAGAACGTATCATGTTGCGCGAATTTGGTGAAGAACGGAAGCGGTTTGATGATTATGGAAATGTTTACTATAATGAGGAAGACAGAAAAATAAAAAAAATAGTTACAGAGGAGAAAAAAACAGGTGATCCTAAATATCAAAAGCGAATAGCAAAAAGTAAAAGCAGAGAGGAATACTTGCTGGTAGATGGATATAATATTATTTTTGCCTGGGAAGAATTAAATGAGTTATCTAAAATTAGTCTGGATGCAGCCCGTGGAAAACTAATGGATATATTATGCGATTATCAAGGGTATAGCAAACAAAATGTTATAGTTGTATTTGATGCATACAAAGTAAAAGGAAATCCTGGAAGCGTTCATAAATATCATAATATTTCTGTAGTATTTACAAAGGAAGCAGAAACGGCTGATATGTATATTGAAAAAGTAACGCACAAAATAGGAAAGGACTATAAAGTGATTGTAGCAACATCCGATGGGATGGAACAGGTCATTATTATGCAACAGGGAGCTTTACGTATGTCTGCAAGGGACTTTAAGAAACATATAGAATGGACCAAAAAACAGATGGGGGATTATGTAATACAAAATTAATACTTTTCTTTATGAAATGTAAACAAACTGATGGGACTTTTGCAATATAATTTCTGTAAAATGGAAATACAAATATACTGAGATTTCATGCATATGATGAGAAAATGTGCATAGTATACAATTTGCGTTTGAAGGATTTGCTTTATATTGGTTCAGTTTTATACATTGTGTGAATGAAAAGAGGGATGACTTATGGGGCAAAAAAGAAAAGGGTTAATAAGAGTGATAGGGTATTGCGTGTTAATAGTTATGCTGTTTGGAGGGAACATAGATGGAACAAAGTATAATGTAAAAGCGGCTGAAACTGTTACGAGCATGTCATCTTCCTTTTATGAAAAGGAAAATATTGTTGTTTCTATTGAAAATAATCGATTATATTTTACAAAACTCCCTGATAAACAAGCATTTACTAAAATACTTGTTTCTTTATATACGGTAGATGGTGAAACGATAAATAAACAGTCGTTGTCTGGGGCGTTACCATATTCTTACGACTTAAAGGGTGTGGAAAATGGAAAATATTATCTACAACTTTATTCTATGAAAAAGCAGGATACAAAAGGAAAAATTTATTATTCCAGTTATTGGTATCAGCAAGAGGGAATTGCTTTGGTTAAGGATAGTTCGGGGTGGTACATTTCTATGCCAGAAACCTATGAAAGTAATAAACAACTCTTATCCATTCAAAGTAAACAAGAAGAAACTTTAAAAAAGTTTTTGCAACCAAGTTCTATGATAGATGCACAGAATGAAAGTATTATTGCAATGGCAAAAAAAATTACAGAAGGAATAACAGAAGATTACGATAAAGCAGTTGCAGTGCATGATTGGGTCACAAAGAATATTTGCTTTGATTACGATGTTTTATATGGAGATAACAATGGTATTGAAATTGTTGCTTCAGATGTGTTAAAGAGCAGAAAAACTGTATGTCAAGGTTTTGCAGATTTATCAGCGGCTTTGTTGCGTGCGTTGGAAATACCTACAAAGATTGTAGAAGGATACACATTAGGTTTTGGAGAAACTAGTACATGGACAAACAAGATTTTTGAGAAACATCTTGTTAATCATACATGGAATGAGTCGTATGTTGATGGACGATGGGTTGTGTTTGATACTACGTGGGATTCGGAAAATATATATGAAAATGGACAATATACATATGCTTCATCAGATGTGAATTACCAATATTTTGATCCAACAATGGAACGTTTTTCTGCCACACATTATATTGTTGATTTGGAGGGGAAAGCTTTTTTGGAGGAAGTTTCCAAGATTATACTGCCACCGAGTGAAACCATATATGTGGGAGAAGAAAAAAATATTTTGGATTTTATTCCTACAGATATAACTGCTTTATGGAAAAGTGAAAATGAAAAGGTAGTAGAAATTACAAAAAATGGAGAATTAAAGGGTATAGCTCCTGGATATACTAAAGTGAAACTTTTTCTTTGCAAAGGAGATTATACAAAAATAATGGAGATTACCTGTTGTGTTAGCAAAACACAAAAAGGTGGGGCAAATCTAGATGCAACAAAAGGAGATGTGCCAGAGTGTATTTCGGAAAATAGTGTTTCGCCTACAATGGTAAAAGCCCATATTTCTGTTATTTGTAAAAAAAAGAAAATTAGAAAGGGAAAAAAATATTCTCTTAAAGCAAAAACGGAAGGAATAAAAGGCAAAATCAAGTGGAAAAGCGGCAATGCAAAGATTGCAACGGTTTCTCAAAAAGGTGTTGTAAAAGGGAAGAAAAAAGGAACAGTTCGAATAACTGCTGCGATTGGAAAGATAAAGGGAAGCGTGCGTATGAAAATATATGGTTGAGCGATTGTGATAAGTGAAAAAAATGTTGCCATAGTTTATAACTACAAACTTTGGCAACAGAAGATTGGTGAGGTGATTTTACTGTGTGAAGATTATCTCATCAATCTTTTTTTAGAAAACGATCCCATTCTATACAGGATTCGTTATTAGAAAGCTGGATTACATAAGTTTGATATTCGGAATCGATAGATATGGAGCAACCGGAATCGTTTTCGGTTTCTAAAGAATAAATAAAATTTCCTTCCATATCTGTGAAAAATGATTTGTAGTTTTCGGTTGGAACTATCTGATCTTCTATGTTTTCTGTCAGAACATCATTTGCATCATATACTTTGTAACCCTCTTCGATAATTTTTACGATAGAAGTGTTTGGAAAAGTCATAAGTACATTGTTTGCGCGCATGTCGTGTATGTCTCTATTATGCTCATTATCTGCTTTGATTGTCACATTATCTAAGTCCATTGTAAAAGTTGAACCATAAAAATGGATAGAAGCGATAGATGCCTGGTAAAAATCAAATTGATGTAGTTTGTTTATACATTTGTATTTCATGAATAGTCACTCCTTTATATGTGTTATCTTTGCTATTATAAGGCCTGTTTTTGGCGAAAGCAAGCGAGAAATGAAAAAAGTAAAAGCTCAGATGATAATATTCGCAAAGTCTATTTCTAAAACCTATTGCAAAAAAATCAATTTTTAGGTTTACTTATTGAAAACTATCTGATAAAATTTGTAGATGAGTAAAAATATACAATGGGAGAGAGCTATATAAAAAGCTAAAGACAATGTGAGGAGCGATTAAAAGATGAAAAATAAAAAAATTGCCGCAGCTATGTTATGTACAATGTTAGGTATGACAAGTTTTTCGATGGCATTTGGAACAAATGACAGGATGGATTTTAACGAGAAGATTGCACTTACCGGACAAACAGGATACGACACACAGGAAAGTGCTGCACCAACGGAAACTGCTTCAAATGGCATAACCGAGTTGGAAGATGAAGAAGTTATGGAAAGCACATATTATGCCTACGGGGAAGGATGCTTTTTTATTATGATTGATAAGGGTAATGGAGATATTGCAGAAGGACAGGACGAAACAGAAAAAGGTGATGTGGACAATCCAGAGGAAAGTACAGCATCTCCAACAGGAACACCAGAAATTACAGAAACACCACAAGTGGACAGTGAAACAACAAAAGATAGTATGGTGAATACGGGCATAATGTCAAGCAAAGCATTAATCGATGCATGTGCAACAGAGCAGGAAAAAGAAAAAGTGGAAGCAGGAGCCAATTTGGCAATTCGAGTTACATTTGCCGATGTTACAGAAAATGAGATGGATGAAAAAGACGTTTCCTTAATGGGAGAGGTATTAGACGATTATATGGCATCTAACCCTAATTTTTCTTTTGGAAATTATGTGAAGATTACATTTGAAAAGAAAGATTTGACTTCTGGTAAGTGGAAAACAATAGATAAATTAAATAGTCCTGTAAAACTTTGTGTTGATATTGTATCGGATTATCAAGAAAAGAATGGTTCTTATTGCATGATCCAATTAAAAGGTGATACTTATGAAAAACTAAAGGATGAAGATGATTATGCACAGGTGATTACATTTTCAACGGAAGAAAGTTCTGTATATGGAGTTTGTTGCGATGAAAAGACAGAAAAGACAACAGCAACACCAATTCCTACAAAAAAACCTAACTTTTTAAACGGTCTGATGTCAAATACAATTTGTTTATGGCATTGGTTTATGGTTGCAATGTTTATTGCTGGTGCTACTTGGTTACTTGCGATAAATAGTTTCAAGATTCGCACTATTTTCCTTGTGATTATGGAATTGATAAGTTTATTACTTGCCATATTAGGTAGTTGTAAATTGGATTGGCCATTAGCTATTGTATTTATGTTATGTATGCTTGCAATACATGTGGTAAGGACAATCTTAAAAAAGAAAAAATAAAAAAAATAAAAAAAAGCTTGCAATTAGATTTGATTAGTGGTAATATATCTTTTGTCAGATGGCTCGTTGGTCAAGCGGCTAAGACGCCGCCCTCTCACGGCGGAAACAGGGGTTCGATTCCCCTACGAGCTGTTGTTGCTAATTAGGTTTAGCAGCCATTATGCGGGTGTAGTTCAATGGTAGAACACTAGCCTTCCAAGCTAGATACGTGGGTTCGATTCCCATCACCCGCTTGTGTTACAGAATGATGCGGATTATGCGAGAGTGGACGAAAGTCCACTCTTTTAGTTTTATCTGTCAGTAAGATAGGAGGATGCGTATGAGTGTGAGAGAAGAATATGAAAAGCGAACGGAAGAATTGATTTTACCGTTGGTTGAAAAAAATCAATTTGAATTAGTGGATGTGGAATATGTAAAAGAAGGATCTACGTGGTATTTGAGAGCTTATATTGATAAAGAAGGCGGAATTACAGTGGATGATTGTGAAATTGTGAGCCGGGAACTAAGTGAATTGCTCGATCAAGAAGATTTTATACCAGATGCCTATATTTTAGAGGTTAGTTCTCCAGGGTTGGGAAGGCAATTAAAAAAAGAAAAAGATTTTATTCGAAGTATAGGAAAAGAAGTGGAAATAAAATTGTATAAGGCAATTGAGCTATACGATGAAAAAGGAAAACTTGTTAAGACAAAAGAGTTTTTTTGCTATTTGAAGGATTTTGATCAGGATTGTTTTAAGGTGGTATTTGATGAGGCGGATTCTATCGACGATGCTCTGCAAATTCCACGCAAAGATGTAGCAATTATTCGACTGGCAATTCATTTTTAAAGTGAAAAGATGACTAGGGTACTTTGAGTTTGGTATTAAACATAAGTATTATTTACAAATATGCCGAAAATAATATAGTAATGTACCAAAAATGAAAAGTAATATGAAATTTAAATATATGATAAGGAACAAAATTTAGGAGGATATAACAATGAAAGCAAATGGAAATGCAGATTTAATTCAGGCATTAAATCAAATTGAAAAAGAAAAAGGAATTAGCAAAGAAATTTTGTTAGAAGCACTTGAAAATTCATTGCTTGTTGCTTGCAAAAATCATTACGGTAAAAGTGATAACATTCAAGTAAACATCAATAGAGAAACTGGAAATGTTACTGTCTTTGCTGAAAGAGAAATCGTGGAGGAGGTAGAAGATCCTGTGACACAGATTGATGCAGTAGAGGCTAAGGTAAAATTTCCTAAAAACCAAATAGGAGATACAGTTCGCGTTGAAGTAACACCAAAGAATTTTGGACGTATTGCAGCGCAAAAAGCAAAACAAGTTGTTGTACAGAAGATTCGTGAAGAAGAAAGAAAAGGATTGTACGAACAGTATTACAGTATGGAAAAAGAAGTGATTACTGGGATTGTACAGCGTTATATTGGTAAAAACATCAGTGTAAATCTTGGTAAAGTAGATGCTGTATTGACAGAAAATGAGCAAGTTAGAGGTGAAAAATTCAAACCAACAGAACGTATTAAACTGTATATTGTTGAAGTTAAGGATACAACAAAGGGACCAAAGATTATTGTATCTAGAACACATCCAGAATTAGTAAAAAGATTATTTGAATCAGAAGTAGCAGAAGTAAAAGACGGTACGGTTGAAATAAAAAGTATTGCCAGAGAAGCTGGTTCCAGAACCAAAATGGCAGTATGGACAGCAGAAAAGGATGTAGATCCGGTTGGGGCATGTGTTGGCGTAAACGGTGCTAGAGTTAATGCAATTGTTGAGGAATTACGTGGAGAAAAAATTGACATTATTACATGGGATGAAGATCCTGCAATTTTAATTGAAAATGCACTAAGTCCTGCTAAAGTTGTGTCAGTTACTGTGAATGCAGAAGAAAAAAGTGCGGAAGTTGTTGTTCCTGATTATCAGTTATCTCTTGCAATCGGCAAGGAAGGACAAAATGCAAGATTGGCTGCTCGTCTTACAAATTATAAAATTGATATTAAGAGTGAATCGCAAGTCGGATTGGCACCAACGGAGCCGCCAGTTGTTGAGTAAATGAAAAGTAAAAGAATGCTTTGCATAAAAAAGAAGGAGCTTTTTATATGGTAAAAAGAAAAAAACCGTCCAGACAGTGTGTGGGTTGTAATGAAATGAAATTAAAAACAGAGTTGTTACGTATCATAAAAACACCAGATGGTGAGATTTTGTTTGACAGTACAGGAAAGCAAAATGGACGTGGAGCATATATTTGTTGTTCTTCTTCCTGCTTGGTAAAAGCAAAAAAGACAAAAGCATTGGATAAAAGTTTGAGAATGGCAATTCCTTCACAGGTATATGATGCGTTAGAAAAGGAGTTGAAGCAACTTGAACGAAAGTAAAATATATGGGTATCTTGGTTTGGCAGCACGGGGAAGAAAAGTTGTCAGTGGAGAATTTATGACAGAAAAGGCTGTAAAGGATGGAAAAGCAAAAATTGTAATTCTGGCAGAAGATGCATCGGATAATACAAAAAAGATGTTTGGAAATATGTGTGAATTTTATCAGGTTCCATTGTATACTATGGGTAGTAAGGAATTGTTGGGCCATGCAATCGGAAAGCAGATGCGAGCGTCTTTGGCGGTTACGGATGCCGGATTAGCAAAAGCGATAAAAAAGCAGTTTGTGTAGTATAATGATCAAAGAGAACGGGTAAGAACAAATTAAAAGGAAAGAGGTAAGATGTATGGCAACAAAGATGAAGGTGTATGAAATTGCAAAAAGCCTTAATCGAACGAGTAAAGAGTTAATAAAGGCTCTAAATGAAAATGGTTTTGAGGTAAAGAGTCATAATAGCAACATTGAAGATGAGGCAATTGCGTTTGTCTTAAAATCATTTCAACCATTAGAAGAAAAGAAAGAAGCTTCTAATACAGATACAGCAAAAAAGAAAGAGACAGAGGAAAAGAACAAAAAGGAAGCAAAAACAGAAAAGCACACCGAAGAAAATAAGAAAGCGGAAAAGAAAGAAAGTACAACTAAGAAAGAAGAAAATAGGGAGCAAGAGAAGAAGGTGGAAACATCGAAGGAAAACAATCAGAAAAAAGAGAATAAAAAAGAAGAAGTAGCATCAAATAAAGAGCAAGAAAAGAAAACAGATATAGAACATAAGGAAAACACAACAACAGATAAGCCAAATAGAAACGATCGTTCCAGAAATAATGACCGTAATTCTTCTAACCGTAACGGGGAAAGAAGAGAGAATCGAAACGGAAATGATAGAGGAAATAATAATAACCGAAATAATGATCGCAATGGTTACAACAAAAATGGTAATCGAAACAATGATCGAAACGGAAATGACAGAGGCGGATATAATAATCGAAACAATGATCGCAATGGAAACGACAGAGGTGGATTTAACCGCAATAATAACCGTAACGATAATAGAAATGGATTTGGTCGTAATAATGGAAGAAACGACAGAGGCGGAAATAGGAATAGCGATCCGTTTGCTTCCGTTGTATTTGATAAACCAACAGAGAAGTCTGGTGGAAGAAACAATGCACAGCGAAATGGTAATGGATACAATAATAAGAAAAAGAACAATAATAGACGTGACTTGGATGATGAATTACCTATGGAGAAGCCAAAGAAAGATCCAAATAGAAAGGGTGCATTTATTATGCCGAAGCCAGTAATTGTGGAAAAAGAGCCAGATGATGGTATTAAGTCAATTACTTTACCAGAAAAAATGACAATTAAAGAATTTGCAGATAAATTAAAATTACAGCCTGCCGCTGTGGTTAAAAAGTTATTTATGCAAGGAAAAATGGTTACAATTAATCAGGAGATTACTTTTGAAGAAGCAGAAGAATTGGCATTGGAATATAATGTGATTGCTGAATTAGAAGAAAAGGTTGATGTAATTGCTGAACTTTTAAAAGAGGACGAAGAGGATGAAAGCAAAATGAAGAAACGTCCACCTGTAATTTGTGTTATGGGTCATGTTGATCATGGTAAAACTTCTTTGCTTGATGCAATTCGGAAAACAAATGTTACAGAAAAAGAAGCGGGCGGTATTACACAGCATATTGGTGCATATATGGTATCTGTAAATGGAGAAAAAATTACATTTTTGGATACTCCGGGACACGAAGCATTTACATCAATGCGTATGCGTGGTGCGCAGTCAACTGATATTGCTATTTTAGTTGTGGCTGCAGATGATGGTGTAATGCCACAGACCGTTGAGGCTATCAGTCATGCGAAAGCAGCAGGAGTTGAAATCATTGTTGCTGTAAATAAAATTGATAAGGAAAGCGCAAATATTGAACGTGTAAAACAGGAATTAGTAGAATATGAACTTATTGCAGAAGATTGGGGTGGTACAACAGCTTTTGTACCTGTTTCAGCACATACTGGCCAGGGTATTGAAGACCTGTTGGAAATGATTCTTTTGACTGCTGAAGTAATGGAATTAAAGGCTAATCCAAATCGTGAGGCGCGTGGTGTTGTTATTGAAGCACAGCTTGACAAAGGCCGTGGACCGGTTGCTACAGTTCTTGTACAAAAGGGTACTTTACATGTAGGAGATTCTCTTGCAGTTGGAAAGGCATATGGTAAAGTAAGAGCCATGATTGATGATAAAGGACGTAGAGTAAAAGAAGCTACGCCTTCTACTCCGGTAGAAATTTTAGGATTAAATGAGGTACCGGAAGCTGGAGAAATTTTCTTGGTTACTGAAAATGATAAAGAAGCAAGAAATATTGCTGAGGTATATATAGAACAGGGAAGAGAAAAACTTTTAGCAGATACAAAATCAAGATTATCTTTAGATGGATTATTTGATCAGATTCAGGCAGGTAATATTAAAGAATTGAATTTGATTGTAAAGGCAGATGTACAGGGCTCTGTAGAGGCAGTAAAACAAAGTTTATTAAAGCTTTCCAATGATGAAGTGGCTATTCGTGTTATTCACGGAGGCGTTGGTGCAATCAACGAATCAGATGTTTCACTTGCTAGTGCATCCAATGCAATTATCATAGGATTTAATGTTCGTCCAGAATCAACGGCAAAGGAAATGGCTGATACAGAGGGCGTAGATTTACGTTTGTATAAAGTCATTTACAACGCAATTGAAGATGTGGAAGCTGCTATGAAGGGTATGCTAGATCCTATTTATGAGGAAAAGGTTATTGGTCATGCTGAAGTTCGTCAAACATTTAAAGCTTCTGGCGTTGGTATGATTGCTGGATCCTATGTTTTGGATGGAAAGATTGTTCGTAATTCAAAGGCTAGAATTAGTCGTGATGGAGAAAAGATTTTTGAAGGTGAATTGGCGTCTTTGAAACGTTTTAAAGATGACGTAAAGGAAGTAAAAGCAGGTTATGAATGTGGTCTTGTATTTGAAGGATTTAACGACATCAAAGAAGAAGATCAGGTAGAAATCTATATTATGGAAGAGGTTCCAAGATAGAAAGTAAATTGGAGGTGTAGTTATGAGAAAAAATAGTATAAAAAATACTCGTGTTAATATGGAAGTGCAACGAGAGCTAAGTAAAGTAATTAGTATGGAAATGAAAGATCCACGTATTGATCCGATGACTTCTGTAATAGCTGTTGATGTTACTCCAGATTTGAAACAGGCAAAAGTATATGTGAGCGTACTTGGTTCCGATGAGAAGAAACAAGCTACACTTGAAGGGTTAAAAAGTGCTACACCATTTATCAGACGACATTTGGCAAGTACCATTAATCTTCGTAATACACCAGAATTGAAATTTTATATGGATGAATCAATTGAATATGGTGTTAATATGTCAAAATTGATTGATGATGTAACAAAGGATATCCATGATAAGGAAGAATAAAAATCAGCCCCTTTTCAGCTTATGCTGAATTGGGGTGTCTTTTTCACTCTATAGAGTAATAATATGTTTTGTGTCGCATAAATGATGGAGAGAATGGAGAATGAAAAATGAGTAAAGAGGATATGTGGATAAAGGTACAAAATGCACAGACAATTGCTATTGGTGGTCATGTAAGGCCGGATGGAGATTGCGTCGGTTCCTGCATGGCATTATATCGATATTTGTGTATGGCTTTTCCAGAAAAGAAGGTTGATGTTTTCTTCGAGTCGATGCCAACGCAATTTGCAGAACTATTTGAAAAAGATTCATACCAAATTGGTTTTAAGGAAGCTCTAGATCAGTATGATTTGTTTTTTTCACTAGATTGTGGTGATAAGGAACGGCTAGGAGATGGTGCAAAGGTATTTGAGGAAGCGAAGGAGACTATATGTATTGATCATCACATCAGTAATATTGGATATGCTGCATTAAATTTTATTGCGCCTAAGGCTAGTTCGGCGTCAGAAGTCTTGTATGAATTATTGGATGATACAAAGATCAACACAGATGTAGCAACAGCATTATATTTAGGAATCGCCCATGATAGTGGTGTGTTCAAATATTCTTGTACTTCTAAACGAACAATGGAAATTGCAGGAGTATTGATTGAAAAAGGTGTAGATACGAACACTTTGCTTGACCAGACGTTTTATCATAAATCCTATGTTCAAAATCAAATTTTGGGTCGTGTTTTGCTGGAAAGTATTTTACTATTAAATGGTAAAGTAATTGCTAGTTGTGTTACGAATAAAATAATGAAGTTTTATGGTGCTACAAGTTCGGATTTAGATGGTATCGTTGAACAATTAAAGCTTACAGATGGTGTGGAAATGGCTGTTTTGGTGCATGAAATAGAACCGCTTGTATACAAAGTAAGTATGCGCTCTGGAGATAAAATTAATGTTGCTTCCATTGCAAAACATTTTGGCGGTGGTGGACATGTAAAAGCTGCCGGTTGTACAATGTCTGGAACGTATTATGATATTATGAATATTTTGCTTGAATTGGCGGATATACAGTTGAATAAAAGGAAAGAGAGAAAATAATTTTCATGATGAATGGTATTTTGAATGTTTACAAAGAAAAAGGTTTTACATCACATGATGTCGTAGCGAAACTGCGGGGAATTGTACATCAAAAAAAGATTGGTCATACAGGTACGCTTGACCCAGATGCGGAAGGCGTATTACCAGTTTGTTTGGGAACTGCTACAAAATTATGTGATATGCTTACAGACAAAAGTAAAACGTATCATACTGTGTTTCGATTGGGTATAATAACGGACACACAGGATATTACGGGAAAAATACTAGAAGAAAAGAATGTTTCTTGTACAGAACCACAGGTTATAAATATAATACAATCTTTTGTAGGAGAGTATGCACAGATACCACCTATGTATTCTGCTAAAAAGGTAAATGGAAAAAAGTTATATGAATATGCAAGAGAAGGTAAAACGATAGAACGGAAACCTTGTCTTGTAAACATTTATTCTATTGATAATATTAAAATAGATTTAAATAGAAATGAGATTGCAATGGATGTTTCCTGTTCCAAAGGAACTTACATTCGTACCTTGTGTCATGATATTGGGGAGAAGCTTGCATGTGGAGCCTGTATGGTAAGTTTGCTTCGTACACAGGTCAGTACGTTTTGCATAAAAGATAGTTTACCCTTAAAGAAAATTGAACAGTTACAGGAAAAGGGAGAATTATTATCCTATTTATGTTCTCCTGAAAAGGCATTAGATGATTTTTCGGCAATACAGGTGATGGAAAAGGGAGATAAATTATTGTATAATGGGAATGCTCTATTAAAAGGTGTGGTAAAAAAAGTGCAGAATATAGAAACAGAGCAAGTGCGTGTATATGATAGTCAAGGAAAATTTGTGGCAATATATAGATGGGATTTGGAACAGAAACAATATCGACCGGTAAAAATGTTTTTAGAATCATAGATTAGAATTTTTGCATATTTTTTAGCATAATAATAAGTTTTTGCAAAGAGCAATTCTTCTGTACTACTTAGAAACAACTATGCAACATGAAAAAATAGTGCAGAATGTTAAAAGATGGAGGAAGTCATGGAACACATTTATAATACGGAAAATTTTCAATTAAAAAATGCAGCAGTGTGTCTTGGAAAATTTGATGGAATTCATAAGGGACATCGATTATTAATTGATACGATAAAAGATTATAAAAAAAAGCAGTTACAAACAGTAGTGTTTACATTTGCGCTTCATCCATCTAATCTGTTTTCGGATACAGAAACGGAATTGATTGATACTATGGATGAAAAAATAGAAAAACTAGAATCGATGGGCGTAGATACCTTGATTTCCTTTCCGTTTACGGAAAAGACCGCAGCTATGGAACCAGAGAAATTTATCAAAGATATATTAGTTGAAAAAGTTGATGCAAAAGTGATTGTTATTGGAAAGGATTTTCGTTTTGGAAATCACAGAAAAGGAAACGTAGAGTTACTTAAGAAACTTGCACCAAAGTATGGTTATCAGGTAGTGGATGTAGAAAAGATTACTATAGATGGTCAGATTGTAAGTAGCACTCGTATTCGAAAAGAGATAAAAAAAGGAAATATGGAGAAAGTAACCGAACTTTTGGAGATGCCATATACAATTACGGGAGAGGTGCTTCATGGGCAACAATTAGGAAGGACCATAGGAATGCCAACTATAAATCAAGCGGTTGCTCCGCATAAAATTATACCACCCAAGGGTGTATATGTATCAAAAGTATATTTAGAAGAGGGGGTACATGGGGGCATTACGAATCTAGGAATAAAACCTACAGTTAGCGGCGAAAAACAAATTGGTGTAGAAACATATATATTTGATTTTGACGGAAATTTGTATGGAAAGGTATTAAAAACGGAATTGTTATGTTTTGTGCGGGGAGAGAAAAAATTCCCGAATTTGCAGTCGCTAAAAGAACAGATTTATAAGGACCGTAAGTATGGGGAAGAGTATATAGCACAGCTTAGAAAGAATTGTTTAAAAAATAAAATATAGGTTTACTTTGTGCAAGAATTATGATATAATGCATAAGTATTTTAGTAAACCACTGCTCAGATATAGGAGATTATCCGACCTGTATCTTGGTAGATGGCATTTTATAGGAGGATTTATTATGATTAGTAAAGAAAAGAAAGCTGAAATTATTGCAAATTATGGTAGAAAAGAAGGAGATACAGGTTCTCCAGAAGTTCAAATTGCTTTATTAACAGAAAGAATCAGTGAGTTAACTGAGCATTTAAAGGTTAATCAAAAGGATCATCATTCTAGAAGAGGTCTTTTAAAGATGGTAGGTCAGAGAAGAAATTTACTTGCTTATTTAAAGAAAAAAGACTTAGACGGATATCGTGCATTGATTGAAAAACTTGGTTTAAGAAAATAATGGATAGGGAGAAGGGACCGCGTTATGTGGTCCTTTTTTTACTTACTATGAAAGTGTTGTGAACAGTTGCGATATTTGTATAGCAGGCGTGTCTATTTTTTGAAAAAAACTTTACAAATGATAATCTGTATAGTAGAATCAGATGGAAAGTCATTAGTAGAGACGCTATAATTGAGGAGAGAAAAGATGAGTAAACCAATAGTAGCTATTGTGGGTAGACCAAATGTTGGAAAGTCCACTTTATTTAATATGCTTGCAGGAGAGCAGATTTCTATCGTAAAAGATACACCAGGCGTTACCAGAGATCGTATTTATGCAGATGTGACATGGTTAGATAAACAATTCACATTGATTGATACGGGTGGTATTGAACCGGAGACAAATGATTTAATATTAAAAAATATGCGTGAACAGGCGGAAATTGCAATTGCGACAGCAGATGTTATTATGTTTGTTGTGGATGTTCGTCAGGGATTGGTAGACGCTGATTTTAAAGTTGCGGATATGCTTCGTAAATCGCATAAAAACCTTGTACTTGTTGTAAATAAAGTAGATAATTTTGAAAAATTCATGCCGGATGTGTATGAATTTTATAACCTTGGTTTAGGTGATCCACTTCCAGTTTCAGGACAATCCAAGCTTGGTATTGGAGATATGCTGGATGAAGTAATCAAACATTTTGATGCAGATTCCATGGAGGAGGAAGAAGATGAAAGACCAAGAATCGCCGTTATTGGAAAACCAAACGTAGGAAAATCTTCCATTATTAATAAAATCGTAGGTGAGGATCGTGTAATTGTATCAAACATTGCTGGTACGACAAGAGATGCGATTGATACGGCAGTGACATACAATGGAACGGAATATGTATTTATTGATACAGCAGGTCTTCGACGAAAGAGTAAAGTAAAAGAAGAATTGGAAAGATATAGTATTATCCGTACTGTTACAGCGGTAGAACGTTGTGACGTGGCTGTTATCATGATTGATGCAGAGGAAGGTGTGACAGAGCAAGATGCTAAAATTGCTGGTATTGCACATGATAGAGGCAAAGGCATCATTATTGCAGTAAATAAGTGGGATGCGATTGAAAAAGATGATAAGACAATCTATAAATATACAAATAAAGTAAGAGAAGTATTATCTTTTATGCCATACGCAGAAATATTATTTATCTCAGCAAAGACAGGTCAAAGAATTCCAAGACTGTTTGAGACTATAGATGTTGTAATTGAAAATCATGCATTACGTATTGCAACTGGTGTATTAAATGAAATTCTTGCAGAGGCAGTTGCTTTACAGCAGCCACCATCAGATAAAGGAAAACGATTGAAAATTTATTATATGACACAAGTATCGGTGAAACCACCAACGTTTGTAATTTTTGTTAATGATAAAAAATTGATGCATTTTTCTTATACAAGATATATTGAAAATAAGGTGAGAGAAGCATTTGGATTTAAGGGAACACCACTTAAATTTATTATTAGAGAGAGAAAGGACAAATAGTGACATGGATGTGTTTCAAATGGCAATTTCGATTCTATTGTGTTTAATAATTGGTTATTGCTTTGGTTGTATTTCAACAGCTTATTTTGTTGGAAAATTATATAATATTGATATACGTACGGAAGGCAGCGGAAATTTAGGAAGTACAAACGCATTGCGTACGTTAGGCTTAAAAGCAGGAATTATGACCTTTGTTGGAGATATTGCAAAAAGTATTATTCCGATTCTTATTGTACGTTATATTTTATATGCTGGAAATACAGAACTAGGAATTGTTATGGCATTGTGGATTGGATTGGGAACTGTATTAGGACACAACTTTCCATTTTGGTTGCATTTTAAAGGCGGTAAGGGAATAGCAGTAACGGCTGCCGTTGTTCTTGGTATTGCACATTGGCAATTGATCGTAGTTGGATTGCTATTATTTATAGTTATAGTTGCTATTACAAAGTATGTATCATTAGGATCACTAGTCGTAGCGTTTTATTTACCTGTAAGTGCAATCCTATGGCATCGTGACAGTCCGTACTTTATACATATGCTTATCGTTAGCTTGCTATTTACTTGTTTGGCATTTATACAGCATCGTGCAAATATTGTTCGGTTGTTACATGGTACGGAACATAAATTAGGTGAAAAGAAAGAATAGGGGATTATTCCTTAAAAATTATAGGTATACATTAATACCAAGTGAAAGAAAAAATATAGGAAAGGAAAATGCAAACACATATCTTTCACTTTTCGTGTTTGCGTCTATCAAGAAGATGATTTAACACAATCAAGAAAATTCCCCCACTTCTATTGCGTAGAGCAAGCAGTGGTGGGTGGGGACTTGCTTGTATCAGAAGGGGCTTGTACCCCTCCTGATATGCTTCGATAGCAGCTCATTGTGTTATGAGCAAGTAGCAGAGTAGATTGCGAATATCCGCTTGACTATGGTAGACAGGGTGAAAAAATGGTTAGAGTTAGTTTATTAGGTGCTGGAAGTTGGGGAACAGCATTGGCAATTGTTTTAGCAAATAATGGTCATGAAGTAACATTGTGGTCTGCATTAGAATCTGAACTTACAATGTTAAAGACCTATCGGGAACACAAAGACCGTCTTCCAGGAGTAAAATTGCCAGAAAATATTTATATTACTTCTGATTTAGAGGAAGCATGTACAGATAAAGATTTACTTGTTTTTTCAGTGGCATCTCCTTATGTACGGAGTACAGCAAAGCAATGTGCAGCATTTATAAAAGATGGTCAGATTATTGTAAATGTGGGAAAAGGAATTGAAGAAGATACCTTAATGACACTAAGTGAAATTTTAAATCAGGAATTACCAAATGCAGAGATTGCGGTTCTTTCTGGTCCAAGTCATGCAGAAGAAGTAAGCAAAGAGATTCCGACAACTGTTGTGGTAGGGGCAAAGAAAAAGAAAACTGCAGAATATATTCAGGACATTTTTATGAATGATGTATTTCGTGTATATATTAGCCCGGACATCATTAGTATTGAACTTGGTGGTGCATTGAAAAATGTAATTGCCTTAGCAGCAGGCATGGCAGACGGATTAAATTTCGGCGATAATACAAAGGCTGCATTGATGACTCGGGGAATAGCAGAAATTACTCGTCTTGGTGTCGCTATGGGCGGTAGAAAAGAAACCTTGGGAGGATTATCTGGAGTTGGAGATTTAATTGTAACATGTACAAGTAATCATAGTCGTAATCATAATGCGGGATATCTTCTTGGAAAAGGTTATACCATGGAAGAGGCTATGAAAGAAGTAAAGCAGGTGGTGGAAGGTGTATATTCGGCAAAGGCGGCATTGAAACTTGCGCATAAATATAATGTTTCGCTTCCAATCATTGAAAAGGTAAATCAAGTATTATTTGAAGGAAAAACTGCGAAAGATGCAACAGCAGAATTATTGACAAGAGATCGTAGCGTAGAATATTCTGATTTGAAATGGGAAGAATAAAAAATTTGTATATTCTGTAAGTATGAGTGGAAATATGCAAATTTACAACAAAGCGTTTTGATTGCGTTTCATAAGATAAGAAGAAAGGTCGTGCTTGTCCAAGTGGAAGAACAGCAAAAGGGAAAGTTAATACAGGAAGTGCAAAAGCTGGGGCTGGTTACAGGCGATATTCTTATTATATATGTAGTGTCTGTTTTATCACTGCTAGTTCGCTTTGATTTGAAGTATACATCGATTCCTGGTTATTATTTAGATTGGATGTATGGATATTTACCTGCACATATTATATGTACCTTAATTATTTTTTACTTTTGTAAGATGTATAAAAGTCTTTGGCGGTATGCAAGTATTAATGAAATGACACACATTGTAGCAGGAGCATTTCTTTCTACTGCATTACAATGGATTGTTATGTGGAGTATGAAGTGTCGAATGCCAATAAGTTTTCATCTTATGACATTGGTATTTTTAATTTGTTTTACAACTACAGAACGTTTTGCATATCGTATTTTACTTGAAATGAAGCATCGATATATCAATGTACCACAACAAGGGAGTGGTGCCAATATTATGATAATTGGTGCAGGTGATGCAGGTCGTGTAATGCTTAGAGAGATTACTGCCAGTCAATATATTCAAGGAAAAGTTGTTTGCTTTATTGATGATGATGTGGAAAAAATAGGAAAACGTTTAAATGGTGTTCCTATTGTTGGTGGAAGAGAATGTATTATTGAAACAGCAAAAGAATATTTTGTGGATGAAATTATTGTTGCTTTGCCGTCTATTTCAGCGAAAGAACGTAGTGTTATTTTAAATATTTGTCAGGAGACAAATTGCCATGTTCGTATTTTACCAGGAGTATATCAGCTGATTAATGGTGAAGTAAGTATTACTAAGTTACGTCAGGTAGAAGTGGAGGATTTACTTGGAAGAGAACAAATTCAGGTAGATTTGGATTCTATTATGGGATATGTAAGTGGAAAACGCATCATGGTAACTGGTGGGGGTGGATCCATTGGTAGTGAGCTTTGCCGACAGATTGCATCTAAAAATCCTGAAATGCTAATTATCGTGGATATTTATGAAAATAATGCTTATGAAATTCAACAAGAGCTAAAATATGATTATCCAGATTTGAATTTGGTTGTTTTAATTGCGTCTGTACGAAATACAAATCGCATGAATGGAATATTTGAACAGTATCATCCACATATTGTATATCATGCAGCAGCGCATAAACATGTTCCATTAATGGAGGGTAGTCCAAATGAGGCAATCAAAAATAATGTTTTTGGGACCTATAAAACGGCAAAAGCTGCTGGAGAGTATGGGGTACAAAAGTTTGTTATGATTTCTACGGATAAGGCAGTAAACCCAACCAATATTATGGGGGCGTCTAAACGAATTTGTGAGATGATCATTCAAACACTTAATAAGTATTATCCAACAGAATTTGTAGCAGTACGTTTTGGAAATGTATTGGGAAGTAATGGAAGTGTGATTCCGTTGTTTAAAAAACAAATACAGCATGGAGGGCCGGTAACCGTTACACATCCAGATATAATAAGGTATTTTATGACAATATCTGAGGCTGTTTCTTTGGTTTTGCAAGCAGGTGCATATGCAAAAGGAGGAGAAATCTTTGTATTAGACATGGGTGAGCCTGTTAAAATATTGGATTTAGCAAAAAATTTGATTCGATTATCTGGTTATGTACCGAATGAGGATATTAAAATAACCTTTTCAGGACTAAGACCTGGAGAAAAATTGTATGAAGAACTTCTGATGGATGAAGAAGGCCTTACAAAAACAGCAAATGAATTGATTTATATAGGAAAGCCAATTGAACTGAATGAAGAAGTATTTAAAGAACAGTTGGATCACTTATACGAGGCAGCAATAGATGAGACAAAAAATATTCGAAAATTAGTGAAGGAAATTGTACCGACGTATATTTTAAAAGAAGAAAAGGATAGTAGTTTAGACGAGTAGAAATAATCTGTTTTTGATAAAATGGATATAGAAAAATAGGAAAGTTTCTTAAGGAAAGGGTGGCAAATACTATGTACCAGAAAATAAAGAGAGTGATTGATTTTATACTTTCATTAGTGGGGTGCATTGTAGCGTCACCCTTTTTCCTTATTTTATGTATTGCTATAAAATTAGATAGTAAAGGACCAATTTTTTTCTGCCAAAAGAGGGTTGGAATACATAAAAAACATTTTCAAATTTTAAAATTTCGCACGATGCGCATGGATACTCCAAAAGATTGTCCTACACATTTGCTAGACAATCCAGAACAGTATATTACAAAGGTTGGAAAATTTTTACGAAAGACCAGTCTAGATGAATTACCACAGATTTTGAATATTCTAATTGGTCAGATGAGTATTGTGGGACCAAGACCGGCGCTTTGGAATCAATATGATTTGATCGAAGAACGGGATAAGTATGGTGCCAATGATGTTTTGCCTGGGTTGACCGGATGGGCACAAATCAATGGAAGAGATGAACTTCCAATACCAGAAAAAGCTAAGTTAGATGGAGAATATGTGAAGCATATGAGTTTCCTTTTTGATTGTAAATGTTTTTTTAAAACATTTTCCAGTGTGTTAAAACAGGAGGGTGTTGTAGAAGGTGGAACAGGAAAAATGAGAAAGAAGTAATGTGTATAGATTTTTTGGGAGAAAAGTTATTACAAAGGACTATGAAAATGAACAAGATTTTGATTATTGGAAAAAATAGCTATATTGGCTGCTCGTTCAAAAAGTGGATGGAAAAATATGAAAAAACGGTAAAGGTAGAATGTATCTCTAGTAGAAATCATGACTGGGAAAAGGTGGATTTTGGAAAGTATGATACAATTCTTCATGTAGCGGGAATTGCACACGTAAATGCTTCTGCCGATAGGGAGGAAGAATATTATAAAGTGAATCGCGACTTAACTATTTCCTGCTGTAAAAAGGCAAAAGAAGATGGTGCAAAGCAATTTATTTTTCTTTCCAGCATTATTGTGTTTGGAGAGAGTAAAAGTTTAAAGCCTATTAGGATAACGAAGAATACACAACCAAGTCCAAATGGTTTTTATGGGAAAAGCAAGCTAGAAGCAGAGCAGGGAATTTTACCAATGGCAACAGATACATTTAGAGTTGCAGTTGTTCGTCCACCAATGGTATATGGAAAGGGTTCGAAGGGAAATTATGCAAGATTATCCAAACTGGCAAAAAAACTTTCTGTATTTCCTAAATATAGCAATCAAAGAAGTATGATACATATTGATATACTTTGTGAATGTTTGCGGCTTATAATAGAAAACCAAGCAGAGGGAATCTTTTGCCCTCAAAATAGGGACTATGTAACGACATCAGAAATGATAAAAGAAATTGGCTTCTGTTATGGTCGAAACGTTTATTTAGTACCCTTTTTGGGTGGAATGATAAAAATTGCAGCAAAATTTGTTCCTCTATTAAATAAAGTGTTTGGATCTTTGACATATGAAAAGTCACTATCAAACTGTTTTGGTGGTGCATATCAGATTTTAGATTTTAAAGAAACGATACAACGTACTGAGGAAAAGGGATAAGGAGAAATACTATGAAAGCTCTTATGGTTGCTTCTGTGGCCTCTATGATTGACCAATTTAATCGGGAAAATATTGCGTTGTTGCAAAAAATGGGTTATGAAGTTGATGTAGCATGCAATTTTGAGGTGGGTAATACATCTAGTAAGGAAAGAGTGGATACCTTTCGTCAGGAATTGCAACAGCAGAATGTAAAAACATTTCAGTTACCCATTCCGAGAAAAATGTTTGCTTTTTCTGATATGATAAAAGCATATAAAAAGTTAAAAAAATTGATTGAGGAGGAGCAGTATACATTGATACACTGTCATTCCCCTATTGGTAGTGTTCTTGCTAGACTTGCCTGTAGAAAACAAAGGAAACATGGGTTAAAATTAATTTATACTGCCCATGGTTTTCATTTTTTTACTGGAGCACCGAAAAAAAATTGGCTGATTTTTTATCCAATTGAGAAGATTTTTGCAAAATATACGGATATTCTTATTACTATTTGTACAGAAGATTTTGAGCGGGCAAAAAGGAGAAAGCTTGGTAGAAAAGTGGTATATTCTCCAGGAGTTGGGATTAATGTGGAGCAGATAAAGAAGGTTGAAAAGAATGAAGAAAAGAGACAAAAACTCGGTATTGGAAAGAAAGATATTTTAATACTTTCTGTTGGTGAATTGAATCAAAATAAAAACCACAAAACGGTATTACAGGCAATTAGTCAATTAGAACGGACAGATATACATTATGTCATTTGTGGTCAGGGAGCGTTGGAAGTAGAATTAATGAAGATGGCGAAAGAGAATGGCATGGAATCCAGAGTACATTTGCTCGGATTTCGAACGGATGTAATAGAGTGGATGAAAGTTGCTGATATTTTCGCATTTCCTTCTTGTCGGGAAGGTTTACCAGTTTCCTTAATGGAGGCTATGGCTGCAGGTTTACCTGTTGTCTGTAGCAGAATACGAGGTAATGTGGATTTGATTGAAGAGGGCGAAGGCGGCTATCTATGCAAACCGTTGGATACAGCTAATTTTGCAAAGAATTTGTCTAAATTGCTTGTATCTTCAGAACAAAGGGAAGCTATGGGAAAAATCAACCAGAACAAAGTACAGAGGTTTGACAACTCTAAGGTGTCGGAAGTGATGAAAAAGGTATACGGAAATGTTTTGACAACGCAGAGATAAAGGAAAATTGGAGGTGTGAAAGAGGATGCAAAAGGAACCAATACGAGTATTACATTTACTGCATAGTATGAATCGTGGTGGGGCAGAAACGATGCTGATGAATTATTATCGAAAGATTGACCGAAAACGGGTTCAATTCGATTTCTTATTGACATATCAAGGAATAAGTGATTATGAAAAAGAGATTATGGATATGGGAGGAAAAGTATTTCATATAACGCCATGTACGCTACAGTCATATTGGAACTATAAGAAAGATATTAGAGAATTTCTCACAGTTCACCCACAATATAAAATTGTGCATTCTCATAATTCAAGTAAAAGCGCAATCCCACTAAAAATTGCAAAAGAATGTGGCGTTCCTGTACGAATTAGTCACTCTCATAATATGTTCCTTTCTAATCCGTATTCCCTAAAAGAATGTATGCGTAAATTGCTTCGAAATCCTTTGAAAAGAGTAAGTACCCATAATTTTGCATGCTCTAAAGAAGCAGGAATATGGCTTTATGGTGAAAAATATTGGAACGAGGGAAAAGTAAAAATATTGAAGAATGCCATTGATTTAGAAAAATTTGCGTATGTTCCTGAAATGAGGACAAAAATGCGTCAACAATTTGGTGTGGAAGATAAATATGTGGTAGGACATGTAGGAAGATTTGCACCACAAAAAAACCATACTTTTTTGTTAGATATTTTTTGTGAGATAAAAAAACAGGAAAAAAATGCTGTATTACTTTTGGTAGGAGATGGAGAATTACGTCCGGAAATAGAAGAAAAAGTTAAAAAGTTAGATTTATGGGACAGTGTGATTTTTACGGGTGTTCGGGATGATGTAGGAAAACTTATGCAAATGATGGACGTATTTGTAATGCCTTCTTTGTTTGAGGGGCTTGGTATTGTTTTGATTGAAGCACAAACTGCAGGTTTACCATGTTTTACATCAGAGAATGTAGTTGCTAAGGAGGCAAAGGTAACCGAATTATTGAAATTCTGCTCTTTGGAACAGCAACCTGTTATATGGGCCAAAGATATTTTAGAAAAAAATGCAAGGTATACGAGAATGTCCCAGGTTGAGCAGGTTGCAAAAAAAGGATATGATAGTAATGACGCAGCAAAAAAATTGCAGGAATTTTATATAAGAGCCTATCGAGAGGGAAAAAGCAAGCAGGAAGGTGGAAAATAACGTGGAAGCAATGATTACAATTTTAACACCAACGTATAATCGTGGAAAGGAATTACACAAGTTATATGATAGCTTGAAAAGGCAGATTAATAAGAGCTTTGTATGGTATATAGTAGATGATGGGAGTACGGATGGAACCAATAAAATTGTAAAGGCATTTCAAAAAGAAAATTGTGTTCCGATTATCTACCAAAAAAAGGATAATGGTGGAAAACACACTGCGTTAAATGCAGCAATTCCCAAAATTCAAACAGAATTGACAATGATTGTAGACAGTGATGATTGTTTGACAGCAGATGCAACACAGACAATATTTGAAGATTGGATTAAAAACTGCGAGAATAATATTGTGGGCTTGATTTATTTGCGCGGGTATTCTGGTTTTGAACCTATTGGTGACAAATGGACATATGATGAGCAGTTTGGAAATGTTATTACGCATACTTGTAATAAAGGCATCAAAGGCGATAAGGCAGAAGTTTATCGAACCGATATTTTAAAGAAATATCCATTTCCTGTATTTCGACGTGAAAAATTCTTATCAGAAGCCTGTGTGTGGATTGAAATAGCAAAAACACACAATGTATTTATGAAAAATAAAATTATATATATAAGTCAATATTTGCCGGGTGGTTTGACAAAAAATGGACGTAAAATGCAAATGCAAAATCCGAAAGGTGCCATGTATAATGCAAAAGCATATATGTGGAAAACGTTTTGTTTTAAGATAAAATTAAAAAATGCAATTTTATATAATTGTTATGGATTACAGGCAAAAAAATCATTAGGGGAATTATGGAAAGAAAGTCCAAATCGATTTTTAACAACAATAGCGTTGTTTCCAGGGATTATTTTGCAAAAAAAGTGGAAAAAGAAATTGTAAAACCAAAATAGAAGGGATCGAAGTAGTGTGAATACATATGCAGCAGTAGTGGTGTTATACCAACCAAATGATCAGGTATATGAGAATATGCAGACTTACATGGAAGAGGTGTCTTGCGTTTATGTTTTAGATAACTCTACAAAGCCTAATGTAAATTTGATAGACAAAATAAAGAGACAGCCTAAATGCCGTTATTTTTCTATGCATGGCAATATAGGATTGGCTGCTGCATTAAATAAAGGTTGTAAAATTGCAAAAGAAGAGCAGTATGATTTTATTTTAACAATGGATCAGGATTCCTATTTTCGAGAGGGCTCTGTTGCAAAAATGATTGCTTTTTTGGAGAATGAAGAAACGGATTCTATAGCAATCGTTGCACCAAATGTAACAGCTATTTATCCAGACCCACAAACTGGGGAACGAAAAAAGGCATATGTTCTACAAAAAGAAAAGGGGATTTATGAACAAACTTGGGTCATGACTTCCGGAAGTATGATGCGACTATCTTTTTTTGAGGAAGTTGGCGGATTTGATGAAACTTTTTTTATTGCACATATAGACGTAGATTTAGGAATACGATTTTGCCTAAAAGGATACAAAACTTTTATGGTAGGGGATGCCATGATTTATCAGAGGTTTGGAAATTCATTACCGAAAAAGATTCTTTGGAAAACTGTTTATCCATGGTATGAAGCACCAGTGCGTACGTACTATCTATTTCGAAATCATACCTATATGTTGCGCAAGTATGGAAAGAAAATTAAAAAGAAGGTTCATGTATCCTTATTAAACCATATTGTTAAGATTATCTTATTTGAGGATAAAAAATGTAAGAAATTAGTTATGGCATGGCGTGGTTGGAGAGATGGAATACATGGAAGGATGGGAAAGTATGAAGCAGAGAAATAAAAAGGTTCTTATTCTATCTCTTACGGAAAAAGATGATTATGCTTTAGCTGAATGGAGAAAAAATGGCGTGGATACAGATATTACATTAAAAGATTGTTCTAAAATATTTCGTGCCATACGTCGTATATGGATAAGATTACACTTGCCTTTTGAGCATATTTGGTATGGTGACTGGAAAAAAATAATTTGCCAATACGATTGCGTTTTGGTGCATGGAACTTGGATGGCAGAACGAGTGCCACATTGGATACGTAAAAAGCTTGGTAAAGAGAAAAAGATTATATGGTGGTATTGGAATAAAATAACAGAAGCAGATCATCCAGAACGAGTATTAGACGAGGATTGCGAAAAATGGTCTTTTGATAGAGAAGATTGTGAAAAGTACGGAATGCGTTATAATACGCAGTATTATTTTAAAAGTTATCAGTTGCCAAGAAGGAATGTGGTAAATGATATTTATTTTTTGGGAACAGATGGAGGCAGAAAAGAAACTATTGGTTCTTTAAATGAGAAATTTCAAAAAATGCATTTAAAAACAGATATACATATTGTTACGGAGCATAAAGATTCAAAAGATAAATATTATAGTTTATTACAGACCAATAAGATGGATTATCAGGAAAATTTGGAACGGATTGCAAAAAGTAAAGCAGTTTTAGAAATCCTTCGCGAGGGGCAGACAGGACAAACATTACGAGCTTTAGAATGTTTGTTTTATCATAAAAAATTAATAACTAATGATAAAAGAGTGAAACAATATGATTATTATAATGAAGACAATGTATTTATCGTTGGTATGGATGATTTGCAAATGTTGCCAACATTTTTAGAGGATCCTTTCTCCTGCATTAGTGAGAATTTGATTGAAAAATATGATTGTCAGGCATGGTTACAACGTTTTAATATATTGTAATTCAATATATTGTTTTAACACGATTAAGAAAGGCATCCTCCTCTATCATATAGAGCAATAAGTGGTGACTTAAGTCCTTTCTGATTTGTTGTGATAGTAGCAAATCGTGTTAGTAGAAAGTAGTGAATTGGATTGTGAATATCCTTGGCATTATAATTTTTATTACTGTTTTTGGTATTGTTTTTTGAAGTAACTGTTAGAATAGAAAGGAAGTTTGTTTCGTGAAAACATCAGTTGCGTTGGCTACTTATAATGGAGAAAAATATATAGAAGAACAATTAGATTCTATTCGTAGGCAAAAGAAAAAAGTGGATGAAGTGATTATATGTGATGATCAGTCTAACGATGGAACGGTTTCGATTATTCAAACGTATATTCAAAAATATGAATTAGAAAATTGGAAGATTATTATAAATGAGAAAAATAAGGGGTTTATTGGAAATTTCTTTGAGGCATTAAAAAGAGTTACTGGTGATTTTGTGTTTTTATGTGATCAAGATGATGTGTGGTGCGAAGATAAAGTTGAAAAAATGCTTTCTTTGATGCTGCATAATAAAAAAATTCAGGCACTGAATTCGGCTGTTTGCTTGATAGATGGAAAGGGATATCAGAAACCTGTTACATTAAAAAGAGGTTATTGTAATGCAAATATTTTGCATAAAAGAGTTAAATCCAATGATTTAGTCTGTATTGATATTCCGTTTTTGGTGAAAAGTAATATATCTCCTGGTTGTACTATGTGTATTACAAGACAGTTAAAAAATGAATTTTTGCCTTATGAAAATATGTGCGTAGAATCGAAGTTCCCACATGACTGGTTTTTAAATATTCTTGCAGGAATGAAAAAAGGTGCTTATTTTTACAATGTTCCCCTGATACAATATCGTATTCATGGGGAGAATACAATAGGAATTGCAGAACAGCAACAGGTAAATGGAAAAATTAACAGTACAAGAAAACAACGGAAAGAAATTGGAGAATTTCATAAAAATCGTGCTATTTTGTTAGATGAAAAGTTAGAGTTTCAAAAAAAGGATAAAGCTTATATAAAAAAATATCGAAAATTTACAGAAGAACGCTATGCTTTTTTGGAGGAGCTTTCTTTTAAAAAGTTACTAGGTATTTATAAAGATATAAAAATCTATTATGATTCGGTAGAGATAAAAGGAATGCTCTCCGATTTATTATATGCTTTGGGACTAGATAACAAATTACGACAAAGATAGGGAGTGAAAAGATGATAAAAAAACTATTAGGTCTTATGAATAGAAAACAAAAAATTAATATTGGCTTTTTGCTAATGCTTATGATTATTGGTGCATTGCTAGAAACAGTGGTAGTATCGTTAGTGTTACCTCTCGTATCTGTTATTATGAACCCGGATATGATACATAGTAATAAATGGCTTAACATGGTGTATGCTTTCCTTGGATGTAAAACAGATAATAGTTTTTTGATAGCGATTATCAGTGCGATGATTGCTGGATATGTATTTAAAAATATATTCCTTTATTATATGTATTATCGGCAGGCAAAGTTTGTCACAGAAAATCAATTCAGAATGTCCAAAAAATTATTACAAAATTTTTTGAATAAACCTTATGAATATTATTTAAATGCAAGCACAGGAAATATTATTCGTATCATTCAAGGAGACGTGGGAAATGTATTTACGTTGTTAAATAACGTTTTACAATTTATGACAGAATGTTTTGTTGCGATTAGTTTGGTTGTTTTATTGTTAATTGTTGATCCAGTGATGACATTGCTCATTTTAGCTATTTTGTTGATTACCATGATTGGAAGCAAATTTGTTTTTAAAGGGAAATTGGCAAAAGCAGGTGAAGAGGCACAGCATTATAGCGGAATGATGAATAAATGGATGATTCATAGTATAGAGGGAATTAAGGATATTAAGATTCTGCATAAAGAGGATAGCTTTGTTCAAATATATGAAGAAAATGGTATAAAAAATACAATTGCCCAAAGAAAAAATGCTACATTAAGTCAGGCACCAAGATTGTTGATAGAAGGAATTAGTATGTGCGGTATGTTATTGATGTTGGCAGTTATGTTGGCAAGTGGGCGAGAAATTAGTGGTATGTTGGCGCAAATTTCTGCGTTTGCTATGGCAGCAGTACGTTTAATGCCATCTGCAAATCGAATGAATACTTACATTAATGCAATTTCTTTTTTAGAGCCATCGCTTCGTACCGTTTGTGAAAATGCAGACGTAACGGATAATATAAAGACAAAGAGCAATACGAAAACAAATGCAGAAGATACAAAATTGGAAATAAAAGATAAAATTGAAATAAAGGAACTTTTATACCAATATCCAAAGGCAGAAGCACCAATTTTTAATCATGTTGAAATGACAATACCTGTTGGAAAGTCAGTTGCAATTATAGGACCTTCTGGTGCGGGGAAAACTACAATTGTAGATATTTTGTTAGGGTTGTTGGAGCCTCAAGAAGGAAAAATTCTTGCAGATGGTGTGGATGTGAATCAAAACTATGCTGGTTGGTTGGCGAAGATAGGATATATTCCGCAAACAATTTTTATGATTGATGACAGTATAAAAAACAATATTGCATTTGGAGTCCCTGAAGATGAAATCGATGAAGATCGTGTTTGGGAAGTTTTAGAAGAAGCACAACTTACCAATCATATACGTTCTTTGCCGAAAGGAATTCATACTGGAATTGGTGAAAAAGGTGTTCGTATGTCAGGTGGGCAAAGACAACGTTTAGGAATTGCCAGAGCTTTATACCATAATCCTGAAATCCTTGTGTTTGATGAGGCTACATCTGCATTAGATAACGATACGGAGGCTGCGATTATGGAATCCATCAATCATTTTCGAGGAAAAAAAACGATGGTTATTATTGCGCATAGGCTTGGAACGATTAAAGATTGTGATTTGGTATATCGAGTGGAACATGGGACGATTACATTAGAAAAAGGAAATCTATAGGAGAAATAGTTATGAACGTAATAAAGCGCGTTAAGAAAAGATTAAGAAAAGATGGTTGGCTGGTTACAGGGTATTTAGGTTGTACTATTATCGCTGCTAAACTAAAAAAAAATGACCGAAATAAAATGTATGCAGATTGGATTGAAGAATATGAAACGGATCTTTTGCAAACGAAACCATTAGAGTATAATCCAAAGTTTTCTGTTATAGTACCGGTTTACAATGTACAGAAAGAAATGTTGGTTGCCTGTATTGAATCTGTGCAAAAACAAACGTATCAAAATTGGGAATTGTGTTTGGTGGATGATGCGTCTACTATGTCAGAAGTAAAAGAAACGTTAGAAACATATAAGGGAATAGAAAATATTAAAATTAAATACCGCGAAAAAAACGGTCATATTTCCAGAACTACAAATGATGGATTACAAATGGCAGATGGAGAGTATATTGGATTATTGGATTGTGATGATATCTTAGCACCAAACGCTTTGTATGAAATGGCAAAGAAATTGAATGAAGATATACATTATGATTTTGTCTATAGCGATGAAGATATGTTAACGGAAGACGGAAAAACAAGGTACAATCCAGTATTTAAAACAGAATGGGCACCAGATACTTTTATGTCTGTTATGTATACCAATCATTTTAGTGTTTTTAGAAGAAAAATTGCGTTAGAAATTGGTGGTTATCGAGTTGGATATGAGGGTTCTCAAGATTATGATTTTGTATTACGTTTTACCGAAAAAACAAAAAAAATAGGTCATGTTGGAAAAATTTTATATCACTGGAGATCACGTGCGGAGTCTGTAGCCAGCAATCCAGAAACAAAGATGTATGCATACGAGGCCGCAATGAAAGCAAAGAAAGATGCATTAGAACGACGTGGATTAAAAGGCAAAGTGGAATACCAAAAACAGATATATCAATCTAGAGTGTTTTATGCACCAATTGAAAATCCTAAAGTAAGTATAATTGTTCCGTCTAAGGATAATTATTCATGCATCAAAACTTGTTTTGATAGCATTGCAGGAAAAACTACGTATTCAAACTATGAGTTAATCTTGATTGATAACGGGAGCAAAAAGGAAACAAAGGAGAAATATCAGCAGATTTGCGATAAGTATGGTTTTACCTATTATTATCAGCCAATGGATTTTAACTTCTCAAAAATGTGTAATATGGGAGCAGAAAAAGCGACAGGAGAATACTATTTGTTTTTAAATGACGATACAGAGGTATTAGTAGAGGATTGGTTAGAACGAATGGTAGGACAAGCTGCGTTAGAACATACCGGTGCTGTAGGGGCAAAATTATATTATCCTGAGGAAAAGCGGTTACAACATATTGGAATTGTGAATCGAGCAGAAGGTCCTAGTCATTATTATTGTGGCGGTCGCGAGATTTTAACAGATTATAAGATGCAGATGGATTGTAATTATATTGCAGTAACGGGTGCATGCCTTATGTTAGCAAAAAGTAAATTTAAAGAAATTGGTGGCTTTGAGGAAACATTACCTATTGCATATAACGATGTGGATCTTTGTTTTAAGTTGATAGAAAAAGGCTATTATAATGTAGTTCGAAACGATGTGCAGTTGTATCATTATGAATCTGTAAGTCGTGGAAGTGATATTGCAGATAAAGCGAAACAGAAAAGATTAGAGCAGGAACGGGAATTGTTATATCGGAGACATCCGCAGTTTAACAAATATGATCCGTTTTATTCTGAAAATATGGAATTGATTACTAATATGGAGGGATTGGGTTCTTTAAATCCGCAATATCCAAAGCAGATATCTTTGGAAAGGTGCAAAATACAGGCTGTAGATGTTGAAAATATTTCTTGTTTTATGAACATAAGCACATTTCCACATATGAAACAACTTAAATTCGAAGGTTGGTTTTATTGGAAAAAAAGTAAACATAATAATGGAAATAAATATGCAATTGTGTTGATGGGGGAAGATGGAACTGCATATCGATATAAGGCACAGAAAACGTATCATGATCCAAATGGTGATGGTTTGTTTGTGGGAAATCCAAAATTAACAGGATTTTTATTGGCTGCTCATATAGATGCAATTCCTGCAGGGAACTATAAAGTGTTGTGGGAAGTTTCCAAAGGTGCTGGATGTAAAAAACAGTATTATAAGGAAGAAAAAGAAGTAGAAATATAGATGGAGAAATAGAATGAAAGATAAAATAATTGCATTTTGGAAAAAAAGAAAAAACTTGCTATTTTTAATTGGTGTAGTGGTCGTTTTAGCTTTGTTTATGAATTATTTTTATTTTCATATCATTAAAACGTATGAAGATGGACCAAAACGATTGGTAAACACGTTAGTGCCTAATGCAGCGGGAAATGAATTAGAAAATGGGGAAGTAATAGCACAAACTTTTTCAAAAGTAAATGATTTTGATGGATTTCATTTGAAAATGACAGCAAATGGTACAAAGCAAGACAAAGTTGAAATAAAATTGTTGGAGGATAACACAGATAAAGTAATACAAAAGTGGGGTTATGATTTCACACAAATAGCAGAAAACAAAATGTATGATTTTCAATTGAAAGATGGAATACGGAATAAAAGAAAAACTGGCTATCGGATTGAACTCAATGTGATACAAAAGGAATCAGCAAGTAAATTTTGTTTGTTTTCTACCGGAATGAATACATATAAGGATTACGAAGCTGGGAAAATGTTAATTAATGGAAAAGCACAGAAACAAGATGTTGTCTTTGACGTATATCAATACCAACAAGATGTGTATGGTTTTTTGAAAAATATATACATTTTTTTGTTTGTTTTTTGTTTGGCACTTACAGCTGGAGTTTTATATTTTGGCTTTTATAAGAAATGCAAGATAGAACAAATTTTTATTCCTGTAGTAATAGTATGGGGAATAATCTATATGATTATTCTTCCACCGTTTTCTTCACCAGATGAACCAGTTCATTTTGGCACTGCCTATAAAATTTCAAATGATATACTTGGGAAAAAAGCTTTGAGTGAAAACAATGTTGTGTTAATGCGAAAAGATGATGCAACGGTTCCGCTCGATCCAATTCCAACAGCTAAAATATATGAATATACGATACATTCGTTTTTTAATGGTGTAAAAGATACGACACCAACAGAATGGAAACATGGCAATTTATATTCTAAAAATGTTATCACGCATTTGCCGGCTGCAATCGGAATTTCGATTGCACGAGTGCTAGGATTAGGAAGTGTTCCATTGATTTATATGGGACGATTGATGAATTTGTTGTTTTATGTAACATTAGTATATTTTGCAATTAAATTTGTTCCATTTGGGAAAATGGTATTTTTTGTGTTATCTATGACACCGATGATGTTGGAATTGATTGGATCTTATTCTTATGATGCAGTAATAAATGCATTGGCATTTTTGTCAATTGCCTTGTTATTGCAATGCATTTACGGTGAAGAAAAAATTGGAATTAAAAGAATAGCTGAACTTGTAGTGCTTGCGTCTTTATTAGGACCTTCAAAGATAGTGTATTCCTTTATATTTGTATTGTGTATATTTATACCAAAGGAAAAGTTTAAAGATAAAAGAATGTATTATGGAACAATTGCAGCGGTTTTTGCAGCAGTTATTCTAAGCAATATTTATGTTAACATGGGAGCAATGACTCAAGTTTCAGGAGTTGAAAATGGGGCAGTTGCTACGAGAAATGTAGTACAACAATATTCTTTAAAATGGTGTTTACAAAATCCGTTCCATGCATTAAAAATTTATATGCATACAACACGTGTGTTTGGATTGTATTATTTTCAAAGTATGTTTGGAAGTTTATTAGGGTGGTTGGAGTTGCCGGTTTCTCATTTGGCTATATACGCTTTTGCATTGTTAATTGGTGCTAGCTTTTTCTTTGAACATGACAATAAAGAGAAAATTTTTATAAGTCATCGAATTGTTACAATAGGAATTTTGTTGGCTGTGTATGCACTTGTGCTATTTTCTATGCTATCTGGGTGTACACCTTTTGGAACAGATACTATTTTAGGTGTGCAAGGTAGGTATTTCCTAGCTGTTATGCCACTTTTTCTAATCGTATTAACGAATGAAAAAATAAAGATAAAGAAAATATTTCAAAAATATTTTTTGTTATTCTTTCATATAGGAAATATATATGTTATATTTAATATGTTTGCTACAATTGTATCAAGATAATGGAAGTACAAAAGAAACAGGAGAGATAGAAATGAAAGTTTTGATCATAATTCCCGCGTACAATGAAGCAGAAAATATTGTGCGGGTAGTAGATGATTTGATAGAAAATTATTCTCAGTATGATTATGTAGTGATAAATGACGGTTCAAAGGATGATACCGCAAAAATATGTAGAGAGCATCATTATAATTTGATTGATTTACCTATTAATTTAGGGTTAGCTGGTGCTTTTCAAACTGGTGTAAAATACGGATATCAAAATGGCTATGATGCTGTTTTACAATATGATGGTGATGGACAACATCAAGCCGTATACATAGAAAAAATGATTGCGGCAATGCAGGAACAAAATGCAGATATTGTAATTGGTTCGAGATTTTGGGAAAAGAAAAAGCCGGGTGGATTGCGTATGCTTGGCGCAAGAATACTAAAATATACAATTAAATTTACTGCTGGTAAAGCAATTGCGGATCCGACTTCCGGAATGCGTTTGATTAATAAAAGTGTACTGAAGGACTTTGCAACGCAGATGAATCATGGACCAGAGCCGGATACGGTAGCATATCTTATGAGAAATGGTGCTAAGGTGGTAGAGGTACAGGTTGAAATGAAAGAACGAATTGCCGGAGAGAGTTATTTGAATTTAAAAAATTCAATTTTGTATATGAGTAGAATGCTTGTTTCAATTATATTGTTTCAAGGATTTCGAAAGAGAGGTAAATAAATATGACATTAGGATTGCGAATTATTTTGTTGGTCATTGCGTTGTTTTCCTGTGCATTTGTTATTCGTAAGATTCGTAAGTCGCAGATGCGAATTGAAGATACATTGTTTTGGTTGGCAATAGCAGTAGGAACATTGGCACTTGGTATATTTCCGCAAATTGCCTTTTGGTGTGCAAAACTGTTAGGAATACAATCACCAGTTAATTTTGTTTACTTAGTATTTATTTTTATCTTATTGTTTAAAGTGTTCATTTTAACAGTACAGGTTTCACAGTTACAGGAAAGAATTAAAAACCTTACGCAAAATATAGCAATATATAGATATAAGAATGAACAGGAAGATGGGGATGAGAAAATTGAATAAAGTATATTGTATTTTTTCGGCACAATATCTTCCTCATATGGGTGGGGTAGAAAATTATACGTATAATTTAGCAAAGAAACTTGTAGAAAAAAATAAGAGAGTAATAATTGTAACTCTTAATACAGCAGATGCTAAATCTTATGAAAAAAAGGATGGAGTAGAAATATTTCGTTTTCCCTGTTATAATTTTATCGGTGGAAGATATCCAATTGCAAAAAAAGGAAAAGAATATCAAAAATTATTTGCTATATTCAAAGAGAGAAATATTGATTATATAATTGTAAATACGAGATTTTATTTACATTCTTTATTTGCGGTAAAATACGCACAGCAAAAAAGAATTCCATCGATTGTAATTGAACATGGGACCAGTCATTTGTCTGTGAATAATGCGATTTTTGATAAAGTTGGTGCAATATGGGAACATTTTTTAACATCAAGAGTGAAAAAATACTGTAATCAATATTATGGGGTGTCATTGGCTTGTTGCAAGTGGTTGCAGCATTTTGGTATTGAGGGAAAAGGTGCCTTATATAATGCATTAGATTTTACTATGATTGAAAAACTTAAAAAAAATGTTTCCAGAGATGCTTTTTGTCAAAGATATCATATTCCTATAGGAGCAACAATAATAGCATTTACTGGTAGATTTATAGAAGAAAAAGGAATAAAACCACTTATAACAGCAGTAAAACGAGTACAAGAAGAGTATGGCAATGTATACTTGTGCCTTGCAGGAATGGGACCTTTGGAAGATTACATTAAAAATAATGTGGAAGATAAAATTATTTTGTTAGGCAAATTGAATAGTCAGCAAATTATTGAATTATTAGTTTCATCTGATATTTATTGTTTGCCATCGGCTTCGGAAGGTTTTTCGACAGCTGTTTTAGAAGCAGCTGCGTGTAAAGCCTATATTATTACTACGAAGCGTGGCGGTTCGGTTGAGTTAATTTCATCAGATGATTATGGGAAAATTATAGATAGAAACAGTGAAGATTTCATTGTGGATGCCTTAAAAGAAAGTATTGCTGATGTTACGAGAAGAAAAAAAGCGGTAGATGCCACATATTTAAAAGTTCAGCAGAACTTTACATGGGAAAATACTGTTGAAGATGTTATCAAGGTATTCGAAGAAAATAACAAAACACTTTGAAAATTTTAACAGATATTAAATTTTATAATATAGAAAGCGAAAAGGAAAAATGAAATGAAGAGGATACTTGTGTTTGGAATAAGCTCTGTTCGTGGTGGTGTAGAAAGTGTGATTTTGAACTATAGTAAAGAACTTTGCAAAAAAGGGTGTAGTTTGGATTATATTGTAATCGATGAAATACCTGACTTTTTGACAGCACAGATAGAAAAAGAGAGCAAAATATTTGTTGTACCTTATGTGCTTAGAAATCCCAAAGAATATGTAAGAAGGTTAAAAAAAATTCTGTTGGAAAATTCTTATGATATCGTATGGTATCATGTAAATACATTGATTGATATTACATTACTTCAATTAGCAAAACAATATAAGGTTCCAATTCGAATTGTTCATGCACACAATTCAAAATATATGGGAAGAAAGATATTATATCCATTACATTTTTTACACAAATATACTTTGAAAGAAGTAGCGACGCATTATATTTCGTGTTCTAAAGTGGCTGAAAAATTTATGTTTTTAGAAACGGATTTGTTGAAAAAAAAGCATTGTGTTTTGAAAAATGCAATTAATACGGATTTATTTGTGTATGATGAAACGGTTAGAAATAAATATAGGACTCTGTATGGCGTGAAAGATGTTATTGTTTTTGGAAATATAGGAAGATTTTCGGTACAAAAGAATCATATTTTTTTAATCGATATTTTTTATGAGATTTATAAAAAAAATCATAATGTATTTTTGGTTTTGGTAGGTACAGGAGAGTTGCTTTCGAAGATAAAAAGTAAGGTTTATTCATTGCGATTAGATAAAAATGTGTTGTTTTTGAACAGCACAAATAATATAAAGAATATTTACCAAATGCTTGATGTCTTTTTATTGCCTTCTTTATATGAGGGATTACCGATGGTCGGTGTGGAGGCACAAGCGGCAGGCTTACCTTGCTATTTTGCAGATACCATTTCGAAAGAAGCCGCTTTTTCAAACGACGTAAAATTTTTATCACTTGATTTGTCTGCAAGTGCGTGGGCAGAGTACATTTTAAAAGATAATAATAATTTTCATCGTAAGAATAAAAAGAAAATTATTGAGGAAGCTGGATTTGATATTAAAAAAAGTGTGGATGATTTTATCACTTTTTGCGAAGATGAAAAAATAGGGGTGAAGAAATGAAAGAACCCATTAGAATATTGCATGTTATTGGAAAAATGGATCGTGGTGGAGCAGAAACCATGATTATGAATTTTTATCGAAAATTAGATCGTGAAAAGTTCCAATTCGATTTCCTTGTTTTTCATGAGGAACGTGGCGATTATGACGATGAAATTGAAAAATTGGGCGGAAGAATTTATAGACTTCCAGTATTTTTAATTTATAATTATGTTTCTTTTAGAAAACATATCAAACAATTTTTTAAAGAAAATTATTGGCCTATTGTACACGGACATATCCGAAGTAGTGCGGCAATCTATTTATCCGAAGCAAAGAAACATAGAAGTTATACAATTGCACATTGTCATAGTACGGATTCATCAAATTGGCTTATCCGTATGATGTTTCATGTTTTGACCTATAGAATACGCTACGTTGCAGATTATTTTTTAGCATGTTCCACAGAAGCAGGTATTGCAGGATTTGGTAAGAATGTGGTTTCTTCAGATTGCTTTGATGTACTTTTCAATGCAATTGATTGTGGATTATATCAATATACAGAAAAAAGACATGCAGACCTGAAAAAAAAGTATAATTTGCAAAATAAATATGTAATTGGACATGTTGGGCGTTTTGCAACAGCTAAAAATCACGATTTTCTCATTAATATTTTTCAAAAATTAGAACAGATGGATGATGATACAGTTTTGATTTTAGTTGGAAAAGGTTCATTAGAAGAGAAAATTCGTAAAAAGGTGGCACAAAATCATTTACAGGATAAAGTTATATTTATGGGATTACGTAAAGATATACCAGACATTATGAATCTATTCGATTTATTTTTATTTCCTTCGTTATATGAGGGGCTTGGTATTGTAGGAATTGAGGCGCAAGCAGCTGGATTACCATGTATTTTTTCTGATACAATACCGATGAATGCAATCGTTACGGATAACGTTACAAGAATTTCACTGAATGCGCCAATAGTAGAGTGGGTAAATACTATTCAAAAGTATAAGAAGACTTTTTGCAGACGGGACCAAAGTGATTGTGTCAAAAAAAGTAGATATGATATTATAACTGAAACACGAAAGCTGGAACAATTGTATAGCAAAGGAATAGGAGATTGAAATATGTCAATTTATATTATTACGCATAAGAAAGTGGAATTACCAAAGGGAAAAGATTATAAATTTTTACTAGTTGGTGCAAATAAAGGACATATTTTTGGTGATTGTTATGATGATACGGGCGATAACATTTCTGAGAAAAATAAAAATTATTGTGAACTTACTGGTTTATATTGGATATGGAAAAATATTTTTGATGAATATATCGGGCTGGTTCATTATAGAAGATTTTTCTTTGAATCATTTAATAAAAAAAAGATATTGTCCTTTGAACACGCAAAAAGATTTCTTAATCATTATGATATGATTTTGCCATTTCACTGTAACTTGAAATCGACAGTGAAGGAACAGTACTGTGAAAAATCTGGTTTTGAAAAAGATTTAATTTTAGTGCGAGAAATCATTCATTCCAGATGTCCAGAATATATTGAGGACTATGATCAAGTTATGAATCAAAATTTTGTATATTTTTCGAATATGATGATTACAAGAAAAAAGATATTGGATGATTATTGTCAGTGGCTATTTGGAATATTAGGTGATTTAGAAAAAAAAGTAGATGTATCTTCTTATAATGCATACCAGAAAAGAATATTTGGCTTTTTGTCTGAGCGTCTTTTGACTGTATATGTAAAACACAATAATTTTAAAGTGTGTGAATTGGGAATTGCTAACACAGAGGAAAAACTATCTTTGGTACAATATTGCTTAACGGGATTACGCCGGAAAGTTAATTTTTGTATAAAACTATTGCGGACTGTAAAGTGAGTGTATTGATATATTGTAAAAAAATGTAAGAAATGGAGGGTGGAAATGTGAATGAAGATATTAAAGTTTCAATCTGCTGCCTAGTTTTTAATCATGAAAAATATTTAAGAAAATGTTTAGATGGTTTTTTGAATCAAAAAACGAATTTCAAATTTGAAATTCTTGTTCACGATGATGCATCAACCGATAAATCTCCAGAGATTATAAAAGAGTATGAAGAAAAATACCCCGATATAATAAAACCAATATATCAGAAGGAAAATCAGTATTCAAAGGGGAAAAAAATAAGTATACAGTATCAATTTCCTAGAGCAAAAGGAAAGTATATTGCTTTTTGTGAGGGAGATGATTATTGGACGGATAACCAAAAACTACAGATGCAATATGATAGTATGGAGAAGCATATAGAATGTTCCGTTTGTGTTCATAATGTTATTAAGATGAATGAAGATGGAACTTGTACAAATGAAAAATTTCCGCCATTGAAGTATCAAGAGGGAATAATAGAAAATGATGTGTTTATAAAAAATGAATTAGTAGATACAGGTTGGATATTTCAAACCTCTAGTTTCTTTTTTAGAAATACTGTTATACAACAATTATGTGAGGAAATTCCTGAGTTTGTTATGAAATCTACAGTTGGGGATTTACCATTTATGCTATTTGCCATAACAAAAGGAAACATATATTATATAGATAGAGATATGTCGAATTATAGAATGGCCTCCACTTCTAGTGTTACAAAAACAAATGGAGTGAATTCCAAAAAGCAAGGAGAATATTTGAATGGCCAAATTGAATCTTTGAAAGCATACGATCAGTATACAGAACAGAAATATCATGTGTACATAGAAAAATATGTAATGAAGTTCAAATGCTTGTATTTATTTTCTACGGAACAATATAGTAAAATTATTCAGAATAAAGAGTATTTTGAGTATTTGAATAAAATAGAAATTATGCAATGTTACATCATGAAGTATGCTCCGGGTATTGGAAAAAATATTATAAGAATGAAAAGGAAAATATTTTCGCTTTTAAATAAATAGGTATTTTGGAAAAAGCAAATAGTTTTGATTGACAAAAGAGGGAGTGAAAGAATGAAAAAAAAAATTTTAGTTACCCGCTCCTCCATGCCTGACATGCAGGAATATATGGAGGAAATTAAAGAATTATGGGAGACGCATTGGATTACAAATATGGGTGTTAAGCATAAAGAATTGCAAAAACAATTAACGGAATATCTCAGTGTGGAAAATGTTGACTTGTTAACAAATGGTCACATGGCATTGGAGTTAACATTACAGGCGTTAAAGTTGTCTGGAGAGGTGATTACTACACCATTTACATTTGCATCTACAACACATGCTATTGTAAGAAATGGATTAACACCAGTATTTTGCGATATTGATCCTGTGGATTTTACGATGGATGTGACAAAGTTAGAAGCCTTAATTACAGATCGAACTTGTGCTATCGTTCCTGTTCATGTATATGGAAATGTATGTAATATAGAAGAAATAGAACGTATTGCGCATAAGTATGATTTACGTGTTGTTTATGATGCAGCTCACACATTTGGAGAAACATATAAGGGAAAGGGAATTGGTTCTTTTGGAGACGCTTCTTGTTTTAGCTTTCATGCTACAAAGGTTTTTAACACAATTGAAGGTGGAGCGGTTTGCTATAAAGACAAGGAACTTGGGGAACGTCTTTATAATTTAAAAAATTTCGGGATTCGTGGACCTGAAATGGTGGAAAGTGTTGGTGCTAATGCAAAGATGAACGAATTTTCGGCAGCAATGGGATTGTGTAATCTTCGACATGTGGATGAGGAGATTGCAAAACGAAAACACGTTGTAGAGCAGTATAGAAAAAGATTAGATGATGTGGAAGGACTTCAGTTGAATCCAATACAAGAGAATGTCAAATCTAATTATGCATATTTTCCAGTGATTTTCGATGAAAAAGTATTTGGTTATACTAGAAATGAAGTGGCAGACAAACTTGCCGAACATGGAGTTTTTTCAAGAAAATATTTCTATCCTTTAACGAATACGTTTGATTGCTTTCATGGGAAGTTTGATGTAAATGAAACACCTGTGGCATTACATGTATCTAAGAGAGTTCTGACGTTGCCTTTATATGCAGATTTGAGTTTGGAAGATGTGGATCGGATTTGTGATTTGATAGTAGATATGGAATAACAATGTTTTTATAAAAGTATTAATTGATAATAAATGTTAGATTAGATTGGAGAACGATTTATGAAGTTGGGAATCATGCAACCATATTTTATGCCATATATTGGATATTGGCAGCTAATGAATGCTGTAGATCAGTATGTGGTCTATGATGATGTAAATTTCATTAAAGGGGGGTGGATTAATCGAAATAGAATTTTGGTTAATGGTGAACCAAAGTATTTTAATGTACCGATGCTTGGAGCCAGTTCAAATAAGTTGATAAATGAAATAAAAGTAAATAATACACAAGTTCTGGTTGCAAAAAATCTAAGGATTTTGGAGGGGGCTTATCAGAAGGCACCATATTATGAACGTGTTTATTCGTTGATGAGCGAAATCTTAAGTTGTCAACAGGATAATCTTGCCTTGTTTATCTTTGAATCTTTTAAAAAGATATGTAATTACTTAGATATTAATACAGAACTTATATTGTCTTCTGATTTGAATAAGGATTGTGAATTGAAAGGACAAGAAAAAGTTTTGGCAATTTGTGAAGAATTAAATGCGGCTGAATATTATAATGCAATAGGTGGACAGGAACTATACTCTTATGAGGATTTTGAAAAACATAATATCAAATTGAAATTTTTAAAAACAAATGCTATAAATTATGAACAGTTTGGAAATGTATTTCAGCCTAATTTATCGATGATAGATGTCATGATGTTTAATTCAAAAGAAAAGATAAAGGAAATGCTGAATAAGTATAGTTTGATAGAGAAATGAAAATTGATGATATATGGGATATTGAAGAACAAAGTGGAAAAGTTTTTGCAATGTAAGGAAGCACAGATATGAAAGAAATTGGTGGATATATAGAATTTGAGAATTTTAGAGGCAAGGAATACCACGAAAATGCAATTAAATTAAATTGTGGTAGAAATTGTTTGGCCTATCTTTTGCAAGTTAGAAAAATAACAAAAATTGCGTTGCCATATTTTTTGTGTAATTCAGTGAGTATTATATGTAAGAAGTATAATGTAAAAATCCGTTATTATCATATCGATAGTAATTTTATGCCTTTGGATATTCTATTAGGTGAAGAGGAATGGATTTATATAGTTAACTATTATGGGCAGTTAAGTGAAGAAAATATTTATGATTTGTATCTTTCTTTTGAAGGTAGAGTAATAGTGGATCAAGCACAGGCATTTTTTCAGAAACCAATTAAGAATATTGATACATTATATACGTGCCGCAAGTTTTTTGGAGTGGCAGATGGAGCATATTTGTATACTAATGCAGAGGTATTTGAAATAAAAAAACAGGATAAATCGTACGATAGGATGCGGTTTTTAATGGGAAGATATGAAGAAACAGCATCTGAATTTTATGATGAATATGTCAAAAATAATGATTATTTTGAAAACGAAGAAATTAAAATAATGTCCAAAATGACAGAGAACATTCTTAGAGGAATTGATTATAAGTATATAAAAAAGCGGCGAACGGAAAATTTTATAACGCTACATAAGATGTTAAAAAATATTAATAAGTTAAAGTTGAATATTCCAGAAGGAGCATTTATGTATCCATTGTATATAGATAATGGTGATATTGTACGGAAAAAATTGCAGAAATTAAAAGTTTATATACCTACTTTATGGCCAGATGTATTTCAATTATGTAAGCAAAATGAATTGGAGTATGATATGGCAAATAATATACTGCCACTCCCAATTGATCAACGGTATGGATTAGAGGAAATGAAGTATATTGGAAGCCTAGTGAAAAAATATGCCTGCAATAGCTAAATTAACAAACAGTAATTTATAAAAGGACAAGAAAAACCACTGCCTTTAGGCTATGGTTACTCTTGCACGAGATATGATGTTTAAGTTACGTACTTTGTAAGGTATGCAGTATTGCTTTTATAGGAGCAAGCAGCGAAACGGATTGGACAGAAAAATACATGTTGAGATGAAATTATTAATTTTAGAAAGGGCGAGATAGATGAAAAAAATAATAGTTTTTGGTGCAACTGGAAATGTAGGCTCTTATGTACATAAATATGCAAGAGAGTATTTTGATGGTAAATATGAAATAATAGCATCGGGAAGAAGAAAAACGGATTTTTTTGAAAAACAGGGGATGCCATATTATTCTGTTGATATTAGTAAAAAAGAGGACTTTGTCGTATTACCACAGAAAAATGTACATGCTGTTATTTACTTAGCTGCTGATATCCCAGCATATATGTCTGGGTATCAGGCTGAAAAATATGTTCAGTCAAATATTATTGGTGCATATAACGTGTTAGAATACTGCCGAAAAGTGAAGGTGGATAGAATATTATTTTCTACATCAGCTTACGATAAATGGGAAGATGCAAAACAAGGTAAAATATTAACACCAGATAAGAATTATAATTTTAGTTATACAGGTGATCATGCAATGTATGTTATAGCTAAAAATACAGCGATAGAAATGATGGAGCATTATTACCAGGAGTATGGACTGAAAAAATTTATTTTTCGTTTTCCAACTATTTATAGTTACAGTCCATATCAATATTATTTTCCAAACGGAGTAAAAACATTGAGACCATTATATCGTATGATAAATCAGGCGAAGAATGGAGAGGCAATTGAATTATGGGGAAATCCTAATTATGCAAAGGATATGGTTCATGTTTATGATTGCGCACAAATGTTTTGTAAGGCGATAGAGGTTGAACGAGAAGAGGGCTTTTATAATGTGGGTACCGGAATTCCTGTTACAATGCAAGAGCAGATAGAAACAATTATTAATGTGTTTTCGAGTGGAAATAAGCAATCAAAAATTATTTATCGTCCAGAAAAGCCTATTGGCGGAGGATGTTTGATGGATATTGAAAACGCTAAATTAGAACTTGGGTACGAGCCAAAGTATACATGTCAACGGCTGTTCGAAGATTATCGGGAAGAAATGAAGATAAATCGTTTTAAAGAATTACGAGGTGAATAGTGAAAAAACAAGAGATATGACTAAGATGCATAGTTAAATTTGTTATATTGATTTTTAATACTGCTTAAGTTCAAGAAAGAATATTCAATTAAAGAAAGGTCAGAGTTATGAAAAAGGCAACAGGAGATACAGGTAAAAAAGTATTTTCTAATTTTATATGGCGTTTTGCAGAACGGTGTGGGGCACAATTAGTAGCATTTGTAGTTTCTATTGTTTTAGCAAGAATTTTAGCTCCAGAACTATATGGAACGATTGCTTTGGTAACGGTTTTTATTAATATATTGCAGGTATTTGTGGATAGCGGTCTTGCGAGTGCATTGATTCAAAAAAAGGATGCGGATGAGTTAGATTTTTCCACTGTATTTTTTACGAATGTGTCGTTTTGTGTAATGCTTTATATACTTGTATTTTTTATGGCTCCAATGATTGGACGGTTTTATCGTAATATGTCTTTAGTACCAGTGGTTCGGGTGCTAAGTATAACCTTATTGATTTCTGGGGTGAAAAATGTACAGCAGGCATATGTTTCAAAAAATTTGTTGTTTCGGAAGTTTTTCTTTTCTACGTTAGGTGGAACCGTATTGGCTGCAATCGTTGGTATTGCGATGGCAGTAAAGGGATATGGAATATGGGCGTTAGTTACACAACAATTACTTAATGCAACAGTAGATACGATTATTTTGTGGATTACAGTAAAGTGGCGCCCTAAATTTATATTTTCTTTTGAAAGGCTTAAGGGGCTATTTTCTTATGGATGGAAATTGTTGGCATCTGGACTTTTAGATACCGTTTATAATAATCTTCGCCAATTAATTATTGGGAAACTGTATTCTGCTTCAGATTTAGCATTTTATAACAAGGGAGATCAGTTGCCAAATGTTATTGTTACCAATATTAATTCCTCTATTGATAGTGTTCTTTTACCAGTTATGTCAAAGGAACAAGAGGATAAAAATGTTGTGAAAAATATGACAAGACGTGCAATTAAGACTAGTACATATATTATGGCACCGCTTATGATGGGATTGGCATTTACTTCTCACAATGTAATTGTGTTATTATTGACAGAAAAGTGGGTAGCATGTATTCCTTTTCTTTCTATATTTTGCATTACCTATATGTTTTGGCCGATTCATACAGCAAATTTAAATGCAATTAAAGCAATGGGGCGAAGTGATATCTATCTTAAGTTGGAAATCATCAAGAAGTTTGTTGGTTTAGTAGTATTGTTTAGTGTTATGCGATATGGGGTAATGGCTATGGCATATAGTTTGTTAGTTACTTCTGTTTTGAGTCAAATTATAAATTCCTCACCAAATAAGAAGCTGTTGAGGTATGGATATTTAGAACAACTAAAGGATATTTTGCCTAATATTATTATGGCGGTAATAATGGGAGTGTGTGTGCATTTTATACCAAGAATTTTTAATTCTGTGCTTTTTACATTGATTGTACAAGTTATTCTTGGAATAGTAATTTATATATGTGAATCTATTATTACAAAAAATGATACATTTCATTACCTTTTTGGGATTGCAAAATCAATGATAAGTAAGAAAAAAACATCTTGAACACATGAAAATAAGATGAAATTTGTTGGGATAGAGTCGAAGTAAAGAAATAATTGGGAATTAACCTGAAAATATAAGCGTATTAAATACTGTGTTTGTTATCCCTTCAAAAAATAGAAAAGGATGATAGTGTTATGAAAGAACATACATCAAGGAGTTTTTATATAAGTGTATTAAATGTTATGGCATGTATAGCAGTAATTTTTTTACATTGTAATGGAGTATTTTGGCAACATCCTCAGGGCAGATTATGGATTACAGCTAATATGATTGAAGCGGCTTTCTACTGGGCTGTTCCAATTTTCTTTATGAATATCGGTGTTACTAGTTTAGATTATCGTAATAGGTATTCTACAAAAGAATTTTTATTGCGACGTTTTAAGAAAACGGGTATTCCGTTTGTAGCATGGTCCTTTATAGGATTATTTTTTAATATGCTTCTTCAGAGGAATTTTAGAATTTTAAGTGTAAAAGAAATTATTTCGGGTTTAGTGAATACAGAGTGGATAGCTATATATTGGTTTTTCATTCCGCTATTTGTAATTTATTTGAGTATTCCTGTAATCAGTTCTATAGTTAAAGAAAATAGAATAAAGATCTTTGGGTATATGATTGTTGTGGGAACAATTTGTAATATTGTACTTCCCTTTTTGTTCTCTCTTTTAGGTATCACATTCAATGAAGCGCTTAAATTTCCAGTGGTTAGCGGTTTTATTATATACGTATTAATTGGTTACAATATCCATCATTGCAATCTTAACAAAAGGCATTTTATTATAGCGATAATTGCTATTCTGTTTGGATTTATTTTACAAGTTGCAGGAACAATGTATTTTACACCACAAAACGGAGAAATAAATAGGTTATTTAAGGGATATTTGAATATGCCAGCTTTTATTATGTCTGTAGGTGTGTTTGTAGTTGGAAAATTTATAGGAGAAAAGTTAAAACAAAAGAAACTTCAAAAAGTAATTTATTTTCTAAGTCAGTACACATTTGGAATATATCTGATTCATATTTTTTACGTAATGGTTATTCCAACTATATGTGGGATAAATACATCTTCCATATTGTGGCGTACTATAGGTGTGTTATTCATTTTTAGTATTTCATGTCTTACATGTTTTATTGCAAAAAAAATTCCATTTTTAAAATGGTTGTTACCATAAATAATATAGAAAAAGGAATAACGAATGGATGATAAAAATTTTTGCATTCAATTTATGAAATCCGGTTACAGTTAATAGTAGACGGTTTCATGCATTGCGGATATAATAAAACTAGAAGAATTGAGAAACGAATCATTAAACATAAAGTTTTGCAGACAATGTTTACAATATTGTTTCGAATAGAGTGAGGACGTAACATGGGGACATAGTTTAATCCGAGTGTGATAGAGGAAGGTTGGTTGCATATATGAAACCAGTAGTCAGTATTGGAAAACAGGATTTTCAATCGCTTAGGGAAAATGAATATTTTTATATTGACAAGACAGATTTCATAAAGGAATGGTGGGAATCTGGTGATGAGGTGACTTTGATAACCAGACCTCGTCGATTTGGAAAAACGTTAAATATGAGCATGTTGGAATGCTTTTTTTCTAAAAAGTATGAAAAAAATTCTGATTTATTTGAAGGATTGCATATTTGGGAAGAAGAAAAATATAAAAAATTACAGGGAACGTATCCTGTTATATTTCTTAGTTTTGCAGATGTGAAACAGGGAAATTATAAAGATGCGGTAAAGAAATTGAAGGGTATTCTTGCAAAATTGTATGACGAAAGATATTTTTTAGCTGGCTGGGAGGGATTGACTCCAAATGAAAAAAGGCAGTTTTTGTCTGTAGGAGTAGATATGGATGATGTAACAGCACAGGATGCCTTGAAGAATTTATGCAACTATTTAAGCAGATATTATCAAAAAAAAGTACTTATTTTTTTGGATGAATATGATACACCAATGCAGGAAGCTTATTTGGGAAAATATTGGAATGTATTTACAGATTTTATTCGTAGTATGTTTAATGCTACATTTAAGACAAATCCATTTTTAGAAAGAGCGCTATTAACAGGTATTACACAAGTATCAAAAGAGAGTATTTTTTCTGACCTTAATAATCTTAAAGTAATAACGACAACTAGTAATCAATATGAAACTAGTTTTGGTTTTACAGAAGAGGAAGTAATTTCTTCTTTACAATATTTTAATTTGGCAAAGATGAAACAAGATGTAAAGGAATGGTATGATGGTTTTTCCTTTGGTAGATATACGGATATTTATAATCCGTGGTCCATTACCAATTTTTTAGATGAAGGAAATTTAAAGACTTTTTGGGCATCTACAAGTTCCAATGGATTGATTAATAGATTATTGCAAATATCATCTTCTGAGATTAAGAAAAAAATGGAAGATTTAGTAAAAGGGGAATCCATACAGGTTATGATTGATGAACAAATTATATTTAACCAATTGGATGAGGATGAGAATGCTATTTGGAGCCTGATGTTGGCAAGTGGGTATTTAAAAGTGGATGTGGTGCAATATAAGAATCGGTATGGTGAGGAACTAGATGAACCAATCTATAGTTTAAGTATTACAAATAGAGAAGTAAGAAGTATGTTTGTGAAAATGTTTAAAGGGTGGTTTCGAACAACTTCTTCTAGCTATAACGGATTTATTAGAGCGTTATTAAAAGGAAATAGAAAAGAAATGAATGCCTATATGAATGAAGTGGCGTTGGCTACATTTAGTTCATTTGATACAGGGAATCATCCCTCGAAAAAGTTACAGCCAGAACGCTTTTACCATGGATTTGTGCTTGGACTTTTGGTAGAGTTGCGAAGAAACTATGAAGTATTATCCAATGGTGAGAGTGGTTATGGACGTTATGATGTTATGCTTTGCCCATTAAATGAAGATGAACTGGCATTTGTTTTAGAATTTAAAGTGCATGATCCAGATGCGGAAAAAACATTAAAAGATACGGTAGATGCTGCATTATTTCAAATAGAAGAAATGCGGTATGATACAAAGCTATTGGAACGTGGAGTAAAGAAAGAAAATATTAGACATTATGGTTTTGCATTTGAGGGAAAGACGGTGTTAATTGGATAGGGGAATGTCTATTTTTGGCTGATACAAATCTATTTTTTAAGCTTACGTAAAATACATTGTTTCGCTGAACTGCGAGTGGAAAGATACAGGTTACTGTTTAAGGTTAGGTATGTTTGGAGCTAAAAATCCCGCAGAAAAAGTTTATCGTGTGCAGTTTTGTTTTGGGGCATCTTCATCGCAAAACATTGTTTAAAACTGTGGTTACACTAGGATATAAACGGTAATAATTCGCTGTTGCAACAATGTTACAATTAATGGTAGACGATTCATCACATTGTAGATATAATAAAATCAGAAGAATGAAACAAAGTGGAACAGCTCAATTTCAAAGAATAGTATAGCGAAGTGAGTTGCGAATATCCGCTTGACATATCATACAGAAGGAGAAAGTTATGCGTATTGCAGATAAATTAGGTAAACCAATTTCAGAAACAGCGTATTTAACAGCGGATAATGTGACCCGATATCGGGCTATTTTGCGCTTTTTCTATTTACAGCATGAACGAATACGATACTGGTTAGACCAGGATGAAGTGTATGAAGAAATGAAAAAATATGAGGAATTTGCCGAATATACACCAGAACAATGTCGACAGGATTTGAATGCATTGGAAAATTGGAAAAACTTGATTGCAATGCAGGATACAAAAAAAATAACTTCTGTAGAGGCCTTTAAAAATAGAAAATATCGTTATCAGTTAAGTGAATACGCAGTCGAGATTGAACGTATGACAATTCGACTTGAAAATCTTTCGGTTGAAGGAGCATCATTAGAGCCAAGTTTATTAGAACGTATCAAAGAACAAATCTTTGACATGATTACAATTGCGGGGGAGACACCTGCAAAGGTGTATGCCTGGTGGGATAATTTGCAAAATGATTTCAAACGTTTGAATCAAAATTATCAGGATTATATGAAAAGTTTAAATAGTGCCAGAGCAGAAGAACTTATGAAAAGCACAGAATTTCTAATTTATAAAGACAACTTGATTGAGTATTTGCGTTCTTTTGTAAAAGGATTGCATATACATGCTGGAGCAATCGAAAGTCGCTTGAAGAATACGAATACTTCTGTATTTGAAGAAATATTAGACAAGATTGTATCTTATGAAATGTCAATTCCAAGAGTTGATGTAATACCAGATCAGAAATTAATAACAGAAAATGAAAAAGGAAGATTAAATAGCCTTTTAGATTGGTTTGTTCCAAGAAATGGAAGAGAGAGCGAAGCAACAAGATTATTTGATATGACAAACGAAAGCATTCGAAAAATTACACGTTTTGCTACGAGAATCAGTGAGCAATTTTACATGGGTGCAAATCGAAAAGAAGAATATAAGAAATTGGCACAGATGTTTCTGCAATGTGAGGATATGAATCAGGCACACTGCTTATCTGCTATGGTATTTGGTGTGGAAAAATGTTTGCATTTACGTGGAGATTTTCAAAGGGATACAGATAGTATTAATAGTGGAGTATATGAGGAAAATGGATTGCAGATAACCATCAAACCACGTATTCGTACATTTGGAGAAAAAACGAAGCGAAGTCACATACAAGATCATTCTGTTCAGAAAGAACAAGCAAGGAAGGCAGCTATTGAAAAACTTCAAAATGAAAAAGCAACAGTAGCAAGTTTTATTAAGGATAAAAAAATAGTATTTTCTGATTTGCCTGTTATTTCAGAACACACCAGAAATATTCTTCTTAGGTGGCTCTCTAAAGCACTGGAACGAGAAGATGGAAAGGCAAAAACAGAGGATGGGAAGGTGTACTACATTTCGAATCCGAAAGAAAAAAATAATTGTATAGTAGAATGTGAAGATGGATATTTTCAAATGCCTGCATTTGAATTAGTATTTGAGGAGGTTTAGAATGAACGCATTGTCAGAGCTTTGTTCGAAACGTTGGATTATTAAAGAGAAAGATAAGGAAAAATATTATCAAATCAAAGATACAATTGGAATGTGGCAGGAGCTTATTCGAGATAAATTGGGTTATCGATTGATTGATAATTCTTATGTTTTAAAGTTGGAAAAATTACCAGGGGAAGCGCAACCTTGGATGGGAATTACAGAGTTTCAAAGCAAAGAAGAGTATGTGCTTTTTTGTTTAGTATTGATGTTTTTGGAAGATAAAGAAAAAGAGGAAGCTTTTGTTTTGTCCCAATTAACAGAATATTTACAGGCAAATTATCCAGAGGGACAATTGGAATGGACGGTATTTGAAAATCGACGAAAATTGATTCGTGTGATGAAATATGCGATGAAACAGGGACTAATTTTAAATAATGATGGAAATGAGGATGATTTCGCATCTGCGTTAGAAACAGAGGTTTTGTATGAAAATACTGGTATTTCAAAATATTTTGCGCGTAGTTTTACACAGGATATTAGCGAATTTACGAAACCCGAGGATTTTTTTCAAAGTGACTGGATGGAAATGAATGAAGACAGAGGGATTATACGTAGGCAGCGCGTATATAGAAAATTGTTGCTTTCGCCTGGGGTGTATCGGGAACAGGACAAAGATGAAGATTTTGCTTATATTAAGAGTTTTCGAAGTTCGCTGGAACATGATTTAGAGGCTATTTTAGATGGTTCCCTACATGTTCACAGAACGAGTGCATTTTTTATACTGGATGAGATGGAAAATGCCGGACGTAGTTTCCCAGAAAATAATAATTTATCCGATGCCATTTTACTTGTGTTTTCTATGTTACAACAAGAGATAAAAGTGGGAAATTATATGGTAAAAAACAACGAAACCATTGTATTATCTCAGGACGAGTTTAACAGATTACTTATTCGGTGTAAACAAACGTACGGAAGCGGATTCGCAAAAAAATATCGTGAGGAAATGAGTGAAGAGGCATTTGCTGCATTTATAAAAGAGAGTATGTTAGAGTATGGAATGATTCAGGTAGATCCGATTACAGAAGATGTAACAGTTATGCCAATTGCTGGTAAAATTTGTGGCATGTATTCGAAAGAGTTTTTAGAAAAGGAGAAAATTGATGTTAATCAGTGAATGGGTTATTAATAGGATAGGCTTGGTTGATTTTTGGTATTATGATGAGGAAGAATTTTATTTTTCTGACGGAAGGATGCTACTTCGTGGTGCGAATGGTTCTGGAAAATCGGTAACCATGCAAAGTTTTATTCCGTTGTTATTGGATGGTAATAAATCTTCGGAACGATTGGATCCATTTGGTACTAAGGCCAGAAGATTGGAAAATTATCTCTTAGAAGAAAATGATGGACGGGAAGAACGCACCGGATATCTTTATATGGAATTTAAAAGGAGAGAGAGTGATACCTTTCTTACCATCGGTATCGGAATGTGTGCAAAGAGGAATAAACGGTTAGATTCCTGGCATTTTTTTATTAATGACGGACGAAGGATAGGAAAAGATTTTTTCCTGTACAAAGATAAAAAGAATAAGTTTACGTTAACGAAAAAAGAATTGATCAATCGTTTGGGCGAAGGTGGACAAGTGGTAGATTCGCCCAAAGATTACATGCGAATAGTAAATGATCGCCTATTTGGATATGAAACGGTAGAAGAGTACAAAGAATTGGTTGACTTGTTGATTCAGCTTCGTACACCAAAATTGTCAAAAGATTTTAAACCAACAGTGTTAAATGAAATTTTAAGTAACGCACTACAGCCATTATCTGAGGAAGATCTTAGACCTATGTCGGAAGCGATTGAAAATATGGACCAGTTGAAGAATCGATTGGAAGCATTAAAAAAGAGCAAAATTGCTGCTGGAAAATTAAATGTCAGTTATGAAAATTATAATAGAAGTGTATTGTTAGAAAAAGCAAGAGAGTATTCGAATGACTTAAAACAATTAAAAATGTTTGAAGATAAAGAAAAAACAATTGTTCATATTACTGAAGAATTGCAAAAAAAGATGCATGAGCAAAAAGAGATAGAACAAGAAAAAGAGTTAGAGCAGGAAAAGTTAGAAAAGCAGAAACAGGAACTGGATAAAAACGATGTTAGTCAGCTTATGAAGCAACAGGTAGAGTTACAGGATAAAATTGCGAAAAAGCAACGAATGATTTCGGATAAAGAAAAGCAGGTAGAAAAGAAGGAAGATAGTTATAAAGAAACAGAAGGAAAACAAAAAGATTATTTGCAGAAAAAAGAGCTGGCTGTGGATGAAATAGAGGACAAATTTTTGGAGATGGATGAAATATTTCAAATTTTAAGCTTTGATGAACATAGTTTTATGAAGGACGAATTGCAAAAATCTTTGGATCAGGTGTATTCTTTTGATACAATTTTACAACAAGTTTCTAATATGAAAGAACATGTGGTACAAGGAATTGAAATTTTGGAAAAGGAAAAAACAGAGAGCCAAAAATACGAAGATTTACAAGTAAAACATTATAACGAAGAAAAAGTAAAAAAACAATTAGAACGTGAACAGATTGTATTGCAGGAGCAAGAAGCGCAAGTAAAGAGTGAATGGATAGAAAAATTTTATCAGTGGAATAGAAAGAATAAAGAATTGACACTGTTAGAGGAAATGCAACAAAGAATTGTTACAGAGATAGAAACATTCACGCAGGAAAAAGATTTTTCTGATGTAAAAGATTTGGTTAGAAAAGAAAGAAATAGGAAGGAACAAGAAGTAAAAACTACATTGTTCGATGCGGAAAGGCAGCAGAAGGAACAGCAGGAACAAGTGACAATATTAGAAACTACTTTACAGGAGTGGTTGGATCAAAAGGATCCAGAGCCGGTTCGAGATGAGGTTGTGCAGAAAAATCGAGAATGGTTGAAAAGTCAAAACATTCCATACGAGCCATTTTATAAAGTGTTAGATTTTACGGAACAATGTAGCGAACAACAGCGAAACCGTTTAGAAGAGGCATTGCTGAAGATGGGATTGCTGGACGCACTTGTAGTCCCTGGTAATTATAAAGAGCAAGTTCTTGCTTTTCGTGAAGGGCACAGTGATACTTACATTTTTTCTGATGGAGCATGGTTAGAAAAAAACATCACGGAATTTTTAGATGTCACTATGGAAAGTGCAGATATTGTTTTTTATCAGGAAATAACCAATCTATTACAGACAATTGGAATTTCTACAGTGGGAAGTACACGTCTTTCTGAAAATGGATTTCAGATTGGGAATTTATACGGAACACTTGCTGGAAATTATGAAGCTACGTTTATAGGTGTGAAGGCAAGAGCAGAATTTCGTGAGAAAAAAATAAAAGAATTACAGGGACAATTACAACTATCTAAAATGGAATTAGCACGCATGGAAGATTTTGTTAAGGAGTTAAGAACGTCTTTAAAATGTTTGGATGAAGAATTTTTAACTTTTCCAAAAGAAGTAGATATTAAGCTTGCTGTTCGACAAAGTTATGATTGTACGATTCGACTAGAAAATCAGTTGTCAATCGTTGAAACGATTGAATTAGAAATGCAGGAACAAGAAAAATTGCTGCGTGAGGTGCGATTGGAGGCTGCAGAAATTTGTAGGCATGTGTATGTTCGAAAAAATTTGCAAGATTTTAAAGAGGCAAAAATTGAATTAGAAGAATATGATAAGTCATTGATAGAGTTGAAAGCGCTACATGAAAAATATTTGCAAATTTTAGAGATGCTTCAAAACATACAAGATCAATTAGAAGAACAACTGTATGATTTGGATGAATTGCGTTATGATTTGAATAATCAAAATAGAGAGTGCAGACATTTACAGTCGGATCTTGAGGCATGCGAGGAACAGTTAAAATTAAAAGATGTAGATTCTATTAAAGAAAAATTGGCATATTGCGTAAAACGTTTGCAGGAACTACCAAATGAAATCAAAGAGTCTGCAATTTCTTATAAGGGCTTTGAAAAAGACCTGGAAAAGAATCAGGAAGAATTTGAAAAAACGAAAACACAGCAACAGAAAAAAATACAGGAAGTAGCTTTAAGTGAGTGTGCATTTACGGATGAATACGCATTAAAATATGTAAATGAATGTGATTTAGAAGGAAGTGCTCAGGAATGTGCAGATTTTGTGGTGACTACTTTACAGGAGCTTGTCAGAAAGACATCCGATGAGTATAGAGAGGAATTGCAAGAGAGATTCTTTAAGTATTTGAATGAAATGACAGATTTTTCATTGACAATAAAGCATTTGTTCCAATCAGAGTGTTATAAGGAGTATGCTCAAGAAGAAAAAGCATCTAAGTATCAGCGTTTGGATATTGTAGGAAAATATAAAGGAAAGGAAGTTGCGTTTCGCATCATCCAAAGAGGAATTACAGAAGATTTAGAAATACAGGAAAAACTTGTAAGTGATAAGGACCGGGAACTTTTTGAAACGATTTTGGCGCAAACTGTCAGTAAGAAGATTCGGGCTAAAATTTATAAGAGTGAAGAATGGGTTGCCAATATGAATAAACTAATGGGAAGTATGAACACTTCTAGTGGTTTGAAGTTAAGCCTTCGCTGGAAAAAGAAAAAAGCAGAGAGTGAGGAAGAACTGGATACCAGTGCGTTAGTGGATTTATTAAAAAAAGATGTAGGCATTTTGAGTGAAACAGAATTAGAAAAAATGTCTCGTCATTTTCAATATAAGGTAGCACAAGCAAGAAGACGCATGGAAGAGTCTGGAAATACAACCAGTTTTCATGGAATTATGAAAGATATTCTTGACTACCGAAATTGGTTTGAATTTCAATTATATTTCCAAAAAACAGGAGAAAATATAAAGGAATTAACGAATACTGCATTTTTTACCTTTAGTGGAGGCGAAAAAGCGATGGCGATGTATGTACCGTTATTTTCGGCTGTGGTTGCAAAATATCAGGGGGCTAGAGCAGATGCGCCAAGATTGGTATCTTTAGATGAGGCTTTTGCGGGTGTAGATGAAAATAACATTAGTGATATGTTCCGACTTATGGTAGAATTGAATTTTCAGTTTATCATCAATTCTCAGCTTTTGTGGGGAGATTGTGATACAGTTCCAAATCTTTCTATTTATCAGTTGCTACGACCTGAGAATGCGAAGTATGTATCCGTGCTACCATATCATTGGAATGGAAAAGTTCGGACTTTAGTAACAGAGGGTAGTTGATATGCAAAATACAAAATTATTAGAGGAGGCGGTCTCCTATTTTAAACAGGAAGGATTTCGTCGGCTCATGTTGGGATTTCAGGAACGTTATGCATCCTTAGGACATGTAGGAGGGAGTGTTTTACTTTCAAATCCTAAAGAAGAAGAAAGAGATGCATTAGAAGGCTTTCTGCAAACGAATTGCCATAAACAAAAAAATCTTACGGTTTCTGAAAAAGCTTTTTCTCATGCTTTGGAAAAGTCTAAATTTGCAGAAGTAACGTTAGAAGAAATCTTGGAAAAAGTATGTAGTAGTCCATTGATATCTAAAAAAGAAATACAAGTACAAAAAGAAGTAGAGAGTCAGAAACATTTTCAGAAACTTCTCGATAAATTTGAACATACTAGAGCAGAGAAATGGTTGCAACAGATTTTAGATGAAAAATGCCCACCCTATTTAGGAATAAAAAAATGGGAGAAGGAAGATTATTTGGATTTTCATAGCCAATTTGCTTATGTGCTTGAGGCAATTAATGCATTACCTATATATAAAAATCGGAAAATGCGGTTGCCTGTATTCGCTGCTGAAATTACAGGAAATCCACACGCTTTTGATGAAAATAAAAGATTGTTTCGATATTTGTTATATGGTATATGTGCTATATTACAAATAGAATATAAAAATCAGTGTGCGGAAGATCGTGCGGAAATTTTATATGATGCAGGCATTTTAAAAGATGATATTTCGAGTTTTGTTACATGTTATGGTATTCGTGGCATTTGTGAAGATAGTACTTTTCATATGGGAATGAATGGCTATATCGAACGACAAGAATTACAGCAGTTAACGCTTTCTAATCTGAGCAATCTAAAGAGGGTTTTGACGCCGAATAAGAGAGTATATGTAGTAGAAAATCCATCTGTTTTTCGTTATTTAACGGAACAGGACGTTTTCAAAAATGAAGCTATCGTTTGTGGAAATGGTCAACTTCGAATTGCTGTTTTTGTGCTATTAGATTTGTTAGTGGAAGAAAATGTGACTATTTTTTATGCGGGGGATTTTGATCCAGAAGGATTGAAAATTGCTCAAAAAGTGATTGATCGCTATGGAAATAATGTTAAATTGTGGTGTTATAATCGAGACGATTTTATGGCGGCAAGCGTAAAAATAAAATCTATTTCTTTTGCAAGGGTAAAGAAATTGCAACAGCTGAAACATCCTAGTTTAAAAAAGGTAGCTGAATGGATTATGGATGAAAAAAAGTTGGGATACCAAGAAAATATATTAGAACATTATTTGTCTTTTAAATTACATGCTTCTGGTAATGAAGATGTATGAAAGGACACAATGGACACTATATATATGAAAAAAATATGTGGTATGATACAAGGCTGTTAGAATGCAAAAAAATCCAATAATATGGTTTGACATTGGAAAAGACGGTATTACTTGCTTAGGTTTAGATATTGAGTTAATTATCATAGCATGGTATAATGAGCTGGTTCATAAAAATAGAATGAAAAAGGTATTCGTTGTCATAGAATAAATTGTGAATCACCAAATAATGGAGGAAAAATTATTATGTGTGGAATTGTAGGATTTAATGGAAATCATCAGGCTGCTCCTATTTTATTGGATGGTCTTTCAAAATTAGAGTATCGTGGATATGATTCAGCGGGGATTGCGGTTCGTAATGGAACGTCAAATGTAGAAATTATAAAAGCAAAAGGCAGATTGCGGATTTTAGCTGAAAAAACAAATGATGGAAAGGCATTGCATGGTACCTGTGGTATCGGACATACCAGATGGGCGACACATGGGGAACCATCAGAGGAGAATGCACACCCTCATTGCAGTGATGATGGAAATGTAGTAGCAGTACATAATGGTATCATTGAGAATTATCAAGAATTAAAAGATAAGCTTGTGCGAAAAGGGTATGAGTTTTATTCTTCTACGGATACAGAAGTAGCAGTAAAATTGATTGATTATTATTACAAAAAATATGAGGGAACACCAGTCGATGCGATTAATCATGCAATGATTCGTATACGAGGTTCCTATGCATTGGCGGTTATGTTCAAAGAATATCCAGAAGAAATTTTTGTAGCAAGAAAAGATAGCCCAATGATTATCGGTGTGGCAAATGGAGAGTCCTATATTGCATCGGATGTGCCTGCCATCCTAAAATATGCTAGAAAAGTATATTATATCGGAAATATGGAAATCGGACACTTACAGAAAGGTAAAGTGACCTTCTATAATCTGGATGGCGATGAGATTAAAAAAGATCTTGTGGAAATCAAATGGGATGCAGAAGCAGCAGAAAAAGCTGGTTTTGAACATTTTATGATGAAGGAGATTCACGAACAGCCAAAGGCGGTACAGGATACCATTCATTCCGTATTACGTGAAGATGAAAAAACAAAGAAAAAATATATTGATTTAAGTGAAGTTGGTTTGACCGATAAAGATATAAAAAATATTTCTCAGATTTATATTGTGGCTTGTGGCTCTGCTTATCATGTAGGTGTGGCGGCGCAGTATGTAATAGAAGATTTGGCTCGGATACCTGTTCGTGTAGAGTTAGCTTCTGAATTTCGTTATCGTAAACCAATCTTAGACAAAGATGGATTGGTGATTATTGTAAGTCAGTCTGGAGAAACGGCAGATAGTCTGGCAGCATTACGAGAGGCAAAGGCATTAGGTATAAAGACACTTGCCATTGTAAATGTAGTGGGAAGTTCCATTGCCAGAGAAGCGGATAATGTATTTTATACACTGGCAGGACCGGAAATTGCAGTGGCAACAACAAAGGCATATAGTACACAGTTGATTGCGTCTTATTGCTTGGCAATCCAATTTGGTAAAGTTCGTGGAGAGTTAAAGAGTGATGCGTATAAAAATTTAATAGACGAATTACAAACGTTACCAGATAAGATTCAAAGAATTATTGAAGATAAAGAGAGAATACAGTGGTTTGCCGCAAAACAGGTGAATGCAAAAGATATTTTCTTTATTGGAAGAGGAATCGATTATGCAATCAGTCTGGAAGGAAGCTTAAAGATGAAGGAAATCAGCTATATCCATTCGGAGGCATATGCAGCGGGCGAATTAAAACATGGAACGATTTCGCTGATTGAGGATGGTACGCTGGTTATTGGTGTGCTAACACAAAGTGAGCTATATGAGAAAACAATTTCAAATATGGTAGAGTGTAAGAGTCGTGGTGCTTACTTGTGTGGATTGACAAGTTATGGTAATTACAATATTGAAGATACGGTAGATTTTACCACGTATATACCTAAAACAGATGTACATTTTGCCGCATCATTGGCAGTTGTTCCGTTACAATTAATGGGATATTATGTATCTGTTGCCAGAGGATTGGACGTAGATAAACCTAGAAACCTGGCAAAAAGTGTAACAGTAGAATAGAAAATAAAAAAACGATTGAAAAGAGAGGAGTAGGGAGAATACTCCCTAAAAGAAGAGTATGAAGTATGATTATGTAATTGTTGGAGCAGGATTATATGGTGCAGTATTTGCACAGGAAGCAAAAAAAGCAGGGAAAAAGGTTCTTGTAATTGATAAGAGAAACCACATTGCTGGTAATGTGTATACAGAAGAAAGTGAAGGAATCCATGTTCATAAGTATGGTGCACACATTTTTCACACAAACAATAAACAGGTATGGGAGTATGTGAATCAGTTTGCAGAATTTAATCGGTTTACAAATTCTCCAGTAGCAAACTATAAGGGAGAATTATTTTCATTGCCATTTAATATGTATACCTTTAACAAAATGTGGGGTGTAGTGACACCAAAAGAAGCAGAAGAAAAGATCGAGGAACAGAAGAAAAAGGCTGGAATTACAGAACCACATAACTTGGAAGAACAAGCAATTAGCCTAGTAGGCACAGATATTTATGAAAAATTGGTAAAAGGCTATACAGAAAAGCAATGGGGAAGACCATGTACGGAATTACCTGCTTTTATAATTAAACGATTGCCTGTTAGATTGACGTTTGATAATAATTATTTTAATGCAATCTATCAGGGAATTCCAATGGGTGGTTATACAAAAATGGTTTCGAATATGTTGGAAGGCATAGAAGTGAAAACGGGAATCGATTATTTAAAAGAAAAAGAGAAATATGATTCTATGGCGGATAAGATAGTTTATACTGGAGCCATTGATGCATACTTTAATTATCAATTAGGTGCATTGGAATATCGTTCTGTTCGATTTGAGACAGAAACGCTTGACATACCGAATTTTCAGGGAAATGCAGCGGTAAATTATACAGATGCAGAGACACCATGGACAAGAATTATTGAGCATAAGTGGTTTGAATTTGGAAAAGATGCAGCAGGTAAGGATATTCCAAAAACGATTATCAGTCGCGAATATTCTTCCGAATGGAAACAGGGAGACGAACCATACTATCCAGTAAATGACGAAAAAAATAGTGCCAGATATGCAGAGTATCGAAAATTTGCAGACAAGGAGCAAAAGGTTATTTTTGGTGGTAGATTAGGCGAATATAAATATTATGATATGGATGCCGTAATTGCAGCAGCTTTAGAAATGGCGCAAAAAGAATTACATTAATCCTATTTTGGTTATAAAATAATCCAAGTCGACATAAAGATAAAACAGTTGACATTTTCATTTGATGGGAGTAAAATGGCTTTAATAAATGAAACCAGTGATTGAGAGAAGTAGCGAAAGACAGATGAATTTCAGAGAGTCGCAAAATGGTGTGATTGCGGCAAACAGGTTTTTAGTGAATGGACTCATAAGGGCGGGAAGAACAGCAGATGCTTAGTAATACCCGACGGTGTATCGAACCGTTATATTCGATTGTGTATGTCAGTACATTATGAGTGGATGCAGTTGCATCAAAAAAGGTGGTACCGCGAGTGAATATTTACCCGTCCTTAATATTTTATTAAGGGCGGTTTTTTTGTTTTAAAAGGAGTGTTTTAGATGGCAATACCTAGTTTAGAAGAAGCAAAACAATATGCAAAAGATGGTTACAAGATGATTCCTGTTGCAAGCGAAATTTTTTCGGATTTGATTACACCAATAGAGGTGCTTCGCAAATTGAAGGCGAAAAGTGAGCATTGTTATATATTAGAAAGCGTAGAGGAACAGGCATTTATGAGCCGCTATACGTTTTTGGGATTTAATCCTAAATATGATGTAACTTGTACAAATGGAATTCTTACAATGAAAGATATGGATGGAAAAGTGCTTAGGGAAGTAAAAGAGATGCATCCAGGTGAATTTATAACAGAAATATTGAAGGATTATAAAAGCCCTAAGATTGATGGATTTCCTACTTTTACGGGCGGTTTTGTAGGCTATTTTTCCTATGACTACTTAAAATATAGTGAACCAAAATTGAAATTGGATGCAAAGGATGAAGATGGTTTCCAGGATGTAGATGTAATGCTTTTTGATAAGGTAATTGCCTATGATAACATTAAGAAAAAAATTATCCTAATTGTAAATGCATCTGCAGAAGATTTGGAACATAGTTATGAGCAAGCAGTTAAGGATATTGAGGAATTAAAAGATATTATTAGACATGGGGAGAAAGCAGAAATTCCAACAGCAAACTTGAAATCCGAATTTAAGCCTTTGTTTGATAAGGAGCAATATTGCAAAATGGTAGAGAAGGCAAAGAAATATATTAAAGAAGGAGATATTTTTCAGGTTGTTTTGTCCAACCGCTTGGCCGCGGATTTTGAAGGAAGTTTGTTTGACGTATATCGTGTGCTTCGTACCCTAAATCCTTCACCATATATGTTTTATTTTAGTGGAGATGCCATTGAGGTTGCGGGAGCTTCTCCAGAAACTTTGGTTAAATTAGAAGATAAAAAACTTTTGACATTTCCATTAGCAGGAACCAGACCAAGAGGAAAATCAAAAGAAGAAGATTTAGAATTGGAACGCGGCTTATTAGCAGATCCAAAAGAGTGTGCAGAACATAACATGCTAGTGGATTTGGGACGAAATGATTTAGGAAAAATCAGTAAATTTGGTTCTGTAAAATTGGATAAATACATGCAGATTGAACGCTATTCACATGTTATGCATATTGGCTCAACCGTAGAGGGAGAACTTCGTGACGATTGTAAAACAATTGATGCGGTAGATGCAGTATTGCCGGCAGGAACATTATCAGGTGCTCCAAAGATACGTGCTTGTGAGATTATCAATGAGTTAGAAGATAATAAACGCGGCATTTATGGAGGGGCCATTGGATATATCGATTTTGCAGGAAATTTGGATACTTGTATTGCAATTCGTATTGCCTACAAAGTAAAAGATAAGATAATGGTTCGTTCTGGTGCAGGTATTGTAGCAGATTCTGTTCCTGAAAGCGAATTTCAGGAATGCTTAAATAAGGCTCGTGCAGTGTTAAATGCAGTTGAACAGGCATCTGCTATGGGAAAGGAGGAAGAATAATATGATACTTTTAATAGATAATTATGATAGTTTTTCTTACAATCTTTTTCAATATGTAGGTACGATAAATCCTGATATAAAGGTAATTCGAAATGATGCTTGTACTTGTCAGGAAATAGAAGAAATGAATCCAAGTCATATTTTATTGTCACCAGGACCTGGAAAGCCAAGTGATGCTGGTATTTGTGAAGACGTGATTCGATATTTTAAAGGAAAAGTTCCTATTTTAGGTGTATGTTTAGGACATCAGGCAATTTGTGAGGTATTTGGTGCTACGGTTTCTTATGCAAAGCAGTTAATGCATGGAAAACAGTCTATAGCAAAATTGGATACCAATGCAGATATTTTTAAAGGAATTGCCCCTGATGTAAAAGTGGCTCGTTATCATTCTCTTGCCGCATTGGAAGAAAATTTCCCAGAATGTTTACAGGTGATTGCAGAGACAGCGGATGGAGAAATTATGGCTGTAAAACATAAAGAGTATGAAATTTATGGCTTACAATTTCATCCAGAATCAATTATGACACCAGATGGCATGCAAATGCTTAGAAATTTCTTTGAGATAAAATAATTATAACATGTATTGTGGAATGTATAGGAGGATATAGATATGATTCAAGAAGCAATTGCAAAATTAGTTAAGAATGAAAATTTAACATACGACATTGCAGCAGACGTAATGGATGAAATTATGAGTGGAAAGGCTACAGACGCACAGAAGGCAGCCTTTTTAACAGCTATGCATATGAAAGGCGAAACGATTGATGAGATAACAGCTTGTGCGGCAATTATGCGTAAACATTGTGGCGTATTTTCTTATGATGTTCCAGAAGTAATTGATATTGTAGGTACAGGTGGAGATTGTGCCGGAACCTTTAATATTTCTACTTTGGCATCTGTTGTGGCATCCAGCGTTGGTGCAAAAGTTGCAAAACATGGAAATCGTGCGGCATCTAGTAAGTGTGGTACTGCGGATGTATTAGAAGAGTTAGGTGTAAATTTAATGGCAGATGAGAAGGTAAGTGCTTCTTGTTTGGAAGATTTTGGACTCTGTTTCCTTTTTGCTCAAAAATATCATACAGCAATGCGATTTGTAGGTGCGGTGCGAAAGGAAATTAAGATACCGACTGTATTTAATTTATTAGGACCTCTTGCAAATCCTGCAAAAGCAAATTTACAGTTGTTGGGAGTGTATGATGAGTCCCTTGTAAAACCATTGGCAACCGTTCTTTCTAATTTAGGTGTAAAAAGAGGTATGGTAGTATATGGAAACGATTGTTTGGATGAAATTTCTATGAGTGCTACAACGACAGTATGTGAGTTTAACGACGGAAAATTTGAGGAATATACATTAGATCCTGAAAAATATGGTTTCTCTTTGTGTAAAAAAGAAGACTTAGTAGGAGGAACTCCAACTGAAAATGCTGCGATCGCAAAAGCAATTTTAGATGGTGAAAAAGGTCCGAAAAGAGATGCAGTAGTAATCAATGCGGCAGCAGCGCTTCATATAACAAACCAAATCACTATAGAGGAAGGAATTGCATTGGCACAAGAAGCAATTGACAGCGGAAAGGCAAAGGCACAGTTAGAAAAGTTTATTGCTGCAACAAACGCCTAAGGAAATGGAGAGATAACATGATTTTAGAAGAAATTGCAGAACGTACGAAAGTGCGTGTGGCAGAACAGAAAAAGAAAGTTTCCTTAGAGGAAATAAAGACAAAAGCATTGGAGATGGATGCCAATATAGGCTTCCCTTTTCTAAAAGCATTACAACAGGAAGATATTTCTTTTATTTGTGAAGTAAAGAAAGCATCTCCATCCAAAGGACTGATAGCACCAGATTTTCCTTATGTGGAGATTGCCAAAGAATATGAGGAGGCTGGTGCAGCGGCAATTTCCGTTCTTACAGAGCCTTACTATTTTCAGGGCAAGAATGAATATTTAGAGGAAATTGTGAAAAATGTCACAATCCCAGTATTGCGAAAAGATTTTACGGTTGATGAATATATGATTTATGAGGCGAAAACAATTGGAGCCAGTTGTGTACTTCTTATTTGTGCCATTTTGGATTTGCCTACGCTGAAAAAATATTTAGATTTAGCACATTCGCTTGGTTTGTCAGCAATTGTAGAAGCACATGACGAAGAAGAAGTTAAAATGGCTTTAGAATCCGGGGCGAAGATAATCGGTGTAAATAATCGAGATTTGCGTACATTTACGGTTGATATTAATAACAGTGCCAGATATCGAAAAATGGTGCCAGAAGATATTGTTTTCATTTCTGAAAGTGGTATTAAGACAGCTGCGGATATTCAAAAACTTAGAGAAAATGGTACAAATGCTGTTTTAATAGGTGAAACGTTTATGCGTAGCGCAGATAAGAAAGCTGCATTGAAAGAGTTGAGAGGAAAGTAGATAGGAGCAAACTTGCTTTCTGGTTCGTTCTATGGTATTATGGGTTTGAATTTAGTGGAAAGTAATGTGATTGTGTTAAATCGCAATTCCTTATTTTCCGCCAGAACAGTTACAAAATGAATAGGAAAGGGCATATTAAGTTATGTAGGTGATAAAATGAAAGTATTAGTGACCGGAGGAGCTGGGTTTATTGCCAGTCATACAGACGTGGAATTATTACAGGCTGGATATGAAGTTGTAGTTTTGGATAATCTTTATAATGCCAGTGAAGAAGCTTTAAAGCGAGTAGAAAAGATTACAGGTAAGCCTGTGACGTTTTATAAAGAAGATATCCGTAACGAAGCTGGTATGGAAGAAATCTTTAAAAAAGAAAAACCAGATGCAGTAATTCATTTTGCTGGATTGAAGGCAGTTGGTGAAAGTTGTCGTGAGCCGTTAAAATACTTTGATAACAATTTTACGGGAACCATTAATCTTTTAAAAGTGATGGAACGTACAGGATGCAAAAATCTTGTATTTAGTTCTTCTGCAACTGTATATGGAATTCCGGAAACTGTGCCAATTACAGAAGATGCACCGCTTTCTGTTTTAAACCCATACGGAAGAACAAAACTTGTCATTGAGGATATGCTTCGTGATATTTATGCAGCAGATTCTACATGGAATATTGCGCTGCTCCGTTATTTTAATCCGATTGGAGCCCATGAAAGTGGCGAAATCGGAGAAGACCCACAGGGAATTCCAAACAATTTGCTTCCATATGTTGCAAAAGTGGCAGTTGGAGAGTTAGAATGTATCAATGTGTTTGGAGACGATTATGACACACCGGATGGAACTGGAGTACGTGATTATATCCATGTTGTAGATTTGGCAATTGGACATATTAAGGCTTTGGAAAAATTGGCAACAAATCCAGGCATTGTTACATATAATCTTGGAACAGGAATTGGATATAGTGTATTGGATATTATTCATAACTTCGAAAAAGCATGTGGTAAGACATTGCCATACAAGATTGTAGAAAGAAGACCTGGGGATGCTGCAATTTGTTATTCTGACCCTACAAAAGCAGAAAAGGAATTAGGCTGGAAAGCGGAACGTGGAATTGATAAAATGTGTGAAGATTCTTGGAGATGGCAGTCTAAAAATCCAAAGGGCTACAATGCATAGTTAGTAAACGAAAATGAAATAGATAAAAGGGACATGGTGACACGTACCAATGTCCTTTTTTACTCTATAAAGTAAAATCTATAAAAGTCTATGTGAGGATGTAGCAAGTATTGGAAGAAAAGTAAAATAGATTTCTTAGAAAGTAAAATATAGACATAGAGAGTGAAAGAGAATCGTTTGCTTGGTTCTAAAAATGAAAATAGAAGATGGAGATATAGGATGGCAAAAAAATTTTATGCAGTAAAAATTGGAAGAAAGCCTGGAGTATATAAGACATGGGCGGAGTGTAAAGCACAAGTGGATGGTTTTTCTGGTGCAACCTATAAAAGTTTTTTATCCTTGGAGGAGGCAGAGCAATTTATAGGAGCAAATAGCGAGAAGAAAAGTACATCGGTACAAAAACGGGCAGAAAATGGTGGAAACAAAAAAAATGGAAATGCAAAAAATGCTTTATATCCAGATATGAAAGATGTACTTTCTAATCCGACTACAGATATTGCGGTAGCATATGTAGATGGAAGTTATCATAATGGTACAAAAGAATTTTCATATGGTGCTGTGGTTGCTTTTGACGGAAAAGAATATTGTTTTTCAGAAAAAGTTGAAGATGAATCTTTGGTTTCTATGCGTAACGTAGCAGGGGAAATAAAGGGTGCGGAGTGTGCCATGCGTTTTGCGTTGGAACATGGTTGCAAAGAAGTATATATCTATCATGATTACGAAGGCATTGCAAAATGGTGTTTAGGAGAATGGAAAACGAATAAAGAAGGGACTAAAGCTTACAAAGCTTTTTTTGATTCTATTCAGGAAAAAATTCAGATCTATTTTGTAAAAGTGAAGGGACATTCGGATGATTATTATAACGATTTGGCAGATTCTCTTGCAAAGAAAGCATTGGGAATAGGATAGTGTAGAAGCGGCTACAACATGTAGTACATAAGTTTAATGCTACGCACTCCTTTGAACTGTAACTTGAATTATGTGTATAATAATGCTACAATAAAAATAATTATGCAAAAGAATAAAAAAGGAGATAGAATATGAAAGGAATTGTATTGGCTGGTGGAAGCGGAACACGTTTATATCCACTGACAACAGTTACATCAAAACAGTTGTTGCCCATTTATGATAAACCGATGATCTATTATCCGATATCCGTTTTAATGGATGCGGGAATTCGCGACATATTAATTATTTCAACTCCAAATGATACTGCGCGTTTTGAGGCATTGCTTGGTGACGGACACCAGTTTGGTATTAATTTGACATACAAAATTCAGCCATCGCCAGATGGATTGGCACAGGCGTTTCTTATTGCGGAGGATTTTATTGGTGAAGATACCGTAGCCATGGTTCTTGGAGATAATATTTTCCATGGTCATGGTTTGAAGAAGCGTTTAGTGGCAGCCGCTAGTAAGAAAAAAGGTGCCACCGTTTTTGGGTATTATGTAGATGATCCGGAGCGATTTGGAATTGTCGAGTTTGATGAAAATAATCGAGCTATTTCCATAGAGGAAAAGCCAGAGCATCCAAAGAGTAATTATTGTGTTACTGGTTTGTACTTTTATGACAATCGTGTTGTAGATTTTGCAAAAAGTTTGTCTCCGTCTGAGCGAGGCGAATTGGAAATTACAGACTTAAATAAGATTTATTTAGAAAAAGGGGAATTAGAGGTTTCTTTGCTTGGGCAAGGATTTACCTGGTTGGATACAGGTACACATGAATCTTTAGTTGATGCCACAAATTTTGTTCGTACTGTTGAAATGCATCAGCATAGAAAAATTGCATGTTTGGAAGAAATTGCATATTTAAACGGATGGATTTCGAAAGAAAAATTAGAGGAAATTTATCAGAAATACAAAAAAAATCAATACGGTGCATATTTAAAAGATGTAATGGATGGGAAATATCTGATTTAACACTATCAAGAAAGTCCCCCCACTTCTATTGCGTAGAGCAATAGGTGGTGGGTGGGGACTTTTACAAAGAAACATAGAAAGGATCGAAAAGAAAAAATGAAGATTTTAATTACAGGAGGAGCCGGTTTTATTGGAGGAAATTTTGTACATCATATGGTGAACAAATATCCAGAATATGATATCGTAAATTTGGATTTACTTACTTATGCTGGAAATTTAGAGACATGTAAACCAGTTGAAAATAAACCAAATTATAAGTTTGTTCGTGGTGATATTGCGGATCGTCCCTTTATTATGGATTTATTTGCAAAAGAAAAATTTGATATTGTTGTAAACTTTGCTGCTGAAAGTCATGTGGATCGTTCTATTACAGATCCAGGCATTTTTGTGCAGACAAATGTTATGGGAACACAAGTATTATTGGATGCATCGAAAGAATATGGTGTAAAAAGATATCATCAGGTATCCACAGATGAGGTATATGGAGACTTACCTTTAGATAGACCAGATTTATTTTTTACAGAGGAAACTCCATTACATACTTCAAGTCCATACAGTTCTAGTAAAGCCAGTGCAGATTTGTTTGTATTGGCATACTATCGTACGTATGGATTGCCGGTGACAATTTCACGTTGTTCCAACAATTATGGTCCATATCATTTTCCAGAAAAATTGATTCCTCTTATGATTAGCCGAGCATTGGCAGATGAGGAACTTCCCGTGTATGGAAAGGGAGAGAATGTACGTGATTGGCTTCATGTATCTGATCATTGTCAGGCAATTGATCTTATCATTCATAAGGGAACAGTTGGAGAAGTTTATAATGTTGGTGGACATAATGAACGCACTAATTTAGAAGTTGTTAAGACGATTTTAAAAGCATTGGATAAACCAGAAAGTTTGATCAAATATGTAACGGATCGTCCAGGACATGATTTGCGTTATGCAATCGATCCAACAAAGTTAGAAACAGAATTAGGATGGAAACCTCAATATACTTTTGATACTGGTATTAAGCAGACGATACAATGGTATCTTGATAACAAAGAATGGTGGCAAAATATTTTATCTGGTGAATATGCAAAATACTTTGATAAAATGTATGGAAAACGTTTATAATCATTCTTGCAAGACAGACTTGGACTTGAATAGATGGTAACCGTTCGGTTAAAACAACACATAAGGTTTCGTTATATGTTTGATATCTTAGAGATATTCTTGACTGAATTGTTACAATAGGAGTGCATAGAAAAGAGGTTATTATGAGAATATTAGTAACAGGTGTAAAAGGACAACTTGGACATGATGTGATAAAAGAATTGGAAAAGCGTGGACATACAGCAATCGGTGTGGATGTTCAAGAAATGGATATTACAGATGCAAATGCGGTAGATATGGTTATTTCTCATTCTATGGTAGATGCAGTGATTCATTGTGCAGCATATACAGCAGTGGACGCTGCGGAAGACAATGTTGGCATTTGTAATAAAATAAATGTAGAAGGAACAGCCAATATTGCTAAAGTATGCAAGAAGATGGATATAAAAATGATTTATATTAGTACAGACTATGTGTTTGATGGTCAGGGAGAACGTCCATGGGAACCAGACGATAAAGTGACGGAACCATTAAATGTATATGGAATGTCTAAATTTTTGGGAGAGCGAGAGGTACAACGTTATCTTGAAAAATATTATATTGTGCGTATTTCCTGGGTGTTTGGTATCAATGGAAAAAACTTTGTAAAGACAATCTTACAATTAGGAGAAAATAACGGAGCGGTTAAAGTGGTAAATGATCAATTTGGTTCTCCAACATATACTGCGGATTTAGCTGGTTTATTAATCGATATGGCTGAAACAAATCGATATGGTATTTATCATGCAACGAATGAAGGATTTTGTTCTTGGTTTGACTTTACATGTGAGATTTTCAAACAGGCAGGATTGGATATTCCTATTACACCTGTGGATAGTGACACTTTTCCTACCAAGGCAAAGCGTCCTACAAATAGTCGTATGAGTAAAGAAAAGCTGACAGCAAATGGCTTCCATAAGCTTCCAACTTGGCAGGATGCAACAGCAAGATATGTCAAGTTGTTGTTAGAGCAGGAAGAAAAGTAAATTTTAGATAAAACAATAAAGGAAACGAGGAATAATTTCATGGGAAAAATAACAGTTACGAAATGCGATATTGAAGGATTATGTGTAATTGAACCGACTGTTTTTAAAGATGAGAGAGGTTTCTTTATGGAAACCTATAATCAGAATGATTTTGTGGAGGCTGGCCTTGATATGGTTTTTGTGCAAGATAATCAGTCTATGTCAACAAAGGGTGTTTTAAGAGGTTTACACTTTCAAAAGAACTTTCCACAGGGAAAATTAGTTCGAGTGGTCAGAGGTGCGGTTTTTGATGTTGCTGTAGATTTGAGAAAATCGTCTGCAACATTTGGAAAGTGGTTTGGAGTAGAGTTGTCCGCAGAAAATAAAAAGCAATTTTATATTCCAGAAGGTTTTGCACATGGCTTTTTAGTTTTATCAGATGAGGCAGAATTTGTATATAAATGTACGGACTTTTATCATCCGAATGATGAAGGTGGATTAGCGTGGAATGATGAAGAAATTGGAGTACAATGGCCAATTACAAAAGATATGGAATTAATCATTTCAGAAAAGGACCAGAAGTGGAAAGGATTAACAGATACAATGAAAGAGTTTTCTTTTCAATAAATAAGGCGTCTCATTTAAGGAGGAAACAATGAAAAAGAATATAATAAAAAGAACAATGGTATGTGCTTTGGCAGCTACTATGCTTGTTGGTTCTATGTCAGGATGCTCGACGAAAAAGCAAGAAAAAGGCAAAAAAGAAGAAAGCAAGAAGGATGACAGCAAGACCATTATAACAATAGGCGATGAAAAATATACGTTGGCAGATTTAATGTATTATGTTTATTCGGAAGAGGAAACAGGAGCATTATATAGCCAGGTTTATGAACAATTTTATGGAACCGATTATTGGGAGACAAAAATTGAAGAAAATGATAATAAAACAGGTGAAAAAGTCGCAAAAGACAATATTATCAACAATGTAGAACAAGATACCGTTTTATACAATGAAGCACTGAAAGCAGGCTATAGCTTATCGGATGATGATAAAAAAACTGCAAAGGATAATTACAATGATTTTGTGTCAAACCTTACAGATGAGCAACTTGCAGTAGAGGGTATGAAAGATGAATTACTTACTTATTTTGAGAGACAGGTTATAATTGACGAATACAAAGAATCTTTATTAAAAGAAAGTAAGTTTGACGCAGATAAAGTAACGGCTTCTGTCTCTAAAAAGGATTGTAGAGAATACGTGTATGAATATTATAGTATTAATAAAGAAGACGATGATAGTGGAAAAGCGTTTTCTGCAAAACAGATGAAAGAACGTTTAGCTGATTTAAAGCAGGTTAGCAAAAAAATTACCGCTAAAAATGATATGGAGTCATTGCTTACTGCTAAACAGAAAAAATATATTGAATATTCTGATGATTATATGGTAGAAGAAGATGGCGAAGGTTATGGAACTTATAAAAAAGTGAATGCAGATGCAATTGTGAAAGGTCTAAAAAATGGTCAAGTATCAGACATTGTGGAAACAGAATTTGCATATTATGTATTCCGCATGAATGATAATAATAACACAGAATATTATGATGAATCCGTTGACAATGCTTTAAATAAGGCTAGAGACAAGGTTTATAAAACAGCATTTGATGCAGTAAAGAAAGACTACAATATAACTGTAAATGATAAAGTATGGGATAAAGTAAAGATTGGTTCTCTTATTTATTTGACAGATGAAAACGAAGAAGATAGTTCTGAAGATGCTTCAAGTGATGCTAACACCTCTGAGAATGATTCTGAAGAAAATAATGATGGATTTACAATTGATGTAGAAGAATAGACGAAGAAAAAGAGATTATAAACGAAGGATGAAGGTTGTTTCGTTTATAATCTTTTTTTAACTTGAAGAGTTTTATGTTTTAACTTATGAAATGCGACAAAAATAATAGGCAAACAGTGCTTGTTATAAATCGTGTTTTTTATTATCTAAAAAATACGCATCAAAAAAAGGATTGTAAGTATATTTACAATCCTTTATAATAAGCCGACAAAGGGACTTGAACCCTCGACCTACTGATTACGAATCAGTTGCGCTACCAACTACGCCATGTCGGCAAAACAATGAAAACTTCACAAATGAAATCTCACACTGATAAATTATATTATACTCTGTGCGCTTTTTAAAGTAAAGTCTTGTTTTTTTGGCGTAGATGAGATAAACTAAATATTTATACTTAAATATCTTTAGTACGCCACAATGATACCACCATCATTCGCATAAAGGCTACTAATACCAGCTGTATCTACTAAAATGTAATCTTTAAATGGAATTTTATTCATAATAAGATTTTTTGTATATTCTGCACGTTCTAGATTATTGCAATGTGCAATGCCTAATGTTTTTTCTTTTGGATTGATCATATCTTTTTCAATAGCAGAAACCATTTTTTCTAATGCTTTTTTCATTCCTCGCCCTTGGTCTGCACGATTTATGGTTCCTTCTGGAGTGGAAGTCATAACAGCTTTAATATTTAATGTGTTACATAATAATGCAGTAACGGTGGATAAGCGGCCATTTCGTTGCAAAACATCTAAAGATTCTAGGACAAACTTCGTACACATTTCATCTCGATATTGCAAAATATCTTTTGTGATTTCTTCAAAACTTTTTCCTGTTTCTTCTAATTGTAGAATTCGAAGTGCTAATAAAGTTTGTCCAACCGATGCGGATTTAGAATCGATGACAAGGATATTTTTCTCAGGATTCTCCTTTAAATATAATTTTCTTGCGAGTTCTGCACTATTATAAGAACCGCTTAATTTTGAGGATAATGTAATTACAAAGATATCATCTCCGTGGTTGAATCGTTCCATATAAGCTTCTGGAGAAGGACATGCAGAGGTTAAAGCTTTTTTGCTGGCTTTCATTTTTTGTAACAAGTCTGCCTGTACAAACGACTCATCATCAATTATTTCGTTGTCATCTACTTGGATTGTTAATGGAACAATTTCGATATTTCCTGTTTTTCTTAATGTATCATTTAAATCTGTAGAACTATCACCAATAATTTTATATGACATAATATTTCCTCTTTTCTATTATAAAGTATTTTTCTCTTTTTTATGTAGTTTTGATTACTACTTATGATAACATTAGGACTATATGGTTGTCAAGAAGGAAGAAAGGATAACATTAAGAGGACAAATGGTAAATAATTGCTAAAAAGATATGCTTGGTAGAGCTAGACTTCAAGATAACAGAGAGTTAGCTTGCAGGAGGTGAAAATATTTTGCAAAAAACCTCCTAAGTAGATTTTAATTCATTTTGGTGTCTACTTAAGAGGTGTTTTGTTATATTGCAAAAGATGTTTTTTTATTTTAATTTGCTTACAATACAAGTATATGCAGAAGACATTAGGCGATCAAATGCATTTTTTTCCTCTGCTGATAAAGAATCAACTTTGCATTGCTGCTGTTTTTTTGTGGATGAAGTGATTGTTGTTACATCTGTTTTGGATATGTCTGGAACAGAAATATCTTCATTCATATATGCAAGAACTTTTTTTACATAATTTTGTGTTTCGGTATAAGGTGGAATACCACCGTATTTTTTTACAGCACCTTTCCCAGCATTATATGCAGCAAGTGCTAGTGAAACATCACCATTGTAATAATCTAAATTTCCTGCCAGTTCTTTTGCCCCTCCCATGATATTTTGCTGTGGATCATATAAATCTTTTACTCCTAGCTCACTGGCTGTTGCAGGCATAAGCTGCATAATTCCTACAGCACCTGCAGAAGAGACACAATTTGGATTGAAATCGGATTCTGCTTTGGCAACTGCTTTTAATAAATTTACTGGTATTTGATAAGTATCAGCAGCTTGTTGGAATATTTCTTCCAGTTCCTCCGAGCAGATGAGATTTGAATTTTTTCCATAATTTGCTGCATTTGTTAAAGATACTTCAAAAGAAGTATCTTGTTTTTCGGTTGCAGGTAATGCTGGTGGTTCGGTACTCATCATTACGGTAGAAGAATAATTGTTAATACGTTCGATCATCTATCGAATCCCCCTTGCAAATTTTCTATCATTTATTATACTTCCTGTTAGCAAAAAAAACAAGCTTACACAATGGTTTTTGACGAGTTGATTTTGGAAAAAGCAGAAACAAATAATAAATTCACAAAAAAACAATCAAAAAAAGTATAGGTTACAGTTCGAAGGTATATGAATTGTAACCGTTTTAGGCAATGCTATACATGAAAGATTATCCCAAACCGCACATGTTATACTTTGGTATGGTGTTTTCGGTACAGAAAATACCTACCTGTAACCAGTAACAAGTATGGAATTAGAACTTTTTGCGGGATATTTTACTTGTAAAATCATATATTGCATTATATAATTGAACAGTGATTAGTTACGTTCGAAAAAGGCTTAAAAGCCTATTATTTTAAACAAGAAATAATATTTTGAAATTTGAAAAAGATGTCTTGCGGATTGTTCTGTTTTTTGAAGTTCCATAATCTTGGCTTACTGGAAGGGGTGAGAGGTTGCATTGGAAAATAAGCTTAAATTGTATGGTTTTAATAATCTTACAAAAACATTAAGTTTTAATATTTATGATATTTGTTATACCGAAAGTGAAAAAGCAAGAAAAGATTATATTGATTATATCGATGAACAATACAATTCAGAACGTTTGACAAAGATTTTATGCAAAGTTACAGAAATTATTGGAGCACATATTTTAAATATTTCAAAACAGGATTATGAGCCACAAGGTGCTTCAGTTAATGTTTTGATTGCAGAGGAAAATATTTTACAAGAGCATATTGACGCCTCTTGTAATAAAGGAAAACTGGTTAGAGAAAATGATTGTATACATGCACATTTAGATAAAAGTCATGTGACGGTACATACATTCCCAGAATTTCATCCGGAAAATGCGATTTCTACTTTTCGGGTTGATATTGATGTCGCAACTTGTGGCAAAGTATCCCCGTTAAAAGTATTGAATTATCTCATTGGAAGTTTTGATTCGGATATTATCACGATTGATTATAAAGTACGTGGTTTTACCAGGGATTTAAATGGGAAAAAATGTTTTATGGACCATCGTATTACCTCTATACAGGATTATATTCAAGAAAACACATTGCAACGATACGATGCAATAGATGTAAATATGTATCAATCCAATCTGTTTCATACAAAAATGCTGATAAAGGAAATTGATTTGGATAACTATCTTTTTCATGTAAAAGAATCGGATCTGCCAATAGAAAAACAGAAAAATATAAAAGATATTCTTCGAAAAGAAATGATAGAAATTTATAGCGGTAGAAATATATATTAAGGAGAGAAAAATGAAGCAACTTTCTCAAGAACGAACTCCGCTTCACGAGGCACTGGAAAAACATCGGTCAGAGCGTATGGCACATTTTGATGTTCCAGGACATAAAGGTGGACGTGGAAATAAAGAATTAAAATATTTTTTAGGAGAAGAGACATTAAAATTAGATGTAAATTCAATGAAACCATTGGATAATTTATGTCATCCCGTTTCCGTAATTAAAGAAGCGCAGGAGCTTGCAGCGCAAGCATTTGGTGCATCTGAGGCATTTTTTATTGTAAATGGAACAACTGCTGCCGTACAGGCTATGATTATGTCTACGTGTAAAGCAGGAGAGAAAATCATCATGCCTAGGAATGTACATCGTAGTGCAATTAATGCGTTGGTTGTTTGCGGTGCAGTGCCTGTTTATGTAAATCCCGGAATCAATAAACAACTGTGTATTCCCCTTGGAATGTCTGTAAGAGATGTGGAACAGGCTATTATGGACAATCCGGATGCAAAGGCGGTTATGGTAAATAACCCTACTTACTATGGAATCTGTTCGGATTTGAAAAGCATTGTAACATTGGCGCATTCGAAAGGAATGCGTGTTTTAGTGGATGAAGCACACGGCACGCATTTTTACTTTGGTGAGAATATGCCTATTAATGCTATGCGTGCGGGAGCAGATATGGCTGCGGTAAGCATGCATAAAACGGGTGGTTCCTTGACACAAAGCTCTTTACTTTTATGTGGAGAAAATGTGAATACGGATTATGTAAGACAAGTTATTAATTTAACACAAACAACTAGTGGTTCATATTTACTTATGTCTTCTCTGGACATTGCAAGAAAAAATTTAAGTTTAAATGGTAAGGAAATGTTTCGAAAGACAGTTGATTTTGCCGAATATGCCAGAGAGGAAATTAATAAGTTGGGCGGTTACTATGCATTTGCACAAGAATTGGAAAATCAAGATACGGTTTATGCATTTGACCCAACAAAATTATCGATACATACTAGAGACATTGGTTTGGCTGGAATTGAAGTATATGACTTGTTGCGAGATGACTATGGGATTCAGATTGAATTTGGGGATATAGGAAATATATTGGCTATTATTTCTTCGGGTGATCGAAATTTGGAAATAGAGCGTTTAATTTCAGCACTTTCTGAGATTAAACGTTTATACGGCAAAGATGCAACCGATATGTTTGATCATGAATATATCAATCCAAAAGTAGTTATGCCACCGCAAAAAGCATTTTATTCTTCAAAAAGGACAGTGCCTATTATGGAGAGTGCTGGAGAAATTTGTGCGGAATTCGTTATGTGTTACCCACCAGGAATACCAATTTTAGCACCTGGAGAAGCGATAACGGAAGAAATTTTAAATTATACGGATTACGCAAAGAAAAAGGGATGTTTTATGACAGGAACGCAGGATATGTCTGTAGAACATATACAGGTAGTTGCGCAGGGGTAAAAAAGAGAGGAGTGTCATGTTTATACCCAAACATGAATAAAAATGGAGTTATGGTTTTCAGAGCCTCATACAAAAAATGTTAAACTAAGTATAAAAATTAAACGACAAGTGTATAGTGAGCAGAGCAGGTATCAGAGAATTGATATATTTGACACATTCGAGTTTGGACGAATATTAGTGTTAGATGGTTTTTTGATGCTTACGGAAAAAGATGAGTTTATTTACCATGAGATGATTACACATGTTCCTATGTGTGTAAATCCTAATATAAAAAATGTATTGGTCATTGGAGCTGGTGATGGTGGGACGATTCGGGAATTGACTAGATATAGCACGATTGAACATATAGATATGGTGGAAATTGATGAAAAAGTAGTGGAGGCGTGCAAGCGTTTTTTACAACAGACGGCATCTAGTTTGGAAGATTCTCGTGTACAAATTACTTATACAGATGGATTAAAATTTGTTCGTACACAGCAGGATCAATATGATTTAATTCTTGTGGATTCCACGGACCCTTTTGGACCTGGTGAGGGCCTGTTTACAAGGGAATTTTATGGAAATTGTTTTAAGGCACTAAAGGAAGATGGTATATTAATTAATCAACATGAAAGTCCGTTTTATAGTGATGATGCGAAATCAATGCAGCGGGCACACAAGAATATAGCTGCTTCTTTTCCAATAGCGTCTGTATACCAATTTCATTTACCTACGTATCCATCTGGACATTGGCTTTTTGGCTTTGCTTCCAAAAAATATAGACCATTAGAGGATATGCATACAAAAGAATGGGAGACATTGGGAATTACCACAAAATATTATAATACAGATTTACACAAAGGGGCATTTTATATTCCAAATTATGTAAAGGAGTTATTGGAACATGCATAAAAATATAATGACTTTTATAGGATGCGACAATACATACGACGAAAGCAAGTTTGTGTTATTTGGCGCACCTTTTGATAGTACAACATCCTATCGACCGGGAACTCGTTTTGCCAGTGCAGCAATTCGAAATGAAAGTTATGGGATAGAAACCTATAGCCCTTATCAAGATAAAGATATAGAGGATATCAAGGTTTTTGATGGTGGTGATTTAGAATTGCCTTTCGGTGCACCAGATAGAGCCTTAACTATGATTGGTCAATTTACGGAAAAAATTATAAAGGATAATAAAATACCTTTTATGATAGGCGGAGAACATCTGGTTACACTTGGTGCAGTGGAAGCTGTTTACAAAAAGTTTCCAGATTTACATTTGATACATTTTGATGCGCATACAGATTTGCGTGAGGAATATCTTGGAGTTGAAAAATCGCATGCTACGGTTATAAGACGATGTCATGATCTATTGGGAGACAATCGTATTTTTCAATTTGGTATTCGTAGCGGAGAACGTGCCGAGTTTATGTGGGCAAAAGAACATACATATTTGCATAAATTCAATTTTGACACATTAGAAGATATTGTAGAAAAATTAAAGGGAAGACCTGTATATTTTACTTTGGATCTAGATGTGTTAGATCCTTCTCAATTTCTGGGAACAGGAACACCGGAAGCTGGTGGAGTGACTTTTATGCAATTGATGGATGCTATAAAACTGGTATCTAAATTAAATATTGTTGGATTGGATGTGGATGAACTTTCACCACCATATGACGCATCTGGTGCTTCTACTGCGTTGGCATGTAAAATTGTAAGAGAATTGTTGTTATATTGTAGTAAATAAGTAAATCGGTACGTAGTGTTATGTTTTATAAAAAAGAATAGGAGGATGAATAAATGGGAAAAGCACTTATTATTGGAGCTGGTGGAGTTGCCAGCGTTGCGGTTCACAAATGTTGCCAAAATTCGGATGTATTTGAAGAAATTTGTATTGCTAGCAGAACAAAGGCAAAATGTGACGCATTAAAGGAAAAATTAGATGGTGGAAAAACAAAGATTACAACTGCACAAGTAGATGCTGATAATGTAGAAGAATTAGTGGCGTTAATCAATAAAGAGAGACCAGACGTTGTATTGAATCTTGCGTTACCATATCAAGACTTGACTATTATGGATGCTTGTTTGGAGACAAAGACAAATTATGTGGATACAGCAAATTATGAACCCTTAGATACAGCCAAGTTTGAATATAAATGGCAATGGGCATATCGAGAAAAATTTGAAAAAGCAGGTATAACAGCTTTGCTTGGAAGTGGATTTGATCCTGGAGTCACAGGCGTGTTTTCTGCCTATGCTTTAAAGCATGAATTTGATGAAATCAACTACATTGATATATTAGACTGTAATGCAGGAGATCATGGATATCCATTTGCAACTAATTTTAATCCGGAGATTAATATCCGTGAAGTGAGCGCAAATGGAAGCTATTGGGAAGACGGCTATTGGGTGGAGACGAAACCAATGGAAATCAAACGTGTATATGATTTTCCGGAAATTGGAGAGAAGGATATGTATTTATTACATCATGAGGAGTTAGAATCTTTAGGTATTAATATACCTGGGATTAAACGTATTCGTTTCTTTATGACTTTTGGACAAAGTTATTTAACACATTTAAAATGTCTTGAAAATGTCGGTATGACCTCGATTGAACCAATTGAATTTGAAGGAAAACAGATTGTTCCACTTCAGTTTTTGAAAGCAGTATTACCAGATCCTGCCAGTTTAGGACCTAGAACAGTGGGAAAAACAAATATTGGTTGTATTTTCCAAGGAAAGAAGGATGGAAAAGAAAAAACATACTATTTATATAATGTATGCGACCATCAGGAATGTTACAAGGAAGTTGGCTCTCAGGCAGTGTCCTATACAACAGGCGTTCCTGCTATGATTGGAGCTATGATGTTAATGACAGGAAAGTGGAATAAACCGGGAGTATATAACATTGAAGAATTTGATCCGGATCCATTTATGGATGCTTTGAATGCGTTTGGTCTTCCTTGGAAGGAAAGTTATACACCTGACTTGGTTGATTAGTTTTGGTTGCTTTGTGTTAATCTTAAAAAGGTGTTGCAATTGCTTTTTGCGACACCTTTTTTCTCCATAGGGAAACACGCCTATAGAAAAAAACAATTCACAGGAATGTACAGTTTGCAGAGAGGAGATTCATTGCTTTTCAATGCTAAACGTGCTAGGGTTTTACAAGCAAAACTTTTTACTTCATAGAAAGCGTGGCCTATAGAGTAAAACGCTCCGCAGGATATGTAAGTAAGATGGTTACAAATAAGAAAGGATGTTTTTATGTACGATACGAGTTTATTTATCCAAAAGGTAAATACACCTGCTTATGTGGTGGATGAAGCACAATTGATACAAAATTTGAAAATATTAGATGGTGTCCGAAAAAGGACTGGTGTAAAAATATTATTAGCCCAAAAAGCATTTTCTATGTATCGTGTATATCCATTAATCGGAAAATATTTGGATGGAACCACTGCCAGCGGGGTGTATGAAGCAAAACTTGGGAAAGAGTATATGGGAAATCGAGAAGTGCATATATATGCGCCAGCTTTTAAGGAGAAAGATATGCAGGAAATTATTTCCATAAGTGATCATATCGTATTTAATTCTCCCAAGCAATGGGGAAAATGGAAAGAAAAAATTGCATCTTCTCCAAAAACGCTTTCCTGTGGTATCCGAATCAATCCGGAATATGCAGAAGTGGAGACGGATTTGTATAATCCATGTATTCCGGGTTCCAGATTAGGAACGAAATTGGAAGACTTAAAACAAATGGATTTATCAGGAATTTCTGGACTTCATTTTCATACAATGTGTGAACAGGATGCAGATGTACTTTGGAGAACTGTTCAAATAGTAGATAAAAAATTTGGTCCTATTTTAAAACATATGAAATGGATCAATTTTGGTGGTGGGCATCATATTACAAAAAAAGGGTATCAAATGAATCTGTTAGAAAAAAGTATTTCACTTTTTCAAGAAAAATACGGATTACAGGTTTATTTAGAACCTGGTGAGGCGATTGCATTAAATGCTGGTTTTTTGGTTTCTGAAGTGTTAGAAGTAATGGAAAATCAGAAAAAGATTGCAATTTTGGATACATCTGCAGCGTGTCATATGCCAGATGTATTAGAAATGCCTTATTACCCGGATATTTTACAGGAAAATATATTATGTAAACCGGCACAGGATTTTTCTGACAAAAACCAGTATCGTCTAGGTGGACCAACCTGTTTAGCTGGAGATGTAATTGGTGATTATCAATTTGCAGAACCGCTTAAAGAAGGGGATCGTATTGTATTTTGCGATATGGCAATTTACACTATGGTAAAAAATAATACTTTTAATGGTATGCCATTACCTTCTATTTATTTATTAAAGAAAGATGGAAAACTTGAGTTAGTACGAAACTTTACATATGATGATTTTAAAAATCGACTCTCATAATAAAGAAAACTCTTTTCAATTTTCGTGAAATTGGGTATAATAAAGAAAAAGAAATACTTCAGATGAGATAGAACGCTCCCGCTTAAAAGCAAAGCAATGGTGGTGAGCAATAAATTCGTATCAGTAGGAGGCAACAGATGAGTGAGCGATATGCAAAATTAGATAGAACTACAAAAGAAACAGACATTCATTTAGAATTAAATTTAGATGGAAGTGGACAAAGTGACATTGATACTGGAATAGGCTTTTTTGATCATATGTTAAATAGCTTTGCGCGTCATGGATTTTTCGATTTAAAATTAAAAGTAAAAGGAGATTTAGAGGTAGACTGTCATCATACGATAGAAGATGTGGGCATTGTACTGGGAAAGGCAATTAAAATTGCATTGCAGGATAAGGCAGGTATTAAACGATATGGTTCTTTTATGTTGCCAATGGATGAAACCTTGATTTTATGTGCGATTGATTTATCGGGCAGACCATATTTCGTTTATGATATAAACTTTACAACAGACCGAATTGGAACATTTGATACAGAAATGGTAAAAGAATTTTTCTATGCAGTATCTTATGGTGCAGAGATGAATTTGAATTTAAAACAATTAGACGGAAGCAATAATCATCATATTGCGGAGGGAACCTTTAAGGCGTTTGCAAAGGCACTGGATGAGGCAACACAATATGATAGCCGTGTACATGGGGTGCTTTCTACAAAAGGCACATTATAAGATAGGAGGGGATTTAATGGCAGGAAAAAAAATTATCGCATACATCAATACGGAAAATGAAGCCAAGGGTAGTGTTCTTCGACTGGCAGAAAAGTATAATAATGAGGGGGCAGATCAATTATATCTGTATAATTATGCAAAAGATGATTTTAGCCGTGAAACTTTTATGGCTATTGTAAGAGAAGTTGCACATATGATTGACATTCCTATGATGGTTGGTTTCTATGTAAAACGATTTGAAGATATAAAAAAGGTGTTATATAGTGGAGCATCACGAATAGTCGTTCGAGAAGAATTGATTGAAGATGAAAAAATTATAAAAGATGCAACTCAGAGATTTGGAACAGACAAAATTTTTGCAGAAGTGGATGCTAAGGGAGAGTTCAAGAATATTTCTGTACTTTCTAAATTAAAGAAAATGGGCATTTATGGAGTTGTGTTAAAACATATAGTTATTTCAAACAAATTGAAAAATAATATAAGTGATGCAGATATGACATTTATTGTTCGTGACAGCTTAGTACGAAATGATTTGGCAGAATTAATGGAAATAGAGCATGTACTTGGAGTTGCAACAAATCATTTTGAAAATAAAGTCTTGATGCGTGCAAAATATGCCTTGAAAGAAAAGGGGATCGATGTAGAAACCTACAAGAGTTTTTTAGATTTTTCTGATTTTAAACTGAACAGTGATGGTATGATACCGGTTGTTGTACAAGACTATAAGACAGGTGAAGTTTTGATGGTAGCTTATATGAATGAAGAAGCATATAACCATACGATTGAAACTGGTCGTATGACATATTGGAGCAGAAGCCGTGATGAGTTATGGTGCAAAGGGGATACATCTGGACATTATCAATATGTAAAATCTTTAACAATAGACTGTGATAACGATACGTTACTTGCAAAAGTACATCAAATTGGTGCCGCATGTCACACAGGAAATAGAAGTTGTTTCTTTACGACTATTATGAAAAGAGAATGTGTAGATAGCAATCCATTTACTGTTTTAGAGGATACCTATCATACCATTATAGACAGAAGACAAAAGCCAAAAGAGGGATCTTATACAAACTATCTTTTTGATAATGGATTAGATAAGATTTTAAAGAAATGCGGTGAGGAAGCTACAGAAATGGTGATTGCTGCAAAGAATCCAGATTCAGAAGAATTAAAATATGAGATCAGTGATTTCTTATATCATATGATGGTTCTTATGGCAGAATGTGATGTAACATGGGATGATATTGTAAAAGAATTAGTAAATAGAAAATAGGGGAGGTAGCGTTATGGGACTTCAAACACTTTTAGGTATGACTGCTTTTTACATTGTGAAATATATACTTTATATTGCAATTGTTGTTGCAGGAATATTTGTAGGGAAAAAATGGGCTGATAAAAATAGTAAGAAAAAGGAAACGCAGGAAAAATAGGGTTGTATAAGGAAGATGCAATAGTGTTGGCATCTTCCTTATTTCTTTTATGAAACCATTACTTTGCAAATGTTGTATTGTACTTCATTGATTGACAAAACGTGTGAATAAACTTATAATAGTATGGAATGTTTATGTGAAAAAATAGGACGTATAGGAGGCAGAAAACGTGAAAAAATACGGTGTAAACGAATTAAGAAAGATGTATTTAGATTTCTTTGCATCTAAAGGACATTTAGTGATGAAGAGCTTTTCTTTAGTTCCTCATAATGATAATAGTCTATTACTGATAAATGCAGGTATGGCACCTTTAAAACCATATTTTACAGGACAAGAAATACCACCTAGAACAAGAGTGGCTACTTGCCAAAAATGTATTCGTACAGGGGATATTGAAAATGTAGGAAAGACAGCCAGACATGGTACTTTTTTTGAAATGCTTGGTAACTTCTCATTTGGAGATTATTTTAAGGAAGAAGCCATTACATGGTCTTGGGAATTTCTAACAGAAGTAATCGGATTGGACAAAAATCGTCTGTATCCATCTGTATACGAAACAGATGATGAAGCGTTTGATATTTGGAATAAAAAAATCGGAATTGCTGCAGACAGAATTTTCCGCTTTGGTAAAGAGGATAATTTCTGGGAACATGGTGCTGGTCCATGTGGTCCATGTTCAGAAATCTATTATGACCGTGGAGAAAAATATGGATGCGGAGAACCTGGTTGTACAGTAGGTTGTGAATGCGACCGCTACATGGAAATTTGGAACAACGTATTTACACAGTTTGAAAACGATGGAAAAGGTAATTATACAGAACTAGAACATAAAAATATTGATACTGGTATGGGATTAGAACGTCTTGCAGTTGTGGTACAAGATGTTGACTCTATCTTTGCGACAGATACGATCAAAGCATTATTGGATGAAGTTTGTAAATTGGCAAATACAGAATATTTAAAAGATGCAGATAAGGATGTATCCATCCGTGTTATCACTGATCATATCCGTTCTGCTACATTTATGATTTCAGATGGTATCATGCCATCAAATGAAGGAAGAGGTTATGTATTACGCCGTTTGGTTCGTAGAGCAGCCAGACATGGACGTATTTTAAACATTGAAGGTAAATTTCTTGCTAAATTAAGTAACACGGTAATTGAATTATCTAAAGATGGTTATCCTGAATTAGAAGAAATGAAAGAAATGATTTTCAATGTTTTGACAGAAGAGGAAAACAAATTTAATAAAACGATTGATCAAGGATTAACTATCTTAGCAGAAATGGAAGAAGAGATGGCAAAGAAAGGTGAAAATAGCCTTTCTGGTAAAAATGCATTTATGCTGTATGATACGTATGGTTTTCCACTTGATTTGACAAAAGAAATTTTAGAAGAAAAGGGTATTTCTGTTGATGAAGATGGTTTCCATGCAGAAATGGAGAAACAGAGACAGGCAGCTAGAGATGCCAGAAAAGAAACAAACTATATGGGTGCAGATGAAACAGTGTATCAATCTATTGACCCGGCAATCACAACAAAATTTGTTGGATATCACGATTTGACTGCTACATCAAAGATTACTGTTCTTACAACAGATAAAGCGCTGGTACAGGCCTTGACAGATGGTGCGGAAGGAACAATTCTTGTTGATGAGACACCTTTTTATGCAACTATGGGTGGACAGCAGGCTGATACTGGTTTCATTAAAAATGGTGATAATGTATTCGAAGTGAAGGATACCATAAAATTACAAGGTGGAAAAGTCGGCCATGTTGGTGTTGTAACAAAAGGAATGTTCAAAGTGGGAGATACGGTTACTTTGGAAGTAAATAAAGAAAATCGTATCGCAATAGCTAAGAATCATAGTGCGACACACTTATTACAAAGAGCATTAAGAGATGTTGTAGGTACACATGTTCATCAGGCTGGTTCTTATGTAGATGCCGAGCGTTTACGTTTCGACTTTAATCATTATTCTGCCTTAACACAGGAAGAATTAGACAAAGTTGAAAAGCTTGTGAACGAGCAGATTGAAAATGCACTTCCAGTTGAAACACAAATCATGACATTGGAGGAAGCAAAAAAGACTGGTGCTATGGCATTATTTGATGAAAAATATGGCGATCAGGTTCGTGTTGTTAAAATGGGGGATTTCAGTACAGAACTTTGTGGTGGTACCCATGTTGCAAACACAAGCAATATCACAACGTTTAAGATTGTATCCGAAAGTGGTATTGCAGCAGGTGTTCGTCGTATTGAGGCTTTAACTGGACAGGCTGTATTTGATTATTATAAGGGAATGGAAGATGTAGTATTTTCTGCTTCTAAAACAGCAAAAACAGATGCACAGAACCTTGTAAAGAAAATTGAAACAATGCAGGAAGAAATAAAAACATTGTTATCCGAAAATCAAAAATTAAAGGATAAAGCGGCAAAAGAGGCACTTGGTGATGTAATGAACCAAGTAGAAGAAATAAAGGGAGTAAAAGTATTAGCTACAAGAGTGCCAGATGTTGACATGAATGGATTAAGAACATTAGGGGATGATTTGAAATCTAAACTAGAAGATGGTGTTATTGTTTTAGCATCTGCGTTAGATGGAAAAGTAAGTCTCGTTGCTATGGCAACAGATAGTGCCGTTAAGAAAGGTGCACATGCAGGAAACTTAATTAAGCAAATTGCAAGTCTTGTAGGTGGTGGCGGCGGTGGACGTCCTAATATGGCACAAGCCGGTGGTAAAGATGTTTCAGGAGTAGATTCTGCAATTGATAAAGCAAAGGCTGTAATAGAGAGTCAATTAAGCGATTAAGCATTGTACGAGGGTGAGGTGTGAAAAATGGAAGATATTGGATATTTATTGGATTTAGCACTGATATTACTTGGAACAAAATCATTAGGGTTATTAACAAAACGTTTTCAGATGCCACAGGTAGTGGGGGCATTATTGGCGGGACTAATATTAGGTCCTGCCTGCTTTGGCATTTTGTCGGAAACGGATTTTATTACAGAATGTGCTAAAATCGGGGTTATAGTATTGATGTTTTCAGCTGGTCTGGAAACGGATATAGTAGGATTGAAAAAATGTGGTGCAGCAGCATTTGTTATTGCTATGTTGGGAGTATTGGTTCCGTTAGGTGGAGGATATGTTCTATCTTATATATTTAACGGAAAATTAATTCCTTCGGATGCAACTTCTTCACTCTTTTATCAAAATATCTTTATAGGCGTTATTTTAACAGCCACATCAGTTAGTATAACAGTTGAAACGTTAAAAGAGTTAGGAAAACTTAATTGTGCAGCTGGAAATGCGATTATGGGAGCCGCAATTATTGATGATATTTTAGGTATTATCGCATTGACCATCATTACAAGTGTTGGCGATCCATCTAGTGATGCAGCAATAGGTCCGGTTTTATTGAAAATCGTATTGTTCTTTCTTCTTGCCGGAATTGCTGGATATGTTTTTTATCGTATTTTTAAAGTATGGACAGAGCATGCCGATAAGGATCGAAGAAGATTTGTAATTGTGGCATTTGTTTTCTGTTTGCTTATGTCCTACGTGGCTGAAGTATATTTTGGTGTGGCAGATATTACAGGTGCTTATTTGGCAGGACTTGTTATTTCACAAACACAACGTAAAGAATACATTGAAAAGAGATTTAGCACATTATCTTATTTAATGCTATCACCTATCTTTTTTGCCAGCATCGGTATTAAAGTTACATTGCCAAAAATGTCAATACAGGTTATTCTATTTACTGGTTTAATTATAGTAATTGCGGTTATCGCTAAAATAATTGGTTGTGGCTTGGGTGCAAAGTTATTCAAATATAGCAATAAAGAATGTTTACAGATTGGTTCCGGAATGGTTTCGCGTGGTGAGGTGGCATTGGTAGTAATGGATAAAGGTGGAAAAGCTTTAATGCCATCCAGTTTACAAGGACCGATTGTCCTTATGGTAGTAGCTACAACGATTATTGCACCAATCTTTTTAAAAATTGTATTTAAAAAGGATGAACAGGTAATATAAAGTAATAGAATGAAAAAGAAAATGTTTAAGTTTATGTTCCATTGTGTCGCATTTTCAACACAAATGGAATGTAAACTTAATATTGTGTTATTAAAGATTGCTGATCTGGGGAGAGTGAAGCAATATATGAGATAGAAAAGAGGGATGAAAGTTGTTGTGCATAATGAGTATTTTTTTCAGCCATATTCATACTTGGGAGTTTATTTTTGGAATTATATTAATTATTGTACTAGTTTTGGTATTAGCTACCAGCTGGAAGAAATCACTTGTGAATCGTGCTGTAAATGGAGAAAAAAAGCAGCTGGAAGAAAAATATATAAAATTAGAAGAGGCGTATAAACAATTACAAACGGCAAATCAGGAATTGGATGTAAAATATGAAGAATTAAAAGTAAGTGATGCAAGAAATAAAAAGCTTGCATATGTAGATTATTTAACAGAGCTTCCAAATAGAGTAGCCTTTACAGAATACTTGGAATATACTCTTTCAACCTTAAAGAAGGGGCATATTTTACCGATTATGTATATAGATTTGGATAATTTTAAAGAAATTAATGATACATTAGGACACTCTTATGGAGATGAGTTATTAATTGATTGTGCGGAGCGTTTGAAACAAGTCATTGATAAAAATGATTATCTTGCTAGATTTGGCGGAGATGAATTTATAATCTTATCCGAAAATGTAATAAATATGTGGGAATATGAAAATAAGATACAAAATATTCAAAAAATATTTGCACAGCCATTTACATTATCATTAAAAGAATTTTTTATTACCTGTAGTATAGGTGTTGCAGTTGCGCCAAAGGATAGTAATAGTTCGCAAAATTTATTAAAGAATGTCGATGTTGCATTATATCATGCAAAGGGATTAGGAAAAAATACAGTCAGCTTTTATGAGCCGTCTTTAGATACACATATTGTTACAAAAATGGAAACACAATCAGAATTACATACAGCTATTTCAAATGGACAATTTGAATTGTATTATCAGGCGCAAGTAGATTTGGATACAGATCAAATCGTTGGATTTGAAGCATTAGTTCGTTGGAATCATCCGGAAAAAGGAATTATTACAGCAGATAAATTCATTCCTCTGGCAGAGGATACAGGAATGATTTCCAGTATTGGAAGTTGGGTTTTATTTGAGGCCTGTCGTCAATTGAAAGAATGGCAAAATATGGGCTATAAAAATTTAACAATTGCTGTAAATTTATCTGCAAGACAATTCAGAGATTCTAATTTAGTAGAAACGGTAGAAGCTGCTGTTAAGGAAGCACAAATTCATCCAGAAGATTTAGAATTAGAGATTACAGAAAGCATCGCATTAGATGATATTACCTATTCTATTGATACCATCCAACGATTGAAAGAAATCGGGATTAAAATATCATTGGATGATTTTGGAACCGGATATTCTTCTATGAACTATTTAAAGTATTTACCAGTTAGTAATATTAAAATTGATAAGAGCTTTATGGATACCATTATTGAGGACAAAAGTGATAAAGCAATCGTTTCAGCAATTATTACTTTAGCGCGAAACTTTGATTTAGATGTAATTGCAGAAGGAGTAGAAAGTGCAGAGCAGGCATCTTTCTTGAAAAAAGCACAGTGTAATATTGTGCAGGGGTATTTATATAGCGTACCGGTATCAAAAGTGGATGCGGATTCTTTGTTAAAAAATACTGATTCCGAAAAAATACATAATTTATTTCAACAGGAAAACATCGATTAGAAATAATTATATATCTTAGCATTTATATGCGTTTTTGGTTAGATTATTAAATTTTTATAAAGGGAGAAAAATTTTCTTGAAAGTTTTTCTCCCTCTTGTTATAATTAGGATATTCTTATTTCAAATGAAAACAGAAAGTCTTCTGTGATTTTCCAATATTTATAACAACGAAAACATTATTAAATATTATTACAACATTTCATTTCATATTTGTTGCAATGATTATGCAACAGAGTAAAGCAGCAAAAGAGAAATGCTGTTGCTTTACAAAATAAAAAACAACAGTTGGTTTCGAACAAATATATGGAATATAATAAATTTAATTTAAACTTAAAAAAAGCTTTAGAGGAACGTTTTGGTTCCGGGTATAACATTACTATTTCTTCTGTTTTAAAGAATAATAATATTGAGCTAGACACGATACTAATTCAAAAAAAGGGAACTAATATTTCTCCTACTTTATATTTAGAACAATATTATGAGCAATATTGTGAAGGGGCTAGTATAGAAGAAATCATTGAAGATGTGGTAATCACCTATGAAAATGCAATGAAGTATCAACCAAAAACAGCAGAAGAGACGACCAACTTTTCTGAATGTATGTCAAAAGTATACTGCCGATTGGTCAATTATGAAAAAAATAAAATTTTCTTAGAAAGTGTACCACACATCAAATATTTGGATTTAGCAATTACATTTTATTATCTTGTGGAAGAAAATAAGTCAGGCATTCAATCCTTTGTCATTAATAATAGTTTATTTGAAACATGGATGGTTACGATAGAGGAATTATATGAGATTGCAAAAATTAATACGCAAAGAATGTTTCCTGCAAGGTTGTCTAAGTTGGCAGATGTGATCATGAGATGTATGTGTTCCTATAAAGTAGAGGATTGGGAATTGACATTACAGGAGATAGCAGAAAATGCGAATAAAGATAAAGACTTTATGATATATGTGCTTACAAATAAAACTGGAATCAATGGTGCAGCTGTAATTTTATATACAGATCTATTAAAAAAAATTGCTAAATCTTTTCAAAATGATTTATATTTGTTGCCCTCAAGTATTCATGAATTTTTGATTTTGCCAAAGAAAGATTATAGAAAAGATGAATTAGAAGCAATGGTACAGGAAGTAAATCAAACACAAGTTTTGGACGAAGAAATTTTAGCACAACATATATATGAGTATGTGTTAGAAGAAGATAAGATTCTTCTATAATTAGAAAATATGCAAGTAATGAGCCAAAGTCCGCACCATAGGGGACTTTGGCGACTACCGCTAAACTATCAAAACTTGTGAAGTAAGTTTCTGTTATTCTGCGATTTGAACATCTGTAATTTCACAAACGTACATAGTATGATAATCGTTGTTAGAATACCATTTGGTAATACATGAAGTATCTAGGAAACTTTCCTTTGTAAGATCCTGTTTGTATAATTTTTTGAGAGATAAAACCATATTTGCTTCTTCAAAATATGGAACTTTTTTTTCAAAGTTGAGTGTTAATCCCATTTCTTTAATCTTATCTAAATCTCTACCAGATTTGCTTCCCATAAAAGAGAGCATATCACGATACTTTTCATCGTAAAAACTAAGAGATAATTCTTCTTGTGCATCAATAAATTCTTTTGTATATCGTTGTGGACGGATAAATACAAAAGCGACAGGTTTTCCCCACATAACACCAACGCCACCCCATGAAATTGTCATAGTATTAACTTTTTCCTGATTACCGGCTGTGACAAGTGCCCAGTCTTTTCCGATTAGTTGAAATGGATTTTTTGCGATTTCCTCAGGGACAATTTTTTTCCAATTTGACATAAAAAAACTCCTTTCTCAGATCTAAAATTGTTTTACATAAATTACTAAAAATAGTTTAATAACTGCGAATATAGTATAACATATGTTTGGTAAAAGTTAAAATCTTTATTCTGCTTACAAGTAAGTATTTTCAATTCGAAAATACCATATGAAAATCTACCATGTGCAGTTTTGAGCAATTTTGCATACAAAGCATTGTCCAAAGCCGTTGCTGTTCACATGTTTGTGAACAGTAACTCCTTTTTATATTTATTCGTAAAAATCTATTTTATTCCTTGCTACTATAGCAAATAATGACTATAATAACAGAGTAGATTATTGTTTTTACAATGAGCTAGATAATGGAGGATGATAGACATGCAATTTAAAAGATTAGATGAAAATACAGTGCGTTGTATCCTGTCAGAGGAAGATATGGAACAACGCGGGTTAGAATTTGAAGATTTTTTTACAAATAAAGATAAAACAAAAAGCTTTTTAGAAGATATTGTTCGCCAAGCACAGGAAGAGGTTGGATATGAGGTCGCAAGCGACAGTGTTGCGATGCAGGTAATGCCGTTGCCAGATAATAGATTGGCGCTTACATTTTCTGAAAAAAGTGATATGTCATTAAAAAATATGCTTGGAAATATAAAATCTGTATTAGAAGAATTAAAGGAAGATACGCTAGACGATGTGATAGAAAATATTTGTCAAGAGGAGAATGAAAAAGGGGTAAAAAGTAAAAAGAAAGAAACAAAAAAGAAGAATAAAAAAACATTTTTCCGTGTTTACAAATTTAAGAGTTTGGATATGGCAGAACAATTTTGTTTGACTGTTCCAAACGAAGTTTCTATTAAAAGTCAATTGTACAAAAATGTAGATGAAAATGTATATTTTTTAGCTGTTGAGAAAGGTCGCTTAGCTGTAAAAAATTTGGAAAAATATTGTTATCGTGCCAGTGAATTTTCTGAACTGGTAGCAAAAGAGGAGAAATATATTCAATTTTGTAAAGAGCATTACAAATGTATAATAAAGAAGGGGGCCGTTAAAGTTTTAAGAGAGCTTGCGCTATAAAACTATACGAGGGGAGAGAAGTGATTTGGACTCTAAAAATGAAAACGAAGATAGAACAGACTTTGAACAGGATGATTTTGCCAATATTCCTGTTATTCCAGGAGACCCTAGTTCAATGGCTGAAAGTTCTGAACAACCGAAAGTGATGCAAAACAAAAAGGACGAAGAGATAGCAAGATCTCCAATATTAGATGAGAAGTACGATGATATTTTGAATGAGCAAGCTCCAGAAAAGACAATAGAACAAGAATCTTATAAAGAACCAGAGCAAAAGCAGAAACCAGATAAGAAAACAACAGCATATACGAAGCATAAAAAACAAAATACACAAAGAAATGCACAACGTAGTGTTTACAAGCATTCTCAAAAGAAAGAATATAACGATGCAGCAAACAAAAAAAACATTGCAATTTCTGCAATTTCAATTATATGGAATATTATTCGCTGTCTTTTGACCGGATTTTATCGTACAGCAAAATTTTGCTTACATATGTTTACCGTTTTGCTAATTGTTGCTATTATTACGGGTTGCATATTGTTTTCTAAATACCATACACTTTATACCAATATCCGGCAAACAGAATACGACAAAATTGCTAATTTATCTACACAAACATTTTCTAATTTGAATAATACAAGAGTATATAATGATAAGGGAAAGCTTTTGGCAGAAATTACTGCTGCAGATTATAAATATGTAGGAATAAACGATGTATCCCGTTATATACAGGAGGGATATATTGCTGTTGAGGACAAAAATTATAAGGAGCATATTGGCGTTGATTTAACGGCAATTGCAAGAGCAGGGGTGGCATTAGTAAAACATAGTGGAGAAATTACACAGGGTGGTAGCACAATCACACAGCAGGTAGTAAAAAACACCTTACTTACTGCTGAACAGACATATGTTCGAAAATGTGCAGAGGTTTTATTAGCTGTAGATATGGAAAAGAAATTTACAAAAGCACAAATTATGGAGTTTTATGTAAATTCAAACTTTTACGGAAACCAGTGTTACGGAGTGGAAGCAGCATGTCAATATTACTTTGGAAAATCTGCTGCCGATGTAACTATTTCAGAGGCGGCAATGATTGTAGGAATGTCAAATAGTCCAAGTAAATACAATCCGGTTGCAAATTATGATTTAGCAATTAAAAAGCGGAATAGCGTTTTAAATAAAATGTATAAAAATGGTGTTATAAAGAAGAAGGAATTACAGGAGGCAAAAGAAGACGAATTACTTGTTGTTGAAAAGAGAACAGAATCTGTAAATGAGACATATCAAGTGAGCTATGCTATTTATAGTGCTGTAATTACTATGATGGAACAGGAAGGATTTGAATTTGAATACTCTTTTCCGGATAAAAAAAGCTATGATAATTACAGGGAACGTTATTCTGAAAAATATGGAGAAATTTCCGATAAGATCCGAAGTGGCGGATACGATATATACACATCTCTAAATAATAAGCAACAAAAAATTCTACAAAAATCACTGGATAGTACCTTGTCCGGATATACAGAAAAACAATCTGATGGTAGGTATGCAGTACAAGGAGCTGCAGTTTGTGTAGATAATGAAACGGGATATGTTACAGCCATAGTCGGTGGTCGGGGGAAAAAAGATCAATATAACCGTGCGTATTTGGCAAAACGACAACCTGGAAGTACGATTAAACCATTGTTAGATTATGCACCAGCATTTGAAACTGGTGAGTATTTTCCGTCTAAAATTATGTCAGATCATCCAATTACCAATGGTCCGAAAAACTCTGGTGGCACATATAGAGGAAAAATTAGTATGCGTGAGGCCATTGCACGTTCTATTAATACAATTGCTTATCAGACCTTATACGGAATAGGTGTTGACACAGGTTTGGCATATTTAGATAACTTACAATTCAATTCTATTAGTTATGTGGATAATAATAATCTGGCAATTGCACTGGGGGGTTTTACAAATGGAGTACGAGTAGTAGATATGGCAAAAGGATACAGTACATTGGCATCTGGCGGAACATACATTGAGAGAACTTGTATTCGAAAAATTGTTCAACAAGGGGAAGGATTGATTTATACAGATACAAAGACATCTCATCAAGTTTATTTAGAAGATACTGCGTGGCTAGTGACAAACTGTTTAAAAGGTACGATGGAATTGCCATATGGAACGGGACATAATTGTGCATTGACAAATCAAATTTCGGCTGGAAAGACGGGAACAACAAATAGTAGCAAAGATGGATGGTTTTGTGGATATACAACACATTATACTACAGCTGTTTGGGTTGGACGAGATGATAATAAGTCGATTTCTGGAATGTATGGTGCAACTTATTCAGGAAAAATCTGGCAAAGTTATATGAATGAGCTTCATAAAGGTATGAAAAAAGAAGATTTCATGAAACCAGATACCGTTAGAAAAAAATATATTGGAAATGACGGCATGCCAACCAATGTAAACACAGGAAAACAAGATTATTTTTCTGAATATGGTGAAAATAAACGTTCTTTATTAGAACAGAAAAAAGAGGAAAAACAGGCTGAAAAAAGAGCTGAAAAAATTGTAACAACATTTGAAAACTTTAATATTACTAAAGTAGAGGATTGCTATAAAATTGAGGATATATACCAGAAAGCTATGGTTGCAGTTTTCAGTGTAATGAACGAAGATGTGCAAATTGCAATGAGTACAAGAGTTGCCAATAAGTATAGTGAATTACAAAATGATTTAAAAAATTGGAAAGATACAATGGCAGCATATGAAATTGAGCAGGCAAGAAAAAAAGCACAGGAAAAGCAAAAAGCAGCAGAACAAGCAAAGAAGGCACAGGCTGAAAAAAAGAAGAATTTAGCAATAACAAGATTTAAAAATGCCTTGAAAGTTGTTCAAGAAACGACAGATGAAGTAACGGATTATACATATGCAATGTTAGAACAAGCCTCTAAACTGCTTTCACAGTGTGTAGATTATAGTGAGTATGACGATTTGTTATCTTTATATAATTCTGAAAAGAAACGAATTGATAAACTTGCGGCACAGAACAAAGCAAATCATGTTGCAAAAGAAGAGCAGGAACAGGCAGAAGCAAAAGCTCGTGCAAAACGCGTGAAAAAGGATCAAAAAAGGCTTGCAGAAGAAAGAAGGTAAAAATAAAATTTAAGGTAACAGTTCACAGCCAAGCAGAACTGTTACAATTTGAGAGGAGAAAATAGAAATGTCTATTTATATATTATTGGTAATTGGTCTCTTTTTTCTTATTTTTACTGGTGTGTTGATTGCTATTGATAATAGGAAACGAAAATATAAGCATAAAATGCTTCCTTTTACTTGGAAAATAATAGGTATTATAACTACTTTTTTAGCAATAATAAGTATAAGTATTTTTTTTAAAGAATTTAACTTTTTCCATGGAACAGAGTGTTCCAACCGTAAAATTATATTACGTAGCACCATGAACTTATCTGATGTATATATGCAGACGGAAGATGCTAAATTAGATAATTTATTAGAGAAAAACTTAAAAGAAATTATCAATAACGATATGTTAGGAAACGAAAATATTAAAATCAAATACATAGATGCATTGTTAAATAAAAAGGTGATTTCTTTTGCAGATATTCATGAAATAAAGTATAGTGATGACTTATCGAGAAAACAAATCCAAGTTGTAGAATATCTGGTGAATACGAAGGATGGACTTTTTACAAAACCGGGAATTTATTATTATATCATTTTTAGTTCCTCGCTTAAGGAAGGTAAAACAGAAAAAGTGAAAACCGAAAAGACATCCAAATAAACTCATAAAAAATAGACTTCTGTATATATATATTAATAAAAAGCAGAAAAGGTATCTTTTATGAAAAAACTAAATTACTGGGCAAAATACATTTTACTAGGATTGCTTATGTTGCTTATGGTAAATACAGTAAGAAATATGTGCCAAAGCAACACATTAACCAATATGTGTAAAGTAAAACAAAACAGCAAGCAGAAAATGGTTTACAAAGTAGTTCCGTTATATGAAAAACAAGGAAAAAAGAAGACAGAAAAAGAGATACAACTATACGCCCGTTCCGCTGCACTTATGGATGCAGATAATGGGCGTATTTTATATCAAAAAAATGGACAAAAAAGACTTCCCATGGCAAGTACTACCAAAATCATGACTTGTTTAGTTGTATTAGAACATGCCAAATTAGATGATATTGTAGCAATTTCTTCGAATGCTGCAAAACAGCCTAAGGTAAGATTAAATGTTTCCATAGGGGAAAAATATTATGTAAAGGATTTGCTTTATGCTCTTATGTTGGAAAGTTACAATGATGTAGCGGTAGCTTTGGCAGAACATGTTGGAAAAAGTGTTGAAGGTTTTGCTGCATTGATGAATCAAAAGGCAAAGGAATTGCATTGTTATAATACACATTTTGTCACACCGAATGGATTAGATGCAACAGAACATTATTCTAGTGCAGAAGATTTATGCAAAATGGGTGCTTATGCAAGAAAAAACGATACATTTATGAAAATTATTAATACAGCACAGCATTCTTTTTCAGAATTAAGCAAAGGAAGAAATTGTAGTGTTCATAATAAAGATTTATTTTTATCTATGTATGCGGGAGCAATAGGAATAAAAACTGGTTTTACAGGAAATGCGGGATATTGTTTTGTAGGTGCAGTAAAAAGGAATGACCGCACACTTGTGTCTGCTGTTCTGGCAGCAGGATGGCCCCCTAATAAAAGTTATAAATGGGCGGATACCAAGGTACTCATGGATTATGGTTGCAATAACTACAAAGTAGATACTGTTTTTGATTGTAAATTTTCTCTTACTCCAGTTTCCGTTCGTTTTGGTGAAAAAGAAAAGGTTTCCATTGCCAGCACTACATATAAAAGAAAAATGTTATTGGACGGGAAAGAAACGCAGAAAATTCTTTCTATTATACCCGAATATTTAAATGCTCCTGTAAAAAAGGGTGCAACGATTGGTCAAGTATATTATTTTTTGGACGGAAATATTTGTATGAAAAAAAATATTTATACAAATGAGGCGATTCAAAAAAATAGTTTTTTTTCTATTTATAAAAGCCTGCTATGGTACTTTTGTTCTTAACAAAAATAGAGAAAACTACTATTTCTGCCCAACTGAACCGTTACTGAATAATTCCAAAAAAATAAGGATTATGTTGCAAGAGAAAATCAAAGAAGGTATAATCCCGTCTTTGACAGTTTCTAAAAGAAAAAATCGCTGTAACCATTGTATTTACTGGTTTACGGCGATTTTTAGCTTTGTCACGGAGTTTAGTATTTTTTACCTTCCTTTACTTTCTTTTTG
>Ga0256404_1000268_pt1 | contig 133766 bp, 96 predicted proteins | sample RumenRJG_01DNA_FD_185990 | JGI IMG/M metagenome (GOLD analysis project Ga0256404, IMG submission 185990) | Bovine rumen microbial communities from Lethbridge, Alberta, Canada - RJG_01 | ecosystem: Host-associated > Mammals > Digestive system > Stomach > Rumen | place: Canada: Alberta... | reverse complement strand
AGAGACAGAGTGAAATATAACCCTGATTACGTCTATCGGACTAATAAGGAAATTGTTTGATCTGCGAAATGTTAAATATATAGTTAAATATCAATCAATGTTTGGAATTCAGCATAGAATGCGGTTCGGACGGTTCCCTGGTTCATTTTGATTACATATTTTACCAACCACACAAAAAAAGAATTCGATTTTTTGCGAATTTGCAAATTATTTATTATCTTTGCACCCAAAATAATAACTATCATGGTTGTAACGTTTAATGAAGACTACCTAGAGAAGCTCTATTCTAAAGGAGAGACAGGAACTAAAAAGATTAGGTTTCAGCCGCAAGTAGTCCGAGGGTATCAAAAGGGAATAAAATATCTGATTCAGGCTAAGCGGAAAGAAGATTTGTATCCTTTTAAGTCTCTTCATTTTGAAGCACTACATGGGGACAAAGAAGGCAGATTCTCCATCAAGGCGAATGATCAATACAGAATCGAGTTCACGCTTGAGGAGTCGGACGAAGAACCTGTAGTAACGATATGTAATATTATGGAATTGTCAAATCATTATAAATAATAAAGTATGGCTAAGATTGATTATAAGAAAGAGAGAACAGCTAACAATATGATGTCGTCTATGTTGATTCATCCCGGCGAGATGATAAAAGATGAGATTGTAGCGCGTGGCCTTACTCAGAAAGATTTGGCCCAGCAGATGGGCGTGTCCTATACTGTGTTTAACGAGATTCTGAATGGCAAACGTCCTGTAACAACAGAATACGCCTTGTTGTTGGAGGCTGCGCTTGGCACAGATGCAAACATTTGGATAGGTCTGCAGGCAGATTACAATATGCAGAAAATGAAGCAGGACCACTCCTTCATGAAGCGATTGGAGAAAATCCGTAAAATTGCAGCAATCTTCTAGAGGGATTGTGGGACTAGTGTGAGTCGTAGGGTTGGAAGACGAGGCGTTTGCGGAAGGGGTTGATAATCATTACGCCATGCATCAGCAACGGGGCGCCGATGTGGGAATCGCCTTGTACGGTGATGCAATGTACGTCGCGGAGTTCGAAATTACCCCATTTCAGTCGATCAAGGTTCAGCAGCGTTATTGTGTCTTCGCGCTCAACGCCGAAGTGTCCGACGACGTGACTGCCGTATTTCGTACCCTCAATCTGCCCGCCAATGTCGGGTCGACATTGCTTGAATCGTGCCCAACGATTAGGGAGCAGATCGCTCAGTCAGTAAGGTGACGAGACGCAGGTAGTATTTAATGAGCGACTACAAAAACTGAGGCTATTGTTTGGTAGTCTCAATTATTATTTATACCTTTGCATGTTGTTAGCGTGCGAAGCTACTCAAGCTTAGCCTATTCGAGCAAGTTCGATGGTCTTTGCTTAATCGCAGCTTTAGCAGGTCGAAATTACAAAATGATTGTATGATGAAAAACAGAATTCTTGTTTTGTTGAGCTTTTGTGTGCTTGTCTGCAGACCAGCATTAGCTCAGGAATTTGAGTATGAAGGCATCAAATACTCTTGTCTGACGGACACCACGGCTCAAGTGGGCTATAATTACGGAAACACGAAGGTGAAGGGCAATCTGGTGATTCCCGAATCTGTGACTTACGACGGCCGGCAGCTGAAGGTGACGGCTATAGGTGAATATGCGTTCGGTTTCTGTGATTCGCTGGAGCGTGTCAGGCTTCCTGAGACGATGAAAGAGCTGTCGTACGGGTGTTTCGAATGGTGTAAGAATCTGAAAGAGGTTGTACTTCCCAAGACGATGACTTCCATGGGTTACACCAATTTCCTGAACTGTACGGCATTGGAGAGTTTCACGCTGCCCGACAGTCTGAGGACGCTAGGGGATGGTAATTTCGAAGGCTGCACGCAGCTGAAGGAATTCCATTGGAATGACGTGATTGAGACAGTGGGCGACTACGAGTTTAACCGTTGCGAACGGTTTGAGGAGATGATTGTGCCGGCAACGGTTACCACGATAGGCAAAGGGTGTTTCAAACAATGTTCTGGTTTGCGCAGTGTGACTATTCCGGCAACACTGAAAACGCTTGGCGAGGAGGTATTCAGCGGGTGTACGGCATTGGAAACGGTCAACTGGGAGCACATCGCCCTTGCGGTCATTCCTGAAAGGGCGTTTGAGGGGTGTAAGAACCTGAAACAGCTGGATTTGCCGGAAACGGTGAGCCGAATCGGTGCCAATGCCTTTGAGAGCAGCGGGTTGCAGTCGGTAGTGCTGGGTCCGAATATGGAACGGCTGGGCTATGAGGCTTTCAAGAACTGCTGCAGTCTCAACCGTGTCTATCTGCGCACTGACAAGTTGGACGAGCTAAGCCGGTGGAACAACTATTTCCCGTCTGTCGCCTTCTATCTCGGTACGTTGTATGTGCCTGAGGGTCAGAAGAACAAGTATCTGCACTTGGATTATTGGCAGCAGTTCTGCAATATAGCAGAGGAGAACACCAGTGGCACGGAATACTGTCTGATAGACGTCAAGACGAATGGTTACAATACCTTCGTGAATGATGAGGAAATCCTGCTCGAAAAGCACTTGGAGCAGCCCAAGGGCAGTACGGTGGCCGTACGTTTTACATTCAATAAGAACATGTTTGCCGATGGCACTACCCGTTACCTGAGAGGAATGACGGTCAACGGTGTCGAACGACTGCAGGACTGCAAGGACGGCACGCTGATCATTGACGTGACAGAAGACCTTGACATTAGGGTAGACATCGGCTTCTATACCGCCTCGCTGGCCGTCTATCAGGATGAGTGCGGCGGATTGGAGTTTCTCTGCGAACGTGACAATGAGACCAATGTCACCATCATGCCCGCCGAAGGCTATCGCGCCACCATCTCGTATGGTCCGTGGATGAAGACCTACCCTTATGGCAATCCATGGAAGGAGACCTATACGGCTACCGACAGCCAGCCGAAGACCATTCAGATGTGGCCGAGTGACGATGTGGAAATCAAAGTAAAATACGAGAAGAAATGAAAACAAAGATACTATTACTCTGTCTGCTCATAGCAGGCAGCACACAGGCAGCCGACTTCAAGCAAGGCTATATCAGTTATTCAATTACTTCGCCGACGACAGTCTGCGTGGTGGAAGTGAACATTGGAGAGGATACTGAGTGGGGTTTCTCGCCTCGCGATACTACGTGTTTCGAGATACCGGAGACCGTTGAGTACAATGGTCACCAACTGACGGTGACGGCCATTGGAAATACCGAATCTGGCTGGCAGCAGGTCTTTCTGACGCAGGTAGATAACATCGTACTGCCCAAGACCATTACGACGATAGGCGACAATGCCTTCCGCTATTCCGGCGTGAAAAGCATCAACCTGCCTGACGGCATCAGGGCACTGGGTGAGAGTTGCTTCAAAGACTGCCGATTGGAGGAAATCCACCTGCCCGATAGCCTGAAGGAGATTGGCGTAGAGGCCTTTGAAGGACTCCCGCTGAAGGAGATTCACTTTCCCAAGGGTCTGACGACCATCAAAAGAGAAGCTTTCCAAGGCTGTCAGAATCTGACGGAGATTGACTTGCCAGAAAGTCTGCAAATTCTCGACTACGAGGTGTTCAGCGGTTGTTTGAATCTCCAGAAGGTCACGACCCACAGCGAACTGAAAAGCATCCGTTCCGGTTGCTTCGCATATTGTAGCAAGTTGACGACTGTCGTTCTGGGTGGAAAGGTCGAAGAGCTAAGCGGATTCAATGGCTGTAGCGCCTTGGAGAGTTTCACCGTCCCAGAAGGTACACTAAAGGTCCTTTCCGAAGCCTTTGCCGGCTGTACGTCGCTGAAAGAAATTGTGCTGCCCAACAGCGTTTACGAAATGGGACAGCGTGTGTTCAGCAATTGCTTCAGTCTGACGGAGGTGACGCTGCCCAGAGCGATAAAATACATTCAGATGGGCATGTTCAGCTATTGTAAAAGCCTGAAGAGTCTGACCATTGGCGAGAATGTAAAGAATATAGCAGGTGATGCCTTCGAGGGCTGTGAGAGTCTCAGACACCTGACAGTTCGTGGACGTACGCCGAGTTCCTATGCTTCGTCGACGTTCTCGCAGGACATCCTCGACCTGTTCAATGAGGGTGAGCTCAGCGTTCCCGCAGGTAGCAAGGAGACCTACGCCAAGGCTGAGTTCTGGAAAAACTTCAAGCAGGTTACGGAGTACGACCCAGGGACACTCTATCAGGCTGTTCCTCTGACCATTTGGCAGGGAGGAGGACGTGTCACCTGCAACGGCCAAGTGTGTTCTGAGGGTGAGTCCATGCTACTTGTGCCGGAGGGAGAAGCGTTTACTCTTACCTTCCTGCCTGACGAAGGCAAAAGGGTGCGCGAAGTGGAGCAAAGGTATTCGGGCGGCTCAGACTATCTGGGTAAGAACGTGAAGGACAACCAGTTGACCATCAGCACCATCAAGGGCGGAATCTGGGTGTTCTTCGGTGTAGCCCAAGCCAATCTCGACATTGTGCAAAATGAGATGGGGCGTGTACGCATTCTGGTAGATATCGACAAAACCTATGGCTGTCGCATCATCGAGGAAGAAGGCTGGCAGGTGCACAGCATTACTTATAATGGCGAGGACATTACCAACAAGGGCGGTAAGGAGAATTACATTCAGACACCCGTCGTCAAGGGCGATGCTGTTGTCCGCATTGCATTAGAACAAAGTCAGACGGGTATCACGAAACCAGAGCAAAACGGTATGAGGGTGTTGGGCGATGCAGAAGGCATTGTCATTGAGAATGCCAAAGAGGGTGAACTCATCAATGTCTATCTATTGAACGGTCAACTGGTTAGGAGTTTCAGTAGTACTGGTAGTAAAGCGCACATCGCTTTGCCGTCTAATGCTGTATACATTATCAAGACAGGAACAAAGACAATTAAGATACCAATGATAAAAAAATAGTGTTAAAGTGAGCATAAATCAATAATAATTCATATCTTTGATTAAAATTAGATGATCACGGGGACGGTGCCATTGATCATTTGGAGATAAAGCAAGATTCCGTAAGTCTTAATGAACTTGTGGAATCTTGTGTTATTGAATTAAGTCGGTGAGGCGAAATAATATCAAAAATCGTCGTAGGGCTGGAACATGAGGCGTTTGCGGAAAGGGTTGATGATCATTACGCCATGCATCAGCAACGGGGCGCCTATGTGGGAATCGCCTTGTACGGTGATGCAATGCACGTCGCGGAGTTTGAAATTACCCCATTTCAGTCGCTCAAGGTTCAGCAGCGTTATTGTGTCTTCGCGCTCGACACCGAAGTGTCCGACGACGTGACTGCCGTATTTCGTACCCTCAATCTGCTCAGTAACCAGTGGGTTCGTTGCTGCCATCCGTTCGAGGCTCTCGGCATTGATGGCATAGGTCATCGGACTGCCCGTGTCGAACAGCACGCGTTCTTCCGAACCCTCAAAGGGGCTCACTGTGACGTAGGGCACGTGCCATTTCAGTTTGTATTTCAGCACTTCGCCCTCGGCTTTCTTGTAGAGCGTCTTGCGGTCGGTGAGTGTCATGGTCTGCTCGCGGGTGTCAATTCTTGCGGCAATGCCTTTGTGGAATAGGGCGAAGCCAATGATGCCGTCCTCGCCTTTGCGCACAATAGGTCGCTTCATCTGCTGTACCTTAAAGCCGGTAATGGTCAGCCCGCCCAGCGTGAACGGTGGCAACTCCACTGTTTTCACCTGCTGGCTCTGGCCTGTGGCGTCCTCCGACTTGATGAATCCCAGCGTCCTCAGTCCTTCTATGCTGACGTCGTCGTAGATGACGCCCTGGCTCGCTCCTGTGTCGAGCTTGAAGCGATACTCCCGCCCGCCAATATCCACGCGGACGAATAGCTGGTTGCGCTCAATCTCGATGGGCACCGTCACCATGAATTTCTTCTGCGACAGCGTGAAGTCGGTGTCGTAGCGTTTCATTTGTGCAAACGCTACGCAACAGCAGGTTGCCGCCATCAGCATCAATATCGTCAGTCGTCTCTTCATATTAAATTGAGCCCACTTTTTATGGTGGGCTCAATATGCATGATTGTTAGTCTTAATCCGTTTAATCTGTGGCCTGTATGATTACAGGTTCGGATTGATCTTGCTCCACTCAGCGATGGGAGGAACAATGTTCAGCGTAACCAGCTCGTCGCGCATCTTGCACAGGTGCTCGTAGCTCTGGTCGAGCTTAGCGTTCTCCTCGGCAGTACCCTGAGGAACCTCGAACTTAGCACCCTCGGCAGTCATGGTGGTCTTCATAGCCATCATGATGTGGTCGTACTTGTCGGTCTTGACGTAAGTTCCAACGGGGAAGCGGAAAGGCTCACCACCCATAGCGGCACGAATCATCTCGACAGAGAGATACGAGGGGCTCTGGAATGAGCTGCGTCCGCGAAGCTCGATAATCTTGGCACCACCCTTGGTGACGTCGACCTTCATCTGCTCCCACTCCTCAGCGGGGAACTCAGCAGTACCGATGATGTCAGTCAGCTTGCGACCGGCAATCTCTACGTGGCTTCCGAATACAGCCATCTGCTCACCGTGGCCACCATAGGTAGCGCAACCAGTGATCTGGTTCTGCATCACACCGAACTTCTTAGCCAATGCGCTCTGCAGACGGGTGGTGTCGAGACCTGCGAGGGTCGTCACCTGACCGGGCTTCAAACCAGAGTACAGCAGGGTTACCAGACCAGTGAGGTCGGCGGGGTTGAAGATAATCACTACGTGCTTTACGTCAGGGCAGAATTTCTTGATATTCTGGCCCAGCTCCTCAGCAATCTTACAGTTGCCGGCGAGCAGATCCTCACGGGTCATACCAGCCTTACGGGGTGCACCACCAGAAGAAATGATGTACTTTGCGTTGCGTAAAGCCTCCTCAGCGTCGGTGGTAGCCACGATATTCACATCGTCAAAACCACTCTGGCGCATCTCCTCAGCTACACCCTCGGGAGAGAACACGTCGTACAGACAGATTTCGCTTGTCAGACCCATCATCAGGGCGGTCTGAGCCATGTTTGAACCAATCATACCGGCTGCGCCGACGATGGTCAGTTTGTCATTAGTTAAAAATGCCATAATCTTTTTCTTTGTATAATATTAGTTTCGTTTTGCAAAGTTACAAATTATTTTGTAATCTGCAAATGACTTGCCGTATTTTAAATATTATTTAAGATGATTCTCCTATCTTTGCAAAGTCGATATGGCAATTAGTGACAAAAAAAGCGTTTTTCTTTTGCAGTTTCATATTATTATTGTAATTTTGCACCCGAAAATAAAAATACGTTTCATAAACCAAAGATTAATAGAGATGTTTAAGAAAATTCTGATTGGTGTGGCATTGGTTGCTCTGGCCATTACGATGGGACGAACCGTGCCCGATAAGAAAGCCCACAAGGAGGCCATGATGGAGGCCGTGAGGGCTTATGTGGACGATGAGGCTATCGAGCATGGCTTGGGTGACAACATACTGACGGACCTGGGTAAGGGTATCGTCAACAAAACCATCGAAGTGGCGCTGAACTCGAAGTTGGAAGTGGACAACTACTTCCTGTTCAATACGACGCACGTCGAGCTGGGTGACGAGTCGAAGACGCTCTCGCTGGGTATTTTCGGTCATGTGTTTACGTTCGATAAGGAGATGTTGCGTGACGCTTTGGAGGAAGCTGCCAAGGAAAAGGTGCAACTCAAGGAAGAGCGCAAGGCTGCCAAACTCGCTGAAAAGGAAGCCCGTAAACTGGAAAAACAGTTGAAGAAGGAACAGCGTAAGCGCGAGAAGGAAGCCCGGAAGGCTGCCAAGCGTGCTGAAAAGGAGGCCAAGAAGCGTGAGAAGGAAGCCCGGAAGCGCGCTAAGGAACTGGAAAAGCAGAATAAGAAATAAAGAAAGAGTGACCCACTTAAGTGAGTCACTCTCTTTTTTGCTTTGTGTGTCGACACTTGGACTCGAACCAAGGACCCCCACCATGTCAAGGTGATACTCTAACCAGCTGAGCTATGCCGACCTTTTTGTTGTGCGCCTGACAGGACTCGAACCTGCACATCGTGAGATACTAGATCCTAAGTCTAGCGCGTCTACCAATTCCGCCACAGGCGCGGAATCGACGAAGTCAATTCCCTTTTTAGGGGGCTGAAGTCGATTTGCGGGTGCAAAGGTACATAAAAATTCTGAATCACCAAAATTTTTGAGCAGCGAAAACACAAAAAAGTACATTTTTGTGTTGAGTCGTGAGAAAATTCGACTATAGGTCAAATTATTCGCTTAAAACTTTTCGTGCAGCTTCAATAATGAGGTCAATTCCCTGTGCTGTGGCTTCGTCTGTAAGTGCAACCTTGACGTCAGGATCGATACCGAATTCTGTCTGTTGCTTCTTTGAGTCATACATGGGGCAGGCCGAATAGCGCACACTCCACCCGTTGGGCAGACTATTACTCATGGGCATTCCGCTGCCTCCACCAGTATGGTCGCCCACCAGTTTTACGTTGGGCAATGTGTGCATCATCACGGCAAAGTCGTTGGCAGCGCTGAAGACGGAGCGGTTGGTGAGGACGCAGACGGGTTTGTGCCACCGGATATTGCTCGACGGCTCCAGATAGCGTGCCTCCAGCGACGAGAAGTCGTTGTGCCCTTTGCCTGTCTTGTGTTGCATGTAGCTCACGAGTGTCTTCTCCTGTACGAAACGTCCTGCCAGTTTTTCTGCCGTTGTCAGGTCACCTCCGCCGTTGTTGCGGATGTCGATGATGAGTCCGCGACAGAGTGCCAGATATGTCAGGCAGTCGTCGAGATTACCTTCACCAATGCCTTGCAAGAACGAATCGTAACGGATGTAGCCGATATTGTCGTCGAGTACGCGATATTTCATTCCTGCGGCAATCTTGTAGTCTGTTCCCAGGTAGCGGCGTTCAAGCGTATCGCTGAAGTTCTGGGGATAGGCCTCGTGCCACGCCCAATAGCGTCCGTAGTCCGCCGAACTGCCGAGGTTGACGTGTCCGTCACGTAATTCGGCCAGCATGTCGGTAAGTACCTCGAAGAGTTGGTCTGACGTCATGTGATCGCTCACGCGTACCTTATATTTATTATATACGGCATTCCAGTCAAGTCCGTATTCGTGCTGCTTATAGTCAAAGAAACAGTAGTGCTCGTCGATAATCTGCCACAGGGCTTCGAAGTTGCCAGTGGGCGTATCGCTTCGCTCGTCAGTGTCGACGCAGGAAACGAATAGGGGGAGTAGGGTAACTAGATATACTAGATATTTTTTCATAGGGCATGGGAAATGATGGAGAAACGCTTGGTGATGCCAATGAGGAATCGGTGGGTGTAGACATGCTGTTTGAGATTGTTGACCTTGGCTTGTTGCATGTTGCCAAGATAACCTATGCGCAGGGTGAACTTCGAGCTGATGGCTGCGTCGATGGTCAGCATGTGTCGCCACTCAGGAGCCGAGATGAACGTCGTAGGAACGATGTTGTGGTCGTAGTTGCCTAACGAGAAAATCTCATAGTACGACTGTCCGTAGTTGGGCGAGAACATGATGCCGCAAAGAGGCAGTGCCAGTTCGTAGCGAGCCGTCATCGGGCGGTTGAACAGTTGGAATCGGTAGGCAGCCACCCCCGTTGGCATCACGTTGAGGTGCAGGCGGGCCTGAGCGGGATTGTTGCCGTTCGACGTGTTGTAGATGACTCCTGCTGAGGCATTCACGAGTCCGCCAGCCTGTAATGTCAGCCGATGGTCCAATAGTTGCCAGTTGTAGAGCTTGCCCCAATAGAAGTTGTAGGCAGCCTCCAATTCCTGTTTCGACTTGGGACGGTCCTTAACGGACGACAGGTTTGCCTCGTGTTCTATCAGTGTCGACCAACGTCTTTCTGGTCGTTTGCGCTCGATGGTGGTGAGAAACGACACACCAAGGCCCTTGAAATGCTCCTGCGACAGGTAGGTGTCGAGAATGTTCGTGACTCCTACGCCCACCATTGTGCTGCGGGTGATGACTTTTGTAGAGTCGGCAGGTTGCGCCCAAAGCGTAACCCATGGTAGGAGCAATGCTATGAGCAGGAGTTTACGCGTCTTCATCATCGGGGAATAAGCTAAGTTGTCCTGTCAGTTCGTCGAGAACCTGTTGCTGGCTTTTGCCTGCATCGGGGTCGAGGTCTTCCTCCTCTTCCGAGGAGGCGAACTCCTCGGCACTTGGAGGTTCTGGGAAACGGGTTGGCTCCAACTCTTCGACGGAGGCTATCTGCCAGGTAGTCAGTCGTTTACCTTTTGCTTTGAAGCCCTTGACAGTGATAAACTGCTCGACGTCGATTTCCTCTGATCCTCGGAAAGCGTCGTTGCCGCCGTATGTCACTTGCAGACGCGGATAGAACGTGTCCGTCAACAATATCTGTTGGGAATTCTCGTTCTCGCCAATATAATTTTGTTTGCGCTTCGAAGCCTCCATGAGGAAACGCTTGATATACGGATAGCCCTGATTGTCAGCATCATAGAGTACGCAACTCCAGATCTTCTCTGGCTCGTATTTCTCTATCAGCTGGATGTTGTCCTCAAAGTGTACGTTGGGGTCGAAGCCAGACAGGTAGTAGTCGCCGTTCTTCAAAATGACCAGGATGCTGTCGCCGTCGAAGAACTCACCTAGCAGTCGTCCGTGTTCGTCGTAGTTCAAACGGTTGACGTCTGGATCGTACCACACCTTGCGACCACCGAGAGTAGAGTGTCCGTGACTCTTCAGACCGATGCGATGTATCTGGTATTTCGTCAGCAGGTTGCCCTTCGCAGCACGTCCCTTGATGAGTACTTCCGAGAAGTCCTTGTCAAAGAAAATGCGCTTCAGTTTGGGTGCTGGGTCGAGGGTGACCTTGATAATCTCTGCCTCGCCATTGGGATTAGCGGTGAAATAAACGACACGCGACCCGTCTGTGCCTGCTGTGATGTCGTATTCGCGATCGCGAGTGACGCTTGAGACGTTAAAGCGCTTGATATAGTAGAAACCCTTACGTCCATCACGATAAACGGCATTGTAGATGGTGCGTTGGTCGTTCTTCTTGAAGACACTGATCCACATGACGTTCTTGCCGACGAACAGCTTGTCAGCCACTTTGACAACTTTGAACTTACCGTCCTTGTAGAAAATGATGATGTCGTCAATATCAGAGCAGTTGCACACAAACTCGTCTTTTTTCAAGCCTGTGCCGATGAAGCCGTCCTGACGATTGATGTACAGCTTTTGGTTGGCCTCGACGACCTTCGTAGCCTCGATGGTGTCGAAGTTGCGGATTTCCGTCAGTCGCGGATGGTCCTTGCCGTATTTGTCCTTTAGGAATTGGAACCACTGAGCCGTCACCTCTACGAGGTTTGCCAAGTCGCGGTCTATCTCCTCTATCTCAGCCTTGATACGGGCCATTAGTTCGTCAGCCTTGTCCTTGTTGAACTTCAGGATGCGCTGCATCTTGATTTCCAGCAACTTCAGGATGTCGTCCTTCGTGACCTCGCGAACCATTTGCGGATAGTATGGCGTCAAGCGCTCGTCGATGTGTTCACAAACGGCATCGATGGTGGGCGCCTGCTCAAATTTCTTGTCCTTATAGATGCGTTCCTCGATGAAGATTTTCTCTAACGAGTAGAAGTGCAGTTGTTCCAGCAGTTCGCCCTTGCGAATCTCCAATTCCTGACGAATTAGGTCCTTGGTGCGGTCTGTCGAGTGGCGCAGCACATCGGAGATGGTTAGGAACTGCGGTTTGTTATCCTCAATGACGCAACAGTTGGGCGAAATATTGATTTCGCAGTCGGAGAAGGCGTAGAGGGCGTCCAATGTCTTGTCGCTCGATACACCTGGAGCCAACTGGACTTGTATCTCGACTTTTGCAGCAGTCAGGTCCTCCACGTGGCGAGCCTTGATTTTGCCCTTGTCGATGGCCTTCAGAATGGAGTCGATGAGTGTTTCGGTTGTCTTCGAGTAGGGAATCTCGCGAATGACCAGCGTCTTTGGGTCGAGTTTCTCAATCTTAGCTCGTACCTTGATGACTCCACCGCGTTGTCCGTCGTTATATTTCGAGACGTCAATCGAACCGCCCGTTGGGAAGTCCGGATACAAGTGAAACTCTTCGTCATGCAAGTACGCAATGGCTGCGTCGCATATTTCTACGAAGTTATGGGGCAGAATCTTTGAACTCAGACCTACGGCAATGCCCTCGGCACCCTGCGCCAACAGCAACGGATACTTCACGGGCAGTGTGATGGGTTCCTTGTTGCGTCCGTCGTACGACATCTGCCACTCGGTGGTTTTGGGGTTGAAGACGGTGTCCAACGCAAACTTCGACAAACGGGCCTCGATATATCGAGGTGCTGCTGCCCTGTTGCCCGTCAGGATGTTACCCCAGTTACCCTGTGTGTCAATCAACAGGTCCTTCTGTCCCATCTGCACCAAGGCGTCACCAATACTGGCATCGCCGTGAGGGTGGAACTGCATGGTGTGTCCTACGATGTTCGCCACCTTGTTATAGCGTCCGTCATCCATGCGCTTCATCGAGTGCAGGATACGGCGCTGCACGGGTTTCAGTCCGTCCTCAATATGTGGAACGGCACGCTCCAGAATAACGTAAGAGGCATAGTCCAGGAACCAGTTCTGGTACATGCCGCTCAAGTGGTGCACGGCAGCAGCGTCAAAACGGTTTACCGGTTTGTAGTCTGAATGCGACTCTGAGGCGTCTGAGGAACCTAATTCCTCAGCACTTTGCCCTGTCATTTCGTCCTTTATTTCGTCGTCCATTAGGTAATTATATTAAATAATGTTGCAAAGATACGACTTTTTCATCAAAAAGCAGTACCTTTGCAGCCATAATTTCGAAATTATTAAGTTTTTATGGCACAAGAAGATGTATTTAAGAAGATCGTAAGCCACTGTAAGGAGTATGGCTTTGTGTTCCCCTCAAGTGAGATTTACGATGGTTTGGCAGCCGTTTATGACTACGGTCAGAACGGTGTTGAGTTGAAGAATAACATTAAGCAGTATTGGTGGAAGGCCATGACGATGCTTCACGAGAATATCGTAGGTATCGACTCGGCTATCTTCATGCACCCCACCATATGGAAGGCATCTGGACACGTGGATGCTTTCAACGATCCCTTGATTGACAACCGCGATTCGAAGAAGCGCTATCGTGCTGATGTACTGATTGAGGACCAGATTGCCAAGTACGACGAGAAGATCCAGAAGGAAGTTGAGAAGGCTCGCAAGCGCTTTGGCGACAGTTTCGACGAGGCTAAATATTTGGAGACTTCGGAGCGTGTGAAGGAGACTAAGGAGAAGCGCGACGCGCTGCACGCCCGCTATGCTGCCGCTATGCAGGGTCCGGACTTGGACGAGCTGAAGCAGATTATCCTGGACGAGGAGATTGTCTGCCCCATCAGTGGAACCCGCAACTGGACGGACGTGCGTCAGTTCAACCTGATGTTCTCTACTGAGATGGGTGCCAGTGCCGATGCTTCGATGAAGATCTACCTGCGTCCTGAGACTGCTCAGGGTATCTTCGTGAACTACCTGAACGTGCAGAAGACCGGTCGTATGAAGATTCCTTTCGGTATCGCCCAGATTGGTAAGGCTTTCCGTAATGAGATTGTCGCCCGTCAGTTCATCTTCCGTATGAGGGAGTTCGAGCAGATGGAGATGCAGTTCTTCGTACAGCCTGGCACAGAGCTGGAGTGGTTCCCGAAGTGGAAGGAGACGCGTATGAAGTGGCACCAGGCTTTGGGCTTCGGCGCTGAGAACTATCGTTTCCACGACCACGACAAGCTGGCCCACTATGCCAATGCCGCTACCGATATCGAATTTAAGATGCCGTTTGGCTTCAAGGAGGTGGAGGGTATCCACAGCCGCACGGACTTCGACCTGAGCCAGCATGAGAAGTACTCCGGCAAGAGCATCAAATACTTCGATCCTCAGACCAACGAGAGCTATACGCCGTATGTCATCGAGACATCCATTGGTGTTGACCGTATGTTCCTGAGCATCATGTGCCACGCCTTCGAGGAGGAGAAGCTGGAGAACGGCGAGACCCGCGTGGTCCTGAAGTTGCCCGCAGCCCTGGCTCCTGTCAAGTGTGCTGTGATGCCGCTGGTGAAGAAGGACGGACTGCCCGAGAAGGCTCGTGAGATCATCGACCAGCTGAAGTTCCACTTTAACTGCCAGTATGACGAGAAGGACAGCATCGGTAAGCGTTATCGTCGTCAGGATGCCATCGGCACGCCGTACTGCGTCACCGTTGACCACGACACGCTGAACGATGGTTGCGTCACCCTGCGTTTCCGCGACACGATGGAGCAGGAGCGTGTGGCTATCAGCGAGCTCAATGGTATCATCGAGGATAAGGTGAGCATTGCAAGTCTTTTGAAGAAACTGCAGTAAGAAAAAAAATGAAGATCAAGCACTATCTACTGATTGGTATCTCACTGCTCGGCTTTGTGTCGTGCAGTGAGACCGATGAAACCGATCTGGAGTTTGATAACTGGCAGAACAGAAACGAGACCTACTTCCAGCAGCACTATGAGCAATACCTGCAGGAGTACAAGAGTAAGGGTGAGGCTTCTGATATGCTTGTCATCCCCTGTTGGTCGATGCCTGGTGATATGAAACTCGAGGACATAGCACCTACCAATTGTATCTTGGCATATAAGGTACTTAAAAATGAGGAAGCGTGGACAGATAATACCCCACAGTATACCGATTCTGTCGCTGTTCATTATAGTGGAAGTCTGATTCCAACGCAACACTATCCGGAAGGCTATCAGTTCGATCGTAGCTATATGTCTACGGACAGTTTCGACCCAGAAGTGGACGTTCCTGCCAGGTTCAAGGTGAATGGGAGTATTCTTGCCGGATTCTCGACGGCCTTGCAGCATATGCACCGAGGAGAGGGCTGGATAGTGATTGTTCCTTATCAGTTGGGCTATGGTACTACGCAGTCGTCATCATCTGTAATACCTGCATACAGTACGCTGATATTTGAGATATACCTTCAGGATTTCTGGATGACAGAATTGGGTGACCGATATTGAAGTGAGAAATCAAATGATAAGTAAAGAGCTAAGAGTTTTTCTTAGCTCTTTCTTTTTCCATATCGGCTCGCGATTTCGATTTCGTCACCAGCCAGACACCGCTAAATACCAGCACAACTGCCAGTGCATGGGTGGGTTTCAGAATGCCAATGCCCATCAGCAATGAGGCTGCTACTGAGACGATAGGCTGTACATAATTATATACCGAGACCACCGTTGGACGGAGTGTACGTTGGCCTATCATAGTCAGAATATAGCCGAAGAAGGTCCCTATGCAAACCACATAGGCTACTTCCCACCACGATGTTGCAGGTATGACTTTTCCCCATACCACCTCCTTCACGTGCCCAAAGGTAAAGGGGAGCAGCATTAGCGTGGCCCACGAAAACATGTACTTATTGATGGTAAACACGTTATATCGTCGGATAAGCGGGTTAAATAGTGATAGGTACAAGGCAAACGAGAATTGGGCAAATAGGCATAGCAGGTCGCCACGGATATCGCCCACCTTGCCATCAGCATGGGCTGCGGAGGTCAGAATCAGTATCAAAGCACCACTGCACCCCATCAATACACCCAGTGCTTTCTTGCCAGTGATAGGCTCCTTTAGGATGAGTGCTGCCAGAATCATGGCGAAGATTGGCATGGATGTGGTGACGATAGAGGCATTGATGGGTGACGTGATGCTCAACCCAATCGTATAGCAACACTGGTTGCACACCAATCCGAAGACGGCAGCTCCGATAAACATCAGTTTGTCTTTGGTGGGAACATATTCCTTCTTCGCAAAGATAGAGGCTATCCAGAACAGCAGACAGGCTCCAACTACGCGGAAGGTAACCATTGTGATGCCGTCGAAGCCATGTGTCATAGCGTCCTTTCCGATAGGGGCCATCAGTCCCCAACCGGCACAGGCTCCGAACATACTCAAGTGCGCAATGAGTGCTTTGTTTTCTTTCATGGGTGCAAAATTAGTGTTTTTTTTTGTCATTTCAAAAAAAAACACTATATTTGCACAAAACTTACGACAATGAAGTACGCGACATGTATCAAACAGATAGAAATTGATGCTCTTTGGAGCGGTAAGAAGCATATCCTGTGGACGCTCGACCCACATGTGAATATCCTCAGTGGAATCAACGGCGTGGGCAAGAGTACTATATTAAATAAGGTATTCAAGAGCATCTGTACCAATGGTGATTTGGTGAACCATCTCCTAAAGGGTGTACACATCACTGCTGAACCTGCAGATGCTACCCATGTGCGTTTCGACATTATCCGTTCGCTGGACTCACCGATGCTCGACAACGAGACATTGAATCTGGTGGACACGCGCATACGCTCTGCCCTTGACTTCCAGCTCTATCATCTGCAGCGTAAGTATCTGGACTATCAAGTGAATATCGGTAACCGCATCATTACCGAGTTACAGCAGGGTAATACCGATGCTGCTCAGCACTTGTCGCAGTCGAAGACTCGTTTCCAGGATATGGTCGACGACTTGTTTGAAGAGACGGGTAAGAAGATCGTGAGGACGGAAAACGAGATACGTTTCTCGCAGATTGGTGAGACGTTGGTGCCTTATCAGTTGTCAAGCGGAGAGAAGCAGATGCTAGCTATCTTGCTGACGGTACTCGTCGAGGACCAACAACCCTATGTGCTCTTTATGGATGAGCCGGAAGTAAGCTTGCATATAGAATGGCAGAAGCGGCTCATTGAACTGATTATGGAACTGAATCCTAACGTGCAGATTATCCTGACGACCCACTCGCCAGCTGTCATTATGAATGGCTGGATGGATAATGTGACGGAAGTGAGTGATATTACGCTCTAGTAGATTTGGAAGTTCTAGGATATCTCGTATGCCCAGTAAACTAAGAGACAACCTCAATAGCCGCTACTTCGAGGCTGCCAATCAGTTGAAGTCGAAGCAGGCACGACGTAGGATAGTAGCCTATGTCGAAAGCTACGATGATATTTTCTTCTGGCGTACTGTATTGACGCGCTTTGAAAATGAACATCGTTACTTCGAGGTGATGTTGCCGTCGCATAGGAAACTGGAACGCGGCAAGAAGGCTGCGCTGATGGCTGGACTGGGTGAGGCGATGATAGCTTGTGTCGATGCCGACTTCGACTACTTGTTGCAAGGTGCTACTTTGCAGTCACGAAAAGTACTAGAAAATCCCTATGTGTTCCATACTTATGCCTATGCCATTGAGAGCCTGCAGTGTTATGCTCCTTCACTTCATGATGTTTGCGTGGCTGTGACGCTGAACGACCGCCGGTATTTCGATTTCGAGGATTACATGCGTCAGTATTCTGAAATTCTTTTCCCTTTGTTCGTATGGTCGGTATGGGCATATCGGGTAGGGAAGCACAACCAATTCTCGCTTTCTGATTTTAATCGTATAGCCGATCCTGGTGGCTTTAATGTGCAGAATCCCCAGCCATCCCTCGACAATTTACGCCATAAGGTTAGTGTAAAGATACGTCAGTTGCAGGCGGAGTTTCCTGATAATAAGGCAGAATACCTGAAGACGAGGGAAAGTATAAAGTCTTTAGGTGTGACTCCCCAAACTACCTATCTTTATATTCAAGGGCATCATTTATTTGACAATGTCGTTGTCCCTATATTAAATAAGGTGTGCAACCGACTGCGTCAGGAACGTCAGGATGAGATATCGCGTACGGCACGTCATTTTACTCAACGACAGAACGAGATGTCGTGCTACGAACATTCGGTATTGGACATCAGACAAACGCTGAAAAAGAATATGGGATATATCCTTTCAGAACAATTCCGTCGTATTCAGCGGGATTTGGAACAATATCTCACGAAAGTACGTACGTCTCCAGGAACTTGATAGTACCCTCGCTGCGAACCACCTTCGCTGTGGCGGGAATCAGGATACTCTCGCCAGCACGTAAGGTCGTCTCCTCATCGTCGATGGTCAGTGTACCTTCCCCTTTCAAGCCAATGAGAATAACAAACGAATCGAGCTCGGAATAGTCTATCTCCATGGGTTCTGTCAGGTCGTAGACAGCGGTATTGAAGTAAGGACACTCTATCAGCGCAACCCCTTCGTCCTTGCGTGGCGTATAATGGGTCTGGTAGTCGGAATATACCGTGTAGTCTATTGACTCAGCGGCTTCCTTGATGTGCAACTGGCGTGGTTTCCCATCTTTGTCGAGGCGGTCGTAGTCATAAATGCGATAGGTGACATCACTGGTCTGTTGGATTTCCAACAGATAGCAGCCGCTAAGGATGGCATGAATGCGTCCTGCGGGAATAAAGAAGCAGTCCCCATCCTTGACGGTGTATTTGGCCAAGGCGTCGCAGATGGTCTTTTGTTCCACCATATTCTTATACTCGTCAGGGGTGAGGTGTATTTTCAGTCCATTGTATAGACTAGCCTCAGGGGCGGACTCCAACACGTACCACATCTCTGTCTTGCCTTTGTCCTTACCCTGCTGACGAGCTATCTCATCATTAGGATGTACCTGTATGCTCAGGTCTCGGTGGGCGTCAATGAATTTGACGAGCAGGGGAAACTCGTCGCCAAAGCGCTTGTAGTTAGCCTCACCTACGAGGGCTTCTTTTTCTTCGCGAACGAGTTCGTTGATATTTTTTCCTTCGCAGAGTGTCTCGCTACCGGGAACACCGGAAAACAGCCAGCTCTCGGTGCCCCAGATAAGGGTTTTAAGAAGGGGAGTGAATTTGTAGTATTTCATATGAATATTAATTTTCTTTCCAGAAAGCGCGGGTAAAGAGTACCAGCACAGACATGATTTCAAGACGGCCTACGAGCATGAGGAACGAACACGTCCACTTGATATATTCCGGCATCTCGCTCCACGACATCGAGGGTCCCACCTCGTATTCAAGTGATGGACCAACATTACTGATAAGGCTCAGAGCTATGGCTATGGCGTTGGTATGGTCAATGCCTGAGACAATCATGATGGTGGCAGATATCAGTACCATGATAGAAAAGATGGCAAAGAATGCCAGTAGGGTGGAGAGCCTTTGCTGTGATATGGTCTCCCCATTTATCTTGACAGGTAACACAGCATTGGGGTGTAAGATTTTTCGGAATTCGTTACGCAGCACCTTAAAGATCATCACGCCGCGAATACACTTGAAACCACCTGTTGTGGAGCCTGAACAAGCACCGATGAACATCAGACAGCCCAGAATGACCCACGTAATGTGTGGCCAGCGGGATACGTCGTCGTTGAAGAGTCCTGTGGTAGTTATAAACGACACTACTTGGAACAGTGCCGAACGGAAGGCATGCTCCAGTCCGTAACCATTGCGTAACATCAGCAGATAGCCGATAAACAAGGTCGTTATGGTGATGAGGAAGATGTAGAGCTTGAATTCAGAACTCTTGAACAGCGCTACAACTCTCAATTTGAAGATAGCCATATAGAGCATGGCAAAGTTGATACCAGCCAAGAACTGGTAAAGGATACAGACATAGTCGATGGCCGGTGAGTCAAAGTAGGCCGTACTGTCGTTATGTGTGGCGAAACCGCCTGTTGCTGTCGTCGTCATGGCATAGTTGATGCTATCGAACCAGTCCATGCCACAGAGGTAGAATGACAGAACACAGGCGATGGTTAGCCCCAAATAGATAGTCCAAATCCATTTCGCCATTGTCGACAATCGCGGATGCATCTTCGAACGCATCGGTCCTGTTGCCTCTGCAGAGAACACCTTCACACTGCCGCTACCTACCATCGAGGGTAGAATGGCGATGGTGAAGAATACGATTCCCAGACCTCCAATCCATTGTGTCTGGGTGCGCCAGTATAGAATGCCGTGTGGCAGACTCTCTACATTGCTAAGAATTGTTGCACCTGTCGTCGTAAAACCTGACATCGTCTCAAAGAATGCGTCAGTGACATTGGGAATAAAGCCTCCGACGAGGAAGGGTAGCATACCGAAAATCGAGAAGATAATCCATGCTGAGGTAACGAGGAAATAGCTGTCACGACGGCTAAGATTGTTGTTGGCATTACGTCCCAGGTATTTGAAGATGAAGCCCGCACTGATGGTGAGAATGGTGGCAATGAGGAACGACAGCAGGTCGTCCTCCTTGTAGTAGGCCGAAACTCCTACACAGATAGCCAGCATAAAGCCCAATAGGAATAGCAGCGAGCCTATGATCTTGTATACCAGAGGGAAGTTTACCATAGCACGTTGGCTTTGAAGTATTTTTCAACTTTTTTCAGATTCTGCTCATGGCAGAATACCATGACAGCATCGCCTGCTTCGATACGGGTGTTACCATTGACGAGGATGCCCTGATCACCACGAACAAGACCACCGATGGTGGCTCCAGCTGGCAGACCTAACTCCTTAACAGCCTTCTTGGTAACCTTTGAACCTTCGGCAGCTGTAAACTCTGCTACATCGGCATCAACGAGCATGAGGCTTCGTACGTTCGAAACATCAGCATCAAGCATCATCTGGTAAATATGGCTTGCTGCCAGCGTTTTCTTATTGATGATGGTGCCGATATCAAGACTCTCAGCCATCTCTACATAGTCAAGATTCTCAACCATGGCAACGGTCTTCCTTACACCGAGTCGTTTGGCAGTCAGACAGGCTAGGATATTTGTCTCGGCATTACCGGTTAGTGCCACAAAAGCTTGGGTGTTTTGTATGCCTTCTTCCTGGAGCAAACCGATGTCGCGTCCGTCACCATGAATAACCATTACATCTGTGTCGGCTAACTTCGAGTTCAGTCGCTCACAGCGTTGTTCGTCCTGCTCAATGATTTTTAGGTCCATATAGTCTGGAGCGACTTTGGCCACTCGGACGGCGGTACGTCCTCCACCCATGATAATGACATTCTTGACATCAGCATAATGCTCCTTGCCGGATATCTGGCGGATGTAGGGGATATACTCCCTTGTGGTCATGAAATAGGCGAGATCGTTGTTCTCCAGTACGTCATTGCCACCAGGGATAAGCGTCTCTCCTTTGCGCTTGATGGCCACCACATGGTAAGGGTCATCAGGTCCGCACAAGTCTTTCAGAGGTTGGTTCAGTATCTCGCAAGTTTCGCGAAGCTTGACACCAAGCATGACGAGGTCGCCGCCATGCAAGTCCCAGCGCTGTCTTACCCACGACATTTTGAGTCCGTTGGTAATGTCAGCTGCTGCAAGCACCTCTGGGAAGATGAGTGAATTGATGCCCATCTGGTTGAAAAGCTCCTTGCGGGCAGGATCGAGGTATTCGAAATTGTCAATACGTGCCACCGTCTTTTTTGCTCCCAAAGCGTGGGCAATCATACAAGCCGTCATATTGCGGCTCTCATCTGGTGTGACACCGACAAAGAGGTCGGCATGTTCTATGCCGGCATCCTTCAATGTGTTGATGCTGGTGGTACGCCCCTGCAAAGTCATGATGTCGTAGCGGCTGTCAAGATCGCCCAATCGTGAGGCATTCTCGTCTATCAGCACACAGTTCTGATGGTCACGAGACAATAACTTTGCAAGATGTGTTCCTACGGCTCCTGCACCAGCGATAACAATCTTCATATGCTAGATATCTCTTTTTTGATACTTTCCTTGTCAATACCGACGATGGCCTGTAACTCGCTAACCTTACCATGTTCAACGAAGTTGTCGGGCAGTCCGAGACGATGGATGACAGGCTGGTAACCATGGTCGCTCATCCATTCCATAACGGCTGAACCCATGCCACCGTTGCGCACACCATCCTCGATGGTGATAATCTTCTTGAACTTACGGCCTATCTCATGGAGCAAGTCTTCATCCAAAGGCTTCAGGAAGCGCAGGTCATAGTGGGCTACAGCAGAATTGTCGGCTATCACTTCCGCAGCAGAAGTCCCTATCGGACCGATAGTAATGACAGCCACTTCACTGCCGTCTTTCAGTTTACGCCCTTTGCCAACAGGAATTGCTTCCAGCGGACAGCGCCAGTCAACCAGTGAACCGCATCCTTTGGGATAACGGATGACAAACGGTCCTTTGTCGGGCAATTGGGCTGTATACATCAAACGGCGTAGTTCATGCTCGTCCATGGGTGATGCAATCGTCAGGTTGGGAATGGGGCGTAGTGCTGCCATATCAAAGGCACCATGATGTGTGGGACCATCCTCGCCTACGATTCCTGCACGGTCTAAACATAGCACGACGTTGAGCTTAAGAATGGCTACGTCGTGGATGATATTGTCAAAAGCTCGCTGGGCAAAGGCACTGTAGATGTTACAGAAAGGCTGCAGGCCCTCTTTGGCCAATCCACCGGAGAAAGTCACAGCATGTCCCTCAGCAATGCCTACATCGAAGGTGCGTTCTGGCATCTCTTGCATCATGATATTCATTGAGCAGCCGGTTGGCATGGCAGGAGTAATACCAACTATCTTGGGATTCTGGCGTGCCAGCTCAAGTAACGTCTCGCCGAAGACATCCTGAAAACGTGGAGGACAGTTGTTGTCGTCTTTTACCTGTCGTTTACCTGTCTCGACGTCGAATTTGCCTGGGGCGTGCCATACGGTGACATCTTTTTCAGCAGGGGCATAGCCGTGTCCTTTCTGTGTGTGCAGATGGAGCAGTTTTGGACCTTTCATATCCTTCAGCTGCCGCAGGATACGCACCAATTCTTTGACATCGTGTCCGTTAAACGGACCGAAATAACGGATGTCCATACCCTCGAACACATTTTGTTGGTGGGAGATGGCCGATTTCAAGGCGTTGGTCAGACGAATCATTCCGCGTCGGCGGTCATCTTCGAAGAGTCCTTTTCTGTGAAGCCAACTGGTCAACTTAAAACGCAAGGCATTATAGGTCTCGTTGGTGGAAAGTGACAGCAGATACTCCTGCATGCCTCCCACGGCGCGGTCGATAGACATGTTGTTGTCGTTGAGAACGATGAGGATGTCGTTGTCAGTTGAGGAGACGTTGTTCAATCCCTCATAGGCCAGTCCGCCTGACATGGCACCGTCACCAATGACGGCTACTACTTTGCGGTCTGTCCCCTTGGCGGCAACGGCCATTCCCAGCGCAGCAGAGATACTGTTCGAGGCGTGACCACACATAAATGTGTCGTACTCACTCTCCTCAGGTGAGGGGAAAGGACGGATACCGCCCAATTTGCGATTCGTGTTAAACTTTTCCCGTCGTCCTGTCAGTATCTTGTGACCATAGGCCTGATGTCCTACATCCCAAACAATACGGTCTTCAGGGGTATTGTAAACATAGTGCAAGGCTACGGTAATCTCCGTAGCGCCAAGGCTTGACGCTAAATGTCCGGGATTGACAGAGAGCTCTTTGACAATGTCTTCTCGCAATTCACGACACAACTCTGGCAACTCGTCAACAGTCAGTGTCCGTAGGTCCTCTGGATATTTAATTTTCTTTAATAATTCCACAGTATTTACGATTTTGTCTGCAAAGATACGAATAAGCGAGCGAAATACAAAATAAATATCAATTTATTTTATAATTTCCAAGCGAAAGTATCTTCGACGTTAGTCAAAGATAATGAAAAAGGGTTGATTAACAAAATATTTATGGAATTTTCTTGGTTTTTGCATATTTTCTTTATATCTTTGCGCTGTAATAACTGAAAACGCGATGATTTACGTCTCACTACCCAGCGACGAGATACGCCAACTCTCGTTTTATCTGGCCTTAGAGGAGTATGTGGCACGCCAACTGGCGCCTGCCGACTATTTCTTTATGTGGCAGGTGAAGCCGAGCGTTATCTTCGGACGTAATCAGTTGATAGAGAACGAGGTGAACCTGGACTACTGCCGTTCACATAACATCCAGATGTTTCGTCGTAAGAGTGGTGGAGGCTGTGTTTATGCTGACATGAACAATGTCATGATGTCTTATATTACAGCCGACGACCAGGTGGGATTTACTTTCAATCGCTATATCAGTATGGTAGTTCTGATGTTACAGAAACTGGGTATTGATGCTTCTGGGTCGCGACGAAACGACGTGATGATTGGCAACAAGAAGGTTTCTGGCACGGCATTCTATAAGCCTGTGGCAAGAACCGAACATCATCCAGGTCGTAGCATCGTCCATGGCACCATGCTCTATGACACGGACATGCTCAATATGGTGGGTTCTATCACACCTTCCAGTGCTAAACTATTATCGAAAGGTGTGGCCAGCGTTCGCCAGCGTGTTGCGCTGCTAAAGGACTATACAACGTTGACTCTCGATGAGTTTAAGGATCATGTTCGTAAGACGCTTTGCGACGGGGAGCTGATGTTGACGGACGATGATATCCAGCAAGTACAGAAAATTGAAAAAGAGTACCTGTCCGACGACTTTATCTATGGTAAGAATCCCCAATATACCATTGTCAAGAAACGCCGTATCGAAGGCGTGGGTGAATTTGAGGCTCGCATAGCTTTGAAAAATGGTGTTATCCAGCGTGTAAACCTCATGGGTGATTACTTCTTAGTAGGTGATTTGGATCATGGCCTGCTGGATATACTAAAGGGCGTACCCCTGACGAGAAGTGCATTGTGGAGCCGCTTGCCCGACCGTATCGATGATATTATCATGAATCTCATGACGGAAGATTTTGTAAGATTATTAACGGAATAAAATAAATATGTTTATGGAAAACAAAAAGACCTGTCTCTATGACAAACACGTAGCTTCGGGAGCTTTGATGTCGCCTTTTGGCGGTTTCGAGATGCCCATCCAGTATAGTGGCATTGTGGACGAACATCAGGCTGTACGCCAGTCGTGCGGTGTGTTCGACGTGAGTCATATGGGCGAAGTACTCATCACTGGACCTGATGCTGAGCGTTATGTTAATCATATTTTCACCAACGACGTCACAGGCATGCCTGCAGGAAAGATCCTCTATGGTATGATGTGCTACGAGAATGGCGGCGTGGTGGACGACCTGTTGGTTTACAAATGCGGCGAAAACGAATTCTTCCTTGTTATCAATGCCGCAAATATTGATAAAGACTGGGAGTGGATTCAGGAGCACAGCAAAGACTATAATGTCAAGCTCGACCACCAGAGTGACTCTTATGGTGAATTGGCTGTTCAGGGACCTGAATCGGAACAAGTGATGAAAGATGTGTTGGGAATCGATGGTTCCGACCTGACATTCTATACCTTCAAACAGATTGGGGATGTTATCATCTCACGTACTGGCTATACGGGTGAGGATGGGTTTGAAATATATGCTGCACCTAATTATATTAATGAGTGTTGGGATAAGCTGGTGGCATCGGGACGCTGTAAGCCCTGTGGACTGGGCTGCCGCGATACCTTGCGCTTTGAGGTTGGTCTCCCGCTCTATGGCGACGAACTGTCGGCAGAGATTACTCCCATCATGGCTGGTTTGGGCATCTTTGTCAAACTTGATAAAGATGAGTTCATCGGCAAAGACGCTTTGGCCCGTCAGAAGGAAGAAGGTCCGGCAAAGAAACTGGTAGGTATCGAACTGAGTGATAAGGCTATTCCCCGTCACGGATATGTGGTACTGAAGGATGGTCAGCCTATTGGTGAGGTGACCACCGGATATCATACCATCTCGACAGACAAGAGCGTCTGCATGGCACTCGTTGATACACAGTTCGCCAAACTCGACACCGAGGTGGATATCCAAATTCGCAAGAAGGTATTCCCTGGAAAAGTAGTAAAGAAACAATTTTATAATAAAAACTATAAAAAATAAAATAGTATGGCAAAAGTATTGGAAGGACTCTACTACTCAGAGTCTCATGAATTTGTAAGAGTAGAAGGTGACTATGGTTTCGTTGGTATCACAGACTATGCCCAGAATGCATTAGGCAATGTGGTGTATGTAGATATGCCTGAAGTGGATGACGAGGTAACGGCAGGTGAGGAGTTTGGTGCTGTTGAGAGTGTTAAGGCTGCCAGCGACCTTATTTCTCCTGTCAGTGGCACTGTTGTTGAAATCAATGAGAATCTTGAGGATACCCCTGAACTTATCAATCAGGATGCTTTCGAGAACTGGATTATCAAAGTGCAACTTAGCGACAAGGGTGACCTCGACAACCTGATGGATGCCAAGGCCTATGCGGCCTTCTGTGAGAAATAAATAGTTGTTATACCGTTATACCGATATTCCGTTTTTACGAATATGTATAAGTATTTCCCTCATACAGAGGATGACCAGCGAAAAATGCTGGAAAGAGTGGGCGTCGATTCTCTCAACGCCTTATATGCCCAAATCCCAGACAGCATCCGCTTTAAGGGTGACTATCAACTCCCTTCGGAGATGAGCGAGCAGGAATTGCGCCAGCACTTCGAACGCTTATGCTCAGGCAATCGACAGCTGACATGCTTTGCCGGTATGGGTGTCTATGATCACTATACGCCTTCCGTCATTCCGCAGTTGTTACAGCGATCGGAGTTCTTGACCAGCTATACTCCGTATCAGGCAGAAATCTCTCAGGGTACGCTGCACTACATCTTCGAGTACCAATCGATGATGACTGAACTCACGGGTATGGACATCTCCAATGCCTCGATGTACGACGGCACTACGGCTGCAGCTGAGGCCGTGATGATGGCTGTCGCTGCTGGGAAGAAACAGAATAAAGTGGTGGTTTCAGGAGCGATGAATCCCAATACGCTCGAAGTGCTTAAGACCTATGCGCTGCATCAAGGCATCGAACTCCTCATGCTGCCCGTCGAAGATGGCATAACAAAACTCTCAGCTCTCAACTCTCAACTTTCAACTGGAGGTGTCGCCGGCGTCATCGTCCAACAGCCTAACGTCTATGGTATCATCGAAGACTTCACTGGCTTCGCTGAGGCTTGTCACGAACAGAAGGCGTTGTTTATCATGGACAGTGTTGCTGCCGACCTTGCCGTGTTGAAGACACCGGGCGAGTGGGGGGCTGATATTGCTGTAGGCGACGGTCAGTCGCTGGGTATCCCCATGCAGTGGGGTGGTCCCTACGTGGGCTATATGTGCTGTACAGAAAAACTCATTCGTAAGATGCCAGGACGTATCGTGGGTCGTACGCTCGACAATCGTGGACAGCGTGCCTTTGTGCTCACCCTGCAGGCTCGCGAACAGCATATCCGTCGTCAGAAGGCCACGTCGAACATCTGTAGTAATCAGAGTCTCATGGCCCTGTGGGTGACGATTTATATGTCACTGATGGGTAAGCAAGGCGTGAAGGAGGCTGCCGAGTTGTCGTATGCCGGTGCTCATTATCTCTGTGACGAACTGCTGAAGACAGGTTGTTTCCATCTGGTTTACGACAAACCGTTCTTCAACGAGTTCGTGGTGCGATTCGATGGTGATGTTGATAAACTTCAGGGCTTCTGGCTGATGAATGGTATTCATGGTGGTATAAAAATCGATGAAGACCAGATTATGTTTGCCGTAACAGAGAAGCGTTCCAAAGAAGAAATTGACAGGATGGTTGAGATTATGCCATTATACAAAGGTGTACATTAAAGGGATACATATATGAACAATCGATTATACGGAAACCTGATTTTTGAGCTTTCTAAGGAAGGCCGCAAAGGCTACAGCCTGCCTAAGAATAACTTTGGCGAATACAAGATACCTCAGAATTTGCGCCGTACGGAGGATGCACAGTTGCCGGAGTGTGACGAACTGACAGTGGTGCGCCATTATACGAATCTCTCGAACAATAACTTTGGTGTCGATACGGGCTTCTATCCGCTGGGTTCGTGTACGATGAAGTACAACCCCAAGATCAACGAGGAGATGGCTGCCCTGTCGCAGTTCCAGAACCTGCATCCCTTGCAGCCCGACCATACGGTCGAGGGTGCGCGTGCCTTGGTGATGCTGTTGGAGCGTTCTTTGTGTGCACTGACCGGTTTGGCTCATTTTACCTTCAAGCCCTATGCCGGTGCACATGGTGAACTGACGGGTCTGATGGTCATCGACAACTACCACCGTTCGCGTGGTGACATGCAGCGCAAGAAGGTCATCGTCCCCGACTCGGCCCATGGTACTAATCCCGCGTCTGCTGCCGTCTGTGGTTTGGAAATCCTTGAGGTAAAATCGACAAAGGATGGTTTAGTTGATCTGGAAGATCTAGAACGTCTGGTATCTCTGGAAGGTCCTAACATTGCTGCCATGATGATGACCAATCCCAATACGCTGGGACTTTTCGAGACGAGTATCCCTGAGATTGCAAAACTCATCCACGACTGTGGTGGTCTGATGTACTATGATGGTGCCAACCTCAATCCCATGTTGGGCGCCTGCCGTCCTGGCGACATGGGTTTCGACGTGATGCACATCAATCTGCATAAGACGTTCTCGACGCCTCATGGCGGCGGTGGTCCTGGCTCAGGTCCTGTTGGTGTTCGTGAGGGCTTGCAGGAGTTCTTCCCCTTTGTGTCGCCTTATCACGGCAACTTCGCTGTCATGGTGCGTGCCTACGCATATATCCTTTCGCTGGGCCGTGAGCAGATCAAGAACGTTGGTCCGTTGGCTGTTCTCAACGCCAACTATATCAAGGAGGCCTTGAAGGATGTCTATGAACTACCCATCGACGGTCTGTGCTGTCATGAGTTTGTGTTCGATGGTCTGAAGGACAAGAGTACGGGTGTCACCACGATGGATGTTGCCAAGCGCCTGCTGGACTACGGCTATCATGCTCCGACCATCTATTTCCCGCTGCTTTTCCATGAGTCGTTAATGATTGAACCGACGGAGAATGAGTCGAAGGAGACGCTTGACGGCTTCATTTCCGTGATGCGACAGATTGCTGAAGAGGCTAAGAACGACCCGGATTTGGTGAAGTCAGCTCCACATACGACACCTATCGGACGTGTTGATGACGTGCTGGCCGCCAAACATCCTATCACCACGTATAAACAATTGCAAGATGAACAATAGTACTGTGGTTGGCGGTTCTCCCGCCGACCTTCTCGTCATCGGCGCGGGACCTGGCGGTTACCGCGCCGCTGAATATGCCGCCAAGCAGGGGTTGAAAGTCATTATCTTCGAGGCCGACAATGTTGGTGGTACATGTCTGAACGTGGGGTGCATTCCCACAAAGACCTACGTCCATAGTGCCACGTTTGCTGAGGCTCGTGAACGTATGGCTCAGGTTGTACCCCAGCTCCGTGCTGGTGTTGAGACCATCCTCTCGCATCCCAACATCACGCTGGTTCGCGGCCGTGCCCAGCTTGTCGATGCTAACACCGTCAGTGTGGGCAGCGATTCTGTCGCTGCCAAAAACATCATCATCGCCACGGGCTCCGAGACGAAATGGCTTCCCATCAAGGGCATTGACGACCCGCGTGTGGTTGACAGCACAGGCTTGCTGAATCTCGACACCCTCCCCAAGCGCCTCGCTATTATCGGTGCTGGCGTCATCGGCATGGAGTTCGCTTCGGTCTTCAACCGCTTCGGTTCTGAGGTGACGGTGATAGAGTATCTGAAAGAATGCCTCCCAGCCCTCGATAGCGATATTGCCAAACGTCTGCGCAAGACGATGGAGAAGCGTGGCGTCACCTTTAAGATGAAGACCGCCGTGGAAAACGTCGCTGACATCGATGCTGACGTCATCCTCATGGCTACTGGTCGCCGCCCCCGCACCGAAGGGCTTGGCCTCGACCGAGTGGGCATTAGTTTACCCAATGCTAATTCACCCATTCCCGTCGATGAAAACTTCCGCGTAGCCACTGTTCCCGACGGTTCTCCGTCGGGCCTTTATGCCATTGGCGATGTGAATGGTAAGCAGATGCTGGCCCATGCTGCTGAGATGCAGGCCGTGCGTGCCGTCAACCACATTCTCGGTCGTAAGGACAACATCCGCTTCGACATCATGCCTGCAGCTATCTTCACCGAACCTGAAGCCGCCAGCGTCGGTCCCACCGAGGACGCCCTCAAGGCCGCTACTACACCCGGTGCGTTAGCGTCGGGCTACTCCTGCCACAAGTCCTTCTGGCGCGCCAACGGCAAAGCCCTCGCTATGGGTGAAACGGAGGGTATGCTCAAACTCTTCTCCGATGTCGACGACCGCATCATTGGCTGCCACGCCTATGGTGCCCATAGTGCCGACATCGTTCAAGAGGTCTCTGCCTTGATGTGTCGTGACACCACGGTCGCCCAGTTGCGTGACATGGTGCACATTCACCCGACACTCAACGAAATATTAAAGGCGGCTACTGATTAGCCACCTTTAATTATCATTGCATTGCAACGCCACACTCTCAAAGAGAGAACGTTCAACGTTCAATGTTCAACGTTCAATGTTATTTCGTGCCACCGCCGAGGGCGATGTAGAGACCGATGACAGCCTGCGAGCCATTATAGATGTTCATGGCCTCGCTCAGCTGGGCCTTCAGCAGCGTCTCCTGTGCCGTCAGCACCTCCAGATAGCTGGCCTTACCGTTGTCCATCAGCTCATGGGTACCGGTATAGGCTTCCTTCAGGACATCCACCTGACGATGGAAGTACTGGTGCTTCTCGCGAGCCAGCAGGCAGTCGGCAATGGCTTCGTTGACCTCGTTACCGGCATCGACGACGGTCTGCACGTACTTCTTCTGCAGGTCTTCCTCCGTCAGCTTGGCAATCTTCTTGTTGGCAATCAGCTTGCCACGGGCAAAGATGGGCTGCGTCAGGGTTCCCACCGCATTCAGCAATATCTTGCCGGGATTGACCACCATACCGCCAGCGGAGTTGGTCCAGCCAGCAGCGCCGTTCAGCGTGATGGTGGGGAAGAATGCGGAACGGGCGGCATTCGTGTTATAGAAGGCCTCCTCCATAGCGTGGTTGGCCATACGGATGTCAGGACGGTTCTCCAGCATCATGGCAGGAACACCGACGTTGAGGTAACGGATGTTGAACATGCGCTGACATACGTCGCCCTGAGCCTCGGAGTGCGCCAATACTGCGTTGCCCCACTTGCTGCGGCTGATGTGCTGAGGTGCAATGGCCAGCAGGCGACAGATGGCATTCTCGACGCTGAGGATGTCGCGACGCACGTCGGCAATCTGGGTCTTCACGTCGAGGTACGACGACTCCATCTGGTTGACGGCCGTGCTATACGACTTACCATTCTCCCAGAGGGCAATCTGTGTCTCCAGAGAGGTTTTCCACAGGCTGTCGGTCTGCGTGAGAATCTCCAGTTGTCGGTCGAGCACCTGCAACAGGTAGTACTGCTGGGCGGTGGTGGAAACGAGGTTGGCACGGACGGCCTCCTCGCGCATCTGAGCCTGCAGCATCACGGCCTTGGCGGCGCGCTTCTTGTTGGTGATGCTACCAAACACGTCGACATCCCACGACAACTGCAGCGGCAGGTTGTAGGTCTTCGTCCAGGGGTTGTCGTCAAACTTCGCCAGCGTTCCCGACGGTGCGAGGTTCAGTGCCGGCAGATAGGCCAGCTTGGCAGCCTTCAGCGACGCCTCCGACTTCTCGACGGCGATGCGTGCCGAGTTCAGGTCGGTGTTGTTGGCCAGCACCTGCTCGATGAGCTGCTGCAACAGCGGGTCGCTGAAGAACTCGCGCCACGACAGCTGGGCGATAGAGTTCGCGTTGGCCTCGGTGACCGTTTCGTCGAGCATACTGGTACCAAAGACGTTGTCGGGCGTCTGTGTCTTGTTTTCATACTTGCTATAGATGCCGCATCCCGTGAGCATCATGCTCGCGGCTACAGCGGCTAAGACTTTCTTATAATTCATTTTCTTCTGTATTGGTTAGTTCAACAGGCTTTCCTTGGAATTTCTCATGTAGTTTCTGGAACACGATGAAGAAAGCTGGTACGACGAAGAGCAGGGCAACGGTGCCGATGCTCATACCACCGATGACGCCTAATGCGAGTGCACGGTTACCGTTAGCACCTGCACCGCCCTCGATAACGAGGGGCACCATACCGATAATCATGGTGGCTACCGTCATCAGAATAGGACGCAAACGTTCCTTACAAGCTTCGAAGGCTGCATCGCGGATGCTCATACCCTGAGCTCGGCGCTCTGTAGCGAACTCCGTAATCAGAATAGCAGTCTTGGCCAACAGACCAATCAGCATGATGACACCCGTCTGCAGATAGATGTTGTTGTCCATGCCCGGCAGACCTTGTGTGTAGCCCAGGTAGGCGAACACGAAGGCACCCATCAAACCGAACGGTACGCTAAACAGCACCGCCAACGGTGTGAACCATGAGTTGTACAGCGATGCCAGGATGAGGTAGATGAGGATGACGCAGATGACATAGATGAGTGCTGTGGCGTTGGAGCCAGCAGTCTCCTCTACCTCACGCGACATACCGCTATACTCGTATGTAGCGGTTTTTGGCATCTCCTTCTCGAACACCTCGGCAATGGCTTGGTGGGCATCGCCCTCGGTGTAGCCGCTACCAGGTTTCACGATGCAGGTGATACTCTGGAATAGGTTGAAGTGCTCAATATTGGAAGGACCGACGATCTGCTTCAGACTGACGAACTCAGCGATAGGAGCCATCTTGCCACTTTTCACCTTCACGAAGATGTTCTGCAGCGACTGCGGGTCGAGACGATATTCAGGAGACGAAGCCGACATGATGCGATAAACCTTACCGAACTGGTTGAAGTTACCAATGTAAGCACCGCCACAGTAAGCACCGAGTGTGTTAAGCACATCAGCTGGCGACACACCAGCACGGTCGCACTGTGCAGCATCGACATCGACCTGATACTTCGGGAAGCGCTCAGAGTACGTTGACATGGCAGTGGCAATTTCCGGTCGTTCAGACAATTTGGTCAGGAAGTGCTCAGTATGCTTTGCAAACTCCGACAGGTTACCGTCAGTGGGATCTTCTACCATGAGCATGATGTCGTTACTGGTACCATAGCCTGGAATCTGAGGCATCTCGAACGGCATCACCCGCAAGTTCTTGATATCTTGGCAGTCAAAGTAGAAACGGTACATGACGAGCGTCAGCAGATGGTTCATGCCAGGACGCTCATCCCAGTTCTTCAGACGTACCACCATCGTACCATAGTTGGAACCAGCACCCGATATCATACCATAACCACAGACTAATGCAAAGCTCTCCAGTTCGGGAATCTTCTTCACCTTAGCCTCAACGGCTTTCGCCATCTCACGGGTCTGCTTCAGGGTAGAGCCCTCAGGAGCCTGTATCTCAACCAAGAACACACCCTGGTCCTCCTGCGGAACGAGACCTGAAGGCAGGCTCTTCATGAAGAACACCAGCAACACGGTAGCCACAGCCAGCAAGCTCCACGCCAGAACGGGACGCTTGATGAATTTCTGCACGGCCTTACTATACTTATTATATATAGCATTGTAGCTGACATCGTACGCCTTCTTCGTATAGTAAGTCAAGCCCTTACCTTCTTTCTTGCCTTCAGTGACGCGCATCATGATAGCGCAGAGAGCAGGACACAGGGTCAATGCTGATACGCATGACAGACCGACGGACGAGGCAATGGTGATACCGAACTGGGTGAAGAACGTTCCCGAGGTACCGGGCATGAAGGTCACAGGGATGAACACCGCCATGAATACCAGCGTACACGAGACGACGGCTACCGACACCTCGCTCATGGCCTGACGGGTGGCTTCGCGGGCATCGCTGATGCCATTCTCCATCTTCGCCATAACGGCCTCGACCACCACAATGGCATCATCCACCACCGTACCGATGGCCAGCACCAGTGCGAAGAGCGTCAGAATGTTCAGCGAGAAGCCGCATATCGACACGATGGCAAAGGTTCCCAACAGCGACACGATAATCGAGATAGAGGGGATGATGGTGGCCTTGAAGTTCTGCAGGAAGAAGAACACCACGAGAATCACGAGGATGATGGCGATGACAAGTGTCTCCACCACATTGTGGATGGCAGCGAACAGGAAGTCATCAGAGGTCATCAGGGTGACGAACTCCAGTCCGGCGGGCATTGTTGCCTTCATCTCCTCAAAGGTCTTGTTGATGCTGGCGTTCACCTCAGTGGCGTTGGCGCCAGGAGCAGCGAACACCATGCAGAGGGCACCCGGCTTGTCTTGGATGTTGGAGGTGAAGTTGTAGCTCATGGCACCGATCTTCACCTCAGCGACGTCGCTCAGGTGCAATATTCCGCCACCGCTGGTACGCAGCACGATGTTGTTGAACTCGTCAATGGTCTTCAGCGTACCCTTGTACTGCATAGAGTACTGGTAGGAGTTCTCCGACTGTTCGCCCAAGGAACCGACACCGGCCACGAAGCTCTGTCCGCCGATGGCTGCAAAGATGTCGTTAGGTGTCAGACCGTACTGTGCCATCACATCGGGCTTCAACCAGATGCGCAGGGCATAGGTGTTACCTAAGCTCAGCACGTTACCCACACCGGTGACACGCATCAGTTTCGGCTTGATGTTGATGTCGATATAGTTCGACACGAAGTCCTCGTCATACTTGCCGTCAGCACTCTTCACGGCGAAGATGCGCAGGATGTTGTTCTGGCGCTTCTCCACCTTCACGCCCACCTTGTTCACGTCGGCAGGCAGCAGGGCCTGTGCACGGGTAACACGGTTCTGCACGTTCACCGTTGCCATATCGGGGTCGGTACCCTGCTTGAAGTAGACGTTAATCTCCACCTCACCGTTCGACGAGGCCTTGGAGGTCATGTAGGTCATGTCGTTCACGCCGTTGATGGCCTCCTCAAGAGGCTGGATGACCGACTTCATCACCGTGTTCTCGTCGGCACCGGTGTAACTGGTGCTGATATTCACCGTAGGCGGTGCGATGTCCGGATACTGCTCAACTGGCAGTGTGCTCATAGAGATGTAGCCCACCAGCGCAATCACAATCGAGATGGCACATGCCATCACGTATTTGTTAATGAATATATTGTTCTTCATATTTACATCTTAATTGACACCCTTTTACTCACTCTTGGCTTCAGCCTTTTCAGCCTCAGAGAACAGCACCTTCTGTCCCTCAGCAACATTATTGGCACCCGTGGTCACAATCTTGTCGCCCACGTTCAAGCCGCTGGTGATGATGAAGTCCTTGCCGTTGCCGGTGTCAGCCGTGGTGACTTCGACGGCTGTTGCCGTGCTGTCGGCCTGAACCTTATAGACCTGCGACTTGTCCTGCAGGCGAACGACTGCATACTGCGGAACGACAATCACGCCCTTCTCGGCAAAGGGCATCACGATGGTACCCTGAATGCCGGAGTAGAGGTGTCCGTCGGGGTTGGGGAACGACACCTTGCTGGTCAGCGAGCCCGTCTCGGCATTGACCACACCCGTCAGGCTCACCACGTGGCCCTTGTGGGGATACTCCGTACCGTTCTTCATGATGAACGTGGCGGCAGGCAGCTTGGCAATGTAGTCGTTGACCTCGTCGGCCTTCATACCCTGCTGCACCATAGCCTCTACAATGGCTTCCGTTACTGAGAACTCGGCAAACATGGTGGTGTTGCCGCTCAGCATGGTCAGCTGGGTCATGGGCGACACCTGGTCGCCGACACGAACGGGAATCTCGCCGATGATACCCGACACGCTGGCCGTGATGGTGCAGAAGCCGAGGTTCACCTTGGCACGGTTCACCGATGCACGGGCCTGGGCCACGGCGGCCTGGGCCTGCTTGTACGAATTCTCCGAGTTGTTCAGCATGTAGCTGCTGACAATCTTCTTATCAAACAGGTTCTTGTTCGACTCGTACTCCAGTTTGGCGGAGTTCTCCTGCGCCAGGGCGGCCTGCAGGTTGGCCTGGGCGGCCTCCAGCTCCAGCTGGGCGTTGCGCGAGTCGATGATGAAGAGCGGCTGGCCCTTCTTCACCTGCTGACCTTCCGTCACACAGATTTGCATCAGCTGTCCACTGACCTGCGGCGTGACCGTCACATCGTTCTGACCCTTCATCCTGGCACTGAATTTGTAAGGCAACTCAATGTCTGATTTCTTCACTGTCATCGTCTCGAACGATGATTTCGTCTCTTTGGGCATGTCAACCCCGCAAGAAACCAGCCCGACAGTCACTGTGGTCAAGGCCACAGCCCATGTCAAAACATTCTTCTTTTTCATTTTAAAACTTTTTATGTTATTGTTATAATTTACTATTTGGGGGCAAAAATACATTGTTTTTAGGAAAATAAAACAATTATACCTGTTTTTTTTCATCATTCTGGAAGGTCGAGCCACCTTGTATAGCAGAAGTCCTGACGATGTGGCAGGTGCTTGTTCTTCGGATACATACGGACGGCACTCCTGTACTCACCAAACTCCTTGGGCTCCACCGTGGCCTCGAAGGTATAGTTGTTGCCTTCGTGGCCCGTCATCTTCAGCGGCTGAACGGAGGCCACCCGATCCTCACCGCTCTTGTCGGTGAAGATGTTCACCACTTCCAGACCGATGGCGTCGTCAAGCCCCTGTTCGTTGATGACATATTTCAAATGATACTTCTGACCGGTCATGCCGCCTGTGGTCGGGAAATCCCATTCGCAGGAGACCACGTTGATGGTGTCCCAACGTTCAGCTACCGTCTCCTTCCACTGAGCAATGTCCTTTGCCAGTCGGTTATCGTTCTTGGAGAGTTCCTTGAAGCGCTTGGCCTCCTTCTCATAGAACTTCGAATAGTAGTCGTCCAACTGACGCTTCATCGTGTAGTGTGGTGCTATCTGAGCGATGGAGTTCTTGATGACCTTACACCAACCCTTTGAAACGCCCTTCTTGTCCATGTCGTAGTAGAGCGGAATGATTTCGTCCTCTAACATGTGGTAGATAGTGGCGGCATCGAGCTGATCCTGATAGCCCTGATTATCGTAGGTACGCTTCTCGGTCAATGCCCATCCGGCGCCCTCACGATAGCCTTCCAGCCACCATCCGTCCTTCACCGAGAGGTTCACCACACCGTTCATCTCGGCTTTCTCACCAGAGGTTCCTGAAGCCTCCATCGGACGTGTTGGGGTGTTCATCCAGATATCCACACCCGATACGAGTCTTCGAGCCAGCAGGAAGTCGTAGTCCTCTACGAAGATAACTTTTCCCTGGAATTCATCACGCTGGGAAATATCAAAGATTTGCTTGATGAGACCCTGTCCGGCACCGTCGGCAGGATGAGCCTTTCCGGCGAAGAGGAACACCACGGGACGCTCCGGGTTGTTCACGATCTTCGACAGACGGTCGAGGTCGGTGAACAGCAGGTGGGCACGCTTATAGGTAGCAAAGCGTCGGCAGAAGCCGATGATCAGCGAATTGGGATTAAAGCGCTCCGCCAGCTTGGTGATACGGCGGGGATCGTTCTGCCTCTTCAGCCATGTAGAATTCAGCTGCTTCTCAATATAGAAGACCAGATTCCGCTTCATGACCATACGGGTTTTCCAGAGTTCCTCGTCAGGACAGTCATAGATGCCCTTCCACTTCTCCTCATTCGACTGGTCTGTCATGTAAGCAGGATCAAGATACTTATTGTAGATATTCTCTAACCATCCTGTGGCTACCCACGTAGGGAAGTGGACACCGTTGGTCACATAGCCCACATGGTTCTCCTCCGGATAGTAACCGCTCCAGATGGGTGCGAACATCTTCTGCGACACCCAGCCGTGCAGCATCGACACGCCATTGACCTCCTGGCAGGTGTTGCAGGCAAAGGTACTCATACAGAATTTCTCACCCTTGTCGTCAGGATTGGTACGGCCCATGCCGATGAACTCGTCCCAAGTGATACCGAGCTTGGCGGGATAGCCGCCCATGTACTTGCCGAACAGACCCTCGTCGAAGTAGTCGTGACCGGCAGGCACCGGTGTGTGAACGGTATAGAGGCCGCTGGCACGCACCAGCTCCATGGCCTGGTTGAAGGTCAGTCCCTCCTCGACATAGTCGCACAGGCGCTGCAGATTGCAGAGCGCAGCATGCCCCTCGTTGCAATGATAAATGTCTTTCTTGATACCAAGTTTCTTCAGCAGCAGCATACCGCCGATACCGAGCAGGATCTCCTGCTTCAGACGGTTCTCCCAGTCACCGCCATAGAGGGAGTGGGTGATGCGCTTGTCGAACTCAGAGTTCATCTCGTTGTCGGTGTCGAGCAGATAGAGTTTCACACGACCGACATTGACCCGCCAGACGTATGCATGGACATAAAAGTCGAGATAGGGCACGTCAATCACCAGCGGATTGCCGTCCTCGTCCAGCTGACGCTCGATGGGCAGCGAACCGAAGTTCTGGGCTTCGTAGTTGGCCACCTGTTGTCCGTCCATCGTCAGGCTCTGGGTGAAGTATCCGTAGCGATACAGGAAACCGATGGCACACATATCGACGTTAGAGTCGGAAGCCTCCTTCACATAGTCACCGGCCAGCATACCCAGACCGCCACTGTAGATCTTCAGGGCCGAGTGAATGCCATACTCCATGCAGAAGTAAGCGACTGACGGACGTTTGGTGTCGGGCTTCACGTCCATGTACTTACGGAACTTTGCGTAAACGTCTTTGATGCGCTTCATCAGTGCCTTGTCCTTCAGGATTTCTCCCTTGCGGTCGAACGTTAGTTGTTCCAATAGCATCACGGGGTTGTGCCTCGTCGTATGATAGAGGTCGGTGTCGATGTCGCGGAATAGGTCGCGTGCCTCGTGGTTCCACACCCACCACATGTTGTGGGCCATTTCGTCCAAACACTTCAATTCCTCAGGCAGCGTAGCCTTCACAGTCAAAATCTTCCACTGCGGTTCGTTTACGTAGTCAGTTTTTATTTTCATATCTTTTTACAGGTTAGTTTTTGGACTACAAATTTACGGATTATTTCCGAAACACAAAAGGATTTAACAATATTTTACATTCTGCGTTGCCGGTCAAAATTTCGGTATCGAGAGGATGAACCTGCATCCGTCGGTATATGCTGCGTCGAGGGTGATTTCTCCGCCTATTGAACTGGCGAGTCGCTGACTGATAGCCAGACCGAGGCCGATACCTTCCTTGAAATTGTCTGATGCCTTCTCGAAACGGCCGAAAATACGGTCCCTGTCCTCAGGATTGATACCGACACCGGTGTCCTCCACAACCAAACGTATCTGACGGACGCCCTTGTCATATTCGCAACGCAGTTCGATATGCCCCTTCTCTGTGAATTTCTGGGCATTATCAAAGAGATGCGTCAAGATACGGTTCACGGTAGATGGGTGCGTATGCACCGTGAAGCCGTCGGTTACATCGGTCGTGAATAGCGTCTCTACACCCTCATGGGAGTCGTCAGCCCTTGAATGCAGCAGTTTACGGCATAGGTCGTTGATTGCGACATCCGTCATTTCCGAATCAGGACGTCGGCTCTTCTCGCTCTCACTCTTCGACAGTTCCAGCACCTCGTTGACAATGGTGGTGATGAGATCGACATTATAGGTGATGTGTTCCCGCATGTTTTTCTTCTCCTCTTCGCTCAGTTCGATACCCGGCTGGCAAAGCACGCTGGAGAATCCTCCAATGGCATTCAGGGGCGTGCGTATTTCGTGACTCATGTTGTTGATGAATGCCGACTTCATGTGGCTCGACTCCTCGGCTCGTTCGAGGGCGACCTTCAGTTTCTTGTTCTTATCCCAGATGATACGCGTTAGGCGGCGACGTCCCATGATATAGATAATCAAGAAGGCCACACAGATGCCTATGATCCAATTGGTGAGACGGCTCACCGATTTCTTATGTTCCATAGCCTCCTCGCGCGTCCTCATCAGCGACCGCCCCGTAGCCATCTGGTTGTAGTGGGCATCCTGGATGAGACTGAACACAGAATCCATTTCGAAGATCTTGTGATTCATGGCCATGATACTGTTGTCAATATCTCCGGCATTATGGTAGATTGTTGCAGCTACCAGCGAACTATCGACATAGACACGGCCTTCCTTCAGTTTGTCGATGGCTTTCTGGTAGGCACCGTCGAAGGTGAGACGGGCTATCTCCACCATATTGTCATACTGGTGATTGAATGTCGTGTCGCCTTGCAGTCGCAGTTGCTCATACTCCCGATAGGTATTCTCGAAATCCGCCCGGTAGCCATTGAGAAACTGCACATACAGTTTTATGGCCTTCGAAAGCGGGAGGTTGTCCATATCCTCCATCTTCGTTGCGAGCTGTTCCGCCTGCGTGGCGTATTCGATAGCCCTGGCAGGTTCCTTGATACAGAGCAACTGGGCCAGGTCGCGCAGGGTAACCATCGTAAACTTGGGGTCGCGGTCGTCCACTTCGTTGAGTGCCTGGACGAAATACTCTTCTGCCTTGCGGGTGTCGTGCGAGGCGCGATAGATGTTTCCCATTAGGGCTGTGGCGAGGTAATAATACTCCACGTCCTTGTTCTTCCTGGCATCAGCATCCAGATACTGAGCTGTCACGATGGCACGGAACAGATGTTTCTGCTTGATGTCGTAGAAACCCTCGTTGGTTTTTATCTTATAGTATGACTTCCAGTCCTTCGTGCTCTTCAGAAATTCTTCGAAGGCATGTGCATGCTGGTAGAAAGCACTGTCGTCCCCCTTGTCATAGAGCATACGGAACTGACGGTACATTTGCGAGGCCTTCTTACTCTCCTCTGTCGCCCATGCCCCCTGTGCAACTGCGCACAGCAGGATGAGAAGAACTGATAACGTCTTTTTCATTATTGGAAGGTGAAGTCTGTTTTTTCCACGCTATAGCCGTAGATGGTCTTGAAGTCATTCTTCATGGAGATGACGGTGTATCCGGCCTCGCGCCATTTCGCCTCACGACGGGCACCCTCTGCAAGGTCGGCATGGTCGCGGGCATCGTCATCAGCCACGAGCATGAAGGTGGCGGTGCGGTACTTCGGGTTGCCCATGCAGTAGTTGTGCATGGCACAGTCGCCGCTGCTGTTGCCGAAAGACAATACGGGCTGCTTGCCAATCTCCTGACTGATCTGGCGCACCTTGTTGGTCTTCAGATTCTTGATGATGAGGCTGTCCGTGCGTATCAGATACTCATCCTTGCTCATGGTGTAGTCGACACCGACGTTATCGCCCTGTTTGTTGGAACTGAGGCATACGTCCATGCCAATGACCCTGTTGGGCTCGATGCCTAATGATTCGACCAGGGAGCGGCAGATGAAGCGGTCGGAACCGGACACGACGTAATAGGTGAAACCGTTGTCCTTCAGATAGTCGAAGACCTCCAGCATAGGCTTGTAGAAGCTCTCGGCGTAGGTCATCCCTTTGAATCCGTTAGCCTGCGTGGCGGCATATTTTTTCACGTAGGTGTCGAACTCGGTGAGCGTCATGCCAGCGTATGCCTTGGCGGCTGCATAGGCATGAATCATGTCGAAGTGGTCGGGCAGCGGCGTGCCGTTACGCACGAAGTCGCGGATGTTCTGTGCTGCCTGGCGCACATCAGCGGGAGCCTTGTCCTTGTACGTTGGATCGTCCAAGGCTCTGTATTCCAATAGGTTATATTCAAAGTAGGTAGGATAGAGCTCGCCGATGAACGTGCCGTCCATGTCGAACGTGGCAATGCGGTCCTCCTCCTTGATGTAGTTGCTGGAGTTCGGGTTAGTTACGTCCTCGACATACGCCTTCAGCGTCGTCAGTGCCTCACACTGGTTCCACAGGGTGAAATACTCTTTCGGTGTTGGCGGTGTTACCGATTTCTTATCATCATCCTTGCTGCACGATGTCAGCAATGGCCCTTGTGCCACCACGCACATCAAGGCGAGAATAAGGAAAAAATGCTTCTTTATCATATTTTTTGTTGTGGTTAGTGTATTTATAATTTGCAAAGGTACACAATTTCAAACATAACACCGACAAAAAAGTCGATTTTAACATAATTTTAAGCCGAATGAGCGTTGAACCGGAATGGCCCAGCTGAGCGTAGCTTTACTTACGTACGGTGAAGGGTGTACGGGAGGGGGCGTTGATGATGCGTGCGGCATGGCGGCCGTCGAAACGCGTGGGGACGATGATGAATTCGGGGACGTTGAACGACAGGAAGCGGTCGCGATAGAACTGGCGGGGATTGCGCTGAGGCAGCATAAAGGCCTTGCTGACGCGGCCGTCGGCATCGACGTGACAGAAATAAGGACGTGTGAAGAGTCCGTCGTCGCGGCGGGAACTGACGACGAGCCAGCGGGAGTTGGTGCTCCAGTTGTGGAACGATTCCGTATCGTCGGAGTTGGCCGCGGTCATGGGACTATTTTTAAGTGAAGAGTGAAGAGTGAAGAGTGAAGAATCTGCTGCCGCCTTTTCCAAGTCGAGGAGCCAGAGGTCGGCCTCGTGGTGCCAGATGCTGAACTGTCCGTAGTCAGAGAGCGTGTAGCACAGGAACCGGCCGTCGTAGGAGGGTCGGGGGAAGGAGATGGACTTTTGCTGTGACGCCGCATCGATGATAGTGTCTATATGGTCGCCGAAGATTCCTGTGGCTGGGTCGAAATCGATGCGGCAGAGGTTATAGCGGATGGAGTCGAGGAGGACCGAAGATTGTTCAGATTGATTGGCTTCGGGGATGGCGCGGGCGGCACAGAAATAGAGCGAATGCCCGTCGGCCGAGAAGACGGGGAAAGTCTCGTAGATGGAGTCTTGTTTGAGCAGGGGTGAGAGGATGAGCTCGTTTTTCTCAACATCGTAGACCTGAACGTCGGAGGCTTCATCGAAGACCTCGATGCGGTTGGGGTCGGCACTATGGAAGAGCTGACGCGTGGTGTTGGTGGAATAGGCGATATAGCGGCCCGAGGGATGCCAGTAGGGATAGACGCAAAGACCGAGGGTCTGTGGGGTCTTGGTGTCGTAGGCAGCCATTGACCATTGACCATTGACCATTGACCTTTGACCATTATGTCGCAGCAGGGTGGCACCATGCGGGCCACGGATATGCAGGCTCATGTCAGCGGGGTTGCCGCGGTTGAAGCTGTGGCAGTTGACGCAGCCCTCGAACTGAGTATTGTCGATCAGCGCACGCTCGTCGAACGAGGAGAGGTCGCGTTCGTAGATACCCATCTTGCTCCATACCTCGTAACCCGGCGCTATCAGACGGTAGCAGAGGCCGTAGTCGATGCTGTCGGGACTGACGTAGAGAGCAAAAGGACGGTAGGTGTGCCAACCGTCGTCGTATTTGGCGGAAACGGTGACGGTGAGCGAGTCGCCGCGATTATCGCCAAGTAACGTGTGCCAGTCGTCAAGGTCGAAATCGACGGCGTCGTCGCCCTGGCTGTGCAGCTCGTGGCCGTGGCGGTCGGTAATGACGGCATCGATGCGCTGGACCGTCTCATCGGCCATATTGAAGTTGAGCGGGGCGATATTGACGGGAATGGTGACACCAATGTAGTCGGGGTATATGTCGGGCTGTGCGGCCTCCTGCTTCGCGTCGCTGACGGTTTCTGTGCATCCCATCAGACCCATGAGCCCTATTAATATATATAGAATCTTTTTCATTGCTTAGTGGACATGAATTGATTGAAGCGTTCGCGGTCGCCTGTCAGCATATAGTAAGCCAAGAGATATTGATAGGCCATGCGATTGTCAGTGTTGTGGGAATAGAGGCTTTCGAGCATCTCGGGGGTCGTATGGTCGCTGAAGTAGCTGTCATCCTTGTAGTTCCACTGGCGCAGATGTCCGTACTCGGGATGCTTGGCAATGGCCTCTTCATTGCCTAACAGTGGGAGGGTCGTGTCGGCCCAGTCACGGTAGAAGAGGGTCTTCCGCAGGGCCATGAGGTATTTGCGGGCCACGGCGTACTGGCCGTTGATGAGGTTGGTCTCTGCCAACCGTTTGTAGCAGCGACCGCTCTTTTGAAAGTCGAGAATGGCCTCCTGAGCCTCGAAGACCGTGCGTTGGGCGACATTGATCATGCCCAGCTGATAGAAGGCTTCAGCGGTGGGCAGAGGGCTCGTAGCGTCTTCCTTGACGTCGGGCAGCAGACCTGCAATGCCGTTCTGATTGAAGTTAGCCATTTGTTCCAAGAGCATACCGTTCATTGCCAGGGCTAGATTCTGTACCGTCACACCGATTTGATTGTTGGGCTTCTCGGCACTGATAGTCTGAAGGATGCGGTTCCACTGCTGGTGGCGCGCCATGAAGTCGTATTGCATCACCTTCTCGGCCTTGAAATTGGCGTTTTTCCAGACAAAAGAGCCCATGATGATGGCTACGAGCAGAAAGGAGAGGTAAGGAGTGAGAGATGAGAGGTGAGAGAAATGTACCTGACAACGACGGATTAGGGAATTCAACCCGAAAATCACCCAAATAGACAGGGCTGCCCCCCAAAGGAGCCACGGGAATACGGTGGGATAGCGGTAGTAGTGTATGTCGGCCCACAGATTGTCGATGGGTATGGGGAGACAGACAGGGCCTACTAAAAAGTAGAGTAGGGGAATGGCGATGATGAGCAGTATGCGGCATGTCCATCCTTTTGTCAATGATACGATAGCCCATGCTACAAGTAATGTGAGCAGGACGGCCCAGACGCCACTCATCAGTGCATTCTCGTCGAGCAGATAAAGCCACAGCAGGAACGAAGGTACAAAGGTCAGGCCGTAGGACCATTGACCATTGACCATTGACCATTGACCATTGACCATTGACCATTGACCATTGGATAGCTGGAGGGTTAGGAGCTGTATTGCCGAGAGCAGAACAGCGATGATGGCGGCGCCCACCCAGGCATAGAGGAAGAACTGCGTACAGAAGCGTCCGAGCAGGTCGGCAACGCCTCCGGGCTGCCGGATTATCTCCCACACATACGTGTTGTCGAAGAGGAACAGCTGAAACTGCTCTTGAAAATGCAGATGATGCGGATAGGCCAGTCCGAAAAAGAGGAGGACAGCCACACCGAACAGACTACTTGTCAAATACTTTACTGAATTCATCGACACTGATTTTAACCGGTTCCACCATGAATTCCGGACGGTTGTAGCTCTTCAGCAGGAAGGTGTTGTGTTCTGGGTCTTCCTGTGGCAGCATAAAGGCCTTCTCCACCTTCCCATCGTGGAAATAGGAGAAATAGACGCGGCAGTAGGTTCCGTCGCGACGACTGGCAATCATGATCCAATGGCCATTGCTCGACCATGAAGGATAGCTGTCGGGGCGGCCTTCGCTGTTGGCGTTGGTCATATCGAGGAAAGTCGGATTTTCGGTATGCGCCGCTATCGAATCCTGGTCAATCGGCATACAAACAATTTCGCCATCATTGTGGCGGATATGGAAACAGCCGTACTGGCCCAGGGCAAAGAGCAGATAACGCCCGTCGGGACTGACGCGTGGCAAGGTAACACTCTTGTCGTTACCAGCGGCGTCGTACACCAGTTCTTCGTCGCCGAAATTGTGTGTTGCCACGTCGAACGAACGGCGGTAGAGGTTGTATTGCACCTTTGGGTAGGTGGTACGGATATCCTTGTCGCGCATCTCTTCAGGCAATGGAATCGTCTTGCAATAATAGAGCCATTTGCCGTCGGGCGACCAGGTGGGATAGACCTCCAGCAGTGTGGAATCGTTGCTGACAACCTGCACCGAATCGGTCTCCACATCGTAGAGAATCAGGTCGCTCTCCAGGTCGTAAACCTCAATCTTGTTGGGATTGAGGGTATGGAATCCCTGTCGTGTCTTATTCGTTGAGAAGGCTATCAGCTTGGCGGTGGGATGCCATGCGGGATAGACACCCGAGGAAATGGTATAGTCGCGCTTCAAATTGACTCTTGAAATCTTGCCGTCGTTCACCAGCACGGTACCGCTATTGGCAAGACGCACGTGGAAAAGCATGTTGTCGGTCTTGTAGTTCTGATAGCTGTGGCAGTTGATGCACTGGCCTCTTTTTATGTCAGTACATGTAATCTCATTGTTGAAAATCTGCGTCTCTTCAAACGTGGTGAGGTTGCGCTGGGCGATTTCCATGAAGGTCCAGGCGACATATGAGGGTTCGATGAGGCGGTATGAGATGTATTCGTCGATGGGCTCCTTCGCCACATGTATCTCAAAGGGATTGAACGACAGCCATTCCCCTTTCTGTTGCCCCCAAACCTCGACCTTGATGCTCTTGCCCTTTGCCGTGTTGAGCATCTCGTGCCATTCCTCCTCGGGAATCTGCACCTTTACGCCACTGCCGTAGGTCTGTTGCTGTCCGTCGGGCGTGGTGATCCGAGCCACGCATGCCTCGTATTCATCAGCAGGGAGCATGAAGTTAAGCGGTGCAATATTACAGGGTACCGTGACATTACAATAGTCGGGGTAGATAGCTGGCAGGCTCTTGACCTCCTTACCAGAAGAAGGCACATCGGGGTGATTTACACACGACGAGAGAAACAGAAGTCCTACAGCAAAAAGCAGGAAATAAGGATGAATATATCTTTTCATGATTTTCTTACGATGCTACTTCGTGACCAATATGACCATTTACAATCAATATTTTTTTACCAAAGAGGTTGTACCACCAGTAGGTGTCTCCATATTCTTTACGCATGTTCTCGCCTACCTTCCCAAATGTCATGCCGGGTTTTGCCAGGCTTTCCAGAGTGGCCCAGAAGCGCTTATAACGTTCATAAACGGACTGTTCAACAGGGAGCATTATGCGTTTCTCTTCCGGTGCTTTATCCATGTACAGGATATAAGCCTCCATCGCATGCAAGGGAAATTCTTCGTCCATGTGTGTCTTCACATAGTTGCGTAGTGATGCCCAGAAGCGACGTGAATCACAACGTATCATGGAATAGAACAGTGCCTGTTCTGAAGCCACTTTACTATCAGATTCATACCAAAGACTGATGGCATTGACTAGATAGCTATCGCTGTACTCAACACCGGTAATCTCATCGGGATAGCATTTTTGTAGTTCTTTGACTTTTTCTGAGACCGGCGCTGGTTGCCAATCATCATAAAACAAATGGTGATGTAACTGGGTGGTATAGCGTTCCACCAGTTCTTTGTCTCCGCAAGCCAGGGCACAACGTGAAAGCGTCTTCAGGTAGAATGGCGAAAAACCTGCTTGTATGGCCATCTCGAAATTCAGTCGGATGGCCTCATTCATCATACCATAGTTGTAATAGACCAAAGGTGATGCAATGTCTAAAAGAGTGACGTGGAGCGAGTCAGGGTTGGTAATGTTGATGTCATCATTACCCAGTTTGAACGATCGGTCAAGTAAGCCGCCTTCATAGGTTAAGGCTATATTCTTAAGAAATACCATTGTGCGGGTTGGTTTTTTATTCGTTTCTGCTATATGAAGCACCTCCTGCCAGTTGTCGCTTTCGGCATAACGTACCATGCGCATCTCGTTGATGTAATTGTTGTCATAATACATCTGCGACGAGGTAAAGACAATGCCGGCAACGGCGCACAACACTGGAATCATTGACCATTGACCATTGACCATTGACCATTGGCCTTTAGTAGTCAGGTAGTGGCCTCCCATTGCAATAAGGGCAGAAACGGCTCCCAGCACCCAGAACGGGATGGAAGGATGCTCACTGCTGTCGCTTGGGGTGATGAAACGGGGCAGGCCAGCAAATACAACATCGTCGAACCGTATGTTTGAATAGAATTGCGTATGCCAGATGCTCGCGGTAAAGAGGAACAATACGATGCCTGCGAGTTCACGCCATGTGGGCTTTTCGCAGAGTGCGAGACAGAGCACGAACAGCAGGGCGAACCATCCCAGTATGGGATAGAGGCAAAAACCTATCAGATACCAAACCAGATGCCATTTACGCGGTGTCTGGCGTGCTGCCCACAAGAGCAACAGCATGGCGAGATAGCCAACTGATTGCGAAAACCAATAGCCTCTGATGGTGGATATATAGATCCAATAACCCAAATCGACCACAGAGGTCAGCAGACAGGCTACAGGCAGGAGCATCAGTGCTATTGCACTGGACTTTAACCGGAACGCTTTGGCGCCTACTATGAAGATAAGTGTCCAGATAGTAACCAGAACGGCTGATCCTACGGCAGGATGATAGAACAGTTGCGTGAGCCATGCGCCCACATACTGCATCAGCCCAAAGGGCTTCTGCATTAGGGCGTGGAAGAAGGGTGTTCCGAAGAGGAATTCGGAACGGTCGTGTGCCGTATAGAATACCTCTTGATTGATATACAAGATGTAAACGGCATAAACGATGAAAGCCAACAGACTTCCATAAAAGATAAAATATGAGAATTTGTTAGTCTTATTCATATTTATTAGGCTACTTTTCAGCTGCAAAGGTAGCAACAATATTTAGAATCCCCAAACTTTTTTGTGAAAATCTTAAAATCGTATTTTACGTTTTTTATCTTTATTCTTCTGTCATTTCATTTCCTTGATGAAATACTTCTGGCAAGAGGCTGTCTTATGGGGAAAGTAACCCATATTGTTCAGGGCGCGGCCCACCTCGACATTGATGCCCTTCGTGCGGTGGAAATTGGGGAAGGAGCGGTCCAGGATGTCCACGATCTCATCGATGCCCTTCAGCGCAGACTTGTCACCGCTGTCAGCAGGACAGAACATCATCGCAATCATCTTCTCGATATTGCCCACTTTCTCAAAATTGCGGTTTTCGTTAATGATACGCTGGTTTTCGTCCTCCTCAAACCAATAGCGGTCGCCACGGGCTATCTCCGCCAGGAGTTGGGCATAGAGCTGCGGATAGTCGATGGGTGTGAGATAGTCTATCTGTTCCTTCACTACGATACAGATGAAACGTCGCGAACCGGATTTGTCATCAGGCAACGGACGGAGGTTGTTTGTGGTGGCAATGAACGATGCATAGCGCCGGCGCTGCTCGTAGGCCTTGCCGTAGGGCGGACGCATCTTGACGTCAGCTTTTGAAATCAAGTGTTTCAAAAGCGGTTGCTGACTCTTCGAGAGCATGTCGAACTCATCGATATTGATCAGCGCAAACGAGGTCAGACCGAGGTTGATGGCCGTCTCGTTCTTAAAGTCGATCTTATCGATATAGTAGTCGCGCAACGCCTCGGGCAGCAACATGCCGCAGAAGGCAGACTTGCCACAGCCCTGTTTACCGATGAGCATCGGAACGATGGCATTGCCGTGATTGCGGTCGATGCCTTTCCAATGGGCCACCATCGAAAGCATCCATTTATGGAAGTCGCCAATCCAGTGAGGATTATCGGTCTTGACACGTTCTGCCAATGGCGTCACCCGGTCCTTCCCATCCCATTTCGGCAACTGCTCCAGCCATTCGTTCACGGGATCGAACTCAGGAATCAATGTCGACTCCACATAGCGCTTGATATCCTTGTCCCACGAGTCAAGTCCCGCCTTCAAAGCCCGTATCGACATGGTGTTCATCGCCTCCTTCGTCAAGTCATAGAATCGGTAGTCGTAACTGTCCTTCGAGCGGTATTGCGCCACACCCGTCATCACATTCTTCCGCAGTTCATAACGGGAATTGAGGAATGCCTCCGTCTTATAGGTCAAAAGTTGCGAGGGTTTGACGTGCTTCAAAGGCCAGGTAGCCTTGAGGGTCTTCGAATACTGCGAGTCGAACACTGACTGTACATAGTCGGCATCCTCGTTCAGTCGTCCGTCGAAGAGTGTCATCTTCACGGCAAAGGCTTCCTCCAGTCCGCTCTCGTGACAGTTATGGGCAAGCACTTCGAGACAATGGGCAACGAAATCCTCTTCCTTGTCCAAGCGGCATTCTTCGAGGGCATCGGCCTTGCAAGCCTGATATTCATGGCGCATCGAGGCCTCCGTCGAAAGGCCCGGAATTATTCCTTCCTGTCTCCTGTCTCCAGTCTCCTGTTCCCTGTCATAGCGTACCGTCTTCGACAGTCTTTCAGCCGTCTGGTCTTTAGGCGACACCACCATCGTAGCACAATACGGGTTGAAACGCACATCAGGATCGTGACTCATCAAGCAACTGGAGCGCATCGACGGGGGGATATTGTCAACACGGATGGCCAGCTGCGTAGAATAGAGATAGTGGAACTTCGCGTAGGCGTTCAGATTGAACTGCACCACCTCCGATTCCCAGTAGCCCTCAGGATTCTGCCACTGGTTGCGTTCGACGGCCTGACAGACGAGTTTCACACTCCGTCCGTCAGCACCCACGAATGCCAACATCGTATAGTCGATCATCGCCGCCTCGTCACGGATTTCCTCTGCCGTCTTGCGGTCTGGCAGATTATTGATCTCCAACAGGATAAAGCCGTTGTAGATGTAATTCCATTGCTGACCATACTTGTTTTTGATGGCGCAAGCGAAACAGATGCGGGGCAGTTCTGTCAGTTCACTGAGCTGTTTACCACTTTTCAGTATGCCTGTCCGTATCATCTCAACGGCACTTTGGAGCGTATAGCGGGTAAAACGTTCCTGTCCGTCACGATTGTTGATGAGTGTCACTTTTGACTGGTGAATGTCTGTCATATTTCCTTGATTGAATGATTAGTGACTGCAAAGATACAAAAAACGAATGATATTACCAAGAAAAATCTTATAAAATCTCTTCCACTTCCACAAAATCAACGTCAATGCATGTATTTATTGGTATTTTGGAGGATGGAAGAAAAAATTTATCTTCCATATATCTTCCATTAAAGCCATCTTAACGAATGATAAGTGCCACTTATTTTTAAATAATGCCAGAGTATTTTCCAATAATGCCAGAGTATTTTCCAATAATGCCGGAGTATTGATGGAAGAACTATGGAAGAGAAAAATTCCTCTTCCATCTTGAAACACATTGTAAATAAAGGTTGTTTCGTAAATTTATGGAAGATGGAAGAGAAAATAATTTTAACTTTAAATTCTAATATAGAAATCCAAAGGCTACATTAGGTGTTCTTTACAAGAAACACTTTTTGCTATAATCTGTTCTTTGTAAAGAACGATTTTGTTTTAAATGTGTTAACTACGACAAACACTTTACGCGTTGGGCTAGACAGACTACATTATATACTTAAAGAGCCGACTCATACGAGCCGGCTCTTTATGAATTATACCGATAAGGAATGATTATTCCTCGTAGTATACAGACAAACAACTTTAGTCGATAGAGTCAGCCGCACGACGTATGCGGTCTGCAAGATCAGTGAGCGCACCTTTCAGCTGGTATCGCTCCTCAATGGTGAAGTCGATGGGTTTCTTATTGCCATCGATACCATTTAGCTTATGGTAGAGCCATGAGCCGGACTTACCAAAATACTCTCTGGAGATATCGCCCCAGGATACGTGCATCAGGATATCGGCCAAACGGGCCTTCATGGTTTCCTGCTGCGATGCTTTCAATGTCATTACTGCCATAGTCGTATTGTTTTTATTGCTATATCGCCTTATGATTGACGAGGTTTGTGATACTCTTTTCATTTACTGATGTATTTAATTGAACCCTGCAAAGGTAGTACATTTATTCGTATTATCCAAATTATTTAGTACATATTTTCTTATTTATTGAAAGATTTAACCTTAGGTAATCCTAATATAGAAATCCAAAGGCTACATTAGGTGTTCTTTACAAGAAACACTTTTTGCTATAATCTGTTCTTTGTAAAGAACGATTTTGTTTCAAATGTGTTAACTACGATAAACACTTTACGCGTTGGGCTAGACAGACTACATTATATACTTAAAGAGCCGACTCATACGAGCCGGCTCTTTAAGAATTATACCGATAAGGAATGATTATTCCTCGTAGTATACAGCGTTAATTTGGCAGCCACCAGACTTAAACATGAGGTCAAGGTCTCTACCGTCACCGCCGTTACCTCTAGCACATGCCTTAGCAATGTCTTCAGTAATTTGAAGCTCCCACAAACCGGATGCACCTCCGAGTGCTTCTCTAAGATTATAATCTTCATAGAATACAGGGCTCCACCAACCAGTCATAATTTTAACATTAGCATCTTCAGTACATTCAGTAATGTCGAAGATAAGGGTCTTTAAGCCCCAATAAACATCGTCAGACAGATATGGCAAGAAACCTTCATTACCATTAATGTCTACGAATTTACCTTCATTGTCACTGAAGCGCATGCAGGCAGCGTTCCAAGCAGCGGGCTTGAAAGGAGGCTGAACAGCAGGATCCTCTCCATAAATATAATACTTCTGAAGCGGGTCGGTGATTGTCTGACAGGTTACAACGAAACTATCCTTCAGCAAGGTGCCATCTGCACAAAGAGCAGTGAGGAAAACTTTATGCTCAGTATCCACATAATTACCAGCAGCATCCTTGTTAACCTTCATCTTCTTCTTGGCGTAGTTGCTGTAGAACTCCTTGCCACCAACACTCCACTTAGCATTGACGGGAGCCGAAGTGTTGCATGTAATGACATTACCGTTCTTGCCATTATCTTGGTCAACAGTGACAGAAGACATAGCTCTGAGTTGTTCGGCAGTGATGTGACCACCATTGCTGATATCCTCATGAGTAGCATCGCATGCAAATAGCATACCTACTGCTGCGAAAAACAAAAATATCTTTTTCATTTTATAATCTAATTATTTGATTAATTATAGAGATCAACATATTGTGTTTTAGGATCACTTGCATCCCAACCTTTGTTCTGCTTAAGTTTACCTTCCATCAGGGTAATCTGTGTCTGCGGCTTAGGAAGGAAACCATCAGTAGCAGCATAACGCTCAGCCCATGAACAAGTCATATGCTTCATTGATACCTTGTTTGCAGTATTGCCCTTTACAACAATCTGTTTGCCAGCCTGTGCTTCAAGAGCCTTAGCAGCGTAGCAAGACGTACCGCCTTCTTTACCAGACCAACGACGCATGTCATTGAAGCGAAGTCCCTCAAATGCAAACTCCCAACGGCGCTCGTCCTGTACAGCCTTCAGAGAGTATGGTGTCTCTTTGACACCGGCACGCTTCTGAACCTGATTCATGTAAGAAGGTTCACCAGTGAGCTCAGTCAGCATCAGCAGAACGTCAGCATAACGCATCAGATAGAAGTCCTCGAAGTGCTCACCTTGCATGGGGTTATCAAGTGTGCCCTTGAAATCTTCATTTACGCCATGCCACCACGGAGTGTCGCCTGTCATCTTGTCAGTAGTGACACCGCACCACTTCTTGCAGGCATAGCCAGACTCCTCACAGTCGTCCTTTACGTATGAATATGCAGCAAGCTCATGGTCACAGTCAATCAGAGAACCAAGCTTACGGATATCCGGACCGCTGGTCTGCTCAGCAATGGTCCAGTCGTCCCAGATATTGCATGAGGGAGTACCCTGGCCCCAGCCCTGAGTAAAGGGATAGGTGCAATCACGGTTACCATTGTTACCGTTTACACGAAGTGCCCACCAGCAAGAAAGATAGTTGCAATACATACGTGAGGTAGAATAGGTACCACCATTTTCAATTGCGCCATTAATACCCCAGCTGGAAGCATTCATGAACTGAATACCGAAGAGCTCCTCATCGTTACCGTTACCCATGCCAGGCATGTCGAAGCAGTTCTCACGCTTCATGTCAGCAATGAAAGCGTATGCATGAGTGCCTTCTTTATTCGACACACCATCCTCACCGTCGTGAGCCTCATCCCAAACATAACTGTTGGAGTACTGCCAGAGTGAACGGTAGTCTTCAAGAAGCTTGTAACCACCATTAGCAACAACATCCTTCAGAGCAGCAACAACATCTGCCTGAGAAAGAGATTCCTTCTCCATGCAACCTTCCTGCTTAACAAGATCAATATCAGGAGCACCACCAGAAGCCAATTCACCAACCTTCTTGTAGAAACCAGCCCAGAACATATATGCACGGGCAAGGAATGCTTCGGCAACGAACTTATTAGCATGACCAGAACTCTTCTCTGTGCTCATCAGGTTCATACCTGACACGAAGTCAGACAGAATCTGCGGATAAATCTTTTCCTCAGCGCTCACTTCCTGCCTCATCTCATCAGTGAGGGTAGTAGAAGTAATCAGGGGCACATCACCATACAACTGAGTGAGCCAGAGCGTGTAGAGACCACGCATGAAGTAACCCTCACCAAGAAGTTGCTTGCGCTTAGCCTCATTACCTGTCCATTGAATATTGTCGATGGTTGCAATCTGGTTGTTAGCACGGTTAATACCGCCATAAAGAAGGATAAATGTCTGCTGGTATTGGTCTACACTCATCTCAACAAGATGATGCATGGCCTTAACCTTGTTGTCCTGCAAGCCACCTGAGCCGTAGCAGTTGTCTGACATAACCTCCCACCAATAGAAAGGATTTTGTGTATCTGCATCTCCACCACCCATTGTATTCATGATACTATAAGTAGCAGTATTCAATGCCTCTACATCTCCAATCTTACCGGGGAACGTAGCTTGAGTAGCATCGGTAACACGTGGATCAGTATCCAACATGTCATTGCAGGATGTAAATATTGTTGCTGAACAAACAACAAACGCTGATAAAATATATTTCTTCATAACTTTAATTTTCAATTGTCAATTAGAACTTGATACTAGCACCTACCAAGAAAGTACGAGCTGGTGGGTAGAGACCCAAGTCTATGCCAGAAGCCCAGGAATCGCCACCTGCTGCGTTACCAACCTCAGGATCGAGGCCAGTGTAACCTGTGAAGGTCACGAGGTTCTGCACCTGAACATAGAAACGGAGCTGCTGCAGAGGACAAGACTTCCAGAGATGCTTGAAGTCGTAACCGAGAGTCACAGTCTTAATCTTGAAGTAGTCAGCATCTTCCATATAACGGGTAGATACATAGTTGGTATTAGGATGACCCGTTCCAGAAATACGTGGTACGCTATTTGAGGTACCCTCACCATGCCAACGATTAAAGATAGTGGTGTCGTAGTTGTGCCACCATGAATCACTGAATGAACGGTAAGAACGCATAATCTGCTGACCAAATGCACCAGCACCGTTGACAGCGAAGTCAAGGCCTCTCCAATTCAAACCGAGGTTGATACCAAGCGTTACGTCTGGGTTAGGATTACCAATCTCATGACGGTCGCAGATATCATTGCCGTCTGCATCTTTAGCCTCTGCATAGGTAATCTTACCATCACCATTCCAGTCATCCCAGATGCAGTCACCGGGCTGTGCGCCGTCGAGAACGGCCTTACCTGCTGCGCGTGCAGCATCAATCTCCTCCTGATTCTGCCAGATACCGCTGTAAGACATACCGTAGAAATAACCGATAGGCTTGCCAACCTGAGCACGGTAGATGTATTCTGTACCCTGTGAGAGAACGCTGGAACCACCATTGATGAAGCCATTTTCGTTAGCAATACGAGTAACTTCGTTCTTGTTGGTAGCAAAGTTCACACCGATGTTGTAGCTGAAGTCCTTGCCAATTCTGTCGTTCCAAGAGAGTGCAATTTCAACACCCTTGTTCTCTACGTCACCACCATTGATGTAAGCGGGGTTTGTACCCTCGATAGCAATACGAGGAGCTACGATGAGCCAGTCCTTAGTGGTCTTCTTATACCAGTCGAAGTTAACACCCAGACGATTGTCGAGGAAACGGGCATCGAAACCGAAGTCAAGCTGCTCAGAAGTCTCCCAAGTTACATCAGGATTAGGTACGATATTAGCGTAAGCACCTACATTGGGTTTACCATTTAAAGTAACATCCATGCTGTCGCTGAACTTATAACCGCTATCACCTGAGCTGCCAGACTGAGCGATTGTAGCCAGATACTGGTACTTAGCAATTCGGTTGTTACCATTCTGACCCCAGCTTGCACGGATTTTGAAGAAATCAAGCCAGCTCTTGGTCTTCTCCATGAACTTCTCGTTGGTCATTACCCAACCTGCAGATACAGAGGGGAACCAACCCCAACGTTTACCATCGGCAAAGATACTTGAACCATCATAACGGAGAGTAACGGTAGCCATGTAGGTCTCGTTCCAGTCCCAAGTCAAACGGCCGAACCAAGAAGCAAGATACTCTTCATCATTTGGATTACCACTAAGTGTGGCGTTTTTGAGGTCTGTGCTGAAATTCTTCAAGTATGCGGAGTTCCAATCCTTAAGAGTAGCAAATTGTGAACCCTCGCCAACAGAGTTAGAACCGCTGAGGTTCGTGCTCCATGCGGTACTCTGATACTCCTGACCTACCATGGCGCTGATTTTGTGACCGGAAATAATAGGAAGGTCATAAGTCAGGGTGTTATTAATAGACCATGAAGTATTCAACCAAGCACTCTGACTAACATTATACGACTCTACGGTTCCTGAACCAGAAGAAGGAGAACGAGGCATACCAAAATTACGATATGCACCAGAGCCCCAGTTGTAGTTGAACTGAGTACGCCATCTCAGACCTTTGATAGGCTGAATGGTAATAAAACCAGTAGCAGCGGTGTTAACGCTACGGCTCTCTGCAATAGAGTTGAAGCCACCCTTGTCAAGACCTTCGTAAGGGTTGTTGAACCAATAGTCGTTCCACTTGGTACCAGGGATAGCGGCACCAGTCTCGTCATACAGGCAACCGTACTTAGCATGATTATAAAGCTCACCTTTATCATCATAAATAGGTACGAGTGGGTTTGTCTGGAGCAAGCTGTGGATATAGCTCCAGTACATACCATCCTCAGCCAGATCATGATTTCTGTTATAACCGATAGAGACGTTCTCACCGATGGTGATGACATCGAGATCCTTGATTTTCAGAAGCACATGGTCGCTATTGATGCGAATGGTGTGACGTTTGTAGTAAGAAGCCCGGTTAGCACCCATGATACCCTCGTTACCGGTATAGGTGTAAGACATAGCAAACTTTGAACGGTCAGAACCACCAGTCAAGGTTACAGAATGGTTTTGCTGCAGAGCATTCTTGTTTTCAAATTTGCCCCACCAGTCAGTACCTTGCCAACCGTTAGCAACCCTGTCGATAATGCTCTGTGGAACAAAATCTGCGAAATTAACTTTCTGGCCTGATGTGTTGAAGCTGTACTCATCCATGATAGTCATGAACTGCTGAGCATTGAGCATCTGCGGACGCTTGTAGACGTTTGACCAACCAATGGCACCGTTGTAGCTGATTTCCATCTTACCTGCCTTACCCTGCTTGGTAGTAACCAGGATAACGCCGTTAGCAGCACGGGAACCATAGATGGCTGCAGAAGCAGCATCCTTCAAAATGTCGATGCTCTCGATATCAGCGGGGTTGATACCGTCAAGGTTTCCACCTGCTACACCGTCGATGACATACAGAGGTGAAGAATCACCGATGGTACCGATACCACGGATGTAGACCTTGTAACCCTTACCGGGCTGTGTAGATGAACTGGTGATCTGCACACCAGGAGTACTTGACTGCATAGCTTCCAGTGCGTTGGTGGTGTTCAACTTGGCGATGTCCTCACCCTTTACCTGAACAGTAGCACCGGTCAACAACTTTTTCTTCTGCACACCGTAACCCACAACGACGACTTCCTCCAATGAGGTGTTGTCTTCCTGCAGGGTTACATTGAAATTAGACTGATTGCCGACGGCAATTTCCTGAGTAGTGTAGCCGATGTAGCTGATGACCAGCGTAGCACCGGGCTTCACATTGAGCGTAAAGTTACCGTCGAGGTCGGTCACCGTTCCGTTGGAGGTTCCCTTTTCAACGACACTTGCACCAATCACGGGACCCTGAGAGTCAGAGACAGTACCCGTAATCTTTTTCGTTGACTGTTGAACAGCCTGTACCGAATTTTCGGCATTGGCTGCCACTGGTGAGTACAGTCCTAACAGGGAACATGCACCCATCAACAGCGCTGTTTTTCTGATTTTTTGATTCATACTTAAGTGTTTTCTTATTTTAATTGGTTTGTAATAAATACAAATAGGTTTGGGTGGAAGCATAGCTTCTCAGTGGCCTACGAATCTGCTTGGCAGACGTTAGGACGGGCTTTAGGAAGTGTTGTTTCGGTTCATAATGTTGTTGTTAAAATTTTATTATATATTAATTATGTCGATTTTGGTTGCGTCTATTTGTAATAATAAGTTGTTGTTGTCTTCAATTGCGCTTTTGACGCTGCAAAATTATATTATTTCAAGAAATTGTCATTTATTTTGTGTTACAAATACTTTGCAAAATGTATCAATAGTTGTATTAGTGTGCATTCCGCAAACAAATTCGTCCATTTTCATATATTAACGCTTTTTGTTTAATATTTATTTAAAGTTGCTTCATTGGGGTTAAAAAATGAAATAAAATCGAGGCTCCCAAGCGGGAGCCTCGATGGATTTTGAAACATGCTCTATTATTTAAAGAGGTGTGGGATGAATTCGTGCAGGCCGCGGCGCCAGGTGAGGAATTCGTGGCCGGTGCCGGCAGACTCGCTGGAATCGACCTTGATGCCGAGCTCACGCAGCTGCTTCACGATGTCGCCGCTCTTGATGAAGTCATCGGAGCCCCAGTTCATATACATATAATGTATCTTCTTGTTGAACTCGTCGGCATTGGCAAAGACACCATTGTAGGCGGTCTTTACGTCGAGACCGAAGATAGCGCCGCTGAATGTGCCGAGCCAGGCGAATTTGTCGAGGTTCTGGAGCACGACGTCGAAGGTCTGGTGACCGCCCCAGCTCAGACCGGCCATGGCACGGTTCTCACGGTCGCTCTTCGTGCGGAAGTTTGCGTCGATATAAGGAATGAGGTCGTTGAGTAGGACGGGATAGAAGGTGGCGCCGTATTCCGAGCGTCCGGCCTGGTTGTTGCCACCGCCGAAGGGCTGCTTGATATCGCCGCTCTCCATGACGACGAGCATCGGCACGGCCTCACCACTGGCAATGGCGTTATCCATGATGTGCTGCATCTTGCCCTGGATGGCCCAGCTGGTCTCACCCTCGCCCATTCCATGCTGCAGGTAGAGCACGGGATAGCGCTTCTTGGCATTCTTCGACAGTTCGTACTCGGCTGGCGTATAGACCAATGCGTGGCGCCACTCGCCGAACTTCGAGTTGGGGCTGTGGTAGTAGATGCTGCGGACCTGTCCATGGGCGATGCCCTGCTGTGGACGGTAGTAATCTCCCTCGGGACCCTCGGGAATCTCGATGCCGCCCGATTCGCGGTTGCAGCCGAAGAAGGTCTCTGAGGCGGGATCGATGAAGTTCACACCGTCGATATTCATGAAATAATAGTGGAATCCCACGGGCAGCGGGTCGGTGACGGCCATGAAGCCGCCCTTGCCGTCGGGCTGCATGTCATATTTTTTGCTGCAGATGTCGACGACGACCTTGCGGGCCTGTGGAGCCTGGATGCGGAAATAGGCGCGGCGCTCCTTGTCAACTTTCGGGAATTCGTTGCCGGGAATGGCAGTCTCTGCGGTGACGGCATCGGCGGGAACCTCTATGCGTTTGGGCATATCAATATGTGGACGCTTGGGTTCATAGCCCAGGAAACGAGCCACAGCCTCGCCGTAGCGGCAGCCGAGCTCGCGATAGCCGGCAGCATCGAAATGCAGGCGGTCAGGACCGTTGGTACAATCGTCGGAAGAGATGACCTGTGAGGTGTGGAGCGTCAGAGGCAGCTCGTCAATCTGTTTCTTGCAACCGATGCAGACGCCTTTGCCGCCAGCCTGGACGATGTTTCCTGCATAGAGGTTCACGTCCTCGGGTTTCAGTTTCAGGTCGCTGCAGAGGTTGTCGTAAACCTGCTTCACCATGCCAGCCCACTTCGGGTCGCCGGTGTTTGTCTCGCCCTGGTGCATCAGGATACCCTTGATGACACCATCCTTCTGCGCTTTCTTGGCCAGCGTGACCAGACGTTCGTAAGGATTGTTGTTGTAAGCCTCGAGCATACCTTTCATCCAGCCTGGCGCTTTCTTGATATAAGCAGAAATACTGTCGGGAAGGAATCCCTTGATGTCAATACCGCCAACGGCAACGTGGATGACACCGATCTTGATGTTTTCGGGCAGTGAAGCCACGAGGGTGCGTCCGAACCAGTCGGCGGGGGTCAGTCCTGTGTTGGGACGGCAGAGTGGGGGAATGGCCTCGGTCCACTCTCCCATCTTACGGGCTGGGAACTTGTCTGTTGCGGGGTAATCTACTGCCGGCATCCACAGGAATCGTGGTCCGGGACTCTTCAGGTCCTGAGCTTCAGGACGTGCGGCACCTTCCATGTTCGACTGGCCGAAGCAGAGGAAGATGTAGAAATTAGGATCCTGCGCGTGAGCGCCTAACGCACACAGGCAAAAAAACAGAGTTAATAACTTTTTCATAATTTCTTATTATTTTCGTTGTTGATTGTTATAACGCTTGCAAAGTTAAGCATTATTTTGTTTTGAAGTAACATAATTTCTTTTTCTGATGTAACAAAATGCTTATTAACTGTAATATTTGTTGTAATACAGGATGAATAATGAATTTCATGTTACATATGAAAAAGGCTATATCGTAGATAATGTCTAATTTTGCATCCGTAAAAACTCGGGCCAGCGGCCTTGAGTATCACATTAGAATTCTTTTTCAAATCGCTTTATTTTTAAGTTAAGGCTTATAATAGTTAATAGTTACTAAGAGTTAGTAGTTTTGGTATGTAAAAACGACTGGGGGCCGATGCGAATCGCCTCCCATTTTTTTATATTATGTTCGCGCGCGAAATAGTCGTAAACATAGTGTTTTGTAGGTTCTAATTAGTAATATGAATGCTTTAAATGTATCGAAAAATGGCTAAAAAACTAATTTTTTTAAGAGATGTTACAAAATAGAAAAATCGTGTTACACCCAGCAAACGCTATTTAAAATAATAGGCGTACCTTTGCCCCGTCATTTGAATTTTAACTAACAAAAAAATAATTTATGAATCAAAATCTGTCAAAATGAAGAATCTAAAACAACTGTTCAGACAGACTCTTCCAACCATTCTGATGCTGGTGGCATTCTGCACAACAATGCAGGCTCAAAACGGCGTCACGGTAACGGGTACAGTCACAGACGGTGTCGGGGATGCATTGATAGGCGCCTCGGTAGTAGTGAAGGGAAACACTTCAACGGGTACTGTGACTGATTTCGATGGTAACTTCCAACTGAAGGTGCCGTCGGAGTCGACGGTACTGGTGATTTCTTATGTGGGTATGACCACTAAGGAAGTCAAGATCGGCAAGCAGCGCAAGTTCGATGTTACGCTGTATGACGATACCCAGTTGGAAGAAGTCGTAGTAGTAGGCTACGGCCAACAGAAGAAAGCATCGGTGGTGGGTGCTATTACCCAGACCACTGGTGAAGTTCTAGAACGTGCAGCCGGTATCGGTAGTGTCAGTGCGGCACTTACTGGTAACCTCCCCGGTGTTGCCACCATCGCTTCAACCGGTCAGCCCGGTGAAGAGGACCCGCGTATTTATATTCGTGGTGCAGCAGCTTGGAATACAGATGCTCAGCCTCTGATCCTCGTTGATGGTGTCGAGCGTGAAATCAAGTCCGTGGATGTTTCGTCCGTGGCTACGGTTTCCGTGTTGAAAGACGCCTCTGCTACAGCCGTGTATGGTGTGAAGGGTGCTAATGGTGTTATCCTGATTACCACCAAGCGTGGTCAGGAAGGTAAGGCACGTATCGATGTCGGTTTCAACGCTACCCTGAAGGCAGTGTCAAAGCTGCCGCGTAAGTATGACTCTTACGATGGCTATATGCTTCGTAACGAGGCGCTCGAACACGAGCTTGCCATCGGTGGTGACGCTTCTTGGGCATACTATCGTCCACAGACCTTCATCAACAACTTCCGCAATCAAGACCGTACTGTTAAGCCGAACTATGATGCCAACGGCAACTTCCTCGGTGACTACAGCCAGGCAGAACGTTATCCTAACGTAGACTGGCAGGACGAGATGTTCAAGAGTACCGCGATGTCTTATAATGCCAACCTGAATATTTCCGGTGGTACGCAGTTCGTGAAGTATTTCGTGGCATTCGACTACCAGAACGAAGGTGATATGACCAAGATCTGGGATAACCATCAGGGTTATGAAGGCGGTTATGCTTACAATCGTCTGAATGTACGTTCAAATCTGGACTTCCAGATTACGAAGACCACTCAGTTCCGTGTGAACCTGGCTGGTTCTAATGCTCAGCAGAAGACCCCACGTTATTATTATGGTAATAGTGGTGAGTACTTCCAGCAGCAGAACTGGGCCGGTGCTTACGGTATGCCACCCAACGTATTCCCTGTACAGTTCTCAGACTACTCATGGGGTTACTATCCGTTGGTATCCAACGTTGCCAACTCTCCCATGAACGTTGCATTGTCGGGTTATGAGTTGAAAACCATCACACGTGTATTTACCGACTTTGCCCTCGAACAGAAACTCGATTTCATTACCAAGGGTCTTGTTGCACGTGGTACCATTTCTTGGGATAACCAGTTCGATGAAGGTGACCGTGGTATTACTCAGGCCGGTGGTGGTCACGCTACCAAGAGAATGTATATGCTTCCTGAGGACGGTGTGCTGCGTCCAGAAAACCAGATTTTCACGAATACCGGTTTTGATTTCTATGAAAAGGTGGACTGGGACATCGTTGCTGGTAACGTAGGTAAGACTTATCGTGCTACGGAAATGTCACTCCAGCTCTTCTGGGGTCGTCAGTTCGGTGACCATAACATCACTGCGATGGGTAACTGGAAACGTCGTATTGATGCTAGTGGTACCACCCTCGAGAATCGTCGTGAGGACTGGGTGTTCCGTACCACCTATGATTATAAGAGCAAGTATTTTGCTGAGTTCAACGGTGCTTACAACGGTTCACAGAAGTTCTCTCCCGACAACCGCTTCGCTTTCTTCTGTTCAGGAGCTGCAGGTTGGATGGTGTCTGAGGAACCCTTCATGAAGAAGCTGAAGGATAAGGGAATCATTGATATGTTTAAGATTCGTGGTTCTATCGGTGAAATCGGTGACGATAACGCCGGTGCTCGTTGGGCTTACATGAACCAGTGGGCAGTAACCAACAAGGTTCACATGACTCTTACCGATGGCGAAAGTCCTTTCCAGGGCTATAAGGAGTCTGTTATTGCCTCTCCTGACTTGAAGTGGGCTACGGTGTCAAAGAAAAACCTCGGTTTCGACTACGCATTCCTGCATGGTATGTTTGCTGGTAGCTTCGACTGGTTCCGCGATGACCGTAAAGATATCTTCGTTTCCGGTTCCAACCGTTCTGTACCGTCTTACTATGGTGCAGGCACAGTCCCCGATATCAACAAGGGTGAAATCAAGAATACCGGTTTCGAATTTGAAGTTCGTTTCAATAAGGTGCTGAAGAACGGTATGCGTTTCTGGGCAAATGCCAACTATACCTACGCGCACAATACTATTAAGATTAAGGACGACCCCGCGTTGCTGCCGTCTTATCGCCGTGCTCAGGGCTATTCCCAGGGTCAGTACGTTTCATTCATTGACAACGGCTATATTGGTACTTACGATGAACTCTACAGTACGCCAAAGCGTGAGAAGGACGATACGCAGGTCTTGATTGGTGACCACTATATCGTTGACTTTAATGCTGATGGTGTCGTTGATGAAACATACGACCAGGCTCCATTCGGCTACACCGGTAACCCCGAACACACCTACAATGCCACTATCGGCTGGGAGTGGAAAGGCTGGAGCTGCTTTGCTCAGTTCTATGGTGTAACAGGCGTCACTCGTGACGTTGGTCTTACCTCTTTTAATAATAAGCTGCTTACTGTATATGACAATGGTACTTGGTGGAATCCTGTCGATGGAAACGGCGAGGTCGTTGTACCACGCTTTACCACTCAGGTTGCCTACAATGACGGTACACAGTATCTCTACGACGGTTCCTATTTCCGTATGAAGAATGTGGAGCTTGCTTACACTTGGACAAAAGGTTGGATCAAGAAGCTTGGTTTCTCAAGTCTGAAGATTTACGTGAATGGTAACAACCTCTTCCTGATTACAAAGATGCCTGACGACCGCGAGAGTAACTACGGATGGAGTGGCGGTGGCGGTGCTTACCCGACTGTCAGACGTTATAACTTCGGATTCAAGCTTAACATTTAATTGCGATTATCTATTATGAAATACTATAATAATATCAAATCCTTTTCGTGTGGTTTGCTGCTCTTTCTGGTAGGCGCAGTTTCCTTCACTTCTTGTACCGACTGGCTGGACAAGGATCCGGATTCTATCGTTGCTGAGGATGAAGCATTCAAGAACTTCCGAAATTTCCAGGGTTATATTGAGGAAATCTATTCCTTGATTCCCAGTAAGGAGATGGTCAACTATTGTACCGCCTGGAACTTCGGTGATGACGCTGTCCATAACCCGGAAGGCTATGCACACATGGATCACCAGGTTGACCTGGGTAACTATCGTAACTGGTACACCAACGACCAGTGTTGGCTGAATGGTGCAAGAAGTTCTCTTTGGAGAAACTCTTGGTACTCTATCCGTAAGTGTAACATGGGTATCGACAATATCGGCTCACTTGTCGGAACGGACGAGGAACGCGATATCCTGCTCGGACAGATGTATTTCTTCCGTGCTTGGTGGCATTTCGAGCTGATGTGCTATTTCGGTGGCCTGCCTTATATCGACCAGACCTTCGTAGATGGTCATATTCCCGAACTCCCCCGCCTGTCTTTCCAGCAGTGTGCAGAGCGTTGTGCACAGGACTTCGAAAGAGCATACGAACTTCTTCCTATGGATTCAAGGGAATGGGATGAGACACTTATCGCTAAGGACAACAATACCAAGCTCAATAACTACTTGCGTGTCAACAAGTTCATGGCTCTCTGCTACTTAGGCAAGTGCTATCTCTGGGCAGGTTCTCCGCTCATGAAGGAGTTTGAGAAATGGAATCAAGGTGGTCAGCCTGTGCTGTTGGGTGCAAGCCAGGGCGGTGCCAATGCCAAGACCTATGACTATGACGCAAAGTATTGTAGATTGGCTGCCGAGGCTCTCGGTAAGGCGCTTGATTTGGTGAATAAAGGTCAGGTGGAATACCACCTCGCTACCTTCAAGTTCTCAAGCATCTACGATCATGAGAGACCGGAAACAACCGTTTCAGAGGATGAGTTCTACTCAAACATCTTCTATACTGTCAAGCAAGGTTGGAAGATGCCGGGTGCTTGTGAGGCTATCTTCCGTGGTGCTCACCCTGGTGTGAACTCTTCTAACTGGAACTGTGCTAAGATCTTCGGCCCGAAGGTTGCCGGTCTGGTGGAGCATGACAACATTATCCATCACCCCACAGCTAACCTGATTGACCAATACGGTATGGCCAATGGTCAGCCCATCTATCTGGTAGAGAATGGTCACTATGTGATCAATCCAAAGGCTGAGTGGGATCCCACACATCCCTATAAGGGTCGTGACCCACGTTTCTATCATGATATTGTATTCGACGGTTTCCACTATGTTCTGAAGACCGATGGTTTGAATGCAGCTCAGAAAGAGCATGAATATTGCTCACTGTACACAGGTGGTGCCATGCGTTCTGTCGATAACGGCAGTAGCACGGGCTATTTCATCCAGAAGCTCATTCCTCACCAGTGTAACATCGGTGACAAGTGGTATGACTATGGTATAGCTCTCCAGAGCTATCTGCCCTATATGCGCCTTGCTGATGTCTATCTGATGTTTGCAGAGGCCATGGCAGGTTTTGCTACGGATATGTCGGAATTGAAACAATCGACGACCTATTGCCCCTCCATGTCGGCAGTTGGCGCCATCAATGCCCTTCGCGACCGCGTAGGTATGGAAGGTGTACAGGATAACTTCCTGGATACCCGTGAGCATTTCATCGATGAGGTACGCCGCGAACGTACGGTAGAACTTTCATTTGAAGGTTTCCGCTGGTGTGACCTTCAGCGTTGGCTCCTCCTGACAGAGGCTCCTTACACGGAGAAATACTCTCATGAGTTTGAGCGTATGGAAAAGGACTCTTGGTTTAAGAAGAATGATCCGAAGGAAGCTCAAGTAGCTAATTTCCACAGGGAAACTCTCATCAAGCGTCCCTTGGAGGCAAAGCACTATTGGTTCCCGTTCCCGGAGAAGGATGTTTATCTGTATGAAGGTTTCAAACAAAACCCAGGATGGTAAGCAATGGAAAATTGATAATTCTTTGACCTAAAGGTACAAAGCGTACTAAAGAAACGATTAGACAATTGAAGATTATGAAACATATGAAAACAAACATATTTCTTTTGGCCATGATGGCAGTATCGCCACTGACGGCTGGTGCCCAGACCGCTGACGACGCTGACTCTACAGTGGTGAAAAAGAAAGTCCATGTTGCATTCCGCGACGTAGATGCCGATCATCTTCTCGGAGGTGTTTCCTATGTCGATATGGAAGAGCTGTCGAAGAAGGACTATACGCAAAGTAGTCTGGAGGACATGTATGGCCTTGTCGGCGGATGGAACGGCAACAACCTTTGGGGTATGGACAATAACCGTCTGGATAATAATGACAACGACAATATGCCGCTCGTGATTATCGACGGTGTGAAGCGTCCGTCCAACAACGTGCTTCCCTCTGAGATTGAGCAGATTACCTTCCTGAAGGGCGCACAGGCTGTTGTGCTCTATGGCTCCAAGGGTGCCAAGGGCGCCATCCTGATTACCACCAAGCGTGGCAAGGTGGACGGCTTGCAGATTGAGGCCAATGCCAACACCGGTTGGCACTTTGCCAAGGTATTCCCTGAGTATATTGGTTCTGCAGAGTATATGACACTCTTCAACGAAGCCTCCTATAACGATGCTCTTGGTCAGGGTAATGCTGCCAATCTAAAGCTGCCGTACTCTCAGCAGGATATCTATAATCATGCTGCAGGTGTCAATCCCTACCGCTATCCCAATGTGAATTGGTATTCTGACGAGTATATCCGCAAGGCGTATAACCGTTCAGAAGGAACGTTGGAGATTCAGGGTGGTGGTAAGCGTGCTCACTTCTACACGAACATCAACTACTATCGTGCCGAGGATTTGATTAACTTTGGTAAAGCCAAGGATAATTACACCGACCGCTTCAGCGTACGTGGTAACGTTGACCTCGTTGTGAACAAATTCGTCACAGGTTGGGCAAATGTCAGTGCTACCTATTATAATGAGTATAAGAACAAGGGTAATTTCTGGAGCGATGCGTCTAGTATGCGCCCCAACTTCCCGCAGGGTGCAGCTCCATTGCTTCCTCTGAGCATGGTTGATCCCAATGCTACCAAGGCACTCGCTACCCTCGGCAAGTCGCTGAACCTGCTGGACGGATATTGGTTCCCTGGCGGTGGTACGGACGGTAAAGGGGAAAATGCCATTGCTGACTGCTACTTTGGTGGTGAGACACAGAAGGTCAGCCGTCAGTTCCAGTTCGATGCCGGTATCAACTATGACATGAACAAGTTCCTCAAGGGCTTGACTTTCAAGACGCTGTTCTCTATTGACTATGCTGCCAATTATGACCTGGCATACAACAATACGTATTCACTGTTCTTCCCCACTTGGAGTAACTATAACACAGGGGATGCCATTGTTGACATCAGACAGCCGAAGGATGAGGTGGTGACTGGTACGATGACCATGTCTAATTCTGCATATCGTCAGACCATCACATGGAACGGTCATTTCGACTATGATAATACTTTTGCGGAAAAGCACCATGTAACAGGTATGCTGCTCGCCAGTATGTACACGACTACCAAGAGTGGTGAATATCACCGTTATGCCAATGCAAACTTGGGTCTCCAGGGCGGTTACGACTACATGAGTCGCTACTTTGCCGAGGTTGGTCTGGCTGCTGTACATTCAGCCCGTCTTCCTGAGGGCAACCGTGGGGCCATCTCGTATTCTTTCACCCTCGGCTGGAACATTGCCAAGGAGAATTTTATGAAGGACACCTTCGTGGATGACTTGTTGCTCAGCGCATCCTATAGTAATCTGAATGATGACGCGGATGTCTATTATGGAAGCAAGTACTTCTATATCTACGATGCAGCATGGTCGGATACCGGTACGGGCTATACATGGGCTGATGGATCAAATTCTCACAATTCTACTTATTCTACAGTAGGTAGTAACCCTTCTCTTGACTACATCCATCGCAAGGAATTCTCCGTGTCACTGCGCGGCTCGTTCTTCAAGAAGTTGATTAGTACCGAACTGACCTATTTCAATACGGACATGGACGGCTTCATTGTCCAGAACCCGACATCCTATCCGTCACACTTGAAGAATGGTCTTAACAGTGGTAAGTTCTCTCCGGCTTTGAACTATAACGTTGCCAACCGCAAGGGTCTCGACTTCAGCATCAAAGCCCAGAAACAATTTGGTCAGGTGCATGCTGAACTCGGTTTCGTTGGTACTTATCTTACGACCGAATGGAAGAAGTATGATGAAGTAGCCGATTCAAAGTCACCTTGGCTGAATTCTGCTAAGGAGCTCATGCACGAGGGAACTCCTCTTGATGTCATTCAGGGTTACAAATGTGTGGGTGTCTATACCATTGATGACTTTGATGTGAAGACGGACGACAACGGCAAGACGACCTACACTTTGAAGGAAGGTAAATATGGTCTTGGCGGCACTGTGATGCCCGGTGACTTGAAGTACGAAGATGTCAATGGCGACGGAACGATCAATAACCTGGACCAGGTGGATTTAGGAAAGTCGGGAACATACGGTGCTCCTTGGACCATCGGTCTGAACCTCACGCTGAAGTATAAGAACTGGACGCTCTTCGTCCTGGGTAATGGACAGTTTGGCGCTTCTGCCATGGCTAATGGCGCATATTACTATATGTCGGGTTCCAATAAGTACTCTGTGAACGTACGTGACCACTACCAGTACACTTATGATGCTGACGGCATTATCACTGGTTTCGTAAATCCGAATGCTACTCATCCCCGTCTGAGTGTTAATAACACACCTGCCAATGGTGCAACTTCTACCTACTGGTTGTATAGCACAGACCGCTTCAATCTCCGTAAGATTCAGCTGACCTACGATTTCCCGAAGGAAATGTTCGAAGGTAAGTGGGTGAAGGCACTCTCAGTTTATTTGAACGGAAACGATCTCCTCACGATTTCTAAGAATCGTAAGATCATGGAGACAGCCGTAGGCTATGCCCCACAGACTCGTTTCTATAACCTCGGTGTTAAGGTAACTCTCTAAAACTACAAGACAATGAAGACAAAAAATATTTTATTCTATCTCATCGGTCTTCTTTTGTTCAGCTCCTGCGATGACATGTTTGAGCCGGCAAAGGAAAATACCCGACAGTTGGAGGCGATGGTTCAGGAGACTGACTATGTGTATGGCCTGCTGATTTATGGCTATAACCGCCTTCCTTATTTAAGGGTCACTACGACCGACGTTGCTACCGACGATGCTGTCACCAACAATTCTGGTGATAATTATAAGAAGATGGCTCTCGGTACATGGACATCAGACAACGACCCGATGACACAGTGGAATACGTGCAAGGACGGTATCCAGTATGTCAATCTTTTCCTCAAGTATGTCAATGACGTAAACTGGGCTCAGAGTGCTAAATCTAAGCAGCAGATGTTCATTGACCGTCTGACGGGTGAGGCCCTCGGTCTCCGCGCTATCTTCTACTATCATCTGCTGCTGGCTCATGCCGGTTATGCTGACGATAATATACTCTATGGCGTTCCCTTGCTGACAGAGCCGGAAGACGGTAGTTCTAACTACAATCAGCCGCGCGCCGAATTCTCAAAAATCGTGGAGCAGATTTTCGAAGACTGTGATCGGGCTGATACACTGCTTCCCGCTCAGTATAAGGATCTTGACGACGAGACCTTGATTCCCCAGAAGTATCTGGACCTTGGTGCGCAGTTGTCAGGTTATAACCTCGTATTTGGCGCTAAGATGGCCAAGAACTTGGTTTGCGGTAAGGTCGTTCAGGCTATCAAGGCACAGACAGCCTTGCTGGCTGCAAGTCCTGCCTACCGTGACAAGAGTGGTGTCACTGCTCAAGAAGCTGCCGAAATCTGTGCTACTGTGCTGAAGGGCGTGGAGTTTGACCCGGAAGGCAACATCTGGTATCGTAATGTCACCCAACTGTCATCCAGTACAAGTTTTATGCCGGAAATCCTTTGGCGTGCTGAGTGGGAAAAAGCCAATTCCGAACAGGAGACGGACAACTTCCCTCCCTCGCAGCAGGGTAATGGTAGAATCAATCCCACACAGAATCTCGTGGATGCATTCCCCATGGCTAACGGATATCCCATCACTGATTCGAGATCGAATTACGATCCCCAGAATCCTTACGCCAACCGCGACCCGCGTCTGGATGAGGATATTATTCATGACGGTTCCGTATTCAAAGGTACTGTGATTATTACTGGTACTTATGGACCGGAAGATAATAAGGACAATATCAATAATGCCGGTTCCCAGCACACGCTTACAGGCTTTTACATGAAGAAGTTGCTTCGTGACGATGCCGGTCCATCGGCAAAATCTTCGACACCGGCAAATCAGCCGCACATCTTCCCACGTATCCGTTATACAGAGCTGTTCTTAGCGTATGCTGAGGCCGCTAACGATGCAGGTGGTCCGAACTATAAAGTTCCTGGTTTCAACCTTTCTGCTTACGATGTCATCAAGATGATCCGTCAGCGTGGCGGTATCGGTAAAGATGAGAATGGTGAATACCAAGGTGACCCCTATCTGGATGAGTGCGCAAACGATAATACAGGTGCTAAGATGCGTGACCTGATTCGTAACGAGCGTCGTATTGAGCTCTGCTTTGAGAACAAGCGCTTCTATGATCTCCGTCGTTGGTTGTTGCCCATCAATGTTAGTGCAAAGGGTGTGCAGGTTGACAAGAATGCCGATGATACCTTTAAATATACTATCCTTGATGTGGAGCCTCGTCAGTTCGAGTCTTACCAGTACTATGGCCCCATTCCTAACAGCGAAGTGCTGAGGTGGGATGCGCTGAAGCAGAACACTGGATGGTAAACACTAGTTTAAAGTTGAAAGTTTAAAGTTGAAAGTTTAAAGTTTTACAATGATGAAACTGAAGAAATATATATACGGTGTAGCCTTGGGAGCCCTTTCTCTCACTTTGGCAGCTTGCTATAATGCAGACAAGGACTTCCCAGACTATGAAGGCGGTACGAAGGCTTATTTCGCCTACCAGAACCCCATACGTACACTTGTACTTGGTACTGACATCTATGACAACGAACTGGACAATGCACACAAGTGTCGTATCTGGTCTACCATGGGTGGTGCCTACGGTGGACGTGACGCAGTGATAGATGTTATCATTGACGAGTCGCTTTGCGAAAACCTCTATTTCCTGGATGATGGTGGATACGAGCGTGCCAAGGTGGCTCCATTACCTCACGATTACTACAACTACGATGAGGTGAAAAACGCTGTTATCAAATACAATGGTGATTCTCGTGGTTATCTGGAAATCCAGTTTACGGACAGATTCTTCCAGGATCCCAAGACCACTTGTAACGACACCACGTATGTGATTCCTGTTAGAATGACGAAAGCTACGGGCATTGATGACATTCTTTCCGGCACGCCCAATACCTCTAACCCTGTTCGCCAGAACGCTAAGGACTGGACAGTGCTTCCTAAGGACTATGTGCTCTACTGCGTGAGATATATGAACCCCTGGCAGGGTAAGTACATCCGCCGCGGTGTTGATATGGTGACAGAAAAGGGCGGTGAGCCTACAAAGGTCGTTCGTAAGGATTTCAGCATGTACAATTCTGACATCGAGCGTTACAGCAAGATGGATCCCTCGAACCCTGTGAACCAGTATGACGAGGTTTGCGGTATCACAACCAAGAACATGACCCAGGCCATTTTCCCGGTATCGTTCAAGACCTCTGGAGCTTCTGTTAGTTGCAGACTCCTTCTGACCTTCAATGGCAATCAGTGTACCATCTCTACTGAAGATGAGGGTGTAACAGTTACCGGTTCCGGTGAATACATCGTAGGTGGAACTGATATGTCGGAATATAAGGACTATCAGTGGGGAAGCATGAATGAAAAGCCTGTTTCTCGTGATATTCTCCGTTTGAGTTACAATGTCAACTTCGAAGATAAGAATATTCAGGTGGCAACAACTGACACCATGGTTGTTCAGACGCGTGAGTCGAACAAGAGAGAGTGGTTCGATTACAAGTACAATGACCAACCTGTTGTTCTTTCAGGTAATTAATAATAGGAGGATTAGAATATGATTAAGATTTTTAGAAATGGTCTTATGATGTTGGCAGCAGGAGCACTGGTTGTCTCTTGTGCTGACTATAACGATTTGGGTGGCTTTAAAGCTGATCCGGATCCCAGCTACACAAATGAGTATGCTAATCTGGATCCTGTCAAGGACTATATCAACAGAACGGATAATCCGAATATGTCAATGGAGACATCCATGGCCTTGACAACCTATAACAAGCAGGGTTTGGAGCACGCTGTGGCAGTGGCCAACTTTGATGGTGTCGCTTTTGGCTATTCCTTTATGCCGGACAAGTACGTCAGCAAGAAGGGCTATATGAACTTCATGGCTTTGAAAGAAGCCCTTGGTCATTCGGAAACGATTGGCTATAAGGTGTACGGTAGTCCTATCGTTGCCAACGAGCAACAGTCTGATGACTGGTTTGGCGCGCTGACAGCTCCTATTGAAATTCGGGTGCTTCCCATTAATGATGTGGATCTTGACTACTCTACAGTAGATCAGTTTACGGGTACGGCACTGAGAGGTAAACCTGCCATCGAGAAGAATTTTGATGAGAAAGGTAATGTCCTTAAGATTCCGAAGAGATCAAAGGTCTATATCGTTGAAGGCTTCCCCGTTGATCCTCTGGGCTATTACACCATCACTTTCACCGTGAGGGGATACAAAGATGAAAAGAAGGCCGAAATGGCTAAGGATGAGAACATTCAATGTACCTTTGCTGACAGTCTGGTGAATACCGGTAAGGATAAGAATGGTGATCTTATTGCTAAGAAGTTCACCATCAGATCTGGCGCCTGGCAGACTGTCAAGGTGGAGTGGTCTCCCTCAAAGGCTGCCACACAGGGTTACTTGATGATTGAAGGTAACGTGAACGCCATCCTCTATATCCGTAATGTGCATGTTGAGCACACGCCGGACAACCACCGTGAGCAGACCAAGCAGGAGAAGAATGACACCATTCAGTATGCACTCAGAAAGTGGTGCGATGGTCTGATGGAGGCCAATGCCGGACGCATCAAGTCGTTCGACCTTGTTGACAAGGCGCTTGGCACAACGGAACTCGAGGGTGTTACTTACGAGGGTGAGAATGTGCTCGACCTGAAGCACTCTACTGACAAGATCTTCTGGCAGGACTATCTGGAGGAAGGTACCAAGAGTGGCAGTGAGCTCTATGCAGCTACTGTCTCGAAGGTGGCAAAGGCCGCATTCGAAAGTCATGGTGGTAACCCGGAAGAGTTGAAGTTCTTTATCAGTGAGACAGGTTTGGAGAAGCCGCAGAGGCTGTCAAGTCTCAAGTACTGGATCAATGTTTGGGAGTCAAATGGTGCCAAGATTGACGGTATCAATGGTGAACTGAATCTTACCTACAGCGAGGATGCTACTACGCAGGCTGCTAATGAGGCTGCGTTGAAGACCTTCTTCGGAAAACTTGCTGCAACCGGAAAGTTGATTCGTTTCTCTAACTTCGACATCAAGTATGAGGATGCTGACGGTGCTCCTGTAGCAGCAGATAAGATTACGAAAGATCAGCGTCAGGCTCTGGCCAACTACCACGCCCGTGTCATCAATGCCTACATGACCCTGATTCCTGCTGCGCAGCAGGCAGGCCTCTGCAAAGGTAACTTCTTTGATACGTCGTCCGATCCTGTAGGCCTCTGGTCTAAGGCTTCTAACGGCGACTATATACGCAATGCCACTTACGAGGCTTTCTGCAAGGCACTTGGTGGACTACAATAAATGAGATCTCAGATGATTGCCAGTGAACAAAAGGATTCGTCTGATTTTCCTGGCAGTCATCTCTCTAAAGTATATCAATAATTATTATTTTTTTAATTCAATTTATTTATTAACTAATTTTTTTCTATTATGAAGAGACTATTTACTCTTGTTGCTCTCATGGCAATGGTCTTGGGAGCAAGTGCAAAGTGGAGTGATGAGCCAGTTTACAAAATCAACTACTCCACTTATCAAAGTTTCCCGTTCTACGTGATGGCTTATGCTCCATCCTTTGACGGTACAGCCATGATTGATGCTCCAACTACACAGAAACTGTGGAGAGGAACTGAAAATGATTATCCTGGTGATGAAGCTATGTCAGGAGAAGTTACAGTAAATGGTACCGCATTTAAGGTACAGGAACTTGGGGAGAATCAGTGGCGTCAGTACTTCATTGCTGATGGTATTCCAACTCTGCTTGACGGCAGATACAAAGTCGTTGCTCACGTGAAGGCTTCAGCAGCTGTCAACATCAACGTCAACATGGGTTGGGGTTGGGGTTCCGGCGAACAGGCCGGCACTTCAGTTGCTATCCCTGACGGCAGCGCTGGTTTCCAGGAGGTAACATGGGAGTACAGTGGCATCAATGGTACTTCTTGTAACCTCGTTGCACAGCCTGGTGGTAGCACTGAAACCATCGAATGGTTGAGCCTTGAAGTTTATGAGTGGCAAAAAGAAGGTCAGAGACCAAAGATTTGGCTTCAGGACATCGTAAACGGTAATGCCGAGACCGAATGGACTGAGGAGCAGAAGGCTATCAAGTTCAACGATCAGGAGCAGAACTACACTATTTGTGCTTGGTCAAAGGAGAAGGGTCGCAATGTGGATGAGACTGCTGATGGTCAGCCTTGGAATCCATTCCCTGCTGACATCGAAGTTGACCCGAAGGATCCAAACAACCACGTATTTGTTTGTCATGGTCAGCCCGCTACCACAGATGGTGGTGCTTCTGCATGGGACAACCAGTTCTGGATTCAGTCACAGCATTCTTGGCCTTCTGGTACAACACTGAAGATCAAGTTCCGCTACATGGCTTCTGCCGATGTAAGCTCTACCGACACTCAGGTTCACAAGCAGAATCCTTCTGACTACCTCATCTGGCACGCTATTGGTAACATCCACTTCACTGAAGAATGGCAGAATTTTGACGGTACAATGAGCATTGCTGATGATATGGCCGGTGGTTGGTCAATCGCATTCAACCTGAATTCAGTTGTTAAGGATGCTGTTAATTTCTACTTCGACGACCTCTCTTGGGAGTATCTGCAGCTTGACGAGGGTTACTTCCTCTCTGGTATTAACGCTACCACTACCACTTCATACGATGATCTGGACAACGCTATCCAGTTCGAAGATGGCATAAACTTTGAAGGTGATGAGTGCTTGATTGCTACATTTGGTACTTCGGGTGACGCCAATACTTATGTGGATCAGGTAATGATTTCTACTAAGCGTGGTGATGATCAGGCCTTCAAGGGTGCTACACTGAAGCCTGAAAGTAATCCTAAGACGACTACTCCTGACGATTGGATTACATATGCTCCATCTACCAATGCAAAGATTGACCTCCCGGGTCTTGGTGTCTGGAAGGTTTACCTCGACACAGAATATTCAACTATGGCATTTGAGATGCTCGAAGGTACAGCTTATGAGCTGCCCGATCCCGTTGATGTATTCACCTATACAGATGAAATCGTTGTAAATGGTAAGGAACGCGAAGACCTGAAGGATGAGTGGAGTAATAATGAACTTAAAGTCAGAGAAGAAGCTGATAACAATCCTGACGACGAACATGGTTTAGGCGGTGATGGTCATAATGGCCAGACTTGGGACAACCAGTTCTTCATCAAGGCTAATCACGCTCTTGAGAAGGGTACTGTAACGAAGCTTGTGTTCAAGTATAAGAGCTCTGTTGCTGAGGCTAAGACCACTACTCAGTGCCACGGTGAGAATCCTGGTGCTTACATGCACTGGGCTGCTATCGGTGATGTAAACTTTACAGACGAATGGCAGGACTTCGAGCAGGAATTCACTGTTCCTAATGAGGCTGATGGTATGTGGAACATCGCCTTCAACATGGCTGAGATTAAGGGCGCTTGCGATTACAGCATCAAGGATGTTCAGTGGTATCTGTATGATTCATCTCTGGAAGCAGGTCAGACTTATGAGAACCTGATCAGTGGTGCAACCAACTTCTATAAGAAGGAAGGTGCAAATACCGATCCTTACACTGGTATCGAGAACGTAATTATCAATACTGGTAAGACCTCTTCTGCTATCTACAACCTCGCTGGCCAGAAGGTCAACAAGAACTACAAGGGTATCCTTGTTAAGGACGGCAAGAAGTTCGTGAATAAGTGAGTGAAGTGAGAGCTCGCTCACACTTCCGAGCGTGAGCGGACTCGAGCTTTAGCTCAAGTTCATGAATAAGTAAGATAAGTGAGAGTGAGTTCGCTCACACGCTTATATTGAACTTTACATGTGAAAGTCTCGGGCTCGAGAGAGTCCGAGACCTTTTTCTAAAGTCTCGCAATAAAGCGAGACTTTAGGAAAAGGTCCTGGGACGATTGAAAATTGTCCGAGACCTTTTTTCAAAAGTATCGGAGTAACGCGAAATACTTTTGGAGTATTGTAAAATACTTTTGGAGTAATTATGAAAAAGCTATTATTATCACTTGCAGCTATGGCTACTATTTCGACAGCCTACGCACAGAAGGCGCTGGTGCTATATTATTCAGAAACGGGAACGACGAAGACCGTTGCTGAAGAGATAAAGGCACAGACGGGTGCCGACATTGAGGGAATCGAGGCCGTAGTGCCTTATTCCGGTAACTTCCAGGAGACCATCCAGCGTTCCAACCGTGAACGTGAGAGTGGTGAGACTCCTGCTCTGAAACCGCTGAAAAAGCGAGTTGCCGACTATGATGTTATCTTCCTCGGCTATCCTATTTGGTTTGGCACCTACGCCCTGCCGATTGCTACGCTTGTGAAGGAACAGGACTTTGCCGGCAAGACCGTGGTGCCGTTCTGCACCTTCGGTAGTGGTGGACTGAACACCTCGTCGGCCGATTTGAAGAAGGCGCTGCCTAAGGCCAATATCGCCGCAGGCTATGGCGTCCGTACAGCCCGTGTGGCTGCTGCCCCCAAGGAACTCGACCGTTTCCTGAAAGAGAACGGCTATAAGCAGGGTACAGTAGAAAAGCTGCCGGACTATTCAGCCCAGCAGCCTGTAACTGATGCAGAGCGTGCCATCTTCGATGCAGCATGCTCCAGCTACCAATTTCCGTTGGGTACTCCCCAGACCTTCGGCAAGCGCACGACCAGCGACAGCACGGACTATAAGTTCACTGTCAAGGGCCGCGGCATGAACGGCGAAGAGTCTACTTCCATCATCTACGTTACCGTTGGTAAAGCAGCTGATGCGAAGCCCGAATTCACGGAAGTGGTACGATAAACGTAACTACTTGGTTAAAATAAAAGGCTCCCAACGTGGGAGCCTTTCGTTTCTTAGTCGTCCGGATTGCCTTTATAGTGATAAGGCTGGATATTCGGATTATCTCCTGTGTACATGTCAGGTACTGTGGCGTCCTTGATGAGTCGCTGGTTGTAATCACCGCGTACGGCACCGGTATTCATCAGAAGGTCGGAGTACTTGACAGTCGGGATGACAATGCCGAAGATACCGATACCCACACGCACACCCTCAGGATGGATGTTGTTGATGATACGTGCCGTCTTGAAGAATGTGTGCGGATAAATCTCCAATTTGTTTAACTTCTTGTAGGTCTCCCACAGCTCGGGATTCACCTCCGTACTGTCGGCATGAGTAAAGATACGTCCGATGTTGCCTACGTAATCGTCGATGATGTCGCTTTCAATGCTGTCGCTGGAAGCAATACATTCCGTGATGTTGTCTTCCATCTGCCAGCGCATATAGCTGTCAGAAGGACGTGAGATAGCTGCAACAATCAGCAGGACGATACAGATGACGGCACAAATGATAATCTTTCCGAGACAACTGCCGGTAAATTGCTGGGCAGTGTTCTGTTTCTTGTAAGTGTTTGGGTTAAACTGTTCCATGTTTATTTTTTTTAGTTGTTTAGGGTTTAGGGGTTAGTGACTATTGATTATGCAATAGATTCATGAATTCCTGACGGGTCTTGGCTTGGTTGAAGGCGCCGCTGAACTCACTGGTGGTAGTGATGCTGTTCTGCTTCTCCACACCGCGCATCTGCATACACATATGGCGGGCTTCAATGACTACCATGACACCCAGTGGGTGCAACGTCTCCTGAATGCACTGCTTGATTTGCAGCGTCATTCGTTCCTGGACCTGCAGCCGGTGGGCATAGATGTCCACCACACGGGCAATCTTCGACAGTCCCGTGATATAGCCGTTAGGAATATAGGCAACGTGTGCCTTGCCGTAGAACGGCAGCATATGGTGTTCGCAGAGTGAGAAAAAGTCAATGTCCTTGACAATAACCATCTGCGAGTAATCTTCGCGGAATAATGCCTGACGCAGTATCTCGTGGGCATCCTGCTCGTAGCCTTGCGTCAGGAACTGCATGGCCTTGGCCACGCGCATCGGGGTCTTTTGCAGCCCCTCACGGTCAGGATTCTCGCCCAACAATTCCAGGATGCGGTGGTATTGTGCTGCCAACTCATCCAGTCCTGCGCGATATTCGTATTCTTCTGCCATTTAGTCGTAAACTGTTATTTTACCTTTGACGATGATAGCCTCCTTAAAGCCCATGTTCCGCAGACTGAGCAGCATTTGGTGTGCTTCCTCGTAGGTGCGGTAGTTGCCCACACGGCATATCCAACGTGGGGAGATGAAGTGAGTATAGACAGGTACTTCGGGGTAACTGCCCTTGATTCTGCTGGCCACGCTTTCTGCCTGTATGCGGTCTTTGCGTGAGTTGCCGCCGGCAAAGGCCTGTACGCGATAACCGGTAACCTTCGTTCCGCCAGTCCTGATTTTCTTGGTAATCTCCACGGGTGCCTCTTCGGCGGTGGTGCCGTTGTCAGTGGTGGTGGTAGGTTTCGTTGTCGTCGTAGAGGAGGTAGGGTTGGTAGGTTTCGTCGGGGAGGTGGGGTTGGTAGGTTTTGTGGTAGTGGTCGTAGCACCGAGCACGGCACTGTTCACCAACTGGTCTATCTCCGCACTCTCCTCAATGGTCACCGCACCCTGTCCGGCCTTCTTTTGCTGGACACGTTGCGTAAACGTCTGTGCACTGGCATTGACGACAATGCCAGCACACAGCGTGAAAAATAGGATGAGACGTCTCATTATTACTTCTTCCAAGCATCGATGATGCCCTTGAAGTCTGCGCACTTCAGCGAAGCACCGCCGATGAGACCACCGTCGATGTCAGCCTTGGCAAACAGTTCAGGGGCGTTAGAGGCCTTGCACGAACCACCATACAGGATGCTGGTGTCGTCGGCAACAGCCTGACCATATTTCTCAGCAACGATAGAGCGGATGTAGGCGTGAATCTCCTCAGCCTGCTCAGCGGTAGCTGTCTTACCAGTACCGATGGCCCAGATGGGCTCGTATGCAATGACGATATTCTTGAACTCCTCTTCGCTGAGGTTGAATACGCTACCCTCGAGCTCGGCCTTTACAACCTCGTTCTGCTTGTTAGCCTCGCGCTCTGCCAGTGTCTCACCGATGCAGAAGATGACCTTCAGACCATTCTTCAGTGCCAGCAGCACCTTCTCCTTCAGGATCTCAGGAGTCTCCTTGTAGTACTCGCGACGCTCAGAGTGACCCAGAATGACATACTGAGCACCAGTGCTCTTCACCATCTCGGCGCTCACCTCACCGGTGAAGGCACCCTTCTCCTTGTCGGCGCAGTTCTCGGCACCCAGACCTACCAGCTGAGCATCCAGTACGTTAGCTACTGATGCCAAGTGGATAAACGGTGTGCAGATAATTACGTCACAGTTGGGCTTGTCAGCCTTCAGTGCGTCGTTCAGTTCCTTTGCCAGGGCAATGCCCTCCTGCAGGTTCAGGTTCATTTTCCAGTTGCCTGCTACGATTTTCTTTCTCATTGTTGTGTTACTTTTAAATTGTTGATTGATATCTTTGTTTGATACTTTTTTCTTCTTAATCCATTGTGTCCACGTCCAAAGCCTGTCGGCAATGACCAGCAGCACGAGCGGCAGCACATACCACAGCAGAATGACTAGAATCTTGCCGGGGACCGAATTGCCGGGCATCTGCCCCAGTGCCGTATGTTCCAGACGTCCGTCCAGTGCCTGTTCGTCCGGCAGACGGTTGTGGCTCCACTTACGGATAATGACGCCATCCTTCAGCAACAGCACGCCGGGATTGCTGCGAATCATAGTCTTCAGTGTCGTCTCGTCGGTCTGGCAGTACGGATATTCCGCTCCCGTCGTCTCGTGCCACATATTGATGGCCTCTGGTCCGCTGGCCGTCAGACAGTAGAACGGGTAGCCGTGTCCGGCAGCATATTCATACAGCTGGTTAATGCGGTCCAGCTGACTGTCGTCGGCCTGTTCCAAATGCGGTGCCGCCATCAGGAATGTATAGCCTTTGTTCAACAGCATCGGTTCCGTGATATCGTCGCCCTCAGCGATTCGTTCCACGAAGAAGTCGACGTATGGCGAGTCCTCTCCGTCCATCATCTTCTGCCAGCCCTCGCGCAGGTTCGTTCCTACGTGGTAGGGTCGGAAATCGAAGTAGGGCAGGTCGTACAGCGACCATCCCGACACGGCCAGTATGAATATCGCCGTATAGTTGATGACAATCCACTGGTTACTCTTCGACACGAAGCGCATCATATCCAACGGCCGCCACGCCACGAGGACGGCACATGCCAGCAGCACAACATTCTTCCAGAACGTCTGCCAGTTGGTCAAAACCAGCGCGTCACCGAAACATCCGCAGTCGCTTACGGGGTCGGCCACTGCCAGCCACAGCGTCAGCGGAGTCATCACGAGCATCACCAACAACACCAGTCGCGACACCAGTCGGCGTTGGATGGCGAACATCAGGCAGATGCCCAACACAAATTCAAGGGCCGACAACAGCACGGAGGCTCCCAGCGTCATAAAGTCGGGCAGTGTTCTGCCCAACTCCATCGCCGTCAGGTAGTCGGCAATCTTATATTGTGTGCCCAGCGGGTCAACGGCCTTGACGAATCCTGACAGGATCAGTACGGTGGCCAATGCAAACCGGGCTATGTTGACTATCGTCTTTCTCAATGCTCTTCTTTCAACTTTATCGCGCCAAACACGGCGTAGTTGATGATATCCATATAGTTGGCGTCGATGCCTTCGCTGACCAGCGTCTCGCCGCCGAGGTTTTCAATCTCCTTGATGCGCTCGATCTTCGTCAGGATGAAGTCGGTATAGCTGCTTACCCGCATGCCTCGCCACGCCTCGTCATAGTCGTGGTTCTTGCGCTTCATCAGTTCCAGCGCCTCGTTGGCATACTTGTCGTACAGTTTCATGGCCTCCTCGACACTGATGTCCACCGTGTCGCTGAATCCGTTGTATATCTGGATAAGTCCTACGATGCCGTAGTTGATGAGTGCAATGAACTCCGGTCGGATACCTTCTCCCACCAGTGACTCCTTCTTGATTTCCAGCGAACGGATGCGCTTGGCCTTGATAAACAGCTGGTCAGTCAGCGACGATGGTCGTAATATACGCCACGAAGCCCCGTAGTCGTGTAGCTTCTTTTCGAACAGTGTGCGGCATTCACCGATGATCTGCTCAAACTGGCGGTTGGTTATTTCAAAATTACTTTCCATTTCTTACTTCTTACCTCTTACCTCTTACTTCTCACCTCTTACAGGTTCACCATGAACGACAGTCCGATGGTAACATAGTTCATTTTTTTGTCCTTCTTGTAAACGACTGGGTCGAGCAACATGCCATAGGGTGATACGATGCTGGTGCTCAGCAGATCGTAAGTCGTTGGCGTCACCGCATGCTTCATAAAGTTGAACGGGTCGGCGGTCAGCGTGAAGGTCTTCTCCGTATAATCGTAGTCAACGAACAGACGCCACGAGAAATTCGACTTATACTTATAGGTCAGCGAAATGCCCGTACCCCACGACGTAGAACTCTCGGCACCCAGTGTCAGGTAGTCCCAATCGACGTTGTATGTTTCGCCAGTAGACTTGGGATCCTCCAGAGCGAACCAACGGCCGAGTTCATCCTCGTGTATCTTACCATTAGAAATCCACATTTCGTATGGAATATCCTTGACGTTACCCTCTGCATGACCGTCAATGTCGAGTTCCTGCGTGAATGAACGTCCGATGAGCAGCTTGGTGCCGAGGGCAAAGTGCTTGCTCAAGGGGATGTTGAAGTAGAGACCGCAGCTGGCGGTAAATTCTGCCAGATGGTCACTCTTCACCGTACCGGTCATGTTGGTGACGGGCAGACCGCCTTCGCTGAGAGATGCTTGGGGGAAAGTCTGTTGAGCTTCACCATATACCGGAGCTACTATTGTGGACCAATACTCAGTGGGGGAGTCTGTGGAGATATAGTTATATTGTCCGAAACTTTTTGCCGACATGGCACGAACACGTAAACGGCCGCCGATACCAATATATTTATTAAGGAAATAAGCTCCCTCGGCGTCAACCACAGTAGCAGCACGGAACTGTATGTAGTCTTCCTCGGAGTCCACATTGTCTATTTCCATGATTCCATATTTCTCGCGGTCCTGCAGGTCGTTAAGGCTAAAGCCGATATCCTTGCCGCCAAGGCCCATACCCATCGAGATGCCGAAGAACGAAGGATTCTCGAAATCCATCTCCAGGTCGTTGCGCAACAGACCCTTGCCCTTGAACAGCAGGTCGCTGAAAGCGTAGCCCAACTCGGTAGACAGGATACCGATACCGGCACCTGACATGACGTCGGAAACCCAGTGGCGGTTGTTTAGCACACGCATCACACCCGTAGCAGTAGCCACACCATAGCCGGCTACCGAGAACCACGGCGAGCGTGTCAGACCGTACTCCTTGTGCAACAATGTGGCACCGACGAACGATGTGGCCGTATGGCCTGAGGGCCATGCGTTGGCAGAAGAACCGTCTGGACGCATCTCCTTGGCGGTATATTTGATGCCGTTCACGAGGATGGCCATCAATCCGTAAGACATCGCTGCGCTAGCCAGCAATCGAGGCCAGTCGCTACGACCTTCATAGCCGCCCAGCTTCAGACCAACTGTCAAGGCCGGACCGAAAAACTGCGTATAGTCGTCAATACCCGTCTTGAAGTCCGTCAACAGCTGCGTATTCTTCTTGCCGTCCTTATTGTTTACACGGAACATAGCCTTGTCGCCCTTAATAAGCATACCGGCTACAAACAAGGGAACGCCTACGAATGTCATGTCATCCATGAATTTGTAAGGCTTCACGCCGGGATTGGTCTTCGACTTGAAGAAATCGAAGTCCATCTTCGGTGAAGTCTCGGGCATCTTCATGTCCAGTGTCAACACATCAGTTGACGGAGTGTTCTCTGACCAATAGTCATAGTGTGGCGTTGCATTCACCAACTCTGCCTTCATCTCCGGAACTTCCAGTTTCATAGGTTCCGTTGTCGTAAAAGAATTTGCAGCAGCAAAACTGCACATCCCGCAGACAATCATGGCCAGAATAGCTCGTAGTTTCATTGTCTAATACCTTAATATTATTTTATTTGGGTGCAAAGATAATAAAAAAATCTAAATTATCTCTCTAAACCCTAAATTTTTTGTACTTTTGCAGCCGCATTCATTGATTTTACGCAAGATGAAACTATATTCGGACGCAGCACTGGCAAAGATATTGGACAAAGATGTCTTCCATCTCATCGGCAATGTTGCCGACGAGTTGGGGGTGGAGTGTTACGTCGTCGGAGGTTACGTACGTGATATATTCCTCGAACGGCCGTCTGACGATATCGATGTCGTCGTCGTGGGTTCGGGCATTCGCGTTGCTGAGGCCTTGAAACAACGTCTTGGCCGTCGTGCCCATCTCTCGGTATTCCGCAATTTCGGCACTGCCCAGGTGAAGGTAAGAGGGCATAAAGAAGAGGGAAACGGTGAGATGGAAATAGAGTTCGTGGGAGCACGAAAGGAAAGCTATAGCCACGATTCGCGTAAACCCATTGTTGAGGACGGCACGCTGGAGGACGACCAGAATCGCCGTGACTTCACCATTAATGCGATGGCTATCTGCTTGAACCACAGTCGCTTCGGGCAACTCGTAGACCCTTTCAACGGCATTGCTGACCTTGAAGACGGCATCATTGCCACGCCGCTCGACCCTGAGGTGACATTCTCCGACGACCCGTTGCGCATGATGCGTTGTATTCGTTTTGCCACCCAACTGAACTTCCAGATTGAGGACGAGACCTTCGAGGCCCTGCAACGGATGGCTGCGCGTATCAAGATTGTCAGTGCCGAACGTATCGAGGTGGAATTGAACAAAATCATGATGGCCCCCCATCCGAGCATTGGTTTCGAACTGCTCCAGCGCTCAGGGCTGCTTCAGATTATCCTGCCCGAACTCGCAGCCCTCGACATCGTTGAAAAGCGTGACAACCGTGCTCATAAAAACAATTTCTATCATACCCTCGAAGTCCTCGAAAATGTCGCTGCACAGCAAAAATCCGTTGAATCCGTGCAATCTGTGGTCGATAATTCTTTGTGGCTCCGGTGGGCGGCCTTGCTGCATGATGTGGGAAAAACCAAGTCCAAACGCTGGGAACCTGGCATTGGCTGGACCTTTCACAACCACAATACCATCGGTGCTCGGATGGTGCCGCAGATCTTCCGGCGCCTCAAACTCCCCATGGGAGCCGAGATGAAGTACGTCCAGCTGCTTGTTGACCTCCACATGCGACCGCAGGTCATTGCCGACAGCGAAGTTACCGACTCTGCCGTGCGTCGTCTGTTAAACGATGCTGGTGACTATATCGACGACCTTATGCTGCTCTGCGAAGCGGATATTACATCGAAGAACGAGGTGAAAAAGCGGATGTTCCTCGAGAATTTCCGTATGGTTCGCGAAAAACTTGCCGATTTGCAGGTCAAGGACTACAAACGCCTTCTTCAGCCTGTCATCGACGGCAACGAGATCATGGAACTCTTCCATCTCAAACCTTCTCGCGAGGTGGGCGTCCTCAAGCAATACCTCAAGGATGCAGTCCTCGACAACCGTGTTGAAAACGAGCGTGAGCCTCTGATGGCTCTTCTTCTCGAAAAAGCCCACCAAATGGGTCTAGTGAAAGAATAAAAAATGGAAAAAGAAAAATCAAAAGTCAGCGTGCTTTTTATGCTTTTCGGCACACTGTTCTGCGTCTGCCTGATAACGGCAAACGTGTTGGAAACAAAGCAATTGTCATTCGGACCAGTGAACCTGACGGCAGGAATCATCGTGTTCCCCGTGTCGTACATCATCAACGACGTGGTGTGCGAGGTGTGGGGCTATGCACGTACTCGAATGCTGATATGGATGGGTTTCGCTATGAACTTCTTCTTTGTCATCATGGGCGCCATAGCGGATTGGATTCCCGGAGCACCGTATTGGCATGGGGATGAAGGATTCCACGTCATCTTCGGACTTGCCCCTCGTATCGCTCTGGCATCGTTTATCGCCTTTATCGCCGGCTCGTTCATCAATGCCTACGTGATGTCGAAGATGAAGATTTCGGCCAAGGACAGTGGGGCGTATCGTACGAATTTCTCGGCACGTGCCATCCTGAGTACGGTATTCGGTGAACTGACCGACTCCGTCATCTTCTTCCCGTTGGCACTGGGTGGCGTGATACCCTGGGAAGAGATGCCGTCGCTGATGATTTCGCAGGTGACGCTGAAGACGTTGTACGAAATTGTGGTCCTGCCGGTGACCATCCGTGTGGTGGAATACACGAAGAAGCGCGACCAAGAGGATGTGTACGATGAGGACATCAATTATAACATATTTAGTATTTTAAAAATATGAACAGAGAAAACGAAGGCCTGCAGCAGTTGGGCCGCAAGACAGAATACAAGATGACGTACGCGCCGGAAGTGCTGGAGACGTTTGAGAACAAGCATAAGGACAATGACTACTGGGTGCAGTTCAACTGCCCGGAGTTTACGTCGCTGTGTCCGATTACCGGTCAGCCGGACTTTGCAGAAATCAAGATTGCGTACATTCCCGGTGAACGCATGGTGGAGTCGAAGAGTCTGAAACTTTACCTCTTCTCTTTTCGCAACCACGGTGACTTCCACGAGGACTGCGTGAACATCATTATGAAGGACTTGGTGAAGCTCATGCAACCGAAATATATTGAGGTTGTAGGACTATTTACTCCCCGTGGCGGCATCAGCATCTGGCCTTATGCCAACTATGGTCAGCCGGGCACGAAGTACGAAAAAATGGCCGAAGAACGACTGCTGAACCGGGAAATGGTTAAAGGTTAATGGTTATCGGTTATTGTTTATTGGCTTACGAAATTTACATATTCGACCTTGACGGGACACTGCTGGATACGTTGCAGGATTTGGCAGCGAGTGTCAACTATGCCCTACGCCAGCACCACATGCCGGAACACTCGATAGATGATGTGCGAAGGTTTGTGGGCAATGGCGTGCGGCGACTGATGGAGCGTGCTATACCCGAGGGAGCAGCGAATCCAGCATTCGAGGCGGCTTTTGCCACGTTCCGCAAATATTATATGGAACACTCGTTAGACACGACACGGCCGTATGACGGCATTCCGGAACTGATCCACGAACTGAAACAGCGTGGATGCCGGATGGCGGTGGTGAGCAACAAGATGATGGCAGCGACGCAGGAACTGGTGCACCACTTTTTCCCTGAGATTGAGGTGGCTATCGGTGAAGATGAGGCTGCGGGCATCCGTAAGAAGCCCGCACCGGATACGGTGTTTGTCGCGTTGAAACAGTTAGGGGAGGGGAGTGCTGTCTATGTCGGCGACAGTGATGTAGACCTTGCAACGGCTCGGAACAGTGGTCTGCCGTGCATCAGTGTGCTATGGGGCTTCCGCGACCGTGATTTCCTGTTGGCGCACGGTGCCACGACATTCGTAGAACAACCTCTTGACATTCTTGGTATTTAATATAGGTGAACATGAAATTTTCAAAGATATTATTTCTGTTGTTGATGACGGTGGAGGCTACGGCACAGCCTGCCGGCGTACGACTCGATACGCTGACGGTGAAACACATTGATTTCCAAGGCCGTACGCAGGAGGGGGTTGTCATCTGCAACCATATCATTGCCGACGACCTGCGTGCCATCTTCGAACAGCTCTACAAAGAGAAATATCCCATTGAACGCATCCGTCCCATCTCGGAATATGGTGACGACGACGAACGTTCGATGCGGGCCAACAACACGTCGTGTTACTGTTACCGTGTGGTGGAAGGTAGCACCAAACTATCGAAACACGCACGGGGAATGGCCATTGACATCAATCCGCTGTACAATCCCTGTGTGCGTCGGCAGAAGGACGGTACACTGCTTATCCAACCCGAAACTGGCAAGCCTTATGTGGACAGGAAAAAGCTATTCCGCTATAAAATCAGCCGTAGCGACCTGTGTTATAGGCTGTTTACCCGATATGGTTTCCGTTGGGGCGGTGACTGGCGTTCGCTGAAGGACTATCAGCACTTCGAGAAGTAAGAAGGCAGAAGTCAGAGGTATTTTTAGAGGCAAAGTGCAAATAAATCGAAAATTATTTTGCACTTTGCGCTTTTATTCGTAATTTTGTGCCACAATACGAATAATTAAGCCTTTTATCACATTATGAAGAAAAAGATTAAGTTTAGTCTCGTGTACCGCGACATGTGGCAGTCGTCAGGTAAATTCCAGCCTCGTAAGGACCAGTTGGAGCGCATTGCCCCAGTGATTATCGATATGGGTTGCTTTGCCCGTGTGGAAACGAATGGTGGCGCTTTCGAACAGGTAAACCTTATGGCTGGCGAGAATCCCAACTTGGCCGTACGTGCCTTCTGTAAGCCCTTCAACGAGGTGGGCATCCAGACGCACATGTTGGATCGTGGTCTGAACGCCCTGCGTATGTATCCCGTTCCCGACGATGTTCGCGAACTGATGTATAAGGTCAAGAAGGCCCAGGGTGTGGACATCCCCCGTATCTTCTGTGGTCTGAACGACACGCGTAATATCATTCCCTCTATCAAGTGGGCCAAGGCTGCTGGCATGATTCCACAGGCTACGCTGTGTATCACCACCAGTCCTGTGCATACCGTTGAGTATTACTCAAACATTGCCGACGAGGTGATTGCCGCTGGTGCCGAGGAAATCTGTTTGAAGGATATGGCCGGTATTGGTCAGCCCGCTCTGCTTGGTGCCCTGACGAAAGCCATCAAGACCAAACACCCCGACATCATCATCCAGTACCACGGTCACTCTGGCCCTGGATTGTCGATGGCTTCTATCCTCGAGGTTTGTAACAATGGTGCCGACATCATCGATACGGCCATTGAACCATTGAGCTGGGGTAAGGTACATCCCGATATCATCTCCGTCCAATCGATGCTGAAGAACGAAGGTTTCGAGGTGGCAGATATCAATATGAACGCCTACATGCAGGCACGTTCGCTGACTCAGGAGTTTGTGGACGACTGGCTCGGCTACTTCATCAATCCCGCCAACAAACATATGTCGAGCTTGTTGCTCGGCAGCGGTCTGCCTGGTGGCATGATGGGTTCGATGATGGCTGACCTCGGTCCTATCCAGACGATGATCAATAAGCTGCGCGAGAAGAAGGGCGAGCCGACACTCTCGATGGACGACATGCTGGTGAAGCTGTTCAACGAGGTAGAGTATGTATGGCCGAAGGTGGGTTATCCCCCACTGGTTACGCCGTTCTCACAGTACACGAAGAACATTGCGCTGATGAACCTGCTCACCATCGAACAGGGCAAGGGCCGCTACGTCATGATGGACGATGCTATTTGGGGTATGATTCTCGGCAAGAGCGGCAAGGTGCCTGGCACCATCGATCCCGAATTCATCGAGCTGGCCAAGAAACAGAAGCGCGAATTTACCACTGCCGATCCTCACACCCTTATTCCAAATGCCCTCGAGGGCTTCAAGAAGGAAATGGACGAGAACGGCTGGGACTACGGTCAGGACAACGAAGAGCTGTTCGAACTTGCTATGCACCCAGAACAGTATCGTCCGTTCCGCAGTGGTCAGGCAAAGAAACAGCTATTGGCTGACATTCAGAAGGCGAAGGACGCTAAGCTCGGTTCTAAGCTGAGCCCTGCCGAGATTGCCGCCTTCAAGCATGCCAAGGCCGATCCGATCACCGCTCCCGTTGCCGGACAGGTCTATTACGAATTCTCTGGCGAGGGTGCCTGCGAACCGTGCCTCGAACCGTTCATTGGTCAGAAGTACAAGGAAGGCGATACCTTCTGCTATATTCAGGCTCCTTGGGGCGAGATTGTTCCCATTCCCGCCTGCCTCGGCGGCAAACTCGTTGAAGTCGCTGCCAAGCAGGGTGCCAAGGTGCGCCGTGGCGACAACCTCGGATGGATTGAGAGAGAAAGTTAATGATTAACGGTTAGCGGTTAATGGTTATGGATTATCAAGCCATTATCGATAAGTATTACCCTGCGGATGATGAAGAGCTCCGCAGGGTATTACTACAACATTCACGGCAGGTGGCTGATCGCTGTCTGCTGATTGCACGTACACATCGGGAACTGCCTGTGGACGTGCAGTTTCTGGAGGAGGCAGCCATGTTACATGATATCGGCATCTTCCGCTGTAATGCCCCCAGCATCTGTTGTAACGGTACGGAACCATACATCCGTCACGGAGTTATCGGTGGTGAGATACTGCGCAACGAAGGCTTTCCCCGTCATGCCCGTGTGGCTGAGCGACATACGGGAACAGGACTGACGCTGCAACAGATAGAACGCCAGCAACTGCCCCTGCCCCACGAAGATTTCTCGCCTGAGACGCTGGAGGAACAAATCGTCTGCTATGCCGATAAGTTCTATTCCAAGTCTCGAATGGAACGTGTGCTGACCGTTGCTGAGGCAGCACAGTCGTTAGAGAAGTTTGGCCACGAGGGTGTACTGAAGTTCCTCGAGTGGTCACGCATGTTCGAGTAGCAAAGTGCAACTTTTCTGCATAAAAACACACCAAAATGAGGGCAAAAATGTGACATTTCGTAATTTCTTGTACATTTTTGTTATTTTTTTATAAATTTATTCGTTTTTTAAAAAACTATCCATTACCTTTGCACGGTCTTAGCAAAAAAAAATAAAACCGAGTGAAGACAGATTGTGCAGTTATTAATATACGCGTACATATTTTTAATTAACTATTTATAAAAAACGAGAGAGATTTATGAAACAAAGATTAACAATGATTCTGGCCAGCATGTTCCTCATGGTAGGAGTTGCTTTGGCCCAGACTAAGGTTAACGGTACCGTTACCTCTCAGGAAGACGGACAGCCCGTCATCGGTGCTTCCGTACTCGTTGTAGGTACACAGATTGGTACCGTAACAGACGCTAATGGTCGCTTCTCGCTGACATGTCCTGCCGGCAAGAACACTTTGCGCATAACTTACATTGGTATGGAGCCCATCGAAGTGAGCGCCCGTCCTAACATGAAGATTATGTTGACAAGCGACCAGACTGCTCTTGACGAGGTGATTGTGGTGGCTTATGGTACTGCAACAAAGGCTTCGTTCACTGGTTCTGCCGGTGTCATGGATGCCGACAAGATTGACGTACGTAAAGTTGCTGATGTTACCAATGCGCTGGTAGGTAACGTAGCTGGTGTAACAGCTACCAAGACCTCTGGTCAGCCGGGTACTTCTGCAAACATCCGCGTTCGTGGTTTCGGTTCTATCAATGCCAACATGAACCCGTTGTATGTGCTTGATGGTATGCCTTACGAAGGTGATATCTCTGCTATCGATCCTCAGGATATTGAGCAGATTTCTGTGTTGAAGGATGCTGCAGCAACTTCTCTTTATGGTGCACGTGCTGCTAATGGTGTCGTAATGATTACCACCAAGAAGGGTAAGCAGAATACCGATGCTAAGATTTCTTTCGAGGCCAGCTGGGGTGGTAACTCACGTGAGCTGCCAAGCTATAGCAAGATTACCAGCACCAACACATACTACGAGCAGTTGTATCGTTCGAATTATAACGATGCTCTCTACAACCTTGGCTACAATGCCGGTGATGCTCATGCATACGCTAATTCTGTAGCTCGCACAGCTACTGGTTACAACATCTACACCGTTCCTCAGGGTGAGACCCTTTTCAATGTTGGAGGTACTATTAATCCCAATGCAACTATCGGTTATTCTGATGGTAAGTACTTCTATACTCCCGATGATTGGGAAGATCTTTCGTTCAGCAATGGTCTGCGTCAGGAGTACAAGGCCAGCCTGGTGGGTGGTAGTGGAAAGTTGTCTTACTACTTCGGTGCAGGTTATTTGGAGGATGAGGGTGTCATCAAGAACTCTGGCTTCTATCGTATCTCAACCCGTTCAAACGTTGAATATCAGGCTAAGGATTGGCTCAAGCTGTCAGCCAACCTGATGTACACCAACTCAAAGAGTAAGTACCCCGGTGAGCAGACTACTTCAAACTCATCAGGTAATGCTTTTGGTGTAGCAAACCAATTCGGACCTGTTTACCCGTTCTATGCACGTAATGCTGATGGATCTACCATGTACACCAAAAACGGTGTTCCTGTTTATGACTATGGTGATCGTACCACGGGTGCTTTCGCTCGTAACACCATGTCTATCGCTAACCCAATCGGTGATCTGACCTATCAGACTGAGGAATATATAATGGACATCTTCAACAGCCGTTGGGGTATTGACATCACTCCTGTTCGTGGTCTGACCATCAGCTACCATCTGGGTCTGAACCTTGACAATACGCGTTACCACTATGCTTCCAGCTCTATGTTTGGTCAGAGCAAGGCATACGGTGGTGAGGCTGTTCAGGAGCACATGCATACTCAGGCTATTACCCAGCAGTATATGGCAACCTATCGCAACAAGTTCGCTGATGTTCACAGTGTCGATGCTCTGTTCGCATACGAGACCTACGACTGGCGCTATGAGATGTCTGAGGCTTCAGGTCAGAACCTTTACAAGGAAGGCGACTGGAGTGTTTACAATACCATCGACCAGCGTATGGGCGCAGGTTACTACCACAAGTACGCCATGCGTTCTTGGATTGGTCGTCTGAACTACGACTATGATGAGCGCTACTTCGCAAGCTTCAGCCTTCGTGCCGATGGTTCTTCACGTTTCCATAAGGACAATCGTTGGGGTACCTTCTGGTCTGGTTCTGCTGCTTGGAACATTGCAAGAGAGAACTTTATGAAGGATCAGAAGTGGATTAACTTCCTGAAGCTTCGTTTCTCGTTCGGTCAGAATGGTAACGACCGTATTGGTACCTCTGGCTATAATCAGTACTACGCTTACATTGACCAGTACCGCATGACGGGTGCTGATGGCGTGTTCTCTGACGGTACTTTGGTTTACAAAGGTAATCCTGATCTGACATGGGAGAAGAGCAATGCTTTCGACGTAGCTGTTGACTTTGAATTCTGGAACGGACGTCTCTCGGGTTCTATCGACTACTACAACCGTACCACTAAGGACATGCTTTACAACAAGCCTGTGGCTGTGTCTAACGGATATAGCTCAATCCCCATGAACATTGGTTCAATGCGTAACCGTGGTATCGAAATTGACTTGCACTCACAGATTATCAAGAAGGCCAACCTCCGTTGGAATGTTGACTTCAACATCAACCACAATAGCAACGAGATTATTGAACTTGCTCCCGAGTTGAATGGTCAGCTTATTGATGGTACTCGTATCTATCGTGAAGGTCAGTCAATGTATGAGTATTATCTCGTGAAATATGCTGGCGTTAACCCAGCCAATGGTTTGGCACTCTACTGGGCTAAGGATAGCGAAGGCAATGAGTATGCAACATCTGACTACTCAATAGCACGTAATACAAATCGTCAGGCAACAGGTAATTTGCAGGCTAACTGGGCTGGTGGTATTGGAACATCGCTCGAGGCTTATGGCTTCGACTTCTCCATCCAGGCATCTTATCAGTTCGGTGGTAAGTGTTACGATAACTACCAGCAAGACCTGATGCACAATGCCGGTTCTTCTGACGCTGGTGAGGCTTTGAGTACAGATATCTTGAACGCTTGGACTCCCACCAACATTTATACTGATGTTCCTCGTCTGGCAGCCAGCGACCTTTATACTAACTCAACTTCTGACCGTTGGTTGATCTCGTCGAACTACTTCTCTATCAACAACATCACGTTGGGATACACACTTCCTAAGAAATGGACCAGCAAGTTGAAGCTTGATGCAGTTCGTATCTATGGTACGGCTGACAACGTAGCTCTCTTCTCTGCCCGTAAGGGTCTCGACCCACGTTTGAGCCCCATCTCGGCTTATGCCAAGTACTATTCTGCTCTGCGCACAATCTCGGGTGGTATTAAGGTTACATTCTAACATATTAAACAATCAGTGAATAAGATTATGAAAATTAACAAGATATTGACGCTGGCTATGGCCAGCACGCTGATGGTAGGTTGCGCTGATCTCGATACCGAGCCCATGGGTCGTGACATAACATCCGACCAGAAGGCTAACACTGTAGAGAACAACCCTGAAAAGGTGTCGGCCAGTGTTACAGGTATTACCACAATGTTCAGCATCTATAACAACGTGTCTGAATCGCATGATGACTTTGGTTATCCCTCTATCATGCTTTATTTGGATAGCCGTGGCGTTGACATGGTAGGCTGTGACGTAGGTTACAACTGGTTCTCATTTGGTCTTGATTTTACAGACCGTTCTCTGAGCTCACGTGTTACCAACGTGACTTGGTCAACTCTTTACAACCAGATCTATACTGCCAACATGGTTACAAATACGATTGCACGTGATACTGAGGACGAGACGCTGAAGTTCTATCTGGCTCAGGCGCTGGCTTTGCGTGCTTTCGACTATTTCAATTTGGCACAGATTTTCCAGTTTACCTACAAAGGTAATGAGGACGCTCCCTGTGTTCCCATTATTACTGAAGAAAATCAGCTCGAGGCTGGTGCCAATGGTGTTGCGCGCAATACCGTTCAGGAGGTTTACGACCTGATTTTGAAAGATCTTAGCGATGCCATCCAGATGCTGTCTACATCAAGCAAGAAGCGTGATGATAAGCGTTACATAAGTCTTGATGTTGCTTATGGCCTGCGTGCTCGTGTAAATTTGGTCATGCAGAATTGGAGTGCCGCAGCAGCTGATGCTCAGGAGGCTATCAAAAACAGTGCTTCACGCCCTGCAACCATCGAGGAGGTTAGCGCTCCTACATTCAAGGATATCAATGAGCCTAACTGGATGTGGGGTATTCTGATTGCTGAGACCGATCGTGTGGTTACCTTTGGTATTGTGAACTGGATTTCTCACATGGGTTCTCTTAACTACGGTTATGCCAGTGTAGGTGCTTGGCGTCGTATCAACCCAACATTGTATGATTTGATTGGCGCTAACGACCCACGTAAGGGATGGTTCCTGAATGCTGCCGGTACTAGTGCCAACCTCAACGAGGAGCAGCAGGCATATCTTACCAAGACACGTGAGGCTCCCGCCTATACACAGGTAAAGTTTGCTCCCTATAAGGATGAGATCTATACTTCTACCAATGCCAACGACGTTCCTCTGATGCGTATTGAAGAGATGTATCTTATCTTGGCTGAAGCACAGGCTATGGCCGGTGATCCCGCTGCAGGTAAAAATACGCTGGAGACCTTTGTAAGAACTTATCGTGACCCATCTTATAGCACTGGTGCATCTACTGCTGAGGCTGTTCAGAATGCTGTTTGGACTCAGCGTCGTATTGAGCTTTGGGGTGAGGGCCTCTCTTACTTCGATTTGTTGCGTCTGCGCAAAGGTGTTGACCGTGCCAGCACTGCTTGGAAGAATGTGGACAAGACTATGTCTAAGTACAACTACCAGATTCTTGATACACAGGCTGGTGAGGCTGATGCCATTGCAAAAGTAAAGGCAGGACAGGGCGGTACTACCGGTGAGGCTATCAATGCGCTGATATTCCAGATTCCTGACGATGAGACGGAGTCTAATCCTCTGATTGACGAAAAGGACAATAACCTTGGTATTCCTGTATTGGAAGCTGTTAACTAATATTATTCATCTTAACAGATAAATAGAATTATGAAACTATATAAGTCATTATTTATCGTAACTGCCATCGTTGCAGGATTGCTTACTTCTTGTAGCGAGGATGGCGTTTGGAATAAGGCGCAGACTGCTGACCTCTTCCAGACCAATGGCACTTCGTATACTTTCGACAATAAGTCGTGCAGCTATACCTATTATCCTGCCGACATGACAAGCGGTATCCAAATTCCTGTTACCGTGCACCGTGGAACGACGGTGGGTAATTATACTCTGCCTATTGCAGCTTCTTTCTCAAGCGATGAGACCTTGAGCGGTCCAACTTCAGTAACCTTCGAAGATGGCGCCAGCTCTGCCACTTATACGATTAGTATAAACAAGGATCTTGCGATTGGTGAAACTGTAACTGCTAATTTGGTTATTGATACACTGAGCATTGGTATTCCTGCTGTTGCTAAGCCCAAAGCGCTTACTCCAGAATCTACTGCAGCTGATTCGGCTCAATACGAGATTGAATCTGCTGCATACGAAGCTTACCTGAAGAAGCTTTCTGCCTACAATATTGTTACCACGATAACAATTATGAAGGATTACAACTGGGTCTCGTTGGGTAAAGGAACCATTGTCGATACCTATTATTTCGGAAATGGTGCAAATCCTGCTCCAGTTGAGATTATGCAGGCTCAGGAGAATTCTGCAATTTTCCGTGTTGTCGATCCTTGGTCTTCCATCGCTCAAGCAATTGATGAGGACCCTGATGAACTGTTAAATGGCAATCAGACAAATATTCAACTCTATCTTTTGAAGAAGGGTGATACTTTTGCTGATCAGACAGTTGCCCATGACCATCTCGTTTACTTTGATCCAAGTAATACTGGTTATCATCACTCAAGTTATGATGCAGATATATGGATTCTCCATCCCTCAGAGCTCTCTAGTACGGCTGCAGAGGAATACTGGTTGCATAATAAGGTGTTATCGTATCAGACCAATGGCCTTCCTGCTCTAGTACAGCTGGCTCCACGTTATTATATGTTTGGTGTTGGCGGTTGGAACCAAAGTCAGGCAGATGGTGTCATGGAGATTGTATTCCCAGGTGTGAAGATCTTCGATTACAGCGCAACTATGCAGTATGCTGGTCTGTTCACTGATACCAAGAATATCGTATATGCTTTGGCTGACTATGAGCTGACAGGTGCTGATGCCAAGAAGGCAAGCGCTTACAAGGTTGCTGTCGTCAGTCAGAACGTTGATGCTGATGCTGTGGCTGATGCTATCCTCGCTGGTGAGTATGAGGCAGCTGATCTGAAGGATGTGGCTAAGGATGGTCGCATTCAGATCGCTATTCCTGAGGAGTTGACAGGTAAACTGCAGGTTATCCTCGTTATTATTGATGGTGATGAGGTGAAGAACGTTGTAGCAGCTCCATTCGAGTACTATGGAGGTAAGAACCCATGGAAGTCTCTCGGTACAGATGGTGTTTATTACGATGATTTCGTACTTCCATTTGCAACAGGTTATGCTTATGGTCCTTGGCCTGTGGAGGTCGAGGTAGAGGAACACTCTGAGACACCAGGTCTTTACCGTGTTAAAGCTATGTATGCTGGTATCGCAGATGCTTTCAAAAAGACAGGCGGTGAGAATGAAATCCTTATCCATGCTGAGAACCCCAACGCAGTTTATTTCCTGACTCAGCCTACGGGTCTTGACCTTGGCGCTGGTGAATACTCTATCGTAAGCTATGGTGGTGATGATATTGAGTATTTTGGTCAGCAAGGTTATTCTGCAGATGCGGTTATCAATGCTTTCCCAGAGGACTTCGGTACTTTGAAGGATGGAGTTATCACGCTGCCAATCATTCAAAGAAAAGACGCTGATGGTAATCCGATGTATGATGACGAAGGTAATCCTAGGATTTACCAGGGCTTCCTTTATCAGGGCACTGATGGTTACTATGCTTGTACTAATGGTGGCTTCCAGCTGATTTTGCCTGGGGCATCTCCTGCTGCTGTGGCTAAAGCTAAGCGAGCTGCTGCTGCTGCAAACTTCGAATATCGTTTGAACGGTGGTGCTGCCAATATGATGAAAGTGAGTAAGAAAGAGTCACTTAAGCGTCATCACAGATTGGCATTTGACTTTAGTAAGTAATTGAACTTTTATATCAAAGGCGTGGGAGCAGCAATTGTTCCCACGCTTTTTATTTTTTACAATGCTGTCCTCACATTTAGTAGGCAAACCCCAATGAAACTACATATTATCAACAAAAAAAGTGTTAAACGCTTTGTATTGTCCTCACTTATTTGTAACTTTGCATCGATTTTTTTTAGTTTGTTGCAACAATTTCAATTATTATGAATAAAAGACTATTAATAGCCATGATGGCGCTGATGTTCGTCACAATGACGATGACGGCCGTGCCTGCTATGCCAGGATTGAAGAAGAAAGTAACGTTGAAGGACGGTTCAACCGTAGAGTTAACACTAAGAGGCGATGAACACTTCTCGTTCTATACCGATGCAAAGAATCAACCTTGTTTGTTGAAAGATGGCGAGTTGGTAATGATGACTCAAGAGGAGGTTGCTCAGAAATGGAATGAATTAAGAGAAAAGAGACTGTCCGTTAGTGAAAGAGCTGGTAAGCGTGCTGCACGTCGTGCAGGTAAACCCTCAAATATGACTAAGGGTACGCAGCGTGGACTGGTTATCCTTGTGGAATTTAAGGATGTGAAGTTTGTTACAGAGAATCCTCAACCGGTTTTTAATCGTTTCTTCAATGAGGAAGGCTATAACGAAGGAGGTATGGCTGGATCTGTAAAAGACTATTTTAAGAAGCAGAGTTATGGCCAGTTGACTATTGAATTTGATGTCGTAGGTCCTTTCACTACTGCCAATGATATGGCGTATTATGGAGCTCATTATAAGGATGAAAGTGGAAATGATCACAATGACATCCATCCCGTATTAATGGTTCGCGAAGCTGTAGATGCTGCTCATGAAGCTGGTGTTGATTTCTCGAAATACGACTGGGATAAAGATGGTAATGTAGATCAGGTATTTGTCATCTATGCAGGTTATGCTGAAGCTCAAGGTGGTGCAAAAGAAACCATTTGGCCACATGAATATGTACTGCGTGCTGATGACAAGAGAGTGAAGTATGATGGCGTATGGATTGACACCTATGGCTGTGCTGCTGAGTTGAGGGGAAACACCGGCACTACAATGGATGGCATTGGTACGGCATGTCATGAGTTCAGCCACTGTTTAGGACTGCCAGATATGTATGATACAAATGGTCAGGTGAATTTCGGTATGTCTTACTGGGATGTGATGGATGGTGGCAGCTATCTTGACAATTCTCGTACCCCCGCTGGCTATACTTCCTACGAACGTTGGTTCTCTGGATGGATGGAACCTGTAGAAATTAATGAAATGACTCAAATTGCGGATATGAAGCCACTGGCAACACATCCAGAGGCCTATGTCCTGTACAACGAAGGAAGGAATAAAGATATTACAGGAGAGTACTATTTGTTGGAGAATCGCCAACCTGTTGACTTTGACAGCAAATTGTATGGTCATGGCATGCTGATACTGCATGTGGATTATAACGAAGGTGCTTGGACTAATAATAATGTGAATACAACTTCTAATCATCAGCGTTGTACCATTATCCCTGCTGACAACGATGGGAGAACTTCGACAAAAAGTCTGCCAGGTGATCCCTGGCCGGGCACCACAGGAAACACCTTGTTAAACAACTACTCGACCCCTGCTGCTACCGTTTTTTCTAAGAATGTGGATGGTCGGAATTTCATGAACAAGCAGATTGACCACATTACGGAGAACGTAGATGCGATGACGATTTCGTTTGTGGCTTGTCGCCCAGAAATGCCTGCTCCTGATGTTGAAGGATCTACAGTCTCTGAACAGACATCTGACAACTCGGTTACCATCTCGTGGAATGCTATTGAAGGCGCTGTGGGTTATGAAGTGGAATTAACAAGTAAGGACAAGGCTCCCACCACTCCAGAGGAGGCTTTGCAGAAAGAATTTGATTTTGAAAAATTTTATAGCAAATCACAAAGCTTTTCACCCATCAATGACGATTTGACCGACTATGGGATGAAAGGATGGACCGGCACAAATCTATACACGACTCCCCAAAAGTTACGCTTCGGTACGTCACAAAAAACGGGATCGCTTAAATCACCATGGTGGTACACAACTTCATCGACCAATGCCACTTTGGTTTTGGGTGCTAACATAGTGAAAAACACGGTCAAGGGAACTGTTACCTATTCTAACGGTGATGTGGTTGATGGATATATCAGAAACGTTGAAGAAGTTGGATCGGAAGAGTTTGAAGTCACTGGAGACCAGAAGTTGGTAGTTCACCTCCAGAATATAAACAAGGCTGCCTATCAGTTCTTGATTGAACCCAAGATACAGATGTACCTCAATTATCTTGCCATCTATGATGGTATTTGGACTGCTGAGCAATTAGGAGTTAATTCGTCAAGTTCAGTTCCTCGTCGCGCTGTTTCTACTCAAGTTTATCCAACAGAGACCAACAGCATTACGTTTAAGGATTTGTCTAATAAAAAGACATATAGCTTCCGTCTCCGCTCGATAGGTGTAGATGAGAACTATTCCGCATGGAGTGCTGCAAAGGAGTTCGAGGTAAGTACTACTGGTATCCAGAGTATCATCACCAACGAGGATACTGATAATACCGTTCGCTACTACGACCTGCAAGGTCGTGAGGTAAAGACTCCTACCCGCGGACTGTATATTAGAAATGGAAAGAAGATAGTAATCAAATAAATATTATCCGCATTTCTCACAATAAAAAATCAGGAGGCAGAGCGTTGCGCTTTGCCTCCTGTCTTTTCAAATACTTTTGGAGTAATTTTCAATACTTTTGGAGTAATTTGCAATACTTTTGGAGTATTTACAAATAGTCTTGGAGTATTTTTGATTTTTTTCTGTTTGGCATTAAACCTTTATGGGTGGTGTGCGTCAAAATAGGCGTAAAACGTTAAATTAATTATGGATAGTAAACGTACACTTTTGCTTATGCTGATGCCGCTGATGGCTGTGGTAGCCCTGGCTCAGCGCTCATTCACGGGTATGATCGTCGACGACGTACAGGACCCCATTCCACAAACAACGGTAAAACTGCTGAAGACGGACAGTACGCTCGTGAAGGGTGCGCTGACCGACATGGAGGGTAAGTTCAAGATTAACGCCCAGGCAGGTGACTATATTCTGCAGGTGACCTGCGTAGGCTTCAAGGCCTATACGAAGCGTGTCAAGATGACTGGTAGTGACGTGGCACTGGGTACCATCAATATGGAGCCCGATGCCGTCATGCTGAAGGGTACCACCGTCACCGGTCATGCTGCAAAAGTGACGTTGAAGGCCGACACTTTTATATATAATGCCGCTGCGTTTCGTACGCCCGAGGGTTCGGTGGTCGAGGAACTGGTGAGACGTCTGCCTGGTGCCGAGGTCAGCGACGACGGTTCGGTGAAGATTAATGGTAAGCAGGTAAAGAAGATTCTGGTGGACGGTAAGGAATTTATGACTGGTGACACGAAGACTGCCATGAAGAACCTGCCGACGAATATCATCGACCGTATCAAGGCCTACGACAAGCAGAGCGATATGGCTCGTGTGTCGGGTATTGAGGATGGTGAGGAAGAGACGGTGCTCGACTTCGGTATCAAGGCCGGCATGAACAAGGGTATCATGGTGAATGCCGACCTGGCAGCAGGTACGAAGAGTCGCTATGCAGGCCGCGTGTTCGGTGGCGTGATGAAGGACGACATGAAGGTGTTCCTGATGACCAATGCCAATAATACCAACGACATGGGATTTCCCGGTGGTGGTGGCGGCGGCCGTTTCGGTGCTGGCCGTCAGGGTCTGAACGCCATGAAGATGGCCGGTGTAAACCTGAACTACGAGAAGACCAACGTGCTGACCGTTGACGGTAGTGTGCGCTGGAATCACAGTGACGGCGATGCTTTCTCGAAAAGTGCTACGGAGAGTTTCTTCAGTGGTGCCACGTCATCGTTCAGCAATAGCAGGACGCAGAACTTCACCCGTGCAAACCAGTGGAACGGCCAGATGCGCTTGGAGTGGCAGCCTGACTCGATGACGAACATCATGTTCCGCCCGAATTTCTCGTACGGCACCAACGACGGCACGAACGTCGGTCTGAATGCAACGTTCGACAAGGATCCTTACGAATATTCAGATAACCCATTGCTCGACGTGCTGAATATTGCCCAAAAATATGGTATTGTCAAGAACTATCAATTGAACGACGGTATCAACTATAGTGACTCGAAGACGTTGCGTGGTATGTTGCAGTTAAACCGCCGCCTGAGCAACAACGGCCGTAACATTACCATACAGTTGAATGCTAACTGGGGCGAGGGCGTCAGCAAGTCGATGGCCAACAGCTATATCTACCTGTTTACGGTGGTCGATACGACCATTACCAACCGTTACACCGTGACGCCGCAAGACAACTGGGGCTACTCGGTGCGCGCAACCTACAGCGAACCCATTGCCCGCCAGGTGTATCTGCAGTTCGGCTACCGCTATCAGTACAGCTATACCAAGAGCGACCGCAAGACCTATGGCCTCAATGATTACGACTATTCGGGCATTGAGCCGGTGTATCGTAATTTCGATGCTTATCTGAATCCGCTCACTCATCCGATAGACTATTATGAGGACCAGACGCTGAGCCGTTATTCGAACTATAAGAACTATACCCATACGGCTGAGGTGATGTTGCGTGTGGTACGTCCGTCGTACAACTTGAACATCGGTTTCCAGGTGATTCCCCAGAAGTCACATTTCATCCAGGACTACACGAAGTTGGTGGATGGCAAGACAACACGTCTGCGTGCAGATACTACCCGTACCGTGACTAACTTCTCGCCGACAGTGGACTTCCGTTGGAAAAAGTCGCAGACTGGTCAGCTGCGTTTGACCTACCGTGCCAATACCCAACAGCCGTCCATGAGCGACCTGCTGGATGTGTATGACGATAGCAACCCCCTGCGCATCACTCGTGGTAACCCTGGTTTGAAGCCTTCGTTCACGCAGAACATCAACCTCTTCTACAACGATTACTTTACGAATCACCAGCGTTCTGTGATGACGTTCGTGAACTTCTCGACGACCAGCAACTCCGTGTCGAACAAGACTACTTATGTGGAGTCTACCGGTGGAACCATCACGCGTCCTGAGAACATCAACGGTAACTGGAACAGTAGCCTTGGCTTTATGTTCAATACCGCCATCGACTCGGCAGCATACTTCAATGTCAATACCTTCACGAATCTGAGCTACAACCACAATGTGGGTTACGTCAGCGTCAACAGTCTGGCAGACTCGGAGGAGAGTGTCACCAAGTCGCTGGGTATCGGTGAACGCCTGTCAGCCAGCTATCGTAACGAGTGGTTCGAATTCGAACTCAATGGTTCGCTGAACTATACCTACTCACGCAGTGAACTGCAGCCCAACAACAACCTCGATACGTGGCAGTTCGCATATGGTGCCATGACGGGTATCACGGCTCCTTGGGGTACGCAGTTGACTACGAATATCACTATGCAGAGCCGTCGTGGTTACAGCGATGTATCGATGAATACCAACGAGCTTATCTGGAATGCGCAGTTGTCGCAGTCGTTCCTGAAGGGTAATGCACTGACTGTCTCGCTGCAGTTCTACGATATTCTGCATGAGCAGTCGACCGTCACCAGTATCCTCAACGCCATGCAGCGCAGCGATACTGAGTATAATGCCATTACAAACTATGCAATGTTGCATGTCATCTATCGTCTGAACCTCTTTGGAGGTGGCTTCGGTGGTCGCGGTGGCCGTGGCGGTCGTGGTCAGGGTGGCCCTGGCGGCTTCGGCGGTGGTCGTGGCGGTCGCGGTGGCGGCTTCGGAGGAGGTGGCTTCGGCGGTGGCTTCGGCGGTGGACGTCCGATGATGTAATCCCCGTGGGCGATGATGGACGAAAACCGTTGTGTTCAGTTGCTCGAGGAGCACGGTGTCAAGCCTACCGCCAACCGTATTGTGGTGGTGAAGGCTTTGGCCGCAGCGGGTCGTCCCATGTCGCTGAGCGAATTGGAATACAAGATATTGACCATCGATAAGTCGGGTGTGTTTCGTTGCTTAACACTGTTCAAGGAGCATCGGCTGGTGCATGTCATTGAAGACGGTGGTGATGGTGTACGTTATGAGTTGTGTCACAGCCACGATAGTGAAACGGATGAAGATTTGCACGTGCATTTCTTTTGTGAACGCTGTCGGCGAACCTATTGTCTGGAGAATATTGCGATTCCAGATGTGGCATTGCCCGAAGGCTTCGAACAATGTTCCGTGAATTTCATGGTCAAGGGCATTTGCCCGCAATGTAAAAAATAGAGGAATGAGCTGCGGCTCATTCCTCTTCTTTTCTGTCGTCGATATTATCACCCTCGGTGGGTGCCATCTCCTCTTCAAAGTCGGTGATGCCCGCCTTCACAAGGATGTTGTACCACTGGATGAGTTTCTTGATGTGGCTGTTCTGCACGCGGTCCTGATCCCAGTCGGGCAGCACCTTTGTGAAGTAGTCGTGCAACTCCTTGGGAGAAGCCTTGCGGAAGTCGACGCTCGACTCCTTGCCTTTTTCCAGGTCACGCATGGATGCAAGAACCTTCATCAAGGGAACGTCATCGGTTTCAGTAAACATAGCGATGTCGGCCAATGACGTGATACGGTCAGTGCCGAAGGCCGGTATGCGCTTGTGGGTGTCGTCAAGGGCCTCAACGATGAGGCTGTTCTTGGCGCGTGATACTAATTTGTAGAGTCCCGGTTTGCCCGAGATAGCTAAAATGGTCTGTTTCATATTGTTTTTTCGTTATTACGTTATTTTTTCGTTATTTCGTTATTACGGGATTCCGTTATTCCGACGTTAATAATTTTTCTATTTGACTGTTGAGGTCGGCCTGGCCGTCGTTGACGATTTCGAAGTCAGCGCGTGCCTTGACTTGCTCCTGCGGCCACTGGCAGGCCAGCCATTGCAAGGCTTTTTCGCGAGTGATGCCATCACGCTGCATGACACGCTGGATGCGGACCTCTTCGGGGGCCGTTACCACAATGACGCGGTCGACAAGTTTGTCGGCACCCGACTCAAACAGGATGGCACTCTCCATCCACAGCATACCACTCTCCTCGAAGTCCTGGAAGACGGCAGGATGGACGATGGCATTCACGGCCTGCTGGTTTCCCTCGTTAGCCAACAGGAAACGGCTGATGGCTGCTTTGTCGAGTGAACCGATGAGTGCCTTCAATTGCTGACGCAGGCGCGGCGAAGTACGTATCAGTCGCTTGGCAGCTGCATCGCAGTCGTACACCTTAATGCCCCGTTGTGCCAGCAGCTTGCAGACGTAGCTCTTGCCAGAGCCGATGCCTCCTGTGATACCTGTCTTCATGGGATGGAATCAGTTGCTCCCTCTTCGATGAGGTAATCCACCTGTTTGACGCTGAGTGTGGCACGGCTGATGCCGTGAGGTACGCTTTGCAGGTAGAGGTTACATTTGTCGGACGGCTTTTGCTCAATCTCAAGATAGTCGGCAACAACACTGAAGTCGTCTGGCGACAGTGTGCGAACCAGACTGATGCCTGCCACGAAATTCACCTTCACCTTGGACGGGAACGTACGCAGCGTCTTGCCATAAGGCAGGTTGACACACTTGACTGGAACCTCGATGCTCTCTTCGGTGAGTACATCGGTATGGAACACCATTCGTACACGTTCAGGAACGACTTTCACGTCAGCAGGGTGAGCAAGTTTGCAGTTGACAACTAATGTGTCGCGGAAACCTACGTAATTGAGCGGTTCGCTATAGATGATGCGGATGCTGTCCAGCTTTTCGCGTGTGGCATAGACATCTACGCTATCGGGGCTGTAGACAACATGTGAGATGAAGTAGAGCTGTTCGGGAATGACGCGGCCAGTCCAATGAACGGGAACACGCTTGCGTTCACCGTTGTTGTAGAAAAACTCCAGTTTCTCGGGTTTGACGGAGGTAATCTTTGACGACATCTCGAAACATTGCTCGATGGCCCGTTTCAGATCTGCCGCGGGAACAATGCCTTTGCCATTTTCTTTGTCGTAGTTTCTGAAGTCAATCTTGATGCTGTGGTTATGCTCGCCATAGAGGTAGTTCAGTAGCACCCATCCCTGGTCGTGTACGGTAGCACGTACTGTGTCGACATGGGCAGATGTCAACATCACGTTCTTGGGTACATTGACGATGTGGACAGGAATCTTCAGCTCTTTCTCATAAGCACCATTAAGTGTCAGTATGAACCAAAAGACAGCTGAGAGCAGTACAAAGAACAAGAAAACCAGGAGCTGCTTGTTCATGTTACTCAACAAGAAGTCCTTAACAATCTTGAACAGGTTCCGTCCTTCCATGCTCTTACTTCTAATCTCTTACTTGATGTTTCACATCGAGTTCGCTCACTTTTGCACTGGGGTGCTTGAAGTGTCTTTGAAGACGTAACCCTTGTCAACCTTGATGACCACACCGTCGGCAATCTTCACCTCGATGATGCCTGTTGCCAGATCAATCTTCTTGACGGTGCCATAAATGCCACCACCGGTGATGACCTCGGCACCCTCAGCCAGCGAATTCTGGAAGTTCTGAATCTCCTTCTGACGCTTCTGCTGGGGACGAATCATAAAGAAATACATGATGGCAAAGATGGCTACCATCATAATGATAAAGCTCATGCCGCCGCCACCCTGGGCAGCCTGTGCGGCTAAAAAGATCTGTGTCATTTTTTTTATTGTTTTATTACGTTATTATCTTACCATTTTCATCAGTCTGCCGCTATTCACCAAATGGTGAGCAATGGCGTCAAGCATGCCGTTGATATAGCCTGCACTGCGTGGGGTAGAGTAGACCTTGGCCAGCTCGACATACTCGTTGATGGTCACGCTGATGGGGATAGAAGGGAAAGTCATCATCTCGGCAATTGCTATCTGCATGATGACAATATCCATATAGGCCAAACGTGAAAAGTCCCAGTTGCGCGAAGCCTCACTCATGTAACGCTGATATTCCTCACCATTCATAATAGTGGCACGGAACAGTTTGCGGGCATAATCCTTATCCTCCTCGGAATCGTATTCGGGCAACAGTTCCTGATTACTGCTGTTCTTCTCCTCGAAACGCTTGATGGTCTTAACAACGAAGGTGTCCACCACCTCTTTGTCGTCATTCCAATAAAGGCTCTGCTCCTCAAGCAGGGCATCGAGGTCGGGATTGTCCTGTATCAGCGTACGGTATATCTTACGCCACAGTTCGCGGTCGGTCAGATAATCATCATCGGCAGATTCCATATAGTCCTTGTAAATCTGGCTTTCTGTAATCTGGATGTAGATTTTCTTGAGGAATTCAGGATGGTCGTCCCACGATTTCTTCTGGGTCTCCATGAATTCGTTCAGCATCTTGTTCTGTTCCAACTGCAAGGCGAAGCGGTTGTAAATGAACTTAGTAGAAGGCATAGGCGTTCCTTCACGCTTTGCTTTTGACTCGGCTACTTCCACATGACGACGAGCCTCGCGGGTGATACCCACGATGAGAGCCAGCAGATAGTTATACATATCGTAGGCTTTCGACAGGCTGAACATCAATTCCTTCTCTGCCGTATCGATGTTCTTACTGCCGTTCTGATAGTACGCGTATGTCAGCTGTACTACCTTGATTCTAATTAATTCTCTGTTAATCATAATTATGTTTCTTACGCTTTGATACTCTTATCAGCTGCAAAGGTAGTGTTTTTTTTGCAATTACCCAAAATAAAACCTTATTTATTTACAAATTGATACCATAGTTTTGCTTTACCTCACTCATCACGAAGGTACTCTCGATGGATGCCAGACTCTCAATCTCACCGAGTTTGTTGAGCACAAACTCCTGATATTGCTTCATGTCGTGTGCACGGACTTTTAATAGATAATCGTAGGAACCAGAGGTGTTGTAACACTCGGTAACCTCGGGGATGCGCTGGATTTTTCGCACGAAGGCATCTGCAATTTCGTGGTTGATCTGCTTGAGTTTCACCTTGCAATACACCTGAAGCCCCTGTCCTAGTTTCTCTGGGTCAAGCACGGCGACATATTTCTTGATATAGCCATGTTTCTCCAGCCGTTTCTGACGTTCAAAGACTGGGGTAGGGGTCAGATGCACGGCTTCAGCCAGTTCCTTGGTGGTCAGTTTTGCATTTCTTTGCAGCGTTTTCAGTATCTGTAAGTCAATTTCATCTAATATTTCTGCCATAATTTAGAATTTTATTCTATTGTAAAAGCATTTATGCTTCTTTTGAGGGATATTTCTTCTTTTTTGACTGCAAATGTAGGAATATTTTCTGAATTATACAAGAAATTTGGTAAATATTGCCATTATTTGTACCTTTGCAGGTTGAAAATGAATAAAATGGACATCGTAGAACGTTTACGACAACGAATACTCATTCTGGATGGTGCGATGGGCACGAAGATTCAGTCGCAGGGACTGACGCCCGACAGCTACCATCAGGGATGTTTTGCCCAGTGGCCGGTATCGCTCGTGGGAAACAATGACGTGCTCTGTCTGACGGCTCCGGCGGTCATCAGCGATATTCACCGCCAGTATGTCGAAGCTGGTGCTGATATCATCACTACCAATACTTTCTCGGCAAATCGTATCAGTCAACATGAATATGGCTGTGAGGATTATGCCCGCGAGATGGCTTTCGAGGGAGCACGCATTGCCCGGCAGGTGGCTGACAGCTTCAATGCCTCCAATGTCAACCGTCACATTTTCGTGGCTGGCTCGATGGGACCAACTTCAAGATCGCTGTCGTTGGCTTCCGACATGAATAATCCTGGTTATCGTGGCACCTCTTTCGACGAGATGGCAGCAACCTATCACGAACAGGCGGAGGCACTGATAGCGGGTGGGGCAGACGTGTTGCTGATAGAGACGTGCTTCGATGCCTTGAATACCAAGGCGGCACTTTATGCCGTCCAGCAACTCAACGAAGAGACGGGCAGCGTAATACCGGTAATGGTCTCGGCAACCATCAACGACCGCAGTGGACGCACACTGACGGGACAGACGCTGGAGGCCTTCTATATCAGTATCAGCCATTATCCTCACCTGTTGAGTTTCGGATTGAACTGCTCGTTTGGCGTGACGGACTTACGACCGTTCGTCGAACAACTGTCAAGTCGTATTCCTGTGTTCCTGTCGTTATATCCCAATGCCGGACTGCCCAACGAAATGGGTGAATACGATGAGTTGCCGAGCTATACGGCCGGTCATCTGCGTCAGATGGCGGAGGATGGTCTATTGAATATCGCTGGAGGCTGTTGTGGTACCAACGAGGAACATATCCGTGCCATCAGTGAGGCGCTGAAGGACATAAAACCCAGAGACATTTCTCTTACCTCTCATCCCTCACCCCTCACCTCTAAACTTTGGCTCTCGGGTTTGGAACCGCTGTTGGTGGACAAGGAAACACGTAACTTTACCAATGTTGGTGAACGTACTAACGTGGCTGGCTCAAGGAAATTTGCCCGACTGATAGCCGAGAAGAAATACGAGGAGGCGATGACCGTGGCGCGCCATCAGATAGAAGGCGGTGCCTCCATCATCGACATCAACATGGATGACGCTATGCTTGACAGCCGTGAGGAGATGCAGACCTTCTGCCGCTATATCGCCAACGACCCTGCCGTATGCCGTTCGGTATTGATGATTGACTCTAGCGATTGGGACACCATTCTGGCTGGTCTGAAGAATGCACAGGGTAAGTGTATCGTCAACTCTATCAGTCTGAAGAATGGCGAAGAGGCTTTCATCAGCAAGGCCCGAGAACTACGTCGCTTGGGAGCGGCAGTGGTGGTAATGGCCTTTGATGAAGAGGGACAGGCTACCACCTACGAACGTAAGATTGCTGTCGCAGAACGGGCTTACAAGCTGTTGACGGGCATTGGATTCCCTGCTCAGGATATCATCTTCGACGTCAATATCCTCAGCGTGGGTACTGGCTTAAAGGAACATCAGGCCTACGGCGTTGATTTCATCCATGCCGTGGGTTGGATAAAGGAACATCTGCCTCTAGCCAAGACCAGCGGAGGTGTGAGCAATCTGTCGTTCAGTTTCCGTGGTAATAATAAGGTACGCGAGGCGATGCACTCCGTGTTCCTCTATCATGCCATCCGCGAAGGGCTGGATATGGCCATTGTCAATCCTGGCATGTTGCAGGTCTACGATGACATCGAACCCACGTTGCTCAAGGCCGTAGAGGATGTTATTCTGAATACCGACGACGGTGCCACCGAGCGCCTCATCACCCTCGCTGCTACTGTGCTCGCCAGTTCGACTGGCGAGTCCGCTGGTTCTCCCAGCGGGGTTGCTGATTGGCGCACCAAAAACATCGAGGAACGCCTGGCTTATGCCCTGAGCAAGGGCGTTAGCGAACACCTGTCTGAGGACATCCCTGAGGCATTAGTAAAATACGGGCGTCCCATCGATGTCATCGAACAACCGCTGATGCAGGCGATGGAACATATTGGCCAGCTGTTTGGCGAGGGAAAGATGTTCCTGCCGCAGGTGGTGAAATCGGCCAAGGTCATGAAGGATGCCGTAACACTGCTGCAACCCTATATCGATGAAGCTAAAGACTGCGACAGTGTGGCACATCCCTGTGTGGTTCTAGCCACCGCCAATGGTGACGTTCACGACATTGGCAAGAATATCGTGAGCATCGTACTGAGCTGTAATGGTTTCGAAGTCATCGACCTGGGTGTGATGGTGCCTAACGAAACCATCTTGGAAGAAACACTGAAACGGAAACCGTGTCTCGTGGGAATCAGCGGACTGATTACCCCATCGCTGAAGGAGATGGAACAACTCTGTCTGCTCTTCCAGCGTGAGGGATTACAAGTGCCCATCGTCGTAGGTGGTGCCACGACCTCGGCCGTACATACTGCCGTCAAACTGGCTCCGCTCTATGACGGTTGTGTGGTGTATGGTGGTGATGCGTCACAGACATCCCTGTTGGCTAAACACCTGCAGATGGATGCTACAACGACGATAGCCCAAATCAAGGCCGAACAACAGACCTTGCGTGATGCCTACGAGGAGCACCATGCCCCGTTGACACCCTACGCCGAAGCTAACAGCAAGGCTCCGCATTTTGAACCCTATGCATCAGACATCAGCCTTCCGACCTCAGACATCATCCCTCAGCCCTCCGACCTATTGCCTCTCATCGACTGGCGCATGTTCCTATTGTTTTGGGGCTTCAAGGGCGAGACACTGCAACAGTTGTTGGTAAATCCTGAGGCTGAACGCACCTTACAAGAAGGCAAGGAATATCTGCAACGTGCCATCGAACAAGGCAGCATCGAGGTAAAAGCCCTGCTGCGCTTCCTCCCTGCTATCCGCCGTGGCAACGACATCGTCCTCGCCGCTGGTCGTGTGCTCGCCGATTCCGTTGGCGAGAAATCCCCCGCGCTCCTCCCCATGCTCCGCAGCCAAAGCCCTACAGGCCACTTCCTCTGCCTCTCTGACTTCTTCGACGAGCAGCAACCTTCGCCTCTTGGCCTCTTCACCATCGTCACTCGTCCCAAGCACCAACCTGCCGATGAGTCCGATTGCGCGCCACACTCACACCTTCAGGTGGGAGAACGTCTGATGAGTCACGCCATCTGTGCCCGCCTCACGGAGGCCTGCGCTGAATGGCTCCAACAGACACACCTCTCACCTCTCACCTCTCACCTCTCACCTCTAAGAGTCGCCTTCGGCTATGCCACCTGCCCCGACCACTCGCTGAAGCGCATTGTGTTTGACATCCTGGATGCCGAAAACAAACTTGGCATCACGCTCACTGACCATTACTCCATCCAGCCCTCAACAGCCATCTGCGGTCTGTACATCTGTCACCCCGAAGCCCGCTACTTCTCTGTGGGTCGTATCGATGAGGCTCAGTTGGCCGACTACTGTCAGCGTCGCGGCATCAGCATCGCCGAGGGCGAACAGTTGCTATCGAAATACATCGCAAAAAATAATTCGTAATCCTGATATACTGTAATCCCGAAATAACGAAAAAACATGAAAGTCATCGACATCCTCAATAGTTCGCAAAAGCCTTTTGCCAGTTTCGAACTCGTACCACCGCTCAAGGGAAGCGACGTCAGCCGTCTCTACGACAGCATCGACCCGCTGATGCAGTTCCAGCCGCCGTTCATCAATATCACTTGCCATCGCGACGAGGTGGAATATGTGCCTAATGGTGACGGCTCGTACAGGAAGATGACATTGGCCAAACGACCCAGTACTATTGCCATCGTGGCGGCCATCATGCGACGCTATCCCAATCTCGAGATTGTTCCCCACGTCATCTGCGGCGGGGCCTCACAGTCGCGTGTTGAGAGTGAACTGCTCGATCTCCACTTCCTCGGCATCCAGAATGTGGTTGCCCTGCGTGGTGATGCCATTCCCGGACAGCGCTTCTTCATTCCTGAACCTGATGGTTTCAGCCACAGTTCTGAACTCGTGGCCATGATTCGCCACCTGAATGGCGGTCAGTACCTCGACCCCACCGTCAAGAACGGACTCTCTACCGATTTCTGCGTGGGTGTGGCGGCTTATCCTGAGAAACATTTCGAGGCGGCCAATCTTGATGTCGATATCCAACACCTGAAGCAGAAGGTGGAGGCGGGTGCCGACTATATTGTTACCCAGATGTTCTTCGACAATCAGCAATACTTCCGCTTTGTCGACCGTCTGCGCGAAGCGGGCATCACCGTTCCCGTCATTCCTGGTCTCAAGCCTATCTCCAGTCAGCGACAGATCGATCTCCTGCCGCGCTCGTTCCATATCGACATCCCGCAGGCGTTGGTCAACGAAATCAACAAGGCCAAGACCGCCGATGCCGTCTATCAGGTGGGCATCGAATGGGCCATCGAACAGAGCCGTGACCTGTTGGCTCACGGGGCTCCCGCCATCCACTATTATACGATGGCAAAGCCCGATAATGTGTGCCAAATTGTGGAAAAAGTGTTCTAATTTGGAGTTTTATTCTGTGTAAGCCTATTTTTGGAGTCCAATTCGGAATAAACACAAAGTAAAAATATAAGTTTTGGGTATATCTTCTGGATTTCGTAAGAAATTTGGAAGATATTTCTTTTCTTCGTACCTTTGCACCGTCAAACAGAAGTAAAACAGTAAAAAGTAAATTATTAACAATTAAATAAGGATAAGATTATGAGTAAGAACAATTACAAATTCGAGACTTTGCAACTCCATGTAGGCCAAGAACAGGCTGACCCCGCAACTGACGCTCGCGCCGTGCCCATCTATCAGACCACGTCGTATGTATTCCACAATTCTCAGCACGCTGCCGACCGCTTCGGTCTTCGCGATGCAGGTAATATCTATGGTCGTCTGACCAACTCGACTCAGGGCGTATTCGAGGACCGTGTCGCTGCCCTTGAAGGTGGTGTAGCAGGCTTGGCTGTGGCCTCTGGTGCAGCTGCCATCACGTATGCCCTGCAGAACATTGTGCAGAATGGTGATCACATCGTGGCTGCCGACAACCTCTATGGCGGTTCCTACAACCTGATTACCCACACGCTGGCAACGCAGGGCATCACGAACACTATTATTAATGTGAACGACCTCGACGCTCTCGAAGCCGCCATCAAGCCCAACACAAAAGTAGTATATGCCGAGACTTTCGGCAACCCCAACAGCGACGTGCTCGACCTGGAAGGTGTAGCAGCAGTGGCTCACAAGCACGGCATTCCGTTTATCGTCGACAACACGTTTGGCACACCTTACCTCATCCGTCCGCTGGAGCACGGTGCTGACATCGTTGTCCACTCCGCTACGAAGTTCTTGGGTGGTCACGGTTCAAGTCTTGGTGGTGTCATCGTCGACGGTGGTAAGTTCGACTGGAAGCAGAACGACAAGTTCCCCACACTCTCCAAGCCCGACCCCTCGTATCACGGCATCGTATTCGCCGACGCTGTCGGTGCTGCGGCTTACGTTACCCGCATCCGTGCCGTCATCCTGCGTGATACCGGTGCAGCCATCTCACCCTTCAACGCCTTCATCCTCTTGCAGGGTGTTGAGACACTGAGTCTGCGCGTAGAGCGTCATGTGGAGAATGCCCTAAAGGTGGTCGATTTCCTCGCCAACCATCCCAAGGTGGCCAAAGTGAACCATCCAGCCCTCGCGAGTCATCACGACCATGCTCTCTACAAGAAGTACTTCCCCAACGGTGGCGCCAGCATCTTCACCTTCGAGATCAAGGGCGGTCAGGAAGAGGCCTGGAAGTTCATCGATGCCCTGCAGATCTTCTCGTTGCTGGCTAACGTGGCCGACGTGAAGAGTCTGGTGATTCATCCTTACACCACCACCCACTCACAGCTGTCGCCCGAGGAATTGGCTGAGCAGCACATCACGCCCTCGACCGTCCGCCTCAGCATCGGCACGGAGCACATCGACGACATCATTGCCGACCTTTCGCAGGCACTCGACAAGATTTAATCTCTCAAGAATTTGAGAATTACAGAATTTATTCGTACCTTTGCATGCGATGGGAAAATATATCTTAGCAGACAATCAGGAACTGACGCGCCTTGCGCTGATAAGCCTGATAAAGCAGGACGAAAAAAATACACTCTACGTGGCCACCGACAGGGCAGGCCTCGTAGAGCTCTTAAAGGAGCACGAGGACGCTACCGTGCTGCTTGACTTCACGCTGTTCGACTTTGCCGATGCCGAACAACTGCTCATCATCGGTGAACGTTTCGCACTGTCGCAGTGGATACTCGTCAGCGACGAACTGACACCCGCCTTCATCCGGCAAATGGTTTATTCCTCCCATCAGTTTAGCATCATCTTCAAGGACGGACCGCTCAGCGAGGTGCGCGAGGCCCTGCAGACCGTCTCCCGCCACCAGCGTTACATCAGCCAGCGCGCCCTGGAGGTCATCATCAACCAACAGCAGGTCGAGGAAGAACGTCCCAGTATCCTGACCGAAACGGAGACGGAGATAGTCCGCGCCATCGCTCAGGGCAAGTCCACCAAGGAGATTGCCGCCGAACGCTTCTCCAGTGTCCATACCATCACCACCCACCGTAAGAACATCTTCCGCAAACTGGGCGTCAACACCGCTCACGAAGTCATCAAGTATGCCTTACGAGCGGGTCTGGTCGATTCCTCGGAGTTTTACATATAGGAAACCTAACTGAATACAACCCCTTCAACTGCTTACCATCGCTAGACAGCCCATACTTGAAAATCTGCAAAATACCATAAACATGGTATGCGAATGACGTATCAATGGTATTGTGGGGATGAAAAAATCGCCGTACCTTTGCCGACGAATTCAAGATTCGTCAGCGAGCTCAGGCGGCGCCTCAGCAATTCGAATGAATTCGATTGCGTTCAGCTTGCACTGACCTTGCAGCGTGATTTAAAAGTAAAAAGGTAAAAAAGTAAGAAACATTATATTATTAATTTAATAAGGTAAGGATTATGACAAAGATCGCAAAACAGCTGACTGAGCTCGTCGGCAACACCCCACTTCTAGAGCTCAACAAGTATTCACGGGCAAAGGGTCTGGCGACCCCAGTGATTGCCAAAGTAGAGTTTTTCAACCCCGGCGGTAGCGTGAAGGACCGTATCGCACTGGCGATGATTGAGGATGCAGAACAGAAGGGCATTTTGAAGCCCGGCGCCACCATCATCGAACCCACCAGTGGAAATACGGGCGTAGGACTGGCACTGGTATCGGCCGTCAAGGGCTACCACCTTATCCTTACCATGCCCGAAACCATGAGCGTGGAGCGCAGAAACCTTGTGAAGGCCTACGGCGCAGAGGTGCGCTTGACCTCTGGAAAGGACGGCATGCCTGGTGCCATCCGCGCTGCCGAGGAGTTGCGCGACTCTATTCCCGGTGCAGTCATCCTGCAGCAGTTCGAGAACGGCGCCAACCCCGCTAAGCACTATGCCACCACGGGTCCTGAAATCTGGCGCGACACCGATGGACAGGTAGATATTTTCATCGGTGGCGTAGGTACTGGTGGTACCATCAGCGGCACAGGTAAATATCTGAAAGAACAGAACCCCAACGTGAAAATTATCGCCGTAGAGCCGAAGTCGAGCCCCGTGTTGAACGGCGGGCAGAGTGGTCCTCACAAGATTCAGGGTATCGGTGCTGGTTTCATTCCCAAGACCTATGATGCTGACGTGATTGACGAGGTGTTCGACGTGGAGAACGACGACGCCATCCGTACTGGTCGTGAGATTGCGCAGTCAGAAGGTCTGTTGGTAGGTATCTCTGCTGGTGCTGCGCTCTATGCAGCTATCCAGGTGGCCAAGCGTCCGGAGAATAAGGGTAAGAAAATCGTGGTGCTGTTGCCCGATACCGGTGAGCGTTATCTGAGCACCGTGCTGTACGCTTTCGAGGATTATCCACTGTAAAGTGAAGGAAAATTCGTACCTTTGACCCTCGGTCAAGGCACTTTCGTTCGAAAAACCAAAGAAAATTCGCGTTTTCTTTGGTTTTTTGCTCACTTATTCGTACCTTTGCACCCGCTTTTCGCATCGTGTGATGGTGAATTAAGCAAAATAACTTAATTTTAGAGTAACACATTTATTAATTATGAAGGAAATTTCCGTAAAAGGTCAGAAGCGCACCGACACAGGCAAGAAGGCCTCAAAGCTGCTTCGCAAGGAGGGTATGATTCCCTGCAATCTGTATGGTGAGAAGAAGGGTGAGAACGGTCTGCCCGAGGCATTGGCTTTCACTGCCTCTATGGCTGAGCTGCGTAACGCAGTGTACACTCCCCACGTATATGTTGTCAATCTGAACATTGATGGTGCTGAGCATAAGGCTATCATCAAGGAGCTTCAGTTCCATCCCACAACGGACGCGCTGTTGCACGCTGATTTCTATGAGATCAACGAGACAAAGCCCATCACTGTTGGTATCCCCGTGAACCTGACCGGTCACGCTCAGGGTGTGCGCGATGGTGGTCGTCTGAACCTCTCTATCCGTAAGATTGACGTTACAGCTCCTTATAAGAACATTCCTGAGAAGCTGGACATCGACGTTACCGAACTGCAGCTGGGTAAGGCCATCAAGGTTGGCTCACTGAGTTTCGAGGGTCTGGAGATTGCTACCTCTAAGGAGGTTATCGTATGCTCTGTGAAGGCTACTCGTGCTTCTCGTTCGGCTGCCGCTGATGCTGCTGCTGCAGAGTAAGTTAGCTAAATGCTAAAAAATGGACAAGTACTTAATTGTTGGTTTGGGTAATCCTGGCGACGAATACGCCGAGACCCGCCACAACACTGGATGGATGGTATTGGACGCTTTTGCTAAGGCGTCCAATATCGTTTTTGAAGACAAACGCTACGGCTTTGTCGCTGAGACGTCGTTGAAGGGCCGCAAGGTGTTCCTGCTGAAACCCACGACATATATGAACCTCAGTGGTAATGCCGTGCGCTATTGGCTGAATAAGGAGAACATCGACCAAAATCGTCTGTTGGTCATTAGCGACGATGTGGCTATCCCAGTGGGACAGTTCCGACTGAAAGGCAACGGCTCAAACGGTGGTCATAATGGTTTGGGACATATCCAGCAGCTCATCGGACAACAGTACGCCCGTCTGCGCATGGGCATCGGCAACGATTATCCTGTCGGTTCGCAGATAGACCACGTGCTCGGCCGTTTTCCTGCCGAGGAGAGAGAGAAACTGGAGCCTGCTATCACGCTTGCTGTCGATATCATCAAGAGTTTTGTACTCGCAGGCATCGACATCACGATGAACCAGTACAACAAGCTGGGCAAAGGCCCGAAACTCCCTAAAGAACCTAAAGTCCCTAGCGAACCTCAACAATGAACGAAGCTCGTATCGATAAATGGCTCTGGGCGGCGCGCATCTTCAAGACGCGCTCTATTGCCGTCGACGCCATCAAAAACGGACGCGTCACCATACAAGGTGTCAATGTCAAACCCTCGCGAATGGTGAAGGAGGGCGAAGTCGTCAGTGTGCGCAAGCCGCCTGTGACCTATTCCTTCAAGATTCTGAAAACCATCGAGCAAAGGGTAGGGGCGAAGCTCATTCCGGAGATTTACGAGAACGTGACGCCTGCCGACCAATACGAATTGTTGGAGATGAACCGCATCAGCGGCTTCATCAATCGCCAGCGTGGAACGGGCCGTCCTACGAAGAAGGAACGCCGTGCTTTGGACGAGTTCGTTGGCCCGTCGTTGGAGGGGTATGGTGACTTCGATTTTGACTTTGACGAGGATGATGAGTAACGAACACGAATCTCACGTTTAGAGCCCCTTGATAAGGGGCGGCTATAGTGCAGGGATAAATATTTATAATCATCATGTGTTTAGACATTGTAATTATAATAATAGGTGTGGCGATGGTGCTCAAGGGTGCCGATTTCCTGACGGAGGGTGCTGCGGCATTGGCTCGTCGCGTAAACATTCCTGAGATTGTGATTGGCCTGACCATTGTCGCTGCAGGCACGTCGGCTCCGGAATTGTTTGTCAGCCTGGTGTCTGCGCTGAAGGGCACGCCCGACCTTGCTGTAGGTAATGTCGTGGGGTCGAACACGATGAACTGTATGCTCATCGTTGGCTGTGCGGCTATGGTGGCACCGATGACCATCAGCCGTTCGACGGTTAAAAAAGACATCCCCTTTGCCGTCGGTGCCTCCGTACTGCTGATGTTGCTTGCCCTGAACAACTTCTTAGGTCGTTTCGACGGCATCTTGCTGTTGGCAGGCTTTGTGTCGTTTATGGTTTATTCCCTACGACAGGCAAAGAACGGACAGGGCGATGCCACCACTGAGGAGAAACAACAGAACCCCTGGCTGTCAGCACTTTACATCGTATTGGGACTTGTCGGATTGGTCATTGGCAGTAACCTGTTCGTCGACCACGCTTCCAGCCTCGCGTTGGCATTAGGCATCAGCGAGGGCGTCGTGGGCTTGACGGTTGTTGCTGGCGGCACGTCGCTGCCCGAATTGGCCACCAGCGTCGTTGCGGCTCGCAAGGGTCAGTCGGCCATTGCCATTGGTAATGTCATTGGCTCGAATGTATTCAATATCCTGTTGATATTGGGTCTTACGGCCACCATCAGTCCCCTGCAAATCGAAGGCATCACCACCATTGATATGGCAGTGATGCTCATTTCCGTTACCCTCGTATGGCTGTTCTCCTTCACGCGCTATACCGTTGAACGCTGGGAGGGTGCCGCACTCGTCGGGGGTTATCTTGTGTACCTCGCGTGGTTGATTATTTCACTGTAACCACAATCTTTTTCAAGTCTTTATCGGCACTCGACGAACCCATCATCAGCTCGTATTGTCCAGGGATGATGCGCATGGAATTCGTCTTCGCATCCCACGTCTCAAAACGCTCACGGGGCAGTTCGATGGTCACCGTCTTGGCCTCACCGGGTTTCAGCGTGATGCGCTGGTAGCCACGCAATGTCTTCAGGGGGCCTCCCTTGTCAGCCATGTTACGCAGATACACCTGCACGACTTCCGTACCTTCCACTTTACCCGTATTCCGCACCTGCGCGCGAACCTTATAAGTATTGGTCAGTGGCAGGAACTGCGGCTTGCCGATTTCAAACGTCGTATAGCTCAGTCCGTAACCGAACGGGAACAGCGCCTCGCCCTTGAAGTAGCGGTAGGTGCGGTTCTTCATCGTGTAATCCATGAAGTCGGGCAGGTCCTTCACGCTGCGGTAGAACGTCAGTGGCAGTTTTCCGCTGGGGTTCACCTGACCCGTCAGCACTTCGGCAATGGCCTGACCGCCCTGTTCGCCAGGATACCAGCCTTGCACGATAGCGTCACACGACTGCAACTCAGGCACCATTGCCATAGCACCGCCGGAACAGTTGACGAAGACAACCTTCTTGCCGGCCTGATGCAACATGCGCAACATATCGCGCTGCACTTGTGGCAATTCGATATCCGTGCGGTCGCCACCCTTGAAGCCCGGGTCGCTGACCTTCATCTCCTCACCCTCGACGCGCGGCGAGATGCCGCCGACGAAGACGACGGTCTCGGCACTGCCTATTTGGGCCAGCAGCTGCTCGCGGGTGGGGGTGAGTTTCTTGCAGACGTCGAACTGCATGGCTGCCATGCCGCCCTCCTGCACGTAGTCAATCTGGATGCGATAGCTGCCGCCCTTCTTGACCTTCAGTTCGGGCGTGGCCTCCTGAATGCGCTGGCGAACCTTCCAGATGTCGACCAGCGTGTCGCCGTTGACGATGACGCGTACCTTGTCGTCGGCACCGACACGCAGATAGAGCGTCTCGTCCTCGGTAGGTATCAGTGTGCCGTCGTAGCGGGCGGAGAAGTTCTCCAGATTGACGCCGGGGGCGAAGACCGTGTTGCCGCCGTTGCTCAGGTTGACGGGACTGCTCATGTTGACCGTCGTCACGGGACGGCCCTTCATCTCGGTATTGTTCCAGTAGACGGCCTGCATACCCTGCTGACCCAAGGGCGCACGCATCTTGTCGAAGCGGCTCTCGAAGACCTCGTTGCGGGTGAGTCCGCAGCCCTGTATATAGGGTACGTTGCCCAACTGCTGGCGCAGGCCCTCCAGGATGGTCACCGTCTTGGTGGCATAGCCGCTGTAGTTGCCCCATTGCATGATGCTGTCGTTGGCATTCGGACCCATCACAACGATTTGTCCTGTGGCCTGCGCTTCCGTCGCAGGCTTCAATGGCAACACGCCGTTGTTCTTCAGCAGCACCACACCTTCGCGGGCAGCTTGTAGCGCCAGTTGTTTGTGCTGTTTCGACGCGATGACCGAAGGGGAAATTTTCGTCCATTCCACCAGTTCGTCCTTGTCGAAGTCGCCCAGTTCGAAACGGGCTACCAGCAGGCGTTTCAGACTGATGTCTATCTGCTTCTCACTGATTTCTCCGCGTTGAACGGCTGTGGGCAGCATCCTGTATGCCGATCCGCACTCCAAATCGGTTCCGTTGTTCACGGCTTTGGCCGAAGCGGCAGCCAAGTCCTTCGACACGTTATGCAGTTCGGGCAGGAAGTCGCGTATGGCCCCGCAATCGCTGGTAATCAATCCCTTGAAGCCCCATTCGTCGCGCAATATCTGTCGTTCGAAGCGGGCATTGCCGCAACACGGCTGTCCGTCGATGCTCTGGTAGGCACACATCACTTCTGCCACATTACCCTTCTGCACCAGTGCCTTGAAGGCTGGCAGGTAGGTTTCCCACAGGTCGCGTGCCGGCAATTGCTGCACGTCGAAGGAGTGGCGGTTCCATTCCGGTCCGCTATGCACGGCAAAGTGCTTCGCACAAGCCAGCAGTTTCTTGTATTTCGGCGTTCTCAGCAGGCTGGGCTTGCTGTTGTCGTACGGCTGTCCTTGTAGTCCGTTCACGACGGCCAGTCCCATTTTCTCTGTCAGATAAGGGTCTTCGCCGTAGGTCTCTTGTCCGCGTCCCCAGCGGGGGTCACGGTAAATGTTGATGTTCGGCGTCCAGAACGACAGACTCTGATAGCGTTCAATTTTACCCTTCTTCTTGGCTTGCTGGGCCTTAGCGCGTGCCTCGTCGCTGACAGCGGAAAATACACGGTATACCAGTTCGTCATCCCATGTCGATGCCATCATGGTGGTGATGGGAAATACGGTGGCAAAGCCGTTGCGTCCTACGCCGTGCAGTGCTTCGTTCCACCATTGGAACTGTGGAATCCCCAGATGCTCGATGGCCGGTGACGAGTCCATCATCAGCTTTACCTTTTCGTCCAGTTTCAGTCTCCCTATCAGGTCGTCGGCGCGTTGTTCAGCCGATAGCTGCGGGTTTTGATACGGCAACACCTGCGCCATCAGCGCAGTTGTACCCAATGCTAAAAGTGTTGTCAATAAAAGTTTTCTCATAGTTATTTTTTGTTTAATATTTTACATCTTACTTCTTCCATCATCCATCTTCCATCTCACGGCATAGCCTTTAGCCCTTCCCATTGTACGTTCCAAAGGCCGTTCTTGGGGAAACCAGGGTTACGTTCCGTGCAACCGTCCCAACCGGCACACATCAGCGCGATAGCTGTCAGCAGACCACCATTGCCAGGCAGGTAGCAGCGCAGGCGGCCGTCCTGATAGTTATGTCCGTTGGGCAAGTACGTGTTCGTTCTTTTGTCCATCAGCAGGGCGCTGACGGCATTTTCGGGCTCACCCAGTCGTGCGGCATTCATTGCCACCATCGGATAGTCCCAACCCCACGTCTTGTCCCAGTTCCAGTTGTCCCAAATCCATTCCTGCGTATGCTTCATCACCAGCGGTTCCACCAGTCGGCTCATGGGGAAAATACCCACTGCACCCAGCACGGCAGGATGGTCGCTGATGAGTCGCAGGTCGCTATACGTCTCCGTTTTCGACTCCGCTGCCAGGTAGCGGTTCTCGCTGTCTTTCGCCAGTGGCGACAACTTGCGGATGATGTCGTCCCACTGTGCCTCACGTGCTAGTCCGCGACGTTCGCGCCACTGCTGAGCTATCTGCAGTGCCCAATGCCAATAGGCCAATTCAAAAGGAGAGTTGTAGGTCTCGCTGGCCTTCAACGTTTCCTGAGCTGGTATCATGCCTTTCAGTACGTAGCGGTCGTTTGAGGCGTCATAAGTGGCGAAGTCGGCCATGAATGTTGCCGTTTCGTCTATCAGTCGGCCGTAATGTTCGAGTACGGCTTTGTCGTGCGAAGAACGATACAGCAGTTCTGCTAAATAAATAAGGTGTGGCTGTTGCCAGATAAGGAAACTGCCAACTTTCGACGGTGCTTCCTCGCCCGAGCGGTCCGTCATCTTCATCCAGCGCACACCCTTGAAGCCCTGTCGCATGGCTATCTCGCGGGCTATGGGTTCCACGCTCTCATACCAGCGCAGTGTGCGGTCGAGCATGTCACCGTGACCCCACAGTGGCAACCAAGCCTGGTGCCACCATATCATCTCCATGTGGAACTTGCCGAACCACGAGTTATACGTCAGTCCTGTTTCCTGTGGCGGCGTACCGGCTGCACACTGGATAGCCAGCAGCCACTGACTCAACACGACGCGACGTTCCAATTCCCGTGCACGTTTGTCCTTGCATTTCGAGAAGTCCACTGCAGCACCTTCTGTCCAAAACTTCTGCCAATGCATTGCGCTGGCGCTAAAAGTGGTCTGAGGGCTGAGGGCTGAAGTCTGCGAGTTGAGGCTTGGAAGAAACTCGCAGCTGAATGTCAACTGTGCTTCCTCGGTTTCCAGCACCCAGTAGTTTTTACTCCTTTCTTTCAGTTGTGCCTGTTCCTCCCAGTTCAGGACCACGTAATACACCGTCTTGCCGATGGTGCGTTTCAGCACAGCCCCATGCTCCGTCTGACTCACCAACTCCGTCTGATGCTTGTTGTCAGCCGTCCAGTCGCAGGCGTCGTCGCTGTGTCCACCCGTGGGGTAGGGGAAACGCAGATTGATGGCTGATGTTTGATGTTTGGTGTTTGGGGACTGATGGCTGACTTCAACTTTGCTGGCTATCATGTCGCGGTCGGGGTGACACACGGTCGTAACCGTAAACCGCTCACCATTCACCGTAAACCGTGAAGTGATCTTTCCCGTCCACATGTCTAGCGTCTGGCGTGCCTTTCTGATGTCACCGGGCTTTACGCCTTCCAACTCCAGTCCAATGCAGCCCAGATGCAGGCGGTGCGGATTCTGGCGGAAATAGTTGGCGGCATCCCTTGCTCGTCCCGGTGTCTTGAATTCGGTGGCATACAACTCGCGGTGGCCGTGACCGAAGTCGAATTTCTGGTACGACTCCTCTATCCTCAACCCCTCCGTATTGTCGAAGCTGTGCCAGCCCCATTCGCTCTGGGTTCCCAGTGGCACACCGTTCTTGTAGTATTCAGGGAATGTTTGCAGACCGGTCACGTCGGTGGTAAAGGCAAAACCGCCGTTGCCCACACTCAGCGATGCCAGTGTGTCTGCCGTTGTCACCACAGGGTTGTTACGGCTCACCAGTGCCTGCCTGTTAATCGAAGCATGGACGGTCAGTGCCGTCCATGCCATAAATATAGTAGTTAGTAGTTTGCTCATTCGTTTGTGCTTACAGCAGGTTGTCCTTCTCGATGTCCTTGAAGTACTTGTACGTAGCAACCTTCAGCTCATCGGTGGCTGGCTCGTCGGCTACGATGATGCCGTGAGGATGCATTTGCAGGGCAGAGATGGTCCACTCGTGCGTCACGGCACCCTCAATGGCAGCCTTCAGCGCGCGGGCCTTGTGGTGACCGTTCACCAGAATCATCACCTCCTTGGCGTCCATCACTGTACCCACACCGACGGTCAGCGCCAGCTTGGGCACCTTGTTTACGTCGTTGTCGAAGAAACGCGAGTTAGCAATGATGGTGTCCGTCGTCAGCGTTTTTACACGGGTACGGCTCGTCAGCGAACTATAAGGCTCGTTGAAGGCAATGTGTCCGTCGGGACCGATACCGCCCAGGAACAGGTCGATACCGCCAGCCTCCTTAATCATCTCCTCGTAGTGTGCGCACTCGGCAGCCAAATCCTTGGCATTGCCGTTCAGTATGTGGATATTCTCTTTCGGGCAGTCAATGTGGTCAAACAGGTTGCGGGCCATAAACGAATGGTAGCTCTCAGGGTGCTCCTCAGGCAGTCCGACGTACTCGTCCATGTTGAACGTCAGCACGTTCTTAAACGACACACGGCCTTCCTTGTTGGCTTTCACCAGACAAGCATACATACCTTCGGGTGAACTACCGGTTGGCAGACCCAACACAAATGGTTTCTCCTTCGTGGGCTTAGCTTCGTTGATACGACGGATGACATGCTCCGCAGCCCACTGCGACATTTTCTGATAATCAGATTCAATAATTACTCTCATAAGTCTAAAAATATTAAGTTTTTATTTCTTATCGCCGGCGAAGGTACGAAAAAAAAACGAACCCACCAAACGATGAGCCCATTTTTTCAACTCTTAACAATTGTCTCACGATTCCGTAATCTACTGTGCTTTGTTATGTCCGATATTTCCTAAAGTGTGTTCTATCTCTAGCGTTTAGTGATAATTCTTTACTGATGGAGCATAATTTAAGATAATTAGAATATTGAATTTCGGATATTTTTTGCGAACTTTGCCCCCGAAAAGTAAAAATAGGACATCATGGAGATACAAAATCTCAAACCAAGGAGCGGTTTTGACACCATACGATTGGGTGATAGTGACGAACTTGTGGTCATGGAGAACTTCGGTTCATTACCAAATGGCGAATTATCTCTTGACAGGCATGGGCTTATCGTCATCTGTACTGAAGGCATAGCACAGTTTGACTACGACGGACATCAGATTCGGCTCCACAAGGATGACCTTTTCTTATATATGGCGCATAGCGTGGTCACCAATTTCATGTCATCTTCGGATTTTAATTGTCGTCAGATTTGGTTTTCCCGCGGCGAATTATGGAACATCAATAAGTACGGCGAAGTAAGTTTGTCAGACCTGCCTTATCTCAAACGACACCCAATAATGCATCTGACAGATGATGACGTGAAGTTGCTTGATGATTATTTCCAGTTGTTATGTCGCCGGATGAGAGACCCAAGTCCCGTATCATCAGTGAAGAAGGTAAAAAAGTATAAAAGCAATAAATACCGTCAGGCTACTGGACAAGAATAGAATATTGACAAATAAATATAGAAGAGATGAAGAAAATACTATTATTTGCAGTCGCCATGATGGCTGCTGTAGGTGTACAAGCACAGAATTTTCCTGTAGGCATCATGAGTGGCCAGGACTCGGTGAAGGGCGTCCAGTTTGGTGTGCTTTCGTCGGTAGCAGTTAACGGCGGTAAGGGCTTCCAGTATGGTACATTATCCAACGTGTCAGGTGGTATGTTCAGCGGATTGCAATTGGCCGCCATCAACAATATCACCCGCGGAATGAATAAGGGTTTGCAGTTGTCAGCCCTGCTCAATGTGTCGTCGAGGAAGACGAATGGCTGGCAGTTAGGTGCCATCAACTATGCCGACTCGTTGGACGGTGCACAGATTGGTCTGTTCAACGTAGCCCGCAAGCGTCCCAAGGGCTGGCAGGTGGGTATTGTCAACCTGTCGTACGACAGTATCGGTCATAAGATAGGCCTGATAAACATCAATCCCGCTACTACCATTGACTTGATGTTCTATGGCGGCAGTTCCACGAAGGTCAACGTCGCTGCCCGCTATCGTAATAAGAGTACCTATAATATTTTTGGCGTCGGTACTCACTTCATGGGTCTTGACTCGAAGTTCTCGGGTGCCATATTCTACCGCTTGGGACAGTACAAACAGCTGACGGACAAATGGAGTCTGAGTGGTGACCTGGGATTCTACCATGTGGAGACGTTCCATAAAAATTCTGACGAAGGTCCGGAACGCCTATACTCACTGCAGGCTCGAATCAATGCCGACTATCAGTTCAACAAGCGCTTTGGCGCATTTGCCTCGGTGGGCTGGGGACTGACACGATACTACAATCGTAACGAGACTTACCGCAACCGCCCGTTGTTTGAACTGGGTCTGACTGTTCGTCAGTCCCGCGACCAGCATGGAACATGGATGCGGGCATGGGAGGAGAAACGGCAAAAGTTGGAATACACCGACTCCACGATGGCATTGCCTTCCGAGAAACACCCTTGGCGTGCTCTTGCCGAGGTGACGGCTATCAATGTGGGCGTACAGCTGTTCGACCGCTGGGTGTTGAACTCAGACTTTGCACAGACCACTTTGAATTCGCTGAAGCGTAACTTTACCGACGGAATGGTGTGGGATAACGACTTCTTCGTCACCAACATGTTTGCCCATCCGTATCACGGCAACCTCTACTTCAATGCCGCACGTACGAATGGACTGACATTCTGGGAGTCTGCACCATACTCGCTGCTGGGTTCAGCGATGTGGGAATTCCTGGGCGAGACGGAGCCACCAGCCATCAACGACATTATTGCTACGACGTGTGGTGGTATGGCACTCGGTGAAATGACCCACCGGCTGAGCCGTACTATCCTTGACGACCGTGACCGTGGCTGGAAGCGCTTCTGGCGTGAGGCCGCCGCTACTATCATCAACCCCATACAGGGTATTCACCGTATTGTCAGCGGCGATGCCTGGCGTGTACGTAGCGACCACTATCGCTACCATGACTTCCGTGAGATACCCGTCGACGTGTCGTTCTCTGTGGGCTGGCGTTATCTGGCCGACGACGGTGCCTTGTTCCGTGGTGTCCACGCACCCTACTTGAATTTCTATCTGCTCTATGGTACGGCTGTTGACGGTGAAACCCACAAGACTCCCTACGACTTCTTCGACCTCGATGCTACCATCAGTATCGGTGGCGGTCAGAAGACGGTCAACAACATCAGCATCGTAGGACGACTCTGGAGTACGCCGATTATCGACCGTCCTGCTAAGACCAAGGACGGACAGGGTATGGCTGCCGAGTTTGGTATCTACCAGCACTTCAACTATTACGACTCCAACCCCATTAAGGACGGCTCCGACCTGATTCCTTATCGCATCAGCGAGGCTGCCGGCTTCGGTCCTGGCTTCATCCTGTCGATGCCTCAGACCGGTGCCCTCTCCAGGATGGAGCAGCGTGTCTTTGTGAGTGGCATCCTGTTGGGTGGTACTAAGAGTGACTACTTCAACGTCATCGAGCGCGACTACAACATGGGTAGTGGTTTCAGCATCAAGTCGAAGACACAGCTCGACTTCGGTCGCTTCGGTTGCATCATCCTCAATGCCAAATACTTCCGTCTCTACACCTGGAAGGGCTACGAGGACAGAGACCTTCAGCCCTACGTCAGTGGCGAGAGGGACCTGCACTACCTGAATGTGCAGGGCGATAACAGTAATGCTGCGCTGTTTGTCCTCAATCCTATCATCGAGTTCCACGTGGCCAAGCAGTGGTCGGTCAATCTCTCAGGATCTTACTACTGGCGCCGCACGCACTACAATTATTATTATGAAAAGGATCTGATATTACGCCAGAACAGCACTGTGGTTGCAAAAACCTTTGAAACCAAGGTTGGAATCACCTGTAGATTATGAGCATTAGAGTAATAGAATAAATATCATGCCCGCGCCTTTGTCGGCGTGAGATTATAGGATAACCGGCGCGCACGCCCAGATTTATTTCTCCAGCTCGACCTGTTGGCGGACAACGGCACCCGTGGCAGGGTGGAGTTGCAGTTGGGTGACGTAACGACGGAAAAGGTCGCCGTCGCGTAACTCGGTAAATCCAAACTGTGCCAGGGGAACGTCGAACTGTGCCAAGGGCTGGTCCTCCTGACTGACGGTCAGCTGTGCCATGCCAGGAACGTTGACGAAGAATCCTGAGGGCTTCTTGTTCTCTGGCGCCGGATGTTCGGCAGGGTTGAGGTTTTTCAGATCAATATAATAAGGTACGCCTGAGAGGTCGTCACTATCGACGAGTCCCAGACGACGCGAGATGCGGAACAGCACCTCATGTTTCATTTCGCGCTCAGGGCAAAGCGTCAGTACGTGCTGGGTGGTGTCGCGACGGACGGTTCCCGTAAACTGCGCCATCAGCTGCGCTGTCTTCTGGTCAATCTGCTGAAAAATCAGACGGAGTTGCTGCTCGTCCTGAGGCATTTCGTCAGCCTCGCCAGTAGCCAACTGCTGGCGGCGTTCCTGCAATTCCTGAATTTGCTGCGCCGTCAGTTCAGCCATCTTGGCCGTGCTGCCAGCGGAGATTGTTTCGGAGGAAAGCAGGGGTGTGAGGGGAGGTATTGGATTGACGTTGAGCACGGGTTGGATGGGCTGGGGCAGGGCGAGTGGCTCGTCGTTGACGGCCAGCAGGGTGCCCTGGTCGCTCAGTCGTATCTCGGCAGTCTCGGCCTTTCCCTTCAGTCGGACGGAATAGCATTTCGATGTGTCGCGAACGCCAAAGGTGCTGAGTTCGATGCTGATGATGCGCTGGCTGATTTGCTCCTGCTGTTGGATGCCCTTCAGTTGGATGTAGTGCTCGGCATAGCGTGCGAACTGGCCAGGCGTATAGGTTTGCTTCTCGATGAGCAGATGGATGCGGACGGCCGTCTTGGGCAGGAAATAGACCACTCCGTCAGCCGTCTGACCAGGTTGCAACTGGACAATCTCCGGCTGTGCACAACATTGAACGTTGAACATTGAACATTGAAAGACGTTACATAGCAGCCCCAATAATATAATCAAGCGTAAAATCATATTCCAATATATTTATCTGTTGTCGTTCAACGTTCAATGTTCAACGTTCAACGTCCTATTCTTTCAGTCGTTTAAAGGCACGAGGCAGACAATTGATGATATCGCTGGCCGTCAGGCTCTCTTCACCCAAGTCGTGGGCGGCAATGTCGCCCGCCAGACCATGCAGATAGACACCAACGACGCAAGCGTCCTGAGGTTTGTAGCCGCGAGCCAGCAGACCGGTAATGATACCCGTCAGGACGTCGCCGCTGCCTGCAGTGGCCATTCCCGCATTACCCGTGGAGTTGAACAGGATATGTCCGCCAGGGCAGCAGATAGCGGTATGGTGACCCTTCAGCACGATGTACCCCTTCAGACGTTCTGCCAGATTGCTGGCCTTGGTGAGCCGTTCATAGCTGTCGGCAGAATGACCTTCCAGCCGATCGAGTTCCTTGGGATGAGGAGTCATGATGATGTCCTGTGGCAGTTGCTGGAGCCAGGCACGGTGATTGGCCAGAATGTTGAGGGCATCGGCATCGACAACGATAGGGCATTGTGTACGGCGCAATTGGGCAATCATGGCTATAGCGGTCTGTTCGGATTGTCCCAAGCCCGGTCCGATGCCCAGTGCATTGAAGTCTTCCGTGTCGACGGCCTCTGCAAAGTAGGTCTCCTCCAGACTGTTCTGGACGATAGCCTCAGGAACGGCTACCTGTAACAGGGGAAGGTTGCGCTTGGGTGAGTTGACGGTGACCTTACCCACACCGGCCCGCATACAGGCTCGAGCGGCGAGGATGGCTGCACCCGCCATGCCATAACTGCCTGCGATGAGCAGTGCGTTGCCCATCTGTCCTTTGTGAGCATAGGGACTGCGGGGCAGCATCAGTTGGCGCACGTCGTTTTCCTCGACCATGGTGTATTGCGACTCCAACTTCCTCATGCCCTCCTTGCTCAGACGAATGTCGAGCACGCGGAGGTTGCCTACAAACTGCTGATTCTCAGGGAAGAGGAACGACAGCTTGACCTGTTGGAGGGTCAGCGTATGGTCAGCACGGATGATGTTGGCACGCACGTTGTAGGTGTTGTCCTCCGTCATCAGTCCGGAAGGAATGTCGATGGCTACAACCTGGGCAGGCGACGAGTTGATATACTTGACCAGCGAGGCAAAACCACCAGCCAGCGGTTTGTTGAGGCCGGAACCGAAGAGTCCGTCGATGACCAGCATATTGGCTTCGAGGACGGGAGGATTGAATTCCTCGATAACCTCGACGAATTGACGGATGCGCTTGTTCTCCTGAAGGCGCTGCTTGTTGGCCGCACAGTCGGGCGAAAGATTACCATTGATATTAAAGAGGTAGACGCTGACCTGATAGTTCTTGTCTGCCATCAGCCGTGCCACGGCCAGTGCGTCGCCGCCATTGTTTCCTGGTCCGGCAAAGACGACAACAGGCGTCGTGACGGAATACATTTCCGTGATGGCCTGTGTCAATGCCTTGGCGGCACGCTCCATCAAATCGAGGCTGGGAATAGGCTCGTTTTCGATGGTGTAACGGTCTAACTCGTGTATCTGAGTACTAGTAAATATCTTCATTTGCCTGCAAAAATACGAAATATTTCTTAATTCTTAATCCTTATTCTTATTTTTTTCGTAATTTTGCAGCAAATTATTGTTTTAGCACCATGAGTATAGTTAAAATCAAGGACAAAACGTTCAAGACCTCCATCACGGAGGCTGAAATCAAAGAACGTGTCAAGCAGCTGGCTGCTCAGATCAGCCACGATATGGAAGGAAAGAATCCGCTATTTCTTGGCGTGTTGAACGGCGCATTTATCTTTGCTGCCGATTTGATGCGCGAGATGACCATTCCCTGCGAGATATCGTTTGTGAAGCTGGCATCCTATCAGGGAACCATCTCAACGGGTAAGATCAAGGAAGTCTTTGGTATCAACGAGGACTTGACGGGCCGTACGGTGGTTATCGTGGAAGATATCGTTGATACAGGTGCCACCATGAAGAATATGATTGAGTCGCTGGGAACCCGCAACCCTGCCTCCATTCATATCTGTACGCTCTTTGTCAAGCCCGACAAGCTGAAAGAGCCGCTGGATATTGAGTATGCCGCATTCTCTATCCCCAATGACTTTATCTTGGGCTATGGGCTGGACTACGACCAGGAAGGACGCTGGCTGAGAGAAATCTATACTTTATGTGAAGAATAAACTATGAGACAAATTAAACTCCCTCATTTGCCCAGCGACGTTGAGGCTGGGAAAGGTCAGAAGGATTTGCTGACCGACTTGTGGTATAAAGGAAAAGAAACGAAGGTAAAACAAGATAAACAAGAAAAAAGAATTCATATGAAGAATATTGTTATTTTTGGTGCTCCCGGCTCTGGCAAGGGAACGCAGAGCGATTTGATGATAGAGCACTACGGTTTGGGACATATCTCGACAGGCGACGTGCTGCGTAATGAAATCAAGAAAGGCACTGAGCTGGGCAAGACGGCGCAGGGATACATTGATAATGGTCAGTTGATTCCCGACGACTTGATGGTATCGATTCTTGCTAAGGTGTACGACGGCTTCGGACGTGGCCATAAGGGCGTCATCTTCGACGGTTTCCCACGCACCATCCCACAGGCTGAGGCCCTGAAGCAGATGCTCGACGAACGTGGTGACAAGATTGCCGCCATGATAGAGCTGGACGTGCCTGAGGATGAGCTGATGAAGCGTCTCATCCTGCGCGGACAGCAGAGCGGTCGTGCCGACGACAACGAGGAAACTATCAAGAAGCGCCTGGTGGTTTACCATTCGCAGACTCAGCCACTCATCGAGTGGTATAAAAAGGAAGGCCTGCACCACCATATCAACGGCCTTGGCACGCTGGAGCGTATCTTTGCCGACATTTGCAACGTAATCGATAACTTGTAATGCCGGAGAGTAATTTCGTAGACTACGTCAAGATATACTGCCGTTCAGGCAAGGGCGGCAAGGGCTCGATGCACTTGCGCCATGTGAAGTATAACCCCAACGGAGGTCCTGACGGTGGCGACGGTGGCAAGGGTGGCAGCATCATTCTGCGTGGCAACCACAACTACTGGACGCTGCTGCACTTGAAGTACGAGCGCCATATCTTCGCTGAACACGGAGGCAATGGCGGTAAGGACAAGTGTCACGGGACCGACGGCAAGGACGTGTATATCGACGTGCCTTGTGGAACGGTGGTCTACGATGCTGAAACGGGCAAGTACGTCTGTGACATTACCTACGATGGACAGGAAATCGTGTTGTTGAAGGGCGGACGTGGCGGACTGGGCAACTTCCAATTCCGTTCGGCCACCAATCAGGCTCCGCGCTACGCACAGCCTGGCGAGCCTATGCAGGAGATGACCATCATCCTGGAACTGAAGCTGTTGGCGGACGTCGGACTGGTGGGATTCCCCAATGCCGGCAAATCGACGTTGCTGTCGTCGTTGTCGAATGCCCGTCCGAAGATTGCCAACTATCCCTTCACCACGATGGAACCCTCGCTGGGCATTGTGGGCTATCGCGACAACAAGTCGTTTGTGATGGCCGATATTCCTGGTATCATTGAGGGCGCAGCAGAAGGCAAGGGCCTCGGACTGCGTTTCCTGCGCCATATCGAGCGCAACTCGTTGTTGCTTTTCATGGTTCCAGGCGATACGGACGACATCAAGCGCGAATACGAAATCCTGCTCAACGAGCTGCGCCAGTTTAATCCGGAGATGCTCGACAAGCATCGCGTGTTGGCCGTCACCAAGTGCGACCTGCTGGACGACGAGCTGGTGGAGATGTTGTGCGAGTCATTGCCTGACGACCTGCCCTGTGTGTTTATCTCGGCAGTGGCCAATCAGGGACTCGACGAACTGAAGGATGTGCTTTGGCGTGAGCTGAATGCCGAGAGCAACAAGCTTGCCGCCGTCATGGCTGAGGACACGCTGGTTCATCGCGATAAGGATATGACGCGCTTCGCTCAGGAATTGGAGGACGAGGGCGAAGACGAAGAAATAGAATACATCGACGACGCTGACGTCGAGGACGTTGAAGACTATGAGGACTTTGAGTATGAGGAGGACGCGTAGCTTTTGGCTATTAGCTATTGGCTTTTGGCTGCTGACGCTCTCCAGTTGTGCCCAGACCAAGGACGCAATCTATACGCCTGATAGCCGTAACTGGAGCTATCCCCTGCCTGGTGCCAAAGTCATCAGCTCCTATGGCTCTCGTGGCGGTCGTGGCCATTCGGGTACCGACATCAAGACCAAGGCCAACGACAACATCCTTGCTGCCTTCAATGGCGAGGTGGTGTTCTCTGGGCCGTTCTATGGTTATGGCAATCTGATACGCATCAAGCATGACAACGGCCTCGAGACCTATTATAGTCACAACTCCAAGAATTTTGTCAAGGTTGGCGACCGCGTCAAGGCTGGTGACGTCATTGCACTGACAGGTCGCACAGGCCGTGCTACTACCGAACACCTGCATTTCGAGACACGCATCAATGGTCAGAGTGTCAACTCCGCCCGTTTCTTCGACCACGACCGCCATCAGCTCCGCTTTGACGCTTTCACCAAGGATGGCATGGTTAAGTCTAAGTTTGCCAAAGCGGGTAAGCAGGACAAAACGAAGGCAAGCAAGAAAACCAAAAAGTCCAAGAAGACAAAGAAGTCCAAGAAGTCCAAGAAGACAAAGAAGTCCAAGAAGTAAAAGGAATAAAAATACGATTTACCTCTAGATAAACATCGGATAGAGTGGCCAGGAGACTGAGGTTCCTATCAGACAAATGACACCCAGACCTAAGTAGGTTCTCTGGTTGCGCGTGATGCTGAAGATGCCGCCAACCATGCCGGAGATACATTCATAGCCATACTGCGAGAAGTTGGCGGTGCCCATAGCCATGAGGGTGAAAGGTATGCCAATAATAGTCGGTATTTGTGGCACCGTCGACATCAGCCGTGATACTGAACTTCTCACGAGGGTCGGCAAACTGGGCATGGACATAAAGCATGCTGGTTAAGAAGAGCAGCGTAGAAAATAATCTTTGTCGTGTCATGTGTTGGTCTGTAGATTTGTTCTTGCTGCAAAGATACAAACTATTTTTGAAACCACCTAACTTCTTCACCTTAATTTATATCTATAGCAAGAGAAAATCCTCCCATCAGCCATCGTTAATGGCAGTCATCTGTCCCTTGCCATCCTTTGAAGAAGGATGATCTTCAGGAACATTCTTGAGAATCTTCTCCACTCCATATTCAACTTCATAATTCTGAATGGTTCTGTAGCTTCCATAACTCATGATGCCAGTCCCTTCTATGTTGCAAACCAAATAATTGGTCTGTCTTTTAGCATTGTTTAATCGTTTTATTATCGTTTTTACTTTAATTTACACATATTCAGCCAAGAAATCCCCTTCCAGACACGTTTATA